>OJNU01000076.1_pt1 | contig 88160 bp, 92 predicted proteins | sample 1597941 | NCBI WGS metagenome assembly OJNU01 (sample SAMN01915228, study PRJEB22387) | human gut metagenome | isolation source: stool | host: Homo sapiens | place: USA | reverse complement strand
GAGCGCTGCGTTCGGGACGCAGAGGCCGTGGGTTCAAGTCCCGTCACCTCGACCAGTCACTCGCCGTGACGGGCATTGTCCGTCATGGCTTTTTTTTATTATCAGAACTTAACGCCGCAGGGGGAGTTTTTGTATTACCTAAAAAAGTAGAGTTATGCTTTGAGGAATGACAGAGGACGGCGAGGATTTCGAGCTTGAGGACATTGACGGCGAGATTCCTGACGAGCTAATTGAAAACAAGGACGTTATCGAATGTGTACGCAGGGTAGTTGAAAGCCTGCCTGAGGAGCAGCGTATGTGTGTGATACTCAGGTATTACGATGAAATGAGTTTGCAGGAGATAGCAGACACGCTTGAAGTTTCTTTGGGTACTGTGAAAAGCAGGCTCAGCAGAGCGTCTAAGAAAATGCGTGACGAGATAGAACGCCTTGAGAAGGAAGAGAACAAGAAGTTCAGATGTATCATTCCGTTCTTCTGGCTCAGAGCTGGTCTTGAGGGTATGGAGAATGAAACTGACGTGCCTAAGGCACTTGAAGTTAAAGTATTTGGAAAATCTATTAGAAGAGGGGTATCAAAAATGGCGAGAAACATTATTGTTGCAGCAGCAGCTTTGGCGATAGCAGGAGGGGTATTTCTTACCGCTTGCGGAAATGACGAGGGCAAGAAAGACACAACAAGCAGCCTTGCGGACACAAGTTCGGTATCTTCCGCAGCTGAGGAAAGCAGCTCTGAGGCTGAGGTGAAAGAGCCTAAGGTGTTTGAATGTGAGCTTGAGGCAGGCAGCGAAATGACCGCAGCTGAACTTGCTGCTAAACTGAGCGATGATAAGATAGACACAGCTGCATTTGCCAGCGGCGAAGAGAAGATAGCACTTGACAAATTGGGCGTACAGAGCATTTCACTTAACATCAAGCTTGCCACAGGAGAGGAAGAACTCTGGAACATCACGGTAACGGTAGTTGACAGTGAGAAACCTAAATTCACGGGTATCAAGGAGAAGTATGAAATAACGGAGGGTGGCAAGCTCCCTGATTTCAATAAAGGGGTATCCGTGAAGGATAACTACGATGATAGTGTGGAGTTCACAGCGGAGCTTGACGGTAAGGCAAAGAAGTCCGACTACAAGGCTGGAAAATACACTATCACCTACAAGGCTAAGGACAGCAGTGGTAATGAAGTGACCGCCACTTCAAAGCTCATCATCAAGGAAAAGCCAGAGGAAGAGAAGAAGGACGATGAGAAGTCGGAGGAGACCTCTGACAACAATAACAATGGCAACTCAGATAACAACGGTGGAGGTAGCTCCAACAATAACGGCGAAGGTAACTCCAATAACAATGGAGGCAACGGCGGAAGCAACTCTAATAACAATGGAGACAACGGCAACGGAGGAAACGGAGGCTCGCAGAACAATGGTGGCGGCAGCTCCAATAACAATGGCGGAGGCTCCAATAATAACGATGGTAACTCTGGTTCTGGCGGTGGCGGTCAGTCATGGTCTTGGGATGATGAAAACGGGCATCATGAAGGTACAATAAGTGATGGTACGACTCCAGGTGGAAACACTGAAGGTACAGGCACTCAGCAGTACGGCGACCCGTTTGGTTGGGGGTATGATTATTGGTATGTTGTATATCCTAACGGTGAAATAACCACCCTTTAATTTATCCAAGAGCTAGTCATATCTACCTCAGATTAAATGTATCAACAATGAGAGCGATTTCTTTCAAAGAGTTCGCTCTCTTTTCTTTAAAGAGAGGATTTGAAAGTATGATAAGTTACGATAAGAAAACGAGACATCTGATAGTATCATCAGGAGAAGCAGTAACCTTTGACATACAGCTCAGGGGTAGAATAAACGTAGTTAGAGGTGCAGCCGCAACAGGTAAGACATATATGTGCAATCTGATAAGAAACGGAAATCCTCATCCAGATGTAGTCGTATTTGAAAGAGGTGTAGACTCATTGAGGGATTTAACTTCCCTCTCAGATAAGTTAATTATAATAGATAGAGCTGATATGTTGAGTGCTGAAGTAGTCGAGCACATATCTCAAGACCTCGATAACACTTATTTAATAATGGCACGAGTACCATTAGGCTTGGGTATCACACCTAACTACATAGGTGAGTTTGTTAGAGACAATAGAATAATCACAATGAGGTACAATTTTTCAGTTCCAGGTTGGTTCTAACTACCTGATAAGTTATTGATTTTCACTAAGAAAAATGTTATAATAGATTAAATGAAAGGAGCGATTAAAGTGGGTACACAAAGGCTTTCCAGTATAGAAACAAAGAGGTTCATATTTGAACCGCTATCTGCTTTCCTCGAGGCACGAGATGTATCTTTAGTGAACAGGACTGTAATAAATGATATTGCAGTAATAGCAATCTTGGGTACTCGTAGCATAGGTAAAACAACTTTGCTAAAGCAGTTATATGATACCGCTCCAGATGTATCTGAGTATTTAGATTTAAGTGTTTCAATAAGAGACAGCAAATTTGAGGAATATTTCGCCGCCTGTAAGGCGAAGGGAAAAACACGAATTCTGCTTGACGAGGTATGTAAGATAGATAAAGAGTACGAGGCAGATTTCGTAAAAGCAGTTAAGGATTATGTACCCCACATGACATTCATAATAACGGGTAGCACACAGGCAGTTGTATCGGCATTATCTGCGAAGATATGTAGGGGTATTGATGTAGAGTTAGTGCCTATTATGTATGCAGAGAGTTTAGCTTGGAGTTTGGGTAGTTCAGTGGTTAATCCTGATAGTGAAGTTTCAAACTCGACTATATCTTTATTTGAGGAGTATTTACGTAAAGGTGGAATTGTGACTGAGAGTTTAGCCGTACAACCATTGAGTTTTCTATCGGGAACAGTTACAGATACATTGGACTCGTACCGTTCTCATTTTTCTTGTTTGAGGGGTATCGATAATCAGACTTTAAATAATTTACTTGCATATATTGTGCTTTGTCAGTATGTTTTCAAGTGTAAGAACGGCTCATTCTGTCAGATACCATCTTTGGAGAAAGAGATTAGAAAAACCCTCGGAGATAGTTATGTTTTGTTACGCCGTATATGCAGTGACAAAGAGGTCAGGAGTATGCTTACTGAGTTATGTGGGGTACTCACCGCATCAGGGTTGGCTTTGCCATTGAGTGTGGTAACTTCTGACGAGATTTCTAACGAATTGACGTACAAGGGACTTGTCCATATACCGCAGATTGACACTGATATACCAGCGATAGTATTTGCGTATCCTTGGTTCATAAGTCATTTTGGTGTTACAGATGATTTGTTGAGTGAGAGGCATTTGGGTATGTGGTTTGAGAACTTGGTTCTGTATAAGTTGAACAAGTGCTACACCTTTGCCGATAAGTATAGAACACCCAATCAGCTCGGTGAGATTGGTTCACCAGGAGATGAGCTTGATGCATTATACACTGTACGCTCTTTGAGTTCGTCTAGGGTTTGTGGTGTCGAGTCCAAGTGGCGACCAAGAGAAAGCATTTCCAATATAAGAATAGCTGGGTATGTCAAATTAGCTAACCGTTTAGGACTAGATGAACTAGCACTCACCAGCACTACGGTTAATGCTGAGGAGTTTACAACGGGCAAACTTGATGTACCGACTAAGATATATCGTTGTGACCTATTAGTTTTAGGTTTAGAGGCGGAGTATATGCGATTGGTTAAGAGAAACTTATCTGGCAGGGAGTGTATGGGTTCTTCAAAGAGTGTATCGGAAATTATGGAAGAGCTATTAGGGTAGCGATGAGTTTGGGTACACCTTAAAGAAGTTCAGCAGAAAAGATGAAAGGAGCGACAAATATGCCTACAAGAGAGAGCTGGATTGGGTATGATACTAAGCGTTATGCTTTCGATGCGGTGTCAGAGTGGATAAACACCATCGAGATACAGCGACAAGTATCTCCATCTAGGAACGGGTGTTTAGCGATTCTAGGGGTACGTAAAGCAGGCAAGAGTGTTTTACTGCAACAATTATATGAGTTAGCTCCAGAAAATTCTGTCTATGCTGATATACGAAATCTTGATTTTGGTACTGCACAGAAAATCAAAGATTGGTTTGCACAATGGGATACAACATCTATAACCCGCATTTATCTGGATGAAGTGTGCAAGATACCAGGTAGCCTGCGTAACACTTTCTGTTCTTGTATACAGGGGTATGCAAACAGAAAGGTCATCGTCATAACAGGCAGTACTAAGTATGGTGTCAGAAAGATAAGTAACGAAATAGGTAGCGGTACTATTTTTGACCTGTGTCCGATATTGTACAGTGAGAGGTTACTTTGGGGTAGTTCTAAGGAGGGCACACAACAGAGTCTTAGAAATTTGAGTTCTGTTGACAAGTACAGGTCGTATCTGCACTACAATGAGATTTTCGCAGATAAGACAGGTTTGAATTATATAGCGAGTGTACTGAGCGATACGCTTAATTCGTGTCTGCACAACTTTAAGAACGCTGAAAATGCTAGTTTAAAGCGTATTGTATCGGAGATTTCAAATGACTCCTCTAAGCTCTCGAACCTTTTGACGTATGTTTCGTTGGCTCAGCATATATTTGTAATGCCTAGTTCTGGGCAGATTGTTTCAATTCCAAACTTAAATAAGCCTGATATAAATCTGTCGAAGGAGTTGTCGAATTTGTATGACGTATTATCCACTCGACAGGGTATCAAGAAGGTGGATATCGTAGCTTTCTGTAAGCTACTGAGAGAGGCTGGGTTAGCTAGAGATGCTTATAATTCCACGGATTCGCAGAAAACTCTGGACGTAGTTAATAAGTGTTTGGGTACAGCAAGCTCGCCTGCACATAAGAGACTAGAGGCATTGACCCGCTTAGACTCGGAGACTCCGTCTATGTTGTTTGAGTTTCCGCAGTTTTCAAGTTATGTTTTTCAGGGTAGTCTAGGCAATAATATAGACATCGAGAGTAAATGGGTAGAGGACTCTGCTTTGCTGAAAGCGGCATATTGTTATTCTTTTGTGGATAAATACCGTAGTTCCACAGGAGATACGGAATTAGACGTTCTGTACACCTCTTTAATGGGTATGTCTGACGTATTTGCTGTTGAGGTCAAAAATCGACCAATGAGCAATCTTAACCATGACCAATTATTTGGGTATGCCAGAAAAGCAACGGAATTGGGTATCTCGGAGCTAGTGTTGACAGCTACAGATGTTAATGCGGTAGAAAGAGATTACGATGGGTATCTCCCGATTGATTTTTATAGAGTGGATTTACTGTATCTAGCCCTTGAGCAGGAGTATGTAAGCCTTAGTCGTGATTATTTGCTAGGAAAGATAGATATTCCATACACTAAGCTGAGAATTTCTGAGCTTATGCAAAAGTATGGGCTAGATGAGAAAATTGAGTGAGAAGAAGGGATGTAGTAATGAACGAGAAAATGGATTTGTATATAGACGATTTAGCCGAAAATCATGGGTATCTCTCCCCGAATTATCGCTAATATTGCAGCGGGTTGCATGAGAAGTTATTAAGTTTCACTAAGAAAAATGCTATAATGAAGTAATAAGAAGGAGGTTGTACCGATGAAAATAACCAGAGTTAGATTCTCAAATGGAGATACGTCTGGGTTTCTATTAGGCACTGAGTATGTTGGGTATCAGGCTGTTTTGAATGAAATATCGAGTATACCCGAACTGACTGTCAATAAGCAGGGCGTAGTACGCTCAGTAAAGGGTACACTTCCCGAAGTAACTATGAGACAGTATAATTCCTTTCGTTATTCTGCATTACAGAGAAACGCTCCTTTGGTGCGTGATATTCAGGGTAGTTTTTCTGCGTGGCAGAGGAAATATTCTAGTATGGCACTTTATCTTAGCGGAGCGAGACAGGTTGGTAAAACCACTGAGTTGTTGAAATTTGCTTATAATAATTACGAACAGGTACTGTATGTAGATTTATCTCAAAGAGGTGTGCGTGAGGCGTTTGAGAGTGCTATTAATCGTACTAATTCTTCGGCTTATCTGGTGATGAGCAGCCTTTGCAGGGGTATCTTGGGCGAACGTTATTTTTGGAATGCCCCTAGCACGATATTGCTGGTAGATGAGATACAGGAAAGTCCTACAGTATACAACTATATCCGTAAGCTACTGTCTTTGGAGTGTCATTTAGCAGTAACGGGTAGTTATCTTGGACGAGTTGTTATGTCGAAGGATTTCTTTTTGCCTGCTGGTTCAACTTATGACTTGGAGTTACAGCCGTTGTCTTTCAAGGAGTTTTGCCGAGCGTTCAATGCAGAGAATACTTTGAATAAGATTGATGTATTTGGAAAGTCAGATAATAATGATTATGTCGCTTTAACTAAGCTGTATGAGTTGCAGTTACGGATAGGCGGGTATCCTGCTGTTGTACAAGCGTATAAACAGACTGGAGATGTAGATAGTTGTGTTAGGCTTATTGCTAATCTGTTGAGCAGATTTACTGATGAGTCATCACATTATTTTGTTGACGATAAAAGCAAACTGATTTTTGAGAATGTGTATCGTGCAGCAGTATTCGAGCAACTATCGGAAAAGAAGGGTACTGCTAAGCTGATGACGGACGAAATTACTAATTTCGTGAAACAGGATACCAAGCTCCCTGTATCGAGAAACGAGGTTAATTCAGCCATTAGTTGGCTCGTTTATAGCAGGGTGTTGGGGTATTGTGATTTATACAATAATGGTGATGTATCACAACTCCTACAAGCACGTAGACTTTATTTTCGAGATTGCGGTTTGTTGAGTTATCTTGTAAGACTTCACGGAGTGGATGTCGCATCTGCTAAGGGATTGCTCGCAGAGACTTTCGTTTATAATGAGTTGTATCGACTGCACAAGAAGGCAGTACCAATAGTGGCTAATCCAGTTCCTTGTTGTTCTGTGAAAAATCAGTATGAGTTGGACTTTCTGTTGGCAGAGTGCTTAACTGGAAGAAAATTTCGTATAAAGGTCAAGAGCAATAAGGGTACTGCCCCTAAGTCCTTAGGTTATTATGAGGAGAACGGCTTGATAGATGTTGCAGTTATAGCTGGGAGAACCAGAGGCGGCAAGAGTGAGAACGAAAATATAATACGTATTCCAATCTATACTGTTGCCGAGAAGTTTCCTTACATCTAAGTACGATTTTGATTGATACATCCTATACAGAGAGCAATTTCTACAGTAGAGATTACTTTCTTTTACTTCTAGTTGCGAATAAAAGATTTATAATTAAATTAAAACTTAGAGATGGCAGCATAGAAATTGAAAAGCCTTTGTTTAAGGCTTTCGTCTAAATACGGAGAGGTATTCGTTATGGCGAAATTATACATTTCAGATTTGCATTTAGGTCATAAGAATGCTATAATGCACGATAACAGACCGTTTGCTAATCTTGACGAAATGCACTCATCTATTATCACCAACTGGAATGATGTTGTCAAGGAAGAGGACGAAGTATACATACTTGGTGACTTTGCGTGGAAAAAATCAGTCGCTAATAAGATCCTTCCACAGCTTAAAGAAAATAAGTTCCTCGTTCGAGGTAATCACGACAAAATAAATGATGAGATGAGAGCGCATTTTGTGTTGATAAAGAATTATTCGATAATAACTGATGGCGAAACCGAGTTGGTACTTTCACATTACCCTATTGCTCATTGGTACAATCAGTATCGTGGAGCTGTGCATTTGTACGGTTACGTTCATAATACGAAGGACTATAAAGCGTATTTACAGTATTCAGATATATGCAGTAAAATGGGTATTCCTTTTGAAAGCTATAATGTCGGTTGTATGCTGCCATATATGGGGTATACCCCCAGAATACTGGAAGATATAAGGAGAAGCATAAAATGATTTTGATAACAGGCGATATACACGGCAGTCACGATATTTCAAAGCTTGATAATACCCAAAATCCAATTTTTAAGAAACTGACTAAAGATCACTAAGTTTTTCAGCGATATAGAACCCAAGCTCCAGTACAAGCGTTGGTTTTGTGGTCACTATCACAGGAACTATGTAAGTCAGATAAACCCAAACTTTGAGATACTTTTTAATAAAATAGTTAAATTGCCTTAATGGGTAAAAGTTGTTCCCTGCTGTAATTGACATCACATCAAGGAACTATTTTTTCAAAATAAGATGAGCTGAAACTCTTTTAAGTCAAACTTTGTTTGAAACAATATAGACTTACGATTGTTTTCAGATAGACTATAATCAAAAATAAACTTATGAGGTGGTTAAAATGGCACTTGTAGATATAATCAATTTACCAAAATACTATGTTTGCAAAAATAAAGAAACTGATGAAATGTTCGTTTGCTATGTGAATGGCAGCTGTCACATTCCAGAACCTACAGGCGATAGTGTTCGCTCGTGTATGCCAACGAGTAATTGCAAAGGAAAAGTGGTTTATAAGATAGATGCTGAGGATTTGAAAAAACTTGATAAGATGATCCTAAGAGCCGTATTTGCAGGCGTTACAGTATACAAATTCGGTAATAACGGTATTGAGCTTGTAGACGGCACTTGTTTTATCAATAATGATAAGGCGGTAATACCAAAACCAATTACTCACATAGGCAGCAATCCTTTTGGTGCGGCTGCAAAAGAATTGAAGACACTTCAGCTGCCATCATCATTGCTGACTATTGATTATTTTGCATTTCATCAATGTGAGGAGCTTTCCGTGATCGTTTTATCAGAGGGTATCAAGGAAGTAAACTTAGGAAAGTTTTGGAGATGTAAAGGTTTGCGAGAGTTCTATCTACCCAGAAGTATTACTAGAATAAGCTGTAATAATTTGACTCATGATGAGTTGAAGAGAGCATTCAAGAAGTGTGTGTTCTGCGTTTATAAAAACTCTGAGGCTGAGAGGTTTGTTGATTTAGTCGAACTGAAATATAGACTGATAGATGAAACAAGCCCAACTTGATCTGTTTTCAGTTGTTCTTAAACGCATTATCAGCTTATAACGTACAAACTTTCTCCAATGGTCTGTGCTGTGATTATTATATTGATTACTAAAAGTTTTTGAGATAGCAGCGAATGATTATGATTTGCGATTATATATATGTGTGAAAAGTAAACACTTTTTGCTTTTCACACATTTTTTCTTTTGAGAGCGGCATTTAATGCGGCTTTTGTGAGTCAAAAAATAATTTATAATGATTGGAGGATTGATTAAAATATGTCGTTTTTTAGTAGGTTCTTTGCCGTTAGTAAGGATATTGCCAATGATATTAAAAACAGTCAGAACGGAGTCTCTGAACGCAGATACTCTCAAAATTCAGTTTTGTGTATGAAACTGATACGGACTTATATGATGAGCTGTAAATGGCACAATACAGAGCGAACAAAGAGGCTAATGACTTTTATCACTCTTAAAGATTCCGAAATTGCAGAGAGGCTTAATATTGAGAACAATACTGTGCGTTGTCACAAAAGCAATTATTCCGCTAAGTTATACGAAAAATTGGGAGATGATTGTTTTACGATCGTGTGTTCAAGTGATGAACGAGCAAAGCGAAATCTTATCTATAAGCTGCGTTATTTAATTGATGGTTACAGCGATATATCCTCGTTTGTACCATCATCTGTTGTTGACAGTATTATGCATACACCAAGAGATGGTGATCAAGTGTATGATTTTAAAGACTGCATAAAGGAGATAACGTTTTTGGCAAGATTTAGCCTTATTGATATGGCTAGATCAATAGATAATTTGGACGAGGATAAACTGGCATTTATTTTTGAAGTTCTAATGGATGCCAATGCTCATACAAATGAGCTCCAGAAAGAGAGATTAATAAAGCTAATTCTTATGGGCGAAGATAAAATCAAAGAAAAGTGCAAGTTGCTTTGAGTTAGCAGTTCGTAATTCTATACATTTACGAACCACAAAGAAAACGTCCGCAAAGTCTGTGTTTTTGACTTTGCGGACGTTCGTATGTAAAATGAACTTTTACGAACAGGAGGACAATTTTTATGGTGTTTGGGTATGCGAGGGTATCAACTAAACAGCAGAACGAAGACAGGCAGCTTGCCGCCTTGAAAGAGTACGGCGTTGCCGATAACTGCATTTACATTGATAAGGAGTCGGGGAAAAATCTCCAGCGTGAACAGTACCAGATTTTGAGGAACGCCATTCTCCGTGAGGGCGATACACTGGTAATCAAGGAGTTAGATCGCCTGTCGAGAAATAAGTCTGACATAAAAGCCGAGCTTGAGTACTATCAGCAAATGAAAATCAAGGTAGTAATCCTTGATATTCCCACTACTAAAATAACATACGAAAATGAGAATAAATGGGTAGGCGATATGATAACCGTCGTGCTGATTGAGGTGCTTTCCAGTATGGCAGAGCAGGAGCGGCTAAAAATCAGAAAGCGGCAAGCAGAGGGTATTGCCATTGCCAAAAAGCAATGCAAGAAATTTGGCAGACCCAATGTAGCTAAACCACCTAACTGGAATAGTGTGATAATTGCCCCTGATCGGGGTGAGATAACAGCTGTTGAGGCGATGAAAAAGCTGAGATTAAAGAAGACATCGTTCTATAAGCTTAAGAACACCGATAAAAACGCTGAGATGAAATAATAAATCGAGATGAAAAGTGTACAACGAGATGAAAACTGAGATGAAATATTTCTGGTGTACGAAATCGGCAGAAGTATGCATATTGGACGAGCTTTTCGTATAAATATGTTTATAGGAGAGGTAATCTAAATGAGAATTGTTGTACACGAACCAGAAACTGAGTCGGGAGTTCTTGAGCTGCAAAAGCGTGTCACAGACCTACACGGACACATCATCAAGAATTACATAACGAGAAATGTTCCCGAAGCAAAGAAACGTGAAGATGTTTTGCAGGCAGTAATTTCAGCATTACAGACCAATGTCACCTCAGTCTAAATAGCTTTTTATTTTGAGGTAGTTTTCTTGGGCCATATTGGCTTTATTGTACTCCCATTGTTTAAGGGTCGAGTGACCCACGTTCAATAATTCAGCCATTTTAAGCTGCGTAAGCGATAATCGTTTACGCAGCTTTTTTATTTGCTTGCCTTGATCGTTATATAAGAATTTGTTATAATCGTCCAGCAAGTCGCAAACGTCCACCTTATATAATTTTGCAAGTAAGATGATCTTATCGATAGGATATACACTTAATACGTTCTCCTCATATCTTATATAGGTTGTTCTGTCAACATTAATGTAATCGGCAATTTCGCTTTGAAGATAGCCGTTTTTGCAGCGGTAAAATTTAAGCTTGTCCGAAACCGTTTCTGGACTTTCAGAACTCTGCATCTTATGCACATAGTCAACATTCTTGTGCTTAGGAAAAGGGTTATGAATAGAGATGGTGTGAATGTATACAGGAGTGAACAGGGGTATTTTGTCATTTGAATAAAAGACGAAGAAGTTGTTGCTGAAAAGCCAGTTTTTCTGCCGATGGCAAACGGCATTATCGCATTTTCTGCCCTGTCGTTGTCTATGGGAACATCTCCGTTTTCTAGAAATGTGTAAAGATATTTTCTCTCATTGACATTTCGCTGACTGGGCGGTATCCGTAAAGCCGTCTGCAAGCTCCGTCAAGAAGGTGGTGACTTATACTGTGAAGCGTGGGGACACGCTCTCGGGCATCGCACAGCGCTACAAGATTACTGTTGCGAAGCTTGTCAAGGACAATGGTATCAAGAACGCTAATCTCATTTATGTGGGGCAGAAGATAAAAATCAAATAGGTAGAATTTCAGCCGACAGGGATTATTCCTTGTCGGCTGTCTTTGTTTCTGCATATTCAATTATATCGCCCGGCTGTAAATTCAAAGTGCCACAGAGCCAATCAAGAGTTTCAAACGATACTATCTTGTGTTCTCTTAACTTTTGGATGGTGCTTTCGGAAAGTATGCCGTCTTTTCTTAACTTGTAGGTACTGTATCCATTTTCTTTAAGAAGTGGCAATACATCTATTTTTATTCTTATCATTATATCACCTCACAATAATAGTATCACATATATACTCTTTTGTAAAGTGTACAATATACACAAAATATGCACTTCGAATTCGTGTATATTTTCACTTTAAAAGCATTGAAATACACGCATAAAAGGTGTATAATAATATCATCAAAGAACGAAAGGAGTGAAACCAATGGGTAAGAAAAAGAAAAAAGGGACTTTTTTTACAGCCCCTTTTTTCACACAAAAAACCACCCACAGCTAAATCAGCCGTGGGTGGCAATATCATTTTAAATTAACACTATCCCTTATTTGTTCAATGCTATCTTGCCCATTGCGTCTGCCTGCATGATAGCGTCATAAAGCTCGATAGGCTGTACGTCGCCTGCAAGATTGTGGATAGTTTCGCCTGGAATACAAGCGTTCTTTGCGATAGTTTCTACCTGCTCAGGTGTAGTTACACCGATCTCCTCGAGTGTGACAGGAAGTCCCACTTCAAGGCAGAAGTTCTGTACCTCTTCAAACTCTTCCTTTGGCGCACCCTCAAGTACAAGCTGAACCAGTGTACCAAGAGCTACACAACAGCCGTGGTCTGCGTGCTTGATTCCCAATGATGTTACGCCATTGTAGAACGAGTGTGCAGCCGCACAGTTTACGTTGTCTGCTCCAACACCTGAAAGATATACGTTAGCCTCGCAGATAGCTTCAAGGGCAGGTGTAACTGCGTGTACCTTGCAAGCCTCAACTGCCTGCTTGCCGTATGTTTTCAGCGTGTCATAGCAAAGTCTTGCAAGTGCCTGTCCTGCTCTTGTGATGCCTGTGCCTTCAAGGCTTGCGGACTCTGTTCTTATGGAAGCTCTGCCCTCAAAATATGTACCAAGTGCATCGCCCATGCCTGCAATAAGGAACTTTACAGGTGCGTTTGCGATAACTGTTGTGTCTACCATTACTGCGTCTGGATTGGTAGGATAGAAAAGATATTTGTCAAAGCTGTGGTCATCATTGTATATTACTGACAGACCTGTGCATGGTGCATCTGTTGCAGCAACTGTAGGCACGATAACAATGTGCTTGCCCGTATAGTATGCTGTAGCTTTTGCAGTATCAACTGCGCTTCCGCCGCCGACTGCAACTACTGTGTCGATGTTGTCAGCCTTTACTATCTCTTCCATTTTGGCTATCTCGCCCTTGCTTGATATACCGCCAAATACTTCATAGCGTCTGTAATCGTCAAGCTCGCCAAAGCTTTTCTCTATCTTGTCATGACAGGCTTTGTAGCCACTGTTTGAACATACAAACAGCCACCTTTTGCCCATATAGCCCATTTCTTCATGAAACTTAAGTGTAGCATCTCTGCCCTGAACATATTTGAGCGGCTCACGCATTGCTCTGAGTCTTCCCATCATAATGAATTACCTCCGATTTGTTTGATTTATTAACTTTATACGGAATTCTCTCCGTATTTTCAATTAGATTATAGCATTTTGCACAAAAGATACAAGAAACATTTTATAAATGATATGTGAATTATTTGTTGTGGCAACATTTGAAAATGTAAAGCTTGGAGGACGATAAAACAAAAAAGGCGGAGGCTCTTTGCGAGCTTTCCGCCTTTTTCATATGTTCAGCATTACGGAAGCGTAAAACATTTCGTCACCGTATTCAAATTTAGCTACGCCATTGTATTTGGCGGCAATGTTCTTGACAGACTCTGTGCCGATCCCTTTGCCTTTGCGTTTTGAGGAAAGGAAACCGCCTTCGGGGTCGGTGAGGATAGTTCCGGTGAAGGTGTTGTCCACCGCCAGGCAGAGGGAATAGCTGTCAGCCTTTGCTCTGATTATTATTTTTTTATTCTTTGCACTGTCAGACACGCAGCCGTGAATGGCGTTTTCGATAAGATTTCCGAAAAGCACAGAGAGGTCGGTTATGTCTATTTTTATATCATCTGGGATGTCAGCGCTCACCTTGTATTCAATGCCGCTGCTTTCCGCTATTTGAGCAAAATATGCAAGAAGTGCGCTTACAGATGTGTTTTTGCAGTAAATGTGTTCTGATATATCGGGCATAGAATCCCTGAAAGAATTGAGATATTCCGAAAGCTTATCGTATTCGCCCTTTTTCAGAAGCTCCTGCATAAGAGCAATATGATGTCTGACATCATGCTTATAGCGTCTTGTTTCTTTTATCTTATCCTGCAAATAGTCATATTGCAGGTTCTGCATTTCAAGCAGGTGGTTATTTTCCTGAAGCCGCAGATTTTTCTGCTGTTCGATGACCAGCCGTGCCACGATGTAATACACCAGAAATGCTCCTGCGTTTATAAAGAAAAGAGCTATGGTGTTCTTTGGCTCCAGAGCAAGCTCTAAGCTGCTTTTCGTAGAGTTGCCGTAGAGCGTATAGTACCATATTATATAGAACGTAAATGGGATAAGCCAAAGATAGCGCCACTCCAGACCTGACGGCTCTCTTTCCACCGCAGGCGTGTAGACCTTTTTCATGTAGATAAAGAGCGGTCCCCATACCACGGCTTCTGTCATAAGCATACAAAGGGAAAACGACCAGCGGTATGATTCATAGGCAAGTGACGGGAACAGAATGCCCTCCAGACATTTTGAGGTAATGACGATAAAGCTTGCGTTATTTGAAAGCAGAAGCAGTGTGAAGCCTGTTTTGCCGACCTTGACCTTCACAGCGAAAAAGTAAAAAGCCGCATAGAGCAGGGTGCTGACTGCACTTAGCAGACCTGCATTTGTGCTGAAAAATGCCGCCTGCCAACCTAAGAAGATCTGCACCAGTGAAAGAGCCACAACAAGTCCCACGGTAGCTGTTTTGGAAAAGCGAAGCCTATGCCGGAAGGGATAAAGGGCAAGCACCATAAGTGGCAGAAAATTCAGAAGGGAATATATGCCCACTTCCACAAGGCGGTATAAAGGAGGCATTACTGCTCACCGCCTTTTCGCAGATCACTGAAGTGAAACTGAGCGAAGGCGTCTAGTGTTTCTCTGGATTTTCGGCGGCTTATGGGGATATGTGTGCCGTCGCTCATTATGAAAAGGTCGCTTTTTTGCTGGGCTATCTCATAGAAATTCACGATGACGCCTTTGGTGGAGGTGTAAAAGTATGAATGACTGCAAAAAATGCTCTCGATCTCAGCGAAAGAATTTCTTGAAACTATGCTTTCGCCGTCTGTGCAATGGATTGTCACGATATGTGACGCACAGTCTATGTAGATAACATTTCTGAGTATCACGTTCTGACCGTCGGGAAGCTTAACGGAACGCATACGATCAATTTCATCAGAACCGATCCGGTCAAGCATGGCTTTTACTTTGTCAGCCTGAAAGGGCTTGCAAAGATAGTAGCAGGCGTTGAGGTCGTAGCTTTCGCTTGCAAACTCGTTGCTTGAAGTGCCGAATGCGATATTCACGTTTTTGTCTGTTTCACGAAGCTTTTCTGCGACCTCTATCCCTGTCATTTTCCCCATGAATATATCAAGCACCACCAGATCATAAGCTCCCATCTGCCAACATGACAAAAAGCTTTCTCCGCTTGAAAACGTATCTATCTGACAGCTGTGAGCGGTTTGTTCGGAAATATATTCATGAAGAAGTGCAAGGTCGTTTTTATTATCGTCTACCAATGCCACTCTCATACTGTAAAAATCCTTTCTTATACATGATTTCTTAATATATAATAACACACATCAAAGCAAAATTCAAGCATTATTCATTTATTTTGTTACCACTTGTGCAGATTTTTGACCGTTTGTGCCAAATCTATTGACAAAGTGTGTAGGCTGTGTTAAAATAATCGAGTAAAATTATGTTCTGAGTAAAAAAGAAATATCAGCAACAAAAAATATTATGGAGGAATTAGAATGAAAAAGAAAATTTTAAGTCTTTTGGTGACGGGCTGTCTTTTGTTTGTGCCGACAACGGCATTTGCAGACGATAATAAGACGGTAATAAAAACTGTTGACGACCTGTTGGCGTTTTCAAAAGCGGTAAACAACGGAGATTATGACAAGAATAAAGACGCAGTTGTTGTTCTTGAAAATGACCTTGACTTGACAGGTGTTGTATGGACGCCTATCGGAAACGTTTTCGATGAAAACGGCTATATTGAACATTGTTTCAGCGGCAAATTCTACGGAAACGGTCATACTATTTCAAACATTGATTTTACGTCTATTTATGGTAAAGATTTGTTGGTCGGTTTCTTTGGCGATATCGAGGAAGCAGAGGTATCAGGTCTGACTATAGAGGGAAATCTGGATGTGACAAATACTGATAACGAATATACTGTTTATGGCACTATTGCAGGATTTGCAGGTGATTGTACTATTTCTGATTGTGTGTCAAACGTATCGTTCAACAATAACGGCAAATATGTTTATGGCTTCATAGGCATGGTAGGTCAGGCATACGGCACAACTTTTGAATATTGTGAGAACACAGCAGACATAACTATCTCAGGCGACAACGGAAGTGTTTATGTCGGCGGTATAGTTGGATATGCGCAGATTGGAACGGAAGTCCGCTATTGTTCAAGCACAGGCGATATGGTATATGCTGCACCAGACGCCGGCGGTATCGTAGGACGTTTGTATGGCGATTCCAAGGTTATAAACAGCTATGTTACAGGAAAACTCACGCCGGTTGGCAACGGAACCACAGATGTAGGCGGTATCGTTGGTTCAGTAGCCGGCGGTTCTGTAAGTGATTGCTATTTTGCAGGAGAAATTGACCTTTCACAGTACTCAGCCAAAAAGCCATATACACGTTTCGGCGGAATAGTGGGGAAGGATTCCTCGTCTACAACTGACTTTAAAAACAACTATTTCACAGAAACAGAAAATGTTGAAGCTTGCGGTTCAAATAAAGAAGCAGGCAAGGCTAAAGCATATGACTATATGACAACAAAAGAATTTTATGACGAGTTGACAGCTGGCGGTGCAAAGTATCAGTATGTTGAGGGAAAAACACCTGTCCTGCCAACTAAGGAATATGCAGTTGATTTTGAAGTAACACCTGCTGACCTGAAAAATGTTGTAATAAAGGTAGACGGAAAAGAGATAACAAACAATACTGCAATGCTTACAGCAGGCACTTACACAGTAGAGGTAACTGCTGACGATTGCGAGCCTCTCAGCAAGGAAATAACTATTTCAGCAGATATCGCAACACATACACAGGCTTTTGAACTTGCATACAAGTCAGCAGACTATACAGAGCTTGACAAGGCAGAGAAAGCCGCAAAGGCTCTCAACAAAGACGATTATGAGGACTTCTCAGAAGTCGAAAAGGCTCTTGCCGCTATTGACAGAACAAAGAACATCACAGAGCAGGCTGACGTGGACGCTATGGCGAAGGCTATAAATGACGCTGTGGCAAACCTTGTAAAGAAAGCACCTGCTTCTTCACAGCCTGACAGCTCGACTGCTGACAGCAAGATAGACAGCAGCTCAAAGGCGGCTTCAAACGCTTCAAATACAAACCCGTCAACAGGCGTTGCTGGCGGAGCATTCGCTCTTGCACTTCTGAGCGGTGCGACTGTGGTAATGGCTAAGAAGAAAAAGTAATATATCCATTAAATAGATATATAAAGCAATTAAGTGGGACTTTCATACATTATTTGTTTAAATGAATACCGCTTGTGCAGATTTTTGACCGCTTGTGTCAAAATAGTTGAAAAATTATTACCGCTCTGCTACCATAATTATAAGCATGGCGGTTTTATATCGCAATGCAAATATGATATGAAGTCTTATATTTCGGGAGGATAAAATATGAAAAAGACAAGAATTTTTAGCACGATGCTCGCAACAGTCATATGTATGGCATCTTTGCCTGCAATAAATGTTTTTGCGGCAAATCAGCAGAGAACTACAACTCTTGACCTTACAGTGGCAGGATTTCAGAACGATCAGAAAAATGAAGACGAGGGCTGGAGCTGGGACGCAGCAACTTCTACTCTTACACTTGACAATGTTGATTTTTCGACGGCGAAAAAGTCTTGTGTCATTGTTGACGGAGAAAAAGTTACTAATATAGTTTTCTCAGGAGATAACAAGATGACCTCAGGCACTACAGTTATTTCGAGAAAAGGAAGCGCAAAAGATACCGGTGTAGTACTAAGTGGAAAGACTAAGGACAGTGTGCTTAATCTTGAAGAAACAGGCAACCTTCCAGTAATGGATCAGCCTAATGTTACTTTTGAGTCAGGAACTGTCAACGCAAAGGGCGGTGCTGTCATAACACTTTATTCCATAAAGGTAATGGACGCAACTCTTAATATTGACACAAGTGAAGTTGCCGATGGTGGCTGGAATGACGGTTTGTATGCAAACGGCTCTGTTGAGATATACGGCGGAGATGTGAATATCAATGCAGGAAGAGCAGGAATATTAGTAGTTGGTATAGGTGCCCCTGAGCCTAAGACAGGCTTGATTATAAAGGACGGAAAGGTAGATATCAATGCCAAGCTTGCGGATATTTATCTTGGTACAGACAATATAAAGAACGGTCTTATCTCGGGAGGAGATATCACACTCGGTGGTGACATAGGAATTTTCCTTAACGATTGCGAAAAGTGCGAGATAAAGGGCGGTACATTCCATACTGATGAATGTGAAAAACCATTCGCAGTTCATAGAGACAGTTCGGCTGTATTTGAGTATGCAAAGGCAGATTATACAGAGCTTGACAAAGCAGAAGAAGCTGCAAAGGCTCTTAATAAGGACAACTATGTGGACTTTACAGCCGTAGAAAAGGCACTTGAAGCTATCGACAGAACTAAAAACCTTACACAGCAGTCAGATGTTGACAAAATGGCGAAAGATATAAACGACGCTGTTGAGGCACTTGTTTACAAGTCAGCAGACTACACAGAGCTTGACAAGGCAGAGAAAGCCGCAAAGGCTCTCAACAAGGACGATTATGAGGACTTCTCAGAAGTCGAAAAGGCTCTTGCCGCTATTGACAGAACAAAGAACATCACAGAGCAGGCTGATGTGGACGCTATGGTAAAGGCTATAAATGACGCTGTGGCAAGCCTTGTAAAGAAAGCACCTGCATCTTCACAGCCTGACAGCGTAAGCAGTTCTGATGCTTCGTCAGATACGAGCAGTTCCGCTTCTGACAGTTCCGCTTCCGACAGCTCATCTTCTGACAGCTCATCTTCTGACAGCAAGTCAGATAGCAGCTCAAAGGCAGCTTCAAACGCTTCAAACACAAACCCATCGACCGGTGTTGCTGGCGGAGCATTCGCTCTTGCACTTCTGAGCGGTGCGGCTGTGGTCTTGGCTAAGAAGAAAAAGTAAATAAGATCTCCCCTATTGTTGATATTTCGGAGAAGGGCAGTTCCTTGTGGACTGCCTTTTTTCTGTTTGCAGGAAAGCGGAATTTGCCTGCATAATTTGGGGCGCTTTTTTGCAAAGAAGCATAAAAATGCAATTATTTTATATTGATACTGCAAAATCGTCTGCGCAAGCTTAGACTAACTATTGATAATAGTCAATATCTTTTATTATCTATTTTATGCCATGAAATTACATTTATTCATAAAAAATCGTTATAGATTTAAACGAAATGTAAAAAATCAGCTCACAAAATCTGCGTTTACCCTTGCAATTCAGAAAAATATGTGGTATAATTATATTGCTGTAATAGGAGCACAGCATGAAATGCTGGCAGTGTGTTTTCAATTGTCAGATGAATTTCTGTATAGCTTATGCTTTATAATAAGGAAAGAAAATGAATGTGCCGGCGTGTGCTGTTTCATTATAGCGCCTATTAACGATATTTTTTTTGAAAAGGAGTTATTGCAACATGTCAAAGATCGATTTGAGCAAGTACGGTATCACCGGAACTACAGAAGTTGTTTACAACCCTTCTTACGAGCAGCTGTTCGAGGAAGAAACAAAGCCAACACTCGAAGGCTATGAAAAGGGTCAGGAGAGTGAGCTTGGCGCAGTAAACGTTATGACAGGCGTTTATACAGGCCGTTCACCTAAAGATAAGTTCATCGTTATGGACGAAAATTCTAAGGACACTGTTTGGTGGACTTCTGACGAGTACAAGAACGACAACCACCCAGCTTCACAGGAGGCTTGGAAGTCTGTTAAGAAACTCGCTATCAAGGAACTTTCAAATAAGAGACTTTTCGTAGTTGACGCATTCTGCGGTGCTAACAAGGATACAAGAATGGCTATCCGTTTCATCGTTGAGGTTGCTTGGCAGGCTCACTTTGTAACAAATATGTTCATCAAGCCAACTGCTGAGGAGCTTGAGAACTTTGAGCCTGACTTCGTTGTATACAACGCTTCAAAGGCTAAGGTAGAGAACTATAAGGAGCTTGGTCTTAACTCCGAGACAGCAGTTATGTTCAACATCACAAGCCGTGAGCAGGTAATCATCAACACTTGGTACGGTGGAGAGATGAAGAAGGGTATGTTCTCAATGATGAACTACTTCCTTCCACTCAAGGGCATGGCTTCAATGCACTGCTCAGCTAACACAGATAAGAACGGTGAGAACACAGCTATCTTCTTTGGTCTTTCCGGTACAGGTAAGACAACACTCTCTACAGACCCTAAGAGACTTCTTATCGGTGACGACGAGCACGGTTGGGACGACAACGGAGTATTCAACTTCGAGGGCGGCTGCTATGCTAAGGTCATCAACCTTGATAAGGATTCTGAGCCTGATATCTACAACGCTATCAGAAGAGATGCTCTTCTTGAGAACGTAACTCTTGACGAGAACGGCAAGATCGACTTTGCTGATAAGAGCGTTACAGAGAACACTCGTGTATCTTATCCTATCGACCATATCAAGAACATTGTAAGACCTATTTCTTCTGCACCTGCTGCAAAGAACGTTATCTTCCTTTCAGCAGACGCGTTTGGTGTACTGCCTCCAGTATCTATCCTCACACCAGAGCAGACACAGTATTACTTCCTCTCTGGCTTTACTGCAAAGCTTGCAGGTACAGAGCGTGGAATCACTGAGCCTACACCAACATTCTCAGCTTGCTTCGGTCAGGCTTTCCTTGAGCTTCACCCAACAAAGTATGCTGAAGAGCTTGTTAAGAAGATGCAGAAGAGCGGTGCTAAGGCATACCTGGTAAACACAGGTTGGAACGGCACAGGCAAGAGAATCTCTATCAAGGATACTCGTGGAATTATCGACGCTATTCTTAACGGTGATATTCTCAACGCACCTACAAAGAAGATACCACACTTTGACTTTGAAGTTCCAACAGAGCTTCCAGGCGTTGATCCTGCAATTCTCGATCCTCGTGACACATATGCTGACGCTTCCGAGTGGGAGACAAAGGCTAAGGATCTTGCAAGCAGATTTGTTAAGAACTTTGCTAAGTATGAGGGCAACCCAGCAGGTAAGGCTCTTGTATCAGCAGGTCCAAAGGAATAATCAATAACTCTGATACTATTATATAGTATAAAAGCTGCTGTGCCTTTTGGTACGGCAGCTTTTTTGTGCTCTTGAAAAAGTGTGATGAAGGTGGTATAATTGGTATGGAGGCGGATTTAGTTTGGAAAAGAAGAATTATGCCGCAAGGGCGGCTATATATGCCATGGGGCTTGTGATACTTGCCGCAGGGATAACTATGAACATCAAAACAGGGCTAGGTGTATCCACTATTATATCAGTGCCATTTGCCATATCGAGTATATGGGACGTGAATTTTTCTCTTGTGACTTTTGCTACATATGCACTGTTCGTTGTGATAGAAATGATAATAAAAGGCAGCGACAGAACTGTTATAGACTGGCTGCAAATACCATTCAGTATTGTGTTCAGCATTTTGCTGAATATGTTTTCAAAGCTGCTTGATTTCAATTTCGGGCATTTGTGGCAAAACACGCTGTATCTGGCAGCAGCAATAATCTGCACGGGTGCGGGAATGTCAATGATGATAGCCATGAAGTTCGTGCCGAACCCAGCCGACGGTCTTGCTCAGGCTATAGGAAAAGCCTTTGGAAAGAACATGGGCTTTGGCAAGAATATACTTGACGCATCGTGTGTTGCCATTGCCTGCGTGATAGGTCTGCTGTTTGACAAGCGGATAATAGGTATCGGTATCGGAACGGTGGCGGCAATGCTCCTTGTGGGAAGGTGCGTGGCAGTATTCGATCATTTCTTCAAAGACAGAATGAAAAGTGCCGCAGGGCTTGCATAATAAAAAAACGCCGCAGAGGACAGACATCTCTGCGGCGTTTGTGTATTTATATAATAAAAAATCCGCTCTACATAAAGTAAAGCGGATACAAGCAAAAGCTTAAACTTTTGCTGGCGCGGATTGAGAGATTTGAACTCTCGCGCCCGTTTCCAGACCTACTCCCTTAGCAGGGGAGCCCCTTCACCACTTGGGTAAATCCGCAAACCTGTATATATAAAAAATGTGGCGGACAGGGTGGGATTCGAACCCACGGTACGTTGCCGTATCACTGGTTTTCAAGACCAGCTCCTTAAACCACTCGGACACCTGTCCACATTAATTATTTGATTTTGTGTCGTTCTCTCTCAGCGACTTAATTATTATAGCACAGTTCATCTGTCTTGTCAACCCCTTTTTCAAATTTTTTTGCGAAATTTTTTGAAGCATAAATATTCCTTCGTATGCTAACGATACTTGACGAAATCTTATAAATATGGTATAATAAATCACAGCTTTGTATGTTTTATCACTTTATATGATAATTTATACAGAAAATTTCTTATGGAGGCGACTTTATTATGAAGATGACTGTAAGTCAGGCTATGGTTGAATGTTTGAAAGCTGAGAACGTAAAAGTCGTCTTTGGCTATCCCGGAGCTGCTATCTGTCCTTTCTATGACGCTTTGCTGGATGCTGAAAACGACATCAGGCAGGTGCTTGTGAGACAGGAAGCTAACGGCGGTCATGCGGCTAACGGCTATGCACGAATTTCAGGCAAGCCTGCGGTCTGTATCGCTACATCAGGTCCGGGTGCAACTAATCTTATTACTGCTATTGCTACCGCTTATGCGGATTCTATACCTATCGTGTGCATAACAGGTCAGGTGAATACCGACCAGATAGGCTCTGACGTTTTTCAGGAGGCTGACATTACAGGCTCGGCTGAACCTTTTGTAAAGCATAGCTATCTTCTCAAAAACCCTGAGGACACTGCAAGAGTTTTCAAGGAAGCTTTCTATATCGCAGGTACGGGCAGACCAGGTCCTGTGCTTATAGATATCCCTATGGACGTTCAGAAAGCTGTTATCGACTTTGAGTACCCTGAAAAGTGCGAGATAAGAAGCTATAAGCCTACCACAAAGGGCAACTACGTTCAGGTAAGGCGTGTAATGGCGGCGTTGGAAGAGGCTGAGAAGCCGCTTATCTGTATTGGCGGAGGTGTTTTTGCCGCTCACGCTGAGAACGAGATAAGAGAGCTTGCCGACCTTATGCAGATACCTGTTATCACAACTATGATGGGCATTTCTGTTTTCCCTGATGACGACCAGCTTTTCTGCGGCATGATAGGAACTCACGGTGTTAAAATGGCGAACGCCGCTGTGAACGAGTGCGACGTGCTGTTCCTTGTGGGCGCAAGAGTTGGCGACAGAGCCGTTAAAACACCTTTGGCTCTGGAGAAAACTACTAAGATAATACATATAGATATTGACCCTGCGGAGATAGGCAAGAATATCGGTGCTGACCTGCCTCTCGTTGGCGACGCAAAGCTTGTTTTACAGCAAATGACGGAGCTTGCAAAGCCTATGAAGCACGATGAGTGGATAGCTCACATCAAGACCCTTGGGGGCGAGAGAAAGTATGTTGAGCCTGCAAAGGGTACTGTCAATCCGAGGGTGTTTATCGACAAGCTTGCAAAGAAAATGCCTGCCAATGTTACTGTTGTGGCAGACGTTGGACAAAATCAGATATGGACCTGCACTGAATATAAGTTCCGCAAAGAGGGCAGACTTCTTACCTCAGGCGGTATGGGTACGATGGGTTATTCTGTGCCTGCGGCGATAGGTGCAAAAATGGCTGACGACAGCAGAGCAACAGTTGCTATATGCGGTGACGGAGCTTTTCAGATGTCGTTCATGGAGCTTGCAACAGCCGTTCAGTTCGGCGTTGATATAAAGGTGGTAGTAATGACAAACAACCGCCTTGGCATGGTAAGAGAACTTCAGACAAACGGCTATCATGACAGACAGACAGCAGTTTTTCTTGACGGCTCTCCTGACTTTATCAAGCTTGCAGAAGCTTATGGCATACCTGCAATGAGAGTTTATGACGATGATACTATGGAAAAGGGCGTGGAAATGCTTGCTGAACATAAAGGCATTTGCCTTGTTGAAGTCGTTGTGGATAAGGATATGCCAACATTATAAGGCCAATATTTTAACTATCTGTAGCGTTTACAGTATATAGTGTTTGCGTTCAAAGAATCTTAATAATAAGCTGATATAATAAATAAACAAGGAAAGGTTTCCTTATGGAGGTTGATTTATGAAACATACGATCTCAGTTCTTGTAGAAAACCACAGCGGTGTTCTATCAAGAATTTCCGGACTGTTTTCAAGACGTGGGTTCAATATCGAGAGCCTTGCAGTAGGTCCGACTCATGACCCTGACGTTTCAAGAATAACGATAGTTGCTGACGGTGACGAGCATACAGTTGAGCAGATCGAGAAACAGCTCAACAAGCTTATAGAAGTCATCAAGGTAAAGACATTTGAGGCTAATGAGTATCTCGCAAGAGAGCTTATGATAGTCAAGGTGTCTGCGGTCGCAAACAGACGCAGTGAGATAATGACTATTGCGGATATCACAGGGGCTAAGGTCATGGATATAACGCTTACGACAATGACATTGGAGCTTTGCGACACTTACGCTCACCTTTGCAGATTTGAGGAGGTCATAGCGCCTTACGGAATAATCGAAATGGTAAGAACAGGCACTATCGCAATAGAGAAAGGCTCTGACACATTCAATGCAGGCAAATAAACTTTGATTATATAGCCGAAAGGCTACATAAAATAAATCTTAAATTTCTGAATTTGGAGGAATTAACAATGGCACAGGCAAGAATATTCTATCAGCAGGATTGCGACATTAACGTACTCAAGGGTAAGAGAGTTGCCATTATCGGTTACGGTTCACAGGGTCACGCTCATGCGCTCAACCTTAAGGAGAGCGGTGTTGACGTAGTAGTAGGTCTTTACGAAGGTTCTAAGAGCTGGGCAAAGGCTGAGCAGCAGGGTCTTACAGTTATGACAACTGAGGAAGCTGCAAAGACATCTGACATCATCATGATCCTTATTCCTGATGAGAAGCAGGCTGCACTTTATAAGAAATCTATCGAGCCATACCTCACAGAGGGTAAGACTCTTGCATTCGCACACGGCTTTAACATTCACTTTGGCTGCATCGTACCACCAAAGAATGTCAATGTTATCATGATCGCACCTAAGGCTCCTGGTCACACAGTACGTTCTGAGTATCAGGCTGGTAAGGGTACACCTTGCCTTATCGCAGTTGAGCAGGACGCAACAGGCAACGCACAGGATATCGGACTTGCATATGCACTTGGTATCGGCGGAGCAAGAGCAGGTGTTCTTGAGACAACATTCAGAACAGAAACAGAAACAGACCTCTTCGGTGAGCAGGCAGTTCTCTGCGGTGGTGTTTGCGCACTTATGCAGGCTGGTTTTGAAACACTTTGTGAAGCTGGTTATGACCCAAGAAACGCATACTTTGAGTGTATCCATGAGATGAAGCTCATCGTTGACCTTATCTATCAGTCAGGTTTCGAGGGCATGAGATATTCTATCTCTAACACAGCTGAGTACGGCGACTATGTCACAGGTCCAAAGATCGTTACTGAGGACACTAAGAAGGCTATGAAGAAGGTTCTGTCTGACATTCAGGACGGTACATTCGCTAAGGACTTCCTCCTTGATATGTCTGACGCAGGTTCACAGGTACACTTCAAGGCTATGAGAAAGCTCCACGCTGAGCATCCTTCTGAGAAGGTTGGTAAGGAGATCAGAAAGCTCTACAGCTGGAACAATGATGACGAGAAGCTCATCAACAACTAATTTGTGGATAAATATTATTGCATAAAAAGAGAACGACTTGCAATGCAGGTCGTTCTTTTTTGTTTAAAGAAAAAATGGACGAAAAATAATTTTTTCGTCCATAAAAAATCAGCTTTTACTTGTTTTTACATAAGACCACCCGTCACCGAGGTTATCCTCGCCCCCTGATGAGCTTATGGGTGAGCGGTAAATATAGTAATGGTCATAAATGGTATAAAATTTCACTGTCAAGCCGTCGCTGTCGATGTATGTAACGTTCCTGCGCTCCAGCTCCTCAAGCTCTTTCTTCACGGACTTGCAGGCATTGTTTTCAGTGAGCGATTTAATGGAGCATTTGCCCTTTGGTAGTGTCGGCTTTTCGCATGAAATGCTTTCTATCATAAACTCCGCAGTGGTCTGAAAGTTAGCCTTATTGTCATCGAAAACGGCTTTTATCTGACTGTCGGAGCGCATATAGTGCTGATGCCAGAAGCCGAGTGCTGCTGCAAGAATAACGACTATCCAAATTATCCACTTGGCTTTTCTGCCTGTTGACCATTTGCGAAGTTTGCCGTCAGCACCCATATCTTTCTCGCTGACAATTGGATTTATCTGCTCGCTCATTATTTTACGAACGCCTCCAATCTGTAGATAGGCATACCCATGTCTGAGAATTTCTTCTCATATTCCGTTACGATATTGCCCTCGAAGCCGCTGTTGTGAAGGTCGAGAGAAATGTTTTTAAGTCCGTAATTTGCCGCAGAGAACTCCTCCAAGGAGAACTCAAAGAAGTGCATATTGTCGGTCTTTTGGTATATCTCGCCACTGTCCACAAGAATACGTCTGTATATTTCAAGAAAAGCTCGGTATGTGAGCCTGTGACGTGCATATGTATTTTTAGGATACGGACAGCTAAAGTTAAGATAGATACACTCCACTGACTTTTCAGGGATAAAACAATCCAGATATTCAGCCTCGCCCCTTGCAAATCTCAGGTTCGGTATGCCCTCGTCTATAGCCATTTGTGCGGCGTCAACTATAACGTTACTGCTTTTTTCTACTGCAAGGAAATTCTTGTCAGGATTTCTCTTTGCTATCTCTCTTGCAAACTGACCCTTTCCACAGCCTATCTCCAGCACAAGGGGATTGCTGTTTCCGAATATCTTCTCAAAGTCAATAAGCTGTTTGTTTGATTTGTCCTGAAAATTCTTCTCGTCACGGTCAAGATATAAAATATAATCTCCGCAGGCTTCAAGACGTGCCTCAAGATTTTTCTTTCTTCTCATTCTCATATGGGATAAACTCTCCTGTTATTTATTAGAATATTTGTGCAGAAAATAGTCCTTGTCAGATGTGACCTTTAGCCACTGCACAGCCGACCCTGTGAGCATATTTTCATAAGGATAAACTGTGAGCATGACTTCGGGTGTGTCCTCACCGCTGAAATGAGGGGTCACCTTAAAAGCTATCTCGCAGTTGAGCCGTTGGACGACCTCTTCCTCGGTGAGCTTTCTGAAAAGCACTGAGGTGTCCTTTTCGGTGATAGGTATTTTGGTAAACTTCGCCTGATAAATTTTCTTGCCGTCCTTTTTGGTGACAAGTGAAAAGCCATGCTTCACAAGGGTTATCTTTCCGCCATGGTTTTCGTAGTATTCAAGATTTGAAAAGGTAACACGTCCGTCATTGACAGCTTCACCGGATATCGAAACGCAAAGTCCTTTGTCTGACGCTTTCCCTGCACTCTCCACTCCGAAAGCAAAGGGAAGTCCGTCTATCATTATCTCTCCGCAGGTGGAAAACTGCAACTTCACCTGCTTTTTCTTCAAGCCTGCAAATGGATTTTTCATGACAACTCCTATATTAAAGGTCGATCTGCACGCCGCCAACAGGTCTTATGGACAGCACATAGCATGAGCCTTCACCGAATACTCTCTCCATTTCAGCCTTGAAAGCTTCAAGCTTCTTTTCGGGTACGAACGCTTGGATAGTTCCTGCAAAGCCACCGCCGTGTACTCTGCAAGCACCCTCACCGCCAAGAGCCTGTTTTGCAAGATACAGAGCCAGTGAAAGACCCTGCTCGTTTGGAGCGGAAGAGGCATAGATGTTCTGAAGATATTTGAATGATGAATCTCCTGATTCATTGATAAGGCTCAGGAAAGCGTCAAAGTCGCCCTCTGAAAGTGCGGAAGATTCCTTGCCAACTCTCTCGTTATCGTCAAAGAAGTGGAGCGCTCTAAGCACAGCTCTGTCACTGCACTTTTCTCTAACGGCACAGATGTTTTCAAGAAGCTGTTCCTTTGTTATCTCTCTCAGCACCTTTTTGCCAAAGAAAGCCGCAACAGACTTCATTTCCACAGGGATAGCCGCATACTCAGGGGTGAGGTCGGCATGGTTGCCCTTTGTGTCAACGATACACAGTGCGTGACCGCTTTTTGTGAAATCGAACTTTACAGAGTCGATAACAGGGTGCTTTTCGTCAGCAAAGTCGATAGTGATAAATCCGCCTACTGATGAAGCCATTTGGTCCATAAGACCTGACGGCTTGCCAAAATATACATTTTCCGCAAACTGAGCTATCTGAGCTATTTCCACAGCAGAAACCTCACCGTCATTGTAAAGACCGTTGAGGATAGTGCCGATAAGCACTTCATAAGCCGCAGATGAAGAAAGTCCAGAGCCTTTGAGTACGTTTGAAGTAGCATAAGCCTTGAAGCCCCCGGCATTGTGACCATTCTTTTTAAAGCCTGCGGACATACCTCTTATAAGTGCCGCTGATGTGTTTTTCTGCTCCTCGTAGATAGTGTCGTCATCAACGTTCACAGTGTCCATTGGGAAGCCCTCGGACTTTATTGTAATAACGTTCTCTTCGGTATCAGGAGCGACAGCGGCAATAACGTCGAGTGAAACGCCTGCCGCAAGAACACAGCCGAAGTTGTGGTCGGTGTGGTTGCCGCCTACCTCAGTTCTGCCTGGAGCTGAGAAGAAAGCAGTTGGCTTTTCACCGAAAAGCTTTTCAAATTCATCTGCAACTCTGTTATATCTTTCTCTCTGAAACGCTGTCATATCGGCTGTGTAGACCTCGTCAAGTGTGTATTTTTTCATTATGTATATCCTCCGAACGTAAATATAAGTATACTTTGTTATTATACAACATTTATGCTCTTTTTTCAAGTACAATTTTTTTAACAAGTGAGGAGGTAAGAATGAGGAATGAGGAGTGAGGAATGAGGAATTATGGTATCGCCTGGCGGCGATTTATTTTTTTTCATTCAAAACGTGCGCTGCACGTTTCATGTGTGCGTGTATGTGTGCCAAGTGTGCCTATAGGTGAATTTTTGCACAGAAGCTCCCTTGATATTTTATGCAAACTGACAAAATTGCTGTAAGCAAACTTTTTATAACACTCTATTGGTGCTTTAAATCAAAAAAGCTGTTGCATTTTGGTGAAATTTGTGGTATAATTACTTGTATCTATTTTAATTATTGTTTATTTCTACCGACCACGAAAAAATGGTCGGTGCAGTGAAAGGAAAGATTTATTGTATGAAAAAACTAATGCTTGGAAACGAGGCGTTTGCAAGAGGTCTGTATGAGGCAGGCTGTAAGGTTGTATCATCTTACCCTGGTACTCCGTCAACTGAGATAACAGAAGCTGTTGCAAAATATGACGAGGTATATGCTGAGTGGGCGCCTAATGAAAAGGTGGCAATGGAAGTGGCTCTTGGTGCTTCTATAGGCGGTGCAAGAAGCTTCTGCGGAATGAAGCACGTTGGTCTTAACGTTGCTGCTGACCCTCTTTACACAGCAGGCTACACAGGCGTAACGGCAGGTATGGTAATAGCTGTCGCCGATGACCCTGGTATGCACTCGTCACAGAACGAGCAGGATTCACGTCACCATGCTATCGCTTCTAAGACAATGATGATAGAGCCTTCCGATTCAGGAGAGTGCAAGGAGTTTGCTAAGGCTGCTTTCGAGCTTTCTGAAAAGTTCGATGTTCCTGTTATCGTAAGACTGTCCACCAGAGTTTCTCACTCTCAGTCAGCTGTTGAGCTTTGCGAGAGAGAGGAAAGGGAGAATATCCCATATGAAAAGAATATCCAGAAGTATGTTATGATGCCTGGTAACGCTATCCGCCGTCACCCTGTTGTTGAGGCAAGAATGAAAGCTATCGCTGATTATGCCGAAACTTCACCACTCAACAAGGTAGAGATGAACGATACAAAGATAGGCGTTATCACAAGCGGTATCTCATATCAGTATGCAAAGGAAGCACTTGGCGACAAGGCTTCATATCTCAAACTCGGTATCGTAAACCCAATGCCAATTCAGATAATAAAGGACTTTGCCGCAAAGTGCGAAAAGGTCTATGTAATCGAGGAACTTGACGATGTTATCGAAACACATTGCAAGAAGAACGGTGTGAACGTTATCGGCAAGGAGCTTTTCAGCCTTATGGGCGAGATATCACAGACTATCGTTGCTGAAAAGATACTTGGCGAGAAGCCTGAGTATATCACATTTGAGGATAACGTGCCTGTAAGACCTCCTGTTATGTGTCCGGGATGTCCTCACAGAGGTCTGTTCTATTGCCTGCATAAGCTGGGCGTTATGGTATCAGGCGATATCGGCTGTTACACTCTCGGCGCAACAGCACCGCTTTGTGCTATGGATTCAACTATCTGCATGGGTGCTTCTATCAGCGGACTTCACGGATTTAACAAGGCAAGAGGTGCAGAGGCTGAGAAGAAGTCTGTTGCCGTTATCGGTGACTCTACATTCATGCACAGCGGTATGACAGGTCTTGTGAACGTTGCATATAACTCCACAAATTCAACTGTTATCATTCTCGATAACTCTATCACAGGTATGACGGGTCATCAGCAGAACCCTACAACCGGTAAAAACCTTAAGGGCGACCCTGCTTATGCCGTTGACCTTGAAATGCTCTGCCATTCACTTGGTATCAAGAGCGTAAGAGTCGTTGACCCATATCACATGGCTGAAACAGAGGCTGTTATCAAGGAAGAGCTTGCCAAGGAAGAACCAAGCGTTATTATTTCAAGACGTCCATGCGCACTTCTTAAATATGTAAAGCACAATCCACCGCTCAAGGTAAACAAGGATAAGTGCGTTGGCTGTAAGCAGTGCCTGAAGATAGGCTGTCCTGCTATATCTATCCATGACGGCAAGTGCGTTATCGACCATACACAGTGCGTAGGCTGCGGCATATGCAAGGAAATGTGTAAGCTGGGTGCGATATGCGACTAATGATAACATATATTTCGAGGTGTAAATAATGAAAACAAGATCAATTATGATAGTGGGCGTAGGCGGACAGGGTTCACTGCTTGCGTCAAGAATAATAGGAAACGTGCTTCTCTCACAGGGCTTTGATGTCAAGGTCAGCGAGGTACACGGAATGAGCCAGCGTGGCGGCTCTGTTGTTACATACGTTAAGTACGGCAGCGAGGTATGCTCGCCTGTAGTTGAAAAAGGCGAAGCTGATATCATCATCAGCTTTGAACAGCTTGAAGCCGCAAGATATGTTTCATATCTCAAGAAGGGCGGACATATCATCACTTCAACTCAGCAGATAGACCCAATGCCTGTTATCACAGGTGCGGCTGTTTATCCTGAGGATATCATAGGCAAGCTTAAAGCAGAGGGCGTTGACGTTATCGCTGTTGACGCACTGGCACTTGCGGAGCAGGCTGGTACTGCAAAGGCTTCAAACGTTGTTCTCATGGGCGTTGTGTCAACTAAAATGGCTTTTGATGAGGACGTATGGCAGAAGGCTCTTGAGCAGTGCGTTCCTGCAAAGTTCCTTGAACTGAACAAGAAGGCGTTCGCTCTCGGCAGAGAGGTAAAATAATGGACGAGATAAGCGGTCTTATCATAAAAATGACCGAGTTTTTCGCTGGCGACCCGAAACGTATACAGCACTTTATAAAGGTACATACCTTTGCCCGTGTTATCGGCAGGGCAGAGGGACTTGATATCCGCACTATGTATTGTCTTGATGTTGCGTCAGCGGTGCATGATATCGGCATAAAGCCTGCGGAGGAGAGATACGGAAAGGGTCACTGCGGAGGCAAATTGCAGGAGCAGCTAGGCCCTGAGCCTGCACAAAAAATGCTCAGAGAGCTTGACTTTGACGAGGATATCATAGACAGGGTGTGCTTTCTTATCGCACATCATCACACCTATGAGGGCGCCCAGGGGCTTGACTGGCAGATACTCTTGGAAGCAGATTTCCTTGTGAACGCTTTCGAGGACAGCCTTTCCAAAGAGAGCATAAAAAGCTTCCGTGACAAGGTGTTCAAAACGAAAACAGGCATTAAGATGCTTGAAGAAATGTACGGCGTATGATACTTGTGCAAAGTTGATACCCGAGTAATATGACCGAAACCATTTTAACAGGAGGTGTGTTCCAATGGGAAAATATTGGAACGAAGAGATCGAGTGCATGGCGCATGAGGACATGAAAAAGCTCCAGAGCGAAAGACTTGTCAAACAGGTCAAGCACGTCTGGGACAATGTGCCATACTACAAGAAGCTTATGGAAGAAAAGGGTGTAACGCCTGATGATATCCACGGCATTGAGGACCTGCACAAGCTGCCGTTCCTTTCAAAGGCTGATCTGCGTGAGGCTTATCCTTACGGTCTGCTTGCAAAGCCGCTTTCAGAGTGCGTGAGAATACATTCTACAAGCGGAACCACAGGCAAGAGAGTTGTGGCTTTCTACACTCAGCATGATATCGACCTTTGGGAAAATTGCTGTGCAAGAGCTATAGTTGCCGCAGGCGGAACAAAAGACGACGTTTGCCACGTTGCATATGGCTATGGACTTTTTACAGGCGGAGCAGGTCTTAACGGCGGCTCTCATAAGGTGGGCTGTCTTACTCTGCCGATGTCATCAGGAAACACAGAAAGACAGATACAGTTCATGCAGGACCTTGGTTCTACTATCCTTTGCTGTACTCCGTCATATGCCGCTTATATAGGTGAAACTGTAAAGGAAATGGGCATAAAGCCGGAGGAGCTTACGCTCAAAGCTGGTATCTTCGGTGCTGAGCCTTGGACAGAGGAAATGCGTCATGAGATAGAGAAGCTTCTTGGTATCAAGGCTTACGATATCTATGGTCTGACAGAAACAAGCGGTCCAGGCGTAGCTTTCGAGTGCGAAGCACAGTCTGGTATGCACATCAATGAGGACAACTTTATTGCAGAGATAATCGACCCTGACACAGGCGAGGTGCTTCCTGAAGGCTCAAAGGGCGAGCTTGTATTCACAAGTATCACAAAGGAAGCTTTCCCTCTGCTGAGATACAGAACAAGAGATATTTGTATTCTTACAAGAGAGAAATGCTCATGTGGCAGAACTCTCGTCAAAATGTGCAAGCCAATGGGCAGAAGCGACGATATGCTCATCATTAAGGGCGTAAACGTGTTCCCATCGCAGATAGAGTCAGTGCTTCTTAAGATATCAAAGGCAAGCCCTAACTATCAGATAGTCGTTGATAGGGTGAACAATTCTGATACTTTCGAGATAAGAGTCGAGCTTAATGACGATATGTTCTCTGATACTGTCAAGTCTATCGAGGATCTTGAAAAGAAGATATCCAACGATATCCATAATATTCTTGGCATCAAGGCGAAGATAAGACTTGTTGAGCCAAAGAGCATTCCACGTTCTGAGGGCAAGGCAGTAAGAGTTATCGACAAGAGAAAGCTTGTCTAAAAGACAGGGGGTAATTTTATGACAGTAAAACAGCTTTCGGTTTTTATTGAAAACAGACCTGGCAGATTGTCTGCCGTTACAAAAATGCTTGGGGATAATGATGTGAATATCCGTGCAATGTCCCTTGCTGACACAAAGGATTTCGGTATTCTCAGACTTATCGTTGACGATTTTGAAAAAGCAGTTTCAGCCTTGAAGACAGAGGGCTTTTCCGTTACCACCACTCAGGTGCTTGCAGTGGAGATAAATGACCGCCCAGGCGGACTTTCAGAAGCAATGAAAGCTCTCTACAATGACAACATCAGCGTTGAGTATATGTATTCTGCATTTATAAACACTAAGGAAAACACGGCTTATCTTATCCTTAGAGTGGAGAACGTTACAGCCGCTCTGGAAGCTTTGAGTGAAGCAGGATTTGCTCTTATCTCACAGCAGGAATTGGCAAGCATCTAGTTGATTAGTGAATACTAACTGAAAAATCACTTGAAATCTATGTGAAATTTTTATGAAATGCCGAAAACCTCTTGATTTTTTCAGAAAATGTGTTATTATATAAGTATAGTATTTGATATGATACTTGTAGAATTTATGCAAGGAGGTCTGTGAAAATGGCTTATAAGATTAGTGATGAGTGCATCGGCTGCGGCGCTTGCATGGACGCATGTCCAGTAGGAGCTATCTCCGAGGCTGATGGTAAGTGTGTTATTAACGCTGACGAGTGCATCGACTGCGGTTCTTGTGCAGGTACTTGCCCTGTAGGAGCACCTCAGGCTGAGTAATTTACTTAAACTAAGAGAAAACGTCTGTCATATGGCAGGCGTTTTTTTTTGCACTTATTTTTTGTGTATTAGTTTTCAGCACACTATCATAAAACTGTCACATTGGCGGAGTATTATATAAGCAAGGTAAGAGAAAGACAAAAAGATGAAATTTACACATATACTTTTTTCTCCATATATACTTCATATACTTCAAAAAGGGAACGCTGGCTTGTGTCAGCGTTCTTTTTTGCGTGGGTGATTTTGTGGATAGATATGTAAAATATCGTGGGAAATATGGGCTTTTGTAACGCAGGTGTCCGTTTTTCGGTATTATTAATAAAAGTTTTGCGAAATTTGTTAAAAGTGATAAAAATAGAACCCTTATTATCGTTTCTGGGATATAAAATGTACAATGGTTGTAACCTGACGTTCATATAAACTTCATAAACGAGCGAAAAAACGGCTTGAAAATTACAATTTGATTACAATGCCCCTTGACTTTTGTAACCTTATTCATTATAATATGGTGTAGTTTATCACATTTGAAAGGAGCGTTCTGAATTGGGTTATTTGAAGTCGGGAATATCCCGCTGTGTGGCTGTGCTTTCTGCCTGCGGAGTTGTGACAGTATCTGCTGTGACTTTTGCGACACTTGATAAAAACGTTATCCAGCCATGTGCGGTCATGCCGCCTGAAAATGCAAAGGTCATTTCTGCTGTTTCTGACAAGGAAACATCTGAGCAGATCGGGGATATCACAACTGTTCTTACAACATCAGCTGTCAAGGAAACTGCGAAAAATTCTCAGACCGAGGCTGTAAAGGCTGTAAAAACTGCAAAAAGCGAAACAACAAAGGCAACAAAGCCAGCTTCCGAAACAGCTTTGAGATCAGAGAGCGTAACGACCTCTGTAATATCACAGAAGCCAGCGTCAGTGACCGCAGTGCAGAGTGTGACTTCCGCTGACACAAAGCTTAGCATATCAGTAAGCCTTGTGACAAAGAAAACTCAGCAGGCTTCAAAGTCTGAAACAAAGGTTTCTGCTGTTACTTCCACCCCTGTCAGCACTACTGACAGCGATACTGTTGCCTCAAAGGCTACAAAAAAGACTACAACAGTGAAAACTACTACTGCAAAAACTACTACCACTGCAAAGACAACAACTGCCCCTGTTACGACCACAACGCCTGCGGTGACTACTACCAAGAAAAAGACCACCACCACTAAGGTGACAACAACTAAAAAGCCTGTTACAACTACAACCACTGCGCCTGTTGTCGACAACGGCAAGACACCTGCACAGCGACTTAATTCTGCAATTCTTGATCCAAAGGCGATGCTCAGCGCAAAGGAAGAAAAGATACTTCTGAAATATCTCAATAAGATAATATCAGATGATATGACAAACTACGAAAAGGCTGTGGCTTGCTACGATTATATTATAAAGAACACGGTCTATGATTACGGCGGCTGGGCAAATCCTGTCAAGGCTGTTCTTGAGGACGGCTACGGCACTTGCACAGAGTATTCTTATGTTTACGCCGCAATGCTTAACTACATAGGCTTTGACGCAAAGACTGTTGACGGCAAGACCGCTATGGCGGCAGGCGGTTACGGCTATCATATGTGGGTGGAGGTAACGATAAACGGTCAGGTATATGTTATGGACCCTCAGGTGGACGATAACATGAGCTGGGGAGCGTATATCTCCCATGACCGCTTCTGCAAGACCTACAGCGAGGTCAAGAACAAGTATATAAAAGACTGATATTGTATCGGGCGGAGTTATCTGCCCGATATTTTTTTACTGTGTTTGCGTGTGGTTTGTTTGCAGTACGTTTATTTGTACATTAAATGAGAATATCCGGCACTCTTTTTGTGACAAATTTTTCAGCCTATCCTATAGACAAAAGGAAAAAAGCGTGATATAATTATTCTTGATACATTGTCGGCAAATGCCGAACGTCATTTTGTACAGGAGGATAATTGATGACGGAAAATTCCACAACAATAAAGAAAAAGCCTGCGACATCAGTGAAGAAAAACAGCTCTGTCAAAGGTTCGTCAAAGAATAAGAAAAGAAAGAAAAAACGCAACAATATCGGCATTATCTGCGGCACTGCGGCAGCGGCTATCGTAATAGTTGTGGGCGGAGGATATTTCATTGGAAGAGCTTACTATAGCAACAGATTTCTGAGCGGCACAACAGTGAATGGCATTGACGTGGGCGGAAAGACATTTGAACAGGCTTGCGATCTGCTCGGGGTGAACGATATGCCTTATGAGCTTACGGTCAAAACTATCGACGGCACGCCTGTTGTTTTCAAGACGGCTGATTTTGATTACAGACTAAGCGGTAAGGACGAGCTTCAGAAGATCTATGACAGCGTGAACAGAAAAACATGGTTCTCGGGATTTATACAGAACTCCATCTATAGCTTTAATGAGGACATCACATTTGATGTTGAGAAGCTTCAGAAGCTTGTGGAGAAAGCAAATTGGGGCGATGTTGAAACTGCCGACGCAAAGCTTGGTCTTAACGAGGATAAGACGGCTTATGTTATCACCCCTGAGGTGCAGGGAAACAAGATAACCGATATGAAAAAGCTTGAAGCTTATGTTACGCAAAGCGTGGCGGCAGGTGAGCTTAGCGTTGAGCTTGACAAGGACACAGGTTGTTATTCTCTTCCAGAGGTGAAGAGCGCAGACCTTGAGGACGATTGCAAGAAACGAAATGATGTTTTCCAGCTTTCTGTCACATACGATTTTGACTACACCACAGAAACTCTCACGGGCGAGGAGCTTATGAAGATGATAAAGCTCAAAGATGACGGAAGCTACACTGTGGATAGAAAGAAAGCCATGGAGTATGTTGAAAAGCTCGCAAAGAAGTATGATACATATAATACTAAGAGAAAATTCCACGCCACTTTGCAGGGCGACATAATCGTGCCGACAAGCTCAGATGCTAAATACGGCTGGTGGATAGATCAGGAAAAGACTTGTGACGATCTTGTGGATATGCTTGAAAAGGGCGAGAGCGTTGACAAGGTAGACCCTATCTATTACAGTACCGGTTATTTTGACTTTACAGGCGTTGAGTCTGCGAGAAGCAAGGACGATGATATAGGCGACACTTATATTGAGATAGACCTTACCGACCAGCACTTGTGGTATTATGAAAAGGGCAAGAAAAAGCTCGATACCTATATAGTTTCAGGTCAGACCACATCTGAGGCGAGAACAACTCTCCCTGGTGTTTATAAGCTGTGGTCAAAGGAGACCAACAAGCGCATGAAAGACACAAATGCCGACGGTGACGAGTGGGATACAAAGTGCAACTTCTGGAACAACGTTTCTCTTTGCGGAATAGGTCTTCACGATTCAACGTGGCGAGGCGGATATTTCGGCGGTGAGATATACAAATACAACGGCTCTCACGGCTGTATAAATATGAGCTATGACGACGCCAAATATGTTTATGACAACGTGCCTTACGGTACGCCTGTTGTTATGTACTACAAGTCTGCGGATAAATAATAAGGACGGTCAAGGTATCATGCCTTGACCGCTTTTTGTAAGGAGTGTTTTTTTATGGAAAAGATATTATACAGAGAGGGCTTTACGGCTGAGGAGCTTCCAAATGAGGTGATAGAGCGTATAAAAGGCGTTTCCTATAAGGAAAATCCCCATGTGAAGCTGGGCGACCTTGCCTATCTGCGTGTGAGGTATTATGACTTTGAGCATAAGGTGCAGTCGGGGGAGCTTATCGTGGCGAGGAAGCTTGCACAGGAGGTTCTGGATATCTTTTATGAGCTTTTCGAGGGCGGTTATGAGATAGAAAAAATCAGGCTCGTGGACGAGTATGACGCTGATGATGAAAGGTCAATGGCGGATAACAATTCCTCTGCCTTCAACTATAGGGTGGTGGCTGGTACCAATACTATTTCGGCTCACAGCTACGGCAGGGCGATAGACATAAACCCCCTTATAAATCCTTATATAGTGGGGAATAAGGTCATGCCTGCCAATGCTACAGAGTATGCAGACCGTGACAAGGCTTTTGATCACAAGATTGACAGAACAGACCTTTGCTATTGCATTTTCAGGCGTCACGGCTGGAAATGGGGTGGCGACTGGAACAATTCTAAGGATTATCAGCATTTTTACAAAGAGTACGATTCTCCGCTGAAAATGGCTGTAAATAAGCTGAAAAGAGCGTTGTTACGTTAGTTTGCGAGGTTTACCTAGGAAAGCGATATGAAATCATAAGTTATATATGTATACCGATTAACTAAAAATTAATAATGAATTTATGCAAGTTTTATCATTCGCTCTTGCATTTTGCTGTAATGTGTGTTATAATGATTAAGCCGCCAAAAAAGACGGCAAAAGGCTATTTTCTTGCATTTGTGCGAAAAACCACGCTTTGAGTTTGTTTACACTTATGCAGGATTGCAGGATTTTAATTTCTTCCTGCAATTTTTTTGTTAAAAACAGCTAAAAATCGGCTATGAGCCGTGAAATAACATACGTTGCTGAACGATAAGCTATAATTTTTTTACAGTTTGGCAGGAAAGGGTGATAAAAATGGAACGCATGGAGGATATGACTAATGTAAAAAGCCTGTATTCACCGAAATTCGAGCATGATAACTGCGGAATAGGTGCTGTTGTGAACATTAAGGGCAAAAAGAGCCACGATACTGTTGCAAATGCACTGACTATCGTTGAAACGCTTGAGCATCGTGCTGGTAAGGACGCAGAGGGCAAAACAGGTGACGGAGTAGGTATCCTGCTTCAGATCTCACATAAATTTTTCAAGAAGATCGCCGCCGCTGAGCTTGGAATCACGCTTGGCGAGGAGAGAGATTATGCCGTTGGTATGTTCTTCTTCCCACAGAACGAGCTTGCGAGAAATCAGGCAAAGAAGATGTTTGAGATAATCGCTGAAAAAGAGGGTCTGGAGATCCTTGGCTGGAGAGTTGTTCCTGCAAAGCCTGAGGTGCTTGGCAAGAGAGCTGCCCAGTGTATGCCTGCCATAATGCAGTGCTTCATCAAGCGTCCAAAGGGCGTTAAAAAGGGTCTTGACTTTGACCGCAAGCTATATGTTGCAAGACGTGTGTTCGAGCAGTCAAATGAGGACACCTACGTTGTATCACTTTCAAGCAGAACTATAGTATATAAAGGAATGTTCCTTGTGCAGGATCTCAGAAAGTTCTTCCCTGACCTTCAGGATACGGACTACGAGTCTGCTATCGCTATGGTACATTCAAGATTTTCTACCAACACAAACCCAAGCTGGCAGAGGGCGCATCCTAACAGAATGATCGTTCACAACGGTGAGATAAACACTATCAGAGGCAATGCTGATAAAATGCTCGCTCGTGAGGAAACGATGAAGTCTGAGCATTTGAAGGGCGACCTTGATAAGGTCACACCTGTTGTAAACACAGAAGGCTCTGACTCAGCAATGCTCGACAACACACTTGAATTTTTGGTCATGAGTGGAATGGATCTGCCACTGGCTGTCATGATAACGATCCCTGAGCCATGGGATAACAATGGCACGATGAGTCAGGCTAAGAAAGACTTCTATCAGTATTACGCAACTATGATGGAGCCATGGGACGGACCTGCTTCTATCCTTTTCTCTGACGGAGATATCATGGGTGCAGTGCTTGACAGAAACGGTCTGCGTCCGTCAAGATATTATATCACAAAGGACGGCAATCTTATCCTTTCATCTGAGGTTGGCGCACTTCCTATCCCGTCGGACAATATCGTTGAAAAGGAAAGACTTCGCCCGGGCAAAATGCTTCTTGTTGATACTGTTCAGGGCAGAGTTATCGACGATGACGAGCTTAAGGAATACTATGCTTCAAAGCAGCCTTACGGCGAGTGGCTTGACAGCAACCTTGTCAGACTTAAAGACCTTAAGATACCAAACATCAAGGTAGAGGAACACGGCTACGAGGAAAGACAAAGACTTCAGAAAGCTTTTGGCTATACCTATGAGGACGTTATGACATCTATCCTGCCAATGGCAAAGAACGGCTCTGAGTCTATTGCCGCTATGGGTACAGACAGCCCGCTTGCGGTGCTTTCAAAAGAGCCTCAGCCACTGTTCAACTACTTCAAACAGCTCTTTGCACAGGTAACAAATCCGCCTATAGACGCTATCAGAGAGGAAATAGTTACCTCCACAACTGTCTATATCGGTGAGGACGGCAACATTCTTGAAGAAAAGCCTGAGAACTGCAAGGTAATGAAGATACACGACCCTATCCTTACCTCAACAGATATCCTTAAAATAAAGAATATGCACATTCCTGGCTTTAAGGTAGCTGTTATCCCTATACTTTATTATAAGAACACAAGACTTGAAAAGGCTATAAACAGACTTTATATAGAAGCAGACAAGGCGTTCAGCGAGGGCGCAAATATCCTTATCCTTTCAGACAGGGGAGTTGATGAGAACCACCTTGCTATCCCGTCACTGCTTGCAGTATCAGCGCTTCATCAGCACCTTGTTGTTACAAAGAAGAGAACATCTCTTGCTATTATCCTCGAAAGCGGCGAGCCTAGAGAAGTTCATCACTTTGCAACACTGCTTGGCTATGGCGCTTCCGCTATCAACCCTTATCTTGCTCAGGAAACTATCCACGAGCTTATTGCTGACGATCTTCTCGACAAGGATTACTATGCCGCTGTTGACGATTATAATGCGGCTGTTCTCCATGGTATCGTAAAGATAGCTTCAAAAATGGGTATCTCTACTATACAGTCATATCAAGGCTCACAGATATTCGAGGCTATCGGTATCGGTCAGGATGTTATAAACAAATACTTCACAGGTACTGTCAGCAGGATAGGCGGTATCACTATCTCTGATATTGAAAAGAACGTTGACAGACTTCATACATCAGCCTTTGACCCTCTTGGACTTGGCACAGACACAGAGCTTGAATCAAGAGGAAGCCACAAGTTCAGAAGCGGCAAGGAGGAGCATCTCTACAATCCTCAGTCTATCTACCTGCTCCAGCAGGCTGCAAGGACTGGCGACTATGAAACATACAAGAAGTATTCAAAGCTTATCTCTGAGGAAATGGACCCTGTGAACATCAGAGGTCTTATGGATTTCAACTTTGCTGAAAATCCTGTTCCGCTGGAGGAAGTTGAGAGCGTTGACTCTATTGTAAGAAGATTTAAGACGGGCGCTATGTCCTACGGCTCTATCTCTCAGGAAGCTCATGAAGCACTTGCTATCGCAATGAACAGACTTCACGGCAAGTCAAACTCAGGCGAGGGCGGTGAGAGCCTTGACAGACTTCTCACAAAGGGTACTTCTGAGGACAGATGTTCAGCTATCAAGCAGGTGGCTTCGGGACGTTTCGGTGTAACTTCAAGATACCTCACATCTGCTGATGAGATACAGATAAAAATGGCACAGGGAGCAAAGCCTGGCGAGGGCGGTCATCTCCCTGGCAAAAAGGTTTATCCATGGATAGCTAAAACAAGACACTCCACACCTGGCGTGTCGCTTATCTCACCTCCGCCACACCACGATATCTACTCTATCGAGGACTTGGCTCAGCTTATCTATGACCTGAAAAACGCAAACAAGAACGCAAGAATTTCTGTAAAGCTTGTTTCTGAGTGCGGTGTTGGTACAGTTGCGGCAGGCGTTGCAAAGGCAGGCGCAGGTGTTATCCTTATCTCAGGCTATGACGGCGGTACAGGTGCGGCTCCGAGAAACTCTATCTACAATGCAGGACTTCCATGGGAACTTGGACTTGCAGAAGCACATCAGACCCTTATCAAGAACGGTCTTAGAAACAAGGTCGTTATCGAAACAGACGGCAAGCTCATGACAGGCCGTGACGTTGTTATCGCAGCGATCCTTGGCGCAGAGGAGTTCGGCTTTGCAACAGCTCCGCTGATAACACTCGGCTGTGCAATGATGAGAGTATGTAATCTTGATACTTGCCCATTTGGTGTTGCAACACAGAACCCAGAGCTTAGAAAGAAGTTCCCTGGCAAGCCTGAATATGTAATGAACTTTATGATATTCGTGGCTTCCGAGCTTAGAGAATATATGTCAAAGCTTGGCGTAAGAACAGTTGACGAGCTTGTGGGAAGAATTGACCTTATCAAGCCAAAGGCTGGTATCACAGGCACTGCGGCACAAGTTGACCTTTCTAATATCATCAACTCTGATTACGTTTCAGAAAAGGTAGAATACAACAAGAAATCCAAGTATGACTTCAAGCTTGAAAACACTCTTGATGAAAAGGTACTCATGAAGGAGTTCGAGAAAAATCTGGGTAGCGGTGAGAAGAAGTCTATCACAGTAAATGTCAAGAACACAGACCGTTCATTCGGTACTATCTTCGGTTCAGAGATAACAAGAAAGTATTATAACACACTTGCTGACGATACATACAAGATAGTCTGCAACGGCTCAGGCGGACAGAGCTTCGGCGCATTTATCCCGAACGGCTTGACCCTCGAGCTTGTGGGCGACTCTAACGATTATTTCGGCAAGGGACTTTCAGGCGGTAAGCTCGTTGTTTATCCTCCGAAGGATTCCACTTTCAAAGCCGAGGACAATATCATTATCGGTAACGTTGCACTTTACGGCGCAACAAGCGGTAAGGCGTTCATCGACGGTGTTGCAGGCGAGCGTTTCTGCGTAAGAAACTCAGGCGCAGTGGCAGTTGTCGAGGGCGTTGGCGACCACGGCTGTGAGTATATGACAGGCGGCTGTGTGGTAGTTATCGGCAAGACGGGCAAAAACTTTGCGGCAGGTATGTCGGGCGGTGTAGCTTACGTTCTTGACGAGGACAGACACCTTTACACAAGACTCAACAAGGAAATGGTACTTTTCTCTGAGGTCAAGGAGAAGTACGATATAATTCAGCTCAAAGACCTTATCCAGCAGCACGTTGACGCAACAGGCTCTGAAAAGGGCAAGCGTATTCTTGATAACTTTGAGGAATATCTGCCTAAGTTCAAGAAGATAATCCCTCACGATTACAAGAAGATGATGTCTGCTATAGCTTCAATGGAAGAAAAGGGTATGAGCAGCGATCAGGCGCAGATAGAAGCATTCTATCAGATCATCAACGGCAAGCAGTAAGCCTGCGCACATGAGATATTGTACTTTTAAAATCGAAAGGAGGATATACTTGCCGTGAAAGCAAGTATAGTTGAGATATGGGAAAGCCAACTGGTTTTATGGACTATAAGCGTGAGGACGCAGCAGCGTTCTCCGTTGAGGAACGTATAAAGAATTTTAATGAATTTCACACTCCTCTTTCAAAGGAGGAGCAGCAAAAGCAGGGTGCAAGATGTATGGACTGCGGTGTGCCGTTCTGTCAGGCAGGAATGAAGATAGGCAACGCATTTTCAGGCTGTCCGCTTAACAATCTTATCCCTGAATGGAACGACCTTATATACAAGGGCAACTGGGAGCAGGCATATTACAGACTTCATATGACGAACAATTTTCCTGAGTTTACATCAAGAGTTTGTCCTGCACTTTGCGAAAAAGCCTGCACCTGCGGAGCTAATGGCGACGCTGTTACCACAAAGGCTAACGAATACGGCATTATCGAAAATGCCTATGCCTGCGGATATGCTTCAGCAAGAGTGCCAAAGGTAAGAACAGGAAAGACTATCGCTGTTATAGGCTCAGGCCCATCAGGTCTTGCTGCCGCTGACCAGCTCAATCAGAGAGGTCACAGTGTAACAGTTTTCGAGCGTGAGGACAGAGTGGGCGGTCTGCTTATGTACGGCATACCGAACATGAAGCTTGAAAAGCAGATAATCGAGCGCAAGATAAACATAATGAAAGAAGAGGGCATCGAGTTCCGCACAGGCGTTAATGTGGGCAAGGATATCACAGCGGCTGAGCTTCTCAAGGACTTCGACAGAGTAATACTTTGTTGTGGTGCTTCAAACCCTAGAGATATCAAAGCCGAGGGCAGAGATGCAAAGGGTATCTATTTTGCAGTGGATTTTCTGAAATCCACAACTAAGGCGCTGCTGAACGGCGGTCTTACGGATAAAAACCACATTTCCGCAAAGGGCAAGAACGTCATGGTAATAGGCGGCGGAGATACAGGAAATGACTGCGTTGGTACAAGCGTAAGACATGGCGCAAAGAGCGTTTTGCAGCTTGAAATGATGCCAAAGCTTCCTGACACGAGAGCCGAGAACAACCCATGGCCGCAGTGGCCAATGGTCTGCAAGACAGATTACGGTCAGGAGGAAGCTATCGGTGTGTTCGGTCATGACCCGAGAGTTTATCAGACAACTGTCAAGGAGTTTCTCAAAGACAAAAAGGGCAATCTTAAGGGCGCAGTGCTTGTAAAGCTCTCTTCGGAGAAAGACCCTAAGTCAGGCAGAACGGTAATGAAGCCTGTTGAGGGTAGCGAATACAAGGTAGAAACCGAGCTTGTTCTTATTGCGGCAGGCTTTCTGGGATCTGAAAGCTATCTCACAAAGGCTTTTGGCGTTGAGGTAGACGGCAGAACGAATATCGCAACAGCCGACGGCACACATCAGACAAACGTGAAGAACGTCTTTGCCGCAGGCGACGTGCGCAGAGGACAGTCACTTGTAGTATGGGCTATCAGAGAGGGCAGAGATGTTGCCCGTGAGGTGGATAAGAGCCTTATGGAGTATACAAATCTGTAATACGAGGTAAAAATATAACACCGTCCGAGGAGTTCGGGCGGTGTTTTTTGTGTGTAGGGTATCATACCCATGGGCGGCGACAAAAAATCCGCTACCATAAATGATAGCGGATTTGGGTGCAGGGACACGTCCCTGCTGGAGCTGCTAACCGGGCTTGAACCGGTGACCTCGTCCTTACCAAGGAATAAAGAAATCCCTTAAATAAGCACTTTTATTGGCTCGTTGTACGTCAATTGTACGTCAAAATTGTCCTCAAGGGTAGGTCAAAGAGGATAATTGTACATTTTTTTGCCCTTGTTTTCACCTTGATTGAGCACCAAAATCAGCCGCCTCAGATCACTCCGAGACATAAGAGGTTTAAACTTACCTGAATGATAAGCAGCTTTAGGACGGTCGCATTATCTTCAGGTTGGCGGCTCTTTTGAGCCGCTTTTTTCTTTTTCTTACCCATTGGTTTCACTCCTTTCGTTCTTTTCTGATATTATTATACACCTTTTAAACGTGTATGTCAATGCTTTTGGAATATAAATATACACGAAAATAAAGTGCATATTTTGTATATATTGTACACTTTACAAAAGAGCATATATGTGATACTATTATTGTGAGGTGATATAATGATAAGAATAAAAATAGATGTATTGCCACGTCTTAAAGAAAATGGGTACAGCACCTATAAGCTAAGAAAAGACGGCATACTTTCCGAAAGCACTATCCAAAAGTTAAGAGAACGCAAGGTAGTATCGTTTGAAACCATTGACTGGCTCTGTGGCACTTTGGATTTACAGCCGGGCGATATAATCGAATACGTGAAGTGTGATAGCAACGATAAGTATGATTATCTTCCAATCACAACTGATAAAAAGGAAACTGCTATCGAAAAACAAGAAGAATGTGATAAATTTAAACAGCAAATAGCAGCGCCTTATCGTAGTAATACTGATAATAAAGACGATGGCGTAATTCCATGGTAGGATTAATAGTGGCGGCATTTGTTAAAGACAAAACTGAATATTAAGTAAATCAGCCGACAAGGAATGACCCCTGTCGGCTGTCTTACTGTCTACTTTATCTTCTTTGTAATCTCGTCGCTGAGCTTCTTGATAAAGTTCACACCTGCAATGCCGTTTTCGTAATATCCCCACTTTTTCAGCAGGGTATTAACTGCCTTTGCAGTACCTTTTCCATATGTACCGTTCTTATCCATACCTACGTTGTGGAGCTTGACCGCCTTTGCAATAAGCAGCAGCTCCTTGAGCGCAAGCACACCGTTTGTTTTGTTGCCCTGCTTGTAGCCTGTCTTGTCAAGCACTTTCGCACTTATCTTGCTCTGGTTCTTTGGTCTCAGGAAGCCTGCAATGTGGTCGTAAGTATGCTTGACCTTAGTGCAAGCTTTTCCGCTCCAGTTTTGGTCATACGAATAAAAATAACTCGTGTTGCCCTCACCGGTGCAGATTGCTATGTGACCCCAGTCGCCATTCAACGTGCCTGACCATATCGCTACATCACCCTTTTTCGGCACGAAACTTGGCGTGTTCTTTACCTTTGTGAAATTTGCTTTCAGCCAAGTGTTCTTATCGAATAAATCCCAAAAATGGTGAGCGTCATACCAGAAATTCTTGATACCTGATCCGAAGACCTCGTTGAAATATGCCGTTGCAAGGTCTACACACTGTTTGCCTGCTGCTCCGTCATAGTCAACGGCTACGCCATTGTGCTTCTTGATAAACTCATCGTAATTCATTGTTATTCCTCACTTTCGTTTGTATCCACTTTGTTTTCAACTGTGATTTTAAGCTTGTGTACTATCTTCACCAAGAATGACGGCAATGGTATACCTATCACCGCAAGATTTTCCAAGATAGAAATACATTCATTGATGATAAACCATATCGTCACGATAAGACCGAAGTAAAAGCTGACGTTTACCTCAATGCCTATCTGTGAAAGTCCTGAGATAAAGAGCCAATCGAGCACGCCTGACACCACCACCACAAATATGTACCCAACTTTCTTGAAAAGCCCTTTAAGACCGACACGGCTTGAAAGTTCGCCCCTATTCCATGCTTTCCACATTCCTGTAATGTAGTCAATGATCATCACAAGTACCAGAATGACTATAGGTATCGCCATAACACGGAAATACGCTGACAGCCCTGCGGCTATCGCTGATATGATGATTTTTGCTGTGTTTTCTTTCATTACTGTTCCTCGCTTTCGTATGTTTGTCCCGTGATTGTTGTATACTCCTCGGCCGTGATCCACTTGCCGACAGCAGCGTGTACCATAGCAGCCGACCACAAACGGCTGTCATAGTATCTCTTGACCTTTGCATAGTTTTTGCTCATCGTCGCTCACCTCCAACTCTACACCGTTCAGCATAGCCAGAAAATCGACGTTTGCCTTTATCCTGTCTATCTCGGTGACTTTGGCTTTCGGAAATTATCTTCCGTCAATCCCAGTTTCTCCACCATATTTTTAGAATAACATTAGTTTATTATAGCCCTCTTTAGTTAATTAAGAATTCTGCCAGCAGTTAATCTGATTGCATACCTCAAGACCCATTTTCTCATACCCTCCATTTGTAGGGTGAACGTTATCCCTTATGTCAGTATCTGGATTCAAAATAAGATGGTTATATGAAACTCTAACTCTTGTAGTAGGATACAGTTCTTTCGCTTTTGTCGTAGCATAATCGCAATATCTAACAACCCTATTTCTGTACAAAGGCTCAAATACAGAGTGCTTCGACTGGTCAGCGTTAGGAGTCGTTGGAAGATTTAAGATAACTTTCACCGATGGATTAAACGCATGAATGCTATCAATCATAGCTTTGATGTTTTCCCATGTAGGTATGATTTTCGTATCATCAAAATTATACAAATCATTGATGCCAAGCTGAATTGCTACAAAATCAACAGACGAATAGTTATGATTTCTCATGTAGTAAGCAAAATCAAACGTCTGTGAAGATGGATTATAAAATGGATTAACAACACCGTCATATGTTTTGTTTGTGAAGTAATCAGATGTAGTCCATCCCGCACGACCTTCGTTATTGTTTCCAGTTCCTTTTCCATCCCCCAGAGTGCCAAGAAGTGTAACGGTTTTGCCATTTTCTGTAAAGAAAGATTTGATTTTTGCGGTCATAACATCATGGTCTACCGTGCTATCTCCAATGCAAAGAAGCGAGCAATCCTGAAGGTTTAATGATTTGCAATTCCTTGCATATCCAGTTCCTGTGTTCGCTTCATTCTTCACGAGATTCAATAGCATGTCGTACAGATTCCACAAATATGCGTTGTTACCATAATATGAAGAGATATTAGAAAACGTATATTTTCCGTCATGTCTGTCTGCCTGTGAACCGCTGTACATGTTTACAAAAAATCCTTTAGGGGTTGCAAAGCTATCTGTATACCAACTTTCTTCAATTCCAACAGTCATAAAATATTCACTTTTTGGCAATGAACATCCGATGTTGTCAGTCAGCAATGACATCGTGTATTTTTTACTGTCAACATATTCAATAGTAGCGATTTTGCTACTTTCAATTATTTCATCTGTTAACTTTTTTGATGCACTTGAATAAGGTTCGTATATAGTAGGTGCGCCATCATCAGTCAGTTCGACCATCGAATCAACATCTAAAAAATAGGACTTATTAAGTGTAATCCTAACGAATGCTACACCGTTTGGAATAGTACAAGTAGTCTTATTGTAGTCTCCACCGCTTTTTACGTTTTTATCTGCATCAAACATGCAAATTGATACATAACTGCTCTGTATGAATTTACCAGAAGATACCAAATAGCGAGATAAAGTAACAACTTTGCCAGATTCAACTGGAATATAATCTGTGACAAAATTATTTCCATACGTTTCTGTGTTTCCATTCGGATTGATATAGTTGTATGGAGAAGTTGTAACCTTTGTCTTATCAAGAAGATTTTTTGATTTAACATTAGTCAACAAATCATCTATGTCTTCCTTTAGCTGACTAACATTATTATTAGTATTATTAATTTCTGTTTTAGTTGTAAATGTACTATTGGCTAATTCTTTAGTGTAATAGTTAGAGGTTAAATTATTATATTCAGTATCTAATTTTGTAGCAGTATTAGATATCTCTAATTTCATAGAAACTATATCAGCTTTATCAGCAGCTACACTTGCTTTGTCTGTGGCGACCTGTGCGGCATTGTCTGCCACTGTAGCTTTGTCGGCTGTGACCTGCGTTGCCATATCGGTCACCGCCTGCCTGTCCGCTGCAGTGCTGTCAGCGCAGGTCTTTGCGGTCTTTGCATAACCTGATGTTATAGTCTTATCGGCTTCGGTTTGCTGTGCTGACACTGACGCTTGGGCTGCGGATATCTTGGCAGCGTTCTGTGCAGTGACCGCCTCAGCACGTGCGGTTTCAGCGCCCTGCTTGGCAGTGTCTGCCTGCGTTGCGGACGTTTCTGCAGATGTCTTTGCGGTTTCAGCTCGGCTTGCCGCCTGCGTTGCCGTATCGGCTGATACTCCTGCGGTGGTAGCTGATTTCTCAGCGTTCTCAGCCGCTGTTGTCGCTGTATCTGCGGCTGATTTTGCTTTCTGCATATCTGCGTGTGCCTGTCTGCCTATGGCGTCTATGCGGTCTAGTGCGTCAGCTGCCACACTTGGTGACGGGATAGCCGTATCGCCTATTGCCGCACCTATTCTCAGACGGAAAATTCGTGATTTTTTCACTAAAATATACTCATCGCCTGACAGTTTCTTTGCACATATCTGACACGATACTGTCTGCGCTGAACGCAAGATATCTGCGGTTGGCGTCCATGTGCCGCCTGTGATATCGACCTCGTACTGAACGCCGTCGCCGTAGTCTATAGTCAGCACATAGCGGTCTGCGCCGTCTACTGTCAGCCCTTCGACAGACACAGGACGGGCATTTGTTTCACCTATATAGCCTAGCAGGGCGTTGTTCAGCGTAGCTTCATAATTTTCATTTAAACGTATTACCATTGTATCACTCCTCTGCAATAGCGATATAATCTATCTCATATGTGCCCTTAGGAACGTTCGTAGTTGATGAGCCACTATTAGGACCCATACAGATCTCAACAAAATAGCCGCCGCTGTAGTCATAGACGTGGGTGCAGAAATTCTTGTATGGATTAGGCGTTGCACTTTTCTGCCTCAGAGTTACCACGATCTCTTTTGGCACGAAGTCAAGGTTTAAAGGTACACTTACTGTAGACGTTGCCTCTGAAAGCACATACTCTACTGAGCCGTGCTTTATCTTTGATTGGTCTAGCTCATTGACCGCCGTCTGCACCGCTGTAAGTGCGTCCACAAACGCCTGCCTTACCTGTCTGCCCTCAAATGCTGTTGATACAGTTTTTATAAATTGTGTAAGGTCTATGTTTGCCATAAATTTGCCCCCTTAGTTAGTTTGCTGAAAATTCTTTGCATAAACTGTGCCTGTGTTGCCCTCAAGGTATATCTGTCGCTTTTCATTCTCATCATATACGCTGACGGAGTGATTGTTCGTGTCAAGAAAGAAGCTTGCCTTGCCACCTGCATATGTGCGGATATCGCCTGAGTTACTGTCAATATTCACCTTTAGCTCGTCATTCCAATATAGGAAAACTCCTCCTGCCTGACAAGCAACGTGCCCGCCTATGGTACTGTTTTTTAGCACCCATTGAAGCGGTGAAAGTTCCAGCACCCATTCTTTGTAGGATAGCTTTATAACACTATTATCCTTGCTGCTTGTTTCTATGTTGATGTTTCCGCCAAGCATAGTCAACGCCTTTGCGATAATGTGTCCGTCCTCAGATACCGAAAAGGTACCTGAGCCGTTATTGATTTTAAGCCCTGTCAGCACCTTTGCCGTAATAAAATCTGTAATCAGATTTCCGTCTATCGTCCATGCTTTTGTGTACGGACCCTCTTTGGCAGAGCCGCCGTCTGATGACTTCCAAAATCCCATGCCATTTAGATTGAACTGAATACATGATTTACAAGTGTCGATATTGTCAGTATCCATTATAAGAATACGTCTTGGCTTTGTTGGTGGGTCGAGAATAACATTGCCGCCCTCTGCACCTGTGATAAGTTTAGTCGCATTCTCTATCTTGCTGTCTATGACCTGCCTATTCCTAAACTCTGAGTTATCTATAGCAGACTGTAGGCTCTGAGTTTTCGCTGTCATAAAGCCCGAAAGAGTTTCAAATCGGTCACCGAAGGTCAACTGTGAAGCCTGCGGATTGTCAAGGTCTATGGATATACCCACAATGCGCAAGTCCTCGTCTATGCCCATAATGCTGTTTTTCACTCTGTACCAACAACCAAGTTCAAACTGCTCAATGTGCTTGTCTATTCTCGAGAGGTCAAGTGCTGTTATCTGATACTGCACTTTCGCACGATTGACAGATTTAAGATACTCCTTGCCCTTGCTGAGAAGATTGCTCACAAGGGTAACATCGTCCCATATCTGCGTACCGCTTATAATGCCGTACTTTGCGACCAAAGAACTGTCTTCTATGTAGTCCTTGCCGCCATTCACAGTGCCGATGGTCAACCGCTTTTCGCTGTCTGTAAGCTTTGCGCCGAGAGGGTAAAGACGTGTTATGACCGCCGTTTCATCGACTTCTCGTGATATGGTTTTAAGGTTGACCGCAAGCTCTATGGTGGTGTCTGTGCCGTGCCCGATATGTTCCAGATAGTCTATATACACCTTTCCGTCTTTATCACGAAGCTGTATCTCACCACCGAATTTTCCTATAAGCTTGTCGGCAATGACGTCCATTGTCTTGTCCCAATTTGCAGTATATGTGTAGTTGTTGCTTGCCGTAACAGTGACCTGTCCCAGCTCTATACGTTTATCATCACCGACCTGCGCATTGTGTTTAGAAATGAATGACGCTAGCACTGTACGAATGCCTACCATTTTGTATTCAACATACGGCTGAACGCTGTCATAAAGCCAGCCTAAACGCCCCTCGCAGGTGACTTTGCGGCATATCAGACCTCTCTCATCCATGCTGTCAGGACACTTTAAGACCCTGCCTATAAAAACGTCCTTGTCAGTACTTTCATCATAGATCTTGACAGCCGTTGTAAGCGGCTTCAAGAGGTCATACCCTGCATTGTTCGGATATATGGTAAAACTGAAACTATCCACAGCGTTGATAGACTTTGCAACCTTGCCGCCTGATATGCGGTCTGTGCCGTCGCTGTGTATGATAGTGTTTTCAGCTCCGTTTGTTATCGTTACTATGAACATCAGAGTGCCTCCTCATAAAGTTTGAGCGTGAGTGTACCGAAACCATACGCCGCAAGAGTATTCACACCAGGCTGTAAAATCAGCTCGTCAAGGTCGAATTCTTTCTCCGTGTTGCGATATACACTTGCGCTTATTTCTTCGCCATTGAGCGCAAAATAGGTGAAGCCCACACTCTTTGCATCATCCTTTGAGCGCTTGTAAGAAAGGCGTGGGCGTATGGGTCTATCAGCATATGAATAAACTTTCAGGGTCGCAGGAGGTGCGTATCGTGTCTGTTTGACCGCTGTCAGCGATATATCCGTCAAGTTCAGATAATCGGTCTCAAAATTGAAGCTGTCAAAGCCGATATCTGAGTAATCATCAGAACGTAGGAAAGGATACGTTTTGAAGTTCACTGTCAGATCAGCGGTGCGCCGTGAAGTGAACTCAAATGCGGAGGTATCAAACACAGCCGTTGCCCCCACAAAGTGATAGTCCGTCAGAAAGCTTATCCTCAGCTCACCCTTTGCTCCGCTGAGCCAGCGGACAACATCACATTTTCTGTGATAAAGTTCGTTTTCATCTTTTGCAGAAAGGCTGAATTTTATCGTGATATCACGCTGTTTGTACGTCCTTTCTCCTGCCATTTTTGAAAAATCATAAAAGCCGTTCATAAATGGCAAAGTGGCTTCTATTCTGTTTTCCTCCGGCTGAGATATTTGAACGCCGTCCTTTTGGATAACCAAATAGAAATCGGTGGACTTCTTGCCACCAAATTCTATATATTCACTAGGCACTTGCAAGCCTCCTTTCGTTGCTTGTGACCCTCTCACCTAGTTTTCCGTCCACCCTTGACGTGAGCTTGTCACCGTCAAGATAAATGTTTCCTTGCTGTGCAAGCTGTGGGAAGTAGGTCTCTAAGAGGGCGATGATCTTGTTCATTGTATCATTATCGCCGCTATTCACGCTCTTTTCAGGAAGTGCTGAAAAGCTTGGCGGTATGATATCCGTATCCATAAGCGGTTGCAGTGACCTGTTGAACTGCATTGTGATAGTGTCCTCATTGTCAGCAATGCCCTTTGCGAACAAGTCCATCATGTCAGGCGCAAAGGTGTGGAAGTTTGAAAGAGGACCTTTGTCAGGCTCAGAAAAGCCAAGAAAGTCTTTAACGCTTGAAGCTACGTCACATACAGTGTCTTTAAGGCTCTGCCACTTCTCCTTTATGCCGTCTATAAACGCCTGTATCATATCTGAACCCCACTCCTTAAAATCGTTCCACTTGCGTGAAAACCAGTCTGTAAGGTCAAGCAGTTTGTCTGATAAAGCGTCTGATACAGGTGCAAAAAAGTCCACCATACCTTGTGCAATTCCCTTGACAATTTCAACAGCTATAAGTATGCCGCTGGCAAGAATATCAGGAAGATTTTTTACTATCTCTTTGGTTAGGGTAAATACTATTTTAAATGCTGCTTCTGTAAGCTTTTTAGCTGTATCACTATCAGAAAGTGACATTGCTAATGTATCAATGATTTTGACAGCGCCGTCAACAATAAGATTAATATTGTTGGCTAATGTTTCTGCTATTGTTACGATTATCTGTGTAGCACATTCGATTATCGCAGGTAAGCTGTCAAGTATAGCCTGCGATATCAATGGCATTTGCTGCTTTATCGCTTCTGTAAGGTCGGGCAATATAGTTGGCAAAGCCTGTGCTATAGTTGTTATGATAGTTGCCAACGCCTGCACAAGAGGACCTGTGTTCTGTATAAGTGCTGTTGCAATGGTTGTAATGGCTGTTATAGCCGCCTGCGTTATCGTGCCGATATTATCGGAAATGCCTTTTACAAGTGCCTGAAATATCTGCGTGCCTGCTTCTATAAGCTGAGGGAGCAGGTCGCTCACAAGCTGAGGAAGCTCGGCCGCTATGTCAGGTGCAAGCTCGCTGATGAGAGTTGTGACCCCTGAAAGAGCCTGCTTTATGACAGGCAGAATATTCTTTGCAAAGGTCTTTACTGTGCTTACCATTTCCTTGATAAGATTTTTCAGGTCAGCGTTTTTATCGCCCATTCCTGCCATAAGGTTCGCCCACGCTGCTTTCACAGAGCCAAGAGAACCGGAAACTGTTGTTGCCGCTTCTTTTGAAGTTGTACCGGTGATGTCAAGGTCGGTCTGTACCTTATGGATAGCCTCTATCATTTTGTCAAATGACACGCTGTTGACGGTCTTTTCATCGACCTTTATCGAATCCCCGAGCACGCCTGAATCGTTGATGAGCCTTGCCATTTCCGCCTGTGTACCGCCATAGCCCAGTTTTAAGTTATCGAGCATGGTATAGTTCTGCTTTGCAAAGCCCTGATAAGCGTTCTGGATAGAAGATATGTCAGTACCCATTTTATTGGCATTGTCCGACATATCCACCATTGCTTCATTGGCTATCTTAGCCGCCTGAGCTGTATCACCGCCCAAGCCTTGCAGAAGTGACGCAGAAAAGCTTGTGACGTTCTGCATATAGTCATTAGCCGATATTCCTGCGGTCTTATATGCCTCACTGGCGTACTTTACGATAGTATCGGCGTTATCCTTGAACAGCGTTTCTATACCGCCTATGTTCTGCTCATAGTCCGCATATGCGCTCGCAGAGCTTTTGACTATAGCACCTATGCCTGCGCTTGCTGCCGATATAGTTGCTATACCAGCTTTTGCGGCAAGTGCAAAGCCCTTTTTGATAGTGCTTCCAAAACCTGAAACGACCTTGCCGCCAAGAGAACTTCCAAACTTGTGACCATCGGGCATACTATCCCCGAACGCTCTTCGCAGTTCTGACGCAAGCCCTTGCATAGACGGAACTATCTGCACATATGCCTTGCCTAGCTGTGTGCCGTTTCCTTCTGCCATGTTAGTCCTCCTTTCCTAAGATTTTTCTTCTTGCTTCCTCATAATCCTCACCGCTTCGGAACGCTGTTATCTCACTGTCGCTGTCATTCTTGCCTATAAGCTTTTCAGCTATTGACTGCGGCCTGTTCACACCTCTTTGACCGTCCTTTGTCTGCGACCAACATATCCATTGCAGGCGGTCAAATATCAGCGCAAGCAGTATTTCAGAAAACGAGCCGCCAACACCATTGAGCTTGCGCTTGACCCGTGATGAACTGTCAAGACCACAAAGAAAAGTCGCCACCTTTCGTGCAGGCAGCGACTTGTAGTCGTATATGTGATAATACTGTGCCATATCGCAATCAAACTCATCAGGATAGCGCTCCATGACAGCGGCAAGGACTAGGAGTTTTTTGTCTTAGGTGTCTGGAAGATCTCCACGATCAACTTTGTTATCTCTTTAGCCGATACATAGCCGCACTTTTCTCTTATCTTTGCAAAAGCTTTTTCTTTCTTGCTTCCCAAAGCGGCGTCAACTACCTTGACATATGCAAGAGGGTCGCCCTGTTCACACTTACCGACAGCTTCGATAAACTCATAGTCGTCAAGGGTCTTCTCCTCTATTTCAAACTCAAAACCGCTTTCTGTCTTACCTGTCAGCATAGGTTATTCCCCCTTTTTCATGTACTCATAGTGCGTGTTGCCGTTCTCATCAGGTGTGGCTGTGATAGTCAGCTCATAGCCGATAGGCTCATTGTCTTTGTAGGTGATGTCAGATATCTCCGTCACCTTGCCGAACGGAACGACCACTCTTTTCAGTACGTTATTTTTCAGTATCATATCGAACACGAACGCCTGATCTTCATGCTCGGCACTGTTTACCTTGATAGTCAGGCCAGTGTCAAGGTCGCCCGAAACATTGCTGCCATTGTAGACAGTTTTCAGCACATCTGTATTGGTACATTCTATCAATTTGACCTTGAAAGTGTCCGTCTTTTCTGTCTGTGGTGTGTCTACGATATCTCCGCCCCAGGCTTTGATGTTTTCAGTAGAAATGCCAGAACTGTTTGTTACACCGTCCTCTGAACAGTAGCCCAAACTTTTGAACGCTGCGTCAAGCACTGTTGTTGCATCTGTTGGCAGTGTAGATCCTGTGACCGCTGTGAAAACCGCTCCGCCTACCTTTGGCTTGCCTGTTGATACGTTATCTTTGTTGTTTGCCATAGTATTATCACTCCTCGTCGTAGTAGGTTACATCGAATACCGCCTGATAGCGATATCGCTTTGTTTCCGTATCTGTATAGTTGTAGTCTGACGTGCACGCACAGCGGCATATATCGCCCTGTGACACGCTTTCAGACATCGCCTTTTTAACTTTTGCGTTAAGCTCTGCCGCCCCGTATAGGCTCGCTGAGTAGCTCTGAACGGCTATGGTGGCAGAGGTGATAAAATCATTCTCTGCCGAGCCTAGCTTGTCGATAAGCACATACTCTTTTGGTGGGTTTTTAGGTTCTTCAAGATAAACTGAAACGTCAAGCTTTGCCCCCAGCCAGTCAAGAATTTTTTTCTCTATCACTTGCCAAGCACCGCCTTTAAAATTGTGTTATCTCTAAGATTAGCACGCTGAGCCTTCTTTGTCTTAGCCTTGACGATAGCGACCTTACGGCGCATTTTCGGGTATCTTGTCCATGTGATAGTATACGCTTTATGCCCCGTGCCAAGACGTTGAACGGCTCTGTCAGCATAGCCCTTGACCATGTTTTCAACAGATGCAGAGCAGAGAAACGCCGCAACTGCGTTGTGGTCAAGCTCTATCTTAACTTTACTCATAGCGTTCCACCTTTACTTTCTTGTTCCATTGTAAAGGGATATTATCATCAATGCCCTGCGTAGGGATACCAACAGTTTTGAACGTCATTCCCCAGAACTCGACTTCTGTGTCTTCCCAAACGTGTGTATCTCCCTTTGGTATAGCGAGCACATAAGCTATGCGTTTGCCCGATAGGTTAAGCTCGTTTACAACGTCCTCTGCGGAAGGCTCGCCCACAAGCACGTTTTCGACAACTTCCTGAGATACCTCATATGTAGGTCTGTTGAAGCCGTCAATGCCTTTCTGCGTTCTTACAGAAAGCTTAACAGGTATGCCTTTGATGCTTAGTCTCATACGTCATATACCTCCATAGCTCCGTATCTCTGCCGCATAACGCCCAGTTCTTTCAGCTCGTTTCTGAGGAAATACAGCTGCTGTCCTGCATTGAGATATGTCATTGATACTGAGTAGCCCATAGCCGATTGTGAAGCCTGCGAAGTCGCAGGAGAGCTGTCCGCAATGGTGTCTACAGCTCTCAGCGTGGCACGAACTATGATATCTTTTGCCACAAGTTCTACGTCAGGTTCATCGGCTATCATAATGTCAAGATCTTTGCCATATTTCTTGCAGGCAGTTGAAAGCTTTGCGCAGGCGACAGGCAGCAGAGCCGCCGCCTTTTCCCGCTCTTCAGTCGTGAGCTTTCGGCCGAGCCTTATAACGTCCTCGATAGTTGCGTACTCTGCCGCCATTTATGCCGCCCCCTTATTCAGCTGCTGACTGAATGACAGCAAATGCAGACTTGTCGAGAATGCCCCAACCGATATATGCTTCGGCTCTGATGTATACCTGATTGTAGCCTTTGAGGTCCTGTCCGCTGTTGTCAGGGTCGCCGTACTGAATGATCTCCAGTGGAATATTCTTTGCGTAACCCCATTTAAAAGCTGACACAAAGTCGCCCACAATAGCAAGGTCCTTGCTTGAATTGAACGAAACAGTGTTGTTAGTAACTGTCTGAATGCCGTTCATAGAAGTCGGTGCATTGCCCCAAGCAAGGTCAGGATAGATCTTTCTGCCGCTTGTGTCCACCATTTTTGCAAGGTCAGATCTGAATGACGGAGCCATTGTAAGACCGGATATGTCATACTCGTTGCCCTGCACTGCAGCGATAGCCTCCTCGATAAGAGCGTCAGGTGTCTTTGGTGACGTGCTGTCCTGCTTTATCACAGTTACGCCGTTGTCGAAATGGTTTGTACCTATAAGCGTAGAAGCTGTCTTGGCTCTTGGATTAACTCCGTGAAAAGCCATGATGTCAAGACCTCTTGCAGCCTTTTTTGCAAAGCCGTTAGAGAAATTTCTCAGAGTATCTATCTGCTCTTCCTCAGACGCATAAAGAAACTCGTCGGAGATCCTTGCACCGTATTCTACCTTGAGAGGGATTATCTTCACAGGTTCAAGGGCAGCGCTACCTCTTGTCTTTTTGCCGTTCTCAGCCACAAGGTCTACCTCATCGTCCATAGTGAAGATGAACTCCTTCTGACCGTTGAAGGGGATAGGTGTCTGAGCGCAAAGCGTGGCAAGGGATGACTTGCCCTTTACCTTGTTGAAAAGCTCCTTAACGAGTACCGGGTCGAAAAGTGTGCCCTTTGAAATTACGTCTGCCATAAAATTACTTCCTTTCTGTATTTGGTTTTAGTTTTTCAGACCTGCAAGCAGGCTCTTATATGCCGCATTCTTGTCGTCTGCGTGATTGTGTTCTGTGTGACCAAGAGGAGCTGTCTGCTTTTTGCCGATAAACTTTGCAAATGTTTCAGCGTCCTTCTTGATAGCTTCTTCTGTGTCTCCCGAAAGCTTGTTCGCAAGCTCATAAGGAATACCGTTTTCGTGGGCAATTCTCATTTTTACCGAGCTGGTCTCGTATGCCTTGTTCTTAGCCGTGAGGTCTGCGATAGCTGTATCCTTTTCCGCAAGCTTGCCTGTAAGGTCGGTGATCTTGCCGTTAAGGTCGGCTGTCTTTGTCTTGAAGTCGTCAGGGGAAATGTAACCCTCAAACTGTTTCTTGACTGTGTCCGTGTTGCGGTCGAGCCTTGCCTTTATCGCATTGTCGAAGGCTTCCTGTGTTGTTATAGCTTCAAATTCTGCCATAGTGTTTCCTTTCCCCGCTTTACCCTGCGGTGTAGGTGATATACAACAAGCTGTTACCAGCTTATTTTCTGTACTTTCTTTTTATCTGATGAATTTGCACACGCCCAGTGAGCAAGCACCACCGCCTCAAGCAGTGATATGTCAGCACCCTCAAGAATTGAGGTATAGCCAAAACCTCCGCCTGAGCTTATAGCTCTGTGCTCACAGTTTGCAATGACTTGTTCAAGGGACGGCTGATCTGCGTGACAAATATCCTGTGCAAATACTCCTCGTTCAAAACCTGCTGACGAAGTGATCACATCAGCGACTTTCGGCAGGATAGGCTTGCGCTTGATACCTGCGTTCTTCATATCTGCCGCAAGCAAAGACTGTCCGTTTGCGCCGTCAATGACAGTTTCACGCATATGCGGATTGCGCAGATATGCGATTATCCAGCCGTTTCCCTCTCTTACAGGGCGGCAGTCGATAGCCTCGACAAATATCTTGCCGTCGGTTGTTTTTGCAGCGACAGCCAAAGATACGTTATCCGTGACCTTTGCATACTTAATGCCGAAAAACAGTTCTCTGCTGATATTGGGCTTGCCAGTGATACAAAGTGCCTGCCACTCGCCCTTGCTTATAGCCGACTTTTGGTTGTAGGTCAGCCACAAACCTAAACGCTGAATGTTATCGTCAACCTGATCGTCTTTCGGGTCGCCAAGCTCAGAGCGTATCTTACGTTCAGTGAGGATAGTGCCTAAAGACGGGTTAGTGGCATACCACAGCTCAGGATCATGTGCATTTGTGAGCTTTGGCACGGACCATTCAGCCCAGCCGTCGTCACCGCCTTTGCCCGATATCGTCTTCTGTCGGTATTTTGTGAAAACTGTGCCGGCAGACACCATTGTTGGAGGTGTTCCACACATCAACGTCTGAGGATTTTGGCTGTCTGTAACGACATATTTTAGGGCTGTTTCTTGGTCGGTGGTGTATTCCTGCGCTTCGTCAATGATGAGCAGGTCATAGCCTTCACCAAGTCCGCCCTTTGATGAACGTGTGCGGAAATTAATAATTCCATCACCCTTGAGCCACTTGATGCACTCAAGACCAAACTGCTTTGCGGTCTTGAAGTCCTCTTTTTCAAGAAAACCCATTTTTGTGATACGGTCGATTATCTTCTCCCATGCCGAATGTGATGTTGTAGTTCGGTGGGCGGTGTAAAGAACACGCTCGCCATTTTGCAGACCATAGATTGCACGCATGATAAGCAGCTCTGACTTGCCGTTACGTCTTGGTATCGACCAGCCGAACTTCATGTGTTTCCACAATCCCTCATCGTCCACCGCCATGATGTCATAAAGCATTAGCTCCTGCCACTCCTGTGCGGTGCGCCCCGATTTGTTGTACATTGTGATAGCCTCATCGCCTTTGGTCTGCTCATATGGCAACACTACCGATATGGTGGGGGTCTGCCTGCCGACTCTCTTATCCTCAATAGGGAATTACCTCCTTTTGGGTATGAAAAAAGCACCCGTTAAGGTGCTAAGTTTGATATTTACTTTGTCGATTTGACCTTTTCAGCATTGGATAAAACTATACTCAATGATCTTTCACAGCGTATCAGTGCCGCAACATAATCAGCATTATCCTTTATCTTCTGGATTTCAGTTCTGATGTTCTCAATATCACTCTTAGCTCTCCGTAGCTGCCATATTGTATCCCGGTCAAGTGCCATAATATCCGTCCTTTCTGATTTTGGGTATAAAAATACCGCCTCACCGTAGCGGAGCGGTTAAGCATTATTGTTTTTAAAATCTTCTTTAGAAATTTTTAATTCGCAAGTACACCTATCTTTGGCTATTTCTAACGGTATGCCTTCCATATATGCAGAGCAATAATTTTTTTCTTCGTCATTTTCGTGTCCGACTATTATCACATCATCACCACTTTGACGAAGTGCTTCCATTTCAGCATCATAAAAAATGCATTTTTTACATTGTTTCATTTTGTCAATGCCTCCTTTAACATTTGCTCAATATAATCAGGAAATTCTTCTCCGTGGTAATGCGCACAAAAACATTCTGCAAAAAACTCGTGACTGTTCGTGCTTGCATACTGCGAAATGTTATAAATATCGCCTGTCTGCTTTGCCTTGCGAAAAGCATCATCAACCATGCTTTTTATTTTCACACTTCTTGGATCACCATAATTTTTACAATACAGACCTCTGTTTATTTGTCCGAAATATTGATCTGCAATAATGTGCCCATATTCATGTGCTACTGTTGCTTTTACCGCATTTGTGCCACTGAATGTGCTTGACATACTCCATCGAGTATATTTCATGCCTTCTTCCATTTGAGCAAGTTTTCTCTTTAATCCTCTTACCTGTGCAGCACTATATTTGCCACTGCTTATTGCTGCTTGATATTCAGGAATAAGCTTGGCAATTTGCTCATTCCTTGTTTTCCAATCGGTAACCATTGCTGGTGGTTCGTTAAGATATTTAGTGCTTATATCCAAGCCTCCACCATTTGCTTGAGCGTTTGCTTTTTTTAGTGTTGACGAACAATTTATATCTTGTAACTTATCAACGGGGTATTTTGCAGTTAAGTCAGTTAATGTTTCATTCACCGTATTAAGTGAATTGAGATTTTTGACATTTTTCACGTTAACTTTGTCGGCAAATTTTAGTGTATATTCCTTGGCATTTTCAATGGTATCAGCAGGAATGAATTTAGCCATACTGCTATTTTCCTTCATTATACCACTTATGCCACGTTTGTCAAGCCTCGCAGGCTGTCTTGAACCGGCTTTCTTCATCTGCTCAAGCTCTTCATCTGAGATGTTCCACTTGGTCTTGCTCCACACGTTTTGTGCCTTTCTGCCGTTGAGGTATGTAACAGTACAGCCGCAGTTATCATGCCTGCGGTAAACGTCTTTTGGAACATCTTCGGGATAGTGATATTTGCCTGCAAGCTTTGAACACCACTTACAGCAGCCGCCGTGATCGTTGCGAATGATATAGCAGTCCAGTCCTGCATCAGAACGAAGCTTCACGTTTTTTTGAACATAATCGGTGTAAAAACTCTCGGTGATGTTCTGCGCCGGAGCTGTCATTCGCCGTATCATCACTTCTTCTGCAATATCCGGTACAGAAGCCGCATTGACTACCGCCTGCACACGCTCGGTAGGGAAGGCAGCCTGCTGAGGTGTGATGTTTATGCCCGCTGTTTTGTCAAGTGCCTTTTGGCATTCTGCGGCAGCGGAGTTTATAACATCGTAGTTGTCCTTGAGTACGCCCGTGAGTATGGTATCGGCAATGTTGTAGTACATCTTGCCATCAGGCAAAGCGCTTGCATTCACATATGCTCCGATAGCTTGCGAAGCACGAAGGCCGAGCCTTTTTGAAAGCAGGGCGACTTCTTCCATTTCCGCAGTACCACCATCTATTTTCTTCAAAAACGATTGAATGTACTTGTCAGCTCTGCACCTGCTTTGAAACTCAGCACGGATTTTTTTAAGCAATTCTGCGCCGATATCAGCCATTGTTTTCGCCCTCTATGCCTGTGAGCTGACGGATGCCCTTTGCACCCAGATAGTCAGGAACAGCCTGATTTATCTTCAAGATAGCATCGCCCACACCCGAGAGTGCGGCAGAGTCAGGTTCAAAAATAGGAAGCCACTGCGGTTTGATGTCACTGAAAGCATAGCGCATATAGGTCGTGTTATCACGAACGCAGGCGGCAAGATACGCCACGTTTAGAAAACCACTACCGAACGTCCTCTGCGCCTTGCGTGCGGTAAGTCTAAGATTTTCGTGTGCTGCTCTGATCGCTTCACAGCTGGCAGGGTTGGACGTTGCGAAGCCCAAGTCATCAAGGGTCAGCCCTGTTTCTCCGGCAAAAAGAGAAGCTATAGATTTAAGCTGTTCAGAGTATGGTGACATGGACTGCTGCTGAAACTGTCCGACAGTAGGATTGCCACCATCATCATCTTTGGTGATAGTCAGCAGTGAGGACATTGTTGCACCCCATTTGTCCATTTTCTCTATTTTCTCGGCATCATCCGAAAGACCGAGTATATATTTTTGTGGGAAGCTGTAAAACTCGGCTGATACTTCCGACCGCCTGAGCGTTCTCATAGCTTCCTGCACAAGCTCCATACACGCCCTTGATATCCTGCTGTGACCGAAAGGACGAACAGCGTCAGGACGGTATATGATAGGCACAAGCAGGGGATAAGGCGCAGGATTGTCATAAATCTCAACATCATAGCCTCTGCGATATATCTCTGTCTGTTCGGCGGTGAAGTAGGCTTCAATGGTGGGGTTGAAATTGTTATCCCTATCAAGCACTGCATAGCCCTCTCGGAGCATATTCGTGATAGGGTCGATAATGCCAGTAGCGTTACTGCCATCAATGACCTGCAAGCGTGGATAGCCTGTTTCATCAGCCGAAATATACACAAAGCAGCAGGAGGACACCAACGCTGAGAGAATAGCAGAATCAAAGAACACGTCACGATTATTGTTGTCAAATATCTCGTTTACGTAGAAAGTGTTGTCTTCGAAACTGTCAAATACTATTCTGTCCGCAAGGGTATCAACAGCCTTTGCACACCAGCCTAGCACAGGACGCATCCAGTTATAGCTTGGTGGTATCATTTTGCCCATGTCAGTAAGGCCGTTCTTCATGTGATAGTAGTCATAGCGCACATTGACCCTCGAAGCCTTTGAGGAGAGCTTCTTTTTCAAATATGCCATGCCTTTGTATTCGCTCATCTTGTATATCCTTTCCAGTTATTTCAATCCTGCGAGAAATATAAGCAGTGCGGCGGTGAAGGTCTTTTTTGACCTCAAAAGGGGGCATACCCCCCATATTGTCAATAATTTGTTAAAAATTCTTCCAATCGTAGCATTGTGGTAAAATTCGGTTGGAAATCAGGTCAAGAGACTGGTCAAACACCTGTTTTTCCACCAATTTGTCAGATTTCTGGCGATTACAACACCAATGTGCCAACTGCAAGTTTGAAATGTCCGAAGGATGACCGCCTTTGGCAATGGGTATGATATGATCTATGCAAGCTGACAGTGGGTGCGGATATTTCAATGAAAAATCAACAGGCTTACCACAGATACCGCAAACTGTTTGGGTAGCGTATATCTTCTTCTTGTTGATGCGGAACTGCTGTTGGTGTGAACCGCTTCGGTCTGGTCTTGGTATTGGCATAAGGTCACCTTCTCAACGCAAAAGCGACCGCAAAATGCAGCCGCCCTTGTGAAAATATTATAAGGAGTTTTGTAAATGGTGGAGCAGATGTTAAGCTGGCACGCTCTCGACCTGCATAGCCCCTTACGGGGCTTAGAAAATTGGAGGTGACTTCAATGAAAGTACAAGTCTGAGGTACATCTACACTTTCCTCAGTATAAATTATAACACAGGTAAAACGCACAAACCGCACAACTTTCACTTTTCTTGCAAATATCTTTGAATTTTCATTCGCACTCCGCTCTCCGACATTCTCCCACCGCTCTCCTGCATAGCTATCTGCAAGTACGTCTTACCCTTGATGAATTTCAGCACGAACATTCGCCGTGTCTGATAGTCCTCTATTCCCTTGATAAACTCCTCAACAGCCCTCTGCTCACGCTCTAGCCGTGCCTGCTCACACAGCAGTGAAAGTGTATCGCCACTTGGCAGAAAGCCGTCTATGCGTGTGCTGTGTGGTGTGTAAGACGGCGGAGTGCATACGCTGATACTGTCGGCAACGTACTTGCCTGAAAGCTCTGCCTTGATGTCCTCAATGGCTGAGGCATTCCTGCGGTAAGCTTTCAGGCGTGACATGGTCATAGGGTCGTTTCTTTCCATAGGCTATCCCTCCTCGATATCCAACAAACTAAGCTGGTTATTTTTCATATCAAATACTCTGTCACGCCATTCAACACCGATATAGTCAAGAACTCTTCCCCAGCCGTACTTTGTGCCGTCAGCATCTTCACAACACTTGTTCATCCAGAAATCCCACTCTTTTTCATTTCTTTCACGAAGCCTGTCAAATCGGTGAGGACGCTGTTCCATATGTATGCCGAAACCGCACATTGAACAGCCTGTACGCTGAGCTTTTGTTGTGCAAAGCTTTCCGTCAAAGTCACGTTTTATCTCGCCATAGATTGTAGGCACAGGCACATTCAGGTCAAGTGCAAGTTGTAACAAGTCCTGCCTTGTAAATATGGCAAATGGTGCTGAACGTATCGTGCTTTTGCCAAAGTAATTGCAGCCGTTAAGCATTAGCGATTTTTCACGTCTGCCACCCTCACTTGCCATAAGTCCTAAGAACGGCACGCTCTTGTGTTGCTTTGCCCAATCATCACACGGCTTTTCTTTCATCCAGAAACAGCATTGTGATGATACCTTAAACGGCGGTATCTTGTAGTCAACACCCTCGTTTTCATTTTCGTAACCGCCAAACAGTTCAAGCCAGCGCTGAGAAAGCTGCATTCTTGTATGCTTGCGAAAACCGCCATACTCTCCCGTTTCACCCGTTATGATAGCGTGACGAACTGTCTTGTTCTTGTCCGTAGGGTGTGCAAGCAGTTCTATTTTTGCGGCTGTTTCTTTTGATAGTACAGGAAAACCATATTCCCGTATGATATCTATTTTTGACTTGTATGGGCTTAACTTTATCACTCCAAGTTGCTCGTGTATCTGCTGAATAGATTTGTCTTCAAGACTAGATACCGATACACCTGGAACATAACTGAAACCACAGTAATCATGTATAAATTTCAAAAGCGTTATGCTGTCAAGTCCGCCTACCGATATGTGCGTATTCAGATTTCTTTTGTCACACTCACGAATGAACTCCCTTACTCTGACCTCAGCGTATTTGACCTTGAACTCATACGGCATTTTCTGCTTAGTTTGGAAAGCTGCTATCTTCTGTTCATTGTCTTTGGTACGCTCCTCATAGCTTTTCACTTTTACCCCTCCCCATACCGCATAGGATATCATTGAGCCTCTTGCAAACCTCGCAGCCGTCATGATGTATCTCGTACTGACATTTCTGAAACACCTTAGCATATTCCCCATATGTCTGCCATAGATCAAGTGCATAAGCCCCATTGATGTATGCCCTGTATAGTTCCTGCTTTTCGTCAAGCGCCTGTTTCTTGTCTATCTGCCCTGCTCTGAACTCTCGATACACAATGCAAAGCGACTTATACAAAAGCTGTTCTGCCTGTGTCAGACCCTCTGGCAGTGGCAGAAGCTTTGCCGCCATTCTGTTCAGCTCGTCTGCCTTCTTTATGACCTCAGTTTTGACCAGCATTATCATCACCACCAAGATAGTGCATTAGCATATCAGCCGCCTGCTTCCAGCCGTAGCATATCGCCGCCAAATAGTTCTGCCTGCCAAGCTCCGCAAACCACCACATCTGATTATCTGACGGCTTGCCATTCTCTGCTTTGAGTTCTATGAACAGCCCTTTGTTTTTGCCCCGTGCCACAGGTAAAAACAGGTCAGGAACACCTGACTTTACGCCCATAAGCTTTAGTCTTTTACCCTCTCTTGGGTCACAATGACGTTCGTTCGGTATGTGAAAGAGCAGTTTCAGTTCAGGATAAGTCTTGCGTATGCTTGCCTGCTGTGTCCACTTGATAAGGGTCATTTGCTCTCTGTCTTCATTTCTTGCCATATCATCACCCTTTCATTATCCTGTTGAGTATCTGACTTGCTTCAAACTTTGTCAGACTTTCTATGTCGATATCCGAATTGTTGAGATACTTTCTGCCACGTCTGCGGATAAGGTTTTTCTGACTATCAGTAGCAGGTGCTTTGCCCCACTTGCGACAAATATTCAAGTCCCATATGTATTTGCTGTCCGCCTCACGTTCGCAAAGAAGAGTGTACGCCTCGTCAAGTGCTTGTTGCATAGGTAATTTCTGACCTTGCCATACTGCCATACCCAAAGCATCGGGTGCAGATATCCTCAGCGTTTTTCCCTTGCCTAGACTACATTTCATATCGCCATTCGGCAACTTAAACCAATTCACGTCATGGGTATTATACTTCTGCTCCTGCGCCCACAAGTCAACGATACGAACATTCTTTATCCAGCTTTCAGGACAATCCGACATCATAGTAGCCTTTTCAGGAAGCTCAAATAGCATTCCCTCCATTTTGTCCTGACTCTTCTTTGGCAGCTCAGAAATGTCAATACCGAGCAAACTTGGAGCTGTTCTCAGGCTTGCCTTGCCTGTTACTCCTACGCAGTCGATGAGTGTGAGCCTGTCCTTGTCAGGGTGCAGCCTCAACCCTCTGCCTACCATTTGCGTATACAATGCATCTGACTGTGTGGGTCTTGCTATGATAACAGTTTCCACAAGGGGTATGTCAGTACCCTCAGTGAACACCATGCAATTCACAAGACAAGGTATCTCACGATTAGTAAAACGACGTATAATATCGGCCCTATCCTTAGTCTGACCTGTGACCACCTCCGCCCCCTCGATGCGTTTCGCTATCTCGTAGCACTGTTCTACAGATACCGCAAAAATAAGTGTTGCACCTTTGGCGTGTTCTCTATACGCTTGTGCTATAGCGTCCGCAGTGCCGTCCATTGCTTCTGCTAGTTCGCCCGGAGCGTAGTCGCCAAGCCGTGTATGTACCGCTGAAAGGTCATAGCCTATGTCAGCACGTTTGCAGAGGATATCACACAGATAACCATGTTCAATGCCCCAACGCAGGTCACGTTGAAATATGATATCATCAAACACATCATTCAGCCTGCATTTGTCAGCCCTGTTAGGCGTTGCCGTGAAGCCCAGCAGAAGACGTGGTGTGAAGTGATCTATGACCGTCTTGTAACTCTGAGCCGCTGCATGGTGAGCCTCATCTACTATGATGATATCAAAATCATTAGGTGAAAACCTGTCAAGCCTGTGTGTCATGGTCTGGATACTTGCAGAAACCACCTCTTCGCTGCCGTCAGTATGATACTTTGACATCTCTATGCCTTTTGCGCAATCAAAGTACTTTAACGGCTGGCTCACAAGTTCCTCTCTGTGCGACAGAATAAGCATACGTCCATGACGTGGTATATTTGCAAAGGTCACCGTCTTGCCAAGACCTGTCGCCATTTGCACAAGATGTTTTCCATGCCTTGCCTGCGTTATTTTATCTATACACTCCTGCTGATAGTCACGGAGCTTTATTCTTGCATTCATTTGATGTTTTTTTACCTCCTTATGTGGGACGTGGGGGACAGTGTGGGACAAACGTCCCACACGAAAACCATGCGTATTTACGCACTTTTCGGGGTGTTGTGGGACTGTGGGACAAATTCGCACATTTTCCTATATAGGAAAACACATATATATTTTAACAATGTGTGAACAAAGCCACGATTCTATATCACCTATTTAAAACAGGTATATATAGGGGGAAAATGTCCCACAGTCCCACACTATGCAGAAAACCACGCATTTACGTTGTTTTCCTCGTGGGACTTATGTCTCACAAAATGCCGAAATCCGATAAGTCCGTCCCACGCATTTCTTCTTCGGTGTAATAGTCCGGTGTTTCATCTGGCAATCTCAACACAACACACTCAACGTTCACGCCACCGATACGCTTGCCACGAGTATTGTTGCGCCCTCTCACGAGTATCTTGCCGTTAGATTTTAACCAGCTAAGTAATGCTCTTGTGTCGAAACCCTGTTTTGAAGCCGCTTCATCGAACTTTGAGCGAATGATATATGCAAAATCGCCCTGGATAAGCCCAAACACTTCGCCGTTATTGTCTTCGCCTGTCGCAAAGCGTTTGCTGTTGGAAGCCACCCAATCGCACATATACTGATAGCCTCGTTCACCTGCTGATACCGATTTTTTGGTCTGCAAATACGGTGAGATATCGTCAATTGTTAGTGGCTCGTTCGTTTTGAACACGGACGCTTCTGCAATCATATCAGCCGTGAGTATCATTGCCGCTGCCATCGCCTGCTTTTCTGTTGTATCCGACTTGCAGAGCTTGGAGAAATAATCGTTATAGACTTCTTGTGCCATTGTCAAGGCTTTTTGAGAAGACAGTTTTGCAACGAACTCTCGCCCTGCAAAGCCATAGTTTTGTTTTATAACTGCTGATACTGTCATGCCGTCTGCTATCACGATATTGTTTGCCGTACATTCAATGTCGATAACTCTGTTTACCGCTCCTGCACCTGCTGAGCCGCCCACTATGGGGCTTTCGCCTGTGGTAAGGATAGTGTTTCGCCATGTCGGTGTACGCTCTATTCCGCCTGTTTTCGTGCCCCTAGAACGTCCAACACCCTGAGCAAGCTGATAAACGTCAAATCGGCTTCTGCCATGACTATCTTTGCTGAGCTGGAGTTCGTCAATGAGAAACGGCAGGCTGTTGAGAAACGCTGCTGTTCGCTCGTGGCCGACAACTGTGCTGTTGAACGTCTGAATGTATTCGCCCATTTCGGGAGTTCCCCAAACAGAAGCCGCAAGCATTAAAGCAACTGTTTTGCCTGTGCCTGAATCAACGCCCCACAAGTGAACGAAGAACGGCAGACCGCCTAGCGGCTGAATAAGTGCACTTGCGAAGCTCGCCGCAAGAAATATCTTTGCGATCACGCTTTTCCTGCGGCAAGCTATAGCGACTTTTTTCCATTTCTCATAACTGCCATGACTTTTTATAGCACTAAAAATGGTGGAATAATTCTGCTCTCCGTCAAATGTCAGCCCCTCAACGTATGGTGAAAAGCCTGCGCCGTTTATGTAGCCAAGCCTGCCCACTGATCTTTTCAGCGGCAGAGAATTGCGATTAAGGCTCTCTATCTCCTGAAAGTATGAGACAAGCTCTTTGGCAGTTTCAGAAGATACGTCAACACCGCATTTAACTAACTGTGAAATGTTTCGGCTGTTGTAAAGTATCTCCTTTGAAACGACTTTTTCCTGCCACTCTCCACGAGTGCGGTAAGCTATGTTGAGCTTTTCCTCACCTGTGTCAATGTTCTGCAAGCATTCAAAGGGTATGATCGGGTGGTGGCAGATAACGTGATAGTTGCCGCTTTCGTCAATAAGATACACGCCACCGTCATCAACGTTATACTTGCCTGCATCAAGCTGCATATACGGGCCTGAGAACGCAGTGGGGTTATTGATGATAACGTTCGCTCCACGCTGCATTTCTCGCATTTTGACGTAGTTTTTATACAGTCCTTTGAACGTCTTTACGCCTACCTCTGCCGCCTGCTGAGCCATTTGCTCAATTTTCAGGTTGTGCATGAAAGGGTCGTTTTTGTAATCGTATATCGCTTCGTATGGCTTTTCTGTATAGAGGAAATCGTCTTTTGTATACTTTACAGCAACGGCGTTTTTCACCGCTTCTGCATCGCTCATGTCGATATCAAAATGCTTTTCCTCGTTCGCATCAACGTCAATGATATCGTCAGAATGGCGTTCCCTCATCATTCAACACCTCCTCAAAGTCGGAAAGGTCACCGCCTAGCTCTTGCGGGGGTGCTGCTTCTGCGGCAGGCTGTACAAAAACGGCTTCGCACACAAGATGTACGTCAACTTTTTCTTTACCGTCTTTGCCGGTATATGGCTTTTTCTCCACCTTGCCCACACAAAACACAACGTCAAATTTTTTCAGCGCCTTTGTGGCTCTTGCTACAGAGTGCCAGCACTGGCAGTTCACCCATACGGCTTCACCACGCTCACCTTGCACCTTTGGCTGACGTTCGCCCACTTTTACTGCAAACTTGGTGAGCGACGAGTTATTGCCGCCCACCTGTTTGTATTCTGTGTCCTTTGCAAGGAAGCCACTGATGATAACAGAGCCGTCAGGTAATCTTGCCTGCATTAAAGCACCTGCTCTTTCTCTGTCTGGAGCTGGTCTATTTCTGCTGAGATATCTGTAGATATTTTCTCATATTCAAACCACTCAGACACCTTTGTGTTCTTATCCTTGAGCGAATTGAAAATGCCGATATAGTCTGTAAGATCTTCGGCTGTCATTGTGTCAAGACCTCTGCCAAGACGTTTTTCTATCATATCCTGTGTAACGCCCAGCTTTTCAAACTCCACCACCATTTTTCTTACACGGTCCGTAAGAGGGATATTATTCTTGCCTGCAAGGGTCTTTCTGCATTCCGCCACAGCCTCTTCAACGAAGTCCGCAGGAAGTACCGCAAGTATTCTTGCTCTGAGCCTGCGCCCTGCCATATTGGCGTTATTTTCATAAATATCACGCAAACTCGTGAGGGTCTTTATTTTGCCCTTGACTTCTTTTGCGTGCGGATTGGTGAAATTCTGCACCGACATTGTGTTCGTCTCCAAGTCCCAAGCATACGCCTGCATTTCTGACTTGCCGTTGTCCTGCGAAAGCTCTTTGATGCCAAAGTCTATATTGCCCCAGCACCTTGCAAGTTCCTCCGCAAGCCTGATAGTTGGTCCTGACACAGTTTCTCCGCCTCTCGGATAGCTGTAAAATGCCTTGTTTGCAAGCCCTGTACGCTGACAAGCTTTCTTCATATTGGCGAACGCCTGTATCTCGTTGCGTGGGAATCTCTTTGCGATGACAAGCTTGCCCTGTGCTTCTGCAATGGCTCTGCTTGCTTCGATTGCTACAGTGCCCTGATTGATGTTGTCAAGGGGCATAGTGCTGTTCTGCGGTACTTCCGGTGTTACTGTTACTGCATTTGTTATTTCGTCCATATCGTTTCCTCCTATTCGTATTCTCTAGCCAGCCAACCCGGCAGGTTTATGACGTTCAAATCGCCGTTTCTGCCGTTGTAGCTGTACCAGTTATCTGTTTCAAGACACTCTTTGAGAGTGTAAAGATAGTCGTTAAGGTCTTTTGTGCCTTTCTGTATGATAAAATCGTCAGCCTCAAGGACATTGCAGGCATAAGGCGGTGATTTTTCCACAGCGATAAAAACAAATCTATGCTGTTTGCCTTCCACCTCTGACACACCCTTTGTGTACATAGCTGCCTGCAAGTCATAACCATATTTAATACAACTGTGCATAAAGCTGCCTGTATCGGCATTCTCAGTAGTCTTGAGGTCAACTATGACTGACGTTGATTTGAGGTCTGTGCGGCAGTCAGGACGGCATTTGAGTTTAAGCCCCGTGAGCTTGTCCGTCCAGAAGTATGATTTTTCATGTTCACCGCCGTTAAGCAGAGCAGCAGCATATTTGTTTGACATCACACTTTCAGCCATTGCCTGTATCTGCGCAAAAGCGTCCTCGCTTATGGGTATCTTACCGCTTGCCTCTATCTGAGCCGCAAGTGCCTTGCCCTCTTTGGTACGCCTGTCAAGCTTCGGAGCGACTATGTACTCGTTGTCGAATTTGTCCTTTTCAAGAACATAAGCATGGAAGGCTGTGCCGAAAGCAAGTGCAGGGGTTTCAACTTCGGGATTTTCAAGGGCGTATTTGAAGTGTGCAGGCGACTTTGACAGCTTGAAAAGCTGAGAACGGCTGAACGCCTCATTATTGCGATAATCTTCCGCAGACATTTGCTTTTTCATTTGTCATAGTCCTCCTCTTCATACTCAACCCCTGCCAGCGTGGCAAGGTCATAGATTGAAATATCGTCGTTCTGATTGATTTCTTCAATCAAAATCTCACGGAAACAGTCTTTGCAGTAGTCCTTGCCCTCATAGCAGAAAACATTTTCGTTTGCTAGATCCAGCTGTTCTCTGCATTTGTCGCATTCGACTACAGTGTAATTGTGGTCTCTTCCGCAACATCTGCACCCATCAGGACAGCCGACACAATCATTAGCTGTGTAACGCATTTAAACTGCCCCCTTATAGCTGAAAAATGCGATATTTTTGTACATGAAATACGATTCAGTTCCGTTTTCCAACACCTCAGCACCGACCTCTTTCGCTACGGCATGAATGTCAGGCGGAAATATCTGAACACCCGATATTGCTCCGTCAAACGTCCACACGTCGCCTATCATCATAGGGTAAACGCCTTCGGTAACAGTCCCATACTCTTGCGTTTTTTTCATTTTTAGTTCCATTAATGCCATGTCAGCCATAGCGTCAAGCCTTTCTCTTACTGTCATGCTTTCGACCTCTCCTTTCCAATATCGCTGGTTCTGCCAGCTTAAAATCTCTGCAGGGATAACGCCTGCTACTCTCTAGGCAACTTTTTAGGTGCTTGCAATCCAAACATGAATAGCTAGTCACTTTGTTCACCTCTCAGCCTCCTGATGTTGTCCTTGAACGCTTCAATATATCCTGTCAGGAATTCGTTTGGATAATCATCAAGGGCTATTTTCGCCATTTCCTCTATTCCTTCTTGACAAATGTCAAGCAGTGTGCTATCATCAAGGTGTGTTGAACTGGTATCTTTTGATACCTCCGAGCTTGTGCTGTTGGCAGACAGTGCAGGCTCGTTTTTTATGTACTCCGCAAGATATGTACCACACTTAAAATCTTTTTTACTGAGCGGACAATCTTCGCAATTAACAGTAAATCCTGTACAGTAGTTTACCGCCTTTTCAAACTCCTCTTTCGGTATCATCTTTATCCTCCTTGATATTTCCCCATTGTTCAGCCATTGCTTGTGCGATGCCTGAAAATGTTTTGGACTTTGTCTTGCTGTCACGAAACGACATTCCGCAGTTTGTGCGTGCAGTGCCGTCCGCCTTTTTGCTACCGCCTGACACCCATGAACATATGGGTTTAACAATATTTGTCGGTGTCAATTTAGGCAGATTTTTCAGCCACAAACACGTTTTTTTACTGTATGGGTGTCCGTATTCATATGGTTGTATAGTCTGCGTATATTTCGGCAACTCGAACACCTTTGACGGTATCGGGTTTTCAATAGCTATTTTCTCAACAGGTGCATGAATAAATTTCAGAAAAAATTCTTTTGCGTCTTTTCCTTTTTTGAATCTTTCAAAATCAATGTAGCTTTTTCCATTAATTTTTTTGTGCAGGCGTGCTGCTCCTGCGTTGCTAAGATATGTACACGGCGGATGAGCTATCAGCAAATCCCATTTGTCTACCGTATGTGTCTGTCCGTCACAAGTGGTGAAATCTGTATTGCCGTTGATAACGGTCAGAACATTGCCTAATATATGCCATTCAGGGTGACCGCCTGAACACATCTGAATATCGCAGCTGTATGCTTCGTGACCTTTCGCACGGAACGCTTTGCAGACCTCTTGGGATTCCTCACAGGCTATCAGAACTTTCATCGTTTTCGTCCTCCTCGTTTTCAAAACGTTTCTCCCAGTGCCTATCCACCACGCTCAGCACAAGATACATCACTACATCTATGCCTGCAAGCACAGCTATTGTTATCAGCAGTATTCCTACAATGTTCATTACCACTTACCTTTCGTCTGTATCTCGACCTTGACTATGGGTCTGCCTGCTTCTCTCACTGCACGCTTAATGCTCTCCTCAGCTTCCTCGTAGGCAGTTTCTTTTACGCTTACATACCACCTGTACGCTACATACATTGTAAGCACCACCAAGAGCGCTACCGCTGCGGCACATCTGATTATCTCTAGTACGGCTATCATTTTCTCACGTCCTTTCAGATCTCTCCGCTATCCACTTGTCAAGCAGAGTTGAGTATATCTCATACACATACTCATTAAGCTTAATGGCACAGCCGAAAGGATACACGCCCTGTCTGAGCCCTGCGTTCAGCCTGTTCGCGTTGGTGTTGAAGCCTGCGGCTTTCAGACGTTCCACCGCTTCTGCCGATGATATCACTTTGAACATTTTTTAGTCCTCCTCATTTTATTTTTAGTGGTTGTTGGGTGTTATTGTCCGTCCTCGTCTGTCAGCTCAAAAAGCAGCTTGCCTGTCAAAGACCAATACTGTGAGACCTCTCGATAGGGGTCATTTTCTTTTCCTGAGCCTTTAAGTGCTTTTGTGACAATGACCTGTCTTGTCATTGCACTGTCGCAGCCCCTCAATTCAATGTTGTCTGTCATTGGTTCACCTTCTTTCTCTATCTTATTACTGTTGATTTTGTACTTACCGTTGCTGTACACGATCTCTACACCGAGTACAGCTGCAATGTTTTCAGCAATACGTCTGCTATCAGTTGCACCACACATAAATGCTTTGATCGTACTTTCTTTCACACCCGATTTTTCAGCTATTTTAGCATATGTTAAGTGCCTTGACTTCGCAATTGTTTTGACATTTTGCCGAAACTCATCAAACATAATTCCTCACCTCTTTTCTTTCTGTCCGTTCAATCGGACTGTTAGCTGTTGACATTTTCAGCGTTCTGAGTATAATTAATGTCAAGGACTTCATTGATAGCCGTTTCTATCTTGGTAGACTTTATCTCACCTGTCATTATCTTATACAGATTAGATGTATCGAGATAAGTTTCAGGAAGAAGCTTCTTGACTTCCTCAATGAGCCACTTCTGTGTCTTGTTGAGCTTAACAAGACGTACCTTGACTTCCACGCCGTACTCTGTCAGTGGTCTTTTACGTTCACTAATAATTAACACCACCTTTGCATAATATTCACACTAATATGTGTTTTACATATTGACAGTTACGTTTAAATGTAATATAATATATTTACCAGATACAAATATTACGCTCTTGCGTATTGCCTTGACTGTATTATATTACACTTTTGCGTAATTGTCAAGTGAAAATTACTCTTTTGCGTAATTTTGTTATATTACACAAATTATGAGGTGTAACTATGTCAGAATTGTACAATAGAATTGAAAGCTTGTGCAAAAAGAGAAATATAAATGTAACAGTAATGTGCAAAGAAACAGGTGCAAGCAGAGGCTCTTTAACCGATTTAAAAGCAGGCAGAAAAAAGAAGTTATCTACAGATACACTATCAAAGATAGCTGAATATTTCGGAGTTTCTGTTGATTATTTGTTGAACGGTGAAGATAATATCAAAGTCGAAGCACACAACGAACCTATCTATCTTGATGACGAAACAAGAGATATAATAGATGAGCTGAGAACACGACCAGAAATGAAGATCCTCTTTAGTGTGTCAAAGAACGTCACCAAAGAGGACATAGAAGCTACAGTTGAGATTTTAAAGCGTATGCAAAAGGATAGTGAATAGATTGGATTATTGCATTAGATACGTTCCTTTGCCTATATCGGTAAAGGGAGTGACAGCAATGGATTCTGACGGATTTTATAATATATACATAAACTCTAGGCTATCCTATGAGGAACAAAAAAAGACTATAGCTCACGAAATGGAGCATATAGTCAGAGGTGACTTTTTCAGCTTTGATGCGCTTGAAGAAGTCGAGACAATGTGAATATAAAAAGGAGGCGACAACGTGCCATTTGTGATAATAGCCGCCGTTATTGCTATTATCTGCGTTGCAAGGTACTATCATAATAAGAAAGAACGCAATAAAGAGATAACATGGCAGGAAGTTCAAAAACAGACGGACACAAAAAGAAATACCATAAGTATAGATACATCTGAAAATTTTTCGGAAGGCGAAGATGTTCCTGCAAGAGAAGTCCATTCAAGAGCGGAGCATAAGCGGAAAATTGCTAACACTCCAAACAGATATGTTGTCATCGACCTTGAAACAACAGGGCTAAACCCACAGTATGACTTTATCACAGAATTTGGAGCGGTGCTTGTTGAAGACTCTGAGATAGTTGACACATTTGAGCAGCTTGTTAAGCCGAAGAAAAGGATACCAGAGGAAGTTGAAGATCTCACAGGGATAACAAATGAAATGGTGTCGGACGCTCCAAGTATAAATATTGTGCTCCCAAAGTTCTTGAAATTTATCGGGAACGATATACTTGTAGGACATAACATTGATTTTGACAGCCAATTTATTTCAGCAGCTTGTCAGCGTTTTAATCTGCCATACAAGAACAAAGTATGTGACACGCTGGAGCTTTCTCAGCAGGTGTTTCCGAAACTTGAAAATCACAAGCTGAGTACGTTATGCAGGAAGCTTAATGTCACCAATGACTCTGCCCACCGTGCATTGTCTGATGTGTTGGCAACTCAGCAGGTATTTGAAAAGCTGAGCGAGAAAGCGACGCCAAAGATACATAATCACGCAATATTCACGTTGAAAAAGAACAGCTATAACGTTCGCTACTCAGCAAAAACCAAAGCCATACGAGAACTACAGGAAATGCTGTTGGATATTACTGACGACAATATCCTTACTGACGAAGAAGTTATGGAGCTGAAAGATTGGCTTGATTGCAACGAGGAGTTCTGCAATATTTATCCGTTCGATAAGCTGAAAAGGATAATAGAAAATGCTTTGGAAGACGGCATACTTGAACAGCACGAGCTTGATGAAATGCTGGAGGTTTTCAATGATATTTGCAAGCCTGAGTTTGACAAGGACGTTTCATCAGAGGAACTTATAAACCTTGACGGCAAGGTGCTTGTTTTCACAGGCGAGTGTCAGCTCGGAGATACAAGTGAGATAACGCCGATATATGAAGCAATGGGTGCAACTATCCGAACGTCCGTAAGTGGCAAGACTGACTATCTTGTAGTAGGAGCTTACGGCAGTCCTGATTGGTCATACGGCAATTACGGCTCTGAGGTACTCAAAGCAAGAGAGCTTCAAGAAGCAGGCAAGAAAGTCAAGATAATAAACGAAACAGACTTTTTACCTATCATATACAGCGAAGCAACTACATAACAAAAAAAGTCCTCCGAGCGTTGACAGCACTCAGAGGACGGTGAGCTGATATTGACAGTATCAGCTCAGAAAATTCACACCCAACAACCACGAAAGGGCGAATTCTGCCCTTTTATTGTAGCACACTTTTTTAGGAGTGTCAAGAATAGGAGGCAAATATGCTATGTAAAAAATGCCGCAAGGAAATTTCCGAAGGCTCACTTTATTGTAACTTCTGCGGTAAAAAGCAGGAGACCACAAAACGAAAAGTCCGCCGCAGACCACGAGGTGCAGGCTGTATAAGGCATAGAACTGACTGTCGTGATAATCCGTATATTGCCTATACTCCTGCCACAATAGGGGGAGCAGGGGAGAGATACTTAGGTGCTTTTGCAACTTACACACAGGCTCAGGCTGCTCTTGATAAGTACTTCAACAGCATTCATATACCTTATGGCAGTTTAACCGTCGCACAGGTCTATGAAAAATGGAGTGCAAAGCATTTTGAAGGCCTCACAAGCAGCGGTGAGCAGGGCTATAAGACGGCTTGGAGATACCTTGACAATATTGCAGGCAGACGAATAGCAGAGCTTAAAACAGCCGATTATCAGCGCTGTGTGGACGATTGTGCAAAGCAGTTCAGCCGCTCCCAGTGTGCAAAAATAAAACAGCTATGCTCGCAACTGTGTAAATATGCCGCTCAGAATGACATAATCGACAAGAACTATGCAAGCTTTATCGTTCTGCCAAAAGAGGCAAAAAAAGAGCGCCGCATCTTCACCAGTGAAGAGCGTGAAAAGCTGTGGGAACATTCAGATGACAAGTCCGTTCAGATCATACTTTTTATGATCTACACAGGATTTCGTATCGGCGAGGTGTTTACCATACTCAAAGAGAACGTACACCTTGATGAGGGATACATTATCGGCGGCATCAAGACCGAAGCAGGCAAAGACAGGATAGTTCCTTTACCGCCGCAGATACCTGAGATAAAGAGCTTTGTTGAGAGCTGGTACAACGAGAGCCGCACACAGCTTTTGCTCAGCGGTGACGTCAATAATTTTCGCAAGAGAAATTTTTATCCTGCTCTTGCCGAGTGCGGCATAATTCCGCCGCCGACTGTTACCAAGCTAAAAAACGGCAGGACAGCCGAGAGGTACGAAACAGAGATAACGCCACACTGCTGCCGTCACACATTTGCGACCATATCGGCCGACTGCGGTATGCAGCCCGAAAAATTGCAGAAGATCATTGGTCACGCCAAGTATGAAACTACTGCTGACATATACAATCATTCGGGACAGGACAAAGCAGCATTAGTGCAGGAAATGTCAAAGTTAAAAAAATAGCTTTTGACCTATTTTTTCATTGTACGTTACGTTGTACGTTAAGTCAAAAATTCACGCCACATCACAAAATATCAGACAAAAAAGAAAAGCCTTTAAACCACGCATTTTACGCAGTTTAAAGGCTTTTTTCTGGAGCTGCTAACCGGGCTTGAACCGGTGACCTCGTCCTTACCAAGGACGTGCTCTACCTACTGAGCCATAGCAGCAAACCAATTACAGTAATATATTATACACTATCTCTGCCGCTTTGTCAAGCCCTTTTCACAACTTTTTTACTCTATTCCCTCATCATCATCGTCATCTGCCTGAACACTTGGGTCGTAATCATCGTATGTGTCCATAAAATTGTACTTCTTACCCTTGTATTCGTATTGTATCACAGTGCGCAGATTGACGTTGTAAACGCTCTTGAAAATATTGTTTTCAATGTTGGGATTGGTGGCACGAAACTTTGCTATAAGCTCCTTCATTTCCTGCCGCTTTGATACCTCACCCTTTTTCTCTGACCCCTCGTAGCTCTCAGTGAAACGGCAGGCACAGCGGATAAAATGCAGATCGTTCTGCTCCACCCAGCGGATAATGTCCGCCTCTTTCACCATGTACAGTGGTCTGATAAGCTCCATGCCTGCGTAGTTCCTCGAGCGTAGCTTCGGCATCATAGTCTGAATCTGTCCTCCATATACCATGCTCATGAGTATGGTTTCTATAACATCATCAAAATGATGTCCCAAAGCTATCTTGTTGCACCCAAGATCCTGTGCAAATTTGTAAAGCCAGCCACGCCTCATTCTTGCACAAAGATAGCATGGGTTGCGTTTTGTGTTGTATGCAATGTCAAAGACTTTCGTCTCAAACATCTTTATGGGTATGCCCATAAGCGCCGCATTGTCGATTATCCTCTGCCTGTTTGCGTCGCTGTAACCGGGGTTCATTACAATAAACTCCAGCCCTATGTCCATGCCCTGATATTTCTGCAAATGCTGCATACACTTAGCAAGAAGCATTGAGTCCTTGCCGCCTGATATGCACACCGCTATTTTGTCCCCTGGCTTTATCATATCGTAACGCTCATATCCCATTACGAATTTATTCCATATATCTCTGCGAAAATCAGTAACGATGCTCCGCTCTATTTTCTGCTGTGGCGTCAATATTCTTGACATCTCAAACTCTCCTTAAAATCATATACTTAAATTCTACTATTTTTATGGGAATTTGTCAACCATATTTGTTGGTTTGTCAATGATGTGTTACACATTTTTTTATTTATTATATATAAATTCGTATACTTCACCAAATTTAACATAGTCATTATATACACTTTGTGGAGTTTTCCAATCTAAAGAACGGGTTGGAATATTATTATACTGATAGTTCCAACGTTTAAGCTGTCGCTTGAAGTCCTCAAAATCATAGAATTTGTGTGTTGCGTAAAAGTATTCGTTATCCTTGCGATGAGAGCGTTCAACCTTGCCATTATGACGTGGCGTCATTGGCTTAATAAGCTTATGTATACAGTTATGTTGCTCACACCAAAGATCAAGCAACGAGGGCTTATCCTTATTTGTAGTAAATCGGTTTGTAAACTCTGAGCCGTTGTCGGTCTGTATGCACTCTATTTTGAATTTCCAAGCGTTTTGCAAGGCATTAACAAATTGATATGTACTATATGTGCTTTGCTCTTTAAACGCCATTAGAAAGCGTTTACGGCTGTACTCGTCTATTGCGGTGTACTGATAGTATTTTTCAATACCGATAATGCAAGAAGTCGGAACAACTTTAACATCAATTTGAACACGCTGACCGCAATAAAACATTGTTTCGTATTTCTTTGGCTTTATCTTCGGGTTTGGTAGCTTTACAGTGATAGCGTTAAGCTTTCTGAGCTGTCTGTAAAGGCTTGTGATAGAACGCTTGTAGCCTGCTTGTACAAGCTTAACATAGAGCATTACAAGCCCTGTGTGCTTATTTCTGCGGTGATAACTCTTAATGAGGTTTATTTCACTTTCTGTATGAGCATTAGGGAAAGAGTTAGGGCGGTGAGAACGATTAAGCAGGCTCTTTGTAGTGCCGTTATAGCGGTTTTTCCAACGATAGACATATTGTCTATTTGTATTGTACTTGATAGCGGTTTTTGTAACTCCGTACTTAAGAGCATATTTCACAAGGCTTTCGCGATACATTGCAAGCTGATTAGAAGTTTTCATTTTCAATCGTCCTTTCGTCATAACCATAGGTAAAGAGGGGGAATCTTGAACGGCGTTCCCCTCTTGCAGAGCATTGAAATCATTGAAAGCATTGAAATGTTGAAAACTCTGTAAACTGTTGGTTTCCAACATTCCAACACTTCCAACAATTCCAACACTCAGCAATTCACCCCCAGCCGTTCGCATGATAGATTTCACGGATAGAAAAATCAGAAATCATTCTGAGAAAAACGCTCTTTGAGTTTTTCACGCTCAACAACATATAATTCAGACAAACTACACATTGAAGAAGTCAGAAGATGACGTAATTCATCGATATCATTAGTAACGCACATACGATTAATAAGACCTTCGAGCATATCAACGGAATTCATAGTTTCTCTGTGCTTTTGCTCAGTATAGAATTGATTTTTCATAAATAACTCCTTTCTGTTTAGTGAGAAATACGTTCGTTTTCTGTCTGGCGAATAAGGTCACAATAATCACGATATTCATCATCAGAAAAAAGATCGACAAGAAAAAAAGCAAACAAGGTAGCACGAACTTCACAACCTTTAGACACATCACCAGAAAGATATGCTAATTCAGTGTTCATTGTTTCCTTAGCGATATTCTTCATTTGTTTAATAGTCATTTCAATCAATCCTTTCTGCGGTTTGAGGGTTATCCGCTTTCCCTTTGTCTGTATATATTATAACACGTATACACGTATATTGCAATAGGCAAATTACACGAATATACGTATAAATATTTGTACAAGATATACGTATTGACGTATTTGCGAAAATGTGATATACTAAAGCAAAGGAGTGATTTTAATGTCAAAAGTAAAATTTACAACAACGATTGACCAAGACATTCTTGAAAAAGCTAAGATACAAGCAATCAAGGAGAAAACAAGCGTAGCAAAAATCATTGAGAAATTGCTGACAGAATATTTAAGCAACAAGAGTGAGGGATAGAAAATGAGTGAGATAATCAATTCAAGCGAGGCATTGGCAACAATGCTGTTAGGTTTTGCGATAGTAAGCATAATAATCAACCTAGTGCTATTTATAGCCATAGTATGCACAGCGATAAACACGAGCAAAACTAACAAGGAGTTGCAGGAGATAAAGCAAATACTTATTGATGAAAAATACAACAATATTCAATAGCATAGAACACCGCTGAGAGCCTAAAGGCAACCTCAGCGGTGTTTTTTACCATTTGCTTTGCTTACGCATACGCTTATTCTGTTTGCGGTCAAGTGGTATATTATTGCTCTCACTATCACGATTACGCAATATTTCTTCATCAGATATGTAATCTTTGTTGAGCATATTCGTTACAAGTTCCGAAGTATCGTAAAGCTTGCGGTACTGATTACGTTGCAGATGTGTGACCGTGGACGAACACACAGGCGTATATGAATGATTTTCGGAATACATTTCATACTCCTCTATATCATACTTATAGCCTGTCATAAGCCGTGTAAAAGGGTGTCTGAAATGTGTTCGGCAGGCAGTAACATCAGCGGTTATATCACGTATCTGCTTGTCTAAGAGGTTAAACCGCTGAACTGTGGCAAGTATCATCATACGGCGCTTTCTGCATTGACACAAATGCTGATAAAGGCTTTTCGGAACACTGTTGCGACCGCCCAAAAAATCTCGGCTGTTGAAGATTGTTCCTATCTCGTCTATCAAGACTAAAGTATTTTTCGGGGCGTTTAAAATATCCTGCGGAGAGTTTAGCGGATAAATCTTTGTATATTCGGGAAAGCCCGAAAGCTTGATATTTGTGACAATATGTAGTTGCGGATACTTACAACACAGTTTGTACGCTTCCGTCACCATAAGAGAGGTTTTGCCTGCACCGAATTTGCCGACGTATAAATGTATGCCCCAACCTTGGAAAAGCTGTTTCCAGTTGAAATAAAGGGCTGTAGCCTTATCGTAGGCTACATAAGCCGTGAGGGCAGGCAGACGGACGAAATAATCTAAGATAACCATATTATCACCACTTTCTCGGATTGAAAAATCTTATCATAGCGTTATACAACATCTTCCACAGCAAATAAAGCATTATGCAGGCGAATATAAATTCAATACATAATACACCGAACTGTTTCCAAGTTGTTATAGAGTCTATAGCGGACAAATCACAGCCTAAGAGTTTAAGAAGTTGGTAACAAGAATTTTGAACATCATACAACATTATTATCACCGCCCTTTTCAAGTTCCTGTTGGTCTACATACCGCTCAATAAGCTTTTGGCGAGGCAGGCTCATTTGTGTATCAAGCTTAAACCGCTTGATGTCAGAAATAAACACAACCACACCGCAGAGGGCAGAGAATATAAGGACAACACAAAGTATTATCACAAAAAATTTGAGTATAACTAACATATCAATATCCTTTCTTGTTGTAATGCCATAGAATAAGCATTATTATGAAACATAAAAATAAATATACTGAGAGATCTAACATATTAATCACCAAAAAGGTACTGTAAGAGGGCAACAGAGCAGGAAATGACAAAAAGTCCAAATATAACAGAACCTATTGTAAAATTATAAGAGCCAAGTTGGAGACGAAAAGCGAATATCTTGTAAAGATGTTCGTATATAACGTGCATAAGTTCAAAGAAATCCATACAAACACCCCTTACTTTACTACCCATTTAACTAAACAAATTGCTAACATGATAGTAAAAAATGCAATAAGTATGGTTATAAATATAGGGGGTAAGATGCCAATACTAGCCGTCATAAACTTAAAGAAATCGGACGAGCCGTCAAAGATAGAAGATATATCAGTTAAATTGAAATTAAATGTACCATACTGTTCATCATATTTCTTATTATTTATATAATCGTCAAAATCTTCTTTTGTGTCAAAGTCTGTGCCGTTTTCAAGTCCGTCATAGTCAGTAATCTTACTAGGTGGAAAAGGATAATCAAGCATATCTGAAATAGGCTTATCCGTAGGGTATTCAACGCCGTTTATCTCTAATGGTTTATAATCGGGATAATCTTTGAATGAAAAGCCGTCAGAAATAACGGTGTAAAAATCGTAACCATTACCGCCATACAAACCATTTATCTTGCTTGCTACGGCGTTGTCGGGTAGCTCTTTGTAAAAGGTCTTAAACTCTGCATTATTGGCGTAGAAGTCCTTTGCATAGCCCTCTGCACCTGTTTCATACAAATATCTTTTGCCAACAACAACGATATACAAGATATCCTGTTCACCAAGTTTGTCAGCACCTTTGATATTTTCAAGATTTATCGTGTGCGTGTTAGTCATATTCGCACCATTGGCAATAGGCAGACCGAAAAGCGGTGTAACACCATTGCAGAAAGCCGAATTTGCAACGCCGTCAGCATTTTCAGAGGTCATTTCACCAACGTTACTTGAAGATGTATCAGTGGACGAACTGTCGGGTGTACTAACAGTATCATACTTTAAATCTGTTGTTGTATTGGGTTTTGTTTTTCCGTAAGCTGTTGTAAGTACGTATTTTGACTTATCAAGAAAAGTATAAATCGCTCCGTCCATAGCTTTTTTAGTGCCGAAAATATTCGGATCATACGGTGTTATGAACAATACATACTGATATGTATATTGCGTTGCTTTCGGGTCCTTATCAAGAGCCTTTTGCATAGCCTGCTTGTATTCGTCAGTAAGCTTGACAGTAACATCAATATTGTTGTTTGTTATAGTTTCACCGTCATTTTTTGCACCCGGAGCGGACAATGTTCCCGAACGTGACATACCTGTTGTGAGTTTTCGGGAATACTGAACGGAAAAGGGAACAAGAGGAGCGTTAGGGTCAGTATAGATAGGTACATCACCTTCATAAACTGGTAAATCAGAATAGATAATTTTTAAGTCTTTAATATCAGCATAAACGATATTACCATACCTAACTTCACGGTTACAAGAATATTCCTTAAAGCGATGAACAAATGAATCAATAAATGTTCCATCTGTAGAAACAGTTCTATCAGACGAATTATAAAATATTTTAGAAGATTGAGAAACAACGAAACATTGAAAATATGAAAGTGAACTATCAGTAAGTTTATAGGATATAACCATATAGGAATATTCGGAATGAGGATAGGTATTTTCTAGTTGTGAAAAAATATGTTCAGTAAAAACAGAATCAGTATCATCAGCAAACGCAGGAACGGCAGACAATACACAGCATATCATACACAGCATAGCGGACAAAACAGCGGTAAACCGCCGTAGTTTAGTTTTCATATATTGTTTTCTCCTTTCGTAAAAAAATAGAGGACGGAGCAGACGCTCCGCCCCCAAGCGGTTGTACACGAAAATTAAGCTTTGCCCTTTGTAAGCATTCTTACAACACCGATACCAACACCGAGAAGTGAAGCACCGACAAATGCCATTACAAGCGGATTACCTGTCATTGTTGTCCAAACCTGACCAACAACTGATGTAATTGTGCTGATACCGCTTGTAATTGCGACATCATCAGCAAGAAGTGAAGCACCCATTGAATATTTCTCCTTTCATTGATTAAAGTATATCAATACCTACAACAACAGCCTTATCCTGTCCGCCGTAAGTTCTGATTTCATAGTTGACTTTGATTGACGTGTCAATAAGTGCGGAACTGTCGGGAAAAGTGTCCTGCAATATCTTTGTAGGAACTTTCACAGCCTGCACGGCATATCCTGTTACGCCATTTTCTTCTTTAAGGCAAAACAGCGTGTAGTTATCCCACGGCTTGCCGTTTTTAAGCGTTCCAGAGTTTTTCTTAAAACCTTTGATTATGTACATAAACGTACACTCCTTTCATTTACTGTACAATTATTTGTACTCTTTGCTATGCTTAGATATTAACACACATCACGCGAAATGTCAATACAAATCAAGATTTTTCGTATGTTTATATTTTTGTAGGGTGTTTTTTTGTACACATTGTACAACTAGCACGATTGTATTTTCTTTTTGAAATAAAGAGCCTTTTTCCTGCACTCATATTCACCGCTAAGAAAATACTTAGCCATATGAATATTATAGCTGTCAAGATACGGCTTAAGGAATTGGTGGGAAAGCACAAACCTTTCAAGGCTGTCTGCCTCATAACGGAACATTTTCGGATTGTCATAGTTTTTCATTTTCATTCGTCCTTTCGTTATGGTTGTAAGTTTTCATCTTTATCAAGATTATACTTCAATTTATATGATTTGAGGTCAATTTCCTCAAAAATCATGCCGTCTTTATATGTAACAATCTTGTCAATACGTCTAACAAAGGCGTTCCACGTTTCATAATACTTGTGCTGAATAGCGGTGTACTGTTCTTCAAAATTCCAATTTGATATGATGTACACCTTTGTAAAACAAGCTATCCTATTCATATATCTTGCAGGAAGTTCAAGAGGGTAACCGTCAAGGTAGTTAAGCATATTATCAATAGGCAGGCTGTTTCTGAACTCCTCAAAGACAATAACGTCCTGCCCGTGGTAACTGTCAAAAGGGTGTTTGTAGTCGGTGATACGATAAACTTTATCATAGCCGTATTGCTCCATAACACTTCTTGTTTTACCTGTTCCCGATTGTCCACAGATATATGTGACCTGAACATCACGGAACACATTTCGCCATTTATCAAAGACGTATAAATCACGGACTTTTTGCAGGCGGTCAATTTGATTCCAAAGTTGCGGAAATTCTTCAAGAAGTCGGATATCGTCAGCACCTTCTTTTATACGTTGTAGGATATCCTCATTTGTAAGTTGCTTACCGCCTTTTGTTACACGCAGTTCGCCCCACTCATGAACCTCGCCAATGCGAGTATCTGACTTCTTGCAATAGTCGCTTGCTTGTTGTGCTGTGCCGTTGGCGAACTCTCCGTGAAAGAACTGTGGTGGAAACATATTCTGCAAGGTAGTGCCACGCTTGCGATTTTTAAACTGAATAAAACCTTGAATATGTTCGGTATTCTCGTTGTGACCTCGTTCACGCTGAAAGACGTAATAGTTTACTTCCTCATACTGCATAATGAAGTTTATCACCTTTTCATCAGTATCAAACGTGAGGTCTTTAAATTTATCCTTTTCTCCACAGGTCTTGACCTTTGACGGATTATTTATTGTAAAACACCAATTACAAGACTGTTTCGGCATTATTTTTCACCTCTGTGCGATTATATTTGTGCGTGTGCGATTGTTATTGCATATGACCGCACAGCCGTAAACGGCGTGTTTACTTGCCTTACTGCCTGCTTGTGCGCTTGTGCGACAGGGGGTAAAGGGTAATACTAACCTTTACCCCCTGCATACCTACTTCCGATTTTTCAAGATTTAGGCATAAAAAAAAGATGTGATACGTTTCGTAACACAACTATTGTAAACCTACATTTTATGGGAATTTGTCAACCATATTCATGTTGACATTATATTGTGATATTGTTATAATAAAATAAAGGCAATACCGCACAAAGATTGTGCGTCAGATGCGTAGTCAGATTTTTTGTCAGATTGCATAAAAATTCCGCAGGCATACTGTCGTATGTCAAGGGATTTTTGTGTGATATGACGGAAAATCTGCAAGCAGATGGCGTGCAAAGCCGTCAGGCGGGCTTTGTGCGGTGTTGCCTTA
>OJNU01000065.1_pt1 | contig 99176 bp, 85 predicted proteins | sample 1597941 | NCBI WGS metagenome assembly OJNU01 (sample SAMN01915228, study PRJEB22387) | human gut metagenome | isolation source: stool | host: Homo sapiens | place: USA | reverse complement strand
GAAATAAAAACTACCCCCGAAACCAGATTTCATTTAAGGGCCAGCGCACATGGGGCTGAAGAATCATGCAAAGCCTATTTTTCCGGTGAAGATGGAGGTCTCCTTATCGACAATCAGATTGTCGGTGATATGCATATCGGTAAAGATTGCGAACCATTTCGCATAGGGCAAATACTTGACGATACAGATAATTTCATACACGTTTTTGATGATTCATCATATTACAATATTCTCTCAGAGTTAGATACTGTACGAGATTTTGTCGGATATTTGAATGCACGCCAAGAACTCTTGACTCAAAAACATGTATTGGCTGAAAGTGAGAATGACATTTTAGCACAGCATTTGTATGGGGTAATAAAAGGAAACAACGCATCTTTGCAGGAAATCAGCAGAGAATATTCTGATGTCTACTTTGAGGGAGGATTACTACCAGAACTAAAACAATCTAAGCAGTACCGCGATTGGCGCGTAAAAGTAAGAACAAGCTATTTCTGGGATGACTTGTTACAGAAAACATTTTTCTTTGTTGAAAATGGAATGTCAGAATTTACTACGATTCCAACAATACATGAACAAAGTGAATTGTTTAAATACATGGCTTGCGAGGATCGTTTTCATCGGCATTGCCTTTCAGAAGGTTTTTTATCGTTTTTGTCAAAGGCTAATCCTGGGGATAGAGGAACGAGAATCCTGTTTAATTCCAGCGAATGCAACCATTGCTATTTATTGTTACTGCTTCCCAGAGAGAAGTACATGTCCGATACAGATTATCGTGCCATCCGAAGGGAAATGCTTACAAATTATTAATAAATTATCAAATCTGAATATCCGGAAATTTCTTATATAATCGGCGTAGCGCACGAAACATCTGATAAAGACTACTCTTCAGAAGATTTTGTATATTTCGATGCCAGCGAATGGTCTGACGAAGATCAGCATAACGCAGTAGCTCTAAAAACAGAATATGAGGAACTTCATTTGCTTTCAGAACGCTCAATGGCATCAAGAACCTTTTACTCAGAGGCTCCAAAAATGAAAGGGCGTGACAGAAATAAGCCATGTCCATGTGGCAGCGGACGCAAATTCAAGAACTGTTGCGGCATAAGTTGATTGGCAATTAGTAAAAGGCATAAATTATGGCAGGATACTTGTACCCGAGAAGAAATTTACAGTGCTTCTCTGCAAACTGTAAAATAACCGATGGCACAAAGATAAAAAGCACAAAGATGACATAACAATAACGTTAAAAGAAAATATCCAGAATGAAGTAGCTTGCCAAAAGTCCTCGAAATCGTCTGATTTCGAGGACTTTTGCTTTTCATAAGTTCCGTTTTTATGGTGTTGCTTTTTTCTGACCCAAACGCTGACCCCAACGGGGCGGGGTAGCGGAAAGCACTATACCGCACGGGATAGGATATTGCCCATCGTTTGCGCCGCTTTGAGTTGGGCGTCGGTGGTGACGTGGGCGTAAGTGTCCAGCGTGAAACCCGCGGAGTAGTGGCCCAGCATCGAGGACACCGTTTTCACGTCCACGCCGTTCTGGAGCGCCATGGTTGCGAAGGTGTGCCCTTACGGTATAATTACGACAAACCGGAAAAGCCCCGTACATCAAGGGTTTTCGGTTATCTGGCAAGGTTTTTCATCCTTTTCCAAACCGAAAAATCGAGCCGCGAAGTAGTTATATCGTAGGGGGTGTTATAGTAACGACAAAAATAAAATACCGTTTGGGCAGGCTGTCAGCCCGTCCAAGAAATCAGGACATTTCCTCTGAAAAGAAGAAATGTCCTTTTTTTGTACCCAAAATCAGATGCCGACAGGAGGAACACAATGCCTGAAAAAACCGTGCAGAAGGAACCGGGCAAAAAGCCCGCGCCATCCAAAAAGCCGAAACCGCAGCAGGAAGTAGTTGTTCAGATTTCGCTCTCTGAGCTGCATCCGTTCCCGGATCACCCCTTTCAGGTGCGAGAGGATGCGTCCATGCAGGAAACCGCCGAAAGCGTCAAGGAGTACGGCGTCCTCGTCCCCGCGCTGGCACGGCCACGGGAGGACGGCGGTTATGAGCTGATTGCAGGCCACCGCCGCAAACACGCCTGCGAGCTGGCTGGGCTGGCCACCATGCCCGTCATTGTCCGCGACATTGACCGGGACGCTGCCACCATCATCATGGTGGACAGCAACCTCCAACGGGAGAACATTCTTCCTTCCGAACGGGCCAAAGCCTACAAGATGAAGATGGATGCCATCAAGCGGCAGGGCGCACGAACGGATCTGACTTCGCCGAAAATTTCGGCGAAGTTCCGCAGCGATGATGAAGTTGGTCAGGATGCCGGGGTGAGCGGAGATACCATCCGCAACTACATCGCCTTGACGCAGTTAGTCCCGGAGCTTCAGCAGATGGTGGACGAGAAGAAAATCGCCCTCAGTCCCGCCTATCAGCTTGCGGCGCTGACACCCAAGGAACAAGGGCTGCTTCTGGAAACCATCGACAGCGAACAGGCCACCCCCTCGCTCTCGCAGGCACAGCGGATGAAAAAGCTCAGTCAGAGCGGCGAGCTGAACGAGGACACCATGCTCTCCATTATGATGGAGCAGAAGAAACCGGAGAAGAACGACATCACCCTTTCCGGTGAAAAGCTCCGCAAATACTTCCCGCGTTCCTATACCCCATTTCAGATTGAGAACACCATCTTCAAATTACTGGACGCATGGCAGAAAAAGCGCCAGCGCGACCAGAGCCGATGAGCGGACAAGCAGTTTGTTTGTCCGCTATTTTCATGCCAAAAGGAGGACGCCATGTATATCAACACATTCAAATATACCCCCAAAGATGTGAGCTGCCAGCTCTGTACCGAGTATGTGAAAAAGCTGGGCTGTACCGCCCTGCGCTGCCCGTGGCTGGCCGAGCGCATCGAGGCCGGTGTGGTCGGCTACCGCGAGGCAGTCTTAGAGACATTTCCCCATGAACGCCGCCTGTTCCAGCGCCTGAACCTGCTGATCAAGCACTATCCCGGAAGCCTTTGGAGCAACGAGCAGCATGAGCGCAGGATGCAGTATCAGTGCGCCGTGCAGGGCTATCGCCGCCGCAGAGACACCAACGCCTACTATGCGGCCATGTACTTGCTGACCTCCAACGACGATATTTACCGCCGCACGGCAAATTGCTTCTGTAAGGACGGGATCGAGTTCGGTTATGCGGTGCTGAAAAATACCTCGCCGCACAACTACGCGCTGTTCATGGCGGCGCGCGATCTCTGCGACAAGACGGAGGCGGTCACGATGGCGGACTTGGCGGAACCGGAGGTGATCGACCCGGAGGCGCTGCGCCTGATCGTCAACGCCACTCTGATCGCCCGCTATGGGCTTGCCGCCTTTCAGATCAGAGCGCGAGGTGCCGAATATGAACGCTGATGATTTTGTCGGCGGTCACAGCATCCTTGCGCTGGAGCGCTTTATGGACGAAACCCGCCACATGATTATTTTTGATGTCCTGTCGTGGAAATCCCCTGTGGGCGAAAAGGGCGAACGGCTGCGGCTGTTCCTCTCCGACGTGGGATATGCCAAGGCGCAGGCATCCGAGAAACGCGGAGAAATCAAAATCCGCAAACACGCCGCCGTCATTGAGGGGCATATCCTCCCTGACCGGAAAAAGCGGCGTCACTAAAGTGATTGGAGGAATTACTATGAGCAGAGTAACTGAGCTGGAAAAAGCGCTGACCACGCTGTTCCGCAAGGGTACGGAGGTCGGCTACACGGAAACGGAGATTGACGAGTTCCTGGAAAACATCGACTATCACGCCCTGCTGCAAGCCGTTTGGAACAAGGCTGAAACGGTCTATGCCTACCGCGCAGACGGCAAAAATGCGCTGAGCTTGGACTATCGAAGCGCGGAGCTGTTCAAGCAGCGAGCGACGCTTCTCTATGAGGACGTGGGCGACAGCTATATCGGCGCGGTGTTTGCCGCCCGGTCGATGGAGCTGTGGCTGCTGGAGGATATGGGCTTTGCCGTCGTTGCCAAATTCAGCGTGAACGCCGGAGAAGGCGAATACGTCACCGAGTATCGCGTCTACAAGGGCAGCGATTGGGCAGACAGCGAGATTTCTCTGGATTTGGAGGACTTGGTGGCCGAGCTTGCCGCCCTGTGCGATCCCTACTACGAACATGAGCAGCCCATCTATGAGCTGTGATGCGGGAAAGGAGTGAAAACGGAGCGGCTTCCCCATGCGGGAAACCATTCAGAACGCAAACGGCAAGCAGTTTCACGCCGTCAGCCTGTCCGGTGGCAAGGACAGTACCGCCATGCTGCTTTTGATGATCGAACGGGATATGCCCATCAATATGGTGCTGTCAGCGGACACCGGCATGGAGTTCCCGGAAATGTACGAACACCTTGCCAAACTGGACGAGCATCTTTTCCGGGAGCGCGGCATCCATATTACCACGCTGCGGCATCCCAAGGGCTTTGAATACCTGATGTTCGACGAACCCAAGCAGAAGCCCCGCAGTCTGGAAAACCGTGCAAAGCTGGGCATCCCGCCCTACGGCAACGGCTGGCCGGGAATCCGCGTCCGCTGGTGTACCGGGCAGCTCAAAACGCACCTCATCACCAAGGAGGTCAACCGGCTCAAAGGCGAGCTGGGCGCGATCCACTACGTCGGCATCGCCACCGATGAAGCGTGGCGCTGCAAGGACGAGCGGTATCCCCTCGTGGAATGGGGCATCACGGAGGCGCAGGCACTCCAAGCTTGCTATGACCGGGGCTTTGACTTCAGCGGGCTGTATGAGATATACCACCGTGCGTCCTGCTGGTGCTGCCCATTCCAGCGCATCGACGAGCTGCGGAAGCTGCGAAAGCATCACCCGGAGCTGTGGGAAAAGCTGATGGAGCTGGATCGCCGTGCGCTGGCGCAGTTCGGCCCCGGCCCGCTGGGACAGTTCAAGCAGAACTGGAGCGTGGAGCGGCTGGACGAGCGATTTGCCAAGGAGGACGGTCAAACAGCCTGACCATTCTGCGGAAAGGATTGAAGCAATATGGCTGTATTTCGCGTTGAACGGACGCGGGATTACACGGTGATGTGCAACCATCACCTGAAAGACAGCAATCTTTCCTTGAAAGCCAAGGGGCTGCTCTCCATGATGCTCTCCCTCCCCGACGAGTGGAATTACACCACGCGGGGGCTGGCTGCGATCTGCAAGGAGGGCGTGGACGCCATCGGGAAAACGCTCAAGGAGCTGGAGCTGGCGGGCTACATCATCCGCCGTCAGCTTCGTGGCAAGGACGGGCGCATTTCCGACACGGAGTACACCATCTTCGAGAAGCCCCGAAAGCCCTCTCCACCGGATACGACTTTACCAGATACGGAAAACCCGTATCTGGATAACCCGGATACGGAGGCACCGGATACGGATAATCCCGCGCAATTAAATACTAAGAAATCTAATACTCAAAAATCAAATACTGATCTATCAAGCACTCATTCATTCTTTCTGCCTGCGGCGGACGGAATGACGGACGGATTTGAGAAAAAAGCGGAGATCAGAGAGCAAATCGAATACGACATTCTCTGTCAGCAGTATGACCGGATGCAGCTTGATGAGCTGGTGGAGATTATGCTGGAGGTTGCTATGAACCGCAGCCCCACAGTCAAGATCGGGCGGGATGCGGAGTATCCCACCGGCTTCGTGCAACAGCGCTTTGAAAAGATTACCTCCATGCACATCGAAAAGGTCATGGACGGTATCCGCGAGAACACCACCCGCGTCTGGAACACGAAAGCCTATCTTATGGCGGCGCTGTTCAATTCCGTTTCCACCATCGACAACCACTATGCCATGCTGGTTAATCACGATTTTCACGGCGGCCCCTAAAGGCCGCTTTTTTTCATGCCCGATTCCGGGAGAAAGGATTTGATACCGATGAAACGTCCCCTTGCCTACATCACCGCTCCGTGGAGCGAGAACGAGTTTGAGAACACCGAAAATGCCGCCAAGTATTGCAGGGCGGTCTATGACGCGGGCTTTTCGCCCGTCTGCCCCACGCTGTTTCTGCCGCTGTTCCTACGCGATGAGATTCCGCAGGAGCATAAGGACGGCATCGACATGGCGCGGGAATATCTGCGCCGCGCTCGTGTGCTGGTAGTTTGCGGCAGCACCGTAGATGAAAGCGTGAAAAATGACATCGCCGTGGCCGAGCGCCTGCGGATCACCGCCACCACGCTGGACGGCATCCTGACCGTCAAGGGACAGGGGCGCAGAAATGAATAAGCATCTTCTGCACCGGCTGGTGGTGCCGCCTTAGTCTATTACGTCATTCAGTCGGATTTTATACCGTCGGGTCTTTTTTCCACTGTCCTCGCAGGGGATATATCCATGCTCCAGAAGCCATTTCGCTTTGCGCTTGCTGATATGACAAATTCGGTAAAGCTGGTCGGCGCTGATGACCTCCGGGTATTCTTCGTATAGGTAGGTGTAGTCTGTTGCCATATGCTTCTCCTTATCATTTGGGAGCTGAGATACTTGTCAATGACGGGCAATCGACCACATTTGCTCCCGTATGGGAGCCTGAAACTATCGTTACTCAAAGGGTTATTTGTCCTTCTTACTTCTACACTTTTTCTACACTTTGCGGGAAGTTCATGCTTTTACTGGCTCAAGCCCTACATACTGTATGCCCTGGAATCGTTGTGATATCAGGGATTTGACCTTCCTATAAGCACCTATATTATCCCGAAAGCACCTTGTCCATACGATTCGAAATCGTGTGGAGCGTTTGGCTTTCCGTCCTCGGAAATCCTTGATATTTGGTGCTTTTTAGACTATGCTGTGTCCAGCAGACTTGACTCCATCTACGCATTTTCTACGCTTTGTGCAGAGTAGTGAGTGCGAGTGGATTGCGGTTTTAAGGGTCACGAGAGGAACGCATCAATTTTCATTGGATTTCCTCTCCAAATGGCTCGAAATCAGTTTGAGGGAAACCTCACGAGGGTTCGAATCCCTCCCGCTGCGCCAAGGAAAAACCTCTTTTGTCTGTTACGGCAAAAGAGGTTTTTCGTAAAGAGAGGGACTGAAAATGCTGATTGACAGTTCGATCGCACAGGCATATATCGAGAGCAGCTGCGTCGACGCTTTTCGTGCTTCATGGCTCTTTGAACACACCTCGGTTTCGTCAGATCTTGGCAGGAATGCATTTACTCCGCCGCCTGAGGATCTTGCTCTCCGAGAGACTGTGCGCAAGCTCGAACGCCGTATCTGTGAAGCGGCTGCGCACTTTGTCCCCGTCAACCGCCCGATTTGGGACGCGCTTTTCCCCGATTGGGAGGCGGTACAGCCGACACTTGATTTGATCGTCGGTTATCCCGAGCCTTACGACGCCGTTGCGGCACACTCGCCCGACGGGCAGGCACATCTCATCTTTGACCTCATCCGTTGGTGCAATTATGCGGAGCTCGACCAGCTCGACAGCATCATTCGGAATCTGCTGACGCATGAGATTACGCATCTCTTGATTGGACACCGCTATCCGGCGGCAGATGCCGCATTGGAAAGTACAGACTATTTGACAAGATTGGATGCTTACACATTTCATGAGGGATTCGCCCATCTTCTCTCCTATCAGGCGACAGAAATCGACTGTGTGAACTGGCATACACCGCAGCTTACCGAGGTCGCGGCAGCAAGCCGTGCCAAACTGCGCCTCGCGCTTACGGAGACGGACCCAGACAGGCAAAAGCAGTTTCTTGAAGAGGCGGTCTGCGGATCGTACTATGAAAAGTTTGCCTGTATGTGCGGTATGCTGTATCTGGCAGACTGATGGGAAACGCAGGGAATCGACGGCCTGCAAAGCGCATTTGCGGACTATCACGGCTTTGCTCAAAGGGCCTTGAGCATTCGAATTTGATTGTAAAAGAGGAAGAGACGCGAATGCGTCTCTTCCTCTTTTACACCTTCTCCCGCTTCTGCCGCCAGAGGTTGATCGCCAGCATGACCGCGGCGTAGATCAGCGCGGCGGCGAGGATAATGAGCGAGAAGTCGCGCTGCATCTGGTAGCTCGTCGTCGTGAAACCCTTGACGAGTAGATGACCGGCAAGATAGCTCGCGGGAACCAGCGCGAGATAGCCGAGCGCTTTGCCCGTTTTCTTCCTGCGGCAGACGAAAAATGCAATACCCAGCGTAATAAGGAGTGCTAACGATAGCAAAACGTAATAGCCCAACGCCAGCCTCGGCAGAGAAATGATGCCGCCGTTCATGCTGCCGCAGAGCAGCACATCGTCCTGCCCGTTGTTCTGAGAATAGCAGACTGCCGTGCAATTTGCGGCGTCGAGCGTGAAGAGCGTGCGCGCGGACTCCGCCTTGGCGAGCACGCCTTGCAGTGCGTCCGCCTCGCGCTGTGTGCGATCATTTGCGCTGTGTGTGTTCGGGGCGCCCCCGGTTTTGTCGAATGCGCCGCGCCATGTGTCGAGCGGCGTGCGCCATGCGGTGATGAAGTAGATGGTTTTGCCGCTGTTGGGGTCCTGCGTGTTCGTGACCTCTGCGCCGGAGACCGGCACGAGCAGGCTGACGGAGATGCTCTCCGCGCCGCTGAGATCAGAAAGCCCATCCGCTGCCGAGCCGTCGTCCGCGAGCGCGCTGGGCGAGCGTGAGATCGCCCACTCTGTCTCGCTGTACGGCAAATACTGCGGCGCGGTGAGGTACGCGAATCCCGCCGTCGCCAGCGTCAGCGCGAGCGTGACGGCCAGCAGCACGGCGGCCAGCTTCTTGCGTCGAAGCTGCCGCTTCAAGTCGCGCAGCGGCTGCGCGCTGACGGGCGCGGGCTTCACGTCCGTCTTCAGCGCGTCGAGCTCGGCGCGGCAGGCCGCGCACTGCGCTAAATGCCCGTCCACAAATTTCTTCGTCTCCTCGCGCAGCATGTCTTCCTCATAGAGCGGCAGAAGATCCTGCACGATGCTGCAAGTTTTGTCCATTTCAGTCGTCCTCCAATCCTTCGCGGATCATGCGCTTGGCGCGGTGATACGTCACGCATGCCCAGTTTTCCGTCTTGCCGAAGAGCGCGCCGATGTCGCGGAAGCTCTTCTCACCGTACACGCGCCACATGAAGACCTCCTTGTACGGCTCTCTGAGCGCGTGCAGCAATTCCTGGATGCGTGCGGCCTCGCTGTGATCTTCTAACTCCTCCTCGTGGCTCTCCTCGGCGATCCGGCAGTCTTCGAGCGGGGCAAGCCGCTTCTCGCGCCGCAGCTGCGAATAATAGAGATTCTTCGCGATCTGGCAGAGCCACACGCGCACGCTGCACTCGCCCCGAAAGCGGTCGAGGGCGTCCATCGCGCGGAAAAACGTCTCACTCGTCAGCTCCTCGGCGGTACTCTCGCTCCCGGACAGCGAAAGCAGATACCGGTACACATCGTCAAAGTACACGGCGTACACCTCTTCAAAATTCGTCAGCGCCCTCACCCCCCTTTCTGTCTATAGGACGGCGGAAAACCGGTTTTCTTACAAAAAAATCCGTCCCGCGGGACGGATTTTTTCTTTCACGTTTTCACGACTCTTTTCTTGCCGCACTTCGGGCACGTGAGCTCGACCTTGCCGATGTTTTTCGGCACGCGGCAGTACGCGCCGCAGGAGCAGCGGACGTATTTGTGCGCCTTGTCGGCGCGGCGTGCCTTCGCGCCGCGGATGGCGTTCGCCTTCGGCGTCCACCAGGTCAGAAACTTCGCGTTCTCGGCCTGACGGCGCGCGAGATTGCGCGAAAAAATGCGGATGAGCACGATGAACATCAGCACCATCGACACAAAGTACAGCGCTTGGGAAACGCCCTGCACGCGGATGATCGAGCTCAGAATGCTCACGCCCAGCTCAAGGATCACGAGCGCCCAGTTCAGCGCATCTACGCCATTGCGGCCATACATAAAGCGGTAAAGGGCATCGCGGAATTTGTTCACAAAAAACACTCCTAAAATCTTGATGCTGCCATTCTACACGCTTTTTCGACCCCCGTAAAGGCGTTTGAACAAAAGTTTACAGAATGGAAAAGAGTAAACGCAAACCGCTCGCCCCCGTCAGTCGCCTTACAGGGGGGGCAAGGGGGGCCACGCCCCCCCAAAAAGCCTCGCAGAGTTTCGCCGCTCCGCGGCGAAATAAAATGAAATCGTAAATCCTGACGACATGTGCGTCAGGATTTACACTTCTCGCTCCGCAAACGTGCGCGCCTACGGCGCGTGCGCTGCCGCGGAGCGCAAAAAGCTAAAACGAAAGCCCCGCTGAGCGGGGCTTTCGTTTTAAGCATTAAAGTCCGTTGGTGTAACGATACAGGAACGTCACGGCCTCGGCGCGGTTGCAGGAAGCATACGGGGAGAACGTCGTGGCGCTGGTGCCGGTGGTGATACCCTTACCGACGGCCCAGAGGATGGCCTTGTAGTAGCTCGCCTCGCTCGTGGCGCCCACATCCTTGAACGGGTTGGAGTAGTAGCCGCTGGGCTGACCCGCGTAGCGGTACAGGAAGGTCACGATCTGGGCACGGGTGCAGACCTGATCGGGGGAGAACGCCGTGGTGCTGGTGCCGGAGGTGATGCCCTTCTGGCTGGCCCACAGGATGGCCTTGTAGTAGCTCGAGTGCGTGACGGCGTTGACATCACGGAACGGGTTGCGGGTGGTGGTCGGCTCCGGGCTGCCGGCGGCGCGCCACAGGAACGTCACGATCTCGGCGCGGGTGCAGGACTTGTACGGGGAGAAGGTGGTGCTGGACGTGCCGTTGGTGATGTTCTTGCCGACGGCCCACTTGACGGAGTTGTAGAAGTAGTCGGTGGTCTTGACGTCGATGAAGTTCATCGTCTGGCCGATCTTGATGGCCACGGTGCCGGTGAGCTGGCGGGTGCCGGTGCCGGTCGTGCCGTAGCGGGCGTAGATGGTGAACGGGATGTAGACGGTCTCGCCGGTCTTGGCGTAGCGGCTGGCGAGGAACGCGACGTCGCTGAGCGCATTCTGGCTGGCGGTGGCGCTGTAGTAGAACTTGTCAGTCGTCTTGACGGAGCCGCCGTAGTTGTAGCCGCTGTAGTAGGTGTAGAGCGAGCCCTCGTTGACGGCGGAGACGGCGCTCTGGTCAAAGGTCACGTAGTCGATGGTGTAGTTGCTGCTGTAGCCCTTGGTGGAGTGCAGGTAGCTGAGGAAGTCGCTCTCGTCGAAGCGGACGCTGTCGCCCTGAGAGACGGTGTACTTGATGTCCTCGCGCACGAGGTTGACGACGACGCTGCCGGAGTAGCTCACGGTCGTGCCGCGGCTCGTGGAGGAGCTGGAATAGCGGGTCGCGTACAGGGTGAAGTTCAGCGTGATGGTCTTCGCGGTGGTCTTGTCGTTGGGGACGAACGTCACGCTATCGAGGTTGGTGACCTTGGTGCGGGTGTTGAACGCGCCGGAGGAATTGCTGGTGGACATGGCGGTGCCGCCATAGTACAGCGTGCCCTGCGCGGTGGTGGGCAGGGAGAAGGTCACGTAATCGAAGGTGACATAGGGATAGGACTTGCTCTTGCTGGCGTCGCCGCGGGCCTCAGCGACCTTGTTCATGAAGTCGTTGAAGTCGCTCTGCGCGAACTGGACGGTCTCACCGGCCACGCCGTTGTAGTTGATGTTGTAGTTCTTCTGGTAGACGCTGATGGTGCCGCAGTAGAGCTTATTGTCGGTGCCCTGCGTCACGACATACAGCGTGCACTTGCCATTGATGAAGTTGGTGTCGGTCAGGGAATAGAGATTGGCGGCGGCAGTGGTGGGATAGTATTTCTGGGTGCTGCCGTTGTTCCAGTCGACAGGCTCGGTGTTCACACCGGCAACATAGTAATACCTTGCGCCGGAGGGAACCTGAACGTAATAGCGATAGGTGTTGCCGTAAGCCGCGACCGGCTCGGGATACTGGTCGGCATAGGTGGTCGAGCTGGGCGTTACGGGAACGTTAAACGTAACGCTGTAGGTCTTGGGAACGTTAGAATTGGCAACGCGGGTGGTCACGGTGGCGGTGAACTTTGCAGTGCCGATGCCGCTGAGGTTTGCCTTGAAGTAAAGATAGCCGGAGCCGCCGGCGGGATAGTTGTACGAAGCATTGCTCGTGCCGACACCGTAGGCAGCGGTAGAGGCGACCTGCGTGACACCGCTGAGGGAATAGACGGTCTCGTAGGTGTAGGCGGTGCTGTAGGTCTTGTTGATGGCGGCCTGCGCGGCGTTGACAAGATCACTGTAGCTGTAGTTCACAGAAGTGCCGTTCTGAACAGCACTGAGGGTCGCCTCGATCAGGGCGCCGGTAACGGGGATGTTCTGCACATAGTCCTTGCCCTTATAGGTCGCCTTTGCGGTGACAGTGGTAGAGCCGCTTGCTCTGAGCGTTACCGTCGGCGCGGCGGTCGTCTGGTTCGTCACAGTTGCGATGTTGAGGTTGGCGGAAACAAAGGAGTAGGTCGGGACGACCAGGCTAGCGTGAGATGAGGTATCCACAAAGTGCGCCGCCAAAGTCGCGGTCTGACCAATCTGAGTCAGTGTAACGCTAGCGGGGGTAACGGTAAATTGATAGGTATCTGCAACAACGGAAATAGTAACATCTGCGCTCGTTGCGGCATCAGTAGTTCCCTCTTTGGCCTTGCAATAGACGGAATAGCTCCCCGCCGTAGCCGGGACAGTCCAGGTAAAGGACTTGCCGCTGCCTATTTTCTCGTCAGTACCGCCTGTAACCTTTTTGTACCAATCATAAGTAGCTGCATTGCTCAGGCCGCTCGGAGTAGCGGTCAGAGTGGTCTTACCGCCTGCAATCACTTCGTTCAGGCTTGCCGCAGCACTGACACTGGCTGCCGTAGTCGTAACTGTGATTTCGGTTGAAAGCGGAGTCGTTGCCGCCGTCTTCACCGTCAGTTTATGCGTGGAATCGGAATAGGTGGGCTTGTTCGTCGTATTATCGATCACATAGCCGGTTGCGGCAGCAGACCAGGTGTTTTTGTCATTATTGATCGTCTCACCCTCAAGAAGGGAGATGTTGACCGTGCCGTTCGTCACAGAATAGGTTCTGTTGTTGAAGGTGACGGTGGTGATGTCGCCCGGGAGAAGCTTGTCAGCGATAGAGACATTGCTTTTAACGACCTTAGTCGTAGATCTGGTGATTTCCTGCCCTTCGATCGTCACCTTGTACTCGATCGTTAAGGTGCAGGAGACTTCTACATTTTCCGCCTTGTTGGAGGCGGTCAGCGTTCCTGTCGTGGCACCCGTGCCGGCAGCGCCGGAAAAACCGGGAGTGCTCCAACTATAACCGATCACGTTTACATCAGTGGCAGTTACGCCATTATCCGTGACGGTGGGGGCGGTTGCGGTAACGGTGAATGTGGTCGAGTCGCCTCTTGCAAGGGAGGACGCCGACGTGGTGATGGCGTATGTGCCGCCAACCTCGACACCTTCCGCCCTTGCAGGCACGACGACGAGACTCAGGACCAATGTCAGAGCCAATAGCAAGGAGAGAAATTTTTTCATGTGATCTTCATCCTTTCGTGTTTGTTGTTGTCGGCTCCGCGCGCACAGAGCCTTTCTCATACACATACATTTTACCATGCCGCGGGAAATAAGGGAACAGGAAAATGGAAAATTCATAAATTCTTTATCTTCCCTCTTCGCCCAGTTTCCCTTTGCTTCATTGATTAGACGCAAGAAACGTCTGTTTTGTTTCACAAAAACCAAAAATTTCCCAAAAATTTTTTACGCCGCGAAAAAACGCACATACACGAACACCCCCAGAGCGATCTGCGCAAGTAAGATCGCGGGAATGCCGAACTTGAAGTACCAGTGCCGCGTCTTGTGGTGAAAGACCCTCATTGCGAAAAGAGCACCCGCGCTGCCGAGCAGCAGCGCGAGTGCAAATAGAGTCTTTTCGGGCACGCGCCGCGCGCCCTGAATTTTGGCGCGGCGCTTGTCTGCGCCGTAGACGCAGAACGTCAGAATATTGATCGCGGCGAGATAGATGACAAAGTATCTCACTTTTCGAGCTTGCTGAGCTCCACAGCCGCCGCCGCGCCGAGGCGCGCGTTGTTGAACACGAGCTGGATGTTGGAATCCAGACTGTCGCCGCCGGTCAGGTCCTTGATCTTGGCGAGCAGATACGGCGTCGTGGCCTTGCCGTGGATGCCGTCCTTCTTCGCGTCCTCGACGGCCTCGGCAATGGCCTTGTCGATGACTTCCTTGTCCATGGAGTACTCTTCGGGAATCGGGTTCGTGACGAGTAAGCCGCCGCGCAGACCCAGCTCGCGCTTGACGTGGAACGCCTTGGCCAGCTGCTCGGGCGTGTCGAGCTCGTAGTCGACGCCAAAGCCGGACTTGCGCGTGTAGAACGCAGGCAGCTCGCTCGTGCCGTAGCCGATGACGGTCACGCCGTGGGTCTCGAGATATTCGAGCGTCAGACCGAGGTCGAGGATGGACTTCGCGCCCGCGCACACGACCATGACGGAGGTGTTGGCCAGCTCTTCGAGGTCAGCGGAGATGTCGAACGTCTCCTGCGCGCCGCGGTGCACGCCGCCGATGCCGCCGGTGGCGAACACGCGGATGCCCGCCATGTCGGCGATCATCATCGTGGTGGTGACGGTGCACGCGCCGTCCTTGCCCTGCGCGACGAGCACGGGCAGGTCGCGGCGGGAAGCCTTCGGGATGCCCGCGCCGGTGCGGCCGAGGTAGTCGATCTCTTCCTTGGAAAGGCCCGCCTTCAGGCGTCCGCCGATGATGGCGATGGTCGCGGGCACGGCGCCCGCGTCGCGAATGATCTGCTCGACCTTGAGCGCGGTCTCAACGTTCTGCGGGTAGGGCATGCCGTGGGAAATGATGGTGGATTCGAGCGCCACGACGGGCTTACCGGCGGCAAGGGCCTCGGCAACCTCGGGGGCGATATCCAGATACTTGTTCATAGTTAAAAATCCTCCTGTAAAGTAATAGGTGAAAGTTTCACGTTTACCTTTTGAGGTAAGGTTGTATGATAACATACAACTTGTCAAAAGTCAATACAAAGCGGGGCTTGAATTTGCACGGGAAGTGGCATATAATACCTCTATTATCCCGTGAAAACCCACAAAAGGAAGGAAAATTATTATGGAACGAGTGAGAATTGCCGCGCTCTTCGCCGACAAAGAGCAGTACGGCGGCGCAAGCGTCACCGTATGCGGCTGGGCGAAGACCATCCGCGATATGAAGACCTTCGGATTCATCGAGCTGAACGACGGCTCGTGCTTCCGCAATTTGCAGGTCGTGATGGATGCGAATTCTCTTTCTAATTATAAGGAGATCGCCGCGCAGAACGTGGGCGCCGCGCTCATCGTGCGCGGCACCGTCGTGCTGACGCCCGAGGCCAAGCAGCCGCTCGAAGTCAAGGCAGCAGAGATCGAGGTCGAGGGTGCGTCCTCGCCCGACTATCCCCTGCAGAAAAAGCGCCACAGCGTCGAATATCTGCGCACCATTCAGCATCTGCGCCCGCGCACGAACCTCTTCTCCGCGGCTTTCCGTGTGAGAAGCGCGGCGGCCTACGCCGTGCACGAGTTCTTCCAGAGCCGCGGCTTCGTCTATGTCAACACCCCCATCATCACCGGCAGCGACTGCGAGGGCGCGGGCGAGATGTTCCAGGTGACGACGCTCGACCTTGAGAACCCGCCGAGAACGCCCGACGGCAAGGTCGATTACAGCAAGGACTTTTTCGGCAAGAAGACGAGCCTGACCGTCTCCGGCCAGCTCAACGCCGAGAACTTCGCTATGGCGTTCGGCGACGTTTACACCTTCGGCCCCACGTTCCGCGCCGAGAATTCCAACACCGCGCGCCACGCCGCCGAGTTCTGGATGATCGAGCCGGAGATGGCGTTCTGCGACCTCGACGGCGACCTTGAGGTCATGGAGGCGATGGTCAAGCATATCATTCGCCGCGTGATGGAGCGCTGCCCGGATGATCTCGCGTTTTTCAACAGCTTTGTCGACAAGGGTCTGCTGGAGCGTCTCCAGCACGTCGAGAGTTCCGACTTTGGCCGCGTGACGTATACCGAGGCCGTCAAGCTCTTAAAGGAGAGCGGCCAGAAGTTCGACTACCCCGTCGAGTGGGGCATCGACCTTCAAACCGAGCACGAGCGTTACCTGACCGAGCAGATCTTCAAGCGCCCCGTGTTCGTCACGGACTATCCGCAGGAGATCAAGGCGTTCTATATGCGCCTCAACGACGACGGCAAGACCGTCGCCGCGGCGGACTGCCTCGTTCCGGGCATCGGCGAGATCATCGGCGGCAGCCAGCGCGAGGAGCGCATTGAGCTGCTCGAAAAGCGCATCCGCGAGCTCGGCATGAATCCCGAGGACTACTGGTGGTACTGCGACCTGCGCCGCTACGGCTCCTGCCGTCACGCGGGCTTCGGCCTCGGCTTCGAGCGCATGGTGATGTATTTAACGGGCATCGGCAACATCCGCGACGTGGAGCTGCATCCGAGAACGGTGGGCAACGCAGACTTTTAATTCTTCAAAAAACAAGGGACACGGAAACCGTGTCCCTTGTTTTTTTGAGAATTACACTCCGCTTCGTGCCTTGCCGCCCAAAGGGCGGCTTCGACACGCGCGGAGCGAGAAGAGTTTTTTGGCACGCGCATGTCGCGCCAAAAAACGATTCGAAATCATTTCGCGTCTGCGAATGCGAAAAGCTGTGACGCTTTCATTATTTGTGGTAAATAGTTACAAATGGGAACAAAAGCGCCAAAGGTGTAGTCAAAAGAAGTGAAGTCTGCTATAATGACCGCGCAGTTTTGAGAGAGGAGATTTTGACATGAAACACTTTTTTGCGCTGCTGCTCAGCGTGCTGATGGTGCTGTCGCTGCTGACTGCCTGCGGCGATAAGACGACGCCGTCCGACGGCGACGATCAGACCGTCACGGACGAGAATGGCAGCGACACCGACAACAATACTGACGATACAACTGATCCCTACGACGCCGTGCGCAGCTACTGGTCCGAGGACCAGCTCACGCAGGCCTGGGGGCCGGATCAGGTGGTGGAGCACCTCTTTTTCCACCCGATCATTGCCTACCCGCAGTGGGCCTTCCACGACTGCAATGCCAGTCAGGACCAGCGCTACGGCCTCGACGACTGGATGGTGACGGTCGACGAATACAACAAAATTTTGCAGTCCGTGTACGACAAGGGCTACATCTTAGTCGCGATGGAAGACGTCTGGAGCGAGGTGACGGACGAGACCGGCACGCACATGGTGCGAAACACCCTGATGCTGCCAGAGGGCAAAAAGCCGCTCGTCATCAGCTTTGACGACGTGAACTACTACCCCTATATGCTCGACGAGGGCTTCACGAGCAAGCTCGTCGTCGGCGACGACGGCGAGATCTGGGCGCAGTGCACCGATCCGTACACAAATGAGACCTTTTTGACCAAGGAACTCGACGCGACGCCCATTCTCGACCAGTTTGTCTACGAGCACCCCGACTTTTCGCTGAACGGCGCGAAGGCCATCTTCTCGCTGACGGGCTATCAGGGGATACTCGGCTATCGCACGCAGGATGACCGCGACATCGCGGCAGATTCGCCCGACCGCCCCGCGTTCGATGCCTACCGCGCGAGCGAGATCGAAGCGGTCAAGCCCGTCATAGCGCGTTTGAAGGAGACCGGTTGGACGTTCGGCAGCCACACCTGGGGCCACATCCGCCTCGACACCAAACCGCTCCAGACCGTCATCAACGACACCGAGCGCTGGGCGGACGAGGTCGGCTCGCTCGTCGGTCCGACGCAAATTCTGTTCTACCCCCACGGCGGCCGTCCCGACGGTGACGACTGGCACCAGACCGGCGAGCGCTTCAAGTACCTGCAAAGCCAGGGCTTCCGCATCTTCGCGAGCGTCGGCACGAGTTCGTTCAGCTATGTGAAGCCCGACATTTCCGCCGTCATCTGCGACCGTCTGCATCCGGACGGCACCACGCTGCGCCACTCGCGCAGCCGCTATCTGCAATTCTATAATGCCGAGGACATCATGGATACGCAAGTCCGTCCCGATCTTGGCGTAGACTGGTGAGGAGGCGTTATTATGGCAACGTTAGAAGAACTCAAGGCGAAGGCCGTCGCCATGCTGGACATGGCGTATGTGCCGTATTCCCACTTTCCCGTGGGCGCGGCGCTCGAATGTGAGGACGGCGCGGTCTTCACCGGCTGCAACATCGAAAATTCGAGCTACGGCCTGACGAACTGTGCCGAGCGCACCGCGGCGTTCAAGGCCGTGAGCGAGGGGCACCGGCGCTTCAAGCGCATCGTCATCGCTGGGCGCAGCGACGACTACTGCTACCCCTGCGGCGCGTGCCGTCAGGTGCTCTACGAGTTCGGGCCCGACATGGAGGTCGTGTGCCTGAATAAGGACAACGAAGAAAAGCACCTGCACATCAAGGAGCTGCTCCCCTACGGCTTCGACCAGACGTGGCTTGCAATCGACGAAAAATAACGAAAAAAGAGAGCGGCGCTGCCGCTCTCTTTTTTCTTCGTTTCAGTTGCTTCCAGAGGAAGAGGCTCCAATCGTCACCTCGCCGCTCATCGTTTCGATCGTAAGCTCGCTCACCGCGCCGCCGTCGAGCGCGGGCACGGTGTAGTGTGTTTCGCGGTCGCCGCAGGCGATGAGCGTGCCTTCGCGCTCGGTGAGCGCGGAGCGGAACGCGCCGCTTTTCGTTTCATAGTCGAGAGTAAAGCCGTCCTGCGCGGGAAGGGTCAGATAGATGCTACCGCTCTCCGTTTCGGCATCAAGGCGCAGCGCACGCTCGGTAGCCAAAATCAGGTCACCGCTGACGCTTTCGAAGTCCAGCGCGCCGAGCGCGCCGGCGATATCCACCTTGCCGCTCGCGGTTTCGATCTCGGCACTCTCCGCATCGCCCGCCAGCTCGATCGCGCCGGAGACGGTCGAGAGCTCGATTTTCCCCCATGTGCCGTCCACCACGCCCACGCTACCGTTCACCGTCTCGATCTCGACCGTGGGGCAGGTTGCGCACATCACGCGCGCGTCGCCGCCGACGGTCGAAAGCTTGATGCTGCCGGAAACGTCCGCGCCCACGATGGTGTAGGCGTCCGTTGTTTCGACTTCGATCTCCTCAAAGTGACCGGCGCTGACCAGTTCCCTCGGAAGTCCCACGTCGAGGTGCTTTTCCCCGTTGTAGCTGCCGCGGTAAGCGTCGCCGAGGAAGCGGATGCGCAGCGTGTCGCCGTCGATCGCGCAGACCATCTTCTCGCTCTCGGCGAGCGGCGCGGTGGATTCCTCCTTCACGCTGATCTGCGCGCTCTGCTCGGCGGCATAGATGTTCACGCTGCCGCTGCGCCACGAGATGTCGATCTTGCGGATGTCTTCGCTCTCGCCGATGCTGAGCACCGCACCCGGGTGGAGCTCTTCGCTCCCCTCCGCCTGCGTGCAGAAGGTGTAGGTCGCGCTGCTGCCGTCCCAGAGCGCGTCGACGGCGAAAATGCCGTCGCTTTGCGGCAGTTCTGCGCGGAATGTGCCGTTATCCTGCCGCTGGGCGGTCACGGTCTCGGACGGCATGCCGGTGCTGCCCCAGGCGTCGGACGGCCAGCAGCGGAGACTGACGGAATCAGGCGAATTATCGCCGAAATCGAGCGTTACGGTGTAGAAATAGGCGGCTGATACTGCAAAGGGCATTTCCAGTACAGGCGTGATGTCACGGGAGGTTTCGTCCAGCGGGTGCGCGCCGCAGGCAATGGCGGTCATGCTCTGTAGGCCCTGAGTGTAGGTCCAGTCGTAGCTGCTGCTTTTGAGGGTGACGCTGCAAGCGTTTGCACTTGTCACCGTCAGTGTCGGCGGGGTTTGGCGCGCGGCCTCGTCTGCGCTTTTTTCGCCGCAGGCGGTCAGGGAGAGCAGGAGCGCGAGCGGGAGCAGAAGGGAAAGGAGCTTCTTCATCGTTCGTTCCTCATTTCTTTCGGATACTTCTATAGACGTATGATAGCCGAAAAAGTTCCCACGCACAACGGCGATCGTTGCACAAAACGCGGCAATTTGTGGTATCGTGAATTCTAATACCGGAGGCGGTACAGCTTTTTGCCGCGTTGTGTGCAACGCTGCTTCATGATACGGCGTATCATGAAAAGGCAAATCATGCATCAGTGTTCCCGCGTTTGCAGGGGGGTGTGGGCTGCCTTTTCCAACATTATATTTTGGGGGAAAGCACATGAACAAGACGACAAATTTCGACCTGCCGCAGTGGGTCAAGGAGGACCCGATCAAAATGCAGGACTTCAATGCCGCGTTTGCGAGCATCGACGCGGCGCTCAAGGCTGAGGGTGACGCGCGCAGCGAGGCCGACGGCACGGCGGCGGAGCGCATCACGGCATTGGCGCAGACGATCGCAAACGGTAAAATCTGCCGCATCAAATACGGCAGCTACGCCGGCAATGGTCTGAGCGGCGCGGAAAATCCCAACAAGATCGACTGCGGCTTTTACCCGCTGCTTGTGATGGTGAGCGAGCAGAGCGACACGCAGCACTGGGCGCTGCGCGGTGTCAGCGGGTTTTACAACTCGAATAACCGGGGCAACGCGGCGATATGGGACAACAGCAGCGTAAGCTGGTTCTGCCAGCAGGAAGAGGATCAGTATTTCGCCCCGCCTGCCATTCAGTTCAATGAGGCGGGCAAAACATATTATTATGTGGTGCTCGGCTGTGACGCGGACTGAGACGCAGAAAAACAAAAAACAGCCCCCGGCTCAAAAGAGCCGGGGGCTGAAACTCTATTCAGAGATTTTTTGCGCTTACGTCAATGATTAGTTGGCGTAGTAAGCGTTGAGAACACCAGAATCAGTGAGCTTGCCAACAGCGCTGTCGATGGTGAGGGTGATGGAGTCGGGACCGAAAGCGGTGAGCTTAGCGGTAGAGACGCCGAACTCAGCAGCAGCACCATTAAGGGTGATGGTGTAGGTGCCATTAACGGGATTCTTAACAGTCTTGGCGTAGGACTGGAGAACAGCACCGGTGTCCTTATTCACGATGTTCAGGGTGTAGGTGTAAGAGGTAGCGAGAGGATCGGGGTTGGTGGAGGTGTCGACCTTGTTCACAGCGTAAACCTGGAGCGCCAGACGGTTGAGGGTGGCGGAGGTGCCAGCGGGATCAGCGTTGTAAACAACGATGACGTTCTGCGTGGTGACGTCGCCGAGAGCCAGAGGCATCTTGGTCAGGCCGTCAACGCCGTTGCCGGAAACCGTGTAGAACTTGTCGCCAGTGATGGTGCCATCGACATAGTCGGTGTAGACAGAGTTCTTGTAGGTGTCCTTGTCAGCGCCCACGATGGAGTCGACCTTAACGGTGTAGCCGGCGTAGGCAGCAGCCATGGGATAGCCGGTGAAGGCGGTGATGGCAGCGGTGGTGGAGGACTCAGTGCCGATCGCAGCGATGGCGACATAATCCTTGACGTAGTTGTTGCTCAGAGCGACCTTGAAGAGACCGCCGGCGACCTTATTGGTAGCCTGGGTTCTGAGGGCGTTGAGCAGGGGGAGGACGATAGCGTCGTCCTTGGAGCCGTAGATGTTGCCCTTCACGCCGTCAACGTAGCCGGGGATGGTGTAGACACCGGTCTTGGCGTCATAGGAGACCTGCTCGTTGGCATAGTAGAAGAGGCTGGTGACCTTGGCGGCAACGGGATCAGCGATGACGTAGACGTAATCGGCGACCTTATCACCGTTCAGATCGACGAAGTCGACCTCAGCCTGAGCATAGTTGTCGATGTTGCCGAGACCAACGATGGACTTGAAGGTGTAGGGATTGGTAGTGTTGTTGCGGACCAGGAAGACGGTGGCATCGTCAACGATCAGGTTTTTGCCGTTGTACTGGGTGTTCTTGCTGACGAACAGGTTCTCGTTGAAGAACTTGGCGTCAACACCGGTAGCGACTTCGACAGCGGCGAGAGTGCCGTTTGCCTGGGTGGTGAACTGGAAGAGGTGGCCGTTCAGGATACCGTTGACATCACAGACAGCGTTGGTGTTGATGTAGGAGTCAACGTAGAAGTAGTCACCATCAACCTTCATGACCTTGTTCTGGATGCCGGTGCTGTGGGTGACCTTACCGGTCGCAATCTTGGGGGCCACAACGCCGGAAGCAGTATCGTCGAAGTAGGTCATCTTGCTCAGGTCGACCACAGCGGTGGTGCCGTCCATGTAGGTGACATTCGCCTTAGCAACGCCGGAACCGTCCGCAGCGTTGCCAGCCCACCAGATGGAGTTGATGACGCCGTAGCTGGTAGCGGCAGCGATCTCAACGTTACCGATGAGGTTGTTGTACTGATCGAAGAACCAGGTGAACTTGTTGGTGCTAGCCACCGCGTTGTCGAAGTAGAACTTGACAGCATCGTCATAGACAGTGCCCTCGACGTTGTGCTGCTTGGCGTTGTAGTAGATCACGCTCTGAGCGCCGTCAATGGAAGTGGCCTTGGAAACGATCTCGCCGTACTTGTCAGCGCCGGTCTTGATGAGGCCGCTCTCGGTAGCGTTGTTAGCAGCGTTGGTGAAGGCGTTCAGGAGAACGTAATCGCCGACAGCATACGGATACGCATCCTCGCCGTTGGTGAGGGTGAGCGGGGTAGCAGCAGTGGATCCCTTGGTGGCATAGACATCGAGCTTGATGGTAGCCTCGGTGCGCAGGTGGCCCTGAGCGTCATAAGCGGCAGGAGCAACATAGGTGACCTTGGCGAGGAAGGTGTCGATCATGACGATGGTATCGTCATAGACCTCAACCAGACGGCCCTGAGCACCCATCTTGGTGACGGTGTCGGTCAGGTTGACCGTGTAGGTCGTGGGCTGCTTCTGGCCGTTGACATACAGGGTGTAAGCGGTGTCGACCTTCAGGCCGGCGTCGTGAGCGACGTCGCACTCAGTAACAGCCTTGGTGTAGGTCAGGTTGGGCTTCTCAACGAAGGTAGTGCCCTTGTCGCCGGTGTTGTAGGTCCACTTGGTGGCGGGACGGCCCCACTTGTCGGAAGCAGCAGCGGAAGCGAGCTTGAAGTTCTTCTCGCCGAGGCTGTTGGTCTTGGTGCCGATGACCTTATCGGTCACATAGCCGAAGGCCGGGGTGTAGGTGACCTGAGCCTTCTGGATGCCCTGGAACAGGAGCTCAGCGACCAGCTCACGGGAAGCGGGAGCGTTCAGGTCGGTGGTCTTCGCCACGTTGTCCAGAACGCCGAGCTGCTGCGCGGTCTGCGCAACATGGAGCGCCCAGTCAGCGCCGGAGAACTCGTTGTTCTTGTCGTAGCCGACAGCACGGAGGATCATGGCGAGGACTTCATAGCCGGTGACCTTGCCGGACGGCTTGAAGGTGCCATCGGGATAGCCCTTGACGAGGGAGGCGTTGGCGCAGTAGCCGATGTAGCCCTGAGCCCAACCGGCGCCAGCCATGTCGCTGAACTTGTTATAAGTGGCATAGAGGCCGGACTTATCGTTCTTGGCGACGTCGGCAGTGTAGATACGATAGATGATCGTAGCTACCTCAGCGCGGGTGATGTTGCCCTCGGGCTTGAAGGAACCATCCTCATAACCCTTGAACACACCCATGCCATTCAGAACGGCAACAGACTCAGCGTAATCATCGCTGATGCTCTTGTCATCCTTGAAGGCTGCGTTGGCGCTGACGGCCAGAGACAGAGTCATGACCAGAGCCAGCACCATTGCGAGTAACTTTTTCATAGATGTTACTCTCCTTTCATAAATTTCCATCCCCTTGGAGCGCTCCGGCAGCGAAAAGCGGGCATTTTGCTGTTCGCGGGCGAAAATGAAAGTTGACCGAAAAAGTTGCAAAACATTTCGATTTTCTTGCATTTTTGACCGTTTTGCAGGAAAACGCGCGATTTTAGTTGCTATCGCATCCCCTTAAAGATGGTTCGTTTGTCAGAAAGGAGCAAGTTTCGGCGTTTCTCGGCTTACTTACCGTGGCATGCCGATCCCGTAACTAAGTCGGGAACGCACCGTTCCCCACCCTTTCTGCACTGTCACCTTACCACAAGCAAAATTTCAAGTCAACGCTTTCGCCCCATCTGTAACACACTTGTAACAAACCGCCGCTTCTGTTACAGCTTGACATAAAACCGCAGAAAACCCCATTATCCGCCACCACATACATATAATATATAAGCACAAATATGAAAAAAGCGGCCTAAGCCGCTTTTTGTGTTCTGATGACCCGCGCAGCGGTCAGGCGGCAAGTAACAGTAGTCCGCGCCGCCGCGCGGGGAGCGAAATTTCCCTTTTCCAGCCGCGGCCCGCCGAAAAAAAGGAAAGCCCGCTCACCTGAGCGGACTTTCGCCAATATTTTTTGTACACCCCCGTACAACCCCCAAAAATTTCGCGCCCGCAGGCGCGCAATGATCTTGATCGTTTTTTGTCGCGACAGAAGGTGAATTGCCGCAAAGCGGCAAGAGAAGCCGCCCTGGGGCGTGTGCGTGACAAAAAACGCCTCTCACGCCGCAAACGTGCGCGCCTACGGCGCGTGCGCTGCCGCGGCGTGCAATCCAAAATCAAAAAAGACGGCTTTCGCCGCCTTTTTTGAAGTTCTTTACTGAATCTCGATCTGCTTCGCGTTCACCACCGCGCTCTTCTTCGGCATGTTCAGCTTGAGCACGCCGTCATTGTACTGCGCGGAGATATTCGCGACCTCGACGCCGCTGATGTCGAATGCGCGCTGGTAGCTGCCGTAGCTGCGCTCGCAGCGGACGTAATTGCCCTTCTTGTCCTGATCCTCGTGCTCGCTGTGGCGCTCGGCGCGAATGGTCATCGTGTCGCCGTCCACATCGACGTGGATGTCCTCTTTCTTGAAGCCCGGCAGATCAGCTTCCAGCAGGTAGCTGTCGCCCTTGTCCTGAATGTCGGTCTTAAACTCGCTCAGCCCGCGGCCCCACGAGCCGTCGCCGAAGAATGCGCGCTCCATCTGATCCCAGGGATCATAAGCCGCAACGTGGTTGTTTCTGCGTTCAAAAGGTCTCAGTTCAAACATAATACAAAGCCTCCAAATCTATTCTGGCGAGCCGCTCTTGCAGCCCGCGTGGTTTACGTTTCTTTCGTTCCCCTCGGAACAATTATGAGTATAGGCACGCCCTGTGAACAAAAATACATCTTTTGATGAACAAACTTTTAATTTTAGCACTCGTGCGTCGAGAGTGCTAAAATTATGGTAGCTGCGGACCGCTGCCAAACCGCTACCCGGCCCTTCATTCCCGCAAACCCTTGAAAAATCAGGCTTTTTTCGCCCCGCCAACCCCCCGTTTCCGGCAAATCGCTACCAAACCGCTACCACGACTGGCCCGCAAAGCGCTGGAATACAAGGAAAGGCGAAAATCCTAAGGGGATGCGATATCCACTGAATCGAATGTTTTTCGTTGATTCTGCCGATTTTTTGTGATTCTTGATCGTTCTTGCAATAATTTGAGAATTTACGAATTTTGGCAGCAACCACGGGAAAGCGGGAGAGACGGCGGGTGTTCGGCTGCGAGAAGATGATGACGTTATCGTCATGATCGACACCTTCCTCGCCAAGGTCACCTATGTCGCTGACATGACCTATGATGCGCAGGGCCACCTGAAGACCCCCGCCACCATCACCCTCGAAGTCTATGATGCCAAGAACTCCACCGCTGCTACCCCGCTCACCCTCACCAACGGCGAGGATGCGTATCCGTATGCTGTCGGCGATTACGTTCTCCTGAACGCCTTCACCCTGCCTACCAACGATTCCAAGGTCAGCGGCGCTGTCGCTTACACTGGCACCGAGGGCACTGATTACTATGGCGAGATCGTCGCTAAGGCCGAGTCCTTCACCGGTGCTCAGAGCGTCATCTACTGGAACAACGAGCAGCACAACGTTGCTGGCACTGTCTATGATGATGCTGTCAAGTTCGTCCTCGATGAGGCTGGCAACTCCACCGGGAACCGCACCTGGTTCCTCGACCAGCATGGCAACCTCATCGGTAACGTTGAGATCGCTGCTGCTACCAGCTACGGCGTGATCAACTCCATCTGGTGGGTCGGCAACACTGCTGACGGTTCCGGCGTGGCAAAGGCCAACGTCACCTATGTGGACGGCACCACCGCCGTTCTCGACATCAGCACCCTCATCTACAATGGTGCTGCCGCCGAGAACCGCAACACTACGTATATCGCTAAGGGCGGCAAACTGTCCCACAACACCGCTGCCCTTAAGGTCATGTCCGGCGATACCTACAGCACCGCGCCCACGAGCTACTTCTACATCGACGACTATATCGATCAGAACGCCCGTGCCGACAAGACCGGCGCTCAGATCCTGAACGACGATATGTTCCAGTTCAGCACTCAGACTGACGGCACTGTCAAGGCTGTTGAGGTCAGTGGTGCCGGCACTGCCGCCGCTTACAAGAATCTCCACAGCGAGAACCTGGCTATTTACAAGGACACCCAGATCACCAGCGGCCTTGTTGCCAACTCCAACACTGTGTACCTGATCCGCTCCGGTGATGACACCACTGCCAGCCCGTATACCTTCAAGTCTGTTACCGGCTTCGACAAGATCGACCGTTATCAGAATGATGAGGTCGACTACGTCATGAGCGACGACTTCGCCAAGTATGTCTTCATCAAGGCTGATCCCACCGAGTCCAAGGTCACCAGCGTGTTCTTCTATGCTGGCGAGCAGGCTTCCTTCAACAACGAGACCGGCGTTTGGACCACCCCCGGCTACCTCGACGGTGAGAAGACCGCCATCTATGCTGTCGGCTGGAACAACAGCAACGTGAACACCATCATCGACACGGCCACCGGTCGCGGCAATGCCAACACCATTTACAGTGTCGCTCTGAGCAACGGCTACCTCGACAAGGATTACACGAGCGCTTGGGTGTACACTTCCACCGACCCGATTCGCGCTGCGTCTGTCAACGGTGTCACCTACCCGCTCGCTGCCGCCTATATGAACCGCAACGACGTTAAGGTCCTCACCATTCAGGGTTTCTCTTCCGATACCTTTGAGGGCAATGTCTACACGCACAACGACGCCAAGTACTCCGTTGTCAGCAACGCAGACTTCGCCTCCAAGATCAACAGCGAGTTCACCAACCTCGGTGATAAGGTGATCTACCTCGCTTACATCTCCGGTTCCGGCGAGTACAGCGGCTCTATCCTCCATGCCAACATTGTTGACAGAGCTACCACCGCTGATGAACTGCGTGAGATCAGCGCTGTTAAGCCCAACGGCACTGTTACCGCTGCCTCTTCCCAGTCCTTCAAGGATATCACCATCTCCAACTGGGATGTTACGTACACTGATGGTCTCACCTCGGGCAGCACTGCTACCGTTAAGACTGTCAACATCGAGTGGTATAAGCTGAACGAGGCTGGTACCGAGTACAATGTTAAGGTCGTTGATACCAACGCCCCCTTCATCGCTGGTAACAGCTACAAGTTCGTTGCTACTGTTGAGCTCACCGGCAGCAATGCTGATGACTTCACCTTTGCTGATGGCGCCAATGTTTACACTGGCTACGTCAACAACGTTCAGTAATTGAACGAAAAAAACTACCCCAAAAATAGTTTCAGCCCCGAGCCGAAAGGCGAACACGCATAAGGACAACAAAAAATCGCTTAGAGCAACAACCGGCAGCAGTCACTTGACTGTTGCCGGTTTAACTGTGTATTTATAGTCGCTATATGCCGCGAGATAGCTGAAGCAGAACCAGAAGCCGTCGCGCTTAAGTAGTTTTTGCCGCAGAGCATCGGCTTTTTCCGTCTCGCCGTGCGCTTCCAACAGTACGCAAAGACCGTAAGCCGTCATGGCAAACTGCAAATCGTCTTCTTCCGCGTCCAACTCCGCCAGCATATCCTCCATCGGCGCAAACCCTGCCGCCACGCGCATGGCTTTTTCATACGCCGTGTGGTGGCCGACGTACATATCGGGTCGATAATGCTGCTTCAACGTTTTTTGTGCCTCGTCCGCTTTTTCAGCACGAAGCTGCGAAAGTACCAGCCAGTAGACATCCGCAATATACATATCGTCGTCCTGCGGCGCGATGGCGAGAGAATCTGTAAATGTGCGGATCGCGTCGTCATATTTCCGCATCAGATAGTGCGCCATACCAACGCGGTAGCGCGACTCGACGCTCACGCCGTCCGTCTGTTCGCAGCGCGTATAATCCGCGAGCGCCCGTTCAAATTGCAGCGTATCGAGATACTTGGGGCCGCGTTTGCAGTAAGCTTCCATGCGTTCCGGTTCAAGCGCGATGGCCTGTGTCAGAGCGTCAATTGCCTCCCGGAAGCGCAGCTGCCAGCACAGCGCATCCGCCAGCTCCAAAAGCGTTTCATACGTCTGCAGCTTTGTACGGCAGGCGAGAATTTCGTCCGTGTCAGTAAGCCCATGCGGCAGATTCTCAAACTGGCTTTTGTATGACGCATGAACGTCCGCAAAGTATTTTCCCATATTACCCCTCCAAAATGGTTTCTTTTCTGGCGGTCAGCCAGAGGCTGATGAGATAGAACGCCAGACACAGCAGCATGACGCACACGCCGGGTGCCAGCAGATATTGGTACGCACCCCGTAAAAACGCGCCGCGTTTATACGCAAAATTGACCATCGTCTCCCAAGTTGGGCGATAGAGATCGCCAAGGCCCAGAAACGAGAGCGTCGACTCCATCATAATGCAGCTGTTCACCCCGAGCAGAAAGCGCGAGAGCAGCACGTCCGACAGGTTCGGCAGAATGTGCCGCACGGCAATATAGGTGCGGCTGTAGCCGAGAATCCGGCAGCTTTCGATAAACGGCTGTGTGTGCAGCTGCAAAACCTTTGCGCGCACGGCGCGCGCCGTGCCGACCCAGCTGAACGCCGCAATCAGGACGATCAGGTGCGCGGCGGAACTTCCAAAAAACGTCGCCAGAACAATGAGCGTAACGAGCTTTGACAGCAGAACAAAAATCTGAATGAGCCCGTTGAAAAGCTGTCCGATCCAGCCGCGGAAGCTCCCCAAAATCCCAATACCCGCCCCCAGAATCAGCGTCAGAATACTGCTCAAAATGCCGACCAGCAGCGTCTGCCGTGCGCCGTAGATGAGCTCGGTCAAAATGTCATAACCCATCGCGTTTGTGCCGAGCAAATGCTCCCGGCTCATGGGGAGCCACTTCGTGAACAGCTCTTTTTGACTGTAACTTGTAAAAAACTCGGGTGCAAATGCAGCCGACGCAAAAACGGTCAGCAGCAAGAGTCCCAAAATGAGCGGCAAAAGGCCTTTCTTTCTCATGTCCTGCCCTCCGATCTCCGCTTGGGATCAAGGAGCAGACACAAAAAATCGGTAAGCAGAATCGACAGCACCATGATGCACGTCGTCACAAACAAAATGCCCTGCATGAGCGGATAATCGAGCGTATAGACCGCCTCCGTCAGAAGCGACCCCATCCCGCCGATGGAGAAAATCTTCTCAATTACGACCGAGCCGCCCACGCAGAGCGACACGCTCATGCCGAGCATCGTGAGAAACGGCTGCACGATCGAGCGCAGGAGATAATCCCGGCGAATGACGCCGTCCGAAAGTCCCCGCTGCCTTGCGTATAAAATATCTTTCCCATCCGACGCGCTGGCCGCCATGTTACGCACCAGCAGATACCGGCTGGGAAGCGCCGCCAGCGTTAGCGTCACGACCGGCAGCAGCAGATGCAGAACCCTGTCCCATAACATACCCTGCCGTGCCGCGCACAGCCTCCGGGGAGTTGAGCCCTGTATAGGGCAGCAGCCGGTTTTGAAAACAGCATACGATCATAAGACCCAGCCCAATTAAAAACGTTGGCACGGCGTTGAGGATGATCAGCGCTGTTGTGGAAAAGCGATCGGCAAGCGAATCCTTTTTGTACCCACACCGAAGCCCCCAGAATAGACCGATCCCCGCTGAAAGCAGCACCGCCGGGACAGTGATTTGCAGCGTATAGCCGATCTTTTCGCCGATGAGCGCCGAGACGGCGGCGTCCTTTTTATACGAATATCCAAGCGTTCCATCCAGCAGCGAGCGCAGGTAGTAGCCGAACTGCATCGCAAGCGGCTTGTTCAGGTGCAGCGCGTCCTCGTAAAATGCGACCTGCGCGGGCGTCATGTCCTGCTCGGAAAAGCCTGTCAAGTACGCCACGGGGTTGCCCGGCAGCAGACGCGGCAGGAAAAAATTCAGAACCACAACCAAAAGAAAGCACACAAGGGTGCGGTCCAATAAAACAGTATAATAATGTTTTCGGGAAGCGGCATGATTACTCATGCCGCTTTTCCGTTCAAGGCACTAATATTTTGCATTTAATGCCTTGCTTTTGTTTGTCTACTCGGAACGCTAAATTATCTACATCCGGAAGTTTGTTCAGTTCTGCACATCGCCTAAGTATCCGAGTCAGTAAATTTGCAGATTCTTCTACTGCGCTTTCAAGGTTGTCCTTTGTCTTATTACCATGCACGGCAGAGGAACGTGAAGAATATATTTTTCGTACTTGCTTAAATATCTGCTGCGCCTGTGTCTCGTTTTCACCAAGGAAGTTAGCAATATACAAGCTTATTCTAAAGCTAACCTCGGTGTTCACGTTAAACAGCGATTCGATTCCAGACCAAATAACAGCTAACTGCACACGAGGAACAGAATGCCATCTGTAACTTGCCATGGTGTGTACTGCGGTTTGGAAACTGTCTTTCTCTAAAAGTTTATATGCCGTTTTATAGTATTTTTCCAACCACAACTCGTCTTCTTCAGATATGTTGTAGATGTCTGATAACAGTGCACGTAATTCATAATTGGTTATATGAATGTACTCAGCCTTTGCAATTTGCTCAATTGGTTGATCACTTTGCAGATTGCACATAGCATTGTGATTGAATAGAGCACCTAACAAAACACAATCCCATTGTGAATTCCATGCATTGGCGATTAGATGTTCTGTATCATCTCCAATAATATGAAGTTGCGAGGCGATTGTAGGGTTACATAGCACAGCTATGGAGAAATCTATATCATTTTCAAATAACGGCATAACTTCCTTCCATTTTATGGCTGACTTTGCAGGAGAAATGCAAACCGTATCGTGTAGCCATATTGGTTTTGAAACAGAAATGCCATTAACGTATAAATAACATTCATTTCCCATGCCTATCGTTCCCATAATTATCACCTCATTTCAATCGTTCAAATAGCAACTGGATTACCTATGTCTTGACAACATTATACTGCCATTTTCCACGAGAAATTTCCGCACGTCAGTTTTAGATGTGAATTATCCCATCTCTGTTTGCCTTAATAATGTAGCTAAAACCACCGTCTGCTTTTGCTGGACTAATCTTGTTTCTATAATCGAAGTAACCAATCCCAATCTTAAGTAATTGTGCTCCTGTTTGGACTAAGGGAGTAACATCTTGGCCGATGTACATTGATAGCTGCTGGCCAACAAAAGGTATTCCAACCAAACTTACCAAACTGCTCAGAAAAAATGCAAGTTTCGAATCTTTAAGTGCCTTATAATAGTCCTGAGAGCACTGTTGCCATTCCTCTATAAATTGTGTTTCATAGTGCCGTATTAACTCCGGACTATCGGCATTATATATATTTATTTCCAACTCCCTGATTTTCGCTCTAAATGCATTAAGTTCATCTTTTCTTTTACTTTTAAACTCAAGGATGTCTTCAAAGCGCACATCCATTGAAGGTTGTGGCAAGCAATTTTCAATGTTGATTTTGCAACACTGCGCTTGTAGATTCGCATGATTGCGAGAAGGACTATAGATTTCCCGGCTATGGGTAAAGGTATCTGTACCTAATACGATATCTTTGTCAGAGCATTTTATCGAATACTCTGCAAGAGTTCTCATATATATTTGCGCTATTTTGCTGTCTATCTCCATCCAGCCGTCTACGTTGTAATCGTTTATATATCTTTTATTTTCGAAATAGCCCAATAACTGTGGCGGCAATTTCCTATAGTGAATCAACTCATGCAATGCTGGTGCATATACTTTATTTTTGTGTACCCTCACTCGGCTATTTGTATTTTCATTATTGACCGTTCTTGCCTCATAAGCAGCAATTCTTTTTACAATAGAATTGCAAAAATCTTCCGCGAATTCAGAAGAAAACAGTTTTTGGGGATAAACAGCTTTATATACCCCCGATCTCTGCAAAAACAACACTTCTGGAGAAAAATTCGGATAGTCCTCATAAGGGACGATTGATGACACTTCATCCCAATACAGAACTGCATTCCTTAGCCAAGCACTATCTTGAATGTTGATTGTCGGGTAATACAAAATCGTTTGTGCCATAATTCCACCTCATTTGAGTACAACAATGATTTTTCTTCAATAGGCGCACCAGCTTCCAGCGATCAATCCGCTTAGGCACCTTTTGATAAATCTCTCGATAGTCTACTTTTTTTGTAATCCAGCGTCCGTTTTGAGTGATGCTGCGACCGTCAAGCAGATGAAGGAAGAAGGACGCTTCGATGATTACAGAAATAGTATTGCTTACACCGGATCCAATATGATTATCTTGGTACAAATTACGAGGCCCTTGAAAGAAGCCCATAAGCATATACCTGATGCCGTCCTGTTCGTTGCGCTCGGATTCGTTTTTCAGTCCGTTGATCGCAATAAGGGGAGCCCTCTTTATTGCACAAGTTTGCTTGTCCACTTCAAAAGAAAGTGCTCTTGTTGCCAAATCGAATCCATGAGCATCCAAACCCGATTTCTTCTTGAGATAATTCTCCACAGTCACAAAAGCTTCGCGTGCTGCCGACTCAAACTCCGATTTGTAAATGAGTTGTACCGCATCCGATAATGCTGCGTGGACATTGTACACTTCAAAAAATCCTTTGAGTTTCTTTAGGGAATATGGCATTAAGCTCCCGCAACAAGGACAGAATGTGAAATCATAAAAGTCAAACCCATATGTACCGTTGCTATATTCCCTAAGTTGCTTTTTTCTGGGTGGAAGAGAACACCCATTAGGACAAGCGTATTCTTCTCTCCTCATTGCTTTCACCTCATTTCAACTACTCACTTACCCGCTGGAAAGATTACAATTTCAAAGGATAAGCATCCAGCTTGTTTTGCGCATTTATGTAGGATTTATAAATATTTTTGATTCCGGCTTCTTTTGCCATGCTTACAACAAGATTTTCCTCTGCTACGCCCATTCGCAGGCCAAGAATTATACCGCTTGGGATCCATTCCATCATCACCGGCGGCTTCATAATGCAGCCAGTTATCATTCGCCATTCTTCATCGTATTTATGGCACTCTTTTTTGATTAGGGTCGTTCTTTCTTGTTCCCATAAAGCACTTCCCATACCTGCATATAGCTCTGGAGGAATCTGAGTTGCGGTTGTCTCTGCTATTTTACGGAGCATAACGAATTTCGCAAATTTGGTTGCATCATAAGGCGTGTCCGAATAATAAATCGGATATAGCGGCGTTCCGTAGTTTTTGATTCCGCAATTAGCGCATTTTTCCTGCTTACCGCATAAGAAGTTGTCATTGTTTTCAAGGTCGTAGATTTGCACAAAACCTCTGTGTTGATCTGCATATTTCAGCCACAGAACCTCATTAAACCCATTTTCGGAGAAACAAACTGACCACGTATCCTTTTTAACTTCATCACGGAGTGAAAGCGCTGCATTCAGAAAGCTTTCGGTAAGCCCGTGAGAAAGCGCGTTTGTCACATTCTCAACCGTAAACTGCGCTGCTTGCTCCTCAGAGAGAATATTCCCAAGCAATGACTTAACACCATCCACAACAGCTTCTGTACTTTCCGGAGTCTGGAATGCACTTAGATACTCTTTCCGGATCGCTTCAATGTCGATGTGAAGAAAGGTATCAAAAGGATCATCATAATAATTCGCAGAAGAAAAATAGAGCTTGTTTGTTCTGAGCGCTTCCAAGCTTTTTGTGCTGACAGGACGATACCGAAAAAGTAACTTTGGATACTTAATTGATTTGAATAGCTGTTCTCGCTCTGCCACAATATCATTCCCGGGCAAAGAACATAATGTTTTCCAAAATTGTTCTCGATCATTGTGATCCATTGATAACCCTCCTCTCAAGTATTAAATCACACATGAAATAATTACGTTTTTTATGTTCAAAACGCACCATTTTTGATAGCTGCATCAATCACTTTCTGCCATTCGTCAAATGAAACAAAATGGACGAACTTCTCTTTATCAAAGTCCGATGCTACCAAGAAACCGGCGAATCCTTTTTGATCTGCATAGCCTGCGACACCCCAAACATAGGAATGCAAAAGCCAGTTACACACATCCTTCACTTTGAGCGAGGCAGCTTGTCCTTCACCATAGCTTGACACGCAGATTTTACCACGAAAAGCCCAACCGTCTTCATCGGTGTACGGATATTTCGTAGCAGAGATTACGCCGCTCATGATTTTGCATTCGGGAAGTGTCCAGTTCTGCTCTTTGGCAACTTTCTCTGCTTCAATTTCGTCTTCAATGGCTTTTCGCAGGACGGTGGCAGAGTATAACACAGCACGGTTCAGCTTATGCTTCCCATATTCACCGTAGCTTGGAGCCCTTTGCCAAAGAGATATTGCCCAAGACTGTTTTTTCAATTCCCATTTCCATCTGCCATCAAAAATCATAGCAGTACCTCATTTTAATCGTTCACACAGCGGCAGGAGTTCTTCCAGTTTGGCGACGATGCGCTTTTGCTCAGTAAATTACGGGATAAGTTTCTCTCTTTTAATCCCATAAATATCATACCTAATTCTTTTGAATGTGCTGAGTGAACACTTTTTTTACTGCGACGTCACGATTGCTGGTATCATTCTTGGTTTTTTGGGAAACTTTATAACATGCCAAAATAGCACCTAAAAAGCCAGAACTAATGCAAATTACCCAAGCGCCAATTGTAACTTTTTCTGCCGTTATAGATCCAATTGCATGAAAGTCTGACGTTAAAAGTGATAAAAACAAAGTGCTTGCAATCGAAAGAAATATACTATAGAGATTGTAAAAATGAAACGTGCTCATATCCTTTTGTGCTTCCTCATATGCACAAGATAGTGAATTTCTTAGTTTCTCGTCGGAGATGCTGATCGGAATCTCTTTAACCACGATACCTTCATCCTTGGTATCGATTATATTCATATTACTTTCCGTCGCCATCATGCTCCTCCGCCTTTAGCAGTCCGAGAGAACCCATAGCAAAGAATTCCATATGACCACAGTTTTCGCATACTACTACCCCGGCAGGAATATTAGGACCTAAACTGATATTTTTTGTATCGTCACCTATTAAAATTGTAGCGAAACTTTGAGTGGTAGTAAATTTATTTCCACCACAATAAGGACAATCGGGAAATCTATGTTTATTCATTTTGCTGCCTATTGCGGCAATAAAGTCTTTTGGATTATATTTACTCATGGTCTGTTTTTCCTTTCAATGATTATTTCAACTGTTCGCATAATGGCAAAGGGTCTTCGATTTTGAAAAAGATATATTTTATTCAGAATCTTCCTCATTCGCACTTTGAGCGCTTAAGATTTGCTTTATGCCCTTAAGCTCATCACCAATCTTTTTCATAGTCTTAAGCAAATCTTCCTCGTCGGTCGTTGAGGAAAAAAACGTCATATAATGTTCTAAATCCACAAAGAGATCACTTTGATATCTTTCGCTTCCGTGCAAGCACGAAAGCTCAATCACTACGCTGCTTCTCCTCTCCCCACAAAGCCATCCGGCTTTGCGGGGTCCCCAAGACGGGCGAGCGAGAAACGCACCGTGGGCAGCCTTGGCAGGCTGCATCATGCCGCCCAATCTGTTTGGACACACAACGTCCGGCCTGCACACAAGACAGGCTGCCGTGGCTGGGGTTGAAAGCAGTCAAGACCCCTTCCACGAGCTGTGAGAGCTGCCAAGCTCTGTCCGCGCTGTTCCCCATCGCCGGGGCGCGAGCTGCAAATACGGCGTAAGAAAACCATAGCGACTATACTAGCGACTACAAAAGGCAAAAATCCGAATTTCAAATTTACATAGCGACTAATGTAGCGACTACGACATCCGAAGCGCAAAAATGTTGAATTTCATGGCTTGTACAAAATGAAAATCTAAAAATTCTTCTAAACAGAACGAGGATTTGTCTACGTTTGGCTTTTCTTGCTGCGCAAGAAAAGCGCAAGCATCGCATTTTGATGTCAAAATACTGCTTGCTGGGGTAAACCCCAGTCCCCCATGCCGCCCGCGGGCGGGAACTTCTCGGCAGCATTGCCGGAAAGTGAGTGTAAAAATCGGGTTCGGCAATATGGCCGAACCCGATCACAGCGGACTGCCCTAAAGCGCTTCAGACAACATTGTCAAAAGCGGTAGACGCTGAAAATCGGGTTCGGTGAATTCACCGAACCCGGTCAGACTTTTTGACAAGGTTGTCTGAAAGTAAGGGTTGGCAATCTTGCCAACCCTTACTTTACCAGATCGTCTCCCGCACCGCTCGAATCAGCGTCACCACCCATGACAGCGCCGCAAGACCCACCAGCACAAGGAAAATGCCGTCCGCCAGAGCGGTATGGGCCAGATACCACGGGCGGAATACCGTGATTACCAGTGCACCGTACAGCAGCGGCGCAGACAACCGTAGCACCTGTGCCAGACGGACGATCCCGCCCAGCAGCGCCAGCCCCAATGATAAAACAGCATACATCATGTTCCGAGCCTCCTTCTTCGATTTGTGGTATGTTACCATCGGCAGACAGACTTTATAAGGGTCTGTCTGCCGATTTTTTCGCTTTGGGTGTCAATAAGACACCCTTGATTGGACGGCGAGGGTGTCTATTGCACACCCTGGATTTCAATTTTTTTTGCAAAATTTTTGGATTTTTTGTTATTCACCATGCTGTTTTTTCGGGAGGGGTAGTGAGGGGGTATCTGAAAAAACAGAAAACCGCTCTCGGCAACATTGCCGGAAGCGGTCTGGAGGTGGTTTATGAACAAACAGACACATCGGACCTGCGTCCGCATGAGTGCCAAAGAATACAGCTGGCTCATGGAACGAAGCAAGGCGGCAGGGCTGCCCGCCAACGCATGGCTCATGGAGCAGCTCACCGACAATCGTCCCATCATCAGTCGGGACGGCGTCATACCGGACTTCCTTCGCCTGCTCAATCAGAGGGGGCGGGAGATCAACACCGTGGCTCGTGCCTTCAACAGCGGATATGGCACGGCAGAGGGGCTCCAGCAAGCACTCGACTGTCTGAAGGACATTGCCCAGGCAGCATACGAGGTCAGGAAGGAGGGGTTCACCCATGCGCCATAAGCGCAAAAAGCCGCTTCCCAGAGGGAAACTGCGGGACAACAGCAAAAGCATCTCTGTCCGGATGACAGAGGAACAATTTCAAAGGCTGGAACGCTATCGGGAACTGACCCGCCTGCCGGTCACCACCTATTTCCGCAAGCTCATTGCAGAGAGCGAGATCGTGGAAAGACCCAGCCGGATCAGGTTTCGGCTCCACGAGGAAGTCAACAAGATCGACTCCAATATCCGCCAGATTTTGCGGAATCCCCGCGCAAAGGAACTGGACCGGGAGGCGGCGGACAGAATCCGTTTCCTGCTGGAACACATTCTCGAACAGGCCTACCACATAAACGCACACCATGATCTGAGCCACAAGGACGGGCAGTAAACACCCACCCGTTCGCCCCGTGCCGCCCTGTGCGGCGTTCTTCCGCATGGGCAGCGTCCCTGCCCATCCCCTCCGGCAGAGGCCCCCACAGGCGGCGTGTGGGCAAACTCGATAAACCAAATAACACAAGGAGAGCCTATGGAGCAAAAAGCCAATATCACCATCGACAATCATCATATCACCGTTGAGTGGATGCAGACAGCCTGCGGGCGGGAGATTCGAGTCATCTCCGTGTTTCCCCGGCATGGCAGCGAAACCGCGGAGGACAAGCTGAAAGCTCTGGCGGAACTGGACTTTCAGCATCGGAAGCTGTGTGCGTAAAGTGCTGGACATTTCAGGCCGTTCGGGGTAGTGTGGTGTCGCAATGCTCTGAACGGTTTGGCAAAGAAAAGGAGGGCTGTATGAATCAGTCAAACCAAATCAGGAAAACCGCTCTTTACTGCCGTCTCAGCCAGGACGATGGGATAGAGGGCGATTCGAACTCGATCCAGAATCAAAAAGCCATTTTACAGAAGTTCGCGGAAGATCACCATTTCCCCAGCCCCTGCTTCTATGTGGATGACGGTTTTTCGGGAGGAACCTTCCAAAGACCGGCGTTCCAGCAGATGATCTCAGACATGGAAAACGGCGAGATCGGGATCATTGTGACCAAGGATCTCAGCCGCCTCGGTAGAAATCAGCTCCACACGGGACTCTACATCGAGGAACGCTTCCCCATGTTCGGCGTCCGCTACATCGCCATCAATGACAATGTGGACACCGACAGCAGCGAGAGCAACGACCTCATGCCGTTCAAGAATTTGTTCAACGAGTGGTTTATTCGGGACACCAGCCGGAAGATCCGTGCGGTGCTGAAGGCCAAGGCGGAACGGGGGGAACGGCTGGGAACCAGAACGCCTTACGGCTACCGAAAGGACCCGGACACGAAAAAACTAATCGTGGACGAAGAGGCGGCAGCTATTGTCCGCAGAATCTTTGCCATGTGCGCCGGCGGCAGTGGCCCCAGCCAAATTGCCCGCATTCTCAAGAAAGAGCAGATCCTGACGCCCACCATGTACGCCTACACCAGGTACGGCATCACGCACACCTGTCTGGATACAGCACATCCGTATAACTGGTCTGACAGCGCCATTGCCAACCTGCTGGAAAACGAAATTTATCTGGGCAACACCGTCAACATGAAGTACAGTACGAAGTCCTACAAGGACAAACGGAGGGTCGAGCATCCAAGAGAGGAATGCATGGTCTTTGAGAATACCCATCCCGCCCTCATTACGCGGGAGGTCTGGGACATGGTACAGAGAGTGCGGAAGAACAAGCGCCGTCTGACCAAGATGGAAGAACAGAGCAAGTACTCCGGTCTTGTGTTCTGTGCCGACTGCGGCTCCAACATGGTGCTGCACCGGGCACATACCATGTCCGCCAGCTACAATCACTTTACCTGTCGCACCTACAAGAAGGACGGGGAAGCTTGCACGGGGCATTATATCCGGGAGTGTGTTCTGGACGAGATCGTACTGGAGGACCTGCGCCGGGTGACGAGCGCGGCGCGGGAACATCCGGAAAAGTTCGCCGCCTACATTGGCAGCAAGCAGTCCACCGAGCTTCAGCGGGAGATCCGCAGGCAGGAGAAAGAACTGGCCGCCATGCGGAAGCGGAAAATGGAATTGGACACCATCTTTAAGAAGCTGTATGAGGATAGCGTGCTGGGCCGTATCACCACGGAGCAGTTCCAAATGCTCTCCGGCAGCTACACGGAAGAACAGAGCCGCATCACAGCCGGTATTCCACAGAAAGAGAGTGAGATCCAGTGCCTGCGGGAAACGGTGAGCGGGACGGACAGCTTCCTTGATAAGGCGAAGCGGTACACGGATATCACGGAACTGACGCCGGAGCTGCTGCGGCTGTTCATTGAGAAGATCGTGGTTCACGAGAAAGAGGTAAAGTGGTCTAAACACGCTCCCCAGACCGTGGAGATCTACTACAACGGCATTGGCTATGTCGGCAGCGGTCAGCAGGATGTGGAAGAAGCACTGGAAGCACCGGAATCCCTACAAACCCAGGACACAGAGAAGCCCCGGCAGGCATCGTAAACACGATGACCTGCCGGGGTATCCCAGGAATCACTTGTTACCCCTGTGAGGGGGAAACAAAAGGCTCGGGGCTGTTTTTTGCTTTATCCAGTCCGCGTCATAACCGAGGACAAGACAGCAATATTCTTTCCCGCTGGTATTGAACTGCGAGGATGCCATATATCCGCCAGAGTCGCTGTCTAACGTCTGCGATACCCGGCTCACGCCGCTGTCACCCCATGTATAATAATTGTTCATGGAACCGATGCCGGACGAGCAGGAGGTCACGCCGCGTATGACCGTCGTTTTCTGTCCGCCGTCCGCGCGGAACAGCACCAGCACCGCGGGGCAAAAGCCGCATTCGACGCTGTTCGGGTGATTTTGGCCCGATAGACCGGTGCCGGTGTATGTGCCGAACTTCGCGCGGCAAATCTTGCTGTTGGCAATCGTCTGCGCAATGGCGGTCACGGTCTCCGCCTCCGCCTTGGCCGCCACCGCGTCGGCGTTGGCCTTGAGCGTTTCGTCGATCTTGCCAAACGCCGCATTGAAGTCATCCATCTTGATAAAGTCCGACTTTTCCCACTTGGGCAGGCCGTAATTGGCTGTTTTTCCCATCGCGTCCTCCCCTTTCACCACGCGCGGCGCACGACGCTCAGCACGCCGATGGCCTCGTCGATGCTCGAAAAGCGGTAGACGCGCTCGTCGCGCTCGCGCTGCGCCTTTTCGATCGGGTTTTCGAATTTCATCCGCGCTAAGTGCTCGCATTTTTCGATCTGGGTTCTGGGTCGTTCATAGGTGTTGTTGTACATGTTTTTCCTCCTCATTTTGTGCAGCCCACGCATTTGCGCGGACCGTTTACAGCTATAAAGCTGTAAAGCGGTTTTTGGGACGAACCGGTGCAACGGAGGAAAAATTTTCCGCCTTGACAACGCGGGAAAGCGGGGTATAATGGAGATAGAAAAGGGCGCTGTTGTCATGACGGTTAGCCCTCAAAGCTGGTTAAAACAAATACTATGTTAACCGCTCGGTGGCCGCCGGGCGGTTAACACGCTTTTGGGGCTATGTAGGTCATTACCACGAGGACAATGACGAGACACAGAAGAAAACGCAGAGCATTTCCTCTTCCCATCCGCATCACCCCCTTTCGCAAGGGAGTGGCTAACCGCCGTTTACAACAGCGCCTACCTTTATTTTACGGTTTTTGCCGCATTTTGTCAATCTTTGCCGCCCGTTGGGCGGTTTTTTGCATTTTTTAGAGGGTTTCGAGCGTCAGCAGCGCGTCGAGCAGCGGCCACGCCTGCGCGAGCTCCCGCCCCGCCTGCCAGAAGCCGATGCCCTGCAAGCCCTTTTCCGCCGCGAGGGCGATCTTCGCGCGCAGCGAGCGCGCGTCCTCGAACCAGACGGCGTGCTCGCGCCGCATTTTGTCGAAGTAATGGTAGTAAGGCGAGCGCGCGGTTTCATCAAACTCGATCTCCGCCCCCACCAGCCGCGCCCGCGCGACGGCCGCTTGCGACGAGAACGTCTCGGCCCGCGTGCGGCCTTTTTCGTAGGGCAGCGGCCAGTCGTAAGCGTACAGCGGCGCGCCGAGGAAGATGTTCTCCCCCGCCGTGACCGAGAGCGCGTAATCGAGCACCGCGCACACCTGCGGCAGCGGCGCGATGGCCTGCGGCTCGCCGTAGACATAGCCCCATTCGTAGGTCATCAGGAACACGGCGTTCGCGGCTTTTGACAGCAGCGCGTAGTCGTGCGCCTCGTAGAGCAGTCCGCGCTGCTGCGCGCTCGTCTTCGGCGCGAGCGCGGCGACGACGGGCTTTCCCTCCGTGTTCAGCGCCTCGCGCATACGGCAGACGAACGCGGCGTAGTCCTCGCGCAGCTCCGGCGGGACGTACTCGAAGTCGACGTCGAGGCCGCAGTATCCCTTTTTCGCCATCGTCTGCAAAATCTCGGCAAGGAGCGCGCTCTGCGCGCGGTCGTTTTGCAGGAGCGCCGCGGCGTTTTCGCTCGAAAAATTCCCCTCCGGCGTCAGCGTCGAGAGGTGCATGAGCGATTTTGCGCCATAGTGCGCCGCACGTTCGAGCAGGCGCGCGTCGTCGAGCGGCGCAAGGACTCCCGCGGGCGTGATGCCGTAGGTGAACGGCGTCAGATACGTCAGGTACGGCAGGACCGAGTCGAGCAGCTCGCCGCCGATGTAGGGGTAGGCGTAGGCGTTCACGCCGAGCGTACCGAGCGGCGCTTCGTCTGCGTAGTCGATGGCAAGCACGTCGCCCTCGCGCAGAAGCTCGCGTCCGTGGAGGAAAAAGTTCCGCCGCAGGAGCGTCCTGACGCTCAAATCATAGTCCCGCGCAATGGACGAAAGCGTCTCCCCCGCGCGCACGGTGTGCAGTGTCTTCGGTGTCCGCACGACGAGCGCCTGGCCGATCACAAGCGGCGTACTCAGCGCAAGGCCGTTGTCCGCCGCGACGAACGCGGGCAGGGCGTCGTGCATCGCGGCGATGGAAGAAAGCGTGTCGCCGCGCTTTACAACATGAATGTGCATGGTCGATCACCTCGCGCCATTCTATGCCGGATTTTTCGCGCTTACCCCAGCGCGACGTCCAGTATCATCATCAGAAGGAAGCCCACGAGGAAGCCGCACGTCCCCCGCCGTCCGCCCGCGCGCGGCAGCAGCTCCTCCGCCACGACGTAGAGCATCGCCCCCGCTGCGAAGCTCAGAAGCCACGGCATCAGCGCGTGGATTCCCGCCGCCGCGAGCACGACGAGCGCGCCGAACAGCGGCTCCACCGCGCCGGAGAGCACGCCGGTCCAGAAAGCGCGCCGTTTCGACTTGCCCGATTGGTACACCGGCAGCGCCACCGCCGCGCCCTCGGGAAAGTTCTGCACGCCGATGCCGAGCGCCAGCGCGAACGCGCCGGCAAGGCTCTCCCCGCCCGCCGCGAGCGCGAACGCGAGGCCGACGGCCATGCCCTCGGGGATGTTGTGCAGCGTGATGGCCGAGAGGAGCAAAAAATCGCTGTGCACCTCTCCCCCGCCGCGCCGCCGCACGAGCTCGTCGAGCAGGAAGAGCGTCAGCGCGCCGAGCACAATGCCCGCCGCGGCGGGCAGAAACGGCGGCAGGCGGCCCTCTGCCTCCGTCTGTTCGATGGCAGGCAGGATGAGGCTCCACACGCTCGCCGCCATCATCACGCCCGCGGCAAAGCCCAGCAGCGCGCCCTGCGCGCGCTCGCACACCTTGCGGGCAAAAAAGAACACCGTCGCGGCGCCCAGCGCCGTCATCAGAAACGTGAAAGACGTGCCGAGCAGAGCCAGCATCAGTGGTCGAAGCATATCCGTTCATCGCCTTTACGGTTTGTCAGGCGGAAAAGCGCCTGTATGCCAGTATAGGCGGCAGGAATGAAAAACGTGAAAAAAGGCGCGGAGAATTCTCCGCGCCCTTTAGGCTCATATTGACTTACTGCATCAGCTGCGCGACCATGTCGGTGTACGCGCTGGGATCTTCGAGCGGCAGGCCCGCGATGAGGTTTGCCTGATCGTAGAGGATCTTGGCATACAGCGCCGCCTTGTCGCGGTCCGTTGCCAGCGCGGCGGCCATCGCCTTGACCGCCGGATGATCGACATTCAGCTCGAGGATGCGCTCGGCCTTGATGGGCTCGGGCATCTGGAAGTTCTTGAAGTACTTCTCCATCTCGAAGCTGAAGCCCTCGCCCGCCGTCAGGCAGACGGGATGGGTCTTCAAGCGATGCGAGACCTTGGCCTCCTTGATCTTGTCGCCGAGCGTCTCCTTGACGAACTGCATGAGCTCGGCGCTCTCGCTGTCGTCCTTGTGCTCTTCCTCGCCGCCAAGCTCGAGGTCGCCGTCCACGATGGAGCGGAACGGCTTTTCGTCGTAGTTCATCAGCGCCTGCAAAACGAACTCGTCCGTCTCGCCGGTCAGGTACAGAACCTCGTAGTCCTTGTCCTTCAAAAGCTCGGTCTGCGGCAGCTTGTCCACGGCGGCGATGCTCTCGCCCGCGGCGTAGTAGATGCACTTCTGGCCTTCCTTCATGCGCTCGACGTACTCCTTGAGCGTCGTGAGCTTCTTCTGCGTGGAGGAATAGAACATCATCAGGTCCTTGAGCGAATCCTTGCGGCTCTCGCCGCCGTCGCTCACGATGCCGTAACCGATCTGACGGCCGAAGTTTTCGTAGAATTTCTCATAGCCCTCGCGGTCATCCTTGAGGAACTTTTCAAGGTCGGCGCGGACCTTCTTTTCGAGGTTCTGGCCGATGACCTTGAGCTGGCGGTCATGCTGTAAAAGCTCGCGGGAGATATTGAGGCTCAGGTCCGGCGAGTCGACCACGCCGCGCACAAAGCGCAGATAGTCGGGCAGCAGCGAGTCGCACTTGTCCATGATGAGAACGCCCGCAGAGTAGAGCTGCAATCCCTTTTCATAGCCTTCCGTGTAGAAGTTGAACGGGCGCGAAGACGGCACGAACAGCAGTGCCTTATAGGTCACGCTGCCCTCGGCCGAGACGGTGATCGTGCGCTGGGGCTTGTCGAATTCATGCGTCAGCTCGGAGTAGAACTTGTTGTACTCCTCTTCCGTGACGTCGCTCTTCTTGCGCTGCCAGAGCGGCACCATGGAGTTGACGGTCTTCATCTCCTCGACGGTCTCGTACTCGGGCTTCTCCGGGTCGCTGCCCTCTTTGACCTTCTGCTCGGGCAGCAGCATGCGGATGGGGTAGCGGATGTAGTCGGAGTACTTCTTCACGAGCGCATGCAGGCGGTAGGATTCCAAGTACTCGCTGTACTTCTCCTCGTCCGTGTCGGGCTTGATGTGCATGATGACGTCGGTGCCGACGGCCTCCTTGTCGCATTCGGTGATCGTATAGCCGTCCGCGCCGGAGGACTGCCACTCATAGGCCTGCTCTTCGCCGTATTTCTTCGTGCGGACGGTGATGCTGTCGGCGACCATGAACGCGGAGTAGAAGCCCACGCCGAACTGGCCGATGATGTCGATATCGGCGTCCTTCTTGTCCTTTTCCTCGGTCTCCTGGCGGAACTTGTAGGAACCCGACGACGCGATGACGCCGAGGTTGTTTTCAAGCTCTTCGCGGCTCATGCCGATGCCGTTATCCGAGACCGTCAACGTGCGGTTCTCCTTGTCGACCGACACCGTGATGGCAAAATCGCTGCGGTTCATGCCGACCTTGTCGTCCGTCAGTGCGACGTAACAGAGCTTGTCGATGGCGTCGCTGGCGTTGGAAATGATCTCGCGCAGGAAGATCTCCTTGTGCGTGTAAATCGAGTTGATCATCAGATCGAGCAAACGCTTCGATTCTGCTTTAAACTGTTTTTTAGCCATAAAAGCATCCCTCTCTGAATTGTATTTGAACCTAAGTATAGCAGGAAATTCCTGATATTTGTTACCAAACTCTTAATTTTTAGCACTCGTCGGCAGCAAGTGCTAAAACAGGATAGTTACCTTTTATTATATATAAGAGAAAGGCCTTGGATTGGCAGTCTCAGGCTTGAACAACTCTGATGTCTCCGAAGTGAAAGTGCCTCGTGCGCGGCGAAGCCGCGTTAGCATTGCAAGACGATTTGCCTCTGCTCCTACTACCCGCTGTTGCGCAGCCGTTGGCGGCTCTGACGCCTTACGGATGCGGCACACCCCTTGCGGGTGCCGCTCTGCCTGTCTCGTAGCAGTGCAGCCTAATTTCCGTCTACCGAGGCACCCATCAATGCGGCGAGCGTTAGCAATGCCGCATTCCGCAGGCAGTCTGCCGCCGAGCAAACGTCACTCGCGCCTCACGATAGTAAGGCGCGGTTGAGAGTTGTTACGACTCGCAGGGATTCATGGCGAAGCCATGTACACCGCACCCGATTACCCGCAAGGGGTATGCCACATCCGTAAGGCAGCAAAGCTGCCAACGGCTGTGCAATCCGCAGGCTGAGCAGCTCTTCAAGATCGAGACTGCCAATGTGCGGGGTCGAGGGGGAAGGCCCCTCGTCCTTTCTCTTGGGGGATTAAAAGGGGGATATTCTCTTTCTGAGAAAGAGAATATCCCCCTTTAACGCACTCCCGCACGGTGCGGGAGCTCCCCCGCCGCGCAGCGCGCGGCGTTACAATCTTTTTCCATACATGAAAAGATCACATTTGAGCATGCCATTGTACAACTTACGTTTCTTATCGGCAAAGCGCCCGTAGCAGCGCTCAAAGTCAGGATGTGACGACAGCACATACACCCGCCAGGTGTCGGGTAATTTGTCCATCGCCTTGCCGAAAGCTTTATAGAGCTCGCCCGTCTCTTCGCGCTCAAGAAGCCGCTCGCCATACGGCGGGTTCGTCACGATGCGGCCATAGAGCCCGCCCCAATGGAAGCGCGTGGCGTCATCGACCTCGAATTTCACGATGTCATCGACCTCGGCCAATTCCGCGTTGTGGCGCGAGAGCTCGACGGCGTCGGGGTCGATGTCGCCGCCCCAGATCTCGTACTTGCCGTGGAATTCCTTGTCCATGGCCTCGTCCGCCGCGTCGAGCCAGAGCATTTTATCGAGCGTGGCCCAGTGCTGGGCGGCAAAGCTGCGGTTGAGGCCCGGCGCACGGTTGCGCGCGATGAGCGCGGCTTCGATGGCGATGGTGCCGCTGCCGCAGAACGGGTCGCAGAACGGGTCGCGGCCATTGTAGTGCGAGAGCTTGACCATCGCGGCGGCGAGCGTTTCCTTGAGCGGGGCGGCCACGCCGTGGGCGCGGTAGCCGCGCTTGTAGAGTCCCTCGCCCGAGGTGTCGAGCCCGACGGTCACTTCGTCCTTCATGATGGAAAAGCGCACCTGATAGCGCCGCCCCGTTTCGGGGAACTGCGCGATGCCGTAGGCCGCGCTCAGGCGGTCGACGACCGCCTTTTTGACGATCGACTGGCAGGCGGGCACGGAGTGGAGCGTCGAGTTGATGGAATAGCCCACGACGGGGAACTCCCCCTCGCGGGGGATCCAGTCCTCCCAATGCACCGCGCGCACGCCCTGAAAGAGCGATTCAAAATCCGTCGCGCGGAACTTGTGCAGAACCAGAATGACGCGCGCACCGCAGCGCAGATTGATGTTGAGCCGCGCGATGTCGCGCGCTTCGCCGTGGCAGAGGACGCGGCCGTTCTCAACGCGCACGTCAGAAAGTCCCAGTTTTCTGATCTCATCGCCCACTAAGCTCTCAAGGCCCAAGAGGCAGGGAATGACAAATTCCAGCATAATAACGCTCCCGAAAAAATGATTTGACTTTAGTATAGCGGATGGGAACAAAAAAGGCAATCGCCGCGTCAAAATAAGCATGGTAAAGCGGTGGAGCGTGTGGTACAATAGGAAAAACAGCGCGGAAAGCGCGCTGTCACATGAATGTAACATCAAACTTGCGCGAAATTTTTCGAAAAAATACGGAATGCAACACTAAAGTTGCTGGAAATGGACGCGCGGTTTTGCTATCTTATCCTCAGACAGAGAAACGGAGGGAACGCAATGGCATTTGGCGAGCGGCTCTAGGAGGTCCGCAAACGCAGCGGACTGACGCAGGAGGAATTTGCCGAACAGCTTCAGGTCTCGCGCCAGTCGGTTTCGCGCTGGGAGTCGGGCCGCGGCTACCCTGAGATGGAGAAGATCATCTTCATCTGCAACCGCTACGGTGTGACGATGGACGGGCTGTTCAAAGAAGAAGTCCCCACTCCCGGCGAGCCGCCGGTCGAAGCCCCGCTGCTGTCCGCGCGCACGCTCGGCAGCGAGTTGTCGAACCTGTACGCGAATCTGTCACCCTACAACAAAAGCATCGGGATCATGCTGCTGACCGTCATCGCGATGATCGGTCCGGCATACGTCTACTGTATGCGCAGTTTGAAAGGAGGAGCAGATGAAATGATGACCATTATCTGGATCGCCGCCATCATCATCTTCGGCATTGCCGAGGCGGCGACGGCGGGGCTGGTGTCGATCTGGTTCGTCGTGGGCGCGGTGGCCGCGCTGGTGGCGACGGAGCTGGGCGCGGCGCTGTGGCTGCAATTCGCGGTCTTCCTGGTCGTATCCATTCTGGCGCTCATCGCAACAAGGCCCCTTGCGCGCAAGATGCTGGATAAGACGATCGTGCCCACGAATGCCGACCGTGTGCTGCACCACGAGGCCAAGGTGACCGAAACGGTGGACAACGAGAACGCCACGGGCGCTGTGTACATCGACGGCAAGACATGGACGGCGCGCAGCGAAGACGGCAATATCATCCCTAAGGGGAAAATGGCAAGGATCGTTCGCATGGAGGGCGTCAAGCTCTACGTGCGCGAGAGTAAAGAACCCAGCGAGAGAAGAGAGTAAACCCAAACTACACAACATTTTAGGAGGAAAAGAACTATGGAATGGATCGGCTATATCGGTATCGGCATTTTAGTGCTGCTGGTGCTTCTGGTGCTCGTCACGAACATCCAGATCGTGCAGCAGTCGCGCGCCTACGTTGTTGAGCGCCTCGGCGCTTACAGCGCGACATGGGGCGTGGGCCTGCACTTCAAAATTCCGTTTTTCGAGCGCGTTGTGAAGAAGGTCAGCCTCAAAGAGCAGGTGGCCGACTTCGATCCCCAGCCCGTCATCACGAAGGATAACGTCACGATGCAGATCGACACAGTCATCTACTTCCAGATCACCGACCCCAAGCTCTACACCTACGGTGTCGAGCACCCGATGAACGCCATCGAGAACCTGACGGCGACGACCCTTCGTAACATCATCGGTGAGATGGAACTCGACCAGTCGCTCACGAGCCGCGATGTCATCAACGCCAAGATGCGCTCTATCCTCGATGAGGCCACCGACCCGTGGGGCATCAAGGTCAACCGCGTGGAGCTCAAGAACATCCTGCCGCCGCGTGAGATCCAGAACGCGATGGAAAAGCAGATGAAGGCCGAGCGCGAACGCCGCGAGTCCATCTTGCAGGCCGAGGGCCAGAAGCAGTCCCAGATCCTCGTGGCCGAGGGCGAAAAGCAGTCCACCATCCTGCGCGCGGACGCCGAAAAGCAGGCGGCCATCCTCAAGGCCGAGGCCGAGCGTCAGGCCGCCATCCTCAAGGCCGAGGGTGAAGCGCAGGCCATCCTGAACGTGCAGCAGGCACTTGCCGACTCCATCAAGATGCTCAATGAGGCCAACCCCAACGAGCAGGTCATCAAGATCAAGGCGCTCGAATCGTTCGAAAAGGCCGCCGACGGTCAGGCGACGAAAATCATCGTCCCGAGCGAGATTCAGAGCCTCGCCGGCCTCGCCGCGAGCTTTAAGGGGCTGCTTGAAGACGAGAAGAAGTAATTTCAAAAAAGAGGCTCTGCCTCTTTTTTGAGAAAGCCGTACTCCGCTTCGTGCCTTGCCGCCCTTGGCGGCTGCGACACAAGCTCCGCGAGAGGAGTAAATCGCCACGCGCCGGTCGCGGCGATTTACAACCTCAATTTTTTCCGCGTCTGCGGACGCGGAATTCTGCGAAGCATTTTGTCATAGTCAAAAAAGGAAGAGGTTCCCATCGGGAACCTCTTCCTTTTTTGATGTAAGGTGTTGCGAACTCAGCCCTCGGAATCCGTGCGGTTTCTCCAGGATATCTCCTGCTCGAGCTCGTAGCGCAGCTTCTTGTTCTCCTCGACAAGCTCGTCGTAGTGCTCGCCCTGCACGTAATACTTGACGAACGTGAACGTTGCCTCGTCAAGCTCCTCTTCCGTGTAGGACGGGAGAAGCGAGCCGTTCTTGCGCTGAAGGCCGGAGATATTCACGACCACCAGGCGGCGGTGCTGCTCGGAGAGCTGGAAGAGCTGGAGCTTTGCGGGAATTTCAAGCCCTAAGTCATAGGTGCTGTTCACGCGCTCCATGATGTTGCGGTACTCGGGCTTGGCCGAGACGATGACGCCGTGCTGCATAAACAGTTTCTTGAGGTAGTCCACAGAAACGTCCTCGCGGGTGATCGTGCCCTTGCCGAGACCTGTGAGCATCGTGTTAGACAGATTCAGGCTGACGTAAACTTCTTCGCCGGTCTTGGGATAGCTCATAATTTGCCTCCATTAAAGTCTGCGCCGCAAGCGCGGCTGGGATTGATATGACATTTTTATGGTAGCATGGCGGAGCGGAAAATACAAGCGGCAGGTTGTATGAACTGTCGCTTGCAAATTTGTCGGAATCGCCGCCGCGGCGGGATTTTCCTTGACAAGAGCGCGCGCCGCTGATACACTTTCCTTGTCTATTACGGGTGCGCACCTACCGGCAGTCAGGCGGAAGTCTGGCTGCCGTTTTGCATCCGGCATTTGAATAGGAGGGAATATTTATGGCTTACTTCTGGCCGCTCATTCTCGTTGTGGCGTCGAACAGCGTGTATCACATCTGCGCCAAATCGCTGCCCGAGAGCGTTGATCCGCTCGCGTCGCTCACGGTCACGTATCTGATCGGCTCAATCTTTTCGGGCATCCTGTATTTTGTGACGAACCGCGGCGGGGCGAACCTTCTGCACGAATACAGCCAGATGAACTGGGCGCCGTACCTGCTCGGTCTCGCGGTCGTCGGTTTGGAAGCTGGCAGTATGCACGCCTACAAGGCGGGCTGGCCGGTCAGCGCGTTTCAGGTGTCATCTGCGGCGGCCATCGCGACGATTTTGGTGTTCATTGGGTATCTTGTCTACCACGAGGCCATCACGGTCAACAAGCTCGTGGGCCTTGCGCTGTGCCTTGTCGGGCTGTTTTTCCTCAACAAATGAGTTGTGCCGCGGCTTTTGCCGTGGTATGATGGGGAAAACTTGTTTTAAAGAAGGAATTTTGATCTATGAAAGCTGCACGCGACTATCCGATCCTGACCGTCACCGCCAAGGGCACGCGCTGGCTCGAGAGCGGACATCCCTGGGTGTACGACTCCGACGTCGCCCGCGAGCCGGACGAGAGCGAGTGTGAAAACGGCGCGCTCGTCGATGTGGTGTCGGAAAAGGGCAAATATCTCGGCACGGGCTTTTTGAGCAGACTCAGTAAGCTCCGCGTGCGCATTGTCTCGCGCAACGCGAACGACCGCTTTGATGAAAGCTTCTGGCGGCGGCGCGTACGCTACGCCTGGGACTACCGCAAGGCGGTCATGGATGGGCAGACCGGCTGCTGCCGCCTGATCTTCGGCGAGGCGGACGCCTTCCCCGGCCTGACGGTCGACCGGTTTGAAAATCTTCTCGTCACGCAGACGCTCTCGCTCGGCATGGAAAAGATCAAGGACATGCTCTTCCCCCTCATTGTCGAGGTGCTGGAGCAGGACGGCGAGACGATCGACGGCCTTTTTGAGCGCAACGATGTCGTGCTTCGCGAAAAGGAGGGCCTGACGCAGAACAAGGGTTGGTTTCCCCTCCCCGGCAAAAAAACGCCCGAGAGCCCCATCACTGAAATTTGCGAGAACGGCGTTTTCTACCGTGTGGATGTCGAAAACGGGCAGAAGACGGGCTTTTTCCTCGACCAGAAGTTCAATCGCCTCGCCGTCGCGCACCTCGCGCACGGCAAGCGCGTGCTCGACTGCTTCACGCACACGGGCTCGTTCGCGCTCAACGCCGCCAAAGGCGGCGCAGAGCACGTGACGGCGGTGGACGTGTCCGAGAGCGCCATCGAAATGGCGCGCGCGAACGCGGCGCGCAACGGCCTTGAGGACAAAATGGACTTTCTCGCCGCCGACGTCTTCGACCTGCTCCCGCAGCTCGAGGCCGCGCACGAAAAGCCCTATGACTTCATCATCCTCGATCCCCCGGCGTTCACAAAGTCTCGCCGCACGGCGAACAACGCCGAAAAGGGGTACAAGGAGATCAACCTGCGCGCGATGCGCCTGCTGCCGCGCGGCGGCTACCTTGCGACCGCGTCGTGCAGCCACTTCATGCCCGCCGAACGCTTTGAGCGGATGCTGCGCTCCGCCGCCGCGGACGCGGGCGTCGAGCTGCGGCAGATCGAAGCGCGCACGCAGAGCTGTGACCACCCCATCCTCTGGAACGTGCCGGAGACGGATTACCTCAAGTTCTACTTATTCCAAGTGGTATAAATTGATATAAAAAATCCCCGCTGTTTTTACAGCGGGGATTTTTTTGGTTGTTTATTTGTTTTCGTCAGTGTTTTCCGCGGAAGTATCCGGCGTTTCGGGCTCAGTCGAGGGCTTGTCTTCAGTCTGAGTATCTTCGCCCTTGTCCTCCGGCGGCATTTCGATCTTTTCGCTCGTCATCGAAATGTGCTTGGCGGGCGCTTCGATCACGCTCGGCTGCGAGGGGCGGAAGCCGTCCTCGCTCTTGCGCGTGGAAGCGTAGGCCTCTTCGACGGCCGAGGGATCGCGGCCTTCGAGGATAGCGACCATTTCACCGCCAGTGATGGTCTCCTTTTCAAGGAGGTAGGCGACGACCTTGTCCATATCCTCGCGGTTGTCGCGGATGACCTGTACGGCGTCCTTGTAGCACTCGTCGAGGATACGCTTGACCTCGCGGTCCATGATGGCGGCGGTATCCTGCGCGCAGTCGAGGCCGTAGCCGCCGTCAAGGTACTGATTGCGCACCGACCCGAGCGCGACCATGCCGACCGCGTCGCTCATACCGTACATGGCGACCATGTTGCGCGCGATGCTCGTCGCCTCCTGAATATCCTGCGAGGCGCCGTTGGTCATCGTGTTCATCACGACCTCTTCGGCCGCGCGGCCGCCCATCGAGACGGCGATCTTCGCCATCAGCTCATCGCGCGTGCGCAGGTTCGTCTTGTCCTCTTCAGGCATGAGGAGCGTGTAGCCAAGGCTTCCCTCGGTGTGCGGGACGATCGTGATCTTCTGCACGGGCTCGGCGTTTTTCTGCTTGTAGGCGACCATCGCGTGGCCGACCTCGTGATAGGCGACGAGCTTCTTTTCAAACTCGGTGAGGACGCTGCCTTTCTTCTCGCTGCCCGCGATGACGAACTCGAACGCCGCGAGCATGTCCTCCTGCGTAACGAGCTTGCGTCCCTTGCGCACGGCGTGGAGCGCCGCCTCGTTGGCGAGGTTTGCAAGGTCCGCGCCCACGCAGCCCGCGGTCGCGAGCGCGACCTTCTTGAGATCCACGTCCTCGGCGAGCTTGATGCCGCGCGTGTGGACCTGCAGCGTTGCTAAGCGGCCGGCGAGGTTCGGGCGGTCGACGGTGATGCGGCGGTCGAAGCGGCCGGGGCGCAGCAGCGCCTTGTCGAGCACCTCCGGTCGGTTCGTCGCGGCAAGCACGATGACGCCCTTGCTCGGGTCAAAGCCGTCCATTTCGGCGAGCAGCTGGTTGAGCGTCTGCTCGCGCTCGTCGTTGCCGCCGCCGTAGCGCCCGCCGTCGCGGGATTTGCCGATGGTGTCGATCTCGTCGATGAAGATGATGCAGGGGGCGACCTTCGACGCCTCGGCGAAGAGGTCGCGCACGCGGCTCGCGCCGACGCCGACGAACATCTCGACAAAGTCAGAGCCGGAGATCGAGAAGAACGGCACCTTCGCCTCGCCCGCAACGGCCTTGGCCAGCAGCGTTTTACCGGTACCGGGAGAGCCGACGAGCAGCGCGCCCTTGGGGATCTTTGCGCCGATGGCGGTGTATTTTTCGGGGTTGTGCAGAAAGTCGATGATCTCGACGAGCGATTCCTTCGCTTCGTCCTGACCGGCGACGTCCGCGAACGTCACGCCGGTGGATTTTTCCATGTAGACCTTGGCGTTGGCCTTGCCGACATTGCCGATGCCGCCCATGCCGCCGGACTTTTTCGCGATGAAGTTCATCAGCAGCATGAACGCGCCGACCATCAGCACCGTGGGCAGAATATAGCTCACCATGAACGTGAGGATCGGCGAAACGGGCGGCTGATAGGGCTTGGTGTAGGTCACGCCGTGCTCATCGCACAGGGTGATCAGCTTTTCCGTCGCGTCGGGAATGATGGTGGTGAAGAGCGTATAGTTCTGATCATAGCTCTTGCCGTCGTCATCCGTGTAGGTAAAGCCGTCGACCGGCGTGATGGTGAAGACCGTGTCGCCGAATTCGATGGACTTGACCTTCCCCTCCTCCACGAGTTCGACAAGCTCGCTGTATGCGATCTCGCACGAAGACTCGGCGGTGCGGGCCTGATCGAGCATGACGGAGAGGTAGTTCACACCGATCGTCAGCAGCAGCGCCCATAGGACGATCGACCACATGCCCCCGCCGCGCCGGCGGTTCTTGTCGCCGCGATTGCGGTTGTTTCTGTTGTTTGGCTCCATGTTGTTCCTCCTGTCGGGAGACAGAAAAATGCGAAGATGCGCACTTTTTGAATTAGTGATTTCAACTATACCATATATAAGAAAATCGCACAAGTTTTCTACGGTGAATTTTCGATGAACTTTTGTTTTGCGCCCTCTTTATCTTGCCCTTGTTCTGTGTTATAGTTGCAATGGAGTATTCTATAAAAATTTGTCACAAGGAGAAATTTCTTTTATGGATAAGGAACGCAAGGAAAAGACCGCGCGCGTACAGGACGCGGAGGCCGACGGCATCATCGAGGGCCGCAACGCCGTGATCGAAGCGCTGCGCGCGGGCACGACCATCGACAAAATTTTCATCCAGAAGGGCGAGACCGATAAGACGCTCGGCCACATCGCCTCGACCGCCCGCGCCGCGGGCGTGGTCGTCGTGGACGCGGACAAGCGTAAGCTCGACTTCATGTCCCGCACGCACGCCCATCAGGGCGTCATCGCGCTCACGAGCGTGCGCGAATATGTCAGTGTTGAGGATATTTTGAATATCGCGCGCGAAAAAGGCGAAAACCCCTTGATCGTCGTCTGCGACGAGATCTCCGACCCGCATAACCTCGGCGCGATCATCCGCACGGCGGAGTGCGCGGGCGCGCATGGCGTCGTCATTCCCAAGCGCCGCAGCGCGGGCCTCACGAGCATTGTCGCCAAGACGAGCGCGGGTGCGGTGAGCTATGTGCCCGTCGCGCGCGTGCCGAACATCCCCGCGCTTTTGGAGCAACTGCAAAAAGAAGGCGTCTGGGTCTTCGGCACGGCGGCCGAGGGCACGAGCGACCTCTACTCCGCGGACCTCAAGGGCCCCGCGGCCATCGTCATCGGCAGCGAGGGCGACGGCATGACGAGACTGGTGCGCGAAAAGTGCGACTTCCTCGTCAGCATCCCGATGAAGGGTAAAATTTCGTCGCTCAACGCCTCCGCGGCGGCGGCCATCCTCCTCTACGAGGCGGTGCGCCAGCGCCTGGGGCAGTGACGGTAAAGAAGGAACGATATGGACCCCAAAGACCTTGAATTTGAAGAAACGCTCGCCGACTCCGAGCTGCTGCTGAAAAACACGGCCCGCAGCATGGATGAGGACGCGGAATTCACGCTCGAGAGCATTCTGGCCGAGTACGGCAGCGGCACGCCCGCCGCGCCCGAACCGGAAGAAAAAGCAAGCGAGCCGCCCGCGGAGGAAAAGCAGTCGGCAAAGGTCGTCCCTCTGCCGAAAAAGGCGGAGGCGGCGAAAGAGAGCGTGGACGATACGGCGGACGGGACCGCCCGCATCCCCGTCATCCCCTTCCCCGGTGCGAAAAAGGCCGAAGAGCCGATAGAAGCCGAACCGGAAGAGGAAACGGACGCGGAAACCGAAGAAGAACCGCCGCAGGACGACGAGCCCAAGTCCATGAGCTTGCAGGACATCCTGGCCCAGACCGTGCAGGAGGCGCTCTCCGAGCGCGAGGACACGATCATCGAGGAGGAGCCGCCGCGCCGCGGTTTGTTCTCCCGCCGCAAGATGCGCGACACCGAGCAGCTCTACGACGACGCGGAGGAGGAAGAGGACGAGGAAGAAGAGTTCGAAGAGCCCGAACCCGAGCTCCCCGAGCCGCCGCTGACCGAAACGCTCTCCGACTACCGCGCCCAGCTTTCGGGCGCGACGAAGGCGCGCCGTGGGGCGGGTATTTTCACGCTTTTGCTGTGCGTCATGGCGGTGCTGGAGCATTTTTCCATCCTGCCGGAGGCGTACACCGCTGATCCGATGATCCGCGCGCTGCCGCCGCTGGCGGTCGAGGCGATCGTCTGCGCCATCGGCTGGCGCATTTTTGCGGGCGCGCTGCGCTCGCTCAAACAGGGAAAAGTCACATCGGGCTTTTTGACGATGCTTCTATGCCTTGTCACGCTGCTCGATACGGCACTCTATGCTTTTCTTCCCGCGCGCGCGGCGCTGTCGCTGCCGCTGCCGGTGCTGGGGGCGATGTCGGTCTACTGCGCGCTGCTGGGCGAAAGTCTGCGCCTGCACAGCATGTATGACACGTTCCGCATCGCGGCCATCGGCAATGCGCCGTATATCGTCACCGTGACGGCAGGGGGCGCGGCCAAGCGCGTGGGCCTGCCGGGCGGATTTTCGAATTCCGCGCGCGCGAACGACCCGTATTCCCGCTGGCAGAGCGTGCTGCTGCCGGTCTTCCTCGCGGCGTCGGTCGTGTTCGGCATGCTCTCGACGCTCGAGACGAAGCAGAACGCGCTGCTTGCGTGGAACCTCTCGGTGATGCTCGCGAGCGCGAACCTGCTCGCGTTTCCGATGGTGTGCGCGCTGCCGCTCAAGCGCATCGCCGCGCGGCTTGCCAAAAGCGGCAGCGCCGTGGCGGGCTTTTCCGGCGCGGACGCCATCCGCCGGAGCAACTGCGTCATCCTGACCGACGGCGACCTGTTCCCGCCCGGAACGGTCACGCTCGGCGGGCTCAAAGTGTTTGGCGAGGAGAGCGGCAAGGTCATCTCCTACGCCGCGACGATGGCCCACGCGTCCGAAAGCGGCCTGAGCCGCCTTTTTGACAATCTTCTCGCCAGCGACGGCGGCTTCCGCGAGCAGGTCGAGGACGTCGACTTTTACGAAGAGGGCGGCGTCGGCGGCCGCATCCACGGCGAAACGGTGCTCTTCGGCACGGCGGGCTTTATGAGAAAACGCGGCGTGAACCTGCCGCGAAACCTTGGCCTCAAGACCGGCGTGTTTCTCTCGGTCGACGGTACGCTCATCGCGGTGTTCGCCGTGAAGTACATGCCCGCGGAAAATGTCGACTGGGCGCTCCACGCCCTGCACCACAGCCGCATCACCCCCGTGCTCGCCGTGCGCGACGGCAACATCACCCCCGCGCTCTTAAAGCGCAAGTTCGGCACCGACGCGCGCGCGGTCTATCCCAAGCTCTCGACGCGCCTGGCGCTCTCCGAGCGCGGCGGCGGGCGGCCGTATGCGCTGCTCATGCGCGAGGGACTCATGCCGTATGCCGAGGTCGTGCTCGGCAGCAAGCGGCTCTGCGCGTCCGCCAAGCGGTGCACGGTGCTTGCATTTTTAGCCGCCACAGCGTCGACGCTCCTTGCATTTTATTTAACTTTTGTCGGCGCATACAGCGTGCTCACGCCGTTTTCTCTGCTCATTTACGTACTTTTGTGGTCGCTCAGCGCGCTGGTCGACGCCCTGCTCAGCGACCGTTATTGACACTTCGAACGAAGAAAACGAAAATTTGCGGAAAAATATGGTTGTAATGGCGAGAAAAACATGATATCATTTCTGCATTGAGTATTATCCCATCTTATGGCGCGAGCCGATCTGGGATTTACGATTTTCGGAAGGAGACTGACCCATTATGAGTGCAAAAGACATCCGCAATATCGTGCTGCTTGGCCACAGCGGCAGCGGCAAGACCACCCTCGCTGAGAGCATGCTGTATCTCACCGGCGGCACGGACCGTCTGGGCAGAATTGCCGACGGCAACACCGTTTGTGACTACGATCCCGAAGAGATCCGCCGCCAGATCTCCATTTCTCTGGCCGTGGCTCCCGTGGAATATGACAGCTGCAAGATCAACGTGCTCGACGTGCCCGGCGGCTTCGACTTCGCCGGTGAGGTCGCGGAGGCCGTTCAGGCTGCCGACGCTGCCGTCATCGTCTGCTCGGCCAAGGCCGGCATGAGCGTCGGCGCGGAAAAGGCGTGGAAATATTGCGAGAAGAACTCTCTCCCCCGTCTGCTCTACATCTCCAAGACCGACGAGGAGAACTCCGACTACAACGCCGCGTTCAACACGCTGCGCGAGCGCTTCGGCAAGAACATCGCCCCCGTCGTCGCCCCCATCTGGGACGAGAGCAAGAAGGTCATCGGCATCATCGACGTGCTGCATAAGCGCGCATTCGAGTTCGGCCCCGGCGGCGGCCGCGTCGAGATCGAAGTGCCTGAGAACAAAAAGCCCGTGCTCGATGAGCTCTACGACGCGCTCAAGGAGTCCGTCGCCGAGACGAGCGAGGAATTTATGGAAAAGTTCTTCGCCGGTGAAGACTTCACCTATGCCGAGATGATCCATGGCCTGCGCCAGGGCGTTAAGGACCTGTCTCTCTTCCCTGTCGTGTGCGGCTCCGCCATTCAGGGCATGGGCACGCGCATCCTGATGGATACCATCGTCGAGCTTCTTCCCCAGCCGCAGGACGCCCGCGCCCTGATGGCCGAGAATGAGGACGGCGAGTCCTCCGAATTCGTCGTCGCGCCCGGCGCACTGCCGACCGCGTTCGTCTTCAAGACCATTTCCGACCAGTACGGCAAGTATTCCTACGTCAAGGTGCTCTCCGGCTCCATCAAGCCCGATATGCCCATGGTCAACGCCCGCACCGGCGAGACCGAGAAGCTCGGCCGCCTGTACATCCCCAAGGGCAAGAAGTATACCGAGGTCAAGGAGCTCACCTGCGGCGACATCGGCGCCATCGCCAAGATGGACAAGGTCAAGACCGGCGATACGCTCTGCGAGCCGCGCAAGGTCGTCAAGATCGAGCCCATCCCGTTCGATGAGCCCTGCTACAGCGTCGCCATCGCGCCCAAGACCCGCGGCCAGGAGGATAAGATGGCCCAGGGCCTCAACCGCCTGAACGAGGAAGATCCGTCCTTCCGCGTCGTCAACAACGCCGAAACGCACCAGATGGTCGTCTCCGGCGCGGGCGACATCCAGATCGACGTGCTCGTCAACAAGCTCAAGAGCCGCTTCGGCGTCGAGGTCGTGCTCGACACGCCGCGCGTGCCCTACCGTGAAAAGATCCGCAAGACGGTCTCCAAGCAGGGCCGTCATAAGAAGCAGACCGGCGGCAGCGGCCAGTTCGGCGACGTTTGGATCCGCTTCGAGCCCAACGAGGAGAGCGAAGAGATGGTTTTCGCCGAGGAAGTCTTCGGCGGCAGCGTCCCCAAGAACTTCTTCCCCGCGGTCGAAAAGGGTCTGCGCGAGGCCTGCGTCCACGGCCCGCTCGCGGGTTATCCCGTCGTGAACCTCAAAGCCGTCCTTTACGATGGCTCCTATCACCCGGTCGACTCGTCCGAGATCGCGTTCAAGACCGCGGCGAACCTCGCCTACAAGGCAGCCATGCCCGAGGCGTCCCCGGTCCTGCTCGAGCCGGTGTGCGAGCTCAAGGTCACGGTGCCCGACCAGTACATGGGCGATATCCTCGGCGATCTCAACAAGCGCCGCGGCCGCGTCATGGGCATGACCCCGACCGGCAACGGCGAGCAGGTCATCGAGGCCGAGTGCCCCGAGGCAGAGCTGATGAGCTACGCCATTGACCTGCGCTCCATGACCCAGTCCCGCGGCTCGTTCGTGATGCACTTCGTGCGCTACGAGCAGTGTTCCGCCGACGCACAGGCGAAGGCTGTCGCTGCTGCGAAGGCGATGCAGGAAGCGGAATAATTGCTTCTGCACAGCAGAAAATAAGTAATAAGAGAGGGCTTCTCGAAAGAGAAGTCCTCTCTTTTTCCGCGCATGGCGCGGAGGGGGGGAGCAGCCCGAAGAGGCTGCGGCTTTTCCCCACACCGTGTGGGGCTGCGGATAAGGGGGATATTCTCTCACGTGAGAGAATATCCCCCTTGGACCCCCAAGAGAACGCAAGGGGCCTTGCCCCTTGACCCCGCCATTGCAAGCGAGCAGCTCGAAGAACTGCAATGCTTGCCGAATCAGGTGCCTGCCTTGTTTTATATCTAAACGATTTGACTTACTTCTATCTTCGCTGTCGCTTTGCCTGCGATTCATTACCCTTACATAACTGCGTTCTACTTCGGATTCTATCAATCCTGGTATTGCCTGCCGAAGCGGCATAGCTTCGCTCGCCGCAGTACGCATTATCGAAACGGTATGCATTGTTGGCAGCAGGAGATTAGTCTGTACCTCTACAAGATGGGCAGAGCGGCACCCGCAAGGGGTGTGCCGCATCCGTAAGGCAGCAGAGCCGCCAACGGCTGCGCAACAGCGGATAGTAGGAGCAAGTCAAATCGTATAGCAATGCTAACGCGGCGACGCCGCGCGCAGACATTCCCATTCCGGAGGCATAAAGGTCATTCAACCCTGAGACTGCCAATCCAAGCCTTTCTCTTGGGGGATCTAAAGGGGGCCATTCTCTTTTGTGAAAGAGAATGCCCCCCTTTGCCGTTCCCCTGCGACGCGCAGGGAACTATATCATTCGATGGAAAGCTGATACTTAATAGGCAACGCCCCAATAAATATCAGTAGTGCACTCTTTGCCGCAGCAGACGCACTTGCCGGTGGTGCCGCTCTGCTTGAGGGGCATGCAGCGGGAGGAAACGCCCGCCTGTTCCTTCATCTTGAGCTCACACTCGAGGCTGCCGCACCACTTGGTGCGAGCGAAGCCGCCGCGGCCCGCGGCCATCTCCTTCACCTCGTCGATGGTCTTTAAGTCGAACGTGTTGTCTTCGAGGTTCTTTTCCGCCACGGTGTACATGTTGTCATGGATGGCGTCAAGCAGCGCCTTGATCTCGTCAACGATCCCCTCGATCTTGGCCGTGACCTTTTCGCCGTTGTCGCGGCGGACGAGGCAGCAGTTGCCCTCGGTCAGGTCGCGGGGACCGAGCTCGAGGCGGATGGGCACGCCGCGCATCTCGTACTCAGCGCACTTCCAGCCCATGGACTGGTCGCTGTCGTCCAGCTTGACGCGGACGCCCGCGGCGATGAGGTCCGCCATCACGCTCTTGGCTGTCTCGAGCACCTCGGGATTCTTATGCGCGGCGATGGGCACGATGACGACCTGCGTGGGCGCGATGCGCGGGGGCAGGACAAGGCCGTTGTTGTCGCCGTGGGTCATGATGACCGCGCCGATCATGCGCGTGGTGGAGCCCCAGGACGTCTGGAACGGGTACTGGAGCTTGTTGTCGCGGCCGGTGAAGGTCACGTCATAGGCGCGGGAGAACTTGTCGCCAAAATAGTGACTCGTCGCACCCTGAAGCGCCTTGCGGTCCTTCATCATGCACTCGACGGTATAGGTCGCCTCGGCGCCCGCGAACTTCTCCTTCTCGGTCTTGCGGCCGGGGACGACGGGGATGGCGAGCACGTGGCGGAAGAAGTCGGCATAGCAGTTGAGCTGCTGCATCGTCTCTGCCTGCGCCTCCTCGGCGGTCTCGTGGATGGTGTGGCCCTCCTGCCACCAGAACTCGCGCGAACGCAGGAACGGGCGGGTGGTCTTCTCCCAGCGGATGACGGAGCACCACTGGTTGTAGAGCATCGGCAGCTGGCGGTAGGTCTGCAATACGCGGGACCAGTGGTCGCAGAACATCGTCTCGGACGTGGGGCGGAAGGCAAGGCGCTCTTCGAGCTTCTCGCTGCCGCCCATCGTGACCCACGCGACCTCGGGCGCGAAGCCGTTGACGAGCTCGCCCTCTTTCTTGAGCAGGCTCTCAGGGATCAGAACGGGCATCGCCACATTCTCGTGTCCGGTCTTTTTGAACTCCGCGTCCATCAAACGCTGCATGTTCTCCCAGATGGCGAAGCCATAGGGGCGCAGAATGGTAAAGCCCTTGACGCTGGCGTACTCAACAAGCTCCGCCTTGCGGCAGATGTCGGTATACCATTGGGCAAAATCGTCTTCAAGATTCGTGATCTGTTCTACCTTTTTATCTTTTGCCATGTTTATGTTCTCCCTCAGTTTCAGGATAGAGTTCTGAACTGTTATTGTATTGTTTTTGCGCCGAATTGTCAAGCACAGGCGCGGAAAAGGTGCGGAACGGCAACGCCTTTCCGCACCTTTCTGTATTTTTCTCACACCACCGTCGGGAACCGGAGGATGGCCTTGAAGAGGTCGCCATCGATGGCGAGCGCCATTTTGCCGCCCTGCAATTCCGTGAGGCTCTGCGCGATGGAAAGACCCAGGCCGTTGCCCTCGGTCGAGCGCGAGCTGTCGCCGCGCACAAAGCGCTCCATCAATTCCTCGGCGGGAATGTTCAGCGCCGCGCGCGAGGTGTTCTTGAAGGTCACGACCGCGTCGCCGCCGGTCTTTTCAAGCGTCAGATAAACGCGCGTGCCATTCTGCGCGTATTTGCAGATGTTCGAGAGCAGATTGTCGATCACGCGCCACATCAACGCGCCGTCCACATTGCAGAAGAGCTCCTTGTCCGGCATCACGCTCACGAGCGTCAGGTCCGCCGCGCTCAGCTTGTCGCCGTACTCGCCCTCGACCTGCGATAGAAGCTCGTTCATGCTGCACCGCACGGCGTTCACGGGCAGGTTGCCCGTCGTGGCCTTGCTGGCCTCGACCAAGTCCTCCGTGAGCTTTTTGAGCTTGAACGCCTGCCGCTTGAGGACGGCGAGGTATTCTTCCTCCTGTTCGGGAGTGTGCTCATGCTGCAAAAGATCAACGTAGTTGATGATGCTCGTGAGCGGCGTCTTGATGTCGTGCGAAACGTTTGTGATAAGTTCCGTTTTGAGCCGCTCGCTCTTGAGCTGCTTGTCGATGGCCGCAGCCATGCCGTCGCCGATGGAATTCAAGTTCTCGGCGTGGCGCTTAACGTCCCAATACATCCACTTTGTGTCCACCTGCGCGTCAAGATTGCCGGCGGCGAGGGCTTCGCCCTCCTTCTGGAGCTTTCGAAGCTGGAGCGAGAAGAGGCACGCGGCGACGGACAGCACAAGCATCGTTAGCAGCATCGCCCCTCCCGCGCGATTTGCCGCAAATATACCGAGCATCATGCTGACCACAAAGCAGCCCACCGCCGTGCGCCAGACGAGCGGGATGGCGTGCAGCAAACCCACAACGCCGCGACAGAAGGCGCAGAGCACTCTCCAGCACCACTTGACGATCTTCCAGCACAGGCGCAGGAGCTTGTAGATAATCGTTCCCTTCCACAGTCTGCCCACCTTGACGCGCGCACAGAATGTCACCCACGCGGCAAAGACGAGCACCGCCAGCGCAAAGCTTATCGCCAGCAGCAGCACATCGTAGGGCGGGGTATAGAAGCTCACATAGGAGTAGACCTCCTCCACCGCCACGCACAGCAGCGCAATGATCGTGCCGTCAACGAGAAGATAGAGGTCGAAGGGGATTTTTTCCTGCCAGCCGCCCTGCAGCTCGCCGTCCTCGCGCCGCGCCGCCGTGCGGGCGAGGAAGATGAGCAGGAACAGCTCCATCGCGCCAAAGAGGATGAGCATCTCCAGGGCGTTCTGCCCCCAGTTTTCTGCCTTGTCGTAAAAAACCTTTGCCCAGTAGATATCATCCTGCGCGGGAAGGCCCTTCACAAGGTAGACATCAAAGGTCTTGTCAACATAAACGGTGCTGTAGCAGAAGGTATCACCGTCGCTGACGTTGCTGAACTCCACCTTGTCCTGCTCGTCCGTCACACGGAAGCGAATGTTGCTGTAGCTGTCTCCCTTGGAGTAGATCTTGTCGAAATCATAGTTTCCGCCTTCCATGGCAATATAGTCGTCGCAGATCTCCCACGTCTTTTTGCCGACCGCATACAGGCAGAGGTCGCTCGTGTAAAAGTCCCGACCCATACCGCCGTAGGAGTAGGCAAGTCCTACAACATAGGTGAGGATCACCGGCACGAGCGCCGCCGCCAGCAAAAAAGCGACCGTCTTTGTCCAGAAATTGCGTATCCACGCAGCCTTCATTTCTTGTCCTCCATTTTATACCCCAGCCCCCACACGACCTTCAGGTAGCGCGGCTCGGAGGGGTTGATCTCCAATTTTTGCCGCAGGTGGCGGATGTGCACGCTCACCGACGTCTCCGCCCCCAGCGAATCCTCCTTCCACACAAGCTCGTAGATCTGGGCGGAGGAATAGATGCGTCCCGGGTTCTTCATCAGCAGCCGCAGGATGTTGAACTCGATGGGCGTGAGCGCGACCTCGTCGCCGTCGACCGTCACGCTTTTTTTCTCCTCGTCGAGCACGATGGGTCCGACGGTGTAGACGTTCGCCTGCTCCTCCACCTTCTTTGCCCCAAGCTGCGTATAGCGGCGCAGCTGCGAGCGCACGCGCGCGAGCACCTCCACGGGGTCAAAGGGCTTTGTGATGTAGTCATCCGCGCCGATGTTCAGGCCCAGGACCTTGTCGCTGCTCTCGCTCTTGGCCGTGAGCAGGATGATGGGCACGTTGCTCTTTTCGCGCAGCTTCGCCGTCGCGGCGATGCCGTCGAGCTGGGGCATCATGATGTCCATCAGGATCAGATGGATGTCGTTCTTCTCCACGACCTCCAGCGCCTCGCGCCCGTTGCTCGCCTCAAACAGGCAGTAGTCCCCGCCGGAGAGATAGATCTTGAGCGCGTTGACAATGTCCTGTTCGTCGTCACAAATCAGAATGTTGTACATTTTCTCACCTCATGTTGGTCATTGTATCAGCCGTTTTCAAACAAAAACAGCGATTGTTTCTTAATTCTTACTTAATATCCTCTCAAAAAAGGCCGAAAGGGGCTTCCTTTCGGTCTTTTTCGGTTGTTTTCTTATCTTTTTCGGTCAATTTTGCGATAAAGGCGGAGCGCTCTCTCCGCCGCGACTCCCGCGGCGTGCGCAAGGCTGCGCGCGTCATAATGAAGCTCTGCAAAGCAGAACGCGGACTTCCCCGCCGCCGCGAGGCACAGAGACTTTTCTTCTTTTTTCCGCCGGCTGTACCAAATCGACATAGTTCTCCTCCTCACAAATCACACCCGTCGAGCGCAGCAAGGCCGAAGCGCGCGGCGAGGCTGATCTTCGCGCGCTCGTCGTCCGAGGATGCATCATCGAATTTCGTGCGCAGCTCACGCAGGAACAGGCCGCGCAGCGAATCCTCCTGTGCTCGCGCCCAGACGTCCTCGCCAATGCGCGTCTCATCGCGCAGCTCCAAGTGGAAGAAGTCGGGCGCAAACTGCTCTTCGATCGACTTGAGATCAAGCCCACGCTCATCCGTCTCTCCGGTGAAAATAATGCGGTAAATATCGCGCACAGTCGCATCCGGCAGGGCCGCGCGCAGCGCGTCCTCCGCCGATCTTCCCGTCACATCGACGTTCAGGACCTCATACCGTCTGCGCGCGAACGGCACAAACGAAAGTTCGGCCTTCCCGCGCTCCACCGTGCCCGTAAGGATGCCCTTTTCGCCCAGCTCGTCGAAACCGCGGCCCTCCGGGCAGCCGGAGTAGGCGTAGGTCGTCTGCCCTTCGCGCAGGAAACCGCCGAACTGGTGTGTGTGGCCGAGCGCAAGATAGTCGATCCCGCTCTCCTTGATCTGCCCTTTCGTGAGGGGATCGTAGCGCGATTCCGTGGCGGAGATATCACCGTGCAGCACCATCAGATGGATGAAATCGTCCTCCGGTGCGCGGAAGCCCGCAAGCAGGCTCTCATCCTGCACCGGCGCGGTGAACGCCGCGCCGTATATGGCGCACTGAAGCTCCGGAAGCTCCACGCGCTCGACCGTCTTCGACGTGAAGACGTGCACGTTCTCCGGCCAGGAAAGCGTCGCGTAGGGCGACTTCGCGCTGTACGGGTCGTGGTTGCCGGGGGCGATGAACACTCGCGCCTGCATTGCGCCCAGCGCCTCAGAGAGCGCTTCCAGCGTCTCGCGATAGGTCGTGTCGCTGTCGAACAGGTCGCCCGCGAGCAGCACGAGATCGACGCCGTTCTGATTCACGTAATTCGATAGTCTCGTCAGCAGCTCGCGGCTCTCGCGGCGGCGCTGGCGCGCCTGCTCGGCGCTCAGCGCGCCGAACGCGCTGTCCAAATGGAAGTCCGCCGCGTGGACGATCTTCACGCTCATGTGTTCTCTCCTCTCATGCCTGCGGGGCGGGCGCTTTCTCCTTGCACACGTCGACCCAGGCGACAAAGTTTGAGGAATACTTCTCAAGCTCGTCGCAGGTCATCTCGATGGCGCTGTTCGCGCTGCCCGCCGCAGGGAAAACCGTATCGAAGCGTTTGAGCGACACATCGAGATAGGTCTTCACATTCTCCGGCAGAGCAAACGAGCACACGCCGCCCGGCGCGTGGCCGGTGAATGCGCAGGCCTCATCAAAGGTCAGCATCTTTGCTTTCACGTGGAAATACGCCTTGTACTTGGCGTTGTCAATTTTCATATCTCCCGCCGTCACGATGATAATGGGCTCGTCGTCCGCGAGCTTGAAGCTCATGGACTTCGCGATGCGCGCGCCCTCCACGCCGACGGCGACGGCGGCCAGCTCGACCGTCGCGCTCGACACGTCGAACTCGCGGATGCGGTCGGCGATGCCGAAGTGTTCAAAATAGGCTCTCACTTTTTCGATGGACATTTGCGTTGTTCCTTTCTATTTTGCGCTTTTTCAGCGCACATCGACGCGCTCGACGCTCACGCAGAGCCCCGTCGCGTCATCCAGTGTAAAAATCGCTCCCTGCATCTTGCCGGCGCTCTTCTCCGGCTCGCGGTAGCGGCCCGGGAGACCGCCAAGAAACGTCTCGACCGACTGCTCGGGCTTGATACCGAGCACGCTGCGCACCGCCCCCGTCATGCCGAGGTCCGTGAGGTAGCCCGTCCCCTTGGGGAAGACCTCTTCGTCCGCCGTCGGCACGTGGGTGTGCGTGCCCCAGATGGCGCTGACGCGGCCATCGAGGTAATAGGCCATGGCGAGTTTTTCGCTCGTCGCCTCGGCGTGGAAGTCAAGCAGCGTGAACGTCGGCTTTTCGCCGCTTTTGAGCAGCTCGTCCGCCGTTTTGAACGGATTGTCCGCATGGAACGCGAGGTCGCAGCGGCCGATGAGGTTCATCACTGCGATGCGGGCGCGCCCGCAGTCGAAAACGCCGTAGCCCCTCCCCGGCACGCGCGCGCCGAGATTGTGCGGCCGCAGAATATACGGGCAGTCGTCGAGGTAGTCGGTGATCTGCATCTTGCCGAATGTGTGGTTGCCAAGCGTGATGACGTCCGCTCCCGCGGAGAAGATGCGCTCGGCGTCGTTCGGCGTCAGGCCGACCATCGCGGCATTCTCGCCGTTGACCACGGTGAAGTGGATGTTCTTGAGTTTTTTCACGGCGCGCAGATGGTGCTCGAGGCAGCTGACGCCGCAGCCGCCCACCACATCGCCGATGGCCAGAATATTGTAGAGCATGGCGTTCCTCCGCTTTGCGTTTTCCCCAGTATAGCAAGGCGCGGGACAAAACGCAAGAAAGGCATGAAAAAAGGCCCCGCAAAAGCGGAGCCTTTTTCTTATTTCGCGTATTCGATGGCGGCCGTCTCGCGCAGGACGTGCACCTTGATCTGGCCGGGATATTCCATCTCTTCCTCGATCTTTTTGGCAAGCTCGCGCGCCAGAATGACCATCTGGTCCTCGCTGACCTGGTCGGGCTTGACCATCACGCGCACCTCGCGGCCGGCCTGAATGGCATAGGCCTTGTCGACGCCGGGATAGCTGCCGGTGATCTCCTCAAGCTGCTCGAGGCGCTTGATGTAGTTCTCCAGATTCTCGCGGCGGGCGCCGGGACGGGCGGCAGAGATCGCATCCGCCGCCTGCACGAGGCAGGCAACGATGGTCTGCGGCTCCACGTCGTTGTGGTGCGCCTGCACGGCATGGATGATGTCATCCTTTTCGTGGTACTTGCGCAAAAATTCGACGCCGAGGGCGACGTGCGTACCCTCCATCTCGTGGTCGACGGCCTTGCCGATATCATGCAGCAGGCCTGCGCGCTTGGCGGCGTAAACATCCGCGCCCAGCTCGGCGGCCATCATGCCCGCAAGGTGCGAGACCTCGATGGAGTGCTGCAGAACGTTCTGGCCGTAGCTCGTGCGGTAGTGCAGGCGGCCGAGCATCTTCACAAGCTCGGGGTGCAGACCGCGGATGCCGGTCTCCAGCACGGCGCGCTCGCCCTCAGACTTGATGATGGCGTCCACCTCGCGGCGGGCCTTGTTGACCATCTCTTCAATGTGCGTGGGATGGATGCGGCCGTCGGCGATGAGCTTTTCGAGCGCCAGGCGCGCGACTTCGCGGCGCACGGGCTCGAAGCACGAGACGGTGATCGCCTCGGGCGTGTCGTCGATGATGAGGTCGACGCCCGTGAGCGTTTCGATCGTGCGGATGTTGCGGCCTTCGCGGCCGATGATGCGGCCTTTCATCTCGTCATTGGGCAGGGGCACCACACTGACGGTGATCTCGGCAACATGGTCGGCAGCGCAGCGCTGGATGGCAGAGGCGACGATCTCGCGGGCGCGGGAATCGGCCTCGTCCTTGGCGCGCTGCTCCAGCTCCTTGATCTTGAGCGCGGTCTCGTGCGTCACTTCGCTCTCGACCTGCTCGATCAGGTACTTCTTGGCGTCTTCGGCGGTAAAACCGGAAATACGTTCGAGCATTTCGGTCTGGCTGCGCTTGATGATCTTGATTTCTTCGTTTTCCTTGTCCAGAGCGGCATGCTTCTGGTTGAGGGCCTCCTCGCGCTTTTCCAGCGCGTCGGTCTTGCGGTCGAGGTTCTCCTCCTTCTGCTGGAGCCGGCGCTCCTGCTTCTGCTGCTCGGCGCGGCGTTCCTTGACTTCCTTCTCGTATTCGTTTCTGGAGCGCAGGATATCTTCCTTTGCCTCCAACATGACTTCGCGTTTCTTGTTTTCAGCGCTCTTGATCGCTTCGTTGACAATACGAAGCGCCTCTTCATCGGCGTTGGAGATCTTCTCCTCGGCGCGTTTAGCGGCTCTCTTGCGAATCCAAATACCAAGAAGAATGCCAATGACGAGCGTCCCCACCGCGATAAGCGCAGCGTAGAGATAGCTGATCATGCGATTCCTCCTGTGTGCTGTTTTTTGATCGATGCGATTGATCTATCGTTGGGTTTTTGAATCATAAACGGGAGATTCCCCTTCTCTCCCCTCCATAAATCCAAAAAACATTGTAAACTTTTTATAACCAGCTGTCAAGGAAAAGTCGCGCCCGGAAAATATCGGAAACGGGCGAAGATCACACCGCGATGTAGGCCTGCGCCGCGTAGCCGAGCTGGTCGTTGTAGCCCACGGAGTACCAGCCCTGATAGCTCCCGTAGACCTGCACGCTCTCGCCGTTCGGGATGCTGCCGACCACTTCCCCGTCGATGCCGGGATAGCTTCGTAGGCGCAGCGCCGATCCCTCCGTCGTGACGACGCCGGTGCGCACGAGCTGCGGGTAAATGAACGGCAGGCCGAAATACTCCGTCAGTCCCCGCGCGATGGCCTGCGCCGCGGCGTCGAGGTTATTTTCGATCCAGCGCGCATCGTCGTAATTGTCGTGATAGCCGAGCTCGATGAGATTCGCAGGGTATCTGGGCCGCCGCACCTCGCCGAGCGTTGTGGTCGCCTGCGTCGTCACCTTTGCAGGCAGCGGGTAGACCATGCGCAGCTGCGCGGCGAAGAGCTCGGCAGCTCGCTTTCCGTCGCTGCTCGTGGGATAGTAAAAGACGATGATGCCGCGGTTCTTCCCCGCCTGCCCCTCCCCCGAGGCGTTGGAGTGCAGGGCAAGGTAAAAGTCAAAGCCTCCGAGGCTGTTCGCCTGCGCGATGGACGAGGCCGCGGTCATCTCCGGCGTGTTGCGCACAAAGGAGATGGTGTTTGCGTAAAGGTACGGCTCGAGCGTGTCGGCCAGCAGATTCATCCAGTATTCCTCGCTGCCACTGCCGTCGACATACGGGTTCCAATCCTGCGTGGAGGGACTCAAATAAATTCTGGGCATGTGCAAAACCTCCCGTCGTTTCCAGTCTATGCTTGAAAAGCGGCGCACATGCAAAAAAAGAGACCGCCGAAGCGGTCTCTTTTTCATTAGCAGGATGCTTTGCGTTACACGGACGCAGCCGCCTTGTCCTTCTTGTTCTCGATACGCTGGAGAACGAGGACGACGACCAGCACCGCAAGACCCGCAAGGTCGGTGACCGTGCCGGGGATGACCATCAGCAGGCCGCCGGCGACCAGCGCGATGCGGCTGATCCACTTCATATCGCGGATCAGGTATCCCATCAGGCCGGAGGCGATAGACGCCATACCGAGGGTCGCGGAGATGACGATGGAGGCAACGCTCAGGAACTTGACGTCGTTGCCAACGAAGATCAGGGCGTTATTGTAAGCAAAGATGTAGGGGATGATGAACGCCGCGATTGCGAGACGGGTCGCGTTCCAGGCGGTCTTCATCGGGGGAGCCTTGGCGATGGCGGAACCGGCGTAGGCAGCCAGCGCAACGGGCGGGGTGATGTCTGCGACGATACCGAAGTAGAAGCAGAACATGTGGGCAGCCATCAGGTTGAGACCCATGCCGGAGGCAAGGATCGGCGCGCAGGTGGTGGCCATGATGATGTAGTTCGCGGTGGTGGGAACGCCCATGCCGAGCACGATGCAGCAGAGCATCGTCAGCACGAGAGCGATGATCAGGTGACCGTTGGACAGACCGACGATCGCGCCGATGAGCACCTGGCCGAGACCGGTCATGGTGACGACGCCGGCGATGATACCAGCCATACCGCAGGCAATACCGACGCTCAGGCAGTTCTTGCCGCCGTTTTCAAACGCGTCGATGATGGTGGGCAGGCTCTTGACGTTGGGCTTGCTGATGGCGTAGTTGATAACCAGCAGCGCGAAGGCGATGGCAAGGCAGAGCGTGCTGCCGTTCTCGCCCATGAAAGTGCCGGGCTGGAAGCTGCGGCTCATCAGCGTCATGAACAGAAGCGGGATCAGGGGAACCGCCATGATGAGCTTCTTCTTGCCCTCTTCACGGCTGATCATCGAAACGACAACGCAGTACAGCGTTGCATACACGGCGGCGGTGGCCATCGTGAAGCCGATCATGATCATGTAGACCAGAACGACCAGCGGGAGGATCAGGTAGATCTGCGGGAGCAGGAGCTTCCACTTGGGGAGCTCTTCGCGGGGCAGGCCCTTGAGGCCGAGCTTCTTGGCCTTGAAGTGCACGCCGAGGAAGATGCCGAGGAAGTACAGGAATGCGGGCAGGATCGCACGCACGATGATCTTTGCATAGGGAACGCCGACCATTTCCGCCATCAGGAACGCCGCAGCGCCCATGATCGGGGGCATGATCTGACCGCCGGTGGAAGATGCAGCCTCGACCGCGCCGGCAAACTCCGGGGGATAACCGGTCTTCTTCATCATCGGGATGGTGACGGAACCGGTGGTAACGGTGTTACCGACGGAGGAACCGGAGACCATGCCGCACAGAGCGGAGGAAACGACCGCGACCTTTGCAGGACCGCCGGAAGCCCAACCGACCAGCGCGTTCGCGCAGTCGATGAAGAAGTTTGCGACACCCGTGGCCTCCAGGAAGGCGCCGAAGATGACGAACAGCGCGATGTAGGTCGAGCAGACGCCGATCGGGGTGCCGAGGATACCGGTCGTGGTGTAGAAGAGGTTATACATGACGGTCTTTAAGTCCTTGCCCGCACCGAAGAAGGCGTAGAGCACGAACACCGTCGCTACGCAGATGATCGGCATACCGACCACGCGGCGGCAGCACTCGACGAGGATCAAAGTGCCGATGATTGCAAAAACGATCAGAAGGGGGATGGAAATGCTGCCGATCTGCACGACAAAGGCCTTCTGGATTCGCGTACCGGCAGACACGATTTTTTCAAGATTTAAGGGGTAGAAGAAGAAACAGAACGCGCCGACTGCCGCCATGACGATATCGTACCAAGGCATGTAGTTGACCTTCTGAGAGCCCTTCTTGATGGGGTAGTAGATAAACACGAGAATGATGACCAGGCCGAGGAAGAGCGGACGGCGCGCACGCTCGTCCATCTTGATCCACATGTTCATCACGATCAGGAAAATGCCGAACAGTGCCGTAAGGACACGCAGAATCTTGCGGGGAGTCCCCTCCCAGACGCGCGTGTTCGACTCACGGTCGTACTTTTTCATGATCGCATCGACGTCTTCCATGGTGCCGACGTCGTTGTCGACTGCAACATTGTTGAGCTTTTCGTTTTCAGCCATGATGCAATTTCCTCCTAATTCTATTTGAGAGCGTCCGTGCGCTCAGACGAGCCAGAATTCGTAATTAAAACGCACAGGCGCGTTTTTTCCACACAAATCACGCAGACTGACATCCTCGCCGTTTACATTGAGTACATGGTCAGAGACCGTACCGACAATGTAGCCGACGTTTGTCCTGTCCTGATGGATGTTTCGGATGACCATTGCCCAGCCCTTATAATCGGGGCGGTCCACATAGACCTTGTCAAGCGTTTCGCCGGGGTTGAGCTCCGTCTGCACGCCTGCGCCAAAGGAGCAATAGGTCGTCTCCTCCACATAGATCGTTTTGTTTTCGATCTCGTAGGTATCGGTCAGGGGGTATTTGTTCACGGAATGGATAAAGGTCACGGAAAAGCGGTCTCCCTCGCCCATTTTGTACCGGGCGTAGACCTCGCCGGTGTCGCGGTTGCGCAGGGTCAGATAGTAGCCGGAGCGAGGAAGAAGCACGGCGGCCGCTGCAATAATCGTTATTATTGCAGCGGCCGCAATTATGTATTTCCGCAGATGAGAATTCACGTCAATACACGGTAGCGATCCTGCTTACAGGACGCCGATTTCCTTGTAGTACTTCTCAGCACCGGGATGCATGGTGACGGTAGCACCAGCGGAGGCAGTCTCGGGATCGAGGAAGCCGAACTTGGCGTGGCCTTCGGTCAGAGCGTCCTTGTTGTCGAACATGGCCTTGACGAACTCATAAACGACATCCTCGCTCAGATCCTTGGAAGCAACGAGAGTAGCCTGAATGGCGACGCAGACGACATCGCCGGTCATGCCGGTATAGGTGGTGGAGGGCAGGTCGTCACGGATCAGGAACGGATAGGCCTCCTGAATGGCGGCGAGCTCTTCGTCAGTGAGGGAGACGAGGTTGAGGGTGTTGGTGGTGGCGTAGTCGACGATAGCGGTCGTGGGAGCACCGGCGACGGTGAAGGCGGCATCGATCTTGCCGTCCTTGAGCTGGTCAACGCCATCCTGGAAGGAGCCGTTCACCGCATTGACGTCGTCCTTGGTCAGACCCGCAGCGCCGAGCACCTGCCAGGCGTTGATCTCGGTACCGGAACCAACGTCACCAACGCAGACGGTCTTGCCCTTGAGGTCGGCAACGGTGTTGATGCCGGGCTTGGCAAGGATCTGAACGGTCTCGTTGTAGATACCGGCAACCCAAAGAGCGTCGGTCTCGGGAGCGCCGTCGAAGGAGTTGGTGCCCTCGTGCGCGTAGTTGATAACGTCGGACTGCAGAATGGCCATCTGAGCCTCGCCGTCGGTGATCATGTTGACGTTCGCGACGGAAGCGCCGGTGGACTCAACATTGAGGGTGGAAAGGGTCAGCTTGGAGTCGAGGACGGTCTTGAGAACGCCGCCGACAGCGTAGTAGGTACCGGAGGTACCGCCGGTCGCCAGAGTGATCGCAACGGGGGAGCTGGAATCGCCGTCGTTGTTCTGGCTGTCATCCGTCTTCTCACCGCCGCAGGCGACCAGCGCGAAGACCATCGCGAGAGAGAGGATCAGAGCTAAAAACTTTTTCATACGCAATCTCCTTTTTGATTCTTCCGGCATTCACCGCTTCACCGGCACATGCTCCGCCGCGTGGGGGCGCTTCGGAGCACCTACGTTGGAGAAGCGTTGAATTCCGAAATTTACTTGCCTCTTTCAGGCAGTCTCATTATAGCTGAATGACAGGTCTATTGCAAGACGTTTTTACTTTTTTGGATATTTCGCCAAATTATCGTTGAATTCCGTCATCATTCGACCGATTATTTCGTTAAACATTTATCAGGTTTTCAATTTTTTCTTTAGGTATAAAAAATCAGGGCGGCAAAGCGCCGCCCTGATCGCATGAAGGTCTCACATACTGATTATGCAAAATCCGTGTGTTATTTACTTCTTTTCCTTGTTGTCCACGACCTGCTTGAGAAGCGCGGAGAACTCGTCCATGCTCATCGCGCCGAGGTCGCCGTCCGCGCGGTGGCGCGGGGAAACGGTGCCGTTCTCCATGTCGCGGTCGCCGACGACGAGCATGTAGGGAACCTTCTCCATCTGCGCGTCGCGGATCTTGCGGCCGATCTTCTCGTTGCGGTAGTCGACCTCGACGCGGAAGCCCATGTCTTCGAGCTTCTTGGCCTGCTCGGCGCAGTAGTCGGCGGCGCGATCGGTAACGGGCAGGAAGCGCACCTGCTCGGGCGCCATCCACGTCGGCAGCGCGCCGGCATACTCCTCGATGAGGTAGGCGAGCGTGCGCTCATAGCAGCCGAGAGACGTGCGGTGGATGATGTACGGCAGCTTCTTCTCGCCGTTTTCGTCGATGTAGTACATGCCGAAGCGCTCGGCGAGCAACATGTCGATCTGGATGGTGACGAGGGTGTCTTCCTTGCCGTAGACGTTCTTATACTGGATGTCGAGCTTCGGGCCGTAGAATGCAGCCTCGTCGATGCCGACGGTGTAGTCGACGTCGAGGTCCTTGAGGATGCGCTCCATCACGCTCTGGGCGTGATCCCACTGCTCCTTCGTGCCCTCGTACTTGTTGTTCGGGTTCGCGGGATCCCACTGGGAGAAGCGGAACGTGCACTTGTCAAGAAGGCCGACGGTGCCGAGGCAGTACTTGGCAAGGTCGAGGCAGCCCTTGAACTCCTCTTCGAGCTGGTCGGGACGCAGGACGAGGTGGCCTTCGGAGATCGTGAACTGACGCACGCGGATGAGGCCGTGCATCTCGCCGGAATCCTCGTTGCGGAACAGCGTCGAGGTCTCGCCCAGGCGCATCGGCAGGTCGCGGTAGGAGCGCTGGCGGTTCAGGTAGACCTGATACTGGAACGGGCAGGTCATCGGGCGCAGGGCGAAGCACTCCTTCGTCTCGTCATACGGGTCGCCGAGGATGAACATGCCGTCGAGATAGTGATCCCAGTGGCCGGAGATCTTGTAAAGGTCGCGCTTGGCCATCAGCGGGGTCTTGGTGAGAAGATAGCCGCGCTTCTGCTCGGTATCCTCGACCCAGCGCTGGAGCACCTGCACGACGCGCGCACCCTTGGGCAGCAGCACCGGAAGACCCTGACCGATGCAGTCGACGGTGGTGAAATATTCGAGCTCGCGGCCAAGCTTGTTGTGGTCGCGCTTGACGGCCTCCTCGCGTTCTTTGAGGTAGGCATCCAGCTCTTCCTTCTTCGGGAAAGCGACACCGTAGATGCGCTGGAGCACCTCGCGGTTCGAGTCGCCGCGCCAGTAGGCGGCGTTGCAGGCGGTCAGCTTGATGCCGTTGCCCTTGATGCGGCCGGTGGAGTCGAGGTGCGGACCGGCGCAGAGGTCGGTGAACTCGCCCTGCTTGTAGAAGCTGATGACGGCGTCCTCGGGCAGGTCGTTGATGAGCTCGACCTTGAACGGCTCTTCCTTTTCTTCCATAAACTTGATGGCCTCGGCGCGCGGGAGCTCAAAGCGCTCGAGCTTGAGCTTTTCCTTGCAGATCTTGCGCATCTCGGCTTCGATCTCAGCCAAATTCTCCGGCGTGAAGGAGAACGGGGCGAGCATATCGTAGTAGAAACCGTTGTCGATGCTCGGGCCGATGGCGAGCTTCACCTCGGGCCAGAGGCGCTTGACGGCCTGCGCCAGCACATGGGAGCAGGTGTGCCAATAGGTCTTGCGGTACTCAGGATTTTCAAACGAAAACTGGTTCTCTTCGCTGATCTTGACTTCTTCAGACATGTTATTTACCTCCATTTTCACTTGAGGGTGCAAAAAAGCTCCACCCCCGATGTCTATCAGGGGTGAAGCATCGAAATACTCCACGGTTCCACCCTGCTTGCGCATTCTGCGCCGCTTGTGTCCGCTGTAACGGGCGATCCCGTCCCGCTTGTTTCGCGGGCGGCTCAAGGGTGGTACTGCCGGCTCTGCACGCAGGACGCTTGCACCAAATGCGTCCCTCTCTTGGCGGCGAACTCCGGTTTCTTCCCTATCCAAGCCATTTTGATGATGGGAGTGTACACCCGCCGCGCGCGTTTGTCAAGCAAAAAGTGTGCACAGTGTGCGCACTTTTACAATAAATTCATCAAAACTCCGGCGGGCGGTTTTTGGGCGGCTTGCCGTCGTCCTCGTCTCTGCCGAGAATGCCCGAAAAGAGTTTTTTGCGCTTTGCACGCCTTTCCTCCTCTTTTTGCTTCTGCTCCACCTTGTAACGCTCGATCGACTCCAGCTCTTCAATGCGCTCGCGCGCAACAGCGCGCAGCATATCCGGATTGGCATCGTAAACGATCGCACGCAACTCGTCCATCGTCATTTCCTCGCAGGCATCCCGAAAGCGCTTTTCGCGCACGTCCTCCGGCTCAAAGAATGCCATGCGGCCGCACCACGAGCAGATGTACATATCCACCTCGACATGATCGGTCCAGAGATTCGAACCGAGGCTTGAGCCGTTCATCTCGAGGGTCTGCTTCCCCTGAGGCTTCATTTCGTGTCCGCAGACGCAAAGCTTACCGAGCATATCGTTCCTCCTTTTTATGCACTTCCTGCTTGGGAATGTCATCGTAAAAGGCAAAGGTCTCTTCAAAGAGCTTCTCGCCGTAGGCGCGCAGCTTCTCGCAGTATTCATCGTAGGCGGTGAGCATCTGCCGCGCCTCGTCCGTCAGTACCGCGCCGCCGCCGTGCTTGCCGCCCGCCGTGGAGGTCAAAAGATGGAAGCCCAGCCCGTCCTCGGCATTGCGGACGACCGTCCACGCCTTGGAATAGGCCATGGACATCGACAGCGCCGCCGCGCGCAGCGAATGCAGCTCGTCTACGCGCTTCAAAAGCTGGGACACGCCTGGGCCAAAGCATTTCTGGTCGGAAAACACACGGGCGGAGAGAACAACGCGGAGCTCACGATCCATAGGGCGGCACTTCCTTTCTGTTGTATTTCATTATATCCAGGTGAATGCGGTTCGTCAATACGGCAAAAGCTAAGCGGGAGCATGCCGCTCCCGCTTTCTTCACTTTAAGGTGTTGTAGTGCGTATTTTCGCCGTCGAACAAGAAGCCGTCCGTGTCGTGCACGCGGCCGTTCGACAGCATCTGCCGGTAACGCACATCGTTCGAGATTCCATTGATATTTGTGCCTGTCAAACTGCGTCCGTTGCTGCGCAGCTGCGCGTTTGCGCTCTTTTCCGTCTCGGGGTTCAGATAGGTCTTACCGTAGAGGTTGCCGTTTTCGTGCGTGATGGTCTTGTCGCTGCCAAAATAGCGGCTGCGGTCGCTGGCGCTCGCGGCGGCATTGCGGCGGTCGACGCTGCGCGTCGTATTCTCTCCGTCGCCGTCCATGTCGTCGCCCATCATGCCGTCGCCGGTCACGCTGTCGTCTTTTTTGTTTTCGCCGCTCATGTCGTCGCCCGGCATGTTATCCTTTTTTTTGCCGCTGTCCGCCGCGCCGTTGTCGGTCGTACCGGTCGACGGGCCGTTGGCGGTGTTGCTGTCCTTCTTCTCCCCGCAGCCCGCGAGCGAGAAGAGCAGCAGCGCCGTCACAAAAAGCATGGCAAGGGTCTGCTTCATTGCTGCATTTCTCCTTACGTTCATCTCCCGCGATACCCAAGCATTAGTATGTGCACGAAGCAACAAGAAACCAGACGTAAATTTTGTCAAAACGCATGTCACCGACACTAACTCGGCAAAAAGCTTCGCAGAGTTTCGCGCCTATAGGCGCGAAATAATTTTAATCGTAATTCCCAACGACATATGCGTTGGAAATTACACTTCTCAGGCCGCAAGTGTGGAAATTGCTTGCCTGCGGCAAGCAATTTCTGCGCGCAGCGGGTGTAAAAAGCAAAAAAAGAGGACACCTTAACCGTGGTGCCATAAGAAAACATGAAAAAACCCAGTAAAATCAATGTTTTTTAGGGCAGCGGAAAACGGGGCAGGTCAAAACAACTGAATAATCAGACAGAAACAGGGTGTTGTCAAGCATGACAGCGCCCTTTTCTGTTCCCCGGCCAAGCCGCAGATTTTGAAAAAAGTCTGCGGCTTTTCTTTTTGCCCAAAAGCAGAAAGGAGGCGACGGCCTATGTACTTCACTTCCGGCAGCGACCGGGCCTTTGAACAGCTCATGCAGGGCAAGCCCGGTTTCGACCACTACGACAGCGGCGAGGCGGTCACGCCGGAGGACTGCGGCACCTGCCGCTTTTATCGCCCGCACTGGAAATATCAATTCTGCGTCTATGCGGAATGTCCCTACCAGCCGGGCAAGCTGACCGCCTACGACGCGGTGACATTTCGAGTGAAAGGAGTTGAGAACATGGCAGTATTTCGTGTAGAGCGTAACAAGGGCTACACGGTGATGTCCAATCACCACCTGCGGAACAAGGACTTATCCCTGAAAGCCAAGGGCCTGTTATCGCAAATGCTCTCCCTGCCGGAAGATTGGGACTATACGCTCAAAGGCTTATCCCTTATCAACCGGGAGCAGATCGACGCGATCCGGGCCGCAATCCGGGAGCTGGAACAGGCCGGGTACATCGTCCGATCCCGTGAGCGCGACAGCCAAGGACGCTTGCGCGGCGCGGACTATGTGATCTATGAACAGCCCCAGCCTGTGCCGGATTCACCTACGTTGGAAAATCCAATGTTGGATAATCCAACGCAGGAAAAGCCTACGTTGGGAAAACCAACGCAATTAAATAAAGATATATCAAGTAAAGAAAAATCAATTACTGATGTATCAATTACCGATCCCATTCCTATCCTTTCCCGACCCTCTCCTTTGGAGGACGAGGCGGCACAGCCGCCGGAACGGAAAGGAACGGAAGCGAAATCACAGAGCGCCATAGAGATTTATCGTCAAATCATCATGGACAACATCGAGTACGAACACCTTTGCCAGCACGTCAAGGGCATTGACCGGGAAACGCTGGACGAGATTGTGGACTTGCTGGTGGAAACCGTATGCAGCGCCCGCAAGACCATCCGTATTGCCGGGGACGATTACCCGGCAGAGCTGGTGAAATCTAAGTTTATGAAGCTGGACAGCTCTCACATTGAGTTTGTCTTTGACTGTTTGAGCAAGAACACTTCGGAAATCCGCAACATCAAGAAATACCTGCTGGCTATGCTGTTCAATGCGCCCAGCACGATCAACGGGTACTATGCCGCGCTGGTGGCCCATGACATGAACACCGGCAAAATCTGAAAGGAGGACGGCCCTATGAAACAGGGTGCATTGATTTTCGACGAGCGCAGCGACCGTTACGACATTCGCTTTGATCTGGCGGACTACTACGGCGGCCTGCACTGTGGAGAAACCTTTGACGTGATGGTGGGCGGCAGGTGGAAGCCCACCCGCATTGAGTACGGGGCCAACTGGTATCTGGTTGGCATCCGTGCCGACGATCTTTCCGGCCTGCGGGTGAGGATTTAATCGGGGACAACCGGCGCAAGTGGCTGTCCCTTTTCTGTTTCCTGCGGCGGCTGACGGGGCCACCTTAACCGTGCCGCCGCACTTCTGCGAAAGGAGGGATAGCGATTGCAGGAGGAAGTAACCCAAAAGACAATAGCCTTTTCCATCAAATCGGCCAAGCTGACAATCCAAGTGCTGCAAGCGGCGGCCCGTAAGTTTCTGGAAACCCAAAACAAGGGCAAGACCAAGCTGCACCACGGCCAGCAGAGCCTAAAGCAGCTCAAAAAGCACGGGGCGGCCCTGTCCAATATCGAGATCACCGACGCCAACATTGGACTGTTTAAGCCCTGTGCCAAGAAATACGGCGTGGACTTCACGCTGCGGAAAGACGCCACTACCCAGCCCCCGCACTACATCGTGATTTTCAAGGCCAAGGACGCCGACAACATGGAACAGGCGTTCAAGGAGTTCACGGCCAAGAAGTTGCAGCGGGAGGAACGGCCCTCGATCCGCAAGGACATTGCCGCAAGCAAGGAAAAGGCAGCGGCCCGCAACGCTGACCGGGCCAAGGAAAAATTCAAAGAAAGGGGGCTGTCACGATGAAGCCGGAAATGAAAAAACTGATAATCGCCAATCTGCCCTATCTGCTGTTTGTCTATCTGTTCGGCAAGCTGGGGCAGGCGTACCGGCTGGCGGAGGGCATCGACCTTTCCCAAAAGCTCCTGCACTTTGCGGACGGCTGCGCGGCGGCCTTTGAAAGTGCCGCCCCCAGCTTCCACCCCATTGACCTGCTGATCGGCGTCGCCGGTGCTGCGGCGCTGCGGCTCATGGTGTACTGCAAGGGCAAGAACGCCAAGAAATACCGCAAAGGTGTGGAGTACGGCAGCGCCCGATGGGGCGGCCCCAAGGATATAGCCCCCTATATCGACCCCAATTTTGACAACAACATTCTGCTGACACAGACGGAACGGCTGACGATGAACAACAGGCCGAAAGACCCCAAAACCGCAAGAAATAAAAATGTTCTGGTGATCGGCGGTTCCGGCTCCGGCAAGACCCGGTTCTTCGTGAAGCCAAACCTGATGCAATGTGTGTCCAAGGACTATCCAACCTCATTTGTGATAACCGATCCCAAGGGCAGCTTGATCGGTGAAGTGGGCCAGCTCCTTATCCGCAGCGGCTACCGCGTGAAAGTGCTGAACACCATCAATTTTTCCAAGAGCATGAAATACAACCCGTTTCGGTATCTGCACTCGGAAAAAGACGTGTTGAAGCTGGTAAATACCCTGATTTGCAACACTAAAGGTGAGGGCGAAAAAAGCGCGGAAGATTTTTGGGTGAAATCGGAACGGCTGTTCTACACGGCCCTGATCGGCTATATCTGGCAGGAAGCGCCGGAGGAAGAAATGAACTTCACGACGCTGCTTGAAATGATAAATGCCAGCGAAGCCCGCGAGGACGACCCGGAATTTCAGTCGCCGGTGGATTTGATGTTTGAGCGATTGGAGGAACGCGATCCAGACCACTTTGCCGTCCGCCAGTATAAAAAATTCCTGCTTTCGGCGGGCAAGACACGTTCCTCTATCCTTATCAGCGCGGGCGCGAGAATGGCCCCGTTTGACATTCGGGAAGTCCGGGAGCTGATGGAGGACGACGAACTGGAACTCGACACCATCGGGGACGAGAAAACGGCGCTTTTCCTGATTATGTCGGACACAGACACCACCTTTAATTTCATTCTGGCAATGGTACAGAGCCAGCTTATCAACCTGCTTTGTGACCGGGCCGATGATAAATACGGCGGGCGGCTGCCGGTTCACGTCCGCATGATACTGGACGAGTTTGCGAACATCGGCCAGATACCCAACTTTGACAAACTGATCGCCACCATCCGAAGCCGTGAAATCTCGGCTTCTATTATTTTGCAAAGCCAGTCACAGTTAAAGGCCATCTACAAGGACGCTGCGGAAATCATTTCCGACAACTGCGACTGTACGCTTTTCCTTAGTGGGCGGGGCAAGAACGCCAAGGAAATCTCTGACGTGTTGGGAAAAGAAACCATCGACAGCTACAACCAGAGCGAAAACCGGGGCGCACAGACCTCTCACGGATTGAATTATCAGAAGTTAGGAAAGGAGTTGATGTCACAGGACGAAATCGCAACGATGGACGGAGGCAAGTGTATTTTGCAGGTGCGCGGTGTCAGGCCGTTTTTCAGTGAGAAATACGACATTACCCGTCACCCCCGCTATAAATACCTTTCCGACGCCGACAAGAAGAACTATTTTGACGTGGACAGGTACTTGACTGCCCTGCGCCGGAAACGGCAGCGGGTGGTGTCGCAGGAGGAAACCTTTGACCTCTACGACATAGACCTGTCGGATGAAGATATGGCCGCCGTAGACGAATGACCGGCGGCTTTCCCTTATCAACAAATCATATCAAACTGAAATTTATGGAGGTAAATTTATGGCATTTTTCAATAGCGCAGTTACTACTTTGCAGACCATCGTTGTGGGCCTCGGCGGTGCCCTGTGTGTTTGGGGCGGTATCAACCTTCTGGAAGGTTACGGCCAGGATAACCCTGCCAGCAAGTCGCAGGGCATCAAGCAGCTTGTCGCGGGCGGTGGTGTTGCCCTGATCGGCGTCACTCTGGTTCCCCTGCTGTCTGGTCTGCTGGGCTGATTGTCCCGGCTGTCCGCCAACCAACCCAACCATAACTGTTAAATCCTGAAATCCCGCCGCGCTCTCCCGGTTCCATGCGGGAGGGCGCGGCAAAGGAGGTGAACCCACATGATAGGCGAACTCATAGGGGATTGGATCAAAGGCATTTTAATCGACGGCATCATGGGCAACCTGTCCGGGCTGTTCAGCACGGTCAATACGAAAGTCGGGGAAATCGCCTCGGATGTAGGGACGACGCCGCAAGCGTGGAACAGCGGCATATTCAATATGCTGCAATCCCTGTCGGACACGGTGATCGTCCCCATTGCAGCGGCGATCCTTGCCGTTATCATGTGCTATGAACTGATAGACATGATCGTGGAAAAGAACAATATGCACGACTTTGACACGTCCATGTTCTTCCGCTGGATTTTCAAAAGTGCTTTTGCCATTCTCATTGTGACGAACACATGGAATATCGTCATGGGCGTTTTCGACGCCACCCAAGCCGTCGTCAATCAGAGCGCCGGGGTGATTATCGGGGAAACCAGCATTGACTTTGACACCCTCATTCCCGACCTTGAAACACAACTGGAAGCTATGGACATCGGGCCGCTGCTGGGCCTGTGGTTCCAGACCCTTGTTGTGGGGCTGACGATGAACATTCTTTCCATCTGTATTTTCCTTGTGACATACGGCAGAATGATTGAGATTTATGCCGTGACCGCGCTGGGGCCGATTCCCCTTGCCACGCTGGGCAATGCGGAGTGGCGCGGCGTCGGCCAGAACTACTTGAAATCCCTGTTGGCGCTGGGCTTCCAAGCCTTTTTGATTATGGTGGTTGTCGGCATCTATGCGGTGCTGATCCAGCAAATCGGACAGGCAGCGGATATATCCGGGGCCATTTGGGGCTGTATGGGCTACACGGTTCTGCTCTGCTTCTGTCTGTTCAAGACCGGTAGCATATCGAAAGCCGTCTTTACCGCACATTGACAGACAGGAGGACTACCAACCATCGAGGAAGTACAAAAGAAACGATACCACATCATTTACGCCGATCCGCCGTGGCGGTATGAGTGCAAGAAAACAGGTGCGGCGGAACATCACTATCCCACCATGAGCATTGACGAGCTGTGCGCCCTGCCGGTGGAAACGCTGGCGGAAAAGGACTGTCTGCTGTTTTTGTGGGCCACATTCCCGCAGCTCCCGGAAGCCCTGCGCCTGATCCGGGCATGGGGCTTTACGTTCAAAACAGTGGCCTTTGTCTGGTTGAAGCTCAACAAGAAAAGCCCCACATGGTTTTATGGGCTGGGCTACTGGACGAGAGGCAATGCGGAAATCTGCCTGCTTGCCAAACGAGGCAAGCCCAAGCGCCGCAGCGCCGGTGTCCATCAGTTTATTATTTCCCCTGTGGAGGAACACAGCAAAAAGCCGGACGTGACCCGTGACAAAATCATTGAGCTGGCGGGCGACCTGCCTCGCGTGGAGCTGTTTGCCAGACAGAAAGCGCCCGGCTGGGATGTTTGGGGAAACGAGGTGGACAGCGATCTTTCCCTGACCCCACAAGAAAATGTATCAGAAACGAGGTGATTTGAATGGCTTATGTGACCGTCCCGAAGGACCTGACCCGCGTAAAATCCAAGATTGTGTTTGGCCTTACCAAACGGCAACTGATCTGCTTCGGCGGTGCGCTTCTCGTAGGCGTCCCGCTTTATTTTTTGCTCCGGGGCCGGGTAACTGGCAGCGCGGCGGCCCTAATTATGGTGTTCGCCATGCTGCCGGGCTTCCTGCTGGCCCTGTACGAGCGCCACGGCCAGCCCCTTGAAGTGGTGGTATGGCAGATTGTCCAGTGCTGCTTCATCCAGCCCAAGGAAAGGCCCTACCAAACCGACAACGCCTATACTGCCCTCATGCGGCAGCACCAAATGGAAAAGGAGGTAAATGCGATTGTCCGAAAAGCAAAGAAACGAGCTGCCTGTAAAGCTCACCCGCGCCGAAAAGCGGGAAATACAGGCCATCATCCGCAAGTATAAGGGCGACGGAAAAGCCCATTCCGCACAGGCCAGTATCCCGTATCAGGCCATGTACCCGGACGGGGTTTGCAGGGTGACGGCCAACACGTTCAGCAAATGTATCGAGTTTGCCGACATCAGCTATCAGCTTGCACAGGCCGACACCAAGACGGCCATCTTTGAAAACCTGTGCGATCTCTACAACTATCTGGACGCCTCGATCCACGTCCAGTTTTCCTTTGTCAACCGCAAGACCGACCCCAAGCAGTACGCCAAGAGCTTTGAGATCAAGGCGCAGGGGGACGACTTCGACGACATCCGGGCAGAGTATTCCGGTATCCTGCAAGACCAGCTTGTGCGGGGCAACAACGGTCTCACCAAGCGCAAGTTCCTCACGTTCACCATCGAGGCCGACAACCTGAAAATGGCCCGCGCCCGTCTGACCCGCATTGAAACCGACCTGCTGGGCTATTTCAAGACGATGGGGGCCGTGGCTCATGTGCTGGACGCCAAGGAACGTCTGGAAGTGCTGCATGGGGTACTCCACCCCGACGCCGAGCCGTTTCAATTTGAATGGAAATGGCTGGCCCCGTCCGGCCTCTCCACCAAAGATTTTATTGCCCCGTCCTCGTTCCGTTTCGGCAATTCCCGTATGTTCGGGCTGGGCGGCAAGTATGGGGCCGTGAGCTTCTTAAACATCCTGTCCCCGGAGCTGTCGGACGAAATGCTGGCCGACTTCCTCAACACGGAAAACGGCATTGTCGTCAATCTCCATGTGCAGGCCATCGACCAGAGCGAGGCCATCAAGACGGTTAAGCGCAAGATCACCGACCTTGACGCCATGAAGATACAGGAACAGAAACGAGCTGTCCGCAGCGGCTACGACATGGACATCCTGCCCAGCGACCTTGCCACCTACGGACAGGACGCCAAGGAGCTTTTGAAAACCCTGCAAAGCCGAAATGAACGAATGTTCCAGATCACCTTTCTGGTGATGAACACCGCCGACACCCGGCAGAAGTTGGAGAACGATGTATTTTGGGCCGCAGGTGTGGCGCAGAAATACAACTGTTCCCTTGTCCGTCTGGACTACCAGCAGGAACAGGGCCTTATGAGCAGCCTGCCGCTGGGGGCCAACCACATCAAGATCGAGCGTTCCTTGACGACTTCCAGCGTGGCCGTGTTCGTGCCTTTCGTGACGCAGGAGCTTTTCATGGGCGGCGACGCCATGTATTACGGTGTCAATGCCAAGACCGGAAACATGATTATGCTGGACAGAAAACGGGCGCGGTGTCCCAATGGCTTGAAGCTGGGTACTCCCGGTTCCGGCAAATCCATGAGCTGTAAATCCGAGATCGTCAGTGTGTTCCTTTGTACGCCGGACGATGTATATATCTGCGATCCAGAGGCGGAATATTACCCCCTTGTGAAGCGGCTCCACGGCCAAGTGGTGAAGCTGTCGCCCACCAGCAAATCCTATGTGAACCCGCTGGACATCAACCTGAATTACAGTGAGGACGAAAACCCGCTGGCCTTGAAAAGCGATTTCGTGCTGTCGTTCTGTGAGCTTGTCATGGGCGGCAAGAACGGGCTGGAAGCCATCGAAAAGACAGTCATTGACCGTGCTGTGCAGGTAATCTACCGGCCCTATCTGGCAGACCCCCGCCCGGAGAATATGCCGATCCTGTCCGACCTGCATCAAGCCCTGTTAGACCAGCATATCCCGGAGGCTGACCGTGTGGCGCAGGCACTTGACCTGTATGTAAACGGCAGCCTAAACGTCTTTAACCACCGCACCAACGTCAACATCGAGAACCGCATTGTGGCCTTTGACATTAAAGAGCTGGGCAAACAATTAAAGAAGCTCGGTATGCTCATTGTCCAAGACCAGATTTGGGGCCGTGTGACCCAAAACCGCAGCCAAGGCAAGGCGACGTGGTACTTCTGCGACGAGTTCCATTTGCTTTTGCGAGAGGAACAGACGGCGGCTTTCTCCTGCGAGATTTGGAAGCGGTTCAGAAAATGGGGAGGCATCCCGACCGGGGCGACCCAGAACGTCAAAGACCTGCTTTCTTCCCCGGAGATCGAAAACATTCTGGAAAACAGCGACTTCATTTGCCTGCTCAATCAGGCGTCCGGCGACCGGCGTATCCTTGCGGAGCGATTGAACATTTCCCCGCAGCAATTACGGTATGTGGACAATTCCGAACCCGGCGAGGGGCTTTTGATCTATGAAAATGTGATTCTGCCGTTCCGCAACCCCATCCCGCAGCGCAGCCAGCTCTACAAGATTATGACGACCCGGTTAGGCGAGGGCGAAACGGTATGACAGACAAGGAGGTGACGCCCTATGAAGCAGTTGAAACCCCGTGATAAGGTGACGCAGCACATGACCCGCGACGGCCTGACGCTGGACAACCAGACCACCGGCGAGAGCATCAACATTTCCAGCCGGGAGGCCGAACAGGACTATTCCGCAGCCGAGCCGGGCGGCACCGCTGAAAAGGTGCTGGAATGTGCCGGGGACATCCGGGAGCGCAGCAAGGCGAAGCGGGCCGCCAAGGATGGCGCGAATACGGCAGCGCAGGCCACCGGCCCGGCGTCCCGCCTGCAATTCACCGCCGAGGAACGGGCCGATCCCGCCCTTTCCAAGTACGTTCACAAGGCGGAAAAGCGGGCGGATAAGCTGGACGCAGCCAAAGAAGCCCTGCCGAAAAAGCGCGTCGTCACCAAGGAAACCGTCTATGACGAGGCCAAGGGCAAGGCCAAAACCAAGCTGCACTTTGACAAGGTGGAGAAACCGGCCCCCAAGCTCAAACCCAACCCGGCCAGCCGTCCGATGGAGGAAGCGGGCCTGTATCTGCATGGAAAAATCCATGAGGTTGAGCATGAGAATGTGGGCGTCGAGGGCGGCCATAAGGGAGAAGAACTTGCCGAGCGCCAAGCGGGAAAAGCCATTCGCAGCGGCATCCGGCGTCATAAGCTCAAACCCTACCGGGCCGCAGCCAAGGCCGAGAAAAAGGCCATTGCCGCCAATGCGGAGTACATCTACCAGAAATCCTTGCGGGACAACCCGGAAATGGCGCAGGCGGTGAAAAACCCGGTGGCCCGGTTCTGGCAGAAACAGAAAATCAAACAGGATTATGCCAAGGCAGCACGGGCGGCGGGCCAGACGGCACAGGGCGCAGCCAGCGCCACCAAGACCACCGCCGCAGCCGCCAAAAAAGCCGCCGAGAAAAGCAAACAGGCCGCGTCCTTTGTGGCCCGGCACTGGAAAGGTGTGCTGCTGATCGGCGGTGTGGGCCTTATGCTCATGCTGATTATGGGCGGCCTGCAATCCTGTACGGCCATGTTCGGCAGCGCAGGAACCGGCGTGGCAGCCACGTCCTATCTGTCCGAGGACAGCGATATGCTGGGGGCGGAAGCCGCCTATGCGGACATGGAGGCCGATTTGCAGTATGAGCTTGACAACTACGAAAGCCTGCACCCCGGCTATGACGAATACCGCTTCGATCTGGACGAGATCGGTCATGACCCCTATGTGCTGACTTCCATCCTGTCGGCGCTGCATGAGGGCGTCTATACGCTGGGCGACGTGCAAGGCGACCTTGCCATGCTCTTTGAGAAGCAATATACCCTGACACAGACCATTGAAACCGAAACCCGATACCGCACCGAACCCCGGACGGACAGCGAGGGCAACACCTATACTGTGCAAGTTCCCTACACCTATTACATCTGCAACGTGAAGCTGGAAAACTTCGATATGTCCCATCTGCCTGTTTACATCATGGGCGAGGAACAAATGAGCCTGTATGCGGTGTATATGCACACGCTGGGCAACCGGCCTGACCTGTTCCCAAACGGCACCTATCCCAACGCTTCCACCGTCAAGGAGCCGACCTATTACGACATTCCCCCGGAGGCTTTGGAGGACGCCACCTTTGCCGCAATGATGGCCGAGGCGGAAAAGTATGTAGGTTATCCGTATGTGTGGGGCGGCAGCTCTCCCAGCACCAGCTTTGATTGCAGCGGCTTTGTGAGCTGGGTAATCAATCACAGCGGATGGGACGTGGGACGGCTGGGCGCACAGGGCCTTTGCAATATCTGTACCCCTGTTTCCCCGGAGCAGGCCAAGCCCGGCGACCTTGTATTTTTCGTCGGCACCTACGACACCCCCGGCGTTTCCCACGTCGGCATTTATGTGGGCAATTCCGTGATGTTGCACTGTGGCGACCCCATTTCCTACACCAACCTCAATTCGAGTTATTGGCAGCAGCATTTCTATTGTTACGGGCGTCTGCCTTGACGCCAGAAAGGAGTTTTGACTATGGCAAACAAACTTGACCGTATCGAAAAGGACATTGAGAAAACCAAGGCCAAGATCGCGGAGCTGCAAAAGCAGCTTCGTGAGCTGGAAGCGGCAAAGACCGAGCAGGAGAATTTGCAGATCATCCAGCTTGTACGCGGCCTGAACATGAAGCCGGAGGAATTTGCGGCGTTCCTGCGCGGCGGCGCTTTGCAGAGCGCCCCGGCCCCGCAGCCGGATTTTGAACAGGAGGACAATGCCGATGAAGAATAAGATCATTCGCACGTTTACCGTGACGCTGGCCGCCGTGCTTTGCCTGACGGCCTTTTCCACCACCGCGTTTGCCGGTGGCACTGACCCCAACCCGGAGCCTTTGCCGGAAACCACCGAGGCACCGCAGGAGGAAGAACCCACCACCGGCGGCATGGAGCCGGAGGGCGTACCTGTTACCCCGGAGGGCAATGCAACACTGGTGGATGATTTTTATGGGGATAAGCAGCTTATCACCGTTACCACCAAGGCGGGCAACTACTTTTATATCCTGATCGACCGCGCCAACGAGGACAAGGAAACCGCCGTTCACTTCCTCAACCAAGTGGACGACGCTGACCTGCAAGCACTGTTGGAGGACGGCAAAGCCGCCCCGGAAACCTGTACCTGTACGACCAAGTGCGCGGCGGGAGCCGTCAACACGAATTGCCCGGTATGTAAAACCAATATGACCGAGTGTACCGGCCCGGAGCCGGAACCGCAGGAGCCGGAGGAAACCGAGCAGCCGCAGGAAGATGAAGCGAAAGGCAGCGGCATGGGCGGCCTTGTCGTGTTCCTTGTGGTGGCCCTGATCGGCGGCGGCGCGGCCCTTTACTTCTTCAAGTTTAAGAAGCCCAAGGCCGACACCAAGGGCGGCGACGAGCTGGACGAATACGATTTTGGCGAGGACGAGGACGACGAGGACGAACCGACCCCGGAGGACGAGGAACCCGCGCAGGATAAGGAGGAATAAGGAATGAGTATTCAGTTGGTAATTGCAGAGAAACCGAGCGTCGCCCGCAGCATTGCGGGCGTGATCGGTGCGGATCAGAAAAGGGACGGCTACATGGAGGGAAACGGCTATCTGGTGAGCTGGTGTATCGGCCACCTTGTTTCCCTTGCCGACGCCGGAGCCTATGACGAGCGTTTCAAGAAGTGGCGCTATGACGACCTGCCGATTTTGCCACAGGAATGGCAGTACATCATCCCTGCCGAGAAGAAAGGCCAGTTTGCCGTGCTGCGCTCTCTGATGGAGCGCCCCGACGTGACGGGGCTTGTGTGCGCCACCGACGCCGGGCGCGAGGGTGAGCTGATTTTCCGTTTTGTCTACCAGATGGCGGGCTGCAAAAAGCCGTTCAAGCGCCTTTGGATTTCCAGCATGGAGGACGCCGCGATCCGCGAGGGCTTTGCCCACCTGAAACCGGGGGCCGACTACGACGACCTGTATCAATCGGCCCTGTGCCGGGCGCAGGCCGATTGGCTGGTGGGGATCAACGCCACCCGGCTTTTCTCCATTCTCTATCACAAGACCCTGACCGTGGGCCGTGTCCAGACGCCTACCCTCAATATGCTGGTTGACCGGGAGGCTAAAATCAGCAATTTCAAGAAAGAGAAATACCACGTTGTCCATATCGCGGCGGGCGGCATGGAGGCGGCCAGCGACCGCTTTATGAACCCCGACGACGCCGACGCCACCAAGACGGCCTGTGCAGGAGCGCAGGCCGTTTGTGTATCGGTGAAGCGTGAGAAAAAGACGGAGCAGCCGCCCCGTCTTTACGATCTCACCACCTTGCAGCGGGAGGCCAACCGCCTGTTTGGATTTACCGCCAAGCAGACCCTTGATTATGCCCAACAGCTCTATGAAAAGAAGCTGCTGACCTATCCCCGCACCGACAGTCAGTATCTTACCGACGATATGCAGCCCACGGCGGAAAGCATCGTGTCCGGCCTGTGGCCGCTGCTTTCCTTTGCAGCGGGGCTGGACATTGCCCCGCAGTTTGGCCGGGTACTGAACAGCAAAAAGGTGTCCGACCACCACGCCATTATCCCCACGATGGAGTTTGTGCAGAAAGGCTTTGACGGGCTGACCGAGGGCGAAAAGAAACTGCTGTCCCTTGTGTGCTGCAAGCTGCTGTGTGCCGTGGCCGCGCCCCATGTGTATGAGGCCGTCACTGCCACATTCACCTGCGCCGGGAACGAGTTCACCGCCAAGGGAAAAACCATTCTCACCCCCGGCTGGAAAGAGATTGAGCGACGCTTCAAGGCGTCGTTCAAGACCGACGCGGACGAGGACGCGCCGGAGCTGGCAAGGGAGCTGCCGGAGATCACCGAGGGCCAGACCTTTGACCCGGTGGAGGCCAGTATCACCGAGCATTTCACCACGCCGCCCAAGCCCTACACCGAAGATACGCTTTTGTCCGCTATGGAACGTGCCGGGGCCGAGGATATGCCGGAGGACGCCGAGCGCCAAGGTTTGGGAACCCCATCAACCCGCGCTTCCATTCTGGAAAAGCTGGTGCAGATGGGATTTGTGGAACGCAAAGGCAAACAGCTACTTCCCACCAAGGACGGCCACAACCTTGTGTGCGTCCTGCCGGATGTGCTGACTTCTCCCCAGCTCACGGCGGAATGGGAAACCAAGCTGACGGCCATTGCCAAGGGCGAGGCCGACCCGGAGGGCTTCATAGTGGGCATTGAGGAAATGACCCGGAGCCTGATTTCCCGATATTCGCAGATCAGCGAGGACGCGCAGAAGTTGTTTCAGGCCGAGCGTGTTGTTATCGGCAAGTGTCCCCGCTGCGGCGAAGCCGTCTACGAGGGCAAGAAAAACTATTACTGCGGAAACCGGGCCTGCCAGTTTGTCATGTGGAAGAATGACCGATTTTTTGAGGAACGGGGCAAGACATTCACCCCGAAGATCGCCGCCGCGCTGCTCAAAGACGGAAAGGCAAAGGTAAAGGGCCTGCGCTCCATGAAAACCGGCAAAACCTACGACGGGACGGTGCTTTTGGCCGATACCGGCGGGAAGTACGTCAACTACCGCGTGGAGAAAAAGAGCTGACGGAGTAACGTAGCAAGCATAGGAAGTGTAGCCACACTTCCTATAAATCCCTGACCCGGCCACCCTGCCGGGCCGGGGATTTTGCTTGTTGGGGAAAGCCCCAAACCCCTATGAATATGAAAGGAGTGAACCCATGAGCGAAGTGTTTTCTATCCTGCTTCATAACCGACAGCGTTATGAGCAAGGCAAAGAGGGCCTTTGGTTTTCTTTGCCGACCACAACCGAAAAGCTGCAAGAAGCCCTGCGGGAAATCGGGATCAGTGCCGACAATCCGCAGGACTTTTTCTTGTACGACTACCGAAGCCCGCAGGAGCGTCCCATTAAGCTTCCCAGCGATCTGGTGCTGTCCGCCGATGTGGACGAGCTGAACTTCCTTGCCGCGAGGCTGGAAAAGCTGGACGCCGCCGAGCTTGCGGAGCTGAACGCTGCCCTGACAAGCCCGCAGAGCGACTTCCGCAGTATCGGCCAGATCATCGACTATCCCGACAACGTGGACTACTATGTGCATCTGCCGGATGTCACCGGCACGGGCCAGTTGGGTGACTACTACCTGAACCGTTCCGGCATGGTGGATATGCCGGAGGAATGGAAAGCGGGAATTTTCCTGCCCCGTTTCGGCCTGCATATTGCCAATACGGAGCATGGTGTTTTCACCGATTATGGCTATCTGGTGAAAAGCGGCGACGAGTGGCAGCGCGTCCATGAGGGCCAGCCGGTGCCGGAGGAATACCGGGTGATGGCCTACCCCGCGCCGGAAATTCTGCGGGACGAGGCCCCGGCCCGGACGGTGCAGCCGGAGGCAGCGCCCACCGCCGAAGCTGCGGCCCCGCCGCCCGTCGTCCCTATCATTCTCAACAGCCAGAACAGCGCCGACCGCATGAAAGAGATCACCGACCGGCTGGAAACCGGCATACAGGAGCTTTTCGAGAGTGAACGCTACAAAGCCTATCTCACCTCTATGGCGAAGTTCCACAGTTACAGTTTCAACAATACGCTGCTGATCGCCATGCAGGGCGGCCAGCTTGTGGCAGGCTACAACAAGTGGCGGGACGATTTTCACCGCAATGTGAAACGGGGCGAGAAAGGCATCAAGATTTTGGCCCCCGCCCCCTATAAGGTGAAAAAGGAAGTGCCGAAGCTGGACGAACAGGGCAAGCCGGTCATGGACAAAGACGGCAAGCCTCTGACCGAAGTACAGGAAACACAAGTTCCGGCGTTCAAGATCGTGTCTGTCTTTGACGTGAGCCAGACCGAGGGCGAACCCTTGCCCTCTATCGGTGTGGACGAGCTGGCCGGGAATGTGGAGCAATACGAGGACTTCTTCAAGGCGCTGGAACAGACTTCCCCCGTGCCGATGGCCTTTGAGGACATCCCCGGTGGTTCTCACGGCTACTACCACCTGACGGAAAAGCGGATCGCCATACAGGAGAACATGAGTGAGCTGCAAACTTTGAAAACGGCCATCCATGAGATTGCCCATGCCAAGCTCCACGCCATTGACCCGGAGGCCCCTGTGACCGAGCAGGCCGACCGGCCCGACAGCCGCACCCGCGAGGTGCAGGCCGAGAGCGTGGCCTATGCCGTCTGCCAGCACTACGGGCTGGACACGTCCGACTATTCCTTTGGGTATGTGGCCGGTTGGAGTTCCGGCAAAGACCTGAAAGAGCTGCGGGCATCCCTTGAAACCATCCGGGCCACCGCCCATGAGCTGATTACCGCCATCGACGGCCACCTTGCCGAGCTTCAGCAACAGCGGCAGGCACAGCAGGCCGTGGAACAGGCCGCCGAGCAGCCTGCCCCCGACAGTGTGTTTTCCAAGCTGACCCCGGAACAGCAGCAGGAAATGACCGACAGTGTGAAAGCCATGCTGCAAACCCTGATTGACGCCGATGTGAAATCCACCGGCGAGGTGACACAAGGCACGTTGGACGCTATTCAGACACAGGGCTTTGTCCTTTCCGGCGACGGGACGCTGCAACGGGCCGAGGCCCAAGAAGCTGCCTACCGTCTGGAAAGCGGCAATATTCTCTTTATCCAGACCAGCGAAAACGGCTTTGACTATACCGTGTACGGCCCTGACTACAAAGAGATCGACGGCGGACAGTTGGACAATACGGAGTATTCTTTGTCGGAGGCCCGCGACGAAATTCTTTCCGGGATAGCACCGCAGGGCCATGTAACGGAAACCATCACCGGCGACGCACTGGAAGATTTTCAGGAGGCCGCAGAACAAGCCAATGCTATTTCCGTACAGCCGGAGCCGCAGCCGTGGAATGGGATTGACGGCCTCTTGAACAACAAGCCCATTATGCCGGAGGCCACCCCCACAGAACGGGCCAACGCTCTGATCGACTGGGCCGAGCGTGACGGTCAGCGCATGGGCAACGAGGAACGCCGGTTGATCGTGGAGTACGCCGAGGCTGTGGGCGATACGGACAAGGTGATCGAGCTTATCAACCGTCTGTGCGAACAGGGCTATGAAATGCAGCACGGCCACATGGATGATTTTGTGAGAAGCCAGATTGAAAGTGAGATTGCCGTTGCCAAGGCGGAACAGCAAACCGCCCTTGATCCGGCAGCGGAGCCGGTTGTCACGATTATTTGGAGTGAAAGCCCCCACCTGAAAGACGGCCAGCAAATGCCGCTGCATGAGGCCGACGCCATTTTCAAAGAGCTGGACAGCGCCAAACGCTATGAACGAGAGCAGCCCGACTACAAGGGAAGCTGGTACGACAAAACCAAGTTCCGCATTGATTTCACCTTTCAGAGCCAGCCGGACAACTACGAGGGACGGCAGGACTTTGGCGACGGCGACGGTTCTCTGATCGAGCATATCCGTGGTTATCACGAATACTACTACTACGCACAGGACGAGAGCTGGAAAAACCATGTTCTGAAACATGATGGGCCGGAAGCATGGGAGGCGGACAAGGCCCAGCGGGATATGCTGCTGCATGAGTTTGTTCCGTATATGTCGCTTCACTGTAATCTGGCCGCTATGGAGCATGAGGCCCGTCGTCCTCTGCAATCCGGGGAAACCCTAACGCCGGAACAGACAGCCTATTTCAAAGCGGTTCTGGACTATGTGAAAGAGTGCCGTCCGCTTCTCAATCAGGGCCAGTATCAGTTGCCGGAGCCGCCGAAACTGACCGACTTCGACCAGAGCTTGCAGGACTACAAAGCGCAGGTGGAGGCGGAAATTGCACAGGAGGCCGCCGATGCCGGTATGACCGTGGAGGAATATGCGGCGGCTGGCTATGAGGCTCCGGCCCAGCCGCAGGAAGCCCCGGAACCGCCGACGAAAGAGCCTGCGGCATCCGACTACTACTATTCCATCAATGAGGGCGCGGCCCGCCGTGCCAAGGAAATGAACAGCTTTTCCGATTACAAGCCCGGCAGCGCCACAGCCGAGTACCGGCATTATGTGGATGGAGCCTTTGCACTGGCACAGGAACAGAAAAAGCGCGTCGATCCCATGTACCATGAGAAGATCGACAGCCTGCTTGATACCTATGCCCGGAAGCTGGCTGCCAATATGAACCACGGCTATGAGATTGACGCCCGTGTTCCATCCATTTTGATTGCCGGTGGTTCCAATTTCCCGGTACGCAAGAAAGAAAAACAGAACGCGGCCCGCGACAGCAATATGCAGGAATGGCAGTACATCCAAGGGCTGCTTGATAAAATCCGCAGCACCGGCATGGGCGGCATCCGGCAAGACGACCCGCAGGCCATTCCCAAGCTGCAAAAGAAGCTGGCCGGTCTGGAAAAGGCGCAGGAAACCATGAAAGCGGTCAATGCCTATTACCGCAAACACGGTACGCTGGACGGCTGCCCGCACCTTTCTCCTGAAAACCTTGAAAACCTGAAAGCAGATATGGCGTCCGGCTGGCACTATGAAAAGAAGCCGTTTCAGAGCTGGGAGCTGTCCAACAACAATGCGGAAATCCGCCGTGTCCGGCAGCGGATCGAAAGCCTGACCCGCGCAAATGAAGTAGCCTATGTGGGCTGGGAATTTGACGGCGGCCATGTGGAGGCCAACCGGGAACAGGGCCGCTTGCAGGTGTTCTTTGACGGCAAGCCGGAGGCGGACGCCCGCCAGCAGTTGAAAGAACACGGTTTCCGCTGGGCGCCGAGTGTGGGCGCATGGCAGCGGCTTTTGAACGACAATGCCTACTATGCGTCGGACAGGATCGCTTGTATTCAGCCCCTTTCCGGCATCAAGCCCACGGAGCTGCAACGCAACAGCAACCGGAAACAGCAGGCGCAGGCGGCACAGGAACAGGCCGAGCCGGACTACTTCTACCGGGTACACGCTAACCCCCGCAGCGACAGCCGGGAAAACCTGTATATACTGCAAGCCTATATCCCGCAGGATAACGGCAGGGCCAAAATCGGGGATGTTCTCTATGTCGGGACGCCGGAACGGTGCCGGGAGCTGATGGATCAGCTCAATACCGGGGAGCTGACGCAGGAGGCCGTCAAGGAGCTGTATGCCAAGGAACAGGAGCAGCCGACACAGGAACCTACCCCGGAACAGGAACCGGCACCAGAGCAGGAGCCGGAAATCGCCCCGGCGCAGGAAGTTACTTCCGACGCCGAGCCGCAGGCGGCTCCCGCCGAAACCCTGACAGAGTTGCAGGAAAAGGCGCTGGAAATCGCTGACCGATACAAAGACCTGCCCTTGCAGGCCAAAATTGATGTGATCGCGCAGGCGTTTGGCTGCAAGACCGGCGAAATCCATACGTCCCCCTGTACCGGCAAATGGCGCGGCACCAGCGATATGACGATCCGTTTTGACAACGGCGCGTCCCTGTTTATCGGCAACCACCTGACGCCGAAAGCCAAAACGGTTAAGGTGCAGACGGAATGTGTCAACCGTACTTTGGTGCAGTACAACCCGGAGATCGTCAAGGCCACCAAGGAAGCGGCCCTGCCCGCGCTGTTGCAGCGGGAAGCCAAGGACAACGAGATCGCGGCCCAAAAGGGCTTGAAGCCCTACACGCTGCTCAATGTGGAGTTCAACGAGGGAGCCGACGAAAAGACCGGCGGTTATATTGGCTGGTACTATGTGACGCTGGCCGTGGACGGCAAAATCTGTACCCATCTGGAAACAGGATTGAACCATGATATTGCCAGCGGCAAGGTGAGCGACACCCCAACACGGGCTGACTACTACCCAGCAGGAGCCTTGAAAGAGGCCGATGTGGACTACGTTTTCAATAACGTGGGCTTTTCTTCTGATTCCACCCTCTATACGGTGCCGCTGCGGGACGATGTGCGGGAACGTGCCGAAAAGACACTGGCCGAGCGCAGCGCCGCCGCGCCGGAGGCAAGCCGGGAATGGGGCTTTTACATCATTCCCGATCTGAAAACATGGGCCACCAATGCCGAGCAGCAGACCCCGATAGAGCATTTCGCTACCTTTGAGGAAGCCAAGGCCCGGTTCGACGAGCTGCGGAGCCAGCCCTATAACAGCGAGGCCAAGGATTTGAACACCGATGGCCGACCCTATGCCCATCTGACGCTGGGCATGGAAAGCAAGGACGGCATGAGCGCCGCCGATATTCTTCATGTACGGGCGGGCCAGAATTATCTTGTGGAGGACTTCACTCGCATGGAACGGTTGCGGAGTGATCCCGTGGTACTGGAAAGCCTCTCCCGTGTGGCACAGGAAATCGGCTTTGACCGGGTGCGGCCCTATGTGATGGAGAATGGCAGCTATAAGGCTATGCCGGATATGCCGTTCACCCAATGGGAAAACCCGTATTTCACCGTCGATCCCCCGGCACAGGGCGACACCTTTACCATCTACCAGCTCAAAGGCGGGCCGGAAACGCGGGACTATCGCTTTGAGGCTTACGAGCGTTTGCAGGAAGCGGGGCTGGCCGTTGACCGGCAGAATTACGATCTGGTTTACACGGCACCGCTGGACGGCAAAACCACGCTGGAGGACATCTACCGTACATTCAACCTTGACCGTCCCGCCGACTTCACCGGCCACAGTCTTTCCGTTTCCGACGTTGTGGTGCTGACCCGCAGCGGAAAGGAGGAAGCCCATTACTGTGACAGCTTCGGCTTTACGCCGATGCCGGAGTTCTTCTTGCAGCGGGAAAAACAGCTTACGCCACGGGAATTGCTTACCGGCGAGAGCATCCAGACCCCAAGGGGCAGTTTCCTTGTAACCGACATGAGCCGGGAGCAGTTGGAGGCCGCAGGCTATGGTTTCCACCACCAATCCGAGGACGGCAAGTATCTTATCATGGGCAACGGCACAGACGCCTTTGCCATCCCCGCCCAGCAGGAAAGCCCCATCAAGGCCGCTGAAATGACGACCGAGCAGAACTACAACATGATTGACGGCGTTCTGAACAATGCCCCGACCATGAGTGAGCTGGAAGCCAAGGCCAAAGCTGGGGAACAGATTTCCTTGTTTGACGTGGCCGAGGCAGCCAAGGCAGAGGCCCAAAAGCCCAAGCAGCCCCAGCGCCCGGCGCAGAAACAGAAAAAGCCGTCCATCCGGGCGCAGCTCAAAGCCGCCAAGGAGGAACAGCAGAAGAAACCGCCGCAGCGGGAAAAAGCACAGGAATTGGAGGTGTGACACCATGAACAGGTTTGAGAATGTGGATGTTCTGGCCGCGCTGGAACAGCTCATGCGGCAGAACACCGCCTTTTATCGCAACGATTTTGAGATCGACAAAGAGATCATCGGGCGGGCCGCTGCCAGCGACAAGGCCGAGGACAAGACGCTTTTGTGGATGTCCCGCCCGTCCGGGACGTACTGTTTCCGGGAAAGTGATGTGTACCTGCAAGGCACTCCGCAGCACAACACATGGAAGTTTTACGGTGAGCAGACCCGTGACCGGGTGCTGGCCTACGCCGTGGAGCTAACCGGCAAGGTGCGGGGCGTCATTCGCGGCAATCTCTATGAGCTGGACTATCCCCAGCACTTCCGGCACGTCGCAGCCGAGGCGGTACAGGCCGACAACATCATCCTGCACTATGAAAAGGGCGGCCGGGAGCAGCCCGCCGGTTTGTACTTCGACGGGCGGCCCGATCCCAAGCTGGGGGCGTTCCTGCTGTATGAGGCCAAGCCCAATGAGCCGGAACACCTGCGGGAGCTGTTGCGGCAGGAACAGAAAGGCCGGGCGCAGCTTGCGCCCGGCGACTTCAAAGCCCACGTCACGGCGCTGCATGACGGCATGATTTTGGCCGAGGCGCAGCGGATCGTGGCCGGGCTGAAAGATCTGTCCGCCCCCAACAGCCCCAACAAGACGCATTTCATGGTGGAGCTGTCCCCGTATTTCGTTCAGATCGCGTCCAGCAAGGACACCGACCGGCTGTTTTCCATGCTGCCCTATAAGTCCCTGTGCTTTACCGGCATGAAAGACCGGCACGGCCTGTATGCGGTGATCGGCAAGGACGAGAACCGGGACAAGGAAGTGCGGCGGCCCCGCGCTTCCATCCGCAGGCAGCTATCCGAAACCAAACAGGCCCAAGCCCCGAAAAAGGCCCCGGCCAGAACCAAGAAAAACGAATTGGAGGTATGACAATGCAGTTTACCGTGGAAGAAGAAAACCTGATCTGTATGTATCACAAGAGTGACCGGCGTAGGACGGCGGCCAACATCCGGGCCGCCCTGCCGGACATGGACGAGGACATGGCGGCGCTGGCCCGCCAGACTGCCGACAAGCTGGACGCCATGAACGACGCCGACTTTGAAACGCGGCAGTTCCATTTCACGGACGAGTGATCCAAGCATAGCAAAGCGCCGGGCGCGGGAGCTGTATGGCCTCTGCGTCCGGCGCTTATTTTTCGTGTCCGACCCGGAAAATCCGTTTGCAGCAGCGTTCCGCATATTTCAGTGTTTGATAGG
>OJNU01000063.1_pt1 | contig 99346 bp, 73 predicted proteins | sample 1597941 | NCBI WGS metagenome assembly OJNU01 (sample SAMN01915228, study PRJEB22387) | human gut metagenome | isolation source: stool | host: Homo sapiens | place: USA | reverse complement strand
AAGAATGTTTTCTTCCGACAAATCGATAATTTTGCACTTGCCAGTTGAGAGTAGGCAACCGGCCGACCATAGGCAACTGTTCAAAATTATTTTATAAAACTATAGTCTATTTTTCTTAATTTTGTAGACTGAAGGAATTATCTACATCCACGATAATCCGGCCACAACCACAATATCACACATCCCACGACAATGCCTCAGATGAACCACGATAATTTCAACGACCCGGACCGGCTTCTCGATCCCGACCAACTGTATGCCGACTGCGCACGTCAACCGCGCCAACGGCGTAAGCCGGACGAAGACACCCGCGGGCGCCGTCCGGACTCCGGCAAACCTACAGGCAACACCCGTAAGGAAAGCCGCGAGCGCCGCCAGCGAAAACCGCTACGCCAATGGGGCATAGTGCGGTTCTTCACCGACAGCCGCCTTTTGGCCGTGGTCGGGGTGGCTCTGATGCTTGCCGCCGTATATATAACGGTTGCTGTCATCGGATTCGCAAGATCCGGAAGCGCCGACGCCAGCGTCGCGACCACGATGACTGTCTCGACAATAGTCGACAATAGCGTTGCGGTCGAAAATCCCGCCGGCCCTGTGGGAGCCAAAATCTCGCATTCCATGATTGTCGGCGGCCTCGGACTCGGGTCGCTCGCCATAATCGTGTATCTCTGCCTGATGGGGCTCAGCCTGATGGGATTCCGCCGCACGCGCTTCTGGTCAACGACATTCAAGACACTGCTTGTGGCGATTACCGCCTCGATTATTCTCGGGCTCATATCCTTATGGATGGGCTGGGAACTTAATCTCGGCGGATACCACGGGCACTACATGAATATCCTAATTGTGAGATACCTCGACTGGGTAGGGGCCATCCTTATCAGCGTACTTCTTGCAGTCGCCACTTTCTATGTCTACATCAACGACCTTGTAGCGGTAGCCAACCGGTACAAAGCTCTGAGGCGTGCGCGCCGCGACAAGGCTGAGCAGCAGCGGCTCCAACGCGAAGCCGACCGCGAACGCGTTCGCCAGGCTATGCTCGACGCCGACTCGTCGGACGACGTACCCGGCCGCCCCTCACACGAAGAATCCACTGTCGAGGAGCCCGAACCACCGACTCTCTCCATGGGATTCGACGATCCGTTTGCCAGCACCGACTCGCCGGAGCCCGACGACGTATTCTCGACAACCGGCCGTGAAACTCCGGAAATCCACACACCTTCCGATGAGCTGCCTGTGGAAAAGCCAACCGTGCAAACTCCCCCCGCTCCGGAAGCCACAACCGAAAGCGAGCCGGACAAGCCGGAAGGCCCGAGCCTGGAGGTTGAGACAAATACCATCGAGGCAGCCGCCCATCATGGCGTCGACGAGAAGTTCGATCCGACCGCCGAACTCTCGCGCTACGTGATGCCCGGCCTCGACCTGCTTAAAGACATCCCCGTGAAGGCCAACAGCGTGGACCGGGAGGAGCAGGAGGAGAACAAGGAGCGCATCACCACAACCCTCAACCACTATGGCATATCAATCAGCCATATCCACGCTACCGTCGGCCCGACCGTAACGCTCTACGAAATCATCCCGGCCGAAGGAACGCGCATCGCAAAAATCAAACGCCTGGAAGATGACATCGCGATGAGTCTGTCGGCTCTCGGCATCCGAATCATTGCCCCCATACCTGGCAAAGGCACCATCGGCATCGAGGTGCCTAACAAAGATCCACAGACAGTATCAATCCGCTCCATCCTGGGCTCGAAGAAATTCCAGGAGTGCAAATACGAGCTGCCGATGGCCATGGGCGCCACCATATCCAACGATGTATATATAGCCGACCTCTGCAAGATGCCCCACCTGCTTGTGGCTGGTGCAACGGGCATGGGTAAATCGGTCGGACTCAACACCATCATCGCATCGCTGCTCTACAAAAAGCACCCCGCCGAACTGAAATTCGTGCTTGTTGACCCGAAGATGGTGGAATTCAGCCTCTACAGCGTGCTCGAACGCCATTATCTGGCGAAACTGCCCGACGAGGAGGAGGCCGTAGTCACATCGATGGACAAAGTGCTTGCCACACTCAATTCACTCTGCGTGGAGATGGACCAGCGCTATATGCTACTGCGCGACGCCAATGTACGCAGCATTCTGGAATACAACCAGCGGTTTATCGAAAAACGACTCAATCCCGAAAAAGGCCACCGTTACCTCCCCTATATCGTGATGATAGTCGACGAGTTCGCCGACCTCATAATGACTGCCGGCAAGGAGGTGGAAAAACCCATAGCGCGTATCGCACAGAAAGCACGCGCCGTAGGAATGCATATGATTATAGCCACACAGCGTCCGTCGACCAACGTGATTACCGGTCTGATCAAGGCCAACTTCCCGGGCCGCATCGCGTTCCGCGTCAGCCAGATGGTCGATTCCAAGACCATCCTCGACCGCACGGGAGCCAACCAGCTGATAGGCCGCGGCGACATGCTGTTCAGCCACAACGGATCGATGGATCGCGTGCAGTGCGCTTTCATCGATACTCCTGAAGTACAGGCAATCTGCGATCATATCGACCGTCAGGCCGGGTTCGAGCATGCCTATTACCTGCCGGAGCCTCAGTTTGACACTGAGGGAGGCGGACCGGTAGGCGCTCTTACCGACCGCGACCCGCTATTCGAGGAGGCCGCCGAAATCGTTGTGAAAACCGGACTTGCCTCTACATCGTCGCTCCAGAGGCGCTATTCAATCGGCTACAACCGCGCAGGTAAGATTATGGACCAGCTCGAAGCCGCCGGAATCGTAGGTCCCGCCCATGGTGGTAAACCCCGCGACGTGCTTATCGACGTGACTCAACTCGAGCCCCTTCTGCGCACACTCGACTGACGAACCATAACAATTAAAGGATTGTTAAAAGATAAATGAAACTCCGAAAAATAAAACTATCGGTTCTTTTTCTTACGCTGGCCGCCACACTGAATTTCACTGCTGCGGCAGCAACGCCCACGGCTTCCGAGATACTTGCCAAAGCCATCGCAGCACTGAAATCCGCACCCGGCATCGACGCGCAGTTTACGGCATCGACTCAGGGCTCACATGCCAAAGGGAGCATTCAGATTGGCGGCAATTGCTTCCGCCTCACCACCAACGAGATGTCGGTATGGTTCGACGGCCGCACGCAGTGGGCCTACTCGCCTACGATGGGCGAAGTCAACATTTCCGAACCGTCGCTGGCCGAACTCGGTCAGATCAATCCGTTTGCCGTTGTCGACGGCCTACAGAAAGGATATAAGGCCCGTCGGCTGAAAGCGCCCTCCGGCCTCGACAAACTTGAGCTCACTCCCGCCGACAAAAAGCGCGCGGCCTATGCTAAAGTTGTCCTCACGCTCAACGCCTCGACCTCGATGCCGACCCACATCTCCGTGACAGCTTCCGACGGCACGCGCGCCGACATCGCCATCAGTTCGCTGAAAAAGACGGCGCAACGGCCACGCTCGTTTTTCACTTTCAATCCCAAATCGCATCCTGGAGTCGAAATCGTCGACCTGAGGTAGCGCGAAAAATCCAAGAATCAGAAATCAACCACATAGACAACAGACATACAACCATGGCTGAACTTATCACCAAATGTGCAATCGTAGGCGGAGGCCCCGCAGGCTACACCGCCGCAATCTATAGCTCACGTGCCAACCTTTCTCCCATCCTTATCGAAGGGATGCAGCCCGGCGGACAGCTCACCACCACTACCGACGTGGAGAATTTCCCCGGATTCCCTGAAGGAATCAACGGAACGGAGATGGTTATGAAAATGCGCGAGCAGGCCATCCGCTTCGGTGCCGACGTGCGTCTAGGAGTAGTTACCGACATCGATCTCAGCATGCGTCCCTTCCGTCTTTCGCTCGACAATGGCGACAGCATACTGGCCTCCACCCTGATTATCGCCACGGGAGCCAATGCACGCTACCTCGGGCTGCCTGGCGAAGAGCGGTTCATGGGGATGGGAGTCTCGGCTTGTGCCACCTGCGACGGCTTTTTCTATCGCAAACGCGTAGTTGCAGTGGTGGGCGGTGGCGACACTGCCTGCGAGGAGGCCGTATATCTCGCATCGCTTGCACGCAAGGTATATCTCATAGTCCGCAAACCTGCGCTGCGCGCATCGAAAGTAATGCAGCAGCGTGTATTCGATACTGAAAACATCGAGGTACTTTTCAACTCCAACCCCGTCGACCTCTACGGCAGTGAAGTGCTTGAAGGCGCAAAAATCATGGAATTCAAGGGTACGGAACGCGAGCGGATATTCGATCTCCCCCTCGACGGCTTCTTCCTGGCCATCGGCCGCACGCCCAACACCGACCTTGTGCGTGGCAAACTCGACATCGACGAAGCCGGCTACATACGCACCCAGGCTCCGACAACCGCCACAAGCGTCGCTGGTGTATTCGCCGCCGGCGATGTGGCAGATTCCATCTATCAGCAGGCCATCAATGCCGCAGCCTCGGGCTGTCGCGCCGCGATGGACGCCGACCGATTCCTTATCGACGGTTAATCGTCGGTTGCCCCGGACAATCCGCCGGGGCAGTGCGGACGGAGGCGGCAAACCCACTCTCAATGGCGACAAGACCCTCTCTCGAAACATCTCTCCTATTACCTGTCAACTCAGAAAAATATCGCCTTATGGACCATACGATGCCTAACCTTGATGCTTCGCTTTTCCGCATCAATATGCCTTCGCCCCGCCCTGCCTCCGGCCGACTGCTCGTTGCCGAGCCGTTCCTCCGCGAGGAGCATTTCAACCACGCGGTGATTTCTCTGGTCGACTACGAACCCGGCGAGAAATCCATGGGAATAGTGCTCAACAAACCTACCGGCGTCACCCTCGGGCAAGCCGTAGAAGGAATTGACGACGAAGTCGATATTCCCATATATTGCGGCGGTCCGGTGGGCAACGACAGGCTCTTCTATCTCCACTCCCTTCCGGGAGAGTTTCCCGACTCTCGTCCGCTTACTGCCGACCTGTATATAGGCGGCGATTTCGAGCGCGTGAAAGCCTACGTCAACATGGGTCTCCCGACCGACGGCCGTATAAGATTTTTTGTAGGCTACAGCGGCTGGGATGCCGGTCAGCTTGACCGCGAAGTGCACCAGCATGTATGGGCCGTAGCGCCGCAACCCGAAACATCACGGATTCTGAACGTGGAAGGGGAATCATACTGGTATAAGGTAGTGCGTTCCCTGGGAAGCTCCTACAGAAACTGGCTGTACCACCCTACAAATCCGAAACTCAACTGAGCCCTGTCTCACCAAACCAAAATCCCCGATTTCCTGACATTTCAGCCGAAATGTTAAAAAATCGGGGATTATTAATATCATTTAAATCAGGAGTGAAAAATTTTTGCCCATGTTGCAGCTAACTTTGTAGCGCAGACAAAATTTATAAACTAAGTAACTATCCGAAATTATTTTGATATTTCCGGTAGGAAAATTTTCAGGAGATTTTTCTCGATGAAGAAGGAGTGTAGATGTCTACACGACTGATGAAGAGAGGAAAAGATGCGAAAATTTTACCGTGGAAATATTGAAATAATCAACTCAGTAAAGTATAAAATAATTTTGAACAGTTACTTATCATATCCTGACCAGATGGAAACAGCTTTTGTAATCTCCGCACATGTAATCAACACCATCAACTCGCTCCCCGCCGAAGAGCGCATTGCCGTGACAACTGCCCTGGCTGCAGAAATGATTCTTGGAGCCGACACACGCGGGCGGCTCACACCGATGCAGGAAGTGCTCTACTCGATGATACGCCAGTATGTGGAGCGCGACACAATGCGGGCAACGTCTCCGACGCCAAAAGGACTGGACGCCACAGATTTCGAATCCACATTCCGCCCGGCGGCCGCGGTCTGACATAGGGCTCAGCGCACCGCGCGCATGCGTACCTTATCCGAAGGGTTAATCTTCTTTCCCTTGAATTCCCTGGCGATATAGTCGGAAAGGTCGGCATGCATGATACGATTGCTTCGGGCCACAATCTCGCCACGGGTAAGCGGCTGCATATAGTCGCCACCCTTGGCAAGATAATCGATGGTTGCAATACGATAGGTGCGCTCGGGGTCAAGAGGTTCGCCGTTGACAATCACCCGTGTGCATTTACCCGTTGCGGGGTCGAACTCCACGTCGACACCACGGCTGACACCGTCGCCTCCGCGCGAAGCCATCACATTAAGCGCGTCCAGCAGATCGGAACCTTTAATTGTCTCTACAAGAATCCTGTTGTCGAACGGCTGCAGCATGATAATCTGTCCGCGTGTGATATTGCCGGCAGGGAGATTGCGGCGAAGGCTCCCCTTGTTGGTAATGGCCAGATCCACATTGCCTGCGCCTTCGAGGCGCGAGGCCCGGTCGAGCACAAAATCACTGAGGAAATTAAGCAGCGGCGCTCCATCGGCCGAGAGCTCGCGGGCTGTACGGCCGATTTTCTCGCCCATCAGTTCGTCGACTCCGGCACGATATGGCTTGAGCAACGAATCTATGCGGGAATCCGTACGCGGGTCCAGACGAGCGTCGACCGAAATCTGGCGATAATCCGGAGCCTTTTTGCCGATAGAATCCAGATCTATCTCTATCTCGCTTATCCACAGGCCGCTCTTGCCGTTCTGCGCCACAAGCACATCGCGGCCGTCGGCATTACACACCCATTCCTGACCGCTGCCCGGACGGATAAGCGTATGCGAATGGCCGCCAAGAATTATATCGATATCCTCCGAAGCCTCGGCTACGGTACGGTCGGAGGGGGGCACTTCGTCGTAGCCGAGATGGGTGATAGCGACAACCATATCCACCCCTTCGTTGTGCTTCAGGTGCCATGCGGTAGCATTGGCAGCCTTAACGGCGTCGAGATACTTCACGCCGTCGTAGTTGCCTTCCGAAATCATACCTTTGGGATTCAGGTTAAGGCCGATGAACGCCACTTGCTTCCCGTCGTATTCCTTGATTACATACGGCTTGAAATACTGCCGTATATCTGAGGCCGAAAGGTCGTAGTTGGTGGCAAGCCACTGGGCGTCGCTGAGCGCAAGATTGCGCTGCAGGGCATCCATCCCGTTGTCGAAATCATGGTTGCCGAGAACGGCGAGATCGTATCCGAGTTCGTTCATCATCTTCATCTCCACCTCCCCTCCATAGAGGGTAAAAAAGAGCGTGCCCTGAACGGCATCGCCGGCATCAATCAGCAGAACATTCGGATGCACCGACCGGATACTGTCGATGAGAACCTTGCGACGTGCGATGCCTCCAAAACCCTTGTCGGTGGGATCAATCTGACTGTGGGTGTCGTTCGTATGTACCAGAACCAGCGATTCCGCCGACATACAGCCTGCTGCGAGAACCGCCATGGCGGCCAGCGCGATTTTACGGTATGAGTATTTCATATCTGAGATGGCGTTTGAGGATAAAAAATATACGTTAATATAAGAGATAACGCGAATTTACACTATTTTGCCGAGCGCGGCAATCGGCCTGGGGATAAATTCGATTAAAAAGAGTATCCATCCGGCCGAAATTACCTAAATTTGGCATTATGAAAGGTTTTGGAAAACTCAAATCTATTTTCGTCCGACCATCCATCCCGATGATGCCTGCAACAGCCGACGGAAGCAAGCTCCCCCCGGTAATAGCTGTCGCGCCCGATAAATTCAAAGGCACGCTTACGGCCGCGGAGGTTTCCTCCATCATCGCCGACGGGCTTCGCGTGATACCCGACATCGATCTGCGCGTCTATCCCATGGCCGACGGAGGGGAAGGTTCGGCCGCCATCCTCGCCGAAGAGATGCATCTGGCTCCCGCATCTGCCGAGGTTCACGACGCCTACATGCAGCCCTGCACAGCACAATATTTTACTGACGGACACACAGCCGCGGTCGACTGTGCGGCCGTGGTCGGCCTCGCCATGCTCGGCGACCGCCCTTTCGACCCTTGGCATGCCACAAGCTATGGTTTCGGCGAAATAATCCGTCATATCCTTGATTCTGGGGTCGGCGAGATATTCGTGGGAATCGGAGGAACCGCTTCGACCGACGCAGGCGCGGGGATGCTCCAGGCCCTCGGCGCAAGATATTTCGACTGCTGGGGAAATCCCATAGGCAACGGGAGAGCTGTCGAAGCCGCCGACCTCTGCAACATATTCAGTGTGGACTTCAGCCGGATGGACCGCCGGAATCTTCGGCAACGGATTACGGTGTTGGCCGATGTGAACGTTCCTCTTACGCCTGCCGCCACCGACATGGAGGCCGGCCACTCGATGTCGGCACTTTCGTTTGCCCGACAGAAAGGGATGCCGGAAACCGATCTGCCTGACCTCAGGCACGCCCTGAACAATTTCAGGCATGCCGTGGATGCCACCCTCCTTGCGCCGGCGGTCGAACCACCCTTCCAGGGCGCCGGTGGCGGCCTTGGCTATGCATTCCGCAGAGTGCTGAAATGCCCAACTCATGCCGGGGCAAAGTATATGGCCACACACTACGGCATATTCTCATCCGATCCACTCCCCAACATCGTTATAACCGGCGAAGGATGCTACGACGAGCAGTCGTCGGAAGGGAAAGTGGTCGGCACACTTTGCGACGAAGCATCGCGTCGCGGCATTCCGGTCGTAGTGGTTGCCGGTCGGTCAACCATCAGTCGCGCCGGCCTTTTTCAGACGTCTGCATACATCGACGCAGAGACTCCGCTCAACCATTCCACAGCGGAGGCCGCCCTCCGGGCCTCCCTCCCATACGTCGCCTCCTCAATAAAACGCATGCTTCTCGAAGCTAAGAAACTATAGCGCGATTGCACACTTTTAGTGCATTTGTGCAATCCCATACCGATAATGCCATTTTATTTTACAACCAAACCAGTATTATAAATTAAATATTTTAATCATACAAAAACGCATAGGTTTTAAAATCTTCAAAAACATACTGCTGCAATAGGAAATTTTAACCAAAAATAAGTGGGCGCGGAGAGGTGATAAGTCAAAAAAAAGTATGATATTTGCGGATGGATAGGTGTAGCCCGTCGCGACACATCCGCAATATGTTTGGCCATGAAAAAAATTGAGACATTCGCCGACCTCGTGGCGCAACTGTCAGCGAGACACGAGTCGAAACGTATCGCAGTAGTCTGCCCGTATGATGAAAGTACAATCGGCGCCGTCGCCATGGCGCTCAAGCGCAATGCCGCCCGGTTTGTACTGCTCGGCACTGTCGCCCGTCTCGCAGTGCTTCCCGCAGAATGGGCAACGCGACCCGACGTGGAGATTCTCGAGACTGCCACCGATGCCGACGCCGCGCAGGCGGCCACCGCCATGGCGCGCAACGGAGAAGCCGATGTTGTGATGAAAGGACTCATCGGCACCGACACGCTGCTGAAAGCCGTACTCAACAAGGAGACCGGCATACTCCCCGCCGGCAATGTACTGACCCATCTGGCAGTGGCCCAGCTACCGGGCTACCATAAACTGATATTTTTCTCGGATGTGGCGGTAATCCCCTATCCGACATTGGCTCAGCGTGAGGCAATTCTGCGCTACGATCTGGCCACATGCCGGCGCCTTGGAATCGAGCATCCCAACGTCGCTCTGATTCACTTCACGGAAAAAGTAAACCCAAAATTCCCCAACTCGACCGATTATGTCAGTCTGATTGAAAAAGCAAAAGCCGGCGCGTTCGGCAATGTCGAGATGGGTGGTCCGATGGACGTGAAGACTGCCTGCGACGCCCACAGCGCCCAGATAAAAGGAATCGAAAGCCCTGTATGCGGCAATGCCGACCTGCTTATGTTCCCGAATATCGAATCTGGCAACACGTTCTACAAGACCATAACCGTGTTCGCAGGCGCCGTAATCGCGGGAATGCTTCAGGGAGCCATGGTTCCGGTGGTCCTCCCCTCGCGAAGCGATTCCGCCGAATCGAAATTCTATTCGCTCGTAATGGCAGTTCTCACGGCCTGAACGATAGAACAGGTTTTTATCCCCTACTCCAATCATACGAAATGAAAATACTTGCAATAAACCCCGGATCGACATCAACCAAAATAGCCGTATACAACGACAGGAACAAGGTTTTTGCCACGACACTGCGTCATTCTGTCGACGATCTCGAACCCTTTCCACGCGTAATCGATCAATTCGAGTTTCGCAAGCATTTGATTCTAAACTCACTGGCCGAAAATGAGATTCCTTTGGAATTTGATGCCGTGATCGGGCGCGGCGGTCTGCTGCGCCCGATTCCTGGGGGCGTCTACGAGGTCAACGATGCGATGGTAGCAGACATAAAGAAAGTGCGCCGCAGCCACGCGTGCAACCTCGGTTGCCTGATCGCCCGCGACCTGGCCGACGAGCTCGGCTGCCCCGCATACATAGCCGATCCCGGGGTAGTCGACGAACTCGACGAGGTAGCACGCATCACCGGGTCGCCCCTCATGCCGCGTATCACGACATGGCATGCGCTCAACCAGCGTGCCATCGGCCGCCGCTACGCCCGTCAGCTTTCCGAAGCCAATCCCTCGCAGCCCCCTGTACGCTATGAGGAAATGAACCTGATAATCGTTCACCTCGGCGGAGGTATCTCCGTCGGAGCCCACAAACACGGGAAAGTGGTAGATGTAAACAATGCCTTCGACGGAGAAGGCCCCTTCTCCCCCGAGCGAGCCGGAACTCTTCCTTCGGGAGCGCTGATTGACCTCTGCTACTCCGGGCGCTACACCAAGGACGAGCTTAAAAAGCGCATAAGCGGAAAAGCCGGACTGGCGGCACATCTGGGGTCGACCGACATCCAGGCGATTGTGGCACGCATCGAGAAGGGCGACGACTACGCGCGCCTCGTGCTCGACGCAATGATATACCAGATTGCAAAACATGTGGCGGCTCTTACGCCGGTGTTCCGCGGGAAAGTCGACGCGATACTCATAACCGGTGGAATCGCCTATTCCGACTACGTTATGAGTCGTCTGCTGCCACAAATCGATTTCATCGCCCCCGTTGAGATTTTCCCGGGAGAAGATGAACTCGAAGCCCTCGCCCTGAACGCGCTCGGAGCTCTCGACGGCTCGCTCCCGGTGCAGACCTACGTTCAAAAAAAAACTAATCACCAGACCATCGCCGACCCCCAGCTCAACTGATGATAACGCCTCATCCTCAACTGATTGACGAAATCGTAGGCATCGGCGTAGCCAAAACGCACGCCTCGGTGGGACGAGTGGCCCTGCTGGCAATAATGGCCGGAGCCTTTATTGCCCTGGGCGGAATGCTGTCGGTTGCCGTCGGATTCGGATTTCCTGAAATTTCTGCCGGAAATCCCGGCCTGCAGAAGCTGCTCAGCGGGCTTCTCTTCCCGGTAGGACTATTGCTGGTTGTAATGTTCGGCGCTGAGCTCTTTACAGGCAACAATGCAGTCCTTATGCCGGGCCTGTCCGCTGGGAAATTCGGGCCAGTCGACGTGCTGCGGCAGTGGTTTGTGGTGTGGATGTTCAACTTCGTCGGGGCGTTGGCTTTTACATGGCTTTTCGTGGATTTCAGCGGACTGACATCCTCCGAGCCCTACCATTCGGCCATCATAGGGATTGCCACCGCCAAAGCCAAACTGCCGTTCATGGTAGCCTTTGTGAAAGGGATTGCGGCCAACTGGTGTGTATGTCTGGCCGTGTGGCTCGCCCTGATGGTCAAAACTCTTCCGGCAAAAGTGCTCGCCTGCTGGATTCCGGTCGGAGCGTTCGTGATTCTCGGCTATGAGCACAGCATTGCGAATATGTTTTTCATCCCCGCAGGGATGCTGCAGGGTGCCGACGTAAGCATCGGCCAATTGTTTCAGAACCTTCTTGCCGTCACCCTCGGCAACATTATCGGTGGCGCCATACTCGTAGGAATGCTATATCACAAACTGCATTTCCGGGAGCCAAGCAGCCAGAAAAGCTGACGAAATCAAAAAAAATGCAGAAATTTCAGCTTAACTCTTGCCAGATTCAAAAAGAATACCTACCTTTGCATCGTTGAAAGGAGATAACGAGAGCGTTATCAAAACCGACAATAAAAATGGCGATTTAGTGTAGTGGCCTAGCACGCCACCCTCTCACGGTGGAGACCAGGGTTCGATTCCCTGATTCGCTACAGAAGGAGACACCAACCGGTGTCTCCTTTGTTTTTATATCCCCTCCAAGACAACCTTCAGCCCAATTCAACAATCAGTTCTACATACAATACTATTTTTGGGTCAGATGCAAAAGCCGGTTGAATTGTAAAATATTTTCAATATCGGATTCAGACGTAGGGACGCACGGCTCGTGCGTACGAATAACTACCGGAATTTAAATTATTATACTCGGACGCACGAACCGTGCGTCCCTACTTGCGAGGAATTGTGCAAGACGCTGCCTACTTTCTGAAAGCCGCCTCGTTACAAATATAATATGGCGCGGTGCACCGGACAAATCCGATGCACCGCGTTAATCTATCGTTGGTCAGGACAATCAGTCGGCCGAGAGAGCCGAGAGTGAGGCTCGGAGCGTGGCGAGCTTCGACTGGGCGTCGGCCTGTTTGCGGCGCTCACCCTCGATTACGGCTGCGGGAGCTTTGCTGACGAATTTCTCGTTGGCAAGTTTCTTCTCCACCGAAGCGAGGAATCCTTCGTAGTATGCGATATCCTTCTGCAGGCGTGTCTTCTCGGCCTCAACATCGATGTTACCGGCGAGAGGCACAGCATATTCCTGTGTACCGACCATGAAGGTTGCTGCAGCGGCATCCTTCTCGGCATCCCCTTCGATGGCCGAGAGGTTGGCAAGTTTGGTGATTAGGGCGGATATCTCGCCGGCAGGTGCGGCTGCACCGACCACACGGAGCTCCAGAGTCTCTTTCTGCGGGATATTTTTCTGGGCACGCACGGCGCGAACGCCCGTAACTATTTCCTTGGCCGTTTCCATAGCGGCAAGTACATCGGCATCGGCACCCTTTCCTTCGGGCACGGGAGCATACATGATGCTCTCGCCATCGCGGCGTGCGGCAAGGTTCTGCCAGAGTTCTTCGGTGATGAACGGCATGAAGGGGTGCATCAGGCGAAGGAGTGCGTCGAAGAATCCGAGTGTAGCCTCATAGGTAGCCTTGTCGACCGGCTGACCGAAGGCTGGCTTCACCATCTCGAGATACCATGCGGAAAATTCATCCCAGAAAAGGCGGTAAATGGCCATCAGCGCTTCCGACAGGCGGAACTTGCCCATAAGGTCGGCCACTTCGGCAGCTGTGGCGCCGAGACGGGCCTCAAACCACTTTGTGGCGGCCTTCGCGGCCATCGGCTGCTCGACGTCGGCACTCTCCCACCCTTTCACAAGGCGGAAAGCGTTCCAGACCTTGTTGCAGAAATTGCGGCCGGTCTCGCAAAGCTTGTCGTCGAACAGGATGTCATTACCCGCAGGAGCAGCGAGCATCAGGCCCATGCGCACGCCGTCGGCGCCGTAGTTGGCGATAAGGTCGAGCGGGTCGGGCGAATTGCCCAGCGATTTGCTCATCTTGCGCCCGAGACTGTCGCGCACTATGCCGGTAAAGTAAACATTCTTGAAAGGCATCTCCCCCTTGAACTCATATCCGGCGATAATCATACGGGCAACCCAGAAGAAGATGATGTCCGGACCCGTTACGAGGTCGGAGGTGGGATAATAGTAGCGGATCTCCTCGTTGTCGGGGTCAAGGATGCCGTTGAAGAGCGATATGGGCCACAGCCAGGAGGAGAACCAGGTGTCGAGGCAGTCCTCGTCGGGACGCAAATCGGTCATCTCCAACGCGGGGTTGCCGGTTTTCTCGCGGGCGAGCTGCAGAGCCTCCTCGGGCGTCTCGGCCACAACGTATCCACCTTCGGGGAGAAAATAGGCCGGGATGCGGTGACCCCACCAGAGCTGACGGCTGATGCACCAGTCCTTGGTATCGGTCATCCAATGGCGGTAAGTGTTCTTGAATTTCGAGGGATAGAAACAGATGTCATAATCCATCACAGCCTTCAGAGCCGGCTTGGTCAGCTCTCCCATCTTGAGGAACCACTGCATGGAAAGTTTAGGTTCGATTACCACTTTGGTACGCTCCGAGTAGCCCACCTTGTTGTCGTAGTCCTCGACTTTCTCCACCAGACCGCGCTCCTGCAGGTCGGCTATAATCTCGCGGCGCACGTCGAAGCGGTCATGGCCCACATACATGCCGCCGGCTTCGGAAATCGTGCCGTCGGGATTAAAGATGTCGATGGTTGGAAGATTGTATTTCTCGCCGAGCATATAGTCGTTGACGTCGTGAGCCGGAGTTACCTTCAGGCAGCCTGTACCGAAGTCCATCTCGACGTAATCGTCCATGATGATGGGCACCGAACGGCCTACCATAGGCACAATCACGCGTTTCCCCTTCAGCCAGCTGTAGCGCTGGTCGTTGGGGTTAACGCAGACGGCCGTATCGCCGAGGATGGTCTCCGGACGGGTCGTGGCCACCACAATATAGCGGTCTGGCTCGCCGTCGACAAAATATTTCAGATAGAAAAGCTTGGAATGCTCGTCGCGGTAGATTACCTCCTCGTCGGAGAGGGCCGTGAGCGCGGCGGGATCCCAGTTTACCATGCGTACGCCGCGATAGATCAGCCCCTTGCGGTATAGTTCGCAGAACACGCGGATTACGCTGCGCGAGCGGAGCTCGTCCATGGTGAATGCGGTACGGTCCCAATCGCACGAGGCGCCGAGTTTGCGCAGCTGCTTGAGGATGATGCCGCCGTGGTGATCGGTCCAGTCCCACGCATGGCGCAGGAACTCCTCGCGGGTGAGGTCTGTCTTCTTGATGCCCTCGGCCTGAAGTTTGGCCACCACCTTGGCTTCGGTGGCGATGGAGGCGTGGTCGGTGCCGGGAACCCAGCAGGCATTTTTACCCTCCATGCGCGCGCGGCGCACGAGGATGTCCTGAATCGTCTCGTTGAGCATATGGCCCATATGGAGCACGCCCGTGACGTTGGGCGGCGGAATTACGATGGTATACGGCTCGCGGCCATCCGGTTCGGAATGAAACAGGCGGTGCTTCATCCAGTAGTCATACCATTTGTCCTCCACCTCGGCGGGATTGTATTTCGTAGCAAGCATGATGTGGTTAGCTGGTTAAATCGTTTGGTGTTAAGGCCTCAGGATACGCTCCGCGCCTGGAAGCGACGGCCGCGCCCTGAAAATTGCGGTGCAAAATTACGAAACTTTTGCGGAATTTACCTAACTTTGCCTATATTATAATAATAATGTGCGAGCCAATCGTTATCGCCAACATCAACCAAAATCCAGCATAAGCATGAACAAAACCGTAATTCCGTTAGCCATGGCAGCTACGCTACTGACGGGACTCGCAGGCTGCACAGGCACAGGCACGCAGCTGATCGACAAGCCCGAATTCAAGTCGGCCAACCGCACTTTCGACATCGAGGCCCTCGAAGCCCTCGGGCGCGTGAGCGGTCCGGCCGTATCGCCCGACGGCAAAAAGGTGCTCTATGGCGTAAGCTATGAGAGCGTCGAACAGAACAAGAGCAACAACGAGCTCTATGTGATGAACATCGACGGCAGCGATGCCACACGCCTTACGCACACGCCCCAGTCGGAAGGTCAGGCCGCATGGATCAACGGCGGCAAGGAGATAGCCTTCGTGGCTGAAAAAGACGGCAAGCCCCAGATGTGGGTGATGAACGCCGACGGTACCGGCCGCCGCGTGGTCAGCCGCCTCGAAAACGGCGTGGCCGGATTCCTCGTATCGCCCGACGGAAAGAAAGTGCTCATTATCTCCAGCGTGAAATACGGACGCACCGCCGCCGACGTATATCCCGATCTTCCCAAAGCCAACGCACGCATCATCGACGACCTGATGTACAAGCACTGGGACGAATGGGTTACAGAAATCCCCCACCCCTTCATCGCCGATTTCGACGGCTATAGCCTCAAGAACATCAAGGACATTATGGACGGCGAACCTTACGAATCGCCTATGAAGCCCTTCGGAGGCATCGAGTCGTTTGCCTGGAGCCCCGACAGCAAGCAGGTTGTCTATGTATCGCGCAAGAAGACCGGCATGGAATATGCCGTATCGACCAACAGCGACCTGTATCTCTACGACATTGAGAAGACCACCACCCGCAACCTCACCGAGGGGATGATGGGCTATGACACCGCTCCCGCGTTCTCGCCCGACGGCACTCAACTGGCATGGCTCTCGATGGAGCACGACGGCTACGAGAGCGATAAAAACCGCATCTTCGTGATGGATATGGCAACCGGCACACGCACCGACCTCACCGCCAACTGGGATTATACTGCCGACGCCATCGCCTGGAATCCCAACGGCAAATCCATCTATTTCCTCGCTCCCTATCTGGGTGTCACCCCAATTTTCTCAATCGACGTGGCCACTAAGGCCGTCAGCATGGTTACCTCCGGTGCCGACATCGCCGACTACGCCGCGTTGGCTCCGGTCGACGACAAGACCATCGTGACGATGCGCCACTCGATGCTCTACCCCAATGAGATTTTCTCGGTGACCGACCGCAAGGCCACCGCTCTGACCGACGTGAACCGCGACGTGCTCTCGCAGATCGACGCACCCTCGCTCGAAAAGGTGATGGTTCCCACCACCGACGGCAAGGAGATGACCACATGGGTGGTTCTCCCCCCGAATTTTGACCCTGCCAAGAAGTATCCCGCAATCCTCTACTGTCAGGGCGGCCCGCAGCAGGCTGTAAGCCAGTTCTGGAGCTACCGCTGGAATCTCATGCTCATGGCCTCCAACGGCTATATCGTCATAGCCCCCAACCGCCGCGGCCTTCCCGGTTTCGGCACGGAATGGAACGCTCAGATTTCCGGTGATTATCCCGGCCAGAACATGCAGGATTACCTGAGTGCTGTCGACTATATGAAGCAGCGTCCCTATGTCGACGGCGACCACATCGGCGCTGTCGGCGCAAGCTACGGCGGCTTCTCCGTCTACATGCTGGCAGGCATCCACGAAAACCGCTTTGCCGCCCTCATAGCCCACGCCGGCATCTTCAACACCGAAGCACAGTATCTCGAGACCGAGGAGATGTGGTTTGCCAACTGGGATCTCGGAGGAGCATTCTGGGAAAAGGACAATGCCGTTGCCCAGCGCACCTTCGCCAACTCGCCTCATAAGTTCGTCGACCGCTGGAACACTCCTATCCTCGTTACCCACGGCGAATACGACTACCGCATCCTCTCCTCGCAGGGTGAGATGGCCTTCAACGCGGCGCGTCTGCGCGGTGTGCCGGCCGAAATGGTAATCTTCCCCGACGAGAACCACTGGATTCTCAAGCCCCAGAACGCCATCCTCTGGCAGCGCGTATTCTTCCGCTGGCTCGACCGCTGGCTGAAACCCGGCTCCCCCGAAGCCGCCACATCTGCACCCACCACCGAAGAAAGCGATGTAGTCGCTCACGACGCGGGCACCGAGGCCGAAGTCGCCGCTTCAGAGGAATAATAATTCATCCATATCTCAGAAACAATGTCTTATCCCAACACAAAGCCCATCGGCGTGAAAGCCATAGTCGGCATCGTAGTCGGCATCGCAGTATTTGTAGTAGCGATGGCCTTCGTTATGCCCTGGTACAACGTCTGGTCGCAGGAAATGGAAGGCAAAGCAGAATTCGCCAAAGCCGAGCAGAACCGCAAAATCAAAATCGAGGAAGCCAAGGCCAATCTCGAAGCCGAGAAACTGAACGCTCAGGCCGAAGTAGAACGCGCCAAGGGCGCTGCCGAAGCCATCCGGATTGAAAACGGCAGCATCACGCCTACCTACATCCAGTATCTGTGGGTTCGTCAGCAGTCGGACCTCAGCGACAAGACCGTAATCTACGTGCCTACCGAGACCAACCTCCCCATTCTCGAATCGACGCGTATGCTCAACCAGGCGCAAAAGCCCTGATTCAGACACCGTCCGGATGCAGGACGCTGTTGAACATCGCTCCCATATCAAAACGTCGGGGTGTCAAAATTCAGAATTTTGACACCCCGACTCATTTTTGTCCGGATGGCGTGGGCGCTGTCAGAATGGCCTTTTTTTGTTATTGCAGTTGCGCAGGCAAACTAAAAGCGCTAAATTTGTCCTTATTCTATGGAGCATTTCTGGAACATAATGAGCTCTGGAGTTCTCATCGGCATTCTGATGTCAGCGCCGATGGGTCCGATCGGCATGCTCGTAATCCAGCGCACGCTCAACAAAGGCCGCTGGCCCGCTTTCTACACAGGAATCGGGGCCGCCCTCTCCGACCTGACCTACAGTCTGCTTACGGGGCTATGTATGAGCTTTGTGACGGATTTCGTGCTGTCGCGCCAGATGCTGCTTCAGATTGTGGGCAGTGTGGTCCTCATAGGGTTCGCCTTCTATCTTTTCAGGAAAAACCCGACTGCAACCCTTAAAAAACCCGACGAAGTTGCCAACGGATTCTGGAAAGACTTCTGGACCGGCTTCCTGTTCACCTTCGCCAATCCGCTCATAGTATTTTTTATAATAGGATTGTTCGCACGGTTCAACTTCCTCCTGCCCGAATTCCGTTTCTACCACTATATAGCCGGCTACGGCGCCATCGTAGGCGGCGCCCTGCTCTGGTGGTGGCTGATAACATATTTCGTCAACAAGGCACGTGCACATTTCAACGTGCGCTCGCTCTGGATATTCAACAGAATCGTTGCATCAATTCTGTTTATTATGGCCATTGTGGGACTATGGAAAGGCATCGCCGGCTATCTGGCCGTCTGAACGCCCCTGAAGTCCCGGCTCCCGACATCTATCTCAAATCACCGACAATGAAAACCAACACTCTGCTTCATATCCCCTTTCGCGAAGGGCTCGACGGAATGAGTCTCGACGCCGTGGGCAACGCTCTTGAGGAAGGTGGCGCACGCTTCTCCGTAGAGTCGCTCAACTGGCCCGAGACATTTCCCTACCGCCCCCTGACGGTTGTAACGGCAGCTCACACTTCCGAGGCCATCTATATCGACTTTCTTGTGCGCTGCAATTACCTCCGCGCGGCCAACTACACCGACAACTCGCCCGTGAGCGAGGATTCGTGCGTGGAATTCTATCTTCAGCCGAATCCATCGTCGCCCCACTATTTCACTTTCGAGTTCAACTGCATAGGCATCCTCAATTCGGCCGAATGCGTCACTCAGGCCGACTGCCGCCCTCTTTCAGCCGACGAGCTTCAGACCATCGGACGATATGCCTCGGTGGGCCGGCGTCCGTTCGAAGAGGTGGAAGGTTCGTTTATATGGAGTGTGGTGGTCGCCATTCCCCTCCGACTTCTCGGCATCCGGTACGAAGGCAAGCCGATTGCTATGCGCGGCAACTTCAACAAATGTGCCTCGGCCACATCCCAGCCACATTTCCTGAGCTGGGCACCCATCGTTACTCCTGAGCCCGACTTTCATCAGCCGGACTTCTTCGGAGATATAATTCTCGACTGACACGAGTGCCCTGCACATGGGGCGCTTCAACTTCACAACGCTTTAAATCTCAATCATGAACGAAACGACACTTACCAACAACCGCGTGCTGAAATACCTCGGGAAAAATCCCGAGGACATCACCCGCGAGGACCTCGTCAACTTTGTGGTAAACAACGGCGTGGAAATGATCAACTTCATGTATCCCGCCGCCGACGGACGCCTGAAAACCCTCAACTTCGTAATCAACGACCTCGACTATCTGAACACCATACTCACCTCGGGCGAACGCGTAGACGGCTCCAGTCTGTTCCCGGGATTCATCGAGGCCGGAAACAGCGACCTCTACGTCATTCCGCGCTACTCCACGGCCTTTCTCGACCCCTTTGCCGAGATTCCCACGCTGAGCATGCTGTGCAACTTCTTCGATAAAGACGGCAACGAGCTGGCTTCCTCGCCCGAACGTGCCCTGCGCCGCGCGTGCGCTGAATTCCGCAAGGCCACAGGCCTCGAATTCCAGGCCATGGGCGAACTGGAGTATTACGTCATCTCGCCTGACGAGGGGATGTTTCCCGCAAGCGACCAGCGCGGTTACCATGAATCGGCCCCGTTTGCCAAATTCAACGATTTCCGCACACGGTGCATGCAGTATATAGCGCGTACCGGTGGAAAAATCAAATACGGACACTCGGAGGTCGGCAATTTCACCCTCAACGGAATGAACTACGAACAGAACGAGATAGAGTTCCTCCCGGTTCCGGCCGAGCAGGCCGCCGACCAGCTCATGCTCGCCAAATGGGTGATCCGCAATCTCGCATCGCGACTCAACCTGAACGTTACGTTCGCCCCGAAAATCACCAACGGCAAGGCCGGCTCGGGGCTGCACGTGCACATGCGCCTGATGCGCGACGGCCGCAACGTGATGCTCGACGCCGACCGCCGGCTCAGCGACGACGCACGCCGTCTGATTGCCGGACTCATAACTCTTGCCCCGGCTCTTACAGCCTTCGGCAATACCAATCCCACAAGCTACTTCCGCCTGGTTCCGCATCAGGAAGCACCTACCAACGTATGCTGGGGCGACCGCAACCGCTCGGTACTCATCCGCGTGCCGCTGGGATGGACCACCTCGACCGATATGAGCGCTGTGGTGAATCCGGCGCAGAAACCCGCGCCGACCGACGCATCGCAGAAACAAACCATCGAGATTCGCAATGCCGACGGCTCGGCCGACATATACATGCTGCTGGCCGGACTTGCAGTTGCCGCTCGCCACGGTTTCGATATGGCCGACGCTCTCGATGTGGCCGAACGCACTTACGTGAGCGCCAACATACACGACGAGGCCAACGCCGCCCTTCTCGAACGGCTCGAACAGCTTCCGGCCAACTGCGCCGAGAGTGCGGATGTGCTTGAACAGCAGCGCGAACTATTTGAAGCATCGGGGGTATTCACCCCGGCAATGATCGATGCCATCGTGGCTCGTCTGCGGGCCTTCGACGACGCCAGTCTCTCCGAACGCGCCCACCGCGACCCCGACCTGATGGGGCGCCTGGTAAGCCGCTATTTCCACTGCGGATGAATCCTGCCGCCTTGCAACCACTCAATCAAACGCAACAAAGAGATAAACACAAAAGATGAGCGACGTTATCCGACTTCTGCCTGATTCGGTGGCCAACCAGATTGCCGCCGGAGAAGTTATCCAGCGCCCGGCTTCGGTAATCAAGGAGCTGGTTGAAAATGCAGTCGACGCCGGCGCAACCACCATTCAGATTATTCTCCGCGACGGCGGCAAGAATCTGATTCAGGTAATCGACAACGGCTGCGGAATGTCGGATACCGACGCGCGTCTGGCCTTCGAGCGCCATGCCACTTCGAAAATCAGGCAGGCAAGCGATCTTTTCGAACTTCATACCATGGGGTTCCGCGGCGAAGCTCTGCCATCCATCGCCGCGGTGGCACAGATTGACCTGCGCACAATGCGCAAGGGCGATACCATCGGCACTCATCTGGAGATTGCCGCATCCAAATTCCAGCATCAGACCGCCGAAGCCTGTGCCGCCGGAACGAATCTGTCGGTAAAGAATCTGTTCTTCAACTTTCCGGCCCGACGTAAATTCCTGAAAAAAGACGCGGTAGAACTCACACACATCCTCCACGAATTCGAAAGACTCGCGCTGGTGAATCCCGACAAGACCTTCACGCTCGTGCACAATGAGGTCACTCTCCATCAGCTCCTCCCCGGCACTCTGAAACAGCGCATAGTAAGTCTTTTCGGCAAATCGCTCGAGAAGCAGCTCATACCGGTGGCAACGGAAACGTCGCTTGTGAAGATTTCCGGCTTTGTAGCCAATCCCGAAAACGCCCGCAAGCGCAACGCCCTGCAGTATTTCTTCGTGAACGGCCGCAACATGATGCACCCCTATTTCCGCAAGGCGGTGCTTCACTGCTATGAGAATCTCATACCGGCCGACCATCAGCCCTCATACTTTCTGAACTTCGAGGTCGACCCGCAGACCATCGACGTCAACATCCATCCGACCAAAAGCGAGATTAAATTCGAGAACGAAGCTCCGATATGGCAGATTCTTGTAGCGGCCGTAAAAGAGGCGCTCGGAAAATTCAACGCCGTCCCCTCCATCGACTTCGACAGCACCGACCGGATTGATGTTCCCGTATTCCACCCAAATGCCGAAGCGAATTTCGGCGACATGGTGTCGGGCGACTACAATCCTTTCGCGCAAGAGCATGCGGCTCCCCACGCTGCCGGGAGTATGGGTTCAGGCCTGCCGTCAAAGCGCTCCAGGCGCCCCCTCGACGATTGGGAAAAACTCTATGAAGGCTTCTCGGGGGGTGTCGAACCGTCGGATTTTCTGTTTCCCGACGAAGGAGGCGAGGCCAGCGCACTCAATATACCTGACGAGCAACCCCTCTCCGATTCCAACAGCGAGCCGGTCGAGGCTTCCGGACTCAATTCCCGCCAGGATTGCGGCGAGACGCTTCCGCTCGACGGCACCACGACGCAGCCGGTATCGCTCCTCCAGCTTAAACAGAAATATCTTGTAGTGCCTTCCCATGCCGGCCTCATGGTGATCGACTCCCACCGGGCTCATGTAAAGGTTCTCTACGAGGAGTTTTTCCGCGAAGGCAGGATTGTGGCAGGCGTATCGCAGGCAGTGCTGTTCCCGGAAGTCATGCACCTCACCCCGACGCAAAACAGCACTTTAAGCACCATGGGCGAGCAACTCCGTGAACTCGGGTTCCAGCTGGAATATCTCGGCGACAGCGCCTGGAGCATAAACGCAGTGCCTGCCTCAACGGCTAAATTCAACGCCATCGACCTGTTGCAGAAAATGATTGCCGATGTTGCGGAGGAAACGGAGACCCGCGAAAATACCCTCCCCGCCAAAGTGGCGCTTGCTATGGCTCGCACCGCTGCCGTTCAACCCGGGCAGCCGCTCAGTCAGGCGGAGGCGGAGACTCTGCTGAGCCGTCTTTTCTCGCTGCCTGATCCCGGATATACACCGACCGGGCAACCCGTATTTTTCACTCTCGACATGGCTGAAATAGCCAAGCGCCTGTAGACCGGACGTATGCCACACCATCCAGCATAACATCATCACATGAAATTACCACTTCTATATATTTTCATAGTCTCCGCACTTGCCACGCCGACGGTATGTCATGCCGCACACTCCGACGACAATCCGGCTCACACCTCGGTAGGACGCAATGAAGTGAAAAAGGTTCTTCAGCAACTCGACCGCGAAATCGAGCTGCGCGACACATATAAAAACATGCGACAGACGCGGCTCGATTCCATCCGTATCCAACGCAACAATGTCAGGACCGACTCGCGCCGTTGGTTCGACCTCACAATGGACATCGCCGGCGGCTACAGTTCGTTCGACAACGACTCGGCACTCGTCTACTATACCCAGGGACTCGACCATGCGTCGGCTATCGGCAATGATTCGCTCGCGACGGAGTTCCGACTGCGGCGAGCCACCTACCTCTCGATTTCCGGATATGTGCACGACGCTCTCAACGAACTTGAACTCGTCGACACAACCTCTATGACCTCCGGCCAGAAGCGCACGTATTTCGACGCCACACGCCGTATGTACAGCTTCATATCCAACTACTACGAAGGATTCCTCTCTACAGCCGACTACTGGAACAACCGCGCCATCGAGGCCCAGGGCAAACTGATTCCGCTTCTGCCGAAAGGCTCAGTGGAATATATGCTCAACCTCGGCGAATATCTCTACGGCACCCGCCAGTATGCCCGCAGCCGCGAGGTAATGACGGCTCTGATCAACAAACTCACACTCGACACTCCGGGATATGCCATCGCCTGCCATAAACTCGCGTCGCTTGCCAACACGGCCGGCGACCAGTACGAGCGTATTTATTACCTGGCGCTTTCGGCCATTGCCGATACGCGCCAGGGCAACATGGAGGTAACCTCCATCCAAGAACTCGGCGGCCTGCTCTTCCAGAACGGAGATTCGGAACGCGCACACAACTATCTGCTCGCCGCCATGAACAACGTAGTCGAAAGCCGTGCGTCAGTGCGTCTCTCCCAGACTACCGAACTGCTCACGGTAATCGAAAACGACCATATGCTGCAGATAGCACGCTACAGGCGATTGGTGGTATTCATTTTCATCATCCTCGTGGCTTGTATGCTGGCTCTCGTGGCCGCGATATGGTTCCTGCGCCGCCAGCTCCACCGCCTCGACGGCCTCAAACGCCATCTCGAAGAATCGAACCGTGCTAAGGAAGTCTACATGAGCCGATTCCTCACGCTCTGCTCCATCTATATGGATAAGCTCAAGCAACTTGGGAAAATCGTGGACCGCAAAATATCCGCCGGCCAGACCGAAGAACTGGCACGTCTGGTAAAATCAAACAAATTCATGGAAGAGCAAAGCCGTGAATTCTACAGCGTGTTCGACGACGCGTTTCTCCATATATACCCGCGTTTCATAGAGCAGGTGAACGACCTTCTGAAACCCGACAGCCGTATAACTCCGGCCGAAGGCGAACTGCTCACGCCGGAACTGCGCATTCTCGCGCTGATGCGACTCGGAATCGACGATGCACCCCGTCTGGCTCAGATGCTGAATTTCAGCGTCAACACCATTTATGCGTACCGCAACAAACTGCGTAACCGCGCCATCAACCGCCAGACGTTCGAGACCGATATCCTCAACATCGCCGCATCCTGAGCCTTACCCATCCGCGAAATGCCTGCCACAGCCTACTGGTTCTGCCCTGAGAACGATATCGCTCTCGCTTCGGGCCGGGAGATTTTCACGCCGCCGCGCCAGGCGGCGCTGTTAGGCCGCTACGGAGCTCCCCTGCTCTGGTGGATGGGAACACCCGACGATATGGTACTCATCCCCTCAGATCTCACTCCCGAAGAAGCCGACTCTCTCGGCCAATGGGAAATGAAGATGAAAGCACGTTTCGGCTCCGGGCCTCGTCTGCTGCCCTCCCTGCAAGGAGAAAAAATCGACTCCCTTCGCCCGTGGGGATGGAGCGGCTACTCAGCCCGATGTCTCCGGCGCGCGGGCGCGCCTTCTCATCTCCTCGACGAAATCCGCCCCGGCTTAGACCGCCTCAGGCAACTAAGCCACCGCAAAAGTTCCGTTGAGATTACACATCGCCTTGACGAATCTATGGATTTCGCGAGCTTCGGCATTCCTCCCTCGGTCCGACCGCTGGAGATACACGACACCACGGAAATAACGTCTATTCTTTCCGCCGGTAGGCCGTTGATTGCAAAATCCCCCTGGTCGTCGAGCGGCCGCGGCGTGTTCAGCAGCCGGGATATGTCGGCGCCCACGTTTCTGCGCCGGTGCGACGATACGATACGCCGGCAGGGAAGCGTGATGATTGAACATCTCCACCAGGTTGTCGCCGACTTCGCCATGCTTTTCGAGGCAACGGCTACAGGCGTAACGTCCGTAGGCCTTTCGCGTTTCCACAATTGTCGTGGAGCCGCTTATGCAGGCAACGACCTCGCAACCGATGCGGAAATCCGCTCAGATCTCTCTTCCATGATTCCAAATAGCCTGCTCGAAGCAGTGGAAGAATCCTTACGCGCGATTCTGGACGAGATGACGGTCGGACGCTACCGCGGACCGCTCGGCGTCGATATGCTCATAGCGGCCGGTCCTGACGGGAGCTGTTACCTCGTGCCATGCGTGGAACTGAATCTGCGATGCACCATGGGATTCGTGGCCCACGCGCTGAGGAAGCGTCTCCCCTCCGCTTACCGCCGCATGACCGTCGCCCCCTTCCGCACCGGTGCGCCGGAAAGGAACCAACTGCCGTTGGTGCCCCCCAACCTCCATTTTTCCATTGTGGCAGAGCGGTAAAGCTCCCATGTAAACGGCTCAGGAAACGACATCGGGATTTTTAATGTCATTAACATGGCCGATATTTCACGTTATCAAAAAATGCGTTAAATTTGCAAATTAATAGCTGTGGCCGTATGATTGCAGCTTAACTCATATTTTCTTATAATCAGCATACGAAAAAGTGAAACTACGCAAATCAGCTCTGCCGGCTCTCGCATTGGCCGCCACAATCGCCGCTATGGCCGCCGGCCCCAACAATATTGTAGAGGAAGTGGCTTGGACCGTAGGCGACCAGCCTATATATAAAAGCGAAATCGAAGAAGCTTACCAGCAGATGCTCTACGAGAAGACTCCGGTAAAGGGCGACCCCTACTGCGTGATTCCCGAACGTCTCGCTCTTGAAAAGCTCTTCCTCCACCAGGCCGACATCGACACGGTCGAAGTGCAGGAATCAATGGTCAACCAGGCCGTCGACCAGCGTATCAACTACCTGGTCACAAACCTCGGCTCGAAAGAAAAAGTAGAGGAATACTTCCGTAAGCCAATGGCCGAATTCCGCCAGCAGATGGCCGAATCGATGCGCAATCAGTACCGCATACAGCAGGTGCAGAGCAACATCTCGAAAAACCTGAAGGTTACGCCGTCGGATGTCAGAAAATACTTCAACACCCTCTCGGAAGACTCCATTCCTTTTGTTCCGCTCCAGGTAGAGGCTGAAATCATTACGGTCAACCCGCGTATTCCCCAGGAAGAAATCGACGACGTGAAAGCCCGTCTGCGCGACTATGCCGACCGCGTAAACAAAGGGGAATCGGAATTCTCCACGCTCGCCATCCTCTATTCGGAAGACGGCAGCAGCGTGCGCGGCGGTGAAATCGGCTTCATGGGCAAAGGACATCTTGAGCCGGAATATGCAGCCGTAGCCTTCAACCTCAACGACCCCAAAAAGGTATCGAAAATCGTCGAGACCCAATACGGCTACCATATCATCCAGCTCATCGAGAAACGCGGCGACCGCGTCAATACGCGCCATATCCTCCTTCGACCGAAAGTGAACCAGAAAGACCTCACCGATGCCATCGAGCGCCTCGACTCGCTCAAGAAGGAGATTGCCGACGGAAAATTCACCTTCGAGGAAGCCACGGTAGTCTCGCAGGACAAGGATACACGCAACAACCACGGCCAGATGGTCAACTCGGAGAACAATACCACGCGCTTCGAGATGTCGCAGCTCCCGCAGGAGGTCGCCAAGAAAGTGAGCACGATGGAAGTCGGCGACATTTCCGACGCTTTCATCATGATGGACCCCAAGCGCAACCGCGAGATTGTGGCTCTCGTAAAACTTACCGCCCGCATCCCGGCCCACAAGGCCAACCTCTCCGACGACTATCAGACTATCAAAGGCCTGTATGAAAATGCCGCCAAACAGAAGATGATCGACCAGTGGATTGCAAGGAAAATCAAGGACACCTACGTGAAAATCGAGGACAACTGGTCGGACTGCGAATTCGAGCACGACGGCTGGGTGAAAAACAAGAAATGAGCCATCCCTCCTACTCCGACTCCCGGAAAGCGCCCCGGCGCCGCGGTCGCGGCAGTCTCGGCCTGGGCTTTCTGCTTGCCGTAACCGTTGCGGCGGCTTCGCTCATTGCCGGCGCGCAGAACAATACCCCGAAAAAACAGGCCGCTCCAACCCGGCGCCAGACGATTCTCACTCCCGACACAGCCCCCATCAGGCCGGCAATCCCTTCGGCCAACCGCTATCAGCGCGACAAGGTGTTTCTGGAGCGCGCCGCCGAACTGCGCGCCGAACCCGGTACGGATTACCAGACCGTGGTTGGCGACGTGCTTTTCCGCAAGGGCGATATGTATATGTACTGCGATTCGGCGCTCTTTTTCGACGGGGGCGCCGAAGTCCGCGCCTTCGGCAACGTGAGGATGGAGCAGGGCGATACACTTTTTGTCTACGGCGACGAACTCAACTACAACGATACTACCCAGCTGGCAATCCTCTATGCAGATACGGGCAAGAAAGTGCGTCTCATCAACAAGGACGTAAAACTCACCACCGACATATTCAACTACGACCTCGGCATCGAGCTGGGCTACTATGAAGTCGGCGGTATCCTCACCGATAAAGAAAACCGCCTCGACTCGTGGTACGGCGAATACTCCCCCGCGTCGAAGGATGCGCTCTTACGCGAAAACGTACATCTGAAATCGCTCGGCGAATCCGACACGCTCGACATCTACACCGAGGAGATGCTCTACAACACCCTGACCCACATCGCCATTCTCGACACCACATCGACCATCATCTCCGGCGACGGCACGATCTACACCCGCTCGGGCGTCTACAACACCGAGACCTCGCAGGCCGACCTCTACAGCCGTTCGCTCGTGGTTGCCAAAAACGGCAACACGCTTACGGGCGATACGCTTTTCTACGACCGTAATCTCGGTTTCGGCGAGGCCTTCGGCAACATCGAGCTGACCGACACCACCAACAAAATGATTCTCAACGGCGACTACGGCTACTATTTCGAAGTGGCCGACAGCGCGATGGTCACCGGCCGCGCCCTCGCCAAGGAGTACTCGACGCCGTCCGACACCCTTTTCCTCCATGGCGACACTATACGTACATTCATGTTCATAGTGCCCGAACACGCGCTCAACGACTCCGTGACCGTGCCTGCCGACACTACACACCACCTCATCGCATCGCCCCACGTGCGCTTCTACCGCTCCGACCTCCAGGGGTTGTGCGATTCGCTGACGTTCGTTCAGCGCGACTCGATGCTGTGGATGAACTACCATCCCGTGGTCTGGAACGATACCAAACAGATTTTCGGCAACGTGATTCAGGTGCATATGCGCGATTCCACCGCCGACTGGGCGAAACTTCCCGATTTCGGGTTCATGGCCGAATGGATCGACGAGGAATTCTACGATCAGCTTACGGGCAAAACGATGTATGCCACCTTCGAGCGACGCACCATCAAGCATCTCGACGTGAGCGGAAGCGTACAGGGAATCATGCTCCCGATGGAAAACGATTCCACCTACAACAAGATTGCCAATTTCGAGAGCTCTTTCCTCTCGGCCGAATTTAAAAACCAGACCATCGACTGGCTCAAGACCTGGCCCGAGACGCCGGGCACAATGACACCGCTGTATCTGGCCAAGCGCAGCAGTTTTTATCTCCCTCAGTTCCGCTGGTTCGAACCGCTCCGGCCCACGGGGCCCGACGATGTGTTCAACATCTCCTACGAGATGCTCCAGCTGATGCAGGAACCGCCGTTCGGCGGCAAGAACTCCGCACGCAAGTCGACCGCGCCCGCCAAACCGGCGGCCAAGCTTTCCGCCGCTCCGCAGTCGGAGGGAACGTCCCGGGATGAAAAAGAAACCTCGGAAGAACCCACAGCAGTAGCCGAACAAGATACAGCAACGACCTCCAAGACCGAATAAACCTCCCCCTCAACCATGCATACCCATACATCCGACCTTCTGCGTTTTCTCGACGCTTCGCCCTGCAATTTCTGGGCCGCGAAAAATCTTGCCGACCGCCTTTCGGCTGCTGGTTTTCAGCCGCTCGACATGCGCCACGAGTGGAATCTGCGTGCCGGCGGACGATATTTCGTAACGAAAAACGATTCGGCGGTGTTCGCCTTTGCAGTCGGGTCCGACCCGCTGGCGGGGTATCATATAGTGTGCGCCCACAGCGACTCCCCGGGGTTCCGAATCAAGCCGAACGCCGAGATGCCTGCTGCGGGCAATATGCTTCGGCTTAACACGGAGGTCTACGGCGGTCCGATTCTCTATACCTGGTTCGACCGTCCGCTCTCTATTGCCGGACGCGTGATGCTCGAGAGCGACGACCCGATGCAGCCGGAGATGCGGCTGGTGAAGTTCACCCGTCCGCTGCTAACCATCCCACATCTGGCCATCCACTACAACCGCTCGGTCAACGACGGCAACCCGCTGTCGCGCCAGCGCGACATGCTCCCGCGGGCCGGAATCCTCCACGACGGCGAGCCGCGCGAGGGATGCATCCGCCGGCTCGTGGCCGAAGAACTCAATGTAGCGCCGGAAAAGATTCTCGACTACGACCTGACTCTTTTCGACACAACGGCAGCCACCCTCTTCGGCATTCACGACGAACTGATTTCCGCCGGGCGTATCGACGACCTCGAGATGGCTCACGCAGCCTTGACGGGTCTGCTTGAAAGCGTGCAATCCGACCCGGAAACCAGCACAACACGCGTTATAGCGATTTTCGACAACGAGGAAACCGGCTCGGGCACCAAGCAGGGAGCTGCCTCCCCCGTTCTGCGCACCATCCTCGAGCGCATCAACCGCTCAATGGGCGGCGACGAGGATACGTTCTGCCGCGCCGTGGCTGCGTCGTTTATGGTGTCGGCCGACAACGGACACGCGACTCATCCCAACTACGAAAGCAAGCAGGATCCGACCAACCACCCCGTGCTCGGAGGCGGTCCGGTAATCAAAATCAACGCCAACTGCAAGTATATGACCGACGCCGACTCCTCGGCCGTCTTCCAGGCCATCTGCCGCAAGGCGGGAGTGCCGGTGCAGATGTTCGTCAACCACAGCGACGTGGCCGGAGGCTCGACCCTTGGCAACATCCTCACCTCGCAACTCGAACTGCGCGGCGTCGACATGGGTGCTCCCCAGCTCGCCATGCACTCCTGCCGCGAAACCGCCGCCGTCGCAGACCACCTCTCCACCATCTCCGCCTTCCACACCTTCTTCTCCCTCTGATACCCCACAAGGCGCTCACCTGAGGGTAGATTCGAACTGTTCCCGCCACTCATGGTCCGGATTCAGTCTGGATTTGAAAAATAATTTTGGAAAAATAGGGCAGAAAAATTTGGCGGTTCCAAAATAATGTGATAACTTTGCAGTCGCAAATGAGGCTCAAAGGAGCCTTGTAGCAACGTTGGTTCGCTAGCTCAACTGAATAGAGCATCTGACTACGGATCAGAAGGTTACAGGTTTGAATCCTGTGCGAATCACCAAACGACACAAGCCGCCGCAGAAACCTGCTTTAGCAGCTGACGCAATATAACGGCTGAATGTCGACCAACAACGATGGTTCGCTAGCTCAACTGAATAGAGCATCTGACTACGGATCAGAAGGTTACAGGTTTGAATCCTGTGCGAATCACTCGCTTCCGGCGGTGTATCGGCTTATTGGCTGAAACACCGCTTTATTTTTCCTCCCCCTATCCATATATGCCCGAACGCCATACCGCTATCTCAACACGCATATTCACAATACCGGCCTCCGTGGCCGTTAGAGGCCGGATGATGCGCTCGTTGCGATGGCCGGTTGCCATTCTCGCCATTCCTGCCGCTATATCGGCTTTATTGGCGTTCTCCGACTGGCGTTTCCTCGTGGTGCTCTTTCTTCTGGTTCTGGTGGGCGGCTCTGCAGTATACGCTTTCGCATGGTTCAATACCGCCATGAGTCCGGCCGCCATCAAGGCCATGAGCCCCCACCTGGTCGAGACCGACGACACTGAAATACGTATCATTCCGGAAGATGGCAAGTTGCTGAGAAGCATCCCCATCGGATGGGTAATCGGTATCGACGAAATCGGTAAATATCTTTGTGTCAGATATCGCGATTGCGGCAACGACGCATCGCCATCGATGCTTTATATCCCGCTGGATGCATTTCCGACGCCCGACGTGGCCTCACGTTTCCTCTCCATAGTCTTACCAGAACATCCGGCTTTCGAACCTGCCTCGACTATTCCAACTGATGCACCACGCGAATAGACTCCTACGGGCGAGGTGATTTGCAACGAAATTCGTAACTTTGCCCATATGAAATTCGTCATTGAAGCCACTGCGCCATCCACCAATGCGCGCGCCGGAGTAATCACCACCGACCACGGCACTATTTCCACCCCGATTTTCATGCCCGTAGGCACCTGCGGCGCCATGAAAGGCGTCCACATGCGCGAACTGCGCGACGATATAAAGGCGCGCATCATCCTGGGCAATACCTACCATCTCTACCTGCGCCCCGGCACCGACATTCTCCGCAAGGCCGGCGGACTCCACCGCTTCGGCGGCTGGGAGGGTCCGATACTGACCGACAGCGGAGGTTTCCAGGTGTTCTCGCTTTCAGACAACCGCAAGCTGACCGAAGAGGGGGCGTGGTTCCGCAGCCATATCGACGGATCGAAGCATCTGTTCACCCCCGAGAAAACGGTCGATATCCAGCGTGCCATCGGCTCCGACATCATGATGGCTCTCGACGAGTGCCCCCCGGGAATGTCTGACAAGGCCTATGCCCGTAAGTCGCTCGACCTCACACTGCGCTGGCTCGACCGCGGCTGGAAGCATTTCAACGAGACCGAACCGCTCTACGGCCATAGCCAGAGTTTCTTCCCCATTGTGCAGGGGTGCACGTATCCCGACCTCCGGCGAGAGTCGGCCATGCGCGTGGCCGAACTCGGTGCCGACGGCAACGCCATCGGCGGCCTGGCCGTGGGCGAACCTGCCGAAGTGATGTACGATATGATAGAGGTGGTCAACGAGGTGCTTCCCGCCGATCGTCCGCGCTACCTGATGGGCGTCGGTACCCCCGCAAATATCCTCGAGGCCATCGACCGAGGCGTCGACATGATGGACTGCGTGATGCCCACGCGCAACGGCCGCAACGGAATGCTTTTCACTCCCGACGGAATAATGAACATGCGCAACCGCAAATGGGCCGAGGACTTCTCGCCCATTCAGCCCGACAGCGAATGTTTCGTCGACCGGGTGTATTCCAAAGCCTACCTGCGCCATCTTTTCATAGCCGGAGAACTTCTGGCCATGCAGATTGCATCCATCCACAATCTCGCCTTCTACCTCTGGCTCGTGGGCGAGGCGCGCCGCCATATCCTGGCCGGAGACTTCGCCACATGGAAACCGGCGATGGTAGAACGGGTGACACGCCGTCTCTAACAGCTCCGCTCATAGCCATTGAACTTCTCCCCGATCCAATCAACACCACGATGAAAAAGTCCAAAATAAGAATTCCGATAAGAATGCCGGCATGGATGCGCGACAAATCGCCCATCAGTCTGCTCGACGGATATATCATCCGCAAGTTTCTCGGCACGTATGTATTTTCGATTGCCCTGATTCTTGCCATCGTGGTGATGTTCGACATCAACGAGAAGCTCGACGCCTTCCTTCAGGCGCCCCTCAAGGCCACCGTATTCGACTATTTCCTCAACTTCCTACCCTATTTCGCCAATCAGTTCAGTCCGCTGTTCGTATTTATCACGGTGATTTTCTTCACATCGAAACTCGCCGACAAATCGGAAATCATAGCCATGCTCTCGTCAGGCATGAGTTTCCACCGCCTGCTGCGACCCTACATGATTTCAGCCGCCGTAATCGCGGCATTCACTTTTGTGCTCGGCGCATATATCATCCCTCCGGCCAATGCCAAGCGAATAGACTACACCAACACATATGTGCGCAACCGCCGCGTGGACTATGGCGACAACATCATGATGCAGGTGGCTCCCGGCCGCATCGCCTATATGAGCCGCTATGACAATACCACCAAAACGGGCTACCGCTTCTCGCTCGAGGAGTTCAAGGATAAGAAACTCGTATCGCGTCTTACGGCCACATCCATCCGCTGGGACACCCTCTACCAGTGGAGCGTCAGCGACTATATGATACGCGATTTCGGAGCCGACCGCGAGATTATCCGCCGCGGCATGCAGCTCGACACCGTAATCCCCTTCGAGCCACGCGACTTCCTCATATCGCGCAACGACTGGGAGACGCTCACCTCGCCGCAGCTCCGCCAATATGTAGAGCGCCAGCGCCAGCGCGGTGTGGCAAATATCCAGGCCTTCGAGATTGAGTACGAGAAACGCTACGCCATGTGCGCCGCTGCCTTCATCCTCACTGTAATCGGCATGGCCCTTTCGTCGAAAAAAGTAAAAGGCGGCATGGGCATGAACATCGGCCTCGGCCTCGTATTGAGCTTCAGCTACATTCTGTTCATGACCGTCACGTCCTCCTTCGCCGTGTCGGGCATCACCTCCCCCTTTGTGGCTATGTGGATTCCCAACGTCCTCTACGCCATCATCGCCGTAGTCCTCTACTTCAAAGCCGCCCGCTAATACTTCAACGACGCTACTATTTTACTAACTATCCCAACTATTTTTATCACCTACATCTCATTCCGTTCCATGAAATCAATCATTTCCTGCTTACTCCTTCTTATTCTCTCTGGGATATCGAACTATGCCTTCGCTTCGAATTACGAAGCTCTGAACTATCAGATGATATCCGATTACAAGCTGTTACGAACAGATCCTGAAGCGGCTATAATCAAACCGGAAAAAGAGTGGGAAGAACTTTGCCTGATGCATAATGCCACTTATGATTTTTCTCTATTTAAAGAAGATAAGTATAATAAGGACTTTTTAAAAGCAATGCGCCTAATGCAAACCGGGAATGCTGAAAAAGCATTGGAAATTATGGAGATGATTGCATTGGGGAAAAAATGTATCTCGTATCAGGATAAATCACATTATCAACTGTTCTTTTATCAGCATTTTGGGACCTTTGATTTTAAAACAGACTATAGAACAAAATTTGACCACAGGATAATCGATATAGCAGGTATCGAACGAGATTACTACCTTAATTCTTCAAAAGTTCGTAAGAAAACTCACCGCACGCATTTTGAGCTAAAATTCCCGATTTCAGCCATAAGGGCTTTATTGCCGGTAATAGGCTTTCAACAGTATGACTCAAACAGAGCATATTTCCTTAATCAGCATGCCACTCTAAAGGAAGCCCAAATTGAGCATGCCTCTCTCTATGAATATTACCTCCGCAAAAAGAGCGGCAAAGTTTATCCTAATGAAAAGATTGAACATCCAAGCATTTACACGCTTTATTCCAAATCGGACACTGACGGTGCTCCTGTTGGCCTTATACTACGTTGCTTACAAGTCCTTCCCTACTGTGTTGGAGTGAAAAATATGGAATATAATACATACAGACTGATGCAAATGGGAGAAGATATTTTGGCAAATCAGGATCTGGACTACTTTTATAAGAATGCATTTTCTTATTTTCTGACTGCGGCTGCCCTGGGAGAACCGAAAGCCATTGGAAAACTCCTTGAACTGATCTCAAAAGCATATCCATTCAATACAGAGTCCACTACTCAAAACAGGAAGAACTGTGAAATATATATCAAAACCATTCAGGGATTGAACAACGAGCCGCTATTCGCTGCATACCGGCCTTTGTTTGCCGATATAACATCCAATGCCAATGAGTTATGCACAATCTACCGTAACATGGAGGCGAAAGAAAAAAAGGCCGCTGAAGCAGCGGAACTTGCATTAAGGCGGGCTGAACAAGAGCGCAAAGCACAAGAAAAAGCTCGCCGACAGGAGATGTGGGCTAACATCGGAATGGGACTCCTTCAAGGTGCCGCTCAATTTGTCAACTCCATGTCCCAACCGACCTACACATACGTTCCGTCCCCTCAATATCCTCAAACAAGCACAACAGGTGTACCGGATTTCCTAAGACCAGAGGTTTTTGTCGACAACTATATGAATGGTAGGCCGACAATGCCATCGGCTTCCGAACTCGGATTTTCAGGAATGAGCGGATACGCCTACGATGTTCAGAGGAACGTTCAGATGCAGATACAACAGACTGACTATAACATGATGCAACAAACGCAACAGATTATAGAACAAGCCTCTGCAAACGCGCAGAAAGAAATTCAAAATTTCGAGAAGATATATGGCCGTACCCCTACATCAGAGGAAATCAACGCCATATATGCCCGTTATAATCAGATTATGGGAGACGCTACCAATGCTTATGGAACATATGTTGAGGAGACGACGGCAAACAATAGTGCAAGTATCGGTTCCGGCAGTCGTACGTCGAATACAAAAAACTCTTCCAACAACTCCTCTACAACTGCATCCACCAAAAATACCACTAAACGCAATAAAACTCAAAATACCACGTCTTCATATTCCGCAAACGTCCAAGACACACCGTCGACCAATAAATCAGACTCTTCTCATGGAATATATACCCAGCGCAAAGTCAATGTATACTATGATAAATCGACTGTGGCATTCTATGCATGCGAAGTATATCAGAAAGGAAGTACTCTTTATCTGAAAGTACACAACGATTTCTATGTAATACAAAAATGCAATAAGCAATACTTCAACCATTTCATCCGTTATGGTCATCGGGAATGCTTCCTAAACCTATAATCTCTAATCCTACCACAACATAACAGAGGCTGTGCTTAGCGAATCGGCACAGCCTCTGTTGGTTTTAATCGGGATTAATCAGGATTAATCGGGATAAGTTTGATTATTCGGGGAGGATTTCGTAGGCGGAAGCTACGATATAGTAGCTCGAGAGATAGGGTTTGCCCTCCTTTTCGGCGCGGGCGGCGATGCGGGCGCGATAGTCGGCCATCTGAGCTTCGAAGGTCTCGATTTCACCCTGACCCTGAGCCTTACGCTCGGTCTCGCAACCGGTGGCAGCCTGAGCAACTGCATCGGCCTGCTCCTGACCGGCCTGTTCGGCTACCATCTTGACCTGCTCAGCATGCTGGGCTTCCATCTGCTTGACGGTCTCCTCGTCGATACGCGATTCAACAACGACGCCGGTAACGCGGATAGGTTTGTGGATGCTCTCCTGGGGGAAAGCGCCACCCATTTCGGGCGTGGCCTCGCAGCGAATCATGGTGTTTTCGTCGGCGCCGAGCACGAAAGCCTTCTTGCCGCCATGTTTGCAGAGATGGGATACGACGCCCTCGATTGTAACGGTGTCGCCGAGGAAGGCCTCGGGATTGGCAACGATGGTGTCGACGCTAAGAGCTTCGGCAACCTCAACTTCATTGGTGTTCCTGCTGCCGCAGGATGCGGCAAGCATCATGCCGAGACAAGCCACGGCAGAGAAAAGAATAGATTTTTTCATCATTTATAAATAATTTATTTTCAATTTATTACATCTGAAACATATATCACATTCGTTCAATCGCGCAAAACGATAAACGGGATGAATGCATAGACACCGCACCCAAGCGTCAGCACTACGCCCGACCATGCGAGCGCACTGCGGCGGCGACGAACGGCAAAGGCGAGAACCAGAGCCAGCACGATGTTAAGCCATAGGGCCTTGGCGCTCCAGCGGCCAAGCCGCGGATAGGCCAGCGAATCGCTCGTAGAGGTGAACGACAGCACGTAAGGGAAAATGTAGTCGGCCACCACCGATGCTGTGGTGCGCGGGGCCACATAGGTGTACTCACCGAGCAGGCTGTAGCCCGCAGGCGTACGCTCCACGGCAATCCAGCGCGTGGTGTCGCCTCTCGTAATGCGGAATGTAAAGTTGAACAGATTGCCCATCACGAGGATATTCTCCTTGCGCGGATCGATTTTGCCCACAGGGAGAGGCATCACGCTGTAGCCCTCACGCTCAAGGAAATAGGCATTGTTTTCCGTATCGGTTATGAACCCGAGAATGTCGCGGTTCATCTCCTCGAGGATAAACACTTTCGAGGCTTTGACGCCCCCGGGCATCGCCACCGGAGCCACGTACGGACGCCCGGCACGCTGCTTCACATGGTATACCTTGTCCGCATCGTCAATCATCAGGTAACCCTCGTCGTAGGCCTTGCGAGAGGTAACGTTGGCCGAGAAATCGCGGCCGGGGAACTTGAATCCTCGGCGCTCCATCGCCTTGGTGAAACGCGCCGAGCGCGTGGGATTCACCTCGTTGGTGGCCATGTCGACAAACTCGATGCCACCCTCGGCGGGGAATCGGAACACCTGGTCGGCATCCGAGAGGTCGATGCGCACGGGCATCGACTCCATCATCATCCATACTCCAGGCTGAGCCTTGACCACGTCGCGCGAGGAAGCATTGAGCATCAGCTCGTGGGTGCGCAACTCGTGGGCCGATACAGCCTTTCCGGCAATCGACTCGGGCAGAGCGTCGTGGGCGAGAAGTTCCTTGTAAAACATCTGCGGCACGAGCGAGTCGCGCTCCTCGCGCGTTATCTCCGCACCGAGAATAGAACCGTCGGCGGCCACGCTGTCGAGAATCCGTATCACCGGCTTCTCGCCGGGAGCAGACCGCGAGACAATCCATTTGCCATTTACAGGCGAAAAAGCGCAGAACGGACTTCCAGCTGGCGAAGGAGTGGCCAGAGCGTAGAGCCATGGCAGAAACCAGCTGAGCACAGCCACCGACACCAGAATCAGGACTATTCGTGAAAATATCTTCATAATCAATCTATAAGCCCCTCCTTAAAGCGATTTACAGAAAGCGAGGAAAGCAGAATGAGCAATAATGTGAAAATCAGAGCGCCGACGAGCATCCCATTGTAGGCCTGCGGAGCAGGCTGCATGAAGTAGATGGCGAGAACACCCAGGCCGAGCAGACCGAGAACAATCCTCCTCCCCCAGCGGCCCTCCAGACATGTGGCAGCCGTGAAGAGATAAGCGTCGAAGCCGGCCAGATACCAGGGGATAGTGGTCAGCATCACATGCCACGTCATTTCCGAAGTGACCACGCCGCGATAGTAGATGCCGATAATCAGAGCCTGGAGAAGGAAAATTACAAGCAGCTGACCGAGACCAGTGCCGATCATCGTGGCGATAAGCCGGTTCTGGGGAAAGGGAAGATGAAGCGTGAGTTTCAGGCGTTTCTGCTGCATTTCAGGAGCCATCTGAGCCACACCCAGGGCGATACCGATCAGTGCGGGTACGTATTTTATCGCATCGATGAAAGTCTGGTCCTTCATCAGCATAATCAGCCACACGTGCTCCACGCCGTGTGACGTGCTCACCCTCCGGATGCACATTATCGCATATACAGCGAACAGCACCGCCACGAGCAGCGATACCCAGAACACCCTCCGGGTCTTGAGCCATTCCTTTAAAAATATAGCTTTAGTCATATATATATCCTGGTTTCGATATAATTTTCGAAAATTTGCGTTCATGTATCAATAGCGCCCGGTCAGACCGATGAAGGCATCTTCGAGCGATGCAGGCGCTTCAGCCTTGAGGTCGGCTGCCGCAATCCCCTGCGCAGCGAGCATAGGCCGCAGCTCGTCGGGCGTAAGAAATGAGTAGAACTCATTCTCGTTGCCCGTATGCCAGGGCGAGAATATCCCCTCGCCTTCGGGCAGCTTCCCCTCGCTGTAGCTGTAGCGTCGGAGAGTCGACATCAGCCTGTCGACGGGCATCTGAGTGAGGATTCGTCCGTAGTCCATTATGATGCAGTCGTCGACGAGACGTTCAAGGTCCTGGATGATATGGGAGGTCATGAACACGGTCTTCCCTTCGCTTTTCACGAAATCGCGCAGATACTCTATAAACAGACGGCGGTAGCCCGGATCGAGACCCAGCGAGAAATCGTCGAGCACAAGCAGGTCGGCGTTCTGGGCGAGAATCAGGCCGAGGGCAACCTGCGAACGCTGGCCGTTGCTCATCGACGAAATTTTCTGGTCGGGCGTCACCTTGAGCTTTTCCATAAGCCCGTAGTAAGCCTTGCTGTTCCAGTTGGGATAGAAGCGGGAATAGAAGCGCTCGATCTGGCTGATGGTCATGAACGCGTACTGAACGTGGCCTTCGAGCAGCAGGGCGATCCGGCTGCGCGTCTGAGGCGACATGCGTGTGATGTCTTCGCCGAAGATGCGGCATTCGCCGCTCTGAGGCTTCAGGAATCCCATCAGAATGTTGATGGTGGTGGTTTTGCCCGTGCCGTTCTTGCCAAGCAGACCGAGAATGCGACCTTTCGGAACCTCGAAACTGAGATTCTCGTAAATCACACGCCCCTTGCCATAGCGTTGCGACAGGTTTTTAACAGAGATAACTGATGACATAATTTTAAGCAATCAATGCTGAATTTCACTAATCCGCACACCGGAATCCGGCGTGGATTCAATAATGCGCTACAAAGATAGCGCATTTCGCAGGAAAAAACATGGCCGCCACGATGATTACAGCCACTATAGCCCGGCAAACGGCAGTCAGAACCGCACGCTCACCACAGCTTCGGCCATGTTTATATTGCCGAGAGCATTGTAGTGGCTATGATGCGCGCGCAGCTCCACACCCCCGACAATCCCGCCGGGGAACTCCCGGTCGTAGGCCAGCGAGGCTCCGGCTGAATTGACGTCGGCCGAAGCCATGGCGTGATTCTGCAATACCGTCCGGCCGATTGCCGAATCCGGGTCGAGGCCGTCGAGTTTGCAGCGTAGGGAGGATGCAACCGTATGTGCCCCCTCCATTGCGAAGCGAAGCATATTCCGGCCGAATATCCACGACACTCCTGCCCGGAGAGCCGGCCGCCACGCACCCGTCTCCGTGGCCCGGTTCGGGCGCCGGTAGTCGGTATGTGTATAAGCATACTCCACCGAGGGGCGGAAATCGAGTTTGAGGCAGTCCGACAGACCGACCATCGCCGGCAGCGCCACTGCGGCTCCGGCCCGGTCGGCCCAGTAATTGCGGCGCGAGCCTATTTCCAGATAGGTGTTGCCGACTGTAGATCCGAACACATTCTCATAGCCGAGCCTGCGCGAGGCGCCGAAACGCAGTTCGGGCGCTATGCTCCATTTGCCGACGGCGCGCGTATAGGCCACAATAGCCGTAAGCCGGTAGGTATCGGCCCGTGTCAGGTCGAGATTATTGTAGTTGCGGAGCACCTGTTTCATGCGCAGATAACCGAACTCCACGTTGGCCATCAGTCCGGCGCCCCGACGGGGAAACAACTGTAGACTGCCGCCGATGCCGAGTCCCTTGTAGGAGGCATCAAGGTTGCTGCTCCCGCTGAAACGAGTATAGACGTTGCCGAGACCAAGCATGGCATACGCACGGATGTCGTTGTTGGGATTGAAGAATTCCACGCTGCTTTCCTGATTGTAGACCCTCAGGTCGGCGCCGAGCCCGACAGCATACTCCCCGATTGCACGGGTGCCACCTACGGCAACCTTGAGGTCCGACACCACGATTTTGTCGCGCGGGTCGCGGTTGCGGTAATCGATTGCGGCTCGGTATGAAGCCTGTGCGCCCCAGCTCCACTGGCCCGACCTACCGGCATAACCTCCGGAAAATGCATAGCGCCGAGTCTGGAGATTTCCCCCGACGGAGTCGCCGAACACGTAGGGCGATACAAGCTCGTAGTCGGCGGCGTTGTTCCAGACCACATCGCGGATCTGCCCGGTGGTAAAACCGGCGCGGCCCCATACGGTTGTCGACTCCGAAAGCCTCATGTATGATGACGCAAGTATATTGCCGAGCGTATGGCCTCTCCCCTGCTCCACCACGCGGGCACGGTCGGCACGGTCGAGCGAGCCTACCGCCTCAATACGTGAGTAGGAACAATCGTTCCAGAATCCCATCGCGGCGGGATTTGACAGGAACACTCCGACAGGACGCATCTGCACCGGCGCCTCCATGCGCGCGACACGCGCAAGCGCACCGACGGAATCCGACGGAGCGGTAGCCGCGGCTCCAGGGACTCCCGAAATAAGCAGAGAAGCAAAAATAATATTGTGTAATCTCATGTCTGTACGAGATTTATAGACGGACAAGAGTAAAATCCGCCCGCGAATCGTTGGTATCCTGAAGCACCTTGACGCCGGCCACTTCGGCAGCCTCCTTGCGGCGGAACACGTGTCCGAAGCGGTTGGGGTCCTTATCCACAGTCGATATGCTCGCATAGCTTATATCGACGGAATTACCGAGTGCGCCGTACACCCACACTACATCGTTGCTGAGGTTCACCCCGTCGAGGATCCACTCGTTGGGAATAAGATACGCGCGGTCGTTGGTCATCTGCGCGCCTGTGGTGTGTATATACTCATAGGCACCATGATACTGCGCCAGATACGTCTCCGCGCTCATCCCTTCGGGGAATTTCACCAGAGCATACGAGCGGTTGCACTGGTTCGACATAATCCATATCGTGTTGGAATAGCAGAACCACTTGTCGAGGTCGGCCACCTGCGGGTTGTCGGTATCCTGGCGGTTGTCGTCGTGCCATTCGAAATCGGAGTCGGTATGGTCGAGAGCTCCGGCCACCTGCGCGCTCCAGTCGATTGCCTGGTCGACAATCTTGATGGATTCGCCTGGTGCGATGGGATGGTCGGTGCCGCTTCCGGGTATCACCCATATCGTGCCTGCCGTAAAGTTCACCTGGCGGTTGTTGGCCGGCGTAAGGATCTCGAAAGCGTTGGTGCGCGAGTTCACAAACGCCGACTCCGCTATCCCTATGCCGTCGGCATAGACCGTGCGGTCGCTGTTGTTGTAGATACGGATGTAGCTATCACGCAAGCCGCCCGTAGCCGTGGCGTTGGGCGACCCTGCGGCGTAGATTTCGGAAAACACGAGCGAACCGCCCGGATTCGAATAGAACCACGTAAGGACCACTCGCGAAGCAACGTTGATTGTAATGGCCGACCCTACGGTGCGCAGCGTTTTCTCCACCGTAACGCTCTCCCCCTGGCTTTCTGCCACAGTCACGCTGCCGGTGTAGTCGTAAACGCCGAGCGGGAGCGTGGCCAGCGTACTGCTCATGGGATTCACGGTGTAGGTGGCCCCGGTATTGAGTTCGCGCAGATTCAGAGTAGCCGAAAGGATGCCCGAGGGATCCATCCCCTCCGGCCAGATATTGTCGAAGGCCACGGCGATGGAGTCCTCTTCCTGCGTATCGGAATTGTCGACACATGAGGTTATGGCGGCGCCAAAGGGCGCCGAAAGCAGCGAAACCGCCAGAGCGCGGCCAAGCAGGTGTAGTTTTATATTCATAAGCGTTTTATTGTTCATAATTTAAGGTTGAGTTCCATACCGAAGTAGGGGGAGGTATAGCGGCGCTGAAGCATGCCGAACTGGTAGTAGTCGGGGGTGTTGCTAAGCAAGCGGTTCACGTAGAGGGCGATACCGATGCGGTCGTTCCAGAGTTTCTTGGTGGCCTTGATATTGAAGGTTGTGGCCACGGGCACGCGCCGCTCCTCGAAGGAGGTGGCTGTGTACGTGCGCTGCAGCTGTCGCAGATAAGGGTCGTCCAGACACTCGGGCGTGAAGGGGTGCAACGTGCCGTCGGTACCCACCCAGCTGTGGGGAGTTCCGTCGCGCCAGAGCTGACGCTGCGAGGTGAACCACATGTTCTGAACCGACACCGAAAAATTCAGTCCCAGCCTCGGCACATCGGTATCGAACGTGAAGTTGGTGTTGAACGACTGGTAGGTGCTCCCCTCGCGGTCGTCGTAGAGACCCACGAGCTGCAGCTCGCGCCCGTTGACAACGGTCCCGGGGCGGTACCACAGGTCCTGCGAGTTGCTCAATACGGTTTTCAGCCACGCGCCGCTCACGGTGATGCGTGTGCGAACCATCGGGATGCGCACCGAAGAGAACGTGAACTCCACGCCCTCCTTCTTCACGCGCGACGAATTGTCGGGACTGCCCACAAGCGCCGTGCGGCAATCCTCCTCGTAGGGAAGGTCGCTCAGCTGCGGAGCGCGCCCGGCGGCGTCGGGATCGAATGCCGAGGCGTCGTAGCGGTTGTAGGCGTAGTAGAACACGCGCGGTGCCATTCGGAAGGCGTCTTTCATGTCCTCGCGGAAATAGTCGACCGACAGGCGGTTGCCGCGATAGGTCACGTCGGCGCGCACCTCCCATTTCAGGTTGCGGGCGGCGCGCAGGTCGTAGTTTGTGGGATCGTCGACGAAAGTTCGCACACTCATAGTGCGGTAGGCGGGGTTGTTGTGGAAGTAGTTGAGCTCCACATAGTCGTTGTAGACCGGGTCGGGATAGAGAAACGCCGCCACGGGCATCTTGGTATGCTGCCCTATGCCTCCGGCCAGCTCGAACACGAGCGGAAATCCTGCTACATCAACCGACGGGAGCGTCCATTTCAGATTCACGCGCGGATCGAGATAGGGGCGGTTGTGCAGGTAATAGCGGCTGTCGAGATGCAGCAGCTGGGTCTCGCGCAGGCCGAGCTGAAGCTCGAGCATATGACGCCCAAGGTGCATCTCGCTCACGTTCTCCAGCCATACCGAGGCCTGGTGCATTGCCGGAACGTCGCTGAAAGCGCGCGGACGCCCCGTGTTGCCGGCTGTAATGGGCCGCTCAAGGTCGTAGACCTGGCCGCGGCCGAAATTCTTGCTCATATCCCATTCCACGCCTGCCTTGAGCGAGTTGGAGATGCGCGGCAGATTCCAGCGGAACCGGCCCGACGCCTTCACCACAGCCGTGAAGGGCTTGCCGTACACATCGAGCAGGGCTTCGTAGACCATCGGTAGGTATCCCACTGTATGGCTGCCGGGCGTGGTCGACACCGGCATGGGGTAAAGGCGGCTCGACGCCACGGTTTTTTCCTGATGCAGATGGTCGGTCGTGTATTCCATTCCGGCCGTCAGCGTGAACGACTGGAAGAAGCGCTGCAGCGGAGCGCGCACCACCAGGGTGTTGTTCCAGCTCAGGGCGTTGCGGTCGGAGGTATAATAGTCGATGGTGCCGTTTACGGTCAGGTCGGGGTCGTTTTTGTCGCGCTCGAAGGTGCCGGTATAATTGAGCGAGCTGGCCCAGGTGGTGATAAACTGCGGGGAGGTCCATTTGCGGTTGGAGCGCACGGAGGCCGTCACTCGCTTGAAGTTCTCCCGGCTGTCGCGCGGGTCGATACGGCTGTCGAGATAGTCGGCCGAGAAGTTCATCGTCCAGCCGTCAACCGGCATCTGCACGCCCTTACCCACATAGAAGAGCTGGCTCTGCATATCGGCCTTGAAGCGGGCCTGCAGAGCCGAGGCACCGCTTTTGCGGCGGATGTTCACCAGTCCCGAAGTGGTTTCGCCATATTCGGCCGAGGCGATACCGCGCACTACCTCCACACTCTCGATATCGTCGGTAGAGATGGATCGCATGTCTACTCCTTTGCCGGTGGTGAGGCGGTCGGCGCGTGTGGCGTCGGCGGTCTGTTGCATCTCGGCGTTGGTATTGGTCTGGACGCCGTCGACCACGAAGGCCGTACCGAGCGACGAGGTGGCATAGTTGTCGGTCTGTGTGATATTTTTTGCCTGACGCAGGTCGGCCAGATTTGCCTTCCCCATTTCCGGATCCTTGCTCACCGCCCCCGGGAGCATTTCCATCAGGTCGGTGAAGCTCGAGGGCTGCAGATGCTGCATGGCTGTCTGGTCGATGAGCGAGGCTGAGGTCATGCCGCGTCCTTCGCGGGCAGTGACCACCACCTCACCTATCTGGGTGTAGGTCGGTTTCAGTGCTATCGTGATTACTGAAGTGTCCGCACCGATTTTTATTTCGCGATGTACGGCGGTATATCCTACGGCGCTCACCGTGAGCATCCATTTCCCCGGGGCCGGATCGGCCGCGAATACCCCTTCGGCGTCGGTGAGTGCTCCGATATTGCTGTCGCCCTGCGTAAGTGCCATCGCGGCAAACTCAACGGGGGCTCCGGTATCGGCATCGGTGACGACCACGCGCAGCGGCGACGCCGACACTCCGGCAGCAGCCAAAGAGAGCACTCCCGCCGTAATATATTTGTAAACAATCTTTTTCCTCATAGAAGTCATTTAAACTTTTTCTTCGAAAAGAATTTGAGACAGTTTTTGAGCGGATTTAACCCGAAATTGAGGGAGCGATGCGGGCATCGTGACCGAAAATGAGGGTGAAATCAGCCAAAAAGAGACCAAATTCTTGAAGAATACATCTTGTGAAGCCATTTGAAGAAAAAGTTTAAATGACTTCATATACAGGTCTGTAAAACCGGCACAGCGCGAGGGATTTTCCCGGGTGGCTTTCGCCGGTTTTATTATTTTAACGATTCCATGCGCGGTTTATTGTGTTATCTGCAATCATTCCGGTTAAGCATCCTTTATTCATAATATCAAAGCAATTAAACCACCCTTATTATCAGCCATTTAAAGCATTCAGCGTCATATAAAGCAAAGCGGCGCACCGGAGAGAATCCCCGGCACGCCGCTTTCTGAAAAAATCTTCTATGTTTATTTGGCTCCAGCGCGCGAGAATGCAATGTCGCGGTCGCCGATTTCACAACGCATTGTGTTGTTCTTTATATGGATATCTTCGATTTCCGTAATGTTGGCGAATGCATTCTGGGCGGCGCGGTTAATCTGTTGGGTTGCCAGCACGGCAGCTCCCGGTTTCAGTTTCTCGACCATCGGAGCCGAATCCTCGCTAAGTATATTGTAGTTGAGCTGAACGGCATCCGGGTCTACGCTTACCGAGAGCGACGTCGCATCGAGGCCCACGAGGATATCGTCGTGGTCGCGCACCTGATAGGTACCGGTTATCGTGGCGGTTCCCGTGGCGGTGATTGTCAGAGGCGTTACAACCGACTCGTTGAACTGCATGGTGTTCTCCACCGTAATGATGGCCGTCATGGTGATGGTCCCCTCCGTGGCAACCTCGCCGGGACTGAACTCCATCATACGCACCATCGTGGCCGAAGCGGCCCCGGTGTCGAGCAGACGTTCGGGATTGCCCGTCCACTCACCCTCCACGGCCTCGGCCAGACGACCCTTGGAGTCGCACGAGCTGACCACCGTCAGCATCGCACCCATACAGCATAAAGCTATGAGAACTTTTTTCATAAACATATCGTTGCGTTTTAATTTATTAATCAAACTCATTCAATCCCTTTCTCAAAAAAGCCTTCCCAAATCAATAAATACTCTTTCAAAAGGAGCTCTACCTGTTTGTAAATACTTTTTCAAAAGGATTATACATTTATAACACACAAACCTCCACAACGTTCACCCCCGCCCCGAGAAATAGCATCCCATCCGCTTTCGTACCTGGTGCCGGAGGCTTGCCTCCGGATTTCTACTTTCAATCTTCCCTTATTCCCATCAAATTTGTTTGCGCTCCGAGCTTCAACTCGTTTATCCGCCGTGGAAGTAAAATTTTTGTCCTGGCGCCGAGCTTCAGCGAGGCTTCCCCTAATGGAGTTCTGGGGTTTCCCGAACCAACAATTTTCCGACCAAATTGTAGGGACGCACGGCTCGTGCGTCCGCGTTAACAGCTGAAAAAAATCAGGCGTTACATTCGTACGCACGAGCCGTGCGTCCCTACATTTCGGTGGTTCTGTGAGCGAGTTTCAGCTCGCGTTTCCGTCCGGATGGCAGGCGCCCTGAGAAAAGCAGGCGAGGCGGTCGCAGAGCTGCGGCGTCTCGGAGCGGCAGTGTCTGAGCGCAGCGAGTTCTGCCGCTCAGCCACAGCGCGGCCGACCTCGCCGTGGAGCTTTTCTCCGCGCCCCTTGGCCTTTTGGTTCTTTTCAGCCCGTGAAAAGAACAGACGCCCTGCTATGGAAGCATGTCCAGGATCCATGCTCCGTAGCGGGGCGTCGTGTTTTATTATTCTTTACCATCGCCGTATAGGCGGCTTTAATGCCAAATTTTTTATGAGAGCGGAGTGTTTTAACTTTTGGGATTATGGCGGTTTACGCAAAAGTATCTATCTTTGCGGCAGAAACGGAAAGAGTTCTGTTTCAATTTTACATATTAGAAAAGCGTTTTAGCTGATTCTCAATCGAAATTCGCCAAATTTTTCATCTCAAGAATCAAGCAGTCAAAACGCTCATGCGTGCTTATATCCACCCCTGCACGAGGGGTCGACATATCGGCATGGCGTGAGGGGTGGACTGTCTATTTGGGATGGGCGTTTGGCGATGCCTCGATTGAGTAGTCAGTAAACATTGTCCTCACGCTTTTTTGTGCTTTGACCGAAGCATTTATCAATCCCTTAATTTAATATTGACCCGATTCGAGGGGGACACGCAAAGGGTTCTTAACCAATCTCATAATTATCATGTTGAGACCAATCAAACCACCCGTCAAACCTTTGCGCATCCCCCTGGCAGCCACCCTGCTGCTCTGCTGCGCGGCGCTCGGCGTCGTGGAGGCGAAGTCGGCCGACCGCCGAAGCGCACCACTCCCGGGCCTCGACCAAGGGATTACGGTACCCACCCACATCCGCGACGCCGTTCCGTCGGATTGTCCGAATCTCCTTTACTGCAAGTCGTGCGACGAAGAGCACTTCCTCGAAGGATGGACCGGCACCTATACCGTATATAAAAACACTAAAGGAGAGTTCCGTGGATTCGATATCGAGCAGGCGACATCGCCCGCACTGGATTTTTCGGGCGCCGTAAGACCGGTAATGTGTATCGAGAATATCAGCGGAACCTTCAGTATTTCCACCGACGGCAATAATTTCGTGAAATGCCTATCGAGAGGGAAATATATTGAAATTCCTCCGACTACAAAATATATCCGGATCACAAACGGGAGGCTCAACTCCTTATTATTTATAATCGACGCAGCCAAAGAGGGGCCGGAATATCCCACGGATTTGGGTAAAAATTATATCACTGCCTACTATCTTGATGGTGAAATACATGACTATTCATATCAGTATACGCATCCGGAATGTCAGAAAGTATACTTCTATGCTATTAATTCGGAAGTTTTCAGCAATGGGACCGCACGCATCAGTTATAGCGGCAATGATATTTATGTAATAGCCAAGACGGAGAATGAATTCATACGCGTACCGGCGACTACATACTGTAGTGACTACAAGCGCAACTACCATTTCATCCCTGTCGGAACTAAAGCCGTGTATGCCTTTGCAAACGACCCGACACAAGACTGCTATATAGTCTACAATTTTTTAACTGACGACGCCAAAGCCTTCCACACAGCAACCCTGGAAACGCCGACAAGTCCGCTTAAGAAGGCTGCGTGGTACGACATCAACGGCGACGGCATCCTCGATTTCGTAGGCAACGGCGTATACATCTGGACCGGTAACGGCTACAACGGTTTCAAGTTCGGAGAAAAGACCATCTACGGAAACCTCGTGAACGTTGGCGGTGACAACGGAATTTTATGGTACAGCAACTATGTGCGCCATATCGATACCGCCAATTTCTCGGCTCCCATTCTGGACGGCGACGAAGCCGACACAAAACATGTTTATTATCCCGCCGACGTGAACAACGACGGCCGCTACGACCTTATGCGCCTCAGCGGCGGTGACGAGGTGGCTGACCCGAAGCGGTTTGTATCGCTGAGCCCCGACGGTAAGAGCCTGACGGTGAAATACGACGTGATGCCGGTTTCGGAATATCTCAATATGCCCATTCAGGGCTCCACGGGAGATATCCAGAGCGCACTGGCCTCCATGTCGGGCATGGGCATCTATAGTCCGCCCGTCTACGAAAAATCCAAGGGCGTGAAATTCGAGTCGCACGACATCAACAACGACGGTATGCCCGACATTGTGGACTACGTTCACGGCAAAATCTACTACAATATCGGTGAAAACCGATATGCAACGACCGATTTCGGCGGTCAGATGATAGTGCGCGACCTCAACGGTGACGGCATCGAGGACTTCATCATCGCCGACGATGCCTCGGAAACCATTACCTCTCACATCCAGATTCCCGAAGGCGGTATTACCGAGAAGACTCTCCTTTCCGGCTACTACATCGCAGGCGACATCTATAGCGCCGATTTCAATGCCGACGGCCTGGTGGATGTCCTTATCCCGATAAAAACCGAAAGCTATAATGACTATTGCACATTCGTGCTTATTCTTGAGAACAAAGGCAACGGATCTTTCAAGCGTCATGAATGTCCGCTGACCGAAAAATGCAACGTGTTCGATATGCGCGACCTCGACAACGACGGTGTCTACGAGCTGTGGCTCACCCCTCAATCATCCAAATCTACGGTTCAGCAATTCCCGATCAGTAACTTCAAGCTTGCGGCCACTCCGACTTCTTACGAAAGCAGTAATGGGATTAGTGTCGAAACATCAGGAACAGTGCCGGCCATCTACCCCGATGTAACCGACCCCTCTCGTAATATGCTCTATTTCGAATACCGCGGAATCGTTTTCGAGCCGGCGGCCAATACGGTGCCCAAAGCGCCGGCGCGCCCAGACATCTTCTACGAGCCTTCCACGGGGATGATAAAAGTGTCCTGGCAGCCTACCACCGACAAGGAGACTCCGGCGGCCGATCTGACTTATTCGCTCCGCATCGGCACAGCTCCCGACCTCGACGATATCGTGACCGCCGACGCTCTGCCCGATGGACGCCGGCGCAATATCACGGGCGGCAACATGAGCTACAGTCTGCAACGCAAGTTCGACACCCGCTCGTGGCCCGACGGCAAAATCTATATCTCCGTCCAGGCTGTCGACGGTGCAAACGGCGGCTCGCCGTTTAGCGAGTACGCCGTTCTCGAAAAGCGTGAGCCCACCTCAGGCTTCCTCCTCTCCTACGAGAAACCGTTTGCCGTGAACGACGTCTGCACCGCCACGCTTTCCATAATGCCCAAAGAGGGTTATACATATCAGTGGGACTTTGACGGTGCACGCATCATCAGCGCTGACGAGAGCTCCCAGACATATGAAATCGCTTACGATACCGGCGGCGAAAAGACCATTTCGCTTACTGTAACCGCCAACGGCTACACATCTCCTACCGTCTCGCAGACGCTCGACGTCCATCCCGGCAATGTAAAGCAGCATGAGCTAATATCTGATGGCTACAGTGCAACTCCAGATTGGGCCGCTGACATTGACGAGGATGGCGAATACGAACTGTATCGATCTAATTTCCTGGAATCTTCAAAGCCGGGAGAGTATACTTCGATTCAGCGGCTGTTTAACAACCACTCCTCTATCAGGACTTTCTCTAATGGTGTCCACGCCGACATAAACGGCGACGGACATGTAGATATCTACAATCCCGGAGGCACTGGAGCAATCAACATGGAGGACAAGGACATGGAGATTGTAACTGATCTGTTCAAACTCCCTTCGTATGACTATGAGTACTTCATGGACCTGGACAATGACGGGAAACTCGATTTTGTGAATCGGCTGCACCCCTCCGAGATGTATTTCAATGCCGACTACAAGGGCTTCGAGAAATATTCACCTTTTACCGGCAACGAGTACAATTGGGCTGCTTACTGGTTGGATTTCAACGGCGACGGACTGATTGATTTCGCCACGACATCCTACGATGCCAACAATAAGCTGTCGCTAAATATTTATGAAAACCAGGGCGACTACACATTCGAGAAAAGGACTCTGGAAACAAACTGTTCCGATTTTAGGCTTATCGCCATCCGCGACTTCGACAACAACGGAACGCTCGACCTGCTCGGGTCACGAACCATAGCCCGCGACAGATATACCCTCTCTATAATCTGGGACAATGGGAAAGGTGACGAGACTCCCTTTACCGGAAAGATGGGCGACATCGATTCGTTTACAGTAGTCATGGACTATGAACTTGATAACGGCCGTTTATGCTATACGCATGATTTTGACAACAACGGCTATATCGACTTCTATGCCATTGCACCCAAAGATGTTCAGACTGAGCGCGGAATCTGGGGCTACATGATTTATCAGTTACCGGGTCATAAGTTCGAAATAAAGAAGTACGACCACGATGCGAACGATTATGGATTCGGGCTTGAGCAGGCAGTAGGTGCCAATTCCGAACTGTTTCTCGCAAACGACGGCCACAGGCATCTTACAGATATCGAGGTAACTATCGATACTCCCAACTCGCGCCCGGATGCACCGAAGAATCTGCGCCACTCGCAGAATACGAGGGCCGTGGTGCTCGAATGGGATCCCTCTGTCGACAAGGAGACGCCTGCGGCCGCCATGCGCTACAACGTGAGCATCAAGCGAAAGGGCGTTGAAGGCGAAGGTGCATATCTCTTCTCGCCATGCAACGGCGGAAAGAACGGAGTGCCCGTGCCGACCCACAAGCCTCTGCTCGGCTCCTCCCGTCTTACGATACCGATATTCAACATTCCCGCAGGAACGTATGAGGTGCAGGTGCAGGGTGTTGACCTGATGCACGAGGCATCGGATTTCTCCGAAGTATATGAGATGACCGTCGACGAAGAGTGCAACCTCGATATCCCCGCAAGTGGTGTTGTCGGCTATCCTGTGAAAGTCGGCATATATGCTTCGATTGCAACCGACCCCGACTGGGACGGCGGCGAGGCTAAATCGTCCGGCTCCGGACGCTACAACGTCGTTTGGCACACACCGGGCAGAAAGTGCGTCACCATCGGCGACAAGACTGTCTACATCCAGATTAACCCCGCTCCCGACCCCACATTCACCCTTCCTGAGGTATGCCACCGCGGCGACCGCGTGAAAATCTCGGCTCCCGACACCGGCAAAGGCAAGTGGGAAATCCATCTGGCCAACAAGCCTTACGACTGGGAACCGCTCTCCGACACCGACGACTCGCGTTTCGCTACGCTTGAAATCATCGACGACGATAACGCAGTGCTGACCTTCCGGGTTACAAACCGCTACGACATCCGCCACACGCTTTCGGAGGGGATCGCCACGGAAGAGCATACGGAGACCGTAGAGGTAGTATGGAACAACACTCCGACAATCTCGCTTGTCGACATCCACGAAACCACCGGGAAGCACCGCATCCGCTGACAGGCTCCGTCGGCCACCGACACGGACATCACCGGTCTGAACCTCTACAAGGAGACATCGGTGGCAGGGAAATACGTCCTGCTGGAGCAGCTTGCGCCGAACGTGACATCCTACACCGACCTCACCTCGACGCCCGACGCGAAGGCTTCGCGCTACATGATGACATATGAGCTCACCTACGGCGAATCCGACCGCAGCGCCGCCCACACGCCTATCCACGTGATGATCAACCGTGGTATCGGTGATTCCTGGAATCTAATCTGGACGCGCTACGAGGGTGTCACAGTTGACTCCTACCGGATTTTGCGCGGCAACTCCCCCGAATCGCTCGCGATGATCGATGAGGTTTCGGGCAACATGACTTCGTTCTGCGACGTTAATCCTCCCGCCGGACCGCTTTTCTACGCTGTGGAAATCATAAATCCGGCAAGTGCCGCCGCTCCACAGAAGGCCGCTTCGCGCGCCACAGCGACGGGCACCTACTCCCGAAGCAACGTAGTGGTGGCCACAGGCGATGCATCGGTCAACCTTGTAGAACGCATCGAGGTATTCTCCGTCAACGGCGAGAACACCATCGACTACTCGCAGACTCCGACGCTTGATCTCCAGGCACGCATCTATCCGTACAATGCTACCTTGACGTCGCCCAACTGGATTATAGTCTCCGGCGATGCCATAGCTACCGTCGACGCCCGCGGCCGCGTTACGGCCACCGGACGTGGCAATGGCCAGGTTACCGTCCGCGCATGTGCCATCGACGGCTCAGGCGCTTCGGGTGAATTCATCGTCACCGTAAAAGGCGTGGTTTCGGGCATCGAATCCGTGGATGCCGCTTCGGCCGGACGTCTCACTGTGAATCCGCCGGTTGCCCAGACCGAAATCCATGTAGCCGGGCTCCCCGGCGGCGAACAGGGCCGCACGCAGCTATATATCTTCGGAGTAAACGGCGTGATTGCGCATGAAGCGACCCTCTCGGGCCGTGAAGCCACAATAAACGTCAGCACGCTCACCGACGGCGTCTACATCATCAAGGCCGTAGGCGAAAACAGCACAGCCGATGCCCGCTTCATCAAGCACTGATTTACACCTGCTATCTTAATCCAATATCCTCCTTCGCCCGATGGCGAAGGAGGATATTATTGTTTTTTAGGGATTATTGGAAGGAATTGGAGAGCGGGAAGCGGGCGGATGTGAGTTTTTATTCGTACTTTCGCAAAGTTAAAAATGAGATAAGACATTTAGGCTACAAAAATGTAGGGAGGGTGTTGTAAAACTTCCGCAGACAATGTAGGGACGCACGGTTCGTGCGTCCGAGTATACAAATATAATTTCAGCTAATTATACGGACGTACCAACTGCGCGTCCCTACGATTTAATAACCAACCATTTAGACAAATCTATACCGAATGAAGAATGCAATAAAAAGGTTTAAGGGCTGGGGGCTGCTCCCCCGTATTATCATCGCTATCGCGGCAGGCGTGGGCGTGGGACTCGTCGCTCCCGAATGGCTGGCGCGCACGGCGGCAACGTTCAACGCGATTTTCGGGGAGTTTCTCGGATTCTGCATCCCGCTGATTATCCTCGGATTCGTGGCTCCGGCCATCGCCGACATCGGCGTGCGCGCCGGCAAGATGCTCGTAGCCACAATCACCCTGGCCTACGGCTTCACGCTCATGGCAGGGTTCGGCGCCTACTTTACGGGCGTCTGGCTCTTCCCCTCGATGATTGAACCGGCGAGCTACGTGGCTCAGGAGGCCCAGGCGGTGCGGATTCAGCCCTACTTCACCATCGCCATGCCTGCTGCGCTCACCGTAATGTCGGCCCTGCTGCTTGCCTTCATCACCGGACTGGGCACCGCCTTCCTCCCTACCGACGGACTGAAACGGCTGCTGGGCGAGTTCCGCTCGATAATCGACATGCTGATACGCAAGGCGATAGTGCCGCTACTCCCCTACTATATATTCTGCATCTTCCTCAACATGGCCGTGACCGGCGAGGTTGCCACTGTGGCGTCGACATTCATCAAGATCATCGCCGTGATATTCGTGCTCCATGTGGCGGTACTCCTGTTCCAGTACTCCGTGGCCGCGCCCTTCTCCACAACCACGCGCAACCCGCTGCGGCTGCTGTGGTCGATGATGCCCGCGTATTTCACGGCACTGGGCACCCAGTCGTCGGCCGCCACCATCCCGGTGACGCTCGAACGCACAATAGCCATGGGCGTTGACCGCGACGTGGCGGGCTTCACCGTGCCGCTCTGCGCCACCATCCACATGTCGGGGTCGGCGCTGAAGCTCACCGCGTGCGCCCTCGCCCTGATGATAGCCCACGGCATGCCATACACCACCGGGATGTTCGCCGGATTCATAGCGATGCTCGGAGTGACCATCGTGGCCGCACCGGGCGTACCCGGAGGCGCCGTGATGGCCGCCCTCGGGTTGTTTACTTCACTATTGGGATTCACGCAGGCCGACTGCGCGCTGATGATAGCGCTCTACATAGCCATGGACTCATTCGGCACGGCCTGCAACGTCACCGGCGACGGCGCCATCTCAATAATAATCAACCGTTGGTTCGGCCGTCGGCCTCAGCCGAACCGGAATCAGACGGCTGAAGCATAGCGAGGAACTGCTGCTCGTCAATGATGGGGATACCGAGCGAAGCCGCCTTCTCGCGCTTGGCCGGACCCATATTCTCGCCTGCGAGCACATAGTCGGTCTTCTTGGAAATCGAGCCGACGTTCTTGCCGCCGTTAAGCTCAATCATTGCCTTGTATTCATCGCGGCTGTGGAGGGCAAACACGCCCGAAATGACGAACGACTTACCCTGCAGCAGGTCGGTGCGACCTTCGTTGGCCTCCTCCGACTGCCTCATCTGCAGCCCGGCGGCACGCAGACGCTCCACAATCGAACGGTTGATGGGATTCCCGAAATAGTCGACGATGCTTTCGGCGATGCGCGGCCCGATATCCTTCGTGGCAGCCAGTTCGGCGGCCGAAGCCGACATGAGCGTGTCGATGTCGGGGAACGCCCGCGCCACCTTCTTGGCCACGGTATCGCCCACGTAAGGAATCGAGAGCGCATAAATCACGCGGTCGTAGGGCACGGACGTAGTAGCCCGAATGCTTTCAACCGCACGCTCGGCCGAGCGACGGCCGAACCCTTCGAGGCGTTCCAGCTGCGAGGGCTGAAGGTCGTAGAGGTCAGCGATATTGCGCACCAGTCCGGCGTCGTAGAGCTGCTGGGCGGTCTCCTCGCCTATCCCCTCGATATTCATCATCTTGCGGCCCACGAAATGCTCCACACGTCCGGCAATCTGCGGCGGACAGTTGAACTTGTCGGGGCACTGCCATGCGGCCTCCCCCTCAAGACGCACAAGCGGCGCACCGCACGCCGGGCAATGGCTGACGAACTCAATAGGCCGCGCACCAGGCTGACGCTGCGAGGCGTCGACACCCGTAATCTTAGGGATAATCTCACCTCCCTTCTCAACGTAGAGCATATCCCCTTCGTGGATGCCGAGACCCTTGATAATATCTTCATTATGGAGCGACGCGCGTTTTACAATCGTGCCGGAAAGGAGCACCGGCTCAAGATTGGCCACCGGTGTGACGATGCCCATGCGACCCACCTCGAACGAAACGAAGCGCAGACGCGTCAACGCCCTTTCGGCGGCGAACTTATAGGCCATGGCCCAGCGCGGCGACTTGGCCGTATAGCCCAGGTTGAGCTGCTGGCGCAGCGAGTCGACCTTGAAAACCAGGCCGTCGGTAGCCACGGGGAGCGAACGCCGCGCCTCATCCCAATGGGTTATAAAATCGTCGACCTCCTTGAGCGAATGGAGGCGCGTCATGATGTCCGACACCTTGAAGCCCCAGCTCCGGGCAGCCATCATATTGTCGAAATGATTGTCGAACGGCAGCTCCGGACCGAGCAGATAATAGAAATACGCATCGAGACCGCGTCGGGCCACCTCGCGCGAGTTCTGCGTTTTCAGTGTGCCGGAAGCGGCGTTGCGCGGATTGGCGAAGAGCGGTTCCTCGTTGAACTCGCGTTCGCGGTTAAGCCGCTCAAAAGCGCTCCAGGGCATGAGAATCTCGCCGCGGATTTCGAAAAAGTCGGGCCACCCCTCGCCTTGCAGCTGCAATGGAATGCTTCGGATGGTCTTCACATTTTCAGTGACGATGTCGCCGCGTTCGCCGTCGCCGCGGGTCACGGCGCGCACCAGGCGCCCGTGCTCATAGATAAGCGAAATCGACGTGCCGTCGAACTTCATCTCGCCCACAATCGTGAACTCCTCGCCACCGAGACCCGAGCGCACGCGGTCGAACCAGTCGTCGACATCGGCGATGCTGTAGGTATTGCCCAGCGAAAGCATCGGAAAGATATGCTCGGTCTGCTCGAACGCCCCCGAGAGGTCGCTGCCCACGCGCTGAGTGGGCGAAAGCGGGTCGGCCATATCTGGATTCTCGGCCTCAAGCCGCTCAAGCTCCTTGAGGAGCATGTCGAACTCACGGTCGGAAATCTCCGGCGCGTTGAGCACGTAGTAAGCATGGTTATGGTGGTTCAGCTCGGAGCGGAGCTGAAGGATGCGTTGCTGGTCGGCGGTCATTGCATGTTCATTTTAAGATAATTGAGAGCGCGGAGCACATTGCAGAGCGGAGCGCTCCAGTAGTTGCGGAAATCATCGGCCATAACGGCGAGAGCACCGTTGACTTTCTCGTCGGTGGCCTCGCGGATGGAATTGATGAAATCGTAGAGCACCTGGAAAATGTCGGCCAACCCCTCGGAGATGCTTGCCGCCACGGGAGTGTCGGAATACTTCATATCCTCCTCGAAAACCTCGAGATATACATCGTATTCGCCGAAAAGGCCTTCCATGCTGCGGCGCACCGACTCGTAATAATCCTCTTCGAGCACGCGCTCGATGTAGGTATCGTCGAACGAGAGCGAAACCGTGCGGAGGTCGGTGGCTGCGATATATATACGCGGAAGCAGATGGAGCATCGTGTCGAGAAACTCGTCGCGCTGACTCTCGCGTGCGTTTTCCACCGCAATGCAGAATTCATTGCAGAGACCGATAAAGGCTATCGAGTTGGAATTTAAAGATGTATTCATTTTGTTTGCTGGTATTCTATTTGCAGGCTCCGGGGGAGGCGCCGTAAAGACCGTGCTCAACGATATAATTCTCTACGCCCGGAGGGAGGAGATTGTTCACCGGAGCCCCCTCCGCCAGGAGGCGACGCAATTCGGTACTGGAGACATCAAACGTCGCCATCTCCACACACCCCTCGCGCGGGAAGCCAGGACGCGGATATACGATTGGGCTGAAATGCTCCCATATATATTCGTGCTGCCGCCAGCGGTCGAAAATCGCCAGATTGTCGGCACCGATAATAAGGCGGAAACGATGCTGAGGATAGCGGGATGCGAGCAGACGGAGCGTATCGACAGTATACGAGGGCCGCGGCATCGACAGCTCCACATCGCAAGCGTGCAGACGGGGATTCCCCTCGCAGGCGATGCGCAGCATGGCCATGCGGTCGGCGTCGGAGGCCATCGCGCTGCCGAGATGCTTAAGCGGATTCTGCGGCGAAAGCACCATCCACACCTCGTCGACAAGTCCGCGCTTCACCATGGCATCGGCCAGACCGATGTGGCCGCAGTGAACGGGGTTGAACGAGCCTCCGAAAATGCCTATCTCCATCGCGGGTATATAATTCTTGCGGACAACGGAGCTGTTCAGGCTTCGATGAAATCCTTCATCAGTTTCTCAACCTCGGCTATGGCCTCGGGAAGAGTGTCGTTGACCACAACATGGTCGTAGTCGCCGCGATACTGCATCTCGAAGTCGGCGCGGCCCACGCGCTCGGCTATTTCGGCCGGACCCTCGCTGCCACGGCCTTCAAGACGGCGGCGCAGCTCCTCAAGACTCGGGGGTGCGATGAAGATGCTCATGGCGTCGTCGCCGAACTGCTTCTTGACGTTCACACCACCCTTAACGTCGATGTCAAGAATCACGTTGTGGCCGGCATCGACCCGATTCTGGATTTCGCTGCGGAGCGTGCCGTAGTAGCGGCCGGGATACACCTGCTCATATTCCACGAAAGCGCCCTCGGCGATAAGGTCGCGGAACTGCTGGTCGGTGAGAAAATGGTAGTTCACGCCGTCGACCTCCCCCTCGCGCGGATGGCGGTTGGTGGCCGAAACGGAAAACTGAAGGTCGAGCTCTCCGCGGTCCATGATGTCGCCGATAATCGTCGACTTGCCGCACCCAGACGGAGCGGAGATTATTATTAACTTTCCCTTTTTCATAGGTCGGAAGTATCTTAGAGACTTTCTAAAAATGCTCTTAATTGGAATGTTTGCTGCAAAGGCTGAGATTTACATGGCGTTGAGCACCTGCTCCTTGATCTGCTCGAGTTCATCCTTCATCTTCACCACGAGAATCTGCATTTCGGCATGATTGCTCTTCGAGCCCATGGTGTTGATTTCACGGCCCATCTCCTGAGCGATGAAACCGAGTTTCTTGCCCTGGCCCTGCGGTCCGGCGAGCGTTTCGAGGAAGTAGTCGAGGTGCTGCCGCAGCCGCTGTTTCTCCTCGTTGATGTCGAGTTTCTCGATGTAGAAAATCATTTCCTGCTCGAGGCGCCCCTTGTCGTAGTCTACTTTGGGAATGGAAGCGAGGCCATCGGTGATGCGCGTACGGATCTTTACAAGACGCTCCGTCTCGTAGCGCGGCACCTCGGCGAGCAAGTCGGCGATACGGGCGATGCGCACGCCGAAGAACTCCTCCAGCTTTTTCCCTTCCACAGCGCGATAGGCGCAGATAGAGTCGAGCGCCGCATCAAGCGCCTGCATCACGGCATCGCGCTCCTCGCCGCTGATTTCCTCCACGGTATCGCTCTTCACGGCATCGGGGAAACGCAGCAGCGTGGCATACCAGTCGTCGGGCTGCGGAAGCCCGAGTTCGGCCGCCATGGCCTCGATCTGCTTCTTATACCCGCGCAGGGCCGGCAGATTGAGCTGCACGGCTCCCGATTCGTCGGTGGTCTCCACATGCATCGTCAGTTCGACCTTGCCACGCTCCAGACGCCTGGCGGCGACGTTGCGCACGTCGGCCTCAAGCTGACGATAGCCCGAGGGGATGCGGACGGTAAGATCCATCTGCTTGCTGTTGAGCGATTTTATTTCAAAAGTAAACTTTTTGGACCCGTAAGTACCCACGGCACTACCGAATCCGGTCATCGATAATAGCATAGTGCTGAATATCCTTCGTTTTGATTGGTTTTCTCGCGGCGAACCCCGGCGAGACGGCGCCGGAGCTGAATTTGCCTTTTTCTTTATCGCAAAATTAACGAAAATCGGCCGAAACACGCTAACTTTGCATAGAAAAAATTTCCCGACATGCCAACAATACTGAATATAGAGACATCGACCGAGGTATGCTCGGTAGCACTGACGGCCGAAGGCGCCGTGCTCGAGCACTTCGAGGAATTTCAGGGGCGCAACCACGCCACAGTGCTCAGCGGATTCATAAAAGGGTGCCTCGACCATCTTCGGCGCCACGAAATGAAACTCGACGCCATAGCCGTATCCATCGGCCCCGGCAGCTACACCGGCCTGCGCATCGGCCTGAGCGAGGCCAAAGGACTTGCGTATGCTCTCGACGTGCCGCTGATAGGCGTCGACACTCTGAAAATCATGGCCGTCAACGTGATGTTCGCCCACGACGTGGAGCCCGACACGCTTTTCGCCCCGATGATCGATGCCCGCCGCATGGAGGTCTACACCGCCGTCTACGACCTTGCGCTGAATACTCTCGCCGCCCCCACCCCGCTCATCCTCCAACCCGATTCATATTCAAAATGGCTCGCCGAACGGAAAGTGCTCTTCTTCGGCAACGGAAGCGACAAAGCGCGCCCGCTTTTCGAATCCAACCCCAACGCCACATTCATAGCCGACGTCTCTCCCCTGGCGGTCGACATGATGCCACTTGCCACGCAGGCCTATCTGCGCGGCGACTTCCTCGACCTGGCCTACAGCGTGCCGGCCTACCTGAAAGAATTCCAGGCGACCAAGCCCCGGCAGCTCGTATAAGAAAATCCCCTCATTCGTAAAGCTGACACCACAATATCGGCTCTACAAGCCTCAATTGTATACGCACCCCCCTATCCTCAGGCTCGGCCCTTCGGGCCTCCGCGCTTCGCGAATGCGTGAGGTGCGAAATGATTCGCATCTCCTAACGCGCCCTCGTTCCTCGGCACCGCATCAGGCAATCAGTCTGCTTGTAGGGATGCACCCACGGTGCATCCGGCCTATTTGATTGCTGACGTGCTGATATTGCGGATGCACCAGAGTGCATCCCTACAATTTGGCGGCACATATTATTGCGGCGGCCGACGGATTTCGCAATCCGCCGGGCGCCTGAATGTTTGCCCGGGATTCCTTCGCCGGGCCAATCTAATTATTGCCTAATTATTTGGGGTTAGTGCTTCCGCTGTCTCAGCGGCGTATCTCTTTGGCGACCGTGCCGTCGGCGCGGCGCACGATGATCAGACCGCGGTAGTCGTCGGCCACGGGGCGACCCGACAGGTCGTAGCGCGCTATAACTTCGCTGTTGCCGTCGCCTTCTGCAGCGACCGAATCAACGCCGGTCAAGATTTCATTCGTAAAATACTTAAAATTGGGCCATACAGGCGTTCCATACACTTTATCTGCATCCCGGTACTTCGGAATGCTATTTACCGGCACAGTCAATGCAACGTTCTCGTAGTGCGGAGATGTGAATGTCCCGGCCGAAGCGAGATCTTCCCCAGGATCTTCTACAGGAATCTCCTGTGCTAACGGAGGTTCAAGAGCGTGAACCGTTATTTCTTCGAGTGCTTCACACGCCATAAAACATCCGCCTCCGATAGACTGAATACCAGAACCAATTTCAACCGTTTTCAGAGCAGAACATCCATAAAATGCGGCCGGTTCTATAACCTTGACGCTGTGTGGAATTACTATGGAAGTCAATTTTATACACTGATAAAAAGCCGCATACTTAATTGTCTCCAAACCATTATGCAATCCCACATTTTGCAGTCCACAGAGTGCAAAAGAACCAAGCCCTAAAGTCTTGACATTCTCAGGTATATCAATTGTCTCAAGAGAAGGGCAATAATAGAACGCATAGTCACCTATATCTGTAAGGGATTGAGGCAACCTGACGGACGTTAGAGCCTGACATCCGAAAAATGTCCATTCGCCAATTGAAGTAACACCCTCCGGAATATCAACCTTTTCAAGATTCATACATGCGCTAAAAGCAGACGGCCCTATTTCATTTACTGTGGAAGGAATCACTGCTTCCTTTAATTTATTGCATTCATAGAATGCAGAATCGCCTATTTTAGTCACACCCTCAGGTAATACAATAGAGGGTAACTCATCGCAACCTCTAAAGGCGCGAATGCCCACAGTCTTTAATGTCGAGGGAAGTGAGACAGACACAAAATTCTGGTAACAGTTATAAAACATTGAATCGGCCACTTCCGTAATTCCTTCTTCCAGAATAACCTCTTTAAGGGAATTACAACTAAAAAATGCGCTCCCCTTTATAGACTTGATTGTCGAAGGGATGGTAACCTTGGTAATACGACTATTATTAAATGCCATCCAGCCGATTTGAGTAACACTATATGTTACGTTGTTAACGGAGGCATTAGCCGGAATAACAATATCGCCGGTATATAATTTTTCACCCGAAACATTAGGATAGGAGACGAAAGTCACCTCCACAGTTTTTGAGTCCTCATCCAGAATATTGTAGTAGAATCCGGCATCCTCAAAATCATAGGCAAGAGAAGAGAGATTTGCAAGCAGAAAAGTGGCGGCAAGGAGAATGCGCCGCAAAATTACAGTTGTTTTCATATGAATAACATTTACTTCAAAGTATTATAGTGCAAATTATACGTGTGAGAATATGATTACCAGCAACATGCAAAAATTCGTATAAGTATTAAACAACAGATTGCAAAATTAGTAACTATGGGCCAAATTACCCCCCGATAATTTAAATTGTGTTAATATACTTAAACCACCTTTAAATATATACGCCAGAGTGTCTCTTTACAAGCAGACTGCCAAGCAGTTGGACCGAGCCAGTAGCAAATAAATATATAACGGCTATTACGATTGAATTGTCTCGCCCTGAAAAAAGTTGACTCCCAACGAGTCAAAAGATGATAAAATTTCAGAGTCCGCCGAGACAAAAACGACAAGCGATACGCGATGAAGTCCTACGGCTTTATGCGGAAACAGATCTCAGCTATGGTGAGATAGCGGAAGAAAATGGCGTTCAGGTTCGTACTGTGGAATATATTGTACGTAACTTTGCATCTGAACTTCCAGGGATTCCGACTATGAGAAACAAGAAGAGAGAAGCCAGCCAGGAAGATTATGACAAGCTCCGGGCAGAGGTTACGCGGCTGCGTAAGGAACTCCGTCAGGAGAAGATGCGCTCCGAGGCATTGGACACGATGATAGACGTGGCCGAAGAGATGTTCAACATACCCGTGAGAAAAAAAGCTGGTACCAAACAGTGAGACGCCTGTACGCACGCCACTCCGACATCTATACGATATCGGAGCTGTGCGGGCTGTTTGGTAAGAGTAAACAGGCTTATTACAAGTATGATGGGGACACTTACATGCGTCGCGTGGCCATGGAAGACCTGGCTGTCCGCTATATAGCGGAAGTCCGCAGAAAGGATCCCGGCATCGGAGGATTAAAAATCTGGATTATGTATATGAAGGAGTTCGGAAGTGAATCAGCGATAGGCCGTGATCGTTTCTGCGAGATATTCGATCGATACGGCTATAAACTGCGCCGACGCAGACGGACAACGCGCACCACCGATTCGACTCATGGGAATCCGACGTATCCCAATCTGATCAAGTCGATGATTCCCACACGCATCGGAGAGGTGATAGTCAGCGATATAACGTATATTCCCTTGATAGATGCAATTAGCGGCGATCGAACTTTCTGCTATGCGAGCCTCGTTCTTGATTCCTACACCAAGATATTGCTGGGGCATAGCATAGGGCCTACATTGGAGACGATTTATCCTTTGGAGGCTTTGTATATGGCCATAGACATCCTGCTGGCGCATGGAGTGAACCTGTCAGCTACGATTCATCATAGTGACCGGGGCACGCAATACACATCAGCGGACTATATTGAAGTATTACATCAATATCAGATGCGTATCAGCATGACAGAATCGGGTAATCCCAAGGATAATCCCGAAGCAGAGCGCATCAATAACACGCTGAAAAACGAGCTTTTCAAAGACAAAGTGTTCAATAGCATCGAGGAAGTCAGGGAGGCCATGGAAGCAGCCATACCGTTCTACAACAACGAGCGTCCGCACAGGAGCATAGAAATGCTCGCCCCAATGGAAGCCGCCGGCCGTACAGGCAGGTTCAAACGTGGATGGACAAGCTATAGAGAAAAGGCCATTGACAACCTTGACAGGGAGGCTTTGCCGCCATAATTTTTTTTGTAACTTTGCCCCTATCCCTGGGCTACGTTGCCTTCGGGCTACGCCCTCAGTCAACTCCGCCCAGGGATAGGGCCGGTCAGTCAACCATCTCCAGAGATAAAGTAAACCAATATCAGTAAACATACCAAACAGAGTCAACCATTTTCAGGAACAGACAAATTATACGCCGTCCACGCTAACATTTGAGGCTTGAGGATAGGGCTTTTCGCGAAATTTTGCGTAAATTTGCACATCTGATAAAAACAACTGATACTCAAAAATATGGCAACAAAACCGTTTCACTACCAGGAAATGTTTCCGCTCGGTCCGGACACCACGGAATACTATCATCTGACCTCCGAATACGTCCATACCGAAAACTGGGGCGGCCATGAATTTCTTGTCGTAGACCCGGAAGCTCTGACCGTACTCACCCGTCAGGCCACCCACGACAACGCATTCATGCTGCGCCGCGAACACAACAAGATGCTCGCCAAGATTCTTGCCGACCCCGAGGCATCCTCCAACGACAAATTCGTGGCTCTCACCATGCTCCGCAACGCCGAAGTAGCCGCTAAAGGGCAACTCCCCTTCTGTCAGGATACCGGTACAGCCATCGTTCACGCAGAGAAGGGCCAGAACGTATTCACAGGCTGCAACGACGAGGAACGCATCTCCAAGGGGGTATACGAAACCTATACCACCGACAATCTGCGCTATTCGCAGAATGCACCGCTCACCATGTACGACGAGGTGAACACCGGATGCAACCTTCCCGCCCAAATCGACATCCACGCCACCGAAGGCAATGAATACCATTTCGTATTCGTGGCCAAGGGCGGAGGTTCGGCCAACAAGACTTACCTCTATCAGGAAACGAAGGCCATCATCAACCCCAAGACCCTCGTTCCCTTCCTTGTAGAGAAGATGAAAACCCTCGGCACGGCCGCCTGCCCTCCCTACCATATCGCTTTCGTAATCGGCGGCACCTCGGCCGAGAAGAACCTCGAGACCGTGAAAAAAGCCTCGATCAAATACTACGACAACCTCCCCACCAAGGGGAACGAATACGGCCACGCGTTCCGCGACATCGAACTTGAGAACGAACTCAAGAAAGCCTCCGAGCAGATCGGCCTCGGCGCACAGTTCGGCGGAAAATATTTCGCCCACGACATCCGCGTGATCCGTCTGCCGCGCCACGGTGCCTCCTGCCCCATCGGCATGGGCGTAAGCTGCTCAGCCGACCGCAACGTAAAAGCAAAAATCAACAAGGATGGTCTCTGGATCGAACGCCTCGACGCCAATCCAGGCGAACTCATCCCCGAAGAGCTCCGCAACGCAGGGGAAGGCGACGTAGTGAAAATCGACCTCAACCGCCCGATGTCCGAAGTGCTCGCCGAACTCGACAAATTCCCCGTTGCCACCCGTCTGAGCCTCAACGGCACCATCATCGTAGGCCGCGACATCGCTCACGCCAAAATCAAGGAGCGCCTTGATGCCGGCGAGCCGATGCCTGAATATCTCAAGAACCACCCCATTTACTACGCAGGTCCGGCCAAGACCCCGAAGGGGATGGCATCCGGCTCGTTCGGTCCGACAACCGCCGGCCGCATGGACCCGTACGTAGACCAGTTCCAGAAAGCCGGAGGCTCGATGATCATGATCGCCAAGGGTAACCGCAGCCAGCAGGTGACCGACGCCTGCAAGGCCAACGGCGGCTTCTATCTCGGCTCCATCGGCGGCCCCGCCGCCATCCTCGCCCAGAACTCCATCAAGAAAGTCGAGCTCCTCGAATACCCCGAACTCGGCATGGAAGCCATCTGGAAAATCGAGGTGGAGAACTTCCCCGCCTTCATTCTCGTGGACAACAAAGGCAACGACTTCTTCAAGCAGCTTCCGCAGCAGTGCGGAGCCTGCCCGCTCAACAAGTAACAACACAATAATATCCATCCATACATAAATGGCACATAAAGCATTACTTATGATTCTCGACGGATGGGGAATCGGCGACCGCTCGAAGAGCGACGCTATCTACACCGCCCATCCCGCCTACTGGAATCAGCTTCTCGAAAAATATCCCCACTCCGAACTTCAGACCTCCGGCGAAAACGTCGGCCTCCCCGACGGCCAGATGGGTAACTCGGAGGTAGGCCACCTCAACATCGGCGCAGGGCGCGTGGTATATCAGGACCTCGTGAAAATCAACAAAGCCATCGCTGACGGCTCGATTCTCAACAACCCCGAAATCAAGAACGCCTTCGGCTACGCCAAAGAACACGGCGTTGGCATCCACTTCATGGGTCTGACCTCGACCGGCGGCGTGCACTCCTCGTTCGACCATATTTTCGCCCTCTGCGATATCGCCAAGGAGTACGGTCTTGAGAAAGTGTTCCTGCACTGCTTCATGGACGGCCGTGACACCGACCCGCGCTCCGGCAAAGGCTTCATCGAGCAACTGACGGAGCACTGCAAGCAGAGCGCCGGCACCATAGCCTCGATTATCGGCCGCTACTACGCCATGGACCGCGACAAACGCTGGGACCGCGTGAAAGTGGCCTACGATCTCCTCGTGGAGGGCAAAGGCAAGCAGGCCACTGACATGGTTGAGGCCATGCAGGAGAGCTACGACGCCGACGTGACCGACGAATTCGTGCTCCCCATCAACAACTCGACCGTCGACGGCACCATCAAGCCCGGCGACGTGGTAATCTTCTTCAACTACCGCAACGACCGCGCCAAGGAGCTCACCATAGTGCTCACCCAGCACGACATGCCCGAAGAGGGGATGCACACCCTGCCCGGACTGCAGTACTACTGCATGACCCCCTACGACGCCTCGTTTACCGGCGTGCACATCCTCTTCCCCAAGGAGAATGTGGAGAACACCCTCGGCGAATACCTTGCCAACAACGGCAAAAAGCAGCTCCACATAGCCGAAACCGAGAAATACGCCCACGTGACCTTCTTCTTCAACGGCGGCCGCGAAGCCCCCTACGAAGGCGAGGAGCGTATCCTGGTTCCGTCGCCCAAGGTTGCCACCTACGACCTCAAGCCCGAAATGAGCGCCTATGAGGTTGCCGACAAACTGGCCGCCGCCATCCGCGAAGACAAATACGACTTCGTGGTCGTAAACTTCGCCAACGGCGACATGGTAGGCCATACCGGCGTATACGACGCCATCGAGAAAGCCGTAGCAGCAGTCGACAACTGCATGAAGACCGTAGTTGAAGCTGCCAAAGCCACCGGCTACGAAACCATCATCATCGCCGACCACGGCAATGCGGACAATGCCGTAAACCCCGACGGAACGCCCAACACAGCCCACTCGCTCAACCCTGTGCCCTGCGTATACGTCTCCGACAACGCCAACGCCACCGTTGAGAACGGCCGTCTGGCCGACGTGGCACCCACCATCCTCCATATCCTTGGGCTGCCCCAACCCGCCGAAATGACCGGCCACAACCTCGTGAAGCCCTAACACATCATATGAGTACATAAAAAAGCGGCGCCCGACGGCGCCGCTTCGTTTATTTGTAAACCTCTATCTGCCACTTCATGTAGAATTGATTTTCAAGGGTATTTATCACTGAAAAATCAACTGCATAATAAAATGACAACACACCCATCCATGAGGAAGAAGAGGAATTTGGGATGTTGCTTTCAGGGAGTGAGAGGATTAGAAAAAGCGTATGTTCTAATCGAAAGATTTAACCGAATATCAATAATAAATCATTTTTTTATGACTTAGGGCAGGGAAGCAAAGAGACACGAAATTTCAATGGAATAAGCTGTATATCAGCTAAAATATGTAACTTTGTGATATAGCATATACACCATATCTGAAACAATGGCAAAGATTACAGTTCAAAATACCGAAATAGCAGTTGTAAAATACAACGAGGAAGATTATATCAGCCTAACGGACATGGCACGTAGCCAAATGCAGGAGCATATAATCTTTCGTTGGTTGAGCCTTAAAAGCACCATAGAGTATCTCGGGGAATGGGAAATGCTCTATAATCCCGATTTTAATTGTACCGAATTCGGTACAATTAAAAATGCAGCGGGAAGCAACAATTTTGTGCTATCGGTAAAAACATGGCTTGAACGTACAAATGCCATAGGGATACATTCAAAAGCCGGTCGTTATGGCGGCACATACGCACATCGGGATATAGCGTACCATTTCGGAATGTGGATAAGCCCAAAATTTCAGTTGTTGCTCGTCAAAGAGTATCAGCGGTTGAAAACTGAGGAACAGCAGCTGTTGGGTTGGTCGGCGAAACGTGAGCTGTCTAAAATCAACTACCGTATACATACCGATGCCATAAAGCAGAACCTTGTCCCTGCGGAAGTTACTCCGGAACAGGCATGCATTATCTACGCCAATGAAGCCGATGTGCTGAATGTGGCAATGTTTGGAGTAACGGCAAAAGAATGGCGCGAAGCCAATCCCGACCTCAAAGGAAACATACGAGATTACGCCACAATCAACGAACTTATCTGCCTGTCAAATATGGAAAACCTCAACGCTGTTTTCATCGAGCAGGGCATGACGCAGAGCGAGAGGCTTGTGAAGCTAAACCAAATCGCTATCCATCAGATGAGCGTACTGGAAAGCGGCAACAATGATAGAAAATTATTGAAGTAATGATAAGTAACTGCTCAAACTTATTTTATACCTTCCTGATTTAATTATTACAACATTTCCGCGGTAAAATTTTCGAATCTTTGCCTCTCTTCATCAGTCATGTAGACTTCTACACTCCTTCTTCATCGAGAAAAATCTCCTGAAAATTTTCCTCCCGGAAATATTAAAATAATTTTGACCAGTTGCTTAAGCATTTTCATCTTTTATGATAACAATAAATCTAAACGATAACGACACCATTATAAACATACGCGCGGTTGGATGTTTTTAGCGTTAGTAGGCTGACAAGCGAAGATTATTATTACCTTTACAGTCAAGATTAGAAATAATGTGAGCATTATGAAATATAAAGTGAAAGTAACGGTGCTTGACACCAAGCTGTATCCGGAATATCAGCAGCAGTATTGCGCCAATCCCTGTTCCGGCAAATGTCCTGTATATAACAAAGGAGACGAGTTTGTTTTCTACCGCGACGATGAGCGTGACGACTACTGGCATTGTGGTCTGAACACACTTGTCACGACAGACGGCAACCCTGATGATATAGCCGGAGGGCCGAAAAAACCATTTTGCTCAGAGGCTTGGGATGCCATATCCCGTTATATCTACACAGGTCTGCAAGGTGGTTCGATAATGAAGGGCTGGATGCGCGACGATAACACCATGATAACGTGTTGTAATGATGGCACTCGCCCGGTTATCTTCAAGATAGAACGCATCAACTATGATTGAAACAGTGGTAATCAGAGCGGAGCAACTATGTGATTTTGATGAAATCCGAACAGTTGTGAAGACAGCGTTTGCCGCGGCGGAACATACAGATGGAGATGAGCATAATCTGGTTGATCGATTGCGTTGTACGGAAGAATATATCCCCGAACTTTCTTTTGTAGCCGAAATCAAAGGTAAAATTGTAGGATATGCAATGTTCTCACAAATAAATATCGGGATTAGCAAAGCTATTGCACTGGCTCCATTAGCCGTGCTTCCTGGTTTTCAGAACCAAGGAATTGGTCGGGCACTGATAGAGGCCGGACATCTAAAAGCGAAAGAGGGTGACTATAATTGCTCGGTCGTACTCGGGGCTCCTGAGTATTATTCCAAGAGTGGTTATCTTTCAGCATTACCATTTGGGATTGAAGCACCGTTTGAGGTACCGACACAGTTTTATATGGTCTTTCCGTTTAAACGCAAATTACCCCATGGGACAGTCAGATATTCACAAGCATTTGGAATATAGTTTTGAAATATAAATCGCAAGATAATTGTCAAGGAATTGTTTACCACTGCTGAAAATCAACGCAATATCCAATTAATGAAACAAGTGAGGTACAAACTACGTTAATTAGTAGCCAAAACAGAAGGGAGAAGCAAGGCAATGGGCTGGAACAGCAGAATCACGCTATAAAGGGATAAGATTTCAGTTTTTCCGTTCAGTTCAAGCACTTTACGCATAGTAACGTAATGGTTTTAGCGAGAATTGTATTAACTTTGTGGCACGGACAATAATCTCGTTTTGAACTTTCATGTACTAATGGGACATTTGTCACATCGAATGTCGATTATTTATTGTAACTTTGCGTATGGCAGCACTCTATAAGATATTGATTCTGTGTGTTGGCTTTGCTCTCTCCTGTAACCTATGGGCGCAAAGTCATCTTGACCCAGCTAACGATAGCAGAGAGTTTTTAGAGCAATATAGCTATTCTTTGCTCACAAAGGAACGCAAGGGTGGAATAGTTATTGAGCCATCTTTCTCAAATAGATATGGGGTCAGTTTGTCAACGAAATGTGATAGTCTGACACTGATTGAAAAACGGCCGCATGGAATTGTCTATCTTGATAGTATTAATGTCAAAGAGATTCCAGTGGTAAAAGTAGCCATTGATTCTGTATTTGGCAAAAGCCTTGCCGAGCTTATCGATGTTGCCGTTGAGAAGGCAATGCCAACTTTTTCTGCCGGACTGGATGGTGTGATGTATTATTTTATCGCATCAAATGACAGCATTGGGAAAACATGGTCGCCTTCAGATGAATCCTCTAATTGCGGTGTGCTTGTCAATATTGTGGAGGCGTTAAAAGATGCAATACAAACAGGAGAGTTGCAGAATTTTATTGATGATTGGTGGTGCTCAATCGACAAACTTCGGTTGTCATTTCAAAATGCACCGGCGTTGCCTCCATTTTATTTTAATAAAGAATCTGGCAACACAGACAACAATCGACCTACTGTCGAATACAGCGCAAGCAGTCCCCTGACAGATGATTTTCAGTTTAATGCCTTCATGTCGTGCCCTGCGGATTATATAGAAGACACTTTAAGCGGAGATTCGACACCGATTTTCATGGATAACGCAGCGGATTCCATATTCATTGATTTTTGCAAGGCTCTTGTAAAATGGCAGGAACAGGCATCAGCTGTCTATGTAAATGTTGTCATTAACGTTAAAGATAGTGATAACGAGAGTTATGATTTCAAAAACTCAGGGAAGTTGGTTTACTTAAACTTTACACTTCCTCAAGACAAATTGACGATAGATAATTTATTAGAACAGAACAACAATTGCATATTCAGATATATGCTTGAAAATATGATGCCGAATGACGCTGTCAGACCAGCTCCGAAAAAGTCAATCAGGAATAGAGAGAAAGGAGGCAAGCGATGAAAGTGATATATAAAGCAAAATGGATGTTCATCATAATGTTTGCGATTGTATTCACGGCATCATTTGCTGTACTTTTTGTAGGAGGTTCGGCAGAAGTCAACAGGTGTCTGTTGGCGGCGAATGTATTGCTGATAATTGTTCAATCAGCAAATGTGTTATTTGCGTTCCGAAATCGGTATAAAGATGTCGGAGTCTCTTTGCTTGTATGTCTTATTTTAAGTATTGGGCTGATATGGATAACATATATTTGGAGCTGGAATTATACCGTTAAAGCATTGACAATTGGTTTTGAATGAGATATTAAAAAGATTTGATATGGAAGATTTATAAATAGTTCACAAGTTGATTCCACCTCGCCCTCTGTCAATCTTCCAATCATACAGACCTTCCGCGACATCGCCAACCTCGTTCAGTGTGTGGCGATGTTTTATTTCATCAAAGGGCTGTCGGTGTTCCGCATAGTCACAGAGCCATGCGCCGACCGTTTTCTGCTGCTCGGTGGTTTCGCCGTAGCTCTGCATCACGCTCTTGATGTCGGCGGCTTCGGAGGGAGAGAAGATTGACTTGTGCCGCTCCGTGGCGAAATGGATAATCGCTTCAATGGCTCGCCTGAACACCTCGCTTGCCTTGTAGAGAATATCAGCGATGATATTCAGAATATCCCGGCTCGATTTCAGCGCACCTTGCAACTGTCTTATGGTCTTGTCCTTATCCGCCGTTGCCCGGCTCACCGCCATGCTGATGCGGTGCTGTTCCCCGGTCTTCTGCTCCCGGAGCTGTCGCAGTGCCGTGTCCCTCTCGGATTCATAAGTGTCAGCGATTGCCATAGCACTGTCACGCTCCAGTTCGACCGTCCGCTTCGCCTCGGTCAGAGCCTTTGTCCGTTTCGCCACCTCTTGCCTGACTTCATCGGGGAAAGATTCTTTGATATGCTCGTTCTCGGCTTTCAGTCTCTCGTTCTCCTGCTCGATGGCTGCGTACTTGCCCTTGCCGAAAAGGTTGGCGATGCCGGACTTTATGCTGTCCGTGTTCTCTCTGTCAACCTCCCGCGCTCGTTCTTCCTTTTCGGCGATTTCGCTGTCAAGTTCCTCGCTGCGCCTCTGCTTTTCCTCGTTTCCGATCTGGAGTTTTTCATGTTCGGATTTTGCATTTTCCGTTTCACGGATCGCGGCATCCCTGTCGGCTTCGGCTGCTTCCTTTTCCGCCTTTACCTGTTCGGCTTCCTGCTTCTGTTTAGCGATGATGAAGTCAGCGCGTTCAAGATGCTCCTTTCCCGTCTGCTCCTTTGAGGTGCCCCTCTCCATGTCAAGACACTCAGCCAATAGCGTCTGCATGTCGCTCATGGCTTTCTCGTCCAGCTTGCAGGATTTCCCGGTGTCGTGGTTCATCCAGTCCCATACGATATGGGCGTGAAGGTTGTGCTTCCATGTGGCGGTATCTCCGGGAGTTCCGTAATGCCCCTCGTCACGGTGGATGAAGATTTGTAGTGCCGTGATTCCCCACCGCTGCTTACACACCTCGCAGAAACGGCGCAACTGCTCCATCGTGGTATCATCCTTGATTACCACGACACCCTCCTTGAGCGGAGTGCTGCCGCGCACGACGGTCACCTTCCCGGTCTTCTTGTTCACACGCTCCCGGTCTTTGGTCTGCATCGCCCGACCTGTCTTCTCCTTTACCATCGCGGCTATCTGATTGTAGCGGTCGGTCAGTGTCGAGTTTTCAAATTCAGGTGCTACCCATGCCTCGTTTCGGGTCATGAGGTCGGTGCGGATGTAGAGCTTTTCCTTATTGACACGGGCAAGGTATTCGGCTTTCCGCCTGTTGTGTTCCTCGCTGCTTCCGATGTTGCAGGGCTTGATGTTGACTGATGTCTTCTGTGCCATAGGCATGATGATGTTTACAGATTTACAATAGGGAGAGGGTCATTAGGGCGGAGCCTTAATCGGAGGGTGCAGGGAGAGGGTCACTTCCTGCTCGGGGTTCCCAGGGGTCGAGACCTCTGGGCGGAGATTCCAAAGAGAGGGTCACTCTTTGGTCAGGGGTGTTGGGGGCTGACAGCCATCCGACCGGGTTCTTAGGGCAGAGCCATAAGTGGGACGGGGCAAAGCCCAGCCCCTCGGGAGAGCCCACAACTTCGGGAGCGCAGCGGAGAAGTTATAGTGGGCTATACAGGGCAAGCCCTTGTTCCCGTTCACAACCAACGGAATCCCGATTTGAGCCGTTTTACGCGCTTTCGGTTCTCGCACCTATGCAGGATTACCCTCGCTGTCATTGGCGGCTTCCTGCGTCTCGCTGGGGCTTCCTGCGCCGTTCTCGCCGGATGCTATATCGCCGCCATGAACATCGGCTGACGGATTGGAACTGTCTGACAAAAGAAGGGAAGAAGGAAGGGATGCCGCGCCTGTCGTCAGGGTGTCCGTTTCCTTCCCTCTTGTATGGCAGTCAACCGCTGCGCCTCCCGGTTCATCCCCTGACGGCAGACTGCCGGAAACAGGTGTCCGCACATCGCCCGTCTGTCCTTTGGCGGAAGCCGAAGGTCTGACATAATGGGGATTGGTGACAAGGACACCTCCGTCATACCAGCCCGTGAGAAAATGCAGGGAATGAACGGAAGTACGGTTGTTGGTCTTGGTGGTCAGCATACCGAGGCGGTTGAAACTGTCGATTAGCTTGCCGACCGTCTTACGGTTGCAGTCCAAAAACTCCGCAAGCTCCACATCGGAAGCCGCCACCTGTCCCACCTCCAGCACAATATCAATGCCCTTGATTCTATAAGCGGTTCTTGTCCGCACAGCACCGTTCATCAGTCGGTAGAGGCATTTTTGCCTGAGAGGGGAAAACCTGCCTTCCAAAAGAAAATCCCACTGTCCGGCTGAGAGTATGGTGCAGTAGTGTATGGTTTGTATCTCGTTGCTCATGGTTTGTGACATTATGGTGCTACTGCGGACATCCGGCTGTTGCCGTCCGTCAACGCTCCCGGCTTGCGCTTCTTGCCGTTACGCAGTTCCTCAAGCCGTCTTTCAATCTCGCTCTCGCTGGCTACTCCCGATGTGCCTCCTTGTTTGATCCAAGCGATTACATCATGTGGAATTGATTTTCAATGATTTTTATCACTGAAAATCAACCATATAAGAAAATAACGGTACAACTATCAATTAAGGGAATAGAGGGAGTGAAAAAGTTGCTTTGAGGGAGTGAATGGCTTAGAAAAGATGTGTGTTTTGAACGAAAGATTTAACTAAATCTTAACAGTTGGTAGGATTTTTTATTGATTGAAAATAACAGCTCGGAACGAGAATAAAACCGAAAATAATCCTTGAATAGAAAAGAAATGCCCCATAATCTTGGGGGTTGTGCCACAAAATTATGGAGCAAGTATGCGAAGCGAAGAGACGCTTATCCGATGTTCTCAGCCATTCTCATGCCTAAAGTAAAGGCTGATTCTAACTCAACAGGGAACATATCATCCCGATATTTTCTCTTACTTTCCTCGTCAAATACCTCCACAGCATACTTGGAATAGTCAGAGAACTGATATGTGTTGAACGCACAGATTCGGTTAGGTTGATTGAAAACGTGTCCGATGAAAGATTCTATGTTTGCAATGACAGCCTCGGGGAACATTTCTTCTGGAACATTCATGGTATATATGGTTGCCACATCACATCGTTTTGGCGCAATCGTTTTATAGCCAGCTTCATAAGTGGCAAACGGGAAGATAAGTCTTTCGAGAAAGGCTTTCATCTGTGCGGATACATCCATCAGGAAAATTGGAGAGCCGAGTACCAGAATATCTGCCTGAGCTGCCTTTTCAAGAACTGGCATTATTGGGTCTTTGACGGAACAATGACCGTAACTCTTTGAGCCTTTGAGTTTACAGGCGAAGCAACTGCGGCAGCCTTTGAAATCGAAGTCATACAGATTGACGGTTTCAACAGTTGCGTCTTGCAACTGTGATTTAACACCCTCTGCAAAAGCACGACACATTTTTGCCGTGTTCCCGTCCTTGCGAGGGCTTCCGTTGATGATGATTACTGAACTCATATATTATCGAATTTGCTTGCAAAGTAAGTCCATTATTCTTATCTTTGCAAGTACGCACCAATAAGTTATATAGTAACTAAAAGGAGTAAATTATGGAAAAACAAAATAATACAGATAAAATATTTTTTCATGGGAAAGAATATTTTTGTACGCTTGACCTTGCTCTTGACAAAATAGGCGGCAAGTGGAAAATCATAATGATTTATATGTTGCAAAATGGAGCTTTACGTTCATCGGATTTGCAACGTAAAATGTCGGGGGTGTCAAATAAGATGTTTACCCAAACTGCACGAGAATTGGAATATGACGGTATAATAAAACGAGAAGTATATCCAATTGTTCCTCCTCGCGTAGAATATTCACTCACACCAATAGGGCAATCAATATTGCCTATCGTAAGAGAGATAGCCGAATGGGGAAAGCAATTATTGGATGATAGATTATAAGGGGGTATTGCATAACAATGAATGTTCTCTGATTATTGTGTTTTTCCCGTCAGCAGATGTCTCGATTAAGTGTCGTAGATAGTTGTCAAGGAAGGACCTTCGTGTGGTAGAGCGGTTCGTTGGGGAAGAAATCGAAATAACCGTAGGAACCGGAATCGATTACAAAACAGAACGGGCCTCTCACCACAAGATTTTCGGCCGTAAGGATAGTTGATTTTGCCATGCTCTCGGAATCGATAGCAGGCTCAAGCCAATAGGCTCGGCTATGAGTACGTGGTGTCGAGATTTCACGAATCCCGAAATATGCGCGCTGGGAGCCGCCGTCGGCAAACGTCGCGTCGAAATTCAATGCGCCATTGACACACGCATACCGCTTTCCGTCGACAACCCGCACATGCAAATCCAGCCCTTCCGGATTGGTAAAGAGATAATTGCTGCGATAGCGAAGTATTCCAAGCTCACGATTAATCCATTCATACCCTTCAGGCAGATTGTCAGAAGCTATAATATCCTCATAATCAGCATTGCGCTCCATGCCATACAGCTCGTAAGACACAATATTGACCTCATAGGGATCCTTGACCGGATTGAAATAGGTGGTATTCATATGATGGTCCACCGGAATAATCATCATCCAGGGATAAGGATTAACGTTTCTGTACTCACCATACCAGACCCGCGGAATGTCGCAATAGATTGTAGCACTTTTTCCGGCTTTAATCGCATATGACTCAACCAGAAGGAACTTACGGCCGATTTCGCGTTCAAGCACTATGGAGATACTCCAGACAGCGGCGGCCGACAAGCCGACAAGCACCAGCACTACCTTGAGAAGGATGCCAAACCACCGGGGCAGCCCTCCGGGCCAGCATCCGAGCAGAGCCAGACCGCCGATAAACGCGAGTATAACGCCGTAGCTCATTATGCGCGTCACGCCAAACACGCTCATTACGCCGACCGAAGCGACGACGCTACCGGCAACCACAGCCGATACCATCCACAGGGCGCTGCGCTCACGTTGAGGTCTGAGCCAATCGATTGCTCTGCGCCATACAGTGCGGAACGACACAGCCGGGAGTTTCCATACAGTGAATACAGCCAATGCGAGCAGATAGACAACGCCGGGCATTACCGACGGGCCGGGCATAAGCCCCTTACATGTAGGAAACACATTGCGCCAGTCGAATTCAATCACCGTATACCCCACACGATACATATGTCCGGGCATATGAGTGAGAAGCTCGAATCCTATGAAAAGCGCCACAACCATAAGCAGACGCCTTACAACCGCCTTTCGCGATTCCGACAGCAAAGCCGGCACGACAAATGCACAGCATAGCACGCATGCAATCAACTCATGCAGAGTGGCGGCAAGTACCGTAAGAAACATCACAAGGACAAAAGCCCACGCCGGACCGTCGACAATAAGATTGCGGTTACAGAAATAATAGACCAGCCAGATTACCGCACACGAAGTCCACACATATCCGAGCTGATATGACACCAACATCATAGTGGAATCCCACGGGAAGAACAGCGACATCAGCAGCGCGAACGCAGAAGCGAGCCAGGGGCGCGTGGCCATAAATCCCACGAAGCTTGTATTCAGAGGCTTTCCACGCCACTGGCCGCCAACAGCCAGAGCCATAATTTTGCAAGCGCCACCATATAGAAGCACAAAAACTCCGGCGTTGACCAGCGAAAACAGCCAGCGTGGCATCAGGGCGAGCACCGGAACCGGGAGTTTGTCAATCACCCTGCCGTTACAGTAATTCCACAGATGTACCATCTGATTCCATATTCCCGGAAGATTCAGGTCGGAACTCAGACCCTGACGGCGCAGAAAACCCGTGACGCCATACTCGTTATCTTCCTGATACGGGATGGTGAAAAACGTCATGAGATACAGTCCGACCACAACCATAAGCAGAACCACTGCCGGAATTAAGGCCCGACGTACAGGATATTTTTTGTCAGTCATTTATCAGCATGATGAATTGCCCCACAAAGATACTGAATAAAAATGAAAAAGCAGATGCGGAGACCATTGAGGGGGCCGCATCTGCTTTTTCAGAATTTGATTATGTATAATATAACGTCGAGACGTATATCTTACGATATCTGCGTGGGGGTGCCTTTACATGCGGATTTATCAGATCCAGCGGGTGTAGGCGAAGTCCATACGGTGAGGCAGGTTGGGGTTCTTCGGATAGAGACGGTAGCCGTAGCGGAACACGCCTGCATCCTTGAGCTTCATGTTGAGCTGGTAGGTGAGCACGTTGCCTTCCTCCTTGACTACGTCGAAGGGTTTGGTGTACCAGAATTTCTCCTCGCCGTCTTCCTTCTTGTAGACTACCATCTCAAGGCCGAGATCCTTGCCCAAGCCGTTGGTGTCGATGATGGCGCGGGTTGCGAAGTCGTTGCCGGTTGTGGAGTTGGTAATGTCGGAAGCCTGGATGTCGAACACCTTGATGCCATCCCATGCGGCGGCCACCTTTTCCTTCCATGCCACGATCTCCTTGGCAAGAGCACAGTCGTTGGCCTGAAGTTTCTTCGAGCGGGCTGCCTCCTTGTCGTAGAAACGGTGGATGTAATCCTCAATCATGCGTTTCATGGTGAAGTGAGGAGCGATGTCGCCGATGGAGCGCTTGATATACTGCACCCACTCGGGCGAGTAGCCCTTCGAGTTCTTGGCGAAGTAGAGCGGAATAATCTCGTTCTCAAGCATCGAGTAGATGGTGGCGGCATCGAGTTTATCCTGCTGAGCCTGGTCGGTGTAGGTGCGCTTGTCGGTGAGGGCCCATCCTGCCTTCTCGTTGAAGCGGTAGCCTTCGTACCACCAGCCGTCGAGCACGGAGAAGTTGAGCACACCGTTCATCTCGGCTTTCTCGCCCGATGTACCGGAGGCCTCGAGAGGACGCGTCGGGGTATTGAGCCAGATGTCGACGCCGGTAACGAGGCGCTTGGCTACAATCATGTTGTAGTCCTCCAGGAAGATAATCTTACCGAGGAACTCAGGCATGCGCGAAATCTCCATGATGCGCTTGATCAGACCCTGACCTGCACCGTCGGCGGGGTGAGCCTTGCCGGAGAATACGAACTGAACGGGGAAATTCTCGTTGTTGACAATCTTCGAGAGGCGCTCAAGGTCGGTGAAAAGCAGGTGTGCACGTTTGTAGGTGGCGAAGCGACGGGCGAAGCCGATGATGAGGGCGTTGGGATTGATTTTGTCGACAATCTTCATTACGGCAGAGGGATCACCCTGGTTGGCGAGCCATTTCTGCTTGAAGTCGCGCTTCACGAAGTTGATGAACTTGTTCTTCATCGTGCAGCGCATGTTCCAGATCTCCTCGTCCTTCACCTTGAAGATACCTTTCCAGTTCTCGGGGTCGTCGGCATGCTCGAACACGGCCGGACCGAGTTTCTGCCAATAGAATTCCTTCCACTCCGAGGCGGCCCAGGTGGGCATGTGAACGCCGTTGGTAACATAGCCCACGTGGCTTTCCTGCCAGTTGTAGCCCTTCCAGATACCGGCGAACATCTTTTTCGACACCTCGCCGTGGAGCCAGCTTACGCCGTTGGCCTCCTGACAGGTGTTGAGGGCGAACACACTCATCGAGAAGCGCTCGTTGGTGTTGGGGTTCTCGCGGCCCATGTTCATCAGGTCGTTCCAGGAGATGCCGAGTTTCTGGGGGTATTCGCCCATATATTTGCCGAAGAGACCTTCGTCGAAATAGTCGTGGCCGGCAGGCACGGGGGTATGAACGGTATAGAGGCTTGATGCACGCACCAGTTCGAGAGCCACGTTGAAGTCAAGATGCTTCTCCTGAACGTAGTCGACGAGGCGCTGCAGGTTGAGCAGTGCGGCATGGCCTTCGTTGCAGTGGTAAAGCTGGCTGTTGATGCCGAGTTTCTTAAGCATCAGCACGCCGCCGATGCCGAGCAGATATTCCTGCTTGATGCGGTTTTCCCAGTCGCCGCCATAGAGCTGATGGGTGATTACGCGGTCGAACTCCGAGTTCATGTCGAAGTCGGTATCCATCAGGTAGAGTTTCATGCGGCCTACGTTCACGCGCCATACATGGCTGTAGATTGTACGACCGGGATAAGGCACCTCAAGAATCATGGGGCGCCCGTTCTCTTCCATCACCTGCTCGATGGGGAGCTGGTTGAAGTTCTGGGGCTCGTAGTTGGCGATCTGCTGACCGTCGACACTCAGGCTCTGGGTAAAATATCCGAAGCGGTAGAGGAAACCGACGGCGGTCATGGGCACACAGCTGTCGGAAGCCTCCTTGATGTAGTCGCCTGCAAGGACGCCCAGACCGCCGGAATATATTTTAAGGGCGTTGCAGAGGCCGTATTCCATCGAGAAATACGAAACGGAGGGGATATCCTTGCGCATGGGCTTGGCCATGTATTCCTTGAATTTGCCATACACCTGCTCGATGCGGGCCATAAGGTCGGCGTCGGCGAGAATCTCGTCGAGACGCTCCGACGAGAGTTGCTGGAGCAGCATCACAGGATTTTCGCCCGTGGAGCGCCACAGGTCGGGATTCAGGTCGCGGAAGAGCGACTTGGCGTCGCTGTTCCATACCCACCAGAGGTTTTTAGCCAGAGTCTCGAGGTGTTTCAGCTTCGAGGGAAGGTCGGATTTGATTGTAAGATCACGCCATGCGGGAGCATTGGTGTTGCTGACTTGAAGTTTCATTTTTTAGCTTATATGATACGTTTTTACTATTTCGGAATGATTAAGCCGTGGGAAACGGCCTCAGTTGCGGCGCTTGTCGGCCGCGCCGAGAGCCCGGCGGAATGCGTCGATGTAATAGGTTATGAAATAATTCCACTCGGCACGCTCGGCGGTATCGCGGGCGGCCTTCGAGGCCTTCTCGCGGTAGTCGTCGGGAGCGTCGGCCAGATGGCGGAGGTCGGCTGCTATATTTGCTACGACCTCACCGTAGTTGGAATCATTGCGCTGAACCACTTCCACTCCGCTTACTGCGAAATCGCTCTTCAAGGAGGAAAGAATCCACTGGCCGAAGCCGGAAAGCGACGTGGTGATGGTGGGGATTCCGAAAGCGACGCTTTCGAGAGGAGTGTAGCCCCACGGCTCGTAGTACGACGGGAAGGCCGTGGCGTCGAGTCCGCAGAGTATTTCGTAGTAGTCCATATTGAATATACCGTCGTCGCCGTTGAGGTAGCTCGGCACGTAGACCACCTGCACCTTGGCGGGGTCGGCCGAAGCGAATCCGAGCTGACGGATACGACCGAGAATGGCGTCGGAGTCGGTGTTGTGCAGTTCGTGGGTAACGGTGGGTTCGCCGAGCGCCGAAGACTCGGCGGTGCCTGCGGCAAGGCGTGCCTGCAGGTCGGCACGCGGAGCTTTCATCCATGCGGGCACAAGCACGAAGGCGAGAACCGGCCTGGAAGCCGGAGCGCTCTCCAGCGTCTTTATGGAATCGAGGAAAACGTCGATTCCCTTGTTGCGGTATTCGCATCGGCCGGAAGTGGCCACGATGAAAGTATCGTCGGCGGGAGTATGGCCGGTCAAAGCCTTCGCCACATTGAGAAGAGCCTCGCGGGCCGTGATGCGTGCGCGGCGGGCCTTTACTCTAACGGGAGCCAAATCGCCCTGAAAACCGTTGGGCGTCACGATGTCGGGACGTCGGTCGAGCAGTTGCTCGCATTCGGCGGCGGTGATGTCGCTCACGGTCGTGAAGCAGTCGGCCGTATGGGCGGCGGCCTTTTCGAGAGAGTGTTTCGACTCCATATTCAGTTCACGCGCCATCTGGTCGCCGTTGTAGGCGGGCAGATAGTCGTAAAGCGGTTTGCCGTTGCCGCAGATGCTACGCCCTATCGAAGTAGCGTGGGTGGTGAAGATTGTTCCGACATAAGGCACTTTCCAGCGGGTATAGAGAAGACCCATTCCTGTGGTCCATTCGTCGAAATGCGCGAGCACATTCTTATGGCGCAGGCGCTTATGGTTGCATATGCTCTCTATCACCATTCCGGCGGCGAGGGCGAAGCAGCAGGCTTCGTCGTAGTCGCCGTAGCCGTGGAGCGAGTCGACACCGAAACGCTCCCACATCTCGCCGTAGTAGTAATCCTTGTCGGCATACATGCCGTCGAATTTCACAAGAATCACAATAGGCTTGCCGGGGATGTTCCAGCGGCCCACACGCACGCTTATTCCATGAGGAAGCACTGCCTTGTCCTTCCACGGACGCAGCAGCGAGGGGACTTCAGTAAAATAAGGCGATGGATTGTCGTCGGTCCATACATCAGGACCGATAAAGATTGTCTTGTCCTTGTAGAGGTTCTGAAGGGTAAGGGCCTTGGTCGAGAGCACCGTATAGATGCCTCCGACTTTGTTGCACACTTCCCAGCTGGTTTCAAATACCAGATCGAGATTCACAGGTTCCAGTTTCATAACTGCAATTCGATATGCGGAGCCACGGAGGACTTCCGAATTTCGGGTTAAACTGTCGGTTACTGTTCAGTCACAAATCAAGCGCTTGGCTGCTACGGCTTCCGACGCCGGTCAGCGCCATCGGCTTGCAGGAGAATCACAGATGCCGTTGCAGCCACAGCGGTAAGTAACGAATCTTCAATTCTTTTCCGTTTTAGGGTGCAAAGATAGCGATAATTTTGCTTTTAGGCATAAAAAAATTCAACTATCTTCGTTTTTGGCGCTAATCTTTAGTTGCACATGCAGGTCGTCCGACTTATAATTTTTATCTTTTAACCTCACGTTTGATTCCATGTTTTGGGCATTGCAAGTTTTTTGGCTATATTTGCCAATGCGATTAATTGAAATAGCTTAATTGTGGCAAATTGCGCCACAGGCAATTTTCTTACTTACATTGTCAACTTATAATCTAACCCTGATGAAACATTTTTCCATGGCAATCCTCGCCTGCTCCCTATTTGCATCCAACCATGCGGTAGCCGAAGATGCATCGGCAGCCCTATCGCCCGACGCTGTCTACGACTCGTTTCCCACTTACAGCGGCACCGACCTCGGTCTGACAGTTGCCGACGGCCACGCACGCTTCCGGCTATGGTCGCCCAAGGCCTCAGCCGTACGCCTCTATATCTACGACAACGCCAACACCCCCACCCCGTCGGAAACCATAGAAATGCAGCCGGCCGACGGCGGCACATGGACTGCATCGCTCTCGCCGGTGCCCTACGGCAAGTTCTACACCTTCAGCATTCAGCAGGACGGCAAATGGCTCGCCGAGACCCCCGGCATCTGGGCCAAGGCCGTAGGCGTGAACGGCCACCGCGCGGCCATCATCGATTTTGCCGCCACCGACCCCGAGGGGTGGAAGGCTGACAAAGGGCCGGCCACGAAGGCCATCACCGACGCCGTGCTCTACGAGATGCATCACCGCGACTTCTCCGTTCACCCCTCATCCGGAATCACCAACAAAGGTAAATTCCTCGCCCTCACCGAGCAGGCAACTCGCTCGATTCTCGGCGACAAGACCGGCATCGACCACCTGAAGGAACTCGGGGTGACCCACGTACACATCCTCCCCTCCTACGACTACAACAGTGTAGACGAAACCCAGGCGCCGCTCAACCAGTACAATTGGGGCTACGACCCGCAGAACTACAATGCTCCCGAGGGCTCCTACTCCTCGCGGCCGGCCGACCCGTCGGCCCGCATCGCCGAGATGAAGCAGATGGTGAAAGCGCTCCACGACGCCGGTATCGGCGTGGTGATGGATGTGGTATACAACCACACCGCGCAGAACAACGACTCGAATTTCTCGCTCACCTCTCCCGGATATTTCTACCGCCACAACCCCGACGGCACTTACAGCGACGCCTCCGGCTGCGGCAACGAGACAGCCTCCGACCGCCGGATGATGCAGGATTTCATCGTCAACTCCGTGAAATACTGGGCGCGTGAATTCCATATCGACGGCTTCCGCTTCGACCTCATGGCAATCCACGACATAGAGACGATGAACCGCGTGGCTGCCGAACTCAAGGAAATCAATCCCGACATCTTCGTCTACGGCGAAGGTTGGACGGCCGGCGGCTCTCCCCTCCCCGCCGAGCGACGTGCCCTCAAGGAAAACGTAGCCAAAATGAACGGTGTGGCCGTATTCTCCGACGATATCCGCGACGCTATCAAGGGTCATTACTCCGATGCGGCCGACCGCGGTTTCGCCACCGGCAAACCGGGTCTTGAAGAGACGGTGAAAATCGGTATTGTGGCCGCTACGCCCCATCCTCAGGTCGACTACTCGAAAGGCAACAACTCAAAGTTCGCCTATGCCTCCTCCCCCACTCAGATTGTGAACTACGTATCGTGCCACGACGACCTCACGCTCACCGACAAACTCTCCAAATCAATGCCCGACGCCTCCGCGGCCGAGCGCATGCGCGCCGCGCGCCTCGCCCAGACCATAGTGTTCACCTCGCAGGGCACTCCCTTCATGTTTGCCGGCGAAGAGGTGTTCCGCGACAAAAAAGGAGTGCACAACTCCTACAAGTCGCCCGACTCCATCAACGCCATCGACTGGACACTCAAGCATGCCAACGCCGACCAGTTCAACTACTACAAGGAACTGATCGCCCTGCGCAAGGCCCATCCGGCGTTCCGCATGACTTCGGCGGCCGACGTAGCCCGCAACATCCGCTTCGACAAGACGACCGCACCCGGACTCATCTCCTACTCGATTCTTAATAACGCCAACGGCGACTCGTGGAAGGAAATCAAGCTGATTTTCAATGGCTCCGACAACGATATGGAAGTCAAGGTGCCCGGATCCGACTGGCTTGTCGTGGCCCGCGACGGCGAAATCGCCCACGAAGGGCTCCGCGATGCCGACGGCAACGCCATGCGCTCGAAGGGCGGCAAACTCACCGTTCCTCACCGGTCGGCACTCATCCTTGCCCGCGAGAAATAATTTCCAGCGACCGGTGGTATTAACCACCAACGATATCAGGAAACGTCCTTCTAAAAATTATTTCAGGCCTGCTTCGCAAGATTTTTGCGGAGCAGGTCTGCCACAACCACGGCGTTGTTGTGCAGCTCGTCGTGGGAGGAATACAGCAACGTTACAGTCGGTTTCCCTGCTACGGCCTTCAGAAGCTCGCCGAATGCTGAGCCGGATTTCAGCTCTGCCGCGTAGCGGGCTTTGAATTCATCCCAACGGTCGGCGCTGTCGGCGTGAAACCACTCGCGCAGTTCGGTAGAAGGCGCGATATCCTTGTCCCACCAGTCGTAATGGAAAGTTTCGTGGGAGAGCCCGCGCGGCCACAGACGGTCGATATATACCCGGTAGCCGTCGGAGGCATCCGCCGGAGCGTATGCCCTCTTGATTCTGATTTCTGTCATAAGTAACTGTTCAAAATTATTTTATACTTTCCTGATCTGATTATTTCAACATTTCCGCGGTAAAATTTCCGCATCTTTTCCTCTCTTCATCAGTCGTGTAGACATCTACACTCCTTCTTCATCGAGAAAAATCTCCTGAAAATTTTCCTCCCGGAAATATTAAAATAATATCGACCAGTTACTTATCATGTGTTTTTCTAAAAAAGATGCTTACCCTACGTAGGGATTGTGCAGCTTTTCCTCACCTATTGTTGTGGCCGGCCCGTGGCCGGGATATACCCTCGTATCGTCGGGAAGCAGGAAAAGCCGCTCGCGTATACTCCTCACAAGCTGATACATACTCCCGCCGGGAAGGTCGGTACGCCCGATGCTTCCGCGAAACAGGGTGTCGCCGGTGAGCACCATGCGGCTTTCGGGAATGTAGTAGCAGACGCCCCCGGGAGAGTGTCCGGGCGTCTCGATTACCTCAATACGCTCGTGGCCGAGGTTAAGCGAACTGCGGCGGTCAACGAACCGGTCGATTTCCATCGGACCGGGTTTGACCGGGAGGTGGAACCTTCGCGCCTGGTCGTCGCGCATCTGTGCCAACGGCGCGTCGTCCTTATGGCCGAGTACAGGCGTCCCATAGCGCTCACGCAGATGGTCGATGCCGAAAGTGTGGTCGAGGTGGGCATGGGTCAGCAATATGTATTTCAGCGTCAGGGCGTGGCCGGAGATGAAGGCCTCAATCAGGGAGGTTTCCTCGGCATCGGCCATACCCGGGTCGACGATGGCAGCCTCGGCGCTGGCGTTCCATAATATATATGTGTTCTCGCCGAAGAGGTTGAATTCAAATCGCTGTAGTTCCATAAACAGGTGTGTGTTTTGCTGTTTGTTCTTCTCTTATCAACACATTGCCACGTAGACAAGTTTTTTCGTCGCGAAATATTCTTCGTCGAAATAGTTGCGCAACTCGTCGACAAGTTCGTCGGCACGGGCGGCGCGCAGTTCGTCGGAGATGTCGCCGCCCTTGAGGCATATCAGTCCGTTGGGCACCCCGTTGCGCTGCTTGCCCCCGACATTTTTCTTAATCAGCGGCAGCAGCTCGTCGAGACGCATCACAGCGCGCGACACCACATAATCATACTTCTGACGGCATTCGCCTATGTCGCCGTGCTGGAAGGTTACGTTGGTCAGGCCGATAGCCTCGGCAATGGCCTGCGCCACCTTGATTTTCTTGCCGATGCGGTCGATGAGATGGAACCGGCACTCGGGGTACATAATGGCCAGCGGAATGCCCGGGAAGCCGCCGCCGGTCCCCATGTCGAGGAAAGTAGTGCCGGGAGCGGGCTGAAGGAACTTCGCTATGGCGAGCGAATGGAGTATGTGGTTGGTATACAGGTTGTCGATATCCTTGCGGGAAATCACGTTGATTTTGCTGTTCCAGTCGGCATACAGCGGGCCAAGCTTCTCAAACTGCTCGCGCTGCTTCCCGCTCAGGCCGGGAAAGTATTTCTCTATAACATTTATGCTGTCCATTCGTTATGGTTTCGGCTACGGTTTCTACTTCGGGTTCGATGTGTAAAGTTAGCTATTCCGCCGGAATGTTTTGATGTTTTCAGTCATTTTTTCTTATCTTTGCATCTTCAACGGGCGGAGGCTTCGGGTGTAACCGAACCAGGCTTCAGCCGTCAATTTGTTTTGATTTAATCCATCTTATCATATTTCCCTTTGCATTATGGCCGAAGTGAAAGAAAACGAACTCAACGAAACCGCATCGCGCGGTCTGAATTTTGTAGAGCAGATTGTGGCCGACGACCTCAAGGCCGGCAAAAACGGCGGACGCCTCAACACGCGTTTCCCGCCCGAGCCCAACGGCTACCTCCATATCGGCCACGCCAAGGCCATCTGCATGGATTTCGGTGTGGCCGAAAAGTTCGGCGGCACCTGCAATCTCCGTTTCGACGATACCAACCCCATTAAGGAAGATACCGAATATGTGGATGCCATCCGCGAGGATATCCACTGGCTCGGCTTCGACTGGGGCGACCGCGAATACTACGCCTCCGACTATTTCCCCCAGCTTTTCGACCTTGCCGTGCGGATGATCAAGGAGGGGAAGGCCTATGTCGACGACCAGACCTCGGAAGAAATTGCCGCCCAGAAGGGTACGCCCACCACGCCCGGCACCGAGAGCCCCTACCGCTCGCGTTCGGTAGAGGAAAATCTCGACCTGTTCATGCGTATGAATGCCGGCGAATTCCCCGAAGGAGCGCGTGTGCTCCGCGCCAAAATCGACATGGCGTCGTCGAACATGCACTTCCGCGACCCCATAATGTACCGCATCATCAAGCACCCCCACCACCGCACCGGCACGAAATGGAACGTCTACCCCATGTACGACTTCGCCCACGGCCAGAGCGACTATTTCGAGGGTGTGACCCACTCGATCTGCACGCTTGAATTCGTGCCCCACCGCCCGCTTTACGAATATTTCGTAGCCGAGCTGGCCGACGACTCGTACTGCCCGCGCCAGATTGAGTTCAACCGCCTCAACCTCACCTATACGGTGATGAGCAAGCGCAAGCTTCTGCAGCTCGTCAAGGAAGGCCTGGTTGCCGGATGGGACGACCCGCGCATGCCGACTATCTCGGGTATGCGCCGCCGCGGCTTTACGGCCCGCGCCATCCGCAATTTCATCGACCGCATCGGCTACACCAAAATCGAGGAAGCCATGATCAGCGTTTCGCTGCTCGAGCATGCCGTGCGCGAAGACCTCAACGCCATCGCCACCCGCGCCATGGCGGTTATCAATCCGGTCAAAGTGGTTATCACCAATTATCCCGAGGGTCAGACCGAGACCGTGGAGATGGAGAATAATCCGGAGGATCCGCAGGCCGGTACGCACTCCATGCCCTTCTCGCGCGAAATATACATCGAGCGCGACGACTTCATGGAGAATCCTCCCAAAAAGTTCTTCCGTCTGGCTCCCGGTTCGGAAGTGCGCCTCAAGGGTGCATATATCATCAAATGCGAGGACGTGAAGAAAGATGCCGACGGCAACATCACCGAAATTCTCTGCACCTACGATCCCGAATCCCGCAGCGGATTGCCCGGAGCCTCGCGCAAGGTGAAAGGCACGCTCCACTGGGTATCGGCGGCTCACGCCAAGGACGCCACGGTGCGCCTCTACGACCGACTTTTCTCCGTGGAGAATCCCTCGGCCGAGACCGACAAGGATTTCCGCGAACTGCTCAATCCCGGTTCGCTCGTCGAGGTAAAAGGCGTGAAGGTAGAGCCTTTCATCGCCGAAAATGCCGAAAAGGGCTGCAAGTTCCAGTTCCAGCGCGTAGGCTATTTCACCCCTGACTACGATTCCACTCCCGACAATCTGATTTTCAACCGTACCATCGCCTTGAAAGACAGCTGGGAAAAGGCCCAGGCAAAGGGGTAAACCCCTCCCTGCGCCCGCGAATACCTTTAATATCATCTATGCTCGACGGCCAGCAATCTGACGAACAATACATGAAAGAGCTCTACGAGCGCTTTCGCAAAGGGGTTCTCGCCAACGACGCCTCGGAGTTTTACGACGAGGACGAACTCCTCGACATATACGACTACGCCCAGGACGAGGGCGACGAGATGACGCAGCTCTATGTGCTGCTCACCGGCGCACGTCTTTATCCGGGCAGCGATTTCCTCGACGAGCGGAAGGCGTTCTTTCTCTCCGCCGTCAACGAGGATGCCGCCCGCCAGATGTTTCTCCGCAAGGGGCGTCGCGACTCTGCGCTCTGGCAGGTGCTGGGGCTCTCACTAGACTCTTACCCCGACGGCAATCCGGAGGAGGGCCTTTCGCGTATTCTCTCCACGGATTTCACCCTCCCCTGCGAGGGAGTAATCCGCATCGTCGACATGCTGCGCGACCTCGACCGTCTCGACCTGCTCGCCCAGAATCTCAACATTATCGCCGAGAAGGCCGAGGACCCCAACGCCCTGTTCTACGAGGCTGCAGAAGCTTTCTATTCCGACGAACGGTTTCATTCTCTCGCCCGCGACATCGCCGAGGACCTCACCACACGCGAACCGTTCATGGCCGACAACTGGGTGCTCCTCTCTAAATCGGAAATGGCACTCGGACACCGCGACGAAGCTCTGGCGGCCGTGGACTACGCTCTGGCACTCGACCCGCTTTCGGAGCGAGCCCGGCTCATGAAAGCTATTTGCCTTATCCCTGCGCCCGACTCCCGAGAGGAGCGCGTAGACATCAAGGCAATCGACAGCGCAATCGCAATTCTGCGCGACGTGCTCACCGACAACCCGGTCAACTCCATCGCAGTAAAGGGCCTGGCCGACGCCTATGCCCGCAAGGGAAATAACGCGGCGGCCCTCGAAGTGCTTGAAGCGTTTATGAAGGCCGACAAGGCGAACGCCTACACGCTTCTGGACGTAATGCGGCTGCACCCGGCCGATCCGGACAGGTTTTTCCTGCTGTTCGACCAGGCCAACGGCGCCTCGGAGCGGCCGTGGATCGATATGGCCGGACAGATTGACTCCGACGGGTATCATCTCGGCGCGTCGCAGTTGCTCGGATGGTACAACGCGCGTCACGGCCTGCGCGAGGGGATGGAGTTCTACCTCCTTACGCTCTACCGCTCACGGCAGTTCGAGCGCTATATCGACGTGTTCACCGACTGCTGCACTCCGGGCAAACTCGCTCCGGGGGAATCGTTCGATCTCTCCACGATGGCTTATCTGCTGCTGGCCGCCTCATATCTCATGACCCGCGAATATGACTCGGCCGAACGCATCTGCTCGCTGCTGCTCGCCCAGCCTCCTACGCCTGAATCAATCGACGACCATATCCGATGGAAAGGGATTCAGGTAACGCTCTCGTTCATCCGCAAGCTCGCCTCCGAAAAGTCTCCGGTAATCGGCCAGCCGGATTTCGACCCTGTCTGCTTCCAGATTGGGGTAAGCTGACGGCTACGTGCCCGTTTATTTAATCTCTTTCGTCCCACGCCATGAAGTTCTCCGACATACCCGGCCATGAGTCGGTCAAAGAGCGCCTCCGCTCGATGGTCGACAACAACCGCCTACCCCACGCCCTCGTGCTCGAAGGGCCTCAGGGAGTGGGCAAGTTCGCTCTGGCCAGGGCGTTGGCGCAGTATATCCATTGCGAGAACCGCAGCGGGGGCGATTCGTGCGGCGTCTGCCCGGCCTGCCGCCAGCATGCCACGTTCAACCACGCCGATACTTATTTCTCCTTCCCGGTGCTGAAAGGTGGCTCTGGCTCGGATACGGTAAGCGACGACTATATCGCAGAGTGGCACAGCCTGCTCCAGGAGAATCCATACATGAATTTCGAGCGCTGGCTCCAGCTGCTCGACAATCCCAACGGGCAGCCGGTGATTTACTCCGCCGAGGGATTGGCGGTAATCAGAAAATTCTCGCGCACGAGCTATTCCACGCGATTCAAAATTCTCCTGCAGTGGCTCCCCGAACGCATGCAGCCCGACTGCGCCAACAAGCTTCTGAAACTCATTGAGGAACCCTTCCCCGACTCTCTGCTCATCTTTACTTCCGACAATCCGGGCGCAATTCTCCCTACGGTATATTCACGCATGCAGCGCGTGGAGATAAAGCGACTCCCCGACGATGTCGTGGCCGATTATCTGGTGCGTAATCATGACGTCGCCCCCGCCGACTCGCTGGCCATAGCCCACCTTGCCGAGGGGAGCATCACCCGCGCCGTGGCTCAGATTTCCGCCTCGGGCGAATCGGCGCAGTTCCTCGAACTGTTCACCCGGCTGATGCGCTCGGCCTATCAGCGCCGTGTGGCCGACCTGCGCAAATGGTCGGTCGATGTGGCAGGTCTGGGCCGTGAGGCCGAAATCCGCTTCCTCGCCTACTGCGAGCGCATGATGCGCGAGAATTTCATCAACAACATGCGCGTGCCCCAGCTCGTCTACCTCAACGCCGCCGAGGCGCAGTTCAGCAGCCGCTTCTCCCCTTTCATCAACGAGCGCAACGTAGAGTCGCTGCTGAGCCAGTTCGCCTCAGCGCGCACCGACGTCGCCGCCAACGGCAACGCCAAAATCATCCTCTTCGACCTCGCCGTCAAAGTAATCCTTCTCCTCAAGCGCTAAACTCCATCGGTAATGGCGTCCACCTGTCCATCGGCTTCCACTTCTTTCTGTAGCCCTCAAGTCAAATTACTTACCCGCATTTGTCAACCATAGGAAAAGCATAAAGTTCTTGTAGTCTTTTATTGGCTTGTCAGCCATAGTTCCGCAAATAATGTTTAACTTTGGGGAAACCAGAAATACATGCAACTATGCGAAAGACCCTACTCTCCGCCGCAATCACATTCTTCGGGTTGGTGTGTACAGCCCAATCGACCGACGAGCGTATCGCCCACGCGATGAACACGAGCGATTGGTTTGCATTAGACTCCATTTATAACGAAGCGCCAAAAGACTCCATCAACCCGTTTCTTGAGGTTCTCTCGCGCGGGCTTTTAGGCAACCGACTTAACCGGCCGGATGTGTCGATTCCCGCATTCGAGGATTTGCTCAACAACCACTCCGCCAGCCTGGATCTGAGCAATCTCCTCAACTCTGCGGTAATGCTTTCTATGGATTACAGCAAAGTCGGGGAAAACGGCAAGGCTGCTTCGGTTTTAACCTCCGTGGTTGACGCTACAAAGCAATATCTTGATTCTGCGGCTGTAGAAGGCATGCAGCTTTATATCGACCGATATAAAGCCCTCTCGGCCTACAAGCCTTATTCCATTTCCATAGCCGGAATTCAAGGGGCAATTCCGTTCAGCATCACTCCCGTAGGCAACCCGGAGAAAAACGCAGTGCTTATGATGCTTGACAACAGCTCGGTCAATGGGATTAAAGCCGAAATCGCTTTTGATACTGGCGCAGGAGTCAACATAATTTCTGATTCTCTGGCACGCAAGTTGAATTTAATTCCTCTTGACGCCTACAATAACGTAATGGGCATAGGCCGTCAGACTACACAATATGCCATTGCAAAAGAAATCAGACTCGGGAATATCACGGTTTCAGATGTGCCTTTTGTAATTGTGGATTTTACTGTGGACAACGAGGAAGCCAACCGATACATGGACTGCCTGGGCTTAGTTGTCGGAAGCGAGCTTATGCTTCAGCTGAAAGATCTGACCATCGACTTTTCGACCAGAGAAATTACCGTTCCGGCAATCGCGCCTGAAAAAAGCGATGTGCGTCCGAACATGAACTTCTCGCCGCAGATGAATCTGATAACCAAGGGTATCATCCACGACAATCCGATGTGGATCTGTATTGATACCGGCGATGCCTCTTTCGGTTCGTTGAATGGCGAGTTCTTTGAGAAAAACAAGGAATATGTTCTTGCCAACTCAACACCTGAAACTGTCAGGATGGCGGGTATCGGCGGAGTGCATATATCCGATGCATATAATCTCTCTGATGTCAGTATCACATTGGGAGGGAGCACCGTTTCAGTGCCGGAAATCACAGTCAATCCCGGCGCCAATCCACTTGCCGCCGACTACGAATGCAATCTCGGCGTGAAATCACTGATGCAGTTTGGCCAAATCCATTTCAACATGGTTGATTTCACCATTACCGCCGGAGCCGAATAAATCCGCACTATTTTTCCAGGGGATTTGCAGGCTATTCCACAAGTTTTTCGTAAATTCGCCATCGCATGAGGGCGCATGTCCGCATTTTTCCGGCAGCCCACGGCATTATTACATATCAATACCATAAAAAACGTAAAACCCAAACACATATTCCTTTTAAAAACATGGCAGACAATAAAGAAAAACTGTTCACGCAGTTTCCGCCTGTAAGCTACGACACGTGGCGTGCCAAGGTGGATGCCGACCTGAAAGGTGTGCCCTTCGAGAAGAAACTCGTATGGCGCACCAACGAAGGTTTCAATGTGCAACCGATGTATCGTCGCGACGACATCGCCGACCTCAAAACTACCGACTCGCTTCCGGGCGAATTCCCCTACGTTCGCGGCACCCGCGACAACAACAATTGGCTCACGCGTCAGGAAATCCTGGCCACCGACCCCGCCGAGGCCAACAAAACAGCTCTCGACGTGCTCCAGAAGGGTGTAAACTCGCTCGGCTTCAAGGTTAAGGAGCCATCGGCCGAGGCTATCGCCACTCTGCTCAACGGCATCGACCTGAAGGCTGTGGAGGTGAACTTCACCTGCTGCCCCACGAAGGCTTCGGCTCTTGCCCGCCTGCTCGTCGACTATCTGAAAGCAAACAATGCCGAAGACTCGTTCCACGGCTCGATTGACTTCAATCCCTATAAGCGCGCGTTCCGCCACGGTGCCGAAATCGACAAGGACCAGGTGGTTGCCGACGCCAAACTGATGCTCTCGATCTGCGCTCCCGTAAAGTGTCTCCGCTGTCTTGCCGTCGACTCCGTAATATTCTGCAACTCCGGAGCGTATATCTTCCAGGAACTTGGCTTCGCCCTGGCCTGGGGTGCCGAATGGCTTACACTCCTCACCGATGCCGGCGTAAGCGCCACGGAAGTTGCCGACCGCATAAAGTTCAACATGGGCATCTCCAGCAACTACTTCATGGAGCTGGCCAAATTCCGCGCGGCCCGTATGCTGTGGGCTCAGATTGTGGAGAAATACGACGGTTCGAAGGAATCGGCCCGCATGATGGCTCACGCACTCACTTCGACATTCAACCAGACCATCTACGACGCCCATGTAAATCTGCTCCGCAGCCAGACGGAGGCAATGTCGGCCGCTCTTGCAGGCGTGGACTCCATCACCGTGACACCGTTCGACACCCCCTATAAGACTCCCGACGAATTCTCGGAGCGCATTGCCCGCAACCAGCAGCTTCTGCTCAAGGAAGAGAGCCATCTCGACAAGGTTGTCGACCCTGCCGGCGGCTCCTACTACGTAGAGACGCTCACGGTATCAATAGCCGCAGAGGCCTGGAAACTCTTCCTCGATATCGACGCCAAGGGTGGTTTCACTGCCTGTGTAAATTCCGGCGAAGTGCAGCAGGCGGTCAACACTTCTTCTGCCAAGCGCCATCAGGATATGGCTCGCCGCAAGGAGATTCTTCTCGGCACCAACCAGTATCCTAATTTCAATGAGTTCGCCGCCGAGAAGATCGAGCGCACCGAAGGATGCTCTAAGGAAGGCTCCTGCGGATGTGCCAAGGGCGGCGACGCTTCCAAGGCCCTCGCTACAGCCCGTATGGCAAGCGACTTCGAGGCACTGCGTCTGGCCACCGAGGCTGCCGCAAACCGTCCGAAAGTATTCATGCTTACTATCGGCAATCTGGCCATGCGTCTGGCCCGCGCACAGTTCTCCAGCAACTTCTTCGGTTGCGCCGGCTACGAGATTATCGACAACATCGGCTTCGACACCGTGGAGCAGGGTATTGCCGCCGCTCTGGAGAAGAGAGCCGACGTGGTAGTGCTCTGCTCGAGCGACGACGAATACGCCACCTATGCCCCCGAAGCCTACAAGTTGCTCGACGGCAAGGCAGAATTTGTGGTCGCCGGCGCTCCCGCCTGCACCGACGACCTCAAGGCGCTCGGTATCGAGAACTTCATCCACGTGCGCAGCAACGTGCTCGAGACTCTCCAGCAGTTCAATTCACGTCTTCTCAAATAATCAGCTCAGAACATAAGCCATGAAACCCGATTTTAAAAACATCGATATTTTAGCCGACGCATTCAGCGCTCCGGCAACCGCTCCGGCCGCTGCCGGCGAGGACTGGCTCACCCCCGAGCTGATCCCCGTGAAACCCGTCTACACCAAATCCGATCTCGAAGGGATGGAACACCTCGACTACGTAGCCGGCCTTCCCCCCTTCCTGCGTGGCCCGTACAGCGGTATGTACGCCATCCGTCCCTGGACCATCCGCCAATATGCCGGATTCTCTACCGCCGCCGAATCCAACGCCTTCTACCGCCGCAACCTCGCGTCGGGCCAGAAGGGCCTCTCGGTAGCCTTCGACCTGGCTACTCACCGCGGCTACGATGCCGACCATCCGCGCGTAGTGGGCGATGTAGGTAAAGCCGGCGTGAGCATCTGCTCGGTAGAGGATATGAAGGTGCTCTTCGACGGTATCCCCCTTAACAAAATGTCCGTGTCGATGACAATGAACGGCGCCGTGCTTCCCGTACTCGCCTTCTACATCAACGCCGGCCTTGAGCAGGGCGCCAAACTCGAAGAGATGGCCGGTACCATCCAGAACGACATCCTGAAAGAATTCATGGTGCGTAACACCTATATCTACCCGCCTGAATTCTCGATGCGTATCATCGCCGACATATTCGAGTACACCTCGCAGAATATGCCGAAGTTCAACTCCATCTCCATTTCCGGCTACCACATGCAGGAGGCCGGCGCTACCTGCGACATCGAGCTCGCCTATACCCTCGCCGACGGCCTGGAATACCTCCGTGCCGGCGTCAACGCGGGTATGGATATCGACTCCTTCGCTCCGCGCCTCAGCTTCTTCTGGGCAATCGGCATGAACTTCTTCATGGAGATTGCCAAGATGCGCGCCGCCCGCATGCTCTGGGCCAAGATCGTAAGCCAGTTCAACCCGAAGAACCCCAAATCGCTGGCTCTTCGCACCCACTCGCAGACCTCCGGATGGTCGCTCACCGAGCAAGATCCCTTCAACAACGTTGGCCGCACCTGCATCGAGGCCATGGGCGCCGCCCTCGGCCATACCCAGAGCCTCCATACCAACGCCCTCGACGAGGCCATCGCGCTTCCCACCGATTTCTCGGCCCGTATCGCCCGCAACACGCAGATTTATATCCAGGAAGAGACTTACGTCTGCAAGGAAATCGACCCCTGGGCCGGTTCTTACTACGTTGAATCGCTCACCAACGAGATCGCACACCGCGCGTGGGCCCATATCCAGGAAATCGAGAAACTCGGCGGAATGGCCAAGGCCATCGAGACCGGTCTGCCCAAACTGCGTATCGAGGAAGCGGCCGCACGCACCCAGGCCCGCATCGACTCCGGCCGTCAGACCATCGTAGGCATCAACAAATACCGCCTCGACCACGAGGACCCCATCGACATCCTCGAAATCGACAATACCGAAGTGCGCAACGAGCAGTGTGCGCGTCTCGAGCAGCTTCGCGAAGGCCGCGACGAAGAGGCCGTACGCAAGGCTCTGGCCGACATCACCGAATGCGTGCGCACCAAGAAAGGTAATCTGCTCGACCTCGCAGTGAAGGCCGCAGGCCTGCGCGCTTCGCTGGGCGAAATTTCCGACGCCTGCGAGGAGGTTGTCGGCCGTTACAAAGCAATAATCAGAACAATCTCAGGAGTGTATTCTTCAGAAACCAAAAATGATCCCGACTTCATCCGCGCACAGCAGATGACCGAGGAATTCGCCAAGCGCGAAGGGCGCCAGCCCCGTATCATGGTGGCTAAAATGGGTCAGGACGGTCACGACCGCGGCGCCAAAGTTGTCGCAACCGGCTATGCCGACTGCGGTTTCGACGTCGACATGGGACCGCTCTTCCAGACTCCCGCCGAAGCTGCCCGCCAGGCCGTGGAAAACGACGTTCACATCCTCGGAGTATCCTCCCTTGCCGCAGGCCACAAGACTCTCGTGCCCCAGGTAATCGAAGAGCTCAAGAAACTCGGCCGCGAGGACATCATCGTGGTAGCCGGCGGTGTGATTCCCGCACAGGACTACGATTTCCTCTATCGCGCAGGCGTAGCGGCCATTTTCGGACCCGGCACACGCATTCCCGTCTCAGCAATCCGGATGCTTGAAATCCTCAACGCACAGACCGAGGAAGCCTGAACATTCTGAAATCCCAACATAAAAGGCGGTGTACCGGGTTCGGTACACCGCCTTTCCTATGTATTATTGAAAGAGAAATTCGTTGCGGAACGGAGTTACTTTACGGGTTTCATGTCGTAGCTCATCATGGCAACGGTAAAGCCCCAGTAGATGAATGCAAGAGCGGTAAGGAAACTTACCATCATCATATTCTGAACGTAACCGGCCTCAAGGAAGAAGAAACCGATAATCAGAAGCAGAATACCATTGATGAGATAAAGCCACCAGTAGCGGTTGGCTCGCGTGCTTACCGAAGCGATAATCGATGCGATGCCCCAGAAAATGAACACGATGGCAAGGAAATACGGAAATACGATTTCAGAAAGAATCACACTTCTCACGAGCAGGAAGCCTACGAAAAGGTCGATAACACCACCGGCAAGCCACCATCCCCAGCCGCGGGGGCGGTTCTCACCCGCCGAAACACAAAGCTGAACGATACCGGCCATAACCAGCAGCCAGCCGAAAATCTGCGATGCTACAGCAAACCCTGCAGCGGGCCAGAACCAGTAGGCAAAGCCACCGAGCACCAACAAAATCCCTACTAACAGGACGATCCACCAATACTTGGACTGTCCCCAAAAGTTTAACGATAAGGTCTTCATAATGTAAAATATTTTGAAACATGAATTTCGAAACGTGCCGACATTGAAGGCGGTAACCCTTTTCCCGGCGTTTGATAATATAACATTCAATTAGCCGAAATAGTTGAAATAAACAAACAACAGTTAATGAAAATAACCGGTAAGTATCCGCCATCGGCTATCAACTCCTTCTACCCTGGCTGGAACAGCAAAAAATTAGCCATGCACGCCATCGAGAGGCGCCTTATCCAACCGTATGTTGATAAGTTTATGTGCAAAATTCGACCTCAAACCACAAAGAAAATTTGGGTGTCAGTCAATAAATCTTTAAATTTGTAGAATGAAGAAAACTGCAATCAGCGGCTTTCATAACGACTAAAAAACAATAACACAACTCAATTATACATACCCAAAATGGAAGTAACAGGCAAAGTAATCCTCGCCCTCCCCGAGATGAGCGGCACATCGAAAGCTGGAAATCCCTGGAAGAAACGCGAGTATGTGCTCGAGACACAGGAAACCTATCCCCGCAAAATACATTTCGACTTCTTTGGCGAACGCGCCGACCAATATCCGCTTAATCCCGGCGATGTAATAAAACTCAGCTTCGACATCGAAAGCCGCGAATACAACGGACGCTGGTTCACGAGTATCCGCGGATGGAAGAGCGAACCCGCCACAGCTGCCGCACCCGTAGCCGCACCGGGTCAGGCCTTCCCCGAACCTCCGGTAGCACCGTCGGCCCCTGCTGCCGCCTATCCCGCCGATCTCGGCAGCAACAAAGAAGATGATCTTCCCTTCTGATTATCTTCCCGCATAACGCCATAATTCAAACAAACACTTCTGCGGCCTTCGGAGTTTAAGTATATCCGAAGGCCGCAGTTACTGTATATCGCCATTGCGGCGAACGCCGAACGCGTGAGGTGCGAAATGATTCGCACCTCCTGAGTTACTTAAAATCGCGCAGTTAATTAACATTTCAACCTTATTATTCACCTACACCCCCTAAGGACCTTAAAAGACCTTAAAGACCTTAAAGACTTTAAAGAGCCTAAAGACCTAAAAGACCTTAAAGACTTTAAAGACCTTAAAGACTTTAAAGACTTTAAAGACTTTAAGGATCTTAAAGGCCCTATGAACCTTAAGGGCATCAAGGTCCTGAAGGGGGTGGCGGAGGGGAACAGGTAAAAAGATGGGGATTGGCGGTTGGGGCGGAGGGATTGGTGGAATGGGGCGGGATGGGTAAAAAAGATGAGCCCCGGCGGGTCGGTTGACTCGTCGGGGCTCTCGGATAGGGGGCGGTTACCTACTCTCCCACTTTCGCAGTACCATCGGCGCGGCGGGGTTTAACTTCTCTGTTCGGAATGGGAAGAGGTGGAACCCCCGTGCTATGGCCGCCTTAGTTCGTCTGTCAGTCAGCTGCTCTGACTGTGTTGGGTAAAAAGGAGGGCGGTGGAAGCAGTGAGCAATTTCGATTTGTTCTCTCTGATTCTCTGCCTCGAGTTCGCCGGGATTGCCTTGCGGCTTCTCCCACCGAAGGCGTGTCGCCTTTGGTCTTGCGTTTTCGTGCTTTGTTTTGTTTGTTTTCCTTCTCTCCGGCCTTGCGGTCGGAGCGATGGTTGTCTGTTTGCGGAAAGGGGTTGGGTGATTAGTATCGCTCGGCTGAGGACGTTGCCGCCCGTATACCTGCGACCTATCGACGTCATCGTCTTTGACGGCCCTTATGTGGAGATCTTATCTTGAGGGGGGCTTCGTGCTTAGATGCTTTCAGCA
>OJNU01000061.1_pt1 | contig 100303 bp, 89 predicted proteins | sample 1597941 | NCBI WGS metagenome assembly OJNU01 (sample SAMN01915228, study PRJEB22387) | human gut metagenome | isolation source: stool | host: Homo sapiens | place: USA | reverse complement strand
GTGAAAATCTGTAAAAAGGGAGGAATCACCTTATGAAAGCGTATACAGGCGATAAGATCAGAAACGTGGCCATTGTGGGTCATGGTGGAGCCGGAACGACATCCGTCACGGAAGCACTGCTCTACCGGTCCGGAGCCATCGACCGGATGTGCAAAGTGGAGGATGGAGCTACCACCACGGACTTTGAGCCGGAAGAGATCAAACGCAAAGTATCCGTCAACGCCACCCTTGCTCCGGTGGAATGGCGTGATTCGAAGATCAACTTCATCGACACCCCGGGTTTCGCTGATTTCGTGGCCGAAGTGAAAGGCGCCTTCCGCGCCGTGGACAGCGCCCTGATCGTCGTCAGCGCGACGGCCGGCGTACAGGTCGGTACGGAACAGTGCTGGAAGCTGGCGGAAGAAGCACATCTGCCGCGCATCATCCTGGTCAACAAGATGGACCGCGAAAACGCGGACTTCGACAGCATCCTGGACAACCTGCGCAGCAAGTTCGGCAAAAAGGTGCTGCCGCTGGAACTGCCCCTGGGCAAGGAAGAGGACTTCGAAGGCATCATCGACTGCGTCCGTATGAAGGCCTACCGCAAGAACGGCAACGGCTCCGATGAAATCGAGATTCCGGACGAATATAAGGAGTATGCCGCCGACATGCACGAAAAGATGGTCGAAGCGGCTGTGGAAGCCGACGACGACTGCATGATGCGGTACCTGGAAGGCGAACCCGTCAGCGACGAAGAAATCCGCAAATGCCTGATCAAGGGGATCCGTCAGGCCATCATCTTCCCGATGATCTGCTGCAGCGCAGCCAAGAACATCGGCCTGGGCCGTACGATGAACGCCATCATCGACTACACGTATCCGGCCATCCTGAATGACTTCAAGGTGACGGATGTTGCGACGGACAAAGAAGAAACCCGCGACGCCGGAGCCCCCATGGCTGCCCTGGTCTTCAAGACCATGTCCGACCCGTTCGTCGGGCGCCTGAGCTTTATCCGTGTATTCTCCGGCACCATCAAGGCCGACAGCACGGTCTATAATGCCAGCCGTGAAAAGGACGAGCGCATTGCCTCCGTCTTCACGATGCGCGGCAAGACCCAGATTCCGATGAAGGAAATCACCGCCGGCGATATCGGCGTTACCTCTAAATTGCAGTTTACCGCAACGGGTGACACGCTGAGCGACAAGAACGATCCCGTCCTGTTCGCCCCGATTGAATTCCCGCTGCCCATGTACACCCGCGCCATCACCGCCCGGAAGAAGGGTGACGAAGACAAGGTCATGAACGCGCTGAACCGCCTGATGGATGAAGATCCGACCATCATCGTGACGCGCAACCCTGTGACGAAGGAAACCCTGATCAGCGGCATGGGCGACCAGCACATCGAAATCATCATGGAGCGCATGAAACGCAAATTCGGTGTGGAAGCCGACCTCAAGGCGCCCATTATCGAATACCGCGAAACCATCCGCGGCAAGGCGCATGTCCAGGGCAAGCACAAGAAACAATCCGGCGGCCATGGCCAGTATGGCGATGTCGTCATCGATATGGAACCCCTGCCTCCGGGAAGCGGTTTCGAATTCGTCGACAAGATTTTCGGCGGTGCTGTACCGCGCCAGTATATCCCGGCCGTTGAAAAAGGCATGACCGAATGCATGCAGCACGGCGTGCTGGCAGGGTATCCGGTCGTGGATGTCCGCATCACCCTGGTCGATGGTTCCTATCATCCGGTCGATTCTTCGGAAATGGCTTTCAAGACGGCTTCCAGCATCGCCTTCAAGAAAGCGATGGAAGAAGCCCAGCCGGTCCTCATGGAGCCCTATTACAACCTGTATGTGACCTGTGAAGAAAGCATGATGGGTGATGTCATCGGCGACCTGAACTCCAAGCGCGGCCGTATCCTCGGCATGCAGAGCCTGGATGACGGGCTGAACCGTGTGGAAGCCCAGGTTCCGTATGCGGAAATCACGGAATACGCCGTGGATCTGCGTGCCCTGACCCAGGGCATGGGCACCTTCGAAATGAAGTTCGATCACTACGAGGATGTACCGGCCAAGATGGCGGAAAAAATCATTGCTGACGCAAAAGCACGTGCTGAAAAATAAATACGGAAAAGATAAAACCGTACGGCGGAGCGTTTCTGCCGTACGGTTTTCGTATCCCCGGAGCGGCTGACAGGTTTTCTTTATTTGCCGCTCCGTATGGCATCCTGTATGGTATTCACCGGTGAGAAATGATATAATTACTATATTAAGTTCTACATCCATCTTATTCAATCCCTGGAGGTCAAAAAATGGAAAACATTCAAACGCAATGTGTACAGACGCTGCGCTTTCTGGCAGCCGACGAAGTTGAAAAGGCGAACTCCGGCCATCCTGGCCTGCCCCTCGGTACGGCGCCGCTCATGTATACGTTCTGGGACAGGTTCATGAAATACAACCCGGCTGATCCGAACTGGTTCAACCGCGACCGCTTCATCCTGTCCCCCGGCCATGGTTCCGCCCTGCTCTATGCCATGCTCTACCTGGCAGGGTACGGCCTGACGCTGGACGAATTGAAGGAATTCCGTCAGTGGGGCAGCCGCACACCGGGTCATCCGGAATACGGCGTAACGCCTGGTGTGGATTTATCCACGGGACCTCTGGGCCACGGCCTGTCCATGGGTGTCGGTTTCGCCATTGCCGAAACCATGCTGGCTGCCAAATACAACAAACCGGACTTTCCGGTTGTCGATCATTACACCTACGGCATCGTATCGGACGGCGACCTGATGGAAGGTGTCGCTTCCGAAGCGGCTTCCCTGGCCGGTACGCTGGGCCTGGGCAAGCTCATCTACATGTATGACGACAACAAGATCACCATCGAAGGGACCACGGACATCGCCTTCACGGAAGACGTGGAAACCCGTTTCCGCGCCTACCATTGGCAGGTGCTGCGCGTCGGCAGTTCCGAAGACCTGGACGGACTTGCCGCTGCCGTGGAAGAAGCGAAGAAGGATACGGAACATCCGAGCCTGATCATGGTCCGCACGCATATCGGCTTCGGCAGCCCGAAACAGGACAGTCCTTCCGCACACGGCGAACCGCTGGGGGAAGAAGCCCTGCGCGCCACGAAGGAAAAAGCCGGCTGGGATCCGGACAAGACGTTCGTCGTCCCGCCTGAAGTGAAAGTGTATTTTGAAGAAAAACTGCCGGCCTGCGCCAAGGCGGAGGTCGAATGGGAAGAGATGCTGAAACGCTACGGCGCCGCCTATCCGGAACTGGTCAGGGATTTCCTGTCCGCCTTGTCGGGAAACCGCACCGTCGACCTGGCCTCCCTTCTGGATCTGTTCAAGGAAAAGGAAGCCATCGCGACGCGCGGTGCGTCCGGCGACGTGCTGCAGAAACTGGCGGAACTGCTGCCGGAGCTGGCCGGAGGCAGCGCTGACCTCGGCCCTTCCAACAAGACCGTGATGAAAGCCTGCGGGTATTACAGTAAGGACGACCGGGCAGGCCACAATCTGCATTTCGGTGTCCGGGAACACGGCATGGGCTGCATCGTGAACGGTCTGGCCCTTCACGGCGGGCTGATCCCTTTCGGCGCCACGTTCCTCGTCTTCTCGGACTTCATGCGTCCGGCCATCCGTATGGCCGCCCTCATGGGAATCCAGTCCATCTTCGTACTGACCCATGACAGCATTGCCGTCGGCGAAGACGGCCCGACGCACCAGCCAATCGAACAGGTCATGAGCCTGCGCCTGATTCCGAACAACACCGTTTTCCGTCCTGCCGACGCCCTTGAAACGGCGGCAGCCTGGAAATACGCCATTGAACATAAGGACGGTCCGACGGAATTATGCCTGTCCCGCCAGAATCTGCCGGTCTTGAACGCCTACCGGGCTGCCGTGGAAGCGGGCGCCCTGAAGGGCGGCTATGTGCTGAGCCCGGCGAAGGACCTGGCCAAAGCTGTGCTGATTGCCACGGGTTCCGAAGTGAAACTCGCATTGGAAGCGCAGCAGTTGCTGGCCGGCGAAGGCATTGATGTATCGGTCGTCTCCATGCCTTCCATGGAAGTGTTTGAAGCGCAGAGCGACGCCTACAAAGACAGCGTCTTACCGAAATATGTACCGACCTTCGCCGTGGAAGCCGGCGTTACCCTGGGCTGGGCCCGCTACACAGGCAGCGGGAAGCGGGTCCTGGGCATCAACCGGTTCGGCGCATCCGCACCGGGCAGCGTCGTCATGGAACATTTCGGCCTGACGGGGAAGAATGTGGCGGAAATGGTCAAGGCCAACCTGTAAGGCCAGCCTGCAGGGCCCGCTTCAAGCGGGCTGCAGTGACAACACAACGGAAGGCAGGCTGCAAGGCCTGCCTTTTTCGTCGGGAACCGCGCGTTCCGTCTTGAGAGCATGAGGATGGAGTGATTTTCATGAAACACTTGTTGACCATCGCCGGCAGTGACAGCAGCGGCGGCGCGGGGATTCAGGCGGACCTGAAGACCTTTGCGGCCCACGGCACGTTCGGCATGAGCGTCATTACGGCCGTCACGGCCCAAAACACTTGTGGCGTGACGAAGGTGCAGGATATCGACCCGGACATCATTACGGCCCAGATAGACGCCGTCTTCGAGGATATCCGCGTCGATGCCGTCAAAATCGGCATGGTGTCCCGCACGGAAAGCATCCGCGCCATTGCGGCAGGCTTGCGGAAATGGAAGCCGGCCATCGTCGTGCTGGATCCCGTCATGGTTTCCAAGAGCGGCTACGATCTGCTCCATCCCGAGGCCTGCCAGACCTTGGTTAACGAGCTGCTTCCTCTGGCGACGCTGGTGACGCCGAATCTGCCGGAAGCGGAAAAAATCTGCGGGTTCCGGATTGAGATGGAACCGGATATGGAACAGGCCGCGAAGGCCATCACGGAATTCGGGGCCCGGGCCGTGCTGGTGAAGGGTGGCCACCTGACGACGGGCCGTTCCGATGACTATCTGTTTGACGGCAGCAAGGGCGTCTGGGTTTCCGGCGCACGGATTCCCTCACGCCATACCCACGGGACGGGATGTACGCTGTCCAGCGCGCTGGCCGCGGACCTGGCCCGCGGCATGACCTTGGAACAGGCCGTCCGGGCAGCCAAAGCCTACGTGACGACGGCCATTGAAAACGGCATCGACCTGGGCCACGGCGTGGGGCCGACGCATCATTTCGTGGAACTGTATCAGAAAGCGGGGATGTTTGAATCATGAATATGAAAGGCGATTTTACGACCATCATCGAAGACCTGCTGAGCACGAAGCCGGTCATCCACCACATTACGAACTATGTGACGGCCCGTGATTGTGCCGATGCAGCCCTGGCCGCCGGTGCCTCGCCGGTCATGGCCGACGAGGAAGCCGAAGTGGCGGATTTTGCCGCCGATGCGGATGTGCTTGTCCTGAATCTGGGCACCTTCAACCGCCGCACGATGGCCTCCATGGAACTGGCCGCCAAAACGGCTCAGGAAAACCGGGTGCCGGTTGTACTGGACCCGGTCGGCGTCATGAGCAGCCGCCTGCGTCTGCAGTTTGCAGCCGGACTGCTGGAGGCGGGATACATTACGGCGGTGCGTGGCAACTTCAGCGAGTGCAGTGCCCTCCTGCACGCCGGCGAGGATGCAGGGGAACGGAAGGACGATGGCCATGGTGTGGACAGTGCAGCCGCGCCGGACCAGGCGGAAATCTTCAAACTGGTTCGGGACTGTGCCGCAAAATACGGCTGCATCTTCATCGTGAGCGGTGCCACGGACTATGTCGGCGATGGCAAGCGGGCCGTCATGCTCAACGGCGGCAACCCGCTCATGACTTGCATCACCGGGGCGGGCTGTATGGCGACGACCATCGTCGCTGCCTGCCTGGCCGTGGCCGATGATAAGATGGAAGGCGCCATTCTGGGCATGATCATCATGGGCCAGGCGGCGGAACTTTCGGCAGGCCTGCTCGAAAAGAAGGACGGGCCGGGGATGTTCAAGGTGCGCCTGATTGACTGCATCTATCATGTGGTCCATAAATGGAACCTGATTCAGGATAACCTGAACCCCACGCGGGAAAACTAAGGAGGACGCCATGAAACAGGAGTTGGATTTACGTCTCTACCTGGTTACGGAAGAATCGTGCCTGCAACACGGCGTGACCCTGATGGATGCCGTGGAAAAAGCCCTGCAGGCCGGTGTCACCTTGGTACAGTACCGGGAAAAGGGCGGCGCCGGCGGCATGATGTTCGAAAAAGCGAAGGCCCTGACGGAACTGTGCCACCGCTACCACGTACCCCTCCTCGTCGATGACCGGCTCGACGTGGCTTTGGCGGCCGGCGCAGACGGCGTGCATCTGGGGCAGGACGACCTGCCCTGCGCAGCGGCCCGCCGGATTGCCGGTCCGGACTTCCTTATTGGCGTGTCCGCCCATAATGCGGAAGAGGCGGCCAGGGCCGAAGCGGACGGCGCGGACTACCTGGGCTGCGGTGCCGTCTTCCCGACACAGACCAAGAAAGGTGTCAAACCGACGGGCATCAACCATCTGCGGTCAATCCGGGCGGCTGTCCGCATCCCCTTCGTCGGCATCGGCGGCATCCAGCCCGAGCATTACAAGGCCATCCGGGCCACCGGTGCGGATGGCGTCGCCGTTGTCACAGCCATTCTGGGTGCTGATGACATTGCGGCAGCTACAGAGAAGTTCGTCAAACAGTTTTAACGGCCGGGGTCAACCCTGCGTCCGGACCGGCTGCTCCGGCAGCCGGTCTTTCTTTTTCCGTGGCCGTTCTGGTCCTTCCTGGAGCAGCTTCGTATCGTAGATGGCGGGAGACCGCCCCGCTTCCGTCAGATACGGCGTGAGCAGGATGATGACTTCCGTTCTGCTCCGGCTGCGGTAACGGTATTTGAACAGTTCCCCCAGAACAGGGATTTTGGCCAACAGGGGCACCTGCTGGAGCCGGCGTTGTTCTTCTTCACTGGCGAGGCCGCCGATGGCCAGGGTTTCCCCGTTGCGCATGCGCACGGTTGTGTCCGCCGAGCGGCTGTTGATGCGGTAGTTCTTCAGCTCGCCGACGAGGACCGGCGTGCTGACTTCCGTGTGGACCTGCGATGTGATGAGGCCGTCCTTGCCGATGACGGGCCGGTAGGTCAGCTTGATGCCGGCGTCCACGTATTCCGTGGAATACGCAGATTCCCCGTCCTGCCGTTTTTCTGTCACGACCGGGATGTGGCTGCCGATGAAGATGCTCGCTTCCTTGCCGGGCAGCGTGATAAGGCTCGGCGTCGCCAGGACCCGGGCTTTGCCGGACGTGACGAGGGCACGCAGCGTGGCCCGGAAACGGAACTCCGCCCGGGTCGAGGACCAGAACTTGAAATGTCCCGGATAGTCGGAGCCGGAGGAGCCGCTTCCGGACTCGCCGGCACCGTCCGCTTCCGTACCGGTGTAACGGGGCAGGGCATCCCAGTTCCATTGCATGCCCAGGTCCCTTTCGGCGGAGCGGTTGACGGAAAGGATTGTCGCTTGGAGCGTCACCTGGCGGCCCGGCACATCGAGCCGCCGGATCAGTTCCCTGAGCCGCTGCTTTTCCGCCATTGTGCCGGAGAAGAGCAGGGCGTTGCTGACGGCGCTGAGTGCCAGTCTTCCCCGGATGCCCAGGTCTGCCAGCGACTGGTGCAGATCCGCCGCGCTGATGTAGTCCAGCGGGAAGACGGCAAAGAGTTCCGGCTCCCGGGAACGGTCTGGACGGTACGTCTGTACCGGCGGAGCCGGGTTTTCGGGGTGGCCTGCTCCTTGGCGGGCCTCTGGAAGGAGGACATCGTCCCGTACCGGAGCGGATACGCCTGGCCGGAAGGGATCGCGCAACGGTTCCCGGGACAGGGGGGATGCAGGGCCGGCCGTGTAACCGGTTCCATCCGGTCCGGGTGGCTGTGCTGCGGCGGTGGCGCAGAGGACCGGCGGCAGGCGGCGCCCCTTGAGGACGGCCGGATCCGTGAAAAAGGCATAAAAAAGCGCTCTTGTCCCGTACAGGAAGGACAGGAGTAGAACGACCGCCGTAAGGCAGAGAATCCGTATGATTTTGTGCTGTGTGGGTTGAAAGGATTTGGAGAACAACGTACGCTCCTCCCTGAAGGTACGTACGCGGTATCCGTTCCTGCTTGCGTTCCGATATCAGGTTCAGTATACAGCATTTCCGGCATCTAAGGAAGTAAAAATATCTAAAAATTCAAAAACTTCATTGTTATTTCACATTTTGTGTGATACGATGAATAGGAATGGCAGGATTGCTGCCGGAGGAGGTGCTTATTTGCTGACATATAACCTGAAAATTGAAGAATCCCCCCTCCTGCGTCTGCTGGATTCCATCATCGACGGAGCCCTTTCCCGCAAGGCGAGCGATATCCATTGCGAGCCCGGGGAGGAAGGGACGCGCGTCCGCTACCGGATCGATGGTGTGCTGCAGCAGGCACAGGTCGTGCCGTCGTTCCGGCATCAGCCGCTGGTCTCCATGGTCAAGCTGCTGGGCGGTATGGACATTGCAGAAAAAAGGATACCCCAGGACGGGCGTGCGTATGTGGAGAAGGAAGGCATACGGACGCCTTTCCGTGTTTCCACGATGCCGACCATTGCGGGAGAAAAGGTCGTCCTCCGTATCCTGTCAGCCGATACGGGACAGGCCGACCTGGACCGGATGGGCTGGGATGCGGACAGCCTGACACGCTATCGGCGCCTGTACCATGGCAGTTACGGTCTCGTCCTGGTCACGGGCCCGACGGGCAGCGGTAAGACGACGACTTTGTATGCGACACTGGCGGAGCTGAACCAGCCGGAAAAGAACATCATCACGCTCGAAGACCCTGTGGAGTACCGCATGAAAGGCATCAGCCAGGTCGCGGTCAACCGCAAGGCGGGCCTGACCTTTGTGACCGGCCTGCGTTCTATCCTGCGGCAGGATCCGGATATTGTGATGCTGGGCGAAATCCGCGACAGGGAAACGGCCGCCATCAGTATCCAGGCCGCCCTGACAGGGCATCTCGTCTTCAGCACCCTCCATACCAACACGGCGCTGGGAGCCGTGGTCCGGCTCATCGACATGGGCGTGGAACCTTATCTGGTCATTGCAGCCCTGCGAGGTGTGGCGGCCCAGCGGCTCGTACGCCGGCTGTGTCCCTGCTGCCGCGAACCGTACAGTCCCACGCGGGACGGCTGGGAACGGAACTATCTGGGACTGCCGGCGGACTGGCAGGGTACACTGTACCGGAAAAAGGGTTGCGCCCAGTGCCATGGGACAGGATACCGGGGGCGGGCCGCCATCCAGGAAGCGGTGGAGCTGACGCCGGATATGCGGCGGGCCATTCTGGACGGCGCTTCCGGGACGATTCTGACGGAACTGGCCCGGGCGGCCGGCGTCCGTTTCCTGACGGAAGACGGACGGCAGAAAGTATTGGACGGGCTGACTTCGTCGGAAGAGCTGCTGCGCGTACTGGGGGTGGGATGATGGACTGCGCTTTGTGGAACATCCTGCGCCGGGCCGTGGCCGCCGGGGCCTCCGATGTGCACCTGGACGGCACGTTCCCGCCGGTCGTCCGGCTGCAGGGGGAACTGCGGCCACTGGAACCGCACCCGCCGGACGCACACAATCCGGAAACGCGGCCTGCAGCACCGTGTCCGGAGGGACTGAAGATAGCGGAAGCGGCACAGGGGAGGAAAGAGGACTGGCAGATGGAAGAACTTTTCCGCCCCGTCCTGTCAGAACGGCACTGCGCCCAGCTGCAGGAAAAAGGGGAGTGCGACTTAGCCTGTCAGCTGCCGGAAGGGCAACGTTTCCGCATCAACCTGTTCCGCAACGGCGGCAGTCTGTCGGCTTCCATCCGCGTTATTCCGGATACGGTGCCGGTCTGCGAAACCCTGGGATTGCCGGCGTCGGTGCGCGCTTTCGCCACCCTGGCGCGCGGGCTGGTCCTCATCACGGGAGCCACGGGCAGCGGGAAATCGACGACCCTGGCCGCCATCCTGAATGAAATCAACACGACGCGCCGGGTCCACATCCTGACCCTGGAGGATCCGGTGGAATATAGATTTACGCCGGTCTGCAGCCTGATCCACCAGCGTGAGGTGGGACGGGATACGTGCAGTTTTGCCAGCGGACTGCGGGCGGCCCTGCGGGAAGACCCGGACGTAATCATGGTCGGCGAGCTGCGGGACGAAGAGACGATGGCCACGGCCCTGACAGCGGCAGAAACAGGCCACCTGGTTTTCGGCACGCTCCATACGGCGGGAGCGGTCGACACGGTTCATCGTATCCTGGACGTGTTCCCGGACCGGGAACAGCAGATCCGGGCGCAATTGGCAGCAAGCCTGGCCGCCGTGGTGTCCCAGAAACTGCTGCCCCGCCGGGACGGCCGGGGCCGGGTCGGCGCTTACGAGGTCCTGATTATGACGGCTGCCCTGCGCAACCTGATTCGGGAAGGCCATACGCAGCAGATCCGCAGTTTCATGCAGACCGGGAGCCGCCTGGGCATGCAGACCATGGAACAGGCGGTAGAAATGCTGCAGCGGACTGGGAAGATTTGAGCAGGCCGGGCAGACAAAAGGGGGAATCCTGCGGGACAGGCAGGATTCCCCCTTTTGGGGTTCCCTTGTTCATTTTTCCAGGTACCATTTTCCATCTTCATCGAAAATGCAGAATTCCCGGCCGTAGATGCGGCAGAGATAGCGGATGCCGATACCGCCGCATTTGGTGGCTGCGGCGCGGCGAACGTCGAGAACGCGGTCTATGTCGAATTTGCGTCCGTCGTCCCAGAGAATACGCTTCGGAACGGCACGCCCGTCCTTCTGATGCTCCACTTCGATATCCAATTCGATTTTGGCCATGCCGGAACACCTCCTTTAGCGGAAAAAGCCCATGGGATGGATGGTGTGGTCTTCTTTGGGATTGAAACGGGTAAGTCCGCCGTCGAGCAGGCAGGAGGTGCGTAAGATACTGTGGTACCCGAAACGGCGGCGCACCTCGTCGACGGACCGGGCCAGGTTTTCCCGCCGTATGTCCCGGCCGGGGTCTTCGAACAGGGACAGGGGCACGGCGCCTTTGGCTGTCACCAGGTTGATGCCGCGCACGGTGAGGCTGCGGATGGGCCGGCGCCAATCATAGGTCTCCCGGAACAGGGCCATGGCGCTTTCCAGGAGTTCGTCGCTCAGGTTGGCCGGGCGCCGCAGCCGGCACTGGCGGGAATAGCTGAGCAGGCTGTTGTCCCGGACCTGGATCTGGATGCCGGTAGCTTTCAGGGCGCAGTCGCGCAGGCGGGCGGCGACGGATTCACAGAGCACGGTATAGATGAGCCGTACGTCCTGGTCCGTGACCAGATCCCGCGGCGCCGTAGTCCCATTGCCGATGCTTTTGACGGCACTGCATTCCTCTACCCTCCGCACGGGGTCCGTGTCTTTCCCGTTGGCGAAGAGCCACAGGATTTCGCCCCATTTGCCCAGCAGGCCGTGCAGGACCGCTGGGTCGGCGCAGGCCAGGTTCCCGATGGTGCGGATGCCTAGGTGCTGCAGTTTCGGCAGGGTGCGCCGCCCGACGCAGAGCAGGTTCTCCACAGGAAGGGGCCAGACGGTGTCCCGGACGTGGTCCGGCGGGATACAGGTGATGGCATCGGGTTTTTTCAGGTCCGATCCAAGTTTGGCAAAAATTTTGTTGAAAGATACGCCGATGCTGACGGTCACGCCCAGTTCGTCCTTGATGCGCTGCCGGATGGTCTCGGCGATGGTTTCCGCCGGGCCGAAGAGGGGGAGGGAAGCCGTGACGTCGATCCAGTTTTCGTCCAGGCCGAAGGCTTCGACCTGGTTCGTGTAGTCGTACAGGATTTGCCGGGCCAGCCGGGAAAATTTCAGGTATTTACTGTAGTCCGGCGGCACCACGACCAGGTCCGGTGCCTTGACGCGGGCCTGCCAGAGGGCTTCCCCCGTCGTGACGCCCAGTTTTTTCGCGATGCAGTTTTTGGACAGGATGATGCCGTGCCGGTTGAGCGGGTCCCCGGCGACGGCGACAGGCCGGTTGCGGATTTCCGGCCGGTACAGGCACTCGACGGATGCGTAAAAATTGTTCATGTCCGCGTGCAGGATGCTTCTCATGATTTGTGCTGCCTCTGTGATTGCTGTCCTTAAATATCGAACATAAGTTTATATATAATATAACATGTTCGATTTAAAAGTGCAATGGGGAATCGGGATTTGCGGAAAGTTTTCACTTATAGTGTATCCATCTGAAGAGCCGTTGAAGGAAGGACCTGTTTTTTATATAATGAAGGCGAAACGGCAGATGAGGACAGGAGGTACTTTATGCGTATAACGGACGGCACCCCGTACTGGACGGAAGTAAGGAAGCTGATTGTGGAGTATGCAGAGGCGCAGGGCCTGGATTTCACGTTCCAGAATCTGGAGGCGGAGCTGGAAAACCTGACGGCCAGGTACGGCGGCCGGAAAGGCCGCCTGCTGGTGGCCCTCGATGACGGCGGGACGGCGCTGGGCTGTATCGCCTGCCAGCGGCATAACGGCCTGCGTTGCGAAATGAAGCGGTTCTATGTGCGGCCGCAGGCCCGGGGCCGGAAGGTGGGGTCCGCCCTGCTGCAGGCCCTGGTGGAGCTGGCAGCCCGCGACGGGTATGATGAAATGGTCCTGGATACGGCGGGGCAGATGGAGAGCGCCATCGCTCTGTGCCGGGCCAACGGGTTCGAACCCATCGGGCCGTATGGCCACCATCCCCGGGCAGGCGACCACTACATGCGCCGGAACCTGTGTCCGGGCAAAACCGTGCCGCTGGAGATCCGCGCGGCCGGACCGGAAGACTATGAGGCGGTACGGGATTTCTACTACCGCCTGACGGAGGAAATGGAACACACTCGGTTTGCCCCGGGCTGGAAGAAGGATGTGTATCCGACGCAGGCGTTCCTGAAGGAATCTCTGCAAAAGGGCGAATTGTATGCGGGTTGGTGGAACGGGACCATTCCCAACTACGGTGCCAGCCGACCCGTTCCGGAAGCAGCTGCTCCGCCACTGCAGATGGTGGCGGCCATGGTTGTGAACCATCGCTATAACGAGGGCTACCGGGGCGTCCGCTGGGCGGTGGACGTGCCTGACGGGGAGCTCGGCGTCATCCACGCCCTGGGGGTGCTGCCGGCCTTTTCGGGACGCCATGCGGCGGCCCATATGGCCCAGTACGCCCTCGACCTGGCGCGGACGCGCCGCCTGAAAGTGCTGCGTCTGGATCTGCTCAAAGGCAATCTGCCGGCGGAGCGGGCCTACCTGAAGGTGGGCTTTACGTATGTGGACACGGTGCGGCAGTTTTACGAGGACACAGGCTGGACGGAGTTCAAATTGTTTGAGTGCGTCCTGTGAGGCCTCTTTCCGGATTGCCGGCAGGGGGCAGGACAAACGAAGACCCGGCTTTTCCGGCAGCGTTGAAGCGGACGGGAAAAACCGGGTCTTTTGCGTTGTGTTTGTTCAATACACCGGGTCAGGCTTGCTGACAGCCGTCGTCAGTCCGCCGCTTCAGCCTTTTTGCGGCGCTGGGCGGCGATGGTCTGGCAGCCTTCCACCGCGAGGACGACGGCCAGGGCGATGAGCAGGATGCCGATACCGGCCTGGGCGTAAGGACCCCAGTCAGCGGCGCCGGCCGAGATGATGTGCAGCTGGTTCTTGACGATGATGACCAGCGAGGACAGGGTGACGACCATCATGAAGGCCATGGGGAACAGGAACATCTTATTGTTCCGGCCTGCGTTGCCCAGCCAGGTCGCTACGGCGAGAAGGCCGATACCGGCCAGGAGCTGGTTGGCGGCGCCGAAAAGGCCCCAGATCTTCTGGAACCCGTTCATGCCGAGCAGGATGCCCAAAATGACGGTGAGGATGGTGGCGAAGTAGGGGTTGACCATGAACTTCTTCCAGCCGTCCTTAATGTCCTTCGGGGTCTGGCCGGGCTCCAGGAAGAATTCCTGGAACATGAAGCGGGCCAGGCGGGTCGCCGTATCCAGGGAGGTCAGGCAGAAGGTCGAGTAGGCCAGGACCAGCAGCGTATAGAACGCCTTTTCCATACCGGCGAGGCCGGGAATCTGGGCGACCATGGCGGCGATGCCGCCGGCAAAGATGTCCGTGACGCCGGCCGTGTGACCGGTGGAGCGGGCATAGGCGACGGCGCAGAGGGTGATGACGGCCAGCACGCATTCGAGGAGCATGCCGCCGTAGGCAATCGGTTTCGCGTCCTTTTCCTTATCCAGCTGTTTGGACGTGGTGCCGGACGATACGAGGGAATGGAACCCGGAAATGGCGCCGCAGGCCACGGTCGTGAACAGGATCGGGAACAGGAACAGGACACCGTTCTTCGTGGCTACGGAGAAGCCCGTGAAGGCAGGGAACAGTTTCGGGTCGATATCCGGATGGGCGCCGAAGATGCCGACGATGGCGACAATCAGCATGGCGTACAGCAGGAAGGAGCTCAGGTAGTCACGGGGCTGGAGCAGAATCCAGACGGGCGTGACGGAGGCGATGGCGATGTAGAGGCCGACAATCCACATCCAGGTCTTCGTGGAGAAGTAGAGCGGGTGGAAGTTCATGCCGACGGCCATGACGAAGATGATGGCGATGATGCCGAAGATGGTCGAGGTCGCAACGGACTGATGGCGGCGGTATACGCCGATGCCGAAGACGATGGCTACGGCGATGAAGAGCAGGGAGACCATGGCGACGGAAGCATTCGTCGCACTGGCCGCCGTGTCGAGCACACCGTTCTTGAAGGTGGCACCGAAGGTGGAGGCCACGATGGCCGCGAAGGCTGCCACGACGAGGATCAGTGTCAGATAGGCGAAGATGATGAATAACTGCTTGGCCCGTTTGGACATGTTCGACGAAATGATTTCGCCGATGGACTGGCCGTTGTTGCGGACCGAAGCGAAGAGGGCGCCGAAGTCATGGACGCCGCCGAAGAAGATGCCGCCGACGAGGACCCACAAGGCGACAGGGACCCAGCCGAAGATGGCGGCCGCGATAGGACCGGTGATGGGGCCGGCTCCGGCGATGGACGAAAAATGATGTCCCATGAGGACGGGGGCTTTGGCGGGCACGTAGTCCACGCCATCCGTCATCGTATGTGCCGGCGTGGGCTTGTCCCCTTCACCGACGCCCCATTGTCTGACCAGCCAGCCGCCGTAAAAGACGTACCCGCAGAACAGGATGGCCATACAGACGAGCAGTAATACCAATGTGTTCATAAATGATTCCTCCTCTTTCCCTTTTGTCTCTTTATATTTCTGGAACTCTATGGAAAAAAGCGGGAAAGCCCTTTCCGCGCCTTTCTCCCCAGCAGCAGGACCTCTTCGAGGGACTCCTTCATGCACGTGCCGGCCTTGTTGAAATACAGGACGCCCTGCGAGGCGTCGTAACAGGCCGCGTGGAAATCCATCCACCCGTGCAGGGAGAACCGGAAGGTCTTGTAGATGCGGCATTTCTCCAGTTCGTGCCGTGCCGCCGCGGTCACGGTGTCACAGACGAAGACCGGCGAGATGTAGGTATACATATGGTCCGGCCCGATATGGGCCATGGCCATGCCTTTTTCGTATGCAAAATCCCGGCATATCCTGAACCCTTCCGGCGTCAGTTCAGGCACGTCGAAGAGGAAGAGGAACTCTTCCTGTTTGGCGGCCCAGACCTCATTCTGCCGAAGGAGCAGGTGCTGTCCCGTGCGTTCGTAATATTCGCAGACTGCCCGCAGGGATATCGGTCCGTCAGGCAGGTCGGGGACGAGGCGTCCCGCTTCACGGATCCGCCCTTCCACGTCCGGGTCCGAAGGGGGGGTTCCGTCGAAGCGTGTCACCGTGTAGGAGTGCCGGCAGGCATCTATAAGCCGGTTCAGGGCTTCGTGCCGAGAGTAACTCATAGTGGATTTTCCTTTAAGTTTAAAAATGACTTATATATCGCATTTTTCTAACAATTCCAAATTAAATTATCCTCATTCTAGCATGTAAGGACCGGAAAGACAAGATAATCCGCGTATTTATGGCAAGTTGGCCGGACATGATGTGATTTTTTTGTGAATTCCATACCAATGTTTACAATTTGCTGCTTTTTCCGCTGTTGACGCGCCGGCACATAAGGTCGACCTGGCAGTACAGTGTGGTATAATGGGGCTGTATATGGAGGAGGGGGTTTTATGGCCGGACGCAGGAAGCGGGCTTCACAGTCCCGGGCCAGCCGGGCCGTGAAATATGTCCTGACGGCTTTGGCGGCTGTCATGGCTGCCTTTTTCAGCTTCTTTTTCGTCGGCGGATTCGTCCAGGGCAACAGCACGGCGGAGTCAAAGCCTGCAGCCGTTACGGAACAGGCTGTTCCGGAGACGGCGGACGGTTCCCTGGCCTGGGACGGCATTCCCGCCTACGCTGGAAAGCCCTACGTGGTACTGAACGGCAACAGGCCGCGCTTTTCCCGGGAGATCCAGAGCCGTAAGAACGCCTACTACAGCTTCACGCCACGCGACAGCCTGGGCCGCTGCGGCCGGGCCGTCGGACGTCTGGGGCCGGAACTGCTGCCGAAGGAGCAACGCAAACCCATTGGTATGATCAAGCCGTCAGGCTGGCAGTACACCAAGTACAGCTTCGTCGACGGCAAGTACCTTTATAACCGGTGTCACCTGATTGCGTTCCAGTTGTGTGGTGAAAACGCGAACCGCCTGAACCTGATCACAGGAACCCGTTATTTCAATGTCACGGGTATGCTGCCCTTTGAAAACCGCGTGGCGGACTTCATCCGCAATACGCATAAACATGTGCTGTACTCCGTGACGCCCGTCTACCGGGGGGACGACCTCGTGGCACGCGGCGTCGCCATGGAGGCCTGGTCCGTGGAAGATGGCGGGAAAGGCGTCCATTTCAATGTCTTCGTCTATAACGTGCAGCCCGGCGTCGTCATCAATTACGCGGACGGCACCAGTCGGGCGGCGCGCTGAACGGCCGTCGTCCCCGGCCCGGTATCGTCTTTTCGGGAGGTTTCCCTTTGCAATACGTATTGGTAGCAATCAATCTGCCGGTCCGGAACCTGTTCAAACAGTTCGTGTACCGCGTTCCTGCAGCCCGGCCTGACCTGACGGCAGGCTGGCGCGTCCTTGTGCCGTTCGGCCGCAGCGAGGTGGAAGGTTTCGTCGTCCGCACCTATACGGAAGACGAGGCCCGGCACCGGATGGAGACGGACGGGGCCAGGATGGGGCTGCAGGATGTCCGGGAAGTCCTGGCCGTCCTCGGCGGAGAGCCCTGGTTTGATGCGGAGATGCTGGCGACGGCGCATTGGCTGGCCCGTTATTATATGTGTACGGACGCGGAAGCCATGCGCCTTTTCATTCCCGGTAAAAGCAGTCTGCGGCGGCGGACCGTCTATCAGGACGGGAAGGCCGTGGCACAGACATGGGAGGAACGCCTCAAACCGCGGACCGTCCTGTCCTACAGGCTGACGGAAGCAGGAAGGCAGACCCTGGCCGGCGGCCAGGTGCCGGAACGGTCTCCCCGGCAGCGGGAAGCCCTGGCCTTTTTGGAGAAGGCAGCCGGTGCTCCCGCGACGGCCGACGTGACCGTCCGGGAGGCCGCCGCAGCCGGCATCAGTGCCGAAGTGCTGCGAACCCTGGTCCGCAAAGGCTGGGCGGAAAAGGCGGCCCGCAGGATTCTGCGGAACAGTTACGATCGGCCGGAAGGACGCAGGGAGACCCTGGTCCTGACAGCGGAACAGAAAGACGCCGTGGCACGCCTGAAGGACGCGCTGCACGGCGGCAGATACGCCGAATTCCTGTTGCGCGGCATCACGGGCAGCGGCAAGACGGAAGTCTACCTGCGCGCAGCCGACGAGGCGCTGCGGCGGGGGAAACAGGTACTGGTCCTGGTGCCGGAAATCGCGCTGACGACGCAGATTGTGCAGCGCTTCCGCGCCTGGTTCGGTGATGCCGTGGCGGTGGCCCACAGCAAACTTTCGCAGAACGAGCGGGGCGATGTGTGGTATAAGATGCGCAGCGGCGCGGCCCGCATCCTCATCGGCGTGCGGAGCGCCGTCTTTGCGCCGTTCCAGGACCTGGGCCTCGTCATCATCGACGAGGAACAGGAAGGGAGCTATAAACAGGAAGAACGGCCCAGTTACCATGCCCGCGAGGTGGCCCGGTGCCGTTGCCGGAACACGGAATCCGTACTTCTTCTGGGAAGCGCTACGCCATCCCTGGACACCTATTACCTTGTGCAGACGGGAGAGCTGACGGAACTGCGCCTGACTGAACGGCCGTCCGGCGCCGTGCTGCCGCAGGTCAGCATCGTCGATATGCGGGAAGAGCTGGCGCAGAAGAACTTTTCGGTCATTTCCCGCAAACTGCGGCGGGAACTCATCGACACGGTCCATCACGGGGAGCAGGCCATCGTACTGCTGAACCGGCGCGGGTTTTCCACATTCGTCATGTGCCGGGACTGCGGTACGGCCCTCGTCTGCCCTCATTGTGCCGTAAGCCTGGTGTACCATGCCAAAGAGCATGTCATGCGCTGTCATTATTGCGGCAGTGAATATCCTGTCCCCACGGTCTGCCCGTCCTGCGGCAGCCGGCGCATCAAATTCTTCGGCAGCGGCACGCAGAAGGCGGAAATGGAGATAGGTTCCCTGCCGGGGATCCGCGTCCTGCGTATGGATCAGGACAGCACGTCGGCGAAGATGGCCCATGAGGACATCATCCGCCGCTTCCGCGGAGGCGAGGCCAATGTCCTGCTGGGTACCCAGATGGTGGCCAAGGGACATGACATCAAGAACGTGACCCTTGTCGGCATCCTGGCAGCGGACAGCACGCTGAACCTGCCTGATTTCCGCGCGGCCGAAGCCGCCTTCGACCTGCTGACCCAGACGGCCGGCCGGGCAGGGCGGGGCGGCCGCCCGGGCCGGGTGGTTCTGCAGACCTACGATCCGGAGAACGAGATCATCCGTCTGGCAGCCCGCCAGGATTATGATACCTTTGCCAATGGCGAACTGCAGCAGCGCAGGGACTTGAAATATCCTCCCTACAGCCGCATCCTGAAACTGGGTTTTACGGACAAGGACGAGCGGAAAGCCTTGCAGCTCGGCGACGAAATGGCGGCTTTCCTGCGCCTGCACCAAGTTCAGGAACAATGGCCGGAAACCTGTGTGACGGGACCTTTCCCGGCCGGGGTGGCAAAAGTGCGCGACCTGTACCGGTTCACTTTGATTGTGCGGAGTGCCGTCATGGAAAAAGTGAAGGAAGCCGTGTGGAACAGTCCCTATAAGGACCGGAAGAACATCAGTTTTGATGTGGATCCCCTCCGTACCATTTAGGAGGAACGCTATCCGGCGCGGCACTAGCCGAACAGGGGGTTCCATGGTATAATGTTATGATTATTAATGTCCAGGAGGAAGATAATGGCAGTTTTAGATATCCGTATTGCCGGCGACCCGGTCCTGAAAACGGTCTGTGAACCCGTCGGCAGAATCGATAAAAAGATCCGCCGTACCCTGAAAGATATGGCGGACACGCTGTATGCCGCAAAGAACGGCATCGGCCTGGCAGCCCCGCAGGTGGGCATCGCGAAACGCATGGTGGTCATCGACCTGCAGGACGGAAAAGGTCTGGTTGAACTCATCAACCCGGTCATCACTAAAAAGGAGGGTTCCCAGATTGTCGGGGAGGGCTGCCTTTCCGTGCCGAATTTCGAGGGCGATGTGGAACGGGCCGAGTATGTGGAGTGTGAATATACCGATGCCAGGGGCCAGAAGCAGTTCATCGCGACGGACGGCCTGATGGCGGTCTGCCTGCAGCACGAACTGGACCATCTGGACGGCATCCTGTTCACGGACAAGGCCGTGACGATTGTACCGAAGGCACCGGAGGACTGAGCTTCCGGCAGATGTTCCTTACCGATGTTTTACCGTGTTCCCTTACGGAGGAAGACATGACGAAGATCGTATTTATGGGTACCCCCGATTTTGCGGTCGGTTCCCTGAAGACGCTGGTAGAAACGGGAGTCTATGAAATCACGGCGGTCGTGACACAGCCGGACCGTCCCCGGGGACGGGGGCACAAGCTGGTGGAGACACCGGTCAAGGCTTATGCGCTGCGCCAGGGCCTGCCTGTGTACCAGCCGGAAAAAGTCAAGACACCGGAATTCACGGCTCAATTGAAGGAATGGGCCCCGGACCTGATCGTCGTGGCCGCCTTCGGGCAGTTTTTGAGCCAGGAAATCCTGGACATCCCGGCCTATGGCTGCGTCAACGTCCACGCGTCCCTGCTGCCCAAGTACCGTGGCGCCGCACCGATCCAGTACGCCATCATCAAGGGCGAGAAGGAGACGGGCGTGACCATCATGCGCATGGAAAAAGGGATGGATACAGGTGCCATGTACAGCAAGGTGACCGTCCCGATTCCCTCGGAAATGAGTTTCGCCGAACTGCATAATCTGCTTATGGAAAAGGGGGCGGCCCTGCTGGTGGAAACCTTGCCGAAGATTATCGCAGGCCTGCAGCCGGAGCCGCAGAACGAGGCGGACGCCACGAAGGCGACGCTGCTGACGAAAGCCATGGCGGAAATTCCCTGGGACAGGCCCGTCCAGGAAGTGCACGACCTGATCCGCGGATTCGACCCCGTTCCGGGGGCTTACACCTATCTGCCGGACGGCACGTTGCTGAAACTGTGGGAATCCCGCGTGACGGATACGCCGGCCGGTGCAGCACCGGGTACGGTGGTCAAGACGGAAAAGGATGATTTCTGCGTGGCCTGCGGCGACAAACTGCTGCGGATCCTTACCGTCCAGCCTGCATCCAAGAAACGCATGCCTGCCCGGGTATTCCTCAACGGACACGGCTTAAAGGCCGGGGACCGGCTGGGCCGTCAAAAAGGCATTTAAGAGAGTATGGAAACAAAGAAAGGAAAGAGTCATACAACCATGGAGGAAGCAATAGAGCAGGGCATCCAGCCGAAAAAGAGGGTCTTTCTGGCCCTGATCCTTTTCAGCGCCGTTGTCACTGCCATCATTCTGTATCTGGTCTGGAAGGTGACCTTTTTAGGCCTGGAGGAAATCAGCTCCTGGCTCCCGGCCGCGTTCGGTATCGTGGTGGCTGCCGCCATCCTGTTCTTTTTCCTGGGGGAACTGGAAATTGTGCTCGCCATCCTGGGGATGCCCTTGCCCAAGATCCTCTATTTCTGGGCGTGGAAGGCCATCAACTTCCTGTTCCCCTTCGCGGTAGGCCTGGGACGCATCTTCAACGTTCCGCGCGGTAAGGTGGAGCAATCGTTCGTTGCCGTCAATAACGCTCTGGTGCGCCAGCATCGCATCAAGGTGCCGTCCAACCGGCTCCTGATCCTGACGCCTCACTGTCTGCAGCTCGACACGTGCCCCCGCAAAATCACGCGGAACGTGGAAAACTGCCGCCAGTGCGGCGGCTGTTGCGTGGGTTCCCTGCTGGCCCTGTGCCATAAATACAACATGCACTTCGTCGTGGCGACAGGCGGCACCCTGGCGCGCCAGCTCGTGGCCAAGGCACGGCCCAAGGCAATCATCGCCGTGGCCTGCGAACGCGACCTGACGAGCGGTATTCAGGACGTATTCCCCATCCCCGTCATCGGCATCTTCAATGAACGGCCTTTTGGCCCCTGCTTCAATACGCGTGTGGACATCGGCCGGGTCGAGGAGGCCATCCAACTGTTAGCGGAAGGGGTACCTGCAAATGGAAGCAACGAAAAAGGCGCCTGAAGAGGCAGCCAATCCCCGTATCAGACAACCGAAACCGTCCCGCTTCGCTCACCGCAAGCCGGCAAACGGGCGTGAAGCCGCCCTTTTCGTCCTGCACGCCGTGTGGGAGGAGGGGGCTTATGCGTCCCTGGCCCTGGGCAAGGTGCTGCGCTTCCTGGACAAGGACGGCGCCGCGGCCGGCGCAGAACGGCGGCTGGCCACGGAATTGGTCTACGGTGCCGTGAAGGCGGCCGAGCCGCTGGATTTCCTGATTTACGCACTGACCCGCAAGCCGCTGCGGCAGATTGAGCCCGTCCTGCGCTATATCCTCCATCTGGGCCTGTACCAGATCTTCTATGTGGAACGCATTCCCGCCGCGGCTGCCTGCAACGAAAGCGTCAAACTGGCGAAGAAGTACAGTCATCCTGGGGCGGACCGGTTCGTCAACGGCGTGCTGCGCAACAGCGTCCGCCAAAAAGACGGCCTGTGGAAGCAGCTCCAGGGGAACCGGGCGCTGCGGCTCTGCCATCCTGCCTGGCTGGTGGACCGCTGGACGGCACAGTTCGGCGAGGACGGGGCGGAGGCCCTGTGCCGCTGGGATAACGAGCCGCCGCTCCTGAGCCTGCGTCTGAATCCGCTGGAAACGGAACGGGACGCCTTCCTGCAGAATCTGCGGGAAATGGGCGGGGAAGGCTCCCTCTCCCTGTGGTGCCCCGACGGCATCCTCCTGGAAAAGATGCCTGCGGGCGGGCTGGAGGCCTTGTTCCGTGCGTTTCCGAAAGCGTTCTACATCCAGGACGAAAGTTCCATGCTGCCGGCCCAGGTCCTGCAGCCGCAGCCCGGCGAACAGGTGCTCGACCTGTGTGCCGCTCCGGGCGGGAAAACGACCCATCTGGCCACGCTCATGCAGAACCGGGGGTCCGTGACGGCCTGTGATGTTTACGGACATAAACTGGCCCTGATCCGTGCCAATGCGGAACGGCTGGGCCTGACCAATATAACGACCCAATTGCAGGATGGGATGCGGTTCCGGGCCGATTGGGAAAACCGGTTCGACCGGGTCCTGACGGATGTGCCCTGCTCCGGTCTCGGTGTTCTGCGCCGCCGCGTGGAGGCACGCTGGGTGAAGACGGAAAAGGATCTGAAGGGGTTTCCGCCGCTCCAGAAAGCCATCCTGGACAATGGGGCCCGCTATGTCAGACCGGGCGGATTCCTGGTCTACAGCACGTGTACCATCGAAGAAGCGGAAAACCACGGCCGGCGTGAGGCCTTTTTACAGGAACATCCCGGCTGGGAGGGAGCCGCTTTCCCGCATCCCTGCACGGGACAGGCCGTGGAAGAACTGCAGCTGTACCCCCAGCGGGACGGTGTGGACGGGTTTTACCTGACCCTGCTGCACCGGAAACCGTGAAAGGACCTGCCAAAGGAACTGGATGTTTTATGAAGACAGAGATTTTCGGTTTACCGGTTGAACAATTACAGACCCTGCTGGCGGACCTGGGCATGCAACGCTATCGCGCGGCCCAGGTGTACGACTGGCTCTACCGCAAGGGCGTCTTCGATTTCGCGCAGATGACGAACATCAGCAAGGCGGAGCGGGAAAAACTCGCGGCAGCTTTTTCCGTACTGCCCCGGGATATCGAAGTACTGCGGCAGCTCGATTCCGCCGACGGCCTGACGCATAAGCTCCTGCTGCGTCTGACGGACGGCAACACCATCGAGACGGTGCTTATGCACCATGATTACGGCTACAGCGTGTGCGTTTCCAGCCAGGCCGGCTGCGACATGCACTGCGCCTTCTGCGCCAGCGGCCTGCACGGCGCCGCGCGCAATCTGACACGGGCGGAAATCGCCGCCCAGGTCTATTTCTTCAACGCCCGGCTTTTTCCCGCAGGGGAACGGGTCAGCCGCGTCGTCGTCATGGGCAGCGGCGAACCGATGTTGAATTTCGACAACGTGTTCGGCGCCCTGCAGTTCCTGCACCGCCCCGACACGGCGGACATGAGTTACCGGAACATGACCGTATCTACCTGCGGCATCGTTCCGGGCATTGAAAGGATGACCCGGCTGGGCCTGCCTGTCAGTTTGGCCGTCTCGCTCCATGCCGTGAAGCCGGAGCTGCGGACGGAACTGATGCCGGTCAACAAGGCGTATCCCTTCCTGGACGTGCTCCGGGCGGCGGAAAATTACGCTGTGGCAAGCGGCCGTCAGGTCACTTATGAATATATCCTGCTGTCGGGAAAAAACGACAGCGATACGGATGCCCGTCTGCTGGTGGAGTATATGCGCCACAAGCACGCGGTCGTCAACCTGATTCCGGTCAATCCTGTTCCGGAAAAAGGCTTCTTTCGTCCGTCGCAGCAGCGCATCAATCATTTTCTCCGCATGCTGGAGAAGGGTCATGTCCCCGCGACGGTACGCAGGGAAATGGGGAAGGACATCAACGCGGCCTGCGGACAGCTGCGGGCCGATTATGTCAGACAGGAGGATCCAACATGTCTGTAGTGGTAAGGACCCATACAGGGAAGGTGCGGGAGAACAACGAGGACAGCCTGCTGCTGCTCCATCCCAAGCTCTTTGCCATCGCCGACGGGATGGGCGGATACAATGCCGGCGAGGTGGCAAGTGAAATGGCACTGTACGGCCTGCGGGACGCCAGTCCCGGGCTGGAAGGGCTGGGCGGCACGCTGCTCATCACGGCGCTGCACCGGATTGTGCGGCAGATCAACCGCACCGTGTATGAAAAGGCCCGTGAAATCCCCGAGTACAACGGCATGGGTACGACGCTGACAGGGGTTTACCTTGACGGCGCCGGAAAAGCCTACATCTTCCACGTGGGGGACAGCCGGGTGTACCTGATGCGGGATGGCCGGCTGAAACAGATTACGACGGACCACTCCCTGGTCGGGGAACTGCTCGAACGGGGGGAGATTACGCCGGAAGAGGCATTCGACCATCCCAAGAAGAACATCCTGACGCGGGGCATCGGCGTCAATGAGGATGTCACGGTCGACGTGTTTGTAATCGATGTCTACCGGGACGATATGGTCCTGCTCTGCAGCGACGGCCTGACGGACATGGTCCGGGACAGGCGCATCGAAACAGTCCTGCAGCAGCGGAACCTGCAGCTTGCAGCGGACGACCTGCTCCGGGATGCCCTGGACGCGGGCGGCAAGGACAATATCTCGTTTATCATCATACGGATGGATGGAAAAAAGGAACCCATGAAGGATACGGCAGAAATCAAGACAACCGGAAACTGGGCGGATCCGGACACAAAGACGCCCGCAGACGACCGGGACCTGTTCCCGCCGCGTGTGCGGAACAAGGAGAGAAACCGGAACGGAAAGGAGGCGCGTTGACATGGTCGGGGAAATCCTGAACGGACGCTACGATGTGCTCAAACCCATCGGCTTTGGCGGCATGGCGGAAGTATACCTGGCCCGGGACGTGCTGCTGGACCGCAAGGTGGCCATCAAGATCCTGCGCAAGGAGTATGTGAACGACAAGGCGCAGATGGCCCAGTTTATGCGGGAGGCAAAGTCCGCCGCCCGCCTGATCCACCCTTCCATCATCAACATTTACGATGTCTGTGAAGACAAGGACTTGAACTACATCGTCATGGAATATGTGGAAGGCATCACCCTGAAGGCCTTTGAAGAACAGAACGGGCGCCTGGACCCGGGACTGGCGGTGGCGCTGACGGCCCAGCTGGCCTCCGCGCTGGAACATGCCCACAGCCATAACATCATCCACTGCGATATCAAGCCGCAGAACATCGTCCTGGCGGAAAATATGCAGCCGAAGATTGTGGATTTCGGCATTTCAAAGATCGTTTCCAATGAAACCATGGCCTTTACGGCTTCCGTGGTCGGATCCGTGCATTATTTCTCGCCGGAACAGGCTCAGGGTCTGAAGATTTCGGCCCAGTCCGACATCTACTCCCTGGGAATCGTGTTCTATGAGATGCTGACGGGTCACGTACCTTTCGATGGCAGTACGGCTGTTGCCGTGGCACGCAAGCAGGTCGAGGAGCTGCCGCCCCCGCTGACGGAGTACTGGCCTGCTGCGCCGGCCCAGCTGCAGCACATCATCGACAAATCCCTGGCCAAGAAGCTGGACGAACGGTACCAAACTGCTGCGGAAATGCGCCACGACCTGATGCAGGCCAAAAAGCAGCTTTACCCGGGCGGGGAACATTCCGGCCTGGATGACACCATACCTCTTGATGCGTCGGCCGCGTCGGCCGCGGCTGCGTCTTCCCGTCATGCGGCCGGGGAGCCGTCCGAAGAACCGGATGACGAAAAGACCCTCATCATGCGCCTGCCGTCCTTCCTGACCAAGGAAGTCGACGAAGACGGGAACGAGGTTCCGGGAGAAGGTCCGGAACGGCCGGAGAAGGCACCGGATGCAGAATCGGAACGACGGGGCCGTCCTGCGCGCCGCTTCGCCTCTCCGGAACCGGAGGAAGAAGATGAGGGCGGCGCGGACGGGGCAGCACGCCCCGTACCGGACCGCCGGAAACGCAACAAGACGGGGTTCTTCGTGCGTCATCCGCGCCTGAAGAAAGTCCTGATGGGAGTGCTGGCCGTCTTCATCGTCCTGTTCGCCGGCTGTCTGTATTACTTCAACAGCACGACGCCGGACCTGGAAGTGCCCGATGTCAATGGCATGCCTGTTGCAGAAGCGCAGAAGGTGCTGGAAGAAAAAGGCTTCCGGGTGGAACTGGAAGAATCCATGGATAAGGACGCCACGCCTGGCACGGTCCTGAAGATGGACCCCCTGGCCGGCACGAAGCGCAAGGAGGGGGCCAAGATCACCCTCACCATCGCCCGCGGCCTGAAACTGTCGCCGGTACCTGAAGTGGCGGGACTGGATCTGTCGCAGGCGGAAGCGCTGCTGATGGAAAAGAACTTCAAGGTCGGGAAAATCACGAACTCCTGGGAGGATGGCAAGCCGGAAGGCATCGTCCTCAAACAGCTGCCCACGGCAGGCAGCAAGCTGAATGAAGGCGGGGCGGTCGATTTGGTGGTCAACCGCAAGGAGGCCTCCAAGACGGAACTGCCGAACCTGTCCGGCATGAGCCTGAGCGATGCAAAGGCCAAACTGGACTCCCTGAAATTGAAAGCCGGCCAGATCATCACGGTGGACAGCTCCAAAGAAAAAGGCACTGTCATTTCCACGAACCCGGCAGCAGGGGAAGCATTGAGTGAAGGTGCCGCCGTCGACCTGCGCGTTTCCAACGGCCAGGGCGGCAGCACTTCCCAGGGCGGCAATGACGGCAGCGACCCGTCGTCCCGTCCGGCCCGGTATGTGGAATTCGTCGTGCCTGGCAAAGGCACGCACCACATCCAGATCATCTCGTCGACCGGCAGCTCCCAGGCCGTGGAAGTGTCCGGTGCTTATCCGGGCGGTTCCCGCCTGCGCCAGCGCGTGAGCGGCAGCGTTTCGTCTGTCCGCTTCTTTGTCGACGGCAAACTCGTGGAGGAGAAGAGTTGGTAAAGGAAGGCAGGGTGCTGCGCTCGTACAGCGGGTATTACTATGTCGCCTGCGGGGACACGGTCTATACCTGCAAAGTGCGCGGCCACATGAAAAAGGAACGGTTTTCCCTCTGCACGGGCGACCTGGTCCGGTTTGATGCGGCTGATGTCCCGTCCGGGGAGGCCGCAAAAGGAATGATTGCGGAGGTCCTGCCGCGCCGGAACCACTTGACACGGCCGACTGTGGCCAACATGGACCTGAACGTCATTACGACGTCCTTGGCAGACCCGGACCTGAGCTTCCTCATCCTGGACAAGCTTCTGGTTCTGGCGGCCCGGGGAAACATGCCCTGCGTGATCGTCCTGACGAAGGCGGACCTGGTTTCGCCGGGAGCGGCGGAACAGGTGGCAGCGGTCTACCGGGCTATCGGGTACGAAGTCTTTCCCGTGTCTTCCCGGACGGGGCAGGGGATCGACGCCCTGCGGGAACGCCTGCAGGGACTGATTACGGTGGCAGGGGGCCCCAGCGGCGTCGGCAAATCGTCCCTGTTGAACGCCCTGGAACCGGGTACGGCACGCCAGACCGGCGCCGTAAGCCGCAAGATCGGCCGCGGCCGTCATACGACGCGTTTTACGGACCTGGTGCCGTTCAATGGAGGCTATCTGGCCGATTCCCCCGGGTTCGGCAATGTCTTTCTGGACGCCATGGAGCCGGCGGAACTGCCGCACTATTTCCGGGAATTCGCCGCGTATGAGGATCAGTGCCGTTTCCGGCCCTGCAGCCATACGCACGAACCGGTCTGCGGCGTCAAGGACGCCGTGGCTGCGGGGAAGATTGCCCGGAGCCGTTATGCGTCCTATCAAACGATGTGGGAAGAATTGAAAGCAGAACAAGAGAAGAGGTATCTGTAAAAAATGATCAAAGTTGCACCGTCCATCTTATCGGCAGACTTTTCCTGTCTGGGAGAGGAAATCCGTAAAATCGAGGCCGGCGGGGCCGACTGGGTACACATCGATGTCATGGATGGCAATTTCGTGCCCAATCTGACCTTCGGCGCGCCGGTCGTCGCGAAGATCCGCAAGGTGACGAAACTGTTCTTTGACTGCCATCTGATGGTGGAACATCCGGAAACGTATATCGAGGCTTTCGCCAAGGCCGGGGCGGACCAGATCGTGGTCCATGCCGAAGCGGCGAAACATCTGCACCGCTGTCTGCAGCAGATCCATGCCCAGGGCGTGAAGGCCGGTGTTGCCCTGAATCCCGCTTCCTCCCTGTCGCTGGTGGAAGAGGTGCTGCCCGACGCGGACCTGTTCCTGCTCATGACCGTGAACCCCGGATTCGGCGGCCAGAAGTTCATCCCGACGGTGCTCCCGAAGATCAGCCGCCTGCGCCGCATGCTGCAGTACGCCGGCCTGACGACGGATATCCAGGTCGACGGCGGCATCAATGCGGAAACGGCGGAACTTGTTGCCGGTGCCGGAGCGACCGTGCTGGTTGCCGGTTCCTACGTGTACGGTGCCGATGATGCGGCGGCGGCTATTGCGTCCCTGAAAGCCGTCCGGTGAAAATGTAAAATTCCCGTGAAAGACGGGCGGCGCCCGTCCTTTCCATATTGACAAACGGCGGCGCGGCGGCTAAACTGATATTATAATCAAAAACGTATAGACAGGTCTTTGGGGCAGGGTGACTCCGCAAGGAGGATTCCCAACCGGCGGTAAAGTCCGCGAGCCGATGCAGCGCTGCTGCAGGAGCACGAACCGGTGCAATTCCGGTACCGACAGTATAGTCTGGATGAGAAAAGACATGGCGTGAAATTGACAGGTGAGCCATAGGATAGTCCCGGAAGACGGTCCTATGGTTTTTCTTTTTTTGGAAGGTGACGGGATGGATCAGGATGAATTTTACATGAAACGGGCTCTGGAACTAGCCCGCAAGGCCGAGGGGGAGACGAGCCCCAACCCCATGGTGGGCTGCGTCATTCTCGACGCGGAAGGCCGTGTCGCCGGGGAAGGCTGGCATCACAAGGCCGGCCAGCCTCATGCGGAAATCATGGCCATGGAGGACATGAAGCGGCGCAACATGAAGGGGCATACGGCGTATGTGAGCCTGGAACCCTGCTCCCATTACGGGCGCACAGGTCCTTGCTGCGACGCCCTGATCCGGGCCGGCTTCAAACGGGTTGTGGCGGCCATGGTGGATCCGAATCCGAAAGTGGCAGGGCGGGGGCTCCGGCGTATGCGCGACGCCGGTATCGAAATCCGCGTCGGCGTCTGCGAACAGGAGGCACGGCGCCTGAACGAAAAATTCCTGCTCTGGGTGACCCAGGGCAGGCCTTTTGTGAGTCTCAAGTTCGCCGAAACCCTGGACGGCAAGCTGGCCACGCGGACCCGCGATTCCCATTGCGTGACCGGCGGCGAGGCCCATCGCTTCAGCCATTGGCTGCGCAAGACCCACGATGCGATCCTCGTGGGGATTGGGACGGTCCTGGACGACGATCCGGCGCTGACGACACGCCTCGTCAAAGGGAAGGACCCGGTCCGCGTCGTACTGGACAGCCAGGCCCGTATACCTCTGACGGCCCAGGTGCTGCAGGACGGCGGCCGGACGATTCTTGCCGCCGGACCCGGGGCACCTTCCGGCAAACTGGATGTCATCCGGCAGATGCCGTCCGTGGAAGTCGTGCCCCTGCCTTGCGCGGAAACAGGCCATCTGGATCTGACGGCCCTTTTAGCGGAACTGAATGCCCGGGATATCACATCGGTCCTGGTCGAAGGAGGCAGCGAAGTGCTGGGCGCCTTTCTGGATGCCGGCCTGGCAGACCGGGTCTATGCATTCATCGCGCCAAAACTGGCCGGCGGCGCCAGGGCACTGCCGGCCGTAGGCGGGGAAGGCGCTGCCCTGATGGACGACTGCGCCCTGTTGGAAGAGACGGAATGCAAGGCTCTGGGCAGCGACTGGCTCCTGACAGGCCGGGTGTGCTTTCCGGGCAGGCAGTGAGGGAGGTGTGCCATGTTTACCGGTTTGGTAGCGGAATTGGGTTCGGTGGAACGTCTGGCCGAAGGGGAGGATACGTGCCGCCTTTCCGTACGGGCCCGCAAGGTCCTGGGCGGGCTGAAGGTCGGGGATAGCGTCGCTGTCAACGGAGTCTGCCTGACCGTGACAGATCTGCGGAGCAACGGGTTTACGGCTGATGTGATGCCGGAGACGGTGCGCCGCACGACGATGCACGGCCTGCGTCCCGGCGACCGGGTCAACCTGGAACGGGCCCTGCGCCTGGCGGACGGCCTGGACGGGCACATTGTCCAGGGACATGTGGAAGGCGTCGGTACGGTGACGAAGGTCCGCCCCGAAGGCAACGCGCTGGTCTATACCATTGCCGCGCCGGCGGAACTGACGCCCTACATCGTGGAAAAGGGATCCGTCACGGTGGACGGCGTAAGCCTTACCGTGATCCAGGCAGGAGACACGGAGTTCGGTGTCTCCCTGATTCCCCACACAGCGGCGCAGACGACGCTGGGATATAAGAAGCCTGGCGACACGGTGAATCTGGAAACGGATATTCTGGCGCGTTATATCGGACGCTTCCTGTCCCGGCGTTTCGGCAGTCCCGTCGGGACGGCGGAGGACGGCTCCCGTAAGGATGACGGCCTGACCATGGATTTTTTGCGGCGGAACGGATTTTGACATCTTTCCGGGAAGACGCGCAACGAGAAAGGAGTTCCTGTATGGAAGACTTTAAGTTCAATACCGTCGAGGAAGCCATCGACGCCATCAAACACGGCGGCATGGTCCTGGTGACGGACGACGAGGACCGGGAGAACGAGGGGGACCTGATTATGGCGGCCCAGTTCTGCACGGGCGAGGATATCAACTTCATGGCCCGGGAGGCCCGCGGCCTGATCTGCATGCCGGCGGCGCCGGAAATCATGGACAAGCTGCAGTTCGGCGCCATGGTGGCGAACAACACGGACAATCACGAGACGGCTTTTTCCGTGTCCGTCGACCACAAGGATACGACGACGGGCATTTCGGCTTTCGAACGGGCTTACACGATGAAGAAGTGCTCCGAGCCGAATGCCCAGCCCGGTGATTTCCGCCGGCCAGGCCATGTCTTCCCCCTGCGCAGCCGGGAAGGCGGCGTGCTGGTGCGCACGGGCCATACGGAGACGACGACGGACCTGTGCCGCCTGGCGGGCCTGACACCGGTGGGCATCTGCTGCGAAATCATGAACGACGACGGCCATATGGCGCGCACGCCGGATCTGATCAGATTCGCCCAAAAGCATCACCTGGTGTTCATCACGGTGGCGTCCCTCGTGGCGTACCGCAAACAGCACGAAAAGATGGTGCACCGCGTGGCCGAGGCGGACCTGCCGTCGAAATACGGCCATTTCCGCATCATTGCGTACGAAAACGACCTGGATGACCGCTGCCATGTGGCCCTCGTCAAGGGCGAGGTAGCGGGCAAGAAGGATGTCATGGTACGCGTCCATTCGGAGTGCCTGACGGGCGACGCCTTCGGCAGCCTTCGCTGCGACTGCGGCGACCAGCTGGCGACGGCCTTGCGCATGATTGAGAAGGAAGGACTCGGCGTCGTGGTCTATATGCGTCAGGAAGGGCGCGGCATCGGCCTGGCGAACAAGATCCGGGCCTATGCGCTGCAGGACCAGGGGCTCGACACGGTCGAAGCCAATGTGCGCCTCGGTTTCGCACCGGATCTGCGGGATTACGGCATGGGCGCCCAGATATTGTCCGACCTGGGGCTGACGAGCGTCCGCCTTTTGACGAACAATCCGGCAAAACGGGCAGGCCTGTCAGGGTACGGTATCACGATTACGGGGCGTGTCCCGATTGAAATCGCGCCGAACCCGTATAACGAACATTATCTGGAGACGAAAGAGGAGAAGATGGGCCACGACCTGTCGGATCTGCATTTGAAACGTGTGAATGAACGGCACGCTGAGGATAAATGAAGGAGGAACACACTATGAAGGTTTTGGAAGGAATGCTGAAGGCCGACGGCCTGAAACTGGCCATCGTCGTATCCCGCTTTAATGAATTCATTACGAACAAGCTGCTCGGTGGCGCGGAAGATGCCATCCGCCGTACGGGCGGCAGCCTGGACGACGTGACACTGACCTGGGTGCCTGGCGCCTTTGAAATTCCCCTGGCGGCCAAGAAACTGGCCGAATCGGGCAAGTATGACGCCGTCATCGCCCTGGGGGCGGTCATCCGCGGTGCCACGCCGCACTTCGAGTATGTCTGCGCGGAAGCCGCCAAGGGTGTGGCTCAGGCGTCCATGGGGTCCGGCGTACCGGTCGCCTTCGGCATCCTGACGACGGAAAACATCCAGCAGGCCGTGGAACGGGCAGGTACCAAGTCCGGGAACAAGGGCTATGATGCCGCCATGAGCGCCATCGAGATGGCAAACCTGTTCCGCCAGCTCTGAGCTGCCGGACAGACCCGGTCTGGACAAAAGCACAAGAACATTTAAGAGGAACATCATGACGGAAGACAAGATCAAACTGACGAAAGAGAATTTCCGCAGCGGGAAGGACATCCTGACCCGTGCCACTGTCGGCGACGTCCGCATCTATGTGGCACGGACGACGCGCCTCGTGCGCCGGCTTTCCGTGAACCACCATACGTCGCACCTGGCCACGGCCGCGCTGGGGCGGGCGGTCACGGGGGCCCTGCTGCTGGCGGCCACCATGAAGAACAACGAGGGCGTGGGCATCAAGATTGCCGGCGACGGCCCCATCGGACAGGTCATTGCCGAAGCCCAGGGCGGCACGGCCCGGGGGTACGTGGGCAATCCTGATGTCTTCCTGCCGCCGAAGAACGGCCATTTCGACGTGGGCGGAGCCGTCGGCACCGGTACGATTTCCGTGACCCGGTATACGGAAGGCATGAAGCCCTTCACGGGCACGGCCTCCCTGGTGGACGGGGAAATTGCCGACGACCTGACGAACTATCTGTGGACATCGGAACAGACGCCGTCCTCCGTGGCCCTCGGCGTCCTGGTGACGCCCGAAGGGGCTGTGCAGGCAGCCGGCGGCTGGTTCATCCAGTGCCTGCCGGACTGCGGCGAAGAGGTACTGGACAAGCTCGACCGGAACGTGCGCCAGACGCCCTATGTCTCGAGCCTCATCGATATGGGGTTCGAGCCCGGGCGCATCATCCGCATGCTGGGCAAAGGCCTGCCCGTGGACATCCTCGATTCCTATCCGCTGCAGTTCGCCTGCAACTGCAGCCGGGAAAAGATTGAAGGCGTCCTCCGGACCCTGCCGGAAAAGGAGCTGGAGGCCATGGCGGAGGACGAGGTGACGGAAGCCACCTGCCCGTACTGCAATGCCCGGTATACCTTCAGCCGGGAGGAAATCCGTTCCCTGGTGGACAAGGCGGAAAAATGAGCCCCCTTTGTTGACAAACCGAACGGCTGTTTGTATAATTAAAGGCAGGATAGTTCGCAACAAAGGAGGTACCATCATTTATGGCAAACAATGACAAACTGAGGGCGCTTGACAGCGCTATGCATCAGATAGAGAAGGACTTCGGCAAAGGCTCCATCATGCGCCTCGGCGAAGCGAGCACGAAAATGAACGTGGAAACCATCCCGACCGGGGCCCTGTCGCTGGACATCGCCCTGGGTGTGGGCGGTATCCCGCGGGGACGCGTCATCGAAATCTACGGGCCGGAATCTTCCGGCAAGACCACCGTCGCTCTGCATATGATTGCGGAAGCGCAGAAAATGGGCGGGTACGCCGCCTTTATCGATGCAGAGCATGCGCTGGATCCGGAGTATGCCCGCCGTCTGGGTGTCGATGTGGACAACCTCCTCATCTCCCAGCCGGATAACGGCGAGCAGGCTTTGGAAATCTGTGACGCCCTGGTACGCAGCGGCGCCATCGACATCATCGTCATCGACTCCGTGGCGGCCCTCGTGCCCCGCGCCGAAATAGAAGGCGAAATGGGGGACAGCCACGTCGGCCTGCAGGCCCGTCTCATGAGCCAGGCCCTGCGGAAACTGACAGGCATCATCTCCAAATCGAAGTGCGCTACAATCTTCATCAACCAGATCCGTGAAAAGGTCGGTGTCATGTTCGGCAATCCTGAAACGACGACGGGCGGCCGCGCGCTGAAGTTCTACTCCACCATCCGCATGGAGGTGCGCCGCATTGAGACCATCAAGAACGGCAACGAGATGATCGGATCCCGCACGCGTGTCAAGGTGGTCAAGAACAAGGTCGCTCCCCCGTTCAAACAGGCGGAGTTCGACATCATGTACGGCACGGGCATTTCCAAGGAAGGCTGCCTGGTGGATTTGGGCGTGGACTATGACATCATCCAGAAGAGCGGGGCCTGGTTCTCCTATGGAGATACGCGCATCGGCCAGGGCCGGGAAAAAGCGAAGGATTTCCTGCGTGACAATCCCGACGTCGCAGCGGAAATCGGGCAGAAGATTCGCGAAGTGACCGTCAACAAGGTCGTCAAGGGTGCCGATAAGGCGGAAGGAGCGGCAGCGGATGTTCCGGAAAGCCAGCAGGAATCTGACGACAAGTGACGAGGTGTACGAGTACGCCCTGTCCCTGCTGGACCGCCGTGAGTATGCCGAACCGGATCTGGTGAAGCGCCTGAAGCTGCGCGGTGCGCCGGAAGCGTATATCCGGGAAACCGTGGCAAAGCTGACGGAATACGGCCTCCTCAACGAGGAGCGCTACGCGCGCCGCGTCTTTGAGGAATGGCGGAACAAAAAGGTGTACGGGCGTCTGCACTTGCAGGCGGAACTGCGGAAGAAGAACGTAAGTGAAAAGTACATTCCCGTACTGCTCCGGGAGTTTACGGAAGACGAGGAAAGGCAGCGGGCCCTGGCGGCCTACAGCCTTGTCCGGAAACGCCGGGACGGACATTACGACTGCACGACCGAAAAAGGGGTGGCGGCCCTCGTCCGGTTCCTGACGGCCCGGGGCTTCGGTGGTTCCATGATTCATGCCGTCCTGGCGCAGGCACACCGGGACCTGGAAAGCGAAGGCGGGGACGGCGTCTCCGCGGCCGCGGAAGCGGCAGAACGGGATGCGGACCGTGGCTGGTGATACAACCCTGCGGCAGGCTCCTGGTTCCTTTGTTCATAATGTTACATAATTCCCTAAAAGTCAGGGGCATTTCTTGACTTTTAGGGAATTATTCTTTACAATATATAGTACCAATCGTGTAAAATTTTACCTTTAGAACCTAGGAATGTCACGAGGCGAACCCTTTGGCGGGTGCCTTATTTTTATGTCTGAAACGGATGGAGGTGAAAAGAAATAGTCACTGAAGTTATCGCAGCCGTTGTCGCATTGGTCATTGGCGGCGGTGCAGGTTACATTTTCCGTAAAAACGTGGCAGAAGGAAAACTTGCCTCGGCGGAAGAGAAGGCCGACCGCATGCTGAAAGAGGCCGAAGCGGCAATCGAAGCTAAAAAGAAAGAATCCTTGCTCGAAGCAAAAGAGGAAATCCATCGCATGCGTTCCGATATGGAACGCGAGAACAAGGAGCGCCGCAACGATATCCAGCGTCAGGAGCGCCGGTTGGTATCCAAGGAAGAAAACCTGGATCGCAAGATCGAAGCCTTCGAAAAGAAGGAGGAAGGGCTGACTGCCAAGGAAAACAAACTGAACGCGACGCAGGAAAAGGTGGACGCCCTGTATCAGAGACAGCTGCAGGAACTGGAACGCATGTCCGGCCTGAGCAGCGAGGATGCTAAAAAGGAACTGCTGGCCGTGGTACACGACGATGTGGAACACGACGCGGCGGTGATGATTAAGGAAGCCGAACAGAGAGCGAAGGACGAGGCTGATAAAAAGGCCCGTGAAATCATCTCTCTTGCCATTCAGCGCTGCGCGGCCGATCAGGTGGCAGAAACGACCGTATCCGTCGTCAATCTGCCGAATGATGAAATGAAGGGCCGCATCATCGGCCGTGAAGGCCGCAACATCCGCACGCTGGAAACTTTGACAGGCATAGATCTGATTATCGACGATACTCCGGAAGCAGTCATCATTTCCGGTTTTGATCCCGTACGCCGCGAAGTCGCGCGGATTGCCCTTGAGAAACTGATCAACGATGGGCGTATCCATCCGGCCCGCATTGAGGAAATGGTGGAAAAGGCCCAGAAAGAAGTGGAGCAGAACATCAGGGAAGCCGGGGAACAGGCCATGTTCGCCGTTGGTGTCAATGGCCTGCGTCCTGAGCTGATCAAATTGCTGGGCCGTCTGAAGTACCGCACCAGCTACGGTCAGAACGTACTCAATCACTCTATCGAAGTTGCCCAGCTGGCAGGCGTCATGGCTGCCGAGTTAGGTGTCGATGTAACGCTGGCGAAACGTGCCGGCCTGTTGCATGATATCGGCAAGGCAATCGATCACGAAATGGAAGGTTCCCATGTGGAACTGGGTGTGGAAATTGCCAAAAAGTTCCATGAATCGGCACAGGTCATCAACGCCATCGCTTCGCATCATGGAGATGCCGAACCAACCTGCGTGGAATCCGTATTGGTTTCCGCGGCAGACGCTGTTTCCGCAGCGCGTCCGGGAGCCAGAAGGGAAACCCTGGAAAGCTACCTGAAACGCTTGACACGATTGGAAGAGATTTCCGAGTCCTTCGAAGGCGTGGAAAAATGCTACGCCGTACAGGCGGGGCGTGAAATCCGCATCATGGTCAAACCCGAAGTCGTCGACGATGCGAAGTCCGTTCTGCTGGCACGGGATATTGCCAAGAAGATTGAAGAAGAAATGGAATACCCGGGGCAGATCAAGGTCGTCATCATCCGCGAGACGCGGGCTGTCGATTACGCAAAATAAAAACAGGCCGCGGACCGTCAAGGCTCGCGGCTTATTTTTCAAGGAGTGGGTACTATGCGCATTAAAGGTGCCGGCGGGTGTCAGGATATCCGCCTCTATGAAACCGATTTCCAGACTGCCTGGCAGGTTGTTTTCGACAGCCTGAACGATTGCGGAATCGGGATTGTGGAAAAGGACGAAGCGAACCACGTGATACATGGCAGGAAAAAGAACATGTACTATGACATCACCCTCCGCGATATGGGCGACGGCACGGTACAGATGTTCTTCGACCAGCATAAGAAGTACATCGAGGTCTACTCCTTCCGGAACGACACGCATACCCTGGATCAGTTCTTCAAGTTCTATGAGACGCGCCTGGAGGAAATGAAGGCCTTCATCAAGTGTCCCTACTGCGGATACCGTGTCCGTGCCAACACGAAGTTCTGCCCGGAATGCGGCAAACAGTTGAATTTCAACAAGGATGTCATCGACAATTCCGATGAAGCGCCCGGCTTCTTTGAGGCAATCTTTAAACGGAACGACGACTGAGCGGCTTTTCCGGAAGATGTCCCGGCCCGTTCCGTCCCGAACAAAAAAGGAGCGCTTTGGTCTGTAAAGGCCAAAGCGCTTTTTTAGTGCAACCGAAACAAAAGCAATAAAAGGAGTAAGGAAAGAGTCTATCTGGAGTCAGATTCCGAAGAATCCATCACACGGTTTTATGTTCTTCGCCCATGGGGTAATCCTGCAGGGCATCGAACCCTTCTTCACCAGTACGGATTTTGACGATGTTGTCGACGGTGGATACGAAAATCTTGCCATCGCCGTAGCGGCCTGTGTAAAGGGCTTTCTTGGCCGTGTCGATGACGGTGCGTACAGGTACAGCCGAAACGACGATGTCGACCTGGATTTTGGGCAGCAGGCGGGCCGGAACGCTGGCACCGCGGTACATTTCGTGGTAGCCGCGCTGGATGCCGAAGCCGTTGACCTCAGTGGCCGTCATACCCGTGATGCCGATTTCCTCCATGGCCGTCTTGAGGGCCTGGAAGCGGTCGCGGGATGTGATGATTGTGACGAGGGAGTAATGGTGCCCGTCGGGTGTGGCCGGTTTGATGGCCGGTACATCGATGGTGCTGTTGTCCGCCTTTTTCGCTTTAGCCGTGCCGGGGGCAGGAGCCGGGGCGGAAGTGGAGCCCGGGATTTCCGGAACGAACATGAAGTCCGCATAGGCGGAGGCCAGTCCGTGTTCGGCGTAGTCAAGACCGTTGATTTCATCCGCCGCGCTGACGCGCAGGCCGACAGTCTTGTCAATGAGCGTGAAAATGATGAGCATGACGACGGCGACGTAGATTGCTACGGTTACGACGCCTTCGACCTGTACGAAGAAGAAGTGGGGGTCGCCGCTGTAGAGGAGGCCGTCCTTTTCAGCCAGCAGGCCTGTCATGATGGTGCCGAAGGCACCGCAGACGCCGTGGACGGAAATGGCGCCGACGGGATCGTCGATTTTGGCTTTCTGGTCGAAGAATTCAACGGAAAGGACCACGAGGATACCGGCGAGGAGGCCGATGAGGAAGGAACCGCCGACGGTGACGACGTCACAGCCTGCTGTGATGGCGACCAGGCCGGCCAGGCAGCCGTTCAGCGTCATGGATACATCGGGTTTGCCGTAGCGCAGCCACGTGAAGCACATGACGGTGCAGGCAGCCACGGCCGGGGCCATGTTGGTGGTCATGAAGATATGGGAAGCGGATTCCAGGGTTTCGTCACCGGTCATGCTGACGGTGGAGCATCCGTTGAATCCGAACCAGGCGAACCAGAGGATGAAGACGCCCAGGCAGGCCAGGGTCAGGCTGTGGCCGGGGATGGCGTTGACGGATCCATCTTCGTTATACTTGCCGATACGGGGTCCCAGCAGTTTGGCACCGACGGCGGCGCAGATGCCGCCGACCATGTGGACGGCCGTGGAACCGGCGAAATCGTGGAAGCCGGCCTCTGCCAGCCAGCCGCCGCCCCAGATCCAGTGGCCGGAGATGGGGTAGACGAGCAGGCTGATGGCGATGCTGTACAGGCAGTAGGCGGAAAACTTGGTACGTTCCGCCATGGAGCCGGACACGATGGTGGCCGCCGTGGCGCAGAAGGCGGTCTGGAAAATCAGGTAGGCCATGGTGGGATAGCCGGCGTCCTCGCCGACGGTCCAATGGCTGACGAAGAAATCGGGCATGCCGACGATGCCGCCGATATCGGTTCCGAACATGAGGCCGAACCCGATGATCCAGAAGATGGGGGTGCCGATGGAGAAGTCCATCACATTCTTCATGACGATGTTACCAGCGTTCTTGGCCCGGGTCAGACCGGTCTCGCACATGGCGAACCCGGGTTGCATGAACAGTACCAGGGCGGCGCCCAGCAGTACCCAGATTGTGTCGGCAGAGGAAAAACGCTGCGCGACGTTCGGACTGTCCGCTGCGAACGCCTGTGTGGCAAATCCCGTCAACATAAGGGCCAGGACCGTCAGGCTCAACAAACTCCTGCATTTACCTTTCATTTCCACTCATCCTTTCCGCATTGCGCACTGTCGCCAGCAAAGAAAAAAGACGCCCGGCCGCCGGAATGATTCCGGCGGGCAGACGTCTGTGTCTCCGCTGTCAAAATTTGAAATGGAAAAGCAGTTGTTTTTGCATTTCAAATTTCTATATGCGAATGGTAACACTCTTTGAAAAATATGTCAATGTTTTTTTTAAAATTGTACGGAAAATATGAGAAATATACTGTTTCATCCATATTCCCTGTAAAAAATGGAAAAAACGTTACAAAATGCAAAAAGACCGTGCCGTGGAAAATTTCCAACGGAGCGGTCTTTGACATCTCCTCTGATTATGCGCGGGTAATTTTGCCAGAACGCAGGCAGCGGGTGCAGACGTTTACGCGTTTTACTTCGCCGTCAACGAGTGCGCGTACAGACTGGATATTGGGCTTCCAGGCTGCTTTAGTGTGGCGGTTGGAGTGGCTGACGTTGTTGCCGCTCATAACACCCTTACCGCATACTTCGCAGAATTGTGCCATCAGGTTCTACCTCCTTCACAGAATCAGCTTGACGCTTCTTTCAAAAGTTTAACAAGGGTATACTATCATAAATATAGGGGAAAAGCAAGTAGTTTTCAAAAATGTTTCTGATATTTTGTGGTAAATGCGCTATAATTGACCATATACGGCGAGGAATGTCCGGGGCGGATTTCCAGTGAAGTCTGCGCCTGCCGGAGAACGGATACGCGGTGGAGAAAAGGGGGAACGTGGCATGGACGTCTGGTGGACGGAACCGGTGACGGTGCTCAAGGGCATCGGCAAAAAGCGGGCGGAAGCGTTCGAGCGGCTGGAAATCCATACCCTCGGCGACCTGTTGAACTATTATCCCCGGACGGACAGCTACATTGACTTTTCCCATTTGAAGACCATCCGGGAGCTGGCTGTGGATGGGTCGCAGCAGATCTTCCGGGGCGAACTGATGAACGTGACGGACCGCTATTCCCCGCGGGTACGTCAGTATTCCGTCGTCCTTGTGCGCGATGACACGGGCTATGCCGAACTGTATTTCTTCGGCGCCCAGCGTTACTACCTGCGCCACCTGAAACCAGGCATGGCCGTCGTGGTGACAGGCCGTGTCAAGCCAGGCCGGTCGGCGGCCAAAGTCGTCAGTGAGGCGACAATCACACCGCAGGATGAAGAGACGGACGCTTCGTCGCCGGGCATCCTGCCTGTCTACAGCCTGACGGAGTCCCTGACGCAGCAGCAGCTGCGCACGGTTGTGAAGCAGGCCCTGGCCCTGGCGGCGGAAAAGGGGTTGCCGGAAACGGTACCTGCCTCCCTCTTGCAGCGGTATCGTTTCCCGGACCGCCTGACGGCGCTGCGGAACATCCATTTTCCAGCTTCCGCGGCCGCTTTCCGGGAGGCCAGGCGGCGCCTCGTCTACGAGGAACTGTTCCTGCTGCAGTGCGGCCTCATGCTGAACCGGGAACACAACTATGACGGCCGCAGCGGCGTCAACCACGACCGGGACGGCGCCCTGGTGAAACAGGTCCTGCACAACCTGCCGTTCCAATTGACGGTGGCTCAAAAACAGGCCTGGCAGGACATTTCCGGCGACATGGAGGATGTGAAACCCATGAACCGCCTGCTGCAAGGCGACGTGGGCAGCGGCAAGACCGTTCTGGCGGCCCTGGCCCTGGCGAAGGCCGCGGAAAACGGCTACCAGGGCTGCATCATGGCGCCCACGGGTATTCTGGCCCAGCAGCATTTGGAAACCTTGACCTCGTTCTTCCGCGGTACGGGCGTCCGCATCGCCCTGCTGACGAGCAATACGAAACCGGCGGAACGCCGGGAGATCCTGGAGAGCCTGGCGGACGGATCCCTGCAGATCCTCATCGGCACCCACGCCGTGCTCCAGGAAGATGTCCAGTTCCGCTGCCTCTCCCTGGTCGTGACGGACGAGCAGCACCGTTTCGGCGTCAACCAGCGCGGCCGCCTGGCAGCCAAATCGGATTTCGCACCCGACGTGCTCATCATGACGGCGACCCCCATTCCGCGCACACTGGCCCTGACGGTCTACGGCGATATCGAAACGACGGTCATGCGCGGCCGGCCGCCGGGACGCAAGCATATCGAGACCCTGTGCTACACGGGCGACATGCGCCGCAAAGTGTACGAGGGCATGGTGCGCCAGATCCGCGCCGGACGCCAGGCCTATGTCGTCTGCGCCTCCATCGAGGAGTCGGAAGGCTTGGAGGGCGTCCGCAGCGTCACCGAGGTGTACGAGGAACTGAAGCGCACGGTCCTGCACGGCATACCCTGCGCATTACTGCACGGCCGCATGAAGCCGGCGGAAAAGGACGGAATCATGGAGGCCTTCGCGGCCGGGAGCGTCAAGGTGCTCGTGACGACCACTGTCGTCGAAGTCGGCGTCAACGTCCCCAATGCCACCCTGATGATTGTCGAGAACGCCGACCGGTTCGGCCTGGCCCAGCTGCACCAGCTGCGCGGCCGCGTGGGCCGCGGGGAACACCAGTCCTACTGCGTGCTGCTGACGGATAACAAGGATCCGGACACCCTGGCCCGCCTGACGGTGCTCCACAACTCCGACGACGGTTTCGAGCTGGCCCAGAAAGACCTGGAACTGCGCGGTGCCGGCCAGCTCTTCGGCCTGCGCCAGCACGGCTTGCCAGATTTACGGCTCGCTGATATACTTAAAGATACCGATGTCCTGCTCAAGTGCCGCAAAGACGCGCAGGAGGCCCTGTCAAAACCGGACCTGCGCAAGGAACTGCTGGCCGGGACATCCAACCTGTTTGATTCCCGTTTCGCGGGCATCTTCAATTCCTGACGGGAAGACCCCGTCCCCTGTGCAGACAGGGGTTTATTTTGAAAAGCAACGTGAGATCTTGATGAATAAGAACAAAACATCCGGCCGCGGCGAGGCCGGAACCCGGTGGTACGAGAACCCCGACGGTCTGACGAAGGCTGCCGCCCTGGCCATTCTCGGTGCCATCCTGGCCGTAATGTACTTCTTTGCCGGTGATTTCTGGCATAAGACCTTTACCCTGGCTGTCAGCGGCAATGTGAGCGCCCTGGCGGATTATTTCCGTTCCTTCGGGCCCTGGGCCATGCTGGTCAGTTTCTCCATCGATGTGCTGATCAACATGGGCAGCATTTTCCCGTCGGTTTTCATTTCGACGGCGAACGGGCTTATTTTCGGGCTTCCGTTGGGCATCCTCATTTCCTGGCTGGCTGAAACCGTAGGCGTCGTCCTCAGTTTCCTGCTCATGCGCTTCTTTTTCCGCAATACGGCGGAAAAGGTCATCGCCAAAGCGGATAAACTGGAGGCTATCGACCGGGCCAGCGAAAAGAATGGCATCGTGTGGATGACTTTCGCCCGTGCCCTGCCGTATTTTCCGTCGGGCATCCTGACGGCGGTCGGCGCTGTGAGCCGCATGAGCATCCGCGATTACATGATTGCCAACCTGATCGGCAAATTCCCGTCGACCGCGCTGGAAGTCGTCATCGGCCACGATATAGTGAATTTCCGGGAATGCATGCTGCGGCTGACCATCCTGATCCTTGTGGCGGCGGTCGTCTTCTATATCGGGAAAAGGCACCTCATGGACAAACAGTGAGCAGAGTGAAAAAGGCATAAAACCAAAAAACGCTGAAAAAGACATAAAACAAGGGCGGAACCCTGTAAAAGGTTCCGCCCTTGTCCGTGTCTCAGTCCAGTCTGGCAGCCAGGTCCGGGAAGGGACCCAAGGCCCGCTTCAGGATCCCGTGGCAATGGGCGATGGTGATTCCGTAGTTGGTCATGGGGATACCCTGGTCCTGCGCCCAGTGATAGCGGTACTGCATTTCCCGCTCGTTCAGCATACAGCCGCCGCAGTGGATGACCATGCGGTACGGCCCGAGGTCCAGAGGGAATTCGGTGCCGCTCGTCCAGGACAGGTCGAGCTGCTTTCCCGTAAACTCCGCCAGCCAGCGGGGCAACTTGTCCGTTCCGATATCGCCGCACTGGCGGTGGTGTGTGCAGCCTTCGGAAATGAGCACCTTGTCGCCGTCCTGCAGCTGTTTGAGATGGGCCGCGCCGTCGACGGCCTGTTCCAGGTTGCCTTTGTGGCGCGCCATGAGGATGGAGAAGGAGGTGAGACGTACGCGATCCGGTACGATGCGGTTGACGACGCCGAAGGCCTGGCTGTCCGTAATGACAAGGGCCGGATCCCGGCCCAGTTTTTCCAGCGTTTCCGCCAGTTTGTCTTCCCGTGTGACGAGGGAGACGGCCCCGGCATCAAGAATATCGCGGATGGTCTGCTGCTCCGGCAGAATCAGGCGGCCTTTGGGAGCCGCTTTATCGATGGGGATGACGAGGACGACGAAATCCCCGGGCCGGATCAGGTCGGCACAGAGTGGAAAGGGAGCCGCTTTTTCGGGCACCAGGCGGGCCAGGGTTTCCCGCAGGTCGTGAATGCTGCCTTTCGTGACACTGCTGACGACCCTGTAGGGAATATGGGTGGCGCGGATTTCGCTGATGCGGGGAATGTGTTCTTCCGCTTCCTTGAGATCCGTCCCGCCGCCGGGCAGCTGATCGGCCTTCGTGAAGACGAGCAGGGAGGGCAGCTTTTTGGCGCGGATCCGGCCGAGGAGGGCCATGTCTTCGGGGGACGGGCCGGCGGACGCCTCAATGACGAGGAGGGCGATATCCGTCTTGTTGAGGACCTGGTAGGACCGCTGCACGCGCAGGCTGCCCAGTTCGCCTTCATCGTCGATGCCCGGCGTGTCAATCAGCAGTATCGGACCCAGGGGGAGCAGTTCCATCGCCTTGGACACGGGATCCGTCGTGGTACCCGGCGTGTCGGACACAATGGCCAGGTTCTGGTTCGTCAGGGCGTTGATGAGGCTCGATTTGCCGGCATTGCGACGGCCGAAGATACCGATATGGACGCGGTCCGCCGACGGGGTGGCGTTCAATCCGCTGTTTCCGCTCATGCTGAAACCTCCTTGCAAAACAACAAACAGTAGTCTATAGTTAATCTGTGGTATTGCTGGCAGTTTTTTCGGGCAGCAGGCTTCTGCCGGCTGCCTTATTTTCTGATTATAACACGGATTGTGGAAGGAAAGGACGGAAACCGCCGTTTTTCAGGACGGCGGATTGGATGATGGCGGATCAGCATAAAGATTCTGTTACAAAAAATACAGAGCGGCACGATGGTCCTTCCGGCCTGACGCAAAAACCGAGGAAGGTCCTGATTTTGTCCGCTCCCATCGGGAGCGGACACCGGATGGCTTCCCAGGCACTGGCAGAGGCCCTTTCGGAAAATCCGCACCTTTGTGTGGAGCAGGGGGACGTGTTCCGCTTTTTCCCTCAGTGGATCAGTCGGTTGTTCTTGGGCGGGTACGGCTGGGTGCTGCGTCATTGCCCTGTCCTGTATGCCCTGTCGTACCGGTGGGGGAACGGCGGCGGTTCGCTCTGGGTGCGGAATGCCCTGAATGCCCTTTTGTGCCGTCTCGGCAAGGCCTATCTGGACCGGGAGGCTCCGGACATCGTCATCAGCACCCATGCCACACCGACGGGCATCGTGTCCCGTTACAAGCGCCTCTGGCATCCCGGCCTGCGCCTGGCTGTCGTCGTGACGGATTTCACGGTCCATCAATGGCTCGTCTGCCCTGGTGCCGACACGTACTATGTAGCGGCTCCGGAATTGGCGGAGACGGTACGCGAACTGGCGGCCCGGAACGGCTTGGAGCCACCGCGCGTCCTGGTCACGGGCATTCCGCTGCGCAAGGCTTTTACCTGTCCGGGCGGAGAGCCGGACAGGACCGCATTGCGGCGCCGGTACGGCTGGCAGGACGGAGATTTCGTCTGTCTGGCGGCCGGTGGCGGGGGCGGCCTGCTGCCCATGGAGGAAATGTGCGCCGTGTTGGACCGGCCCGGGCTGGAATTTCTCCGGATTGTCGCCGTGACCGGCCGGAACGAGGCGTTGCGCCACCGCCTGGCCGGCCTGGCCCGGACGCGGTACGGCGCGCGGCTCACCGTATGGGGCTTCCGGAACGATATGGCGGACCTTTTCACGGCCTGTGATACCGTCGTCAGCAAGGCAGGCGGTGTGTCGGCTGCCGAAACCCTGGCCTGCGGCGTTCCCCTGATCATCTATCGCCCCTTGCCCGGACAGGAAGAGAAAAATGCGGCGTTTTTATCGTCCTGCTGCGGGGCCTCCACGGCCGCGGACACGGATACACTGGCGGCCCTGCTGCGTTCCGCTGCCGCCAAAAGTGCCGCGGAACGGGACGGGGAACGGGCTGCACTGCGCCGCCGCTGTGGTCATGGCGAGGCGGCCGCCGTCGTGGTCCGCGATATTATATATATGTAGAAAAGTTGTGAAAAGGTGCTTTTGCTGTTGACTTTCTATCTGGGTGTATGCTATTTATTTATATAGTCACAGATTTGCAAAGGAGGATTGCATGGCCAATACGAAGGACAATTCCAAAGAGAAATTCCACTGGGCCGCCCTGGGCGTTTCCAAAACCTTCTCCGGGCACGGGGAGCTGCTGCTGCAGCTGAAAGAATGTTTTGGAAGCATCCGGGATTTTTACGGAGCTTCAGAAAGGGCCCTCCGGGCATCGGGGCTCCTGGCCCCCCGCGCGGTGGAACGGTTCCTGCAGATGCGGGACCGGGACCTGCCGGCCCGGCTGGAGGAATCCTGCAGCCGCCTCGGCATCGGCCTCATCACCCTGGAAGACAAGGCCTATCCGCCGCTGCTGCGCGAAATCCGGAAACCGCCCCTGGCCCTTTATGTGAAAGGCACTCTGCCCGATACGGACCAGTGTGTGGCCATCGTCGGACCGCGTCTGGCGGATGAGTACGGCCGCAAGTCGGCGGCCTGGTTTGCCCGGGCCCTGACCGAAGCAGGCCTCACCATCGTCAGCGGTGGGGCGCAGGGTATCGACACCATCTCCCATGAAGCGTCGCTGGAAGCCGGCGGCACCACGATTTCCGTCCTGGGATGCGGTGTGGATATCCCTTATCCCTATGCAAACCGCAGCCTGTTCGGGAAAATCGCCCAACAGGGGGCGGTCCTTTCGGAATATCCACCGGGCACCCGCCCGGAACGGTACCATTTCCCCGAACGGAACCGCATCATCAGCGGCATCTGCCGCGGTGTGCTGGTCATCGAGGCATCCCCCCGGAGCGGGGCCCTGATTACGGCGGAATATGCAGCCGACGAAGGCCGGTCCGTATTCTGTATTCCCGGCAGCATCTACAGCCAGCTGTGCCGCGGAACGAATGACCTCATCCGCCGCTGCCAGGGCATACCCGTCCTGGAACCGGCCCATATCCTGGAGGAACTCTTTCCCCGCTGGCAGGGGAGGGAGGGGTCGAACCTGTTCCCCAATTCCGGCAACCGGCCTGCCGCCGCGTGCACGGATACAGAACGGAAGATCCTGGATTATCTTTCCAAGGGACCGGTCCTGCCGGAAGAACTCGCTGCCTTCCTCGGCCGCGGGCCGCTCGACATGCACGTCTACCTGACGCAGATGCAGATGAAGGGCCTGGTGGGAAGGGACGCCTGCGGGCGCTGGTTTCAAACTGTTTAATCTTGAATTCAAGGAGGATTCATGAGCAATAACCTGATCATTGTCGAATCTCCGACCAAATCGAAGACGATTACGAAATTCCTGCGCGGAGGATATACCGTCAAGGCCTCCATGGGGCATTTGCGGGACTTGAAGAAAAGCACGCTCAGCGTCGACGTGGAACATGATTTCCAGCCGGAATACATCAACATCCGTGGCAAGGGCGACCTGATCCGTGAGTTGAAGGCGGCCGCCGCCAAGGCGGACAAAGTCTATCTGGCAACCGACCCGGACCGCGAAGGGGAAGCAATCAGCTGGCATCTGGCCCATATCCTCGGCATCAACGAGAAAGAGCTGTGCCGCATCGCGTTTCATGAAATCACGTCGTCGGCCGTCAAGGAAGCCCTCAAACATCCCCGCACCATCGACATGGACATGGTGGACGCCCAGCAGACGCGGCGCATTATCGACCGCCTCGTGGGTTATAAACTGAGCCCCCTGCTCTGGCGCAAAGTCCGCAAAGGCCTTTCCGCCGGCCGTGTACAGTCCGTGGCGGTGAAGATCATCGCCGACCGGGACAAGGAAATTGAGGCCTTCGTACCGGAAGAATACTGGACCGTCAAGGTCAAACTCCGTGAAGAAGCAAAGGCACCGATTTTTGAAGCCGATGTCGTGAAGAAGGACGGCGCCAAACTGGAACTGCATACGGCCGCTGAGACCGTGGCCGTGGAAAACGACCTCCAGCAGGCCGCGTACAGCGTGGTGAACGCTGTGAAAAAACCCGTCACGCGCCGGCCGCCGGCGCCGTTCACGACGAGTACGCTCCAACAGGAAGCGGCCCACCGCCTGAACTTTACGACGCGCCGCACGATGCTCGTGGCTCAGCAGCTGTACGAAGGTGTCAGCATCGGCCGCACATCCGTCGGCCTCATCACCTACATGCGTACCGATTCAACCCGCCTGGCCGCCGAGGCACTGACCTCCATCCGCGAATTTGTAAGCCAACTGTTCGGAGGGGAATACTGCCCGGCCAAACCGAACTTCTTCTCCAACAAGAACAATGCCCAGGACGCCCACGAAGCCATCCGCCCGACGTCCATCACGCGGACTCCTTCCGAAGTGGAAAAGTACCTGACGAAGGAACAGTACCGCCTCTATAAGCTCATTTGGGACCGTACGATGGCCTGCCAGATGGCACCGGCCAAATATGACCAGACGACCCTGCAGATTGCTGCCGGAAACTACGAACTCAAAGCCAGCGGATCCGTCATGACTTTTGACGGCTTCATGCGTCTGGCTGATAAGAAGGACATGAAGAAGGAAGGTTCCGGCCCCGTTCCGTATATCGAACCGGGCCGTTCCCTGGTGCTGCATAAAGTGGAACACGGCGTCCAGCATTTCACGGAACCGCCGGCCAGTTATACCGAAGCCTCCCTGGTCAAGAAAATGGAAGAGGAGGGCATCGGCCGTCCGTCCACGTATGCTCCCATCATCCAGACCATCCAGAGCCGCGGCTATGTCGTCAAGGACGGCAAAAAGCTCGTGGCGACGGACCTGGGCAAGAAGGTCGTCGATTTGCTGACGACCTACTTCGGCAGCATCATCAATATCCCGTATTCCGCTGCAATGGAGACGGAACTCGACGAAATCGCCGAGCATAAGGAAGACAAACTGACAGTCCTGCGGAACTTCTACGGACCCTTCGAAGCCCTGCTGGAAAAGGCGGACAAAGTCATCCCCAAGGATCCGCCGCCGCTGGAAAAGAGCGGCGTCATCTGTGAAAAATGCGGCCGCGAGATGGTCATCCGCGAAGGCCGGTACGGCAAGTTCCTGGCCTGCCCGGGCTTTCCGGAATGCCGTAACACGAAACCGCTGCTGGAAAAGATCGGCGTGAGCTGCCCGCAGTGCGGCGGCGACATCACCGTACGGCACACGCGGACCAACAAGGTCTTTTACTGCTGTTCCAATTATCCGGAGTGCAAGTTCACGTCGTGGGACAAACCGACCAATGAGACCTGTCCGAAATGCGGCCATATGCTGCTGGAGCATGCCGAGCGCGGCGGCAAGGTCCGCCGGGTCTGCTCGAATCCGGATTGTGAGGATGCCCTGTCGAAGAGGCCTTCCCGCAAGAAGACCACGACAGCGGACCTGCTGAAAGTCAAGAAAGTCGTGAAAGGCAGGGAAACACGTAAAACCGCGGCAAAAAAGACATCCGCCCGTAAAACGGCCTCCGCTGCCACAAAAAGCAAGGCGGCCCGCAAATAAACAGACCTTGTAAAAGGAGGCGTAGTGTACGCCTCCTTTTTCCAACACCAAGAGGTAATGAAATGGAAGAGGCAAAGAACATGGACAATATCCGGAAAGAACCGATCCACGTCATCGGCGCGGGCCTTGCCGGCAGCGAGGCTGCCTGGCAGGTGGCCCGCCGCGGCATTCCCGTCATTCTGCACGAGATGCGCCCCCTGAAATCGGATCCGGCACATAAAACCGACGGGTTTGCGGAACTGGTCTGCAGCAACTCCCTCCGCGCGGCCGACGTGAAGAACGCCGTGGGCCTCCTCAAGGAGGAAATGCGCCAGCTGGGTTCCGTCATCCTGCAGGCTGCCGATGCCCATCGGGTTCCTGCAGGCGGCGCTCTGGCCGTGGACCGCCAGAGTTTCTCCGCGGCCGTGACGAAAGCTGTCCGGGAACATCCCCTGATTACGGTGGTAACCGAAGAGGTGACGGACCTGGACAGTCTGGAAGGCTATGTCATCGTTGCCACGGGGCCCCTTACAAGCGATGCCCTGAGTGCCGCCATCGTCCGGAAGATTCATGCGGACTCCCTGCATTTCTTTGATGCGGCGGCGCCCATCGTGACCGGGGAATCCCTGAACTACGACGTCATTTACCGTGCCTCCCGGTACGGTAAGGGCGAAGCGGCTTACCTGAACTGTCCCTTCTACACAAAAGAGGAATATGTAGCGTTCCGGGAAGCCCTGCAGCATGCGGAAACGGCGGCAGTCAAGGACTTCGAGCAGGGCAATGTCTTCGAAGGCTGTATGCCCATTGAGGAAATGGCCTGCCGCGGGGAAGACACCATGCGGTACGGCCCTCTCAAACCGGTCGGCCTCCGGGATCCCCGCAACGGCCGCGAAGCCTATGCCGTCGTCCAGCTGCGCCAGGACAATGCTGCCGGCACGCTCTACAACATCGTGGGGTTCCAAACCCACCTGAAGTGGCCGGAACAGCGCCGTGTCTTCGGCATGATTCCCGGTCTGGAGCAGGCGGAGTTCGTGCGCTACGGCGTCATGCACAAGAATACCTATATGAATTCGCCGAAAGTGCTGACCGCCTCGTTCCGTCTGCGCAGCGATACCCGCCTGTATTTCGCCGGCCAGATGACGGGCGTCGAAGGGTATGTGGAATCGGCTGCTTCGGGTCTGATGGCCGGCATCCATGCGTCCCGCGCCTGGCTGCACGAACGCACGGTTGATTTTCCAATCGTTACGGCCATGGGGGCCCTGGCCCATTACATCAGCAACCCCGAGGTAGAGAAGTTCCAGCCCATGAATGTCAATTACGGCCTGACACCGCCTCTGCAGAAAAAACATGTCCATAAGAAACAGGTGCGGAACGCCCTCTATTCCGAAAGGGCAATGGCCGCTTTTCAGCCGGTAAGACAAATGTGCAACTCAGATGTACTTCCCGAAGGATAAAAAGGTCATAATTTTGCCTGAATATAAAATGTTTAATAAAATTGTTAATTGTAATTTTCAATTTAATGTGATATTATAAGTTAACGCAGATGAAGTTTTTGAAAAATAGAATAATAATGCAAGCTTTAAAAATTCTGACAGATACAAAACTGTCTGCATTCTATCGATTGGGAGAAAACGATGTCAGGAAGAGATGACAGAAAACGGCAGATGGAGGCCTTCCTCACGTACCTGTTCGTGGAAAAGGACGGGTCCGTCCTGACGGGAGAGAACTACCGCCGGGATGTGGAGGATTTCGAGCAGTTCCTGCTCCCGAAACTGGGCAGCGGCTTTACCTGGCCCCAGGTGCAGGTAATCCACATCCGGTCCTATCTCGCCTTCCTGAATCAGCAGCGTTATGCGCGCCGCACCATCATGAGGCGCATTTCTTCCCTCCGGTCCTTCTATAAATATCTGCTGCGGGAAGGACTGGTCACGGCGAATCCCTTCGCCGGCATCCGTACGCCGAAGCTGGACAAGCGTCTGCCGGTCTTTCTGGAGGAGTCGGAAATCGACGCCATCCTGGACCTGCCGGAGGAGACCGCGCTGGGCCTGCGGGACCGGGCGGTCCTGGAGATGCTCTATGCCACGGGCTGCCGTGTTTCCGAGCTGGCCGGACTCAAGACGGGCGATATAGACTTGGGCAGCCTGTTCGTCCTGCTCCACGGCAAAGGGAACAAGGACCGGATCGTGCCCATCGGGCATACATGCCGAAAAGCTTTGCTGGCCTATTTCCAGAAGAGCCGCGTACCGATCATGCAGAAGTACGGCGTGGAAGAGCACCGGTTCGTCTTCATCAACAACCGGGGCGGCCGCCTGACGGACCGAAGCGTCCGCCGCATCCTCGATAAATACGTGCAGCAGCTGGCCATCCGCAAGAAGGTGAGCCCCCATACCATACGGCACACTTTCGCGACCCATCTGCTGGAACACGGCGCCGATCTGCGGGCCGTTCAGGAACTGCTGGGCCATGCCAGCCTTTCCACGACGCAGATTTACACGCATATCACGAATGAACGCATTAACAAGGTTTATCAGAAGAACTTCCCAAGGGCCTGATGAGGGGGTATCCGGGAATCGTCTTACAGTATCGATTACACGGCACTTGTGCCGGAATGGAGGACAAAATGACGGCATTGCTGGAGAAAGCAAGAAAGTTGAACAGCCTGATGCAGCGCGGCGGCAAGGTTTCCTTTAATGAAGTGGCGGACCTGCTGCGTGACCTGACGAGCTGCAACACCTATGTGGTGGCCAATGACGGCACCGTCCTTGGCTACGGGCTGCAGGACGGGTTCGAATGCGATGTGATGCGCGGCCTGGTGCTGGACAACATGAAGTTCCCCCATCCCTATATGGAATTCGTGAACAGTATGGAGGAGACCCACTCCAACATCAGCCATAAGCAGCATATGTGCTCCTTTGACGAAAGCAAGGTCTGCAAATACGGCGAGAAACGGACGACCATCATCCCCATCCGGGGCAACCGTGAACGGATCGGCACGCTGATCTTGGCCCGGTACGACCGCGATTTCAACGACGATGACCTGCTGCTCGGCGAATATGCGGCAGCCGTTATCGGCATCCAGCTGCTGCACAACAGGGAAGCGGCTATGGAAGAGCGCATCCGCAAGGAGGCGGTCATCAAGATCGCCTTCACGACCTTGTCCTTCTCCGAGTGGGAAGCCATCGTCGGCATCCTGACGGAACTGAAGTCCAACGAAGGCATCCTGATTGCCTCCAAGGTGGCGGACCGCCTCAACATCACCCGTTCCGTCATCGTGAACGCCATGCGCAAATTCCAGAGCGCCGGCCTCATCGAGACCAAGTCCCTGGGCATGAAGGGTACGTACATCAAGATCCGTAATGAATACCTGCTGGACGAGATCAAGAAACACGCCAAGGAAGTCAGTCCGGACATCCGCCTGAATTCGGACTTCTCCCCGGGCTCTTACGACCGCGACTATTGGAACCACCATCGCAGTTCCAAATACTGATGTCAAACCAAACGGATCCGGAAATTTTTCCGGGTCCGTTTTTCTGAGGTAATGAAACATGGGCAGATTCTATTTCATGACGACCTCCATCGGCTTCGTCATGACCTTTTTTTATTGGCTTATGTACCGGTCCGGTGTGCCTTTCTTCCGGCACTGGTATTCCCTGGTGATTCTGGTCTTTCCCCTCGTGTTCGGCTGGGTGCAGTTCCGCGGTCCTGACTCCGGGCTGCCCCTGCCGGTGCTGCGTTTCTTGTCCTACCTGGGCGGGTACTGGCTGGCCTTTTTCCATTATTCCCTGTATTTCTTCGCCCTGTATCTGGTCCTGCGCCTGGGCCTCCTTGTTGCCGGCGCCTTACATCCCGGCCTGGACGCGGGGCAGGCCGTCATTGGCTGGTACGCCCGGGCGGCCCTTGCCATCGTCCTTGCCATCGTCATCTGTGGCGGCTGGAATGCCCTGCATCCCCGCATCCGCACCTTGACGTACGATACGGGCGGACGCCTGCAGTCCCCACAAAAAGTGGTCTTCGTGACGGATATCCACCTGGGCGGTCTGTTTGGACGGAGCTACGCAGAGGAGCTGGTACGCAAGGTCAACGCGCAAAAACCGGACCTGGTCCTGTTCGGTGGCGACCTGATTGATAACAAGCTGATCTGGATTTTGCGTGAAAAGAGTTATGAGCCCCTTGCCGGTATCCGCAGTACGTACGGAATCTATGCCGTACGCGGCAATCACGACCATTACGATGGCCGTGTTGTAGCGGAACAGCGCCTCTTTGAGTCCGCCGGTATCCGTTTTCTGGTCAACGGGGCCGTCAGTCTGCCAGACCGCATCCGTCTTGTGGGGCTGGAAGATTACCGGACCATGCCCCAAAATCCTTTCCTGGCCTCCCTGGCAGGCAGCGACCCGCAGCAGGTGCGCATCCTGATGGAACACCAGCCGCAGCGCTTCCTGGAAGCCCGCGACGCGGGGTACGACCTCTATCTGTGCGGACATACCCATGCGGGACAGCAGGCGCCGCTGAACTTTATCACGGGACGTATGTACCTGCTGGATTACGGCGCCCGCCGTTTCGGTTCCATGCTGGGCGTCGTGTCCAGCGGGTACGGCCTCTGGGGGTCCCCGGTACGCGTCGGGAACCGTCCAGAAATCGTCGTCCTCGAATTGCGGTAAGGTCCGTATTTGACGGAAGCCGGTGCGCACTCTATAATTGATACTGTATAAAGGATTGGTTTGCGGCTGATCAGCCGCTGCATCTTATGTGAGGAGTGACGAGACATGATGACTATCCTGTACGAGGTACGCCAGGGCCTTTATGTTAACCTGACAAATAAATGCTGCAATGACTGCACGTTCTGTCTGCGCAACTTCAAGGACCGGGAGGGCCGGTCCGGGTCCTTGTGGCTCGACCACGAACCGGATTTCGGCGAGGTCCGGGAAGCGTTCAGGCAGTTCGACGTGCCGCGATACAAGGAAGTCGTGATCTGCGGGTTCGGGGAACCGACGGAAGCGTTGGAACGGGTGCTGCAGACGGCGGGTTATGTGAAGGAACACTGGCCTTCCATGCCGGTGCGCATCAATACGAACGGGCTGGGGAACCTCATCAACGGGCGGAACATCGTGCCGCTCTTCAAGAACCGCATTGACACGGTCTCCATTTCGCTCAACACACCGGATAAGGAACGCTATCTGGAAGTGGTGCGTCCTGCCTTTGGGGAAAAGTCCTTTGATGCCATGCTGGACTTTGCCCGCGAATGCGTCCGTACGGTTCCCCATACGGTCCTTTCGACGGTAGCGACGACCATCTCCCGGGAAGACGAAGAAAAATGCGCTGCCATCTGCCGGGAAATCGGGGCCGCGTACCGCATCCGCGAGTTTGAACATTGAGAGTTACGACAGGAGCAAAGCATGGATTACGCTGTCATTTTTGATATGGACGGGGTCATTTTCGATTCGGAACGGCTGGTCATCGAGTGTTGGAAAACCGTGGCCGGCAAATACGGCATTCCCGGTATCGAGGAAGTCTGCTACCAGTGCATGGGCCTCACGTATGAGGCGACGGAGCAGGTTTACCGGGCCCGTTACGGCGATGCCTACCCTTACGGACGGTACAAGGACGAGGTATCGCGCCTTTTCCATGACCGGTACGACGGGGGACGGCTGCCTGTGAAACCGCATGTACGGGAGATTCTGGCGTACCTGAAGGGACTGGGCGTTCCCGTGGCACTGGCGTCGTCCACGCGTCTTGCTTCTGTGCGGCTGGAACTCGGCGATGCGGGCCTGCTGCCGTATTTTGATGTCGTCAAAGGTGGCGACGACGTGCAGCGCGGTAAACCGGCACCGGACATCTTTCTTCTGACGGCGCGCGAACTGGGCGTCGAACCCGGCCGCTGCTACGTGGTGGAAGATTCTCCGAACGGCATCCGGGCGGCCCACGCGGCCGACATGCACCCGATCATGGTACCGGATCTGCAGCAGCCCGGTGCGGAAATGCGCTCCCTGGCTGAAATCATCGTGCCCAGCCTGAAGGAAGCGAAGGAATACCTGTCAGAAATCCTGTGTGTGTGACCTGGCTTTTTCTTTCCGCCTGTACTGTGTTAGAATGAACCGAAGTGAGGTATACCGTTATGAAAATCGCCATTGCCGGTACCGGTTATGTCGGGCTGTCCGTGGGCCTGCTGCTGGCGCAGCATAACGAGGTGACGGCCCTGGATATCCTGCCGGAAAAGGTCCGGATGCTGAATGAAAAAAAGTCGCCCATCGTCGATGCCGACATTTCCCGTTTCCTGAAACGGGACGACATCCATTTCCGGGCGACCCTGGATCCGCAGGAGGCCTTTACCGGTGCGGGTTACGTCGTCATTGCCACGCCGACGGACTACGATCCGGACAAACAGTTTTTTGACACATCGTCCGTGGAAGACGTCATCGGCAAAGTCACCGGACTGAATCCGCAGGCTGTCATGATCATCAAGTCGACAGTGCCTGTCGGCTATACGCTGGAAGTCCGGAAACGTTTCCATACGGACAACATCCTCTTTTCCCCGGAATTTTTGCGCGAAGGCAGGGCCCTCTATGACAACCTGCATCCGTCCCGCATCATCGTCGGAGAGGAGTCCGAACGGGCCCGCGTGTTTGCCCGCCTGCTGGCCGAAGGAGCTGAGGACAAGGATATCCCCGTCCTGTTCACGGGACCGACGGAAGCGGAAGCCATCAAGCTTTTCGCCAACACCTATCTGGCCCTGCGCGTCGCCTACTTTAACGAGCTGGATTCGTACGCGGAAATCCGTCATCTGGATACGAAGAAGCTGATTCAGGGCGTCTGCCTGGATCCCCGCATCGGGAACTTCTACAATAATCCTTCCTTTGGATACGGCGGCTACTGCCTGCCCAAGGACACGAAACAGCTGCTGGCCAACTACCGCGACGTGCCGCAGAACCTGATTTCCGCCATCGTCCAGGCCAACCGTACGCGCAAGGACCACATTGCGGACAGGATCATTGCGCAGAACCCGCGCATCGTCGGCGTGTACCGCCTGACCATGAAGAGCCATTCCGACAACTTCCGTTCTTCCGCCATCCAGGGCGTCATGAAGCGCATCAAGGCAAAAGGTATCGAAGTCGTCGTGTACGAACCGGCACTGGGGGCGAAGGAGTTTTACCGTTCCCGCGTCATCAGGGATTTGGATGAGTTCAAGAAACTGTCCGACGTCATCCTCACGAACCGCTGGTCTGAAGATTTGGCGGACGTGAAGGACAAGGTCTACACGCGGGACCTGTTCTACAGGGACTGAGGTGTGGAAATCATTACGCCGCCCCGCTCCCGGAGCATGAAAAGACCTGCTTTCCCGTAGGGAGAGCAGGTCTTTTCTGATTTCTGCGCAGATGCCGTCCTTTTACCATGCTCAGGCTTTGCCGGAGCAGTTCAGCACGTCGCGCATCTTGTGGGCGACCATGGCCTTGATGGCGTCACGGGCGGGGCCAAGGTACTTGCGCGGATCGAATTCTTCCGGATGCTCGTACAGGAACTTGCGGATGGAGGCCGTCATGGCCAGGCGCAGGTCCGTATCGATGTTGATCTTGCAGACGCCGAACTTGCCGGCACGCAGGAGCATGTCTTCCGGTACGCCCTGGGCACCGTCAATCTTGCCGCCGTACTTGTTGCATTCCGCCACGAAGGAAGGAATGACGGTGGAAGCTCCGTGCAGTACCAGCGGGAAGCCGGGCAACAGATTGGTGATCTTTTCCAGGCGGGCGAAATCCAGTTCCGGTTTGCCCTTGAACTTGTAGGCACCATGGCTCGTGCCGATGGCGATGGCCAGGCTGTCCACACCGGTCCGTTCCACGAATTCCACGGCCTGGTCAGGGTCGGTGTAGGTGGCTTCCTTCGCATTGACCTTGACGGCATCTTCCACGCCGGCCAGCTTGCCCAGTTCCGCTTCGACGACGACGCCTTTGTTATGGGCATAATCGACGACGCGCTTCGTCAGTTCGATGTTTTCTTCAAAAGGATATTTGGAGCCGTCAATCATGACGGAGGTGAACCCGCCGTCGACGCAGTCTCTGCAGATTTCAAAATCGGCACCGTGGTCCAGGTGCAGGCAGATGGGCAGGCCCGTGTCTTCCACGGCGGCTTCCACCAGTTTGGTCAGATAGATATGTTTGGCGTATTTGCGGGCGCCGGCGGACACCTGGAGGATCAGGGGCGCTTTTTGTTCCACAGCGGCTTCGACGATACCCTGGATGATTTCCATGTTGTTGACATTGAAGGCGCCGACGGCATAATGGCCATCGTAGGCTTTCTTAAACATTTCTTTCGTTGTGACGAGCGGCATGTTCAAACCTCCTTAAAATAATGGGTTATATAATGGATTATCCTGGAACAGGTTTTACTATGATTTCATTATAGCACATCTTATGGAAAACAGTGTATACTGTTTTAAAGATTTTGTAATATTTTAAGAGCGCGGAACGTCCATACAGGCTGGTTCCGGGCAGGCAGCCAGGTTTGACAAATTCAGGCGGACATGATATCATGAAATTAACAGGATACATTACTAATTAGATTACAGTTTAATTAAAATCGTGCCGGACAAGCCGGCCGGTTACCGGCGGCGTTGACAGGAGGTGTTTTTTATGCCTGGTATCGAACCCATGAACATGAGCCATATGAAGAAACGGATTGTGAAAAGCAGGGAAGGACGGATGGAGGAAATCATCGATGTTCCTGTCAACCTGTCCGTCAGGACGACGGCCTTTGAGCCGCTGGAAGCCCGCATCGCCCGGGAAAAACCGGAATTGCTGGCCGGCCTGAAAGCCTTGAAAAAGATTGTCGGAGAGGAGCTGTTCGCAAAACGTTTCAGCGTGCTGCAGAATGTGAACAAGTCCGGCAAGAAACTGTTGATTGTGTCGGGCAGCGAGCGGCTGCGCACCCTGCTGCTGCGGGACAACCTGAAGGACATCATGCAGGCTTTCGACGTCGACGATGTCCGCATCGTCGGCGGTGCCAGCTTCGGCGGTGCCGATGCCTTTTAAGGAGACGGTGTAAGGGCATTATTACTTGTTGGCAAAACGGTTGAAAGTGGCGTATAATAAAGAGTACATATGCTCATTATGTACTCTTTATTTTTCTTTGAAGGAGGACTTGCTTTGTCAGACGAAAAAATGACGGCTCCGGTTGAAGCAAAACCGGAAAAGAAGAAGATCATCCTCAGCGGAATCCAGCCTACGGGCATCTTCACGCTGGGCAACTATATCGGTGCTGTCCGCAACTGGGGACAGCTCCAGGAAGATTACAACTGCTATTACTTTGTAGCGGACCTGCATTCCCTTACCATCCGCCAGGACCCGGCAGACCTGCGCAAGCAGAGCCTGGAAGCCTTCGCCCTGCTCCTGGCCGCAGGCATCGATCCGGAAAAGAGCCTGGTCTTCATCCAGAGCCATGTCCGCAGCCACGCGGAACTGGGCTGGATTCTGGCCTGCAACTCCATGTTCGGCGAACTGTCCCGCATGACCCAGTTCAAGGATAAGGCGGCCAAACATGCCGACAACGTCAACGCGGGCCTTTTCACATACCCGTCCCTGATGGCGGCGGACATTCTGCTGTACCAGGCTGATTACGTGCCTGTCGGCGCAGACCAGACGCAGCATTTGGAATTCACTCGCAACGTGGCGAACCGTTTCAACGGCATCTACGGCAACGTCTTCAAACTGCCGGAAGCCTTCCTGCCGAAGGAGGGGGCGAAAATCATGTCCCTGCAGGATCCGGCGAAGAAGATGTCCAAGTCCGACCCGAACCCGAAATCCCGCATCTCCATCCTCGACGACGAAGATACGATCATGCGCAAGTTCCGCAGTGCCGTGACGGACAGCGAAGCCCATGTCTGCTACCGCGACGACAAGCCGGGCATCAACAATCTGATGACGATTTATTCCGTCGTAACGGGCAAGACTTACGGACAGATCGAAGCCGAGTTCGAAGGCAAGGGCTATGGCGACTTCAAGACCGCCGTCGGCGAAGCCGTTTCGGAAGAACTGCGCCCGATCCGTGAAAACTTTGCCCGCCTCATAGGGGACAAGGCCTATCTGGAAGAAACCTATAAGATGGGCGCCGAACGGGCGGAACGCATTTCCGGCCGCACTCTGGCGAAGGTCCGGAAGAAGATCGGCCTGCTGGCCAATCCTTTCTGACGGACCGTTTCCAACCATTCCACGGAGGTAACAAGCGTGTTTCTTGATTTATCGACCCTGCTGTTCCGCGCGCCGGCCCTTCTGATTGCCCTGACGATACACGAATATGCCCATGCCTGCGTTTCGGACAGCCTCGGGGATCCGACACCGCGCATGACGGGACGGTTGACCCTGAATCCGCTGGCCCATCTCGATATCCTTGGCACGATTGCGCTGGTCCTGGTCGGCTTTGGCTGGGCCAAGCCCGTCCAGGTGGACCCGCGCTACTATAAGGATTACAATTCCGGCATGCGGAAGGTCTCCTTTGCCGGCCCGGCGGCCAATTTCCTCATCGCCTTCCTGTGCGTCTTCATCCTGCAGTTCCGGCAGAGCCTGGGATTCACGTCCGGCATGGCCTACAGTTTTCTGTACTGGACCATCCTGTACAACGTGTGGTTCGGTTTCTTCAACCTGATTCCCATCCCGCCGCTGGACGGTTCCAAAATCCTGGAGACCTTCCTGAGCTACGAGGCGGCTTATCAATATGACAGCATGGTTTCGCGCTACGGCTTCTGGCTCCTGATCCTCATCTGCTACAGCGGCATCGCGAACTACATCATCGGGCCTTTGGCGCAGCTTTACCTGAACCTCTGTTTCAGGGTGGCCGGCATCCTCTTCTGAAAGGCGGCATATGGCGGAACCCGTAGTAAAGGTCCTCGATTTCGAAGGACCGCTGGATTTGTTGATCCATCTGATTGAAAAAGAGAAGATAGACATATACGACATCCCCATTGTCACCATCACGGACCAGTACATCGCCTACCTGAACTCCATGGCCGAGCCGGACCTGGAGCTTGCGAGCGGATTTCTGGTCATGGCGGCGCGCCTTTTGCAGATCAAGTCGCGCATGCTCCTGCCCAAATTACCCGACGGCGGGGACGGGGATGAAGAGGATCCCCGCCAGGCCCTGATCGACATGGTGGTGGAACTGCAGCGTTTCAAGCAGGTGGCACGTAAGCTGGCCGCCCTCCAGGAAGAGGCATCGCAGTACCATGCCCGCAAACCGTATTTTGCGGACAGCCGGCTGCGGCAGCTGCATCCGTATCCCGCCGGGGCCCTGCTGGAAGCCCTGGCGGCCCTCGCGAGTCCCTTTGTGCAGGAGACCGTCGTGGTGGAACGGCAGGAATTCGATATCCGTCAGAAGATGGAATATATGGTGGATTACCTGCACAAACATCCGGAAGGGGTGGAACTGAACCAGGCCTTTGTGCGGACGGGGCTGAAGAGCGAGCGTGTCGCCTCGTTTCTGGCTGTGCTTGAACTCTTGCGCCTGAAGATCGTCCGCATCGCCCAGAGCCAGGCCTTTGAACCGATCTACATTTTCTTACGGGAAGGAGGAGGGACGCATGCCACAGATGCCGCAGGAGTTTGAAATGGCGAAACTGGAGGCCGTCCTGTTTGCGGCAGGGGACCCGTTGAGCGTGGCCCAGCTCTCGGAACTGCTGGGACTGAACAAACCGCAGGTCTGGGAACTGGTGACGGCCCTCCAGGAAACGTATAAGGCGGCGGACCGGGGTATCATGCTCCGCGAAGTCGGAGGCGGGTTCCAGCTGTGCACCAAGCCGGCGTTCGACCGGGCTGTGCGCCAGCTTGCCGTCACGCAGGAGCTGAAGCTGTCCAACGCGGCCATGGAGACCCTGGCCATTATCGCCTTCCGTCAGCCCGTCACGCGGGCGGAGATGGAATCCATCCGCGGCGTCAAGGTGGACGGCGTCGTCAACACGCTGCTGGATTGGCAGCTCATTACGGAAGCCGGGCGCAAACAGACGGTGGGCCATCCCATCCTCTATAAGACTACGGACCGGTTCCTGACGGTGTTCGGCCTGCGTTCCCTCAAAGATCTGCCGGAAATGCCCGAATTGCTGAAAGAGGAAGCGGCCCGCCATCCCCAGCAGCTTTCTCTGCCGGATTTCCCGGAAAAGGACAAGCCGGCAGCGCAAAATCAAAACGAACAAAACGAGAAGACAGAGGAAGAACCCTGATGGAAGAACGTTTACAGAAAGTGCTGGCCCAGGCCGGCGTGGCTTCGCGGCGCGAAGCGGAAAAATACATTACGGCCGGCCGGGTGAAGGTGAATGGCCGCGTCGTCAAGGAACTCGGCACCAAGGTGGATGACCGCGCCTTCATCCAGGTGGACGGCAGACCCATCCGGCGGGAGCGGAAGGTGTATCTCCTGTTCTACAAGCCCCGCGGCGTCGTGACGACCATGAAGGATCCCGAAGGACGCCGGACCGTGGCGGATTATGTCCGCGACGTACCGGAACGGATCTTTCCTGTAGGCCGGCTGGATTACAATACGGAAGGACTCCTCCTTCTGACCAACGACGGGGAACTGGCCCAGGCCATGACCCATCCGAGCCACGAGGTCAACAAGACTTACGAGGTGACGGTGCCGGGCATCGTTCCCGAGGAAAAACTCGACATGCTGCGCATGGGCGTAAAGCTGGAAGACGGAATGACGGCGCCTGCCACGGTCAACCTGATGCAGTATGACCATGACAAGAACCTGACCCATTTCCAGGTGGTGATCCACGAGGGCCGGAACCGGCAGGTGCGGCGTATGTGTGACTATATCGGCTTCCCCGTGCGCTACCTGAAACGAGTGAAGATGGGACCGCTGACGCTGCAGGGCGTCGGCCGGGGACGTTGCCGCGACCTGAGCGACGGGGAAGTGGCTTCCCTGAAGAAAGCCTGTGGTCTCCATGCGTAAGGGGAAGAGGGTCGTTGTCATCGGCGGCGGCGCGGCGGGCCTTCTGGCCGGCATTGCGGCGGCGCAGAATGGGGCCGGGACGGTCGTGCTGGAAAAGATGGCCGTACCGGGCCGAAAAATGATGATTACGGGGAAGGGGCGGTGCAACATCACCAATACCTGCGCCATTCCGGACTTCATCCGCAACCTTCCCGGCAATGGCCGCTTCCTGAACGGCGCATTGCGGCGCTTTACAAACGAAGACATGATGGACCTGCTGGAAAGCCACGGCCTGCCGCTGGTTAAGGAACGGGGCGGACGGGTCTTCCCGGCCAGCGGCCGCGCGCAGGATGTCCTGGACACGCTGCTCGCCATCCTGGCGGAGGCAGGCGGGCGCGTCGTGACGAACGCCCGGGCGGCCGGCCTCGTCCTAAAGGACGGCCGGGTGACCGGCGTGCGCTATTGCAATGTGGAAGACGACGGCCGCAAAGAAGGGCAGGATTACCGTTCCGCTTCCCGGCGGCAGGAGAAGCTGGGACCGGTCCATGTACTGGACGCGGACGCCGCCATCGTCTGTACAGGCGGTGCCTCCTATCCGGGAACCGGCTCGGACGGCAACTTCGTGCCGGTCCTGGAGAAACTGGGGCATACGGTGGAACCGCTGCTGCCGGCCCTTGTACCGCTCCAGTCGGAAGAAGGGTTTACGGAAGGGCTGGACGGCCTGGCCCTGAAAAACGTGCGGGCCACCTTGTGCGACAACGGACAGGCTGTAACCAGCGAATTCGGCGAACTGCAATTCACGCGGGGCACCGTGGCCGGCCCGATCGCCCTGACCCTGAGCCGTACGGCGGCACGCCTGGTGCATTACGGCAATCAGGGCCTGGACCTCGTCCTCGACCTGAAACCCGCCCTGGATGAAGAGAAGCTGGATGCCCGCATCCTGCGGGACTTCCAGGAAGACGGGACACGGACCCTGGCAGAGGCCGTGCGCAGACTCGTACCGCAGCCGCTGGTCGCCGCCATCCTGGATGCGGCGTATCTGGATGGTGCCAAAGCGGTAAGCCAGGTTTCCAAACAGGAACGGCAGGCCCTGCGGGAAACACTCAGGCATTTTTCCATTCCCCTGGCCGGGACGCTGCCCGTGGAAGCGGCCATCGTCACGGCAGGCGGCGTGAGCCTGAAGGAGATCAATCCGAAAACCATGGCTTCGCTTAAAGTGAAAGGACTTTATTTTGCCGGCGAAGTGATGGATGTGGACGGCTACACAGGCGGATTCAACCTGCAGGCCGCCTTCAGCAGCGGTTACGTGGCCGGCACGGCCGCCGCGCTGGAAGATACAAAATAACGGTAAAAGGTGATGAACTTGAAGAATGGTTTTGTAATCGCAATCGATGGACCGGCCGGTGCCGGCAAGAGCACCATCGCCAGGAAGGCTGCGGCCGCCCTTGGGTTTGCCTATATCGACACGGGCGCCATGTACCGCTCCGTGACCTGGAAACTCCTGCAGACGGGGCAGCCCTTCTCCCCGGAACTGGCAGGCCGGCTGGCCCGGGAAATCCGCATCAGTTTCCGGCCGGAAGGGAGCCTCAACTGCGTGTTCGTGGATGGCACGGAAGTGACGGAAGCCATCCGCTCCGCCGCCGTGACCGGCCTGGTGTCCCGTGTTGCCGCCGTACCGGCCGTGCGGGAGGCCATGGTGGCGCAGCAGCGCCGCATGGGCCGTGAAGGCGATGTCATATTGGACGGGCGGGACATCGGTACGGTCGTCTTCCCTGATTCGCCGTGCAAGATTTATCTCACGGCGAGTGTGGAAGAACGGGCCCGCCGCCGCGGCAAGGAACTGGAAGCCAAAGGCCAGGCGGTGGACTATGATAAGCTGCAGGCCGACATTGTGTCCCGTGATAAACAGGATATGGAACGGGAAACCAGTCCCCTGAAACAGGCCGAAGATGCCGTCTATCTGGATACTTCGCATATGTCCATTGACGAAGTGGTGGGCGCCATCCTGAAACTGGCCGCGGAAAGAAGGCTGCGGGCATGAGCTTCTACGGATTCTGCCACCTCACCTTTCCCTGGATCTTCAAGGTATGGCTGCGTTGGGAAATCCAGGGAACGGAAAACATTCCGAAGGACGGCTGCGCCGTACTGGCCGCCAACCATATCAGCCTGCTGGACCCGCCGACCATTGGTGCGGCCTGCCCGCGGCCGGTCAACTTCATGGCCAAGGAGGAACTGTTCAGCAATCCTGTCTTCGGATTCATCATCCGCCACCTGGGCGTGTTTCCTGTCAAACGCGGCGGTGCGGACCGGGAAGCCATCAAGACCGGCCTCGGCATATTGAAGCGGGGCGGCATCCTCGCCATCTTTCCCGAAGGGACGCGCAGCAAGACCGGCGCCCTGGGACGGGCCGGCGGCGGCGCCTTCATGATGGCTGTGAAGACGAAGTCCGTCATCATTCCCACGGCCATCTGGGGCAGTGACCTGAAGCGTCATGCCGGCTGGCCGAAGGTCCGCATCCTGTTCGGCAGGCCGCTGGAATATGACACGACGGGCGGCATCGGCCGGGAAAACCTGGAAAAACTGGGTGCAGCCTGGCGGGAGCAGGTCATTGCGCTGCAGCGGCAGATCGTGCCCCCGGAAGAACGGGAGCATTTCGAGGCCATTACGGCAGCTGCCGCGAAAGCCGAAGAGGCCCGCCGCAAACGATTGGCCGCAGGGGAAGCGGCGGAACAGGCTGTCGATGCAAAAACAGATAATGTATAGACAAAATCATTAAGAAAATAACGAAAAGGTTCAGGTAATTAAAATGGAAGTCATTGTAGCCGATCCGTGTGGCTTCTGCTACGGCGTCAAACGGGCCGTGCAGATTGCGGAAAGCGCGGCGGACAGCCTGCCGGCGGCGACGCTGGGCCCGCTCATCCACAACCCCCAGTTTACGGAAGCATTGAAGCAGAAAGGGATCCTGTGCAAGGAATCCCTGGAGGAATTTGTGCCGGGAGAAACGGTCATCTTCCGTTCCCATGGCGTAGGCCCGGAAGTATATGAAGCGGCTGCCACAAAAAATTTACATATTCTGGATGCCACCTGCCCGAATGTCAAAATGAATCAGAAAAAGGCTTCACAGGCGGTTTCTGACGGATATACCGTCATCATCATTGGGGAAAAAGGACATCCGGAAGTAAAAAGTATATTGGCATTTTGTAAAAAAAATGGTATTATTTTAGAATGTAAGGATGATATTGGTGAAGTGCCCTCTGCGCACAAATATTGCGTCCTCAGCCAGACCACGTTGGAGGGCGCGAAATTTGATGAAATGCTGCAGGCGTTGCAACAGGCGAGACCCGGCGAATACCGGGTGGAAAAGTCCATCTGCCTGGCCACTTCCCAGCGGCAGCAGGCCGCGGCGGAACTGGCCCACAAGGTGGATGCCTTTATCGTCATTGGCGGAAGGAACAGTGCGAACACAAAACACTTGACTGAGCTGGTTAGTGCCATCTGCCCCCGGTGCTATCAAGTAGAGACCGCCAGGGAACTTTCCCCGGAAATGTTCCATGGGTGCAGGAAAGTAGGTATTACGGCCGGAGCATCAACTCCGGATCGCATAATTAAGGAGGCTGTCATGGCAATGGAAAACATGGAAAACAAGAAAATGGAAGGCGATTTTGCAGCGATGCTGGACGCCAGTATGGAGGATTTCGGTGTTCATCCCGGCAAGCTCGTCAAAGGTAAAATCAGTCAGGTAGATAAAGAAGGCGTTTTCGTCGATTTCGGATATACTCGCGATGGTTTGATTGCCTGGAAGGACTGGGCCGTTGACGCCAATGGCGATGAACTGATGAACACGTTGAATGTCGGCGACGAAGTGGAAGCCGTCGTCATCCCCTCCGGCTCCGAAGATTTCGTCGGTCTGTCCAAGATCCGTGCGGAAAAGGAAGCTGCCTGGAAGAATATCGCTCCCCTGGCGGAAGGCGAAAAGCGTCCCGCCAAAGTCAAAGTGCTGCGCGTCATCAAGAAACGCAACCGTGACCGCGACCGCGAAGCCGAAGGTCAGAATGTGCGCCCCGTAGTCGGCCTGGCTGTTGCCGTGGAAGGCGTGGAAGGCTTTATGCCTGCTTCCCATGTGGAACTGCGCCACATCGACGATTTCGCGCCGTATGTCGGCCAGGAACTGGATGCGGAAATCATTGAAGTCGATCCGGAAAAGAAACGCATCGTTGTTTCCCGCCGCGACCTCCTGAAAGCGGAAAAAGCCAAGAAACATGAAGAATGGCTGGCCAACCGCGAAGCTGCCCGTGAAGCCGCCCGTGCTGCCCGCCTGGCCAAGGAAGAAGCTGCTTACGGCAAAATCGCCGAAGGCGAAGTTTACGAAGGCAAAGTCGTCAAGGTCGCTGAATTCGGCCTGTTCGTGGAAGTCGTCGATGGCCTGGTAGGCCTGGTGCACAACAGCGAACTGTCCTATGACCGCGGTGCCAAGGCTGGTGAGGTTGCCAAGGAAGGCGACATGGTCAAAGTCTTCGTCAAGAAGATCGATAAAGAAAACCGCCGCGTATCCCTGTCCATCAAGGCTACCATGGAAGATCCGTGGATTGCCGCTGCCGCCGGTTTCAAGGAAGGCGACGTGGTGGATGGCGTGGTGGACCGCTTCCTGCCCTTCGGCGCCCTGGTACGCCTGAATGACAAGGTGGAAGGCATGATCCATGTGTCCGAAATCGCGGAAGAACGCATTGAAAAACCGGAAGACGTCCTGAAGATCGGGCAGGAAGTCAAACCGATGATCATCAAGGTGGACCGTGCCCACAGAAAGATCGGCCTGTCCCTGACCCGCGCCAAGAAAAATGCTGAAAAGGCGCAGATGGATGCATACATGAGCCACAACAGCGATGAAGCCCTGACGAACAATGCCATGGCGGAACAGCTGGAAGGCCTGAAGAAGTAAGAAGACCATGAAAGAGGACGGTGCAGGCCGTCCTCTTTTTTTAGCGGACCGATAGGGTCTGCCGATTATGAATCCGAGGGAGCCCGGAGGAAGTACATCATGTCAAGAGAACAACGCAAGCTGGACCATATCCACTACGCATTGCAGTTGGGAGATGGCGGCCGCAGCACAGGGCTGGACGACGTCCGTTTCCTGCACAACTGCCTCACGCCGGTCAATCCGGACCGTGTCTGCCTTACAACCCGCATAGGGGCCCTTGAACTGCCTGTGCCCCTCTTCATCGATGCCATCACCGGCGGTTCGGAAGGAACGAAACGGGTGAACCGCCAGCTGGCCCGCGTGGCCCGTTCGGCAGGCTGCGCCATGGCGGTCGGCTCCCAATACGGGGCCGTGAAGGAAGGCAGGTACGCCGATTCCTATGCCATTGTGCGGGAAGAATACCCGGAGGGCATCCTGTTTGCCAATCTGAGTGCCCTGGCCACGCCGGAAGAGGCACGCGCCGCCGTCGCCATGCTGGATGCCGATGTGCTGGAAATCCACCTCAACGTGGCACAGGAACTCTGCATGCCTGAAGGAGACCGGGATTTCGCGTCTCTGCTGGATAATCTCAGCCGCCTCCGGGAGGCCGTGACCGTCCCCGTCATCGTCAAAGAGACAGGCTGCGGCATGGCGCGCGAGCAGGTGGAGACACTGCAGGCCCTTGGCTTTACCTGCTTCAACGTCGCCGGCTCCGGCGGGACGAGTTTCCCGGCCATCGAAACGGCGCGGAGCGGGGACAAGCGCCGCCAGTTCCTGGCGGATTGGGGCATCCCGACGGCCTGGTCCCTGCTGGACGTGTCCCAGTCGGCTTCCCCGTGGGATACGGTCATCGCATCTGGCGGTCTGCGCAACGGTCTGGATCTCGCAAAAGCCCTCGCGCTCGGTGCGGACGCGGCCGGCATGAGTGCCAACGTGCTCGCCCTGACCCTGGGGCTGGGTGTCGATGCGGCGGCCTCGGCCCTGAAGGACATACTGGCCGATCTGCAGGACGTCATGGTGCTGACTGGTGCCGCCACCATCAAGGAACTGCGCCGGATCCCTCTGGTCTTTACGGGAACCTTGCTGGACTTTGTGCGGAACCGCGGGTATGATGTAGGTAAAGAACGCCGGCCCCGGGCCGGAACGAGGAGGAAGCGCGGATGAACAATTTCAGCCTGCCTTTGTTCATGAAGGTGAAACCGGATGCCCTGGCAGAACTGCGGGACAACCTGCATTACTATCTGCCTGGCGAGGAATCGGGCAAGGTGCTGATCCTGACGACCGAAGGGCTGCTGCAGCGTCTCCAGGACAAAGTGGTGGAGATGTTGTCCCAGCTTCATGAATATAAAGTCGTGACAGTAGAGAAGAGCTCTTTTGATTTTGCTGTCACCGTAGCCAAAAAAATCAGTCTGGAAGGGTTCCGGCTGATTATCGGCTTCGGCGGCGGAACCGCTCTGGACACGGCCAAATATGCGGGATTCGTTTCCAACATCCCCTATATCGCCATCCCGACGGCGCTGAGCAATGACGGTGTCTGTTCCCCCGTCTCCGTGCTGCTGGCCAAAGGCGGCCGCAGCCATTCCTTCACGTCGAAGACGCCTGACGGCCTGCTGATCGATACGGACATCATCCGCAACTCGCCCCGCCTGTTGATGCAGGCCGGTGTGGGCGACGTCATCAGCAATTACACCGCCCTCTGCGACTGGACCCTGGATTGCCGTTTCAACGGACGCCATACGGACGATTTCGCTTACATGCTGAGCGAGCGGGCCGTAACAGCCCTGCTTTATTCCAATGTGCAGAATTTCGATACCCCCGAAGGCATCCAGATGCTGGCCCAGTCCCTTGTGATGGGCGGTCTGGCCATGCAGATTGCGGGCAATTCGCGGCCTTGCAGCGGCTCGGATCATCTTTTCTGCCACGCTTTGGACGAACTGTATAGCCACGGGCTGCCGCACGGCATCGTCGTCGGCATCGGCACCATCGGTGCCGCCATGCTGCAGGGACGGGATTACAGCATCCTGGTGGATTTGCTCAAAGCCTACGGCATCGATCTCAATCCGGCCCGCCGGGGTATTACGGAAGAGATGTTCGTCAAAGCCTGGGTCTACGCCAAAGATGTGCGGAAGGAACGGTACACCATCCTCAATACCATGGAGATGATGCCCAAACAGTACCGGATTGAAAAATTCCGGGAAATGTACCGCATCATGTGTGAACTGTAAGGAGTGATCATAATGGAGAAAAAGAATACGTGGAAGACTTACACGGCGAAACAGTTAAAGGACTGCGACGCCTTCTGCAAGGGCTATATCGACTTTCTGAGCGACGCCAAGACGGAACGGGAAGCTGTCGAGGTGATGGAAGGCGAAATGAAGGCCGCCGGGTACCGGCCCCTGGATGAATACATCGCCAAGGGCACACCGCTGAAGAAGGGCGACAAGGTGTACCGCATCAACATGAAGAAGGGCGTCGTCATGTTCAACATGGGCAGCGACGACCTGGAAGAGGGACTGAACATCCTGGGGGCGCACATCGACAGCCCGCGCCTGGACATCAAGTCCGACCCGTTGTACGAAGATGGAGGCTTCGCCCTGCTCGACACCCATTATTATGGCGGCATCAAGAAATACCAGTGGGTCACCCTGCCGCTTGCCATCCACGGCGTCATCGCCAGAAAGGACGGTACGGTTGTGAAGGTTGCCGTCGGTGAAAAACCGGAAGATCCGGTCTTCTTCGTGTCCGACCTGCTCATCCACCTGGCCCAGGAACAGATGGTGAAACCGGCTGCCAGCGTCATTGAAGGCGAAGCCCTCGACGTCATCGTAGGCAACCGGCCGCTGCGTTTCGGCAAGGCTGCGAAAGATGCCAAAGAAAAGGATACGGCCGCCAAGGACGCCGTCAAGAAAGGCGTCCTGGACATCCTTAAAAAACAGTATGGCGTGACGGAAGAGGATTTCCTGAGCGCCGAGCTCGAAGTGGTTCCGGCCGGCCGGGCCCGCGAGGCCGGCTTCGACCGCAGCATGATCCTGTCCTACGGACAGGATGACCGCGTCTGCGCCTATGGGTCCTTTGAGGCCATGCTGGATGTGAAGACCGTGAAACGGACGGCCTGCTGCATCCTCGTCGACAAGGAGGAAATCGGCAGCGTCGGTGCTACGGGCATGCAGTCCAAATTCTTTGAAAACACCGTGGCGGAACTGCTGGCCCTGGCCGGCAAGCCTGGTGAACTGGCCCTGCGCCGCTGTCTGGCGCACAGCACCATGCTCTCCAGCGACGTGAGCAGTGCCTTCGATCCTTTGTATGCACAGAGCTTCGATAAAAAGAATGTGGCCTTCCTGGGCGGCGGCATGGTCCTGAACAAGTTCACCGGCGCCCGCGGCAAATCCGGTTCCAATGACGCCAATGCCGAATACATCGCCCAGATCCGTAAGATATACGAAGCGGAACAGATCAACTTCCAGATGGCCGAACTGGGCAAGGTCGACCTGGGCGGCGGCGGAACCATCGCCTACATCATGGCCCTTTACGGTATGAACGTCATCGACAGCGGCGTTGCCGTATTGAGCATGCATTCGCCCTGGGAGGCGACGAGCAAGGCTGACGTATATGAAACCATGCGCGGCTACAAAGCCTTCCTGCAAAAGGCGCAGAGACTGTGACAGGACATAGGAAAGGACGTTTCCAGCAAGAAAACTGGAAACGTCCTTTTTACATGCGGATCTGGTCTTGTCATTTCCGTATCGCGGCCACGGCGGCAAATGCTTTTTTGGCGGCTGCAACCGTCTTCCTGTAATCTTCTTCGCTGTGGGCCAGGGAGATGAAGTTCGTCTCGAACTGGGACGGCGGCAGGTAGATGCCGTTTTCCAGCATGGTATGGAAGTAGACCTTGAAGGCCTCCTGGTCGCAGGCGCAGACATCGTCGTAGTTCTCCGGATCTTTGGCGGAGAAGAAGACCGTGAACATGGACCCCAGGTGGTGAACGTGGACCGGTACGCCGGCTTCCTCTGCCGCTTTGGCCAGCCCTTCGCACAGGCTCGTGCAGTTCCGGGCCAGGGTCCCGCACACATGGTTGTCACGCAGGTAGGTCAGGGCCGCGATGCCGGCCGCCATGGCCAGCGGGTTGCCGGACAAGGTGCCGGCCTGATACATGGGGCCCACGGGGGAGACCATCTGCATGATGTCCCGTTTGCCGCCATACGCGGCGACAGGCAGGCCGCCGCCGATGACCTTGCCCAGGCAGGTGATGTCCGGGTCGATGCCGTACAGGGACTGACTGCCGCCCTGGGCGGCCCGGAACCCGGACATGACCTCGTCGATGATGAGCAGGGTGCCGTACCGTTTCGTCAGGTCGCGCACTGCCTGCAGGTAGCCGTCACGGGGCAGAACGAGGCCCATGTTGCCGGGCGTCGGTTCCATGATGATGGCGGCAATCTCTTTGCCTTTTTCCGCGAAGACCTTCTCCAGGGCAGGCAGATCGTTGAACGGCACGGAAAGGGTCGTCGATGCTGTACCCTTCGTGACGCCGGGACTGTCCGGCACGCCGAAGGTGGAAGCGCCGGAACCGGCCTGGACGAGCAGGGCGTCGCTGTGGCCGTGGTAGCAGCCGATGAACTTGACGATGTATTCGCGGCCCGTATAGGCGCGGGCGAGACGGATGGCGCTCATGGTTGCTTCCGTACCGGAATTGACCATGCGGACCATTTCGATGGACGGGACCAGTTCTGTCACAAGCTTTGCCAGACCTACTTCATCCGGTGTCGGGGCACCGTAGCTGGTGCCGTTGTCCGTTGCCTTCTTGACGGCTTCGCCAATCATGGGTGCCGCATGGCCCATGAGCAGGGGACCGTAGGAGAGGACATAGTCGATGTATTCATTTCCGTCCACGTCCCAGACCTTACTGCCGCTGCCTTTCACAAGGAACGGCGGTATGCCGCCGACACTGCGGAACGAACGGACGGGACTGTTGACGCCGCCGGGCATGACTTGTCTGGCTTCTGCGAAAACCGCAGCCGATTTAGTGAAATCCATGTTTGCCTCCGATGGCAACTTCCGTTGCCGGTTATCTGTTTATTTCTCTTCCTTCAGCCATTTTGCCACTTCCAGGGCGAAGTAGGTGATGATCATCTTGGCACCGGCACGCTTGAAGCCCAGCATGGTTTCCATGACGATGCGCTCCTCATCAATCCAGCCCTTTTCAGCGGCGGCCTTGATCATGGCGTATTCGCCGCTGACGTTATAGACGCACAGGGGACGGTTGAATGTGTCGTGGACACGTCGGGTGACATCCTGATATGCCATGGCCGGTTTGACCATGACGATGTCGGCGCCTTCCTCTATGTCGAGGGCCACTTCGCGCAGGGCTTCGTCGCTGTTGCAGGGATCCATCTGGTAGCCTTTGCGGTCGCCGTGGTCCGGGGCCGAATCAGCGGCAGCCCGGAAAGGACCGTAATAGGCGGAAGCGAACTTCGCACTGTAGGCCATGATGGACACGTTTGTATAGCCCGCTTCATCCAGGGCCTGGCGCATGGCGGCGACATAGCCGTCCATCATGTTGGACGGGGCGATGATGTCGGCACCGCAGCGGGCCTGGCTGACAGCCAGCTTCTTCAGGTTTTCCAGGGTCGGATCGTTGTCGACGTCGCCTTTGGCGTCCAGGACGCCGCAATGGCCGTGCGTCGTGTATTCGCAGAAGCAGGCGTCCGTGATGACGACCAGTTCGGGATACTTGGCCTTGATGGCCTTGCTGGCCATCTGGACCGGTTCGTTGTCGTCCCAGGCGGAACTGCCGGCGGCGTCTTTGTAGGAAGGGATGCCGAAGAGCAGGACGGCGGGAATGCCGAGGGCGGCGGCTTCGTCGACGGCCTCCATGACACGGTCCACGGACCACTGGTAATTGCCTTTCAGGGTTTCGATTTCCGTCTTGATGTTTTTGCCGGGAACAACGAAGAGCGGAAAGATCAGGTCTTTGACACTCAGCGAAGTTTCGCGGATCATGCTGCGCAGATTCTCCGTCGCGCGCAGGCGGCGGGGACGATAAATAGGAAAACCGGTCATGATGTAATGCATCTCCTTAGTAAAAAATGTCAGTGCTTTTCTGCATAATGTTTCTTCAGGGCTTCGACCAGTCCGTCAATGGTGTATTTTTCCGCCATGACGGCAGGGAAGAGCCCCTGTTTTTTACAGGTTTGAGCCGTGATGGGGCCGATGGCGGCGAGGGTTACGCTGTCAAGGAGGCCTTTTTCGGTGCCTAGGGCATCCAGCAGATTCGTTACGGTGGAAGAGCTGGTAAAGGTGACGCAGTCCACGGTACCGTTCTTCAGGGCAGCCACCAGTTCGTCCTTGTTTCCGCAATCCGCCGCGGTCCGGTAGACGGCGACGACATCTACGCCGGCACCGGCGGCCCGGAGTGCATCAGGCAATACATTGCGCGCCCTGGCGGCACGGGCCAGGAGTACCTTGTCCCCTTTCTGCAGCAGGGGCAGCAGTGCTTCCGTCAAATCTTCCGCCTTGTAGGTGGCAGGGACGAGGTCAGCCCGGATGCCGTAGGCATCGAGGGTGTCCGCCGTGGCGGATCCGATGGCCCCGATTTTGCAGGGCGCGAAGGCGCGGGCATCTTTGCCGTGGGCCGCCAGGCGTTCGAAGAACCGGTCCACGCCGTTGGCGCTGGTAAAGAGGACCCATCTGTATTGCGCCAGATGGTCGATGGCGTTGTCCAGAGGGGCGTAATCTTCGGGATCCGTGATGCGGATGGCCGGTACCTCCAGGACGGCGGCCCCTTCTTCTTCGAGGCGTTTTGTCAGGCTGCTGGCTTGGGCGCGGGCGCGGGTGACGACGAAGGTCTTCCCGAAAAGGGGCTTCGTCTCGAACCAGTTGAGCTGGTCCCGCAGTCTGACCACATTGCCGACGATGAAGATGGCCGGTGGTTTGAGCTGTGCCTTCTGGACGTCGTCGTAAGCATTGCCGAGGGTCGTGACCAGGGTACGCTGTTCCGGATGGGTACCCCAGCGGACCAGGGCAGCCGGTGTGTCGGCCGGACGTCCGTTTTCCACCAGACGGGCCGTGATGTTCTTCAGGTTCTCTACGCCCATGAGGAAGATCAGCGTATCGACGCCGGTGGCGAGACCCTTCCAGTTGATGCCGGAATGGGGGCGCGTGGGATCCTCGTGCCCTGTGATGACCGCGAACGAGGCGGCAACCTTGCGGTGGGTGACAGGGATGCCGGCGTATTCCGGTACGGCGATGGCGCTTGTGATGCCGGGCACGAATTCAAAGGGAAGGCCTTTTTCCCGCAGCAGCAGTGCTTCCTCGCCACCGCGGCCGAACACAAAAGAATCGCCGCCTTTGAGGCGCGCGACGGTTTTTCCTTCTGCCGCCAGTTTGGCCAGCAGCTGGCAGATATCTTCCTGTTTCATCGTGTGGTGGCTCGATGCCTTGCCGACGTAGATTTTTTCCGCATCTTCGCGGCTCCAGCCCAGGATGCGCGGATCCGCCAGCCGGTCGTAGACGATGACGTCGGCCCGGGCCAGGCAGTCCCGGCCTTTCAGGGTCAGCAGGCCCGGATCTCCGGGACCTGCCCCAATCAAATAAACCTTACCGTTGTTCGCCATGAAATAAGCTCCTTTGCTTCATGATCTGTCTTTTGACAAGTATCGTCCGTGATTTCACGCTGCCGGACCACGGCCGGCCGGCGCATCAGAGGATTTCCGCCAGGATTTCCCGGCCTCCGTGTCCGAGCATGCGGGTGCCCAGCCTGCGGCCGCCTTCCACGGCGTCTGCCGCGAGGGAGTCCAGGGTATCGCGGATGATACGGCTCCCGTCCAGGGAGGCGATGACGGCCTGGATATGCAGCTGGTCCCCGTCGAGGTCCGCATGGACGCCGATAGGTACCTGGCAGCCGCCTTCCACCAGCCCTAAAAAGGCCCGCTCCGCATCCGTGCAGATCTTTGTTTCCCGATGGTTCAGGAAACCGAGCAGCTCCCGTACTTCGGTATTGTCCTCGCGGCATTCGATGGCGAGGGCGCCCTGGCCGACGGCGGGAATGCAGAGGTCGCAGGGGAGGGTTTCCCGGATGCGGTCCCCATGGCCGAGGCGCGTCAGGCCGGCGGCGGCCAGGATGACGGCGTCGTATTTTCCTTCGTCCAGTTTGCGCAGCCGCGTATCGACGTTGCCGCGCAGGTCGCGGATGTCCAAATCCGGCCGTTTGGCGAGGAGCTGGGCCCGGCGGCGCAGGCTCGACGTCCCGACGATGGCCCCCTGCGGCAGATCCGCCCAGTGCCTGTATTTGTTGCTGACAAAGGCATCGCCGACAGCGGCGCGTTCCGTGACGGCTGTAAGGCACAGGCCTTCGGGCAGCTTCGTCGGCATATCTTTGAGGCTGTGGACGGCAAGGTCAATCTTCCGTTCCAGCAGGTCCGTCTCAATTTCCTTCGTGAAGAGACCTTTGCCGCCGATTTGTGCCAGGGGGACATCAAGGATCTTGTCGCCCGTCGTGACGATCTTCTGCAATTCCACCTTCAGTTCCGGATAACGCTTTTCCAGGCAGCTTTTGATGTAATTGCTCTGCCACAGGGCCAGAAGGCTTTTTCTAGTCCCAATAATGATAGACTGTTTCATCCCCGTACTCATCCTCTTCCTTCAAATTCAACAGGAACATCTGATTGATGCTTTCCCTGTATTTATCTTCTTCGTCCGTCCCGGCGACATGGACCATGTTGATCATAGGGTTGCGCAGGAACTTGTAGAGCATCTTTTCGCTCAGGAGCTCGATCTTCTTCTGCTGGTCCTTGGTCAGGTCCGGCATCTTGCGGAATGCCTTCTGCACAAGGTGGTTGCGGATGAAGTCGAACTTGTCATGGAGGCGGACCATGACCGGACGCATGGACAGGTAGCGGAGGCGTTCACGGATGGCGTCCACGTCCTCCTCAATGATTTTCAGGGCCGCCTGCGCGTCCTGGGCGCGCATCTCCTTGTTCTCTTCCACGACATTCTTCAAGTCGTCGATGTTATACAGGACGACGTTGTCCAGTTCCGTCACTTCCGGATCGACGTCGCGCGGTACGGCGATATCGATGAGGACCAGCGGCGTGGGTTTCAGACGGTTCCGCAAAGCCAGGGACAGGTCATTCTGTTCGATGATGTAGTGGGGCGCACCGGTGGAAGTGATTACGATGTCCGCATTGGCTGCATGATCCAGAAAGCGGTCAAAACGGATGACGGAGCCGTTGAATTTATCGGCCAGCACCTTGGCATGGTCGTAATTGCGGTTTGACACGAAGATGGAAGGGGCGCCTTTGTCCATCAGGTGGCGTGCCGTCAGTTCGCTCATCTTGCCGGCGCCGATGACGAGGATGTCCGCAGTCCGCAAGTCGCTGATGATCTGCATTGCCAGATCGACGGCCGCGGAAGACACGGAAACGCTGCGGTAGGCGATATGGGTCTTGGTGCGGACCTTCTTGCCCGTCGCGATGGCCTGGTTGAAGATGGTGTTGAAGACCGTCGACGTGTTCCCGGCCTTGCGTGCCAGGTGGTAGGCGTCCTTGACCTGGCTCAGGATCTGGCCTTCGCCGACAATCATGGAATCCAGGCTGCTGGCGACCTTCAGAAGATGGGCGACGCAGTCGCGTCCCGTGAAAGTATAGAAATGATCCCGGCTGAACCCGCTGCCGGCATACCGTTCGATGTTGCGGAAGAGCTCCTCCACGCCATCCTCTCCGTCGAGGGATACCAGATACAGCTCCGTGCGGTTGCACGTGGAAATGAGGACGGATTCCACGAATTCATCGGAATCCTTCAGAATCCGCAGAATATGCTTGATGCGGTTCCGGGAAAAATTGAAGCGTTCCCGGATTTCCACGGGCGCTGTTTTATGATTGAGCCCGACAATGATCAATTTCATTTGCAATGCGCTCCTTTATTTGTTCCAGACGACCCTGGCGGATTTCCTCCACCAGGTCGTCCGTTAATATGCCGCGCCAGAACCGGCGGCGGGAATCGGGATCGGGAAGGAGTTCCTTCACGCGGTCCCGCATTGTGTCCAGATAGGTGGAAAAGGCCCCGAAATCAGGGCCGTACTGTTTGGCCAGGTCGCCCAGGATCAAGTGGGTGAACCGGGGATTGCCGCCTGTGGATACGGAAAAACGCACCGCACCGGCTGCATAGGTTCCGGGGACGGAAAAATTCCCGGCGGACGGGTCATCCGCGGCATTGACCAGACAGGACAGGCGGAGGGCTTCCTCCACGACGGCGTGGTTGATGTCCCGTCGATCGGTGGCGGCAATCACTAAAAAAGCGCCCTTCAAGTCCCCGGCGCGGTAGGGGCGTTCGAGAAAGCGCAGGTGCGGGGCCGCCACGCCGAGGGTCCGGAACCCGTCGTCCAGACGCGGGGCGATGACCGTCACCGCGGCGCCGGCGTCCAGCAGGGACACCGCTTTCCGGAGTGCTACCCGGCCGCCGCCTACGATGATGCAGGGTCGCCCTTCCAGGGACAGGCGCACGGCATAGCGGAATTGGGAATAAGCCACAGTCCGACAACTCCTTACTGTCTCAAACTTTACAGAATGAACCTTAATTTGTTTTATCCTATTTTAGCACAAACTATCAATTGCTGTAAATCTTTTGTCATAGATTGTCCATAATGGGAAAGGTTCGCAATAAGCGGGATTGTACGGCGCCTTGGAAGGGCTCTTTCCGTGTCATGTACCAACGGCCGGAAATGTGTTATGATAAAGAGGAAGCGATGCCCGGCGTCCGGTCGGAAGGAGGAGGAGCCATGAAATGTACGGAAGTGGGAAAGGCGGGCCGGATCCACCGGCAGCGGCGCCTTCCGTTTTTTTGTCTCGCCCTGGTTTCCGCCTTCCTGATCCTTCTGGCCGCCGGCTGCGGAATTCAGCGCACGCCGGGCGGCGTGATGCGGCCCGGCGCGGAAACGCTCGGGTACACCGTGTTCCGCCTGGACTGGCAGCCCGTGGGCGTGGACAAACGGCAGGACACGGCCCTGAAACAGGCCCGTGACCGGCGGGACCCGAACCAGTTCGCCTTGTGGATTGAGAACGACCGCCGGGAATACATCCGCACGCTGGCCGTGACGGAGGAAGCGGCCCGGCAGGCCTGGGACGGATACTCGACGGGTCTCAACCGCTGGTTCATCAACGCCGGGTTTCTGGGCAGGCAGCAGTGGAAGGACATCAATGCCGCCATCGTGCCGGTGCCGGCCGATACGCGCCTCCAGTACACCTGGTACGGGGACAGCTTCAATGGCAGCGAAGCCCTGCCGGCCGGCACGTACCGTTATTGTGTCGAAGCCTGTTACGGCAAAGAGCCGTCCGCATATTACGAAGGTGTCTTCGTGATGGGCGACCGGCCGGATCATTCCGTGGCTGCCGTCGTCGGCATTGCGCCGGATCCGGCCCTGGTGAGGAATGTGACGGCGGACTTTGTACCCGACCGGTCCGCCTTTTTCGGTATCGCCGGTTTCAAGAAGTCCCTCAAGGCCTTCTTGTCCCGATAAATGCCTGCTGTTGAAAGGAAGGATTTGAATGGAGGCAATCTTCAAACGTGTGAGCATGCGTACGTTTCTGGACATCGACGTGGATGACGCCACAATCGAAAAAGTCCTGCGGGCCGGTATGCAGGCTCCTTCGGCCGTCAATCAGCGGCCCTGGGAGTTTTATGTGGTAAGGAACAAACAGATTCTGGCCGGCCTCGCCAAGTGCAGCCCCTACGCCGGACCGGTCGCCAAGGCGCCGGCGGCCATTGCCGCCGTATACCGCACGACGAACCTGGAAGCACCGGAATTCGTGCCTATGGACATGAGCTGCTGCGTGGAAAACATGTTGCTCGAAGCCGCCCAGCTGGACATGGGATCCGTCTGGATTTCCGTGGCCCCTGTGCCCGACCGCATGGAAAAGGCCAAAGCCGTGCTGAAGCTGCCGGAAGACCGGGAAGTCTTCGCCATCCTGCCCATAGGGTATCCGATGGCCGAAGCCAGACAGCGCGACCGTTTCGACGCCAGCCGCATCCATACGGTGGATTGATACACGCAAGAACATGTAGAATGGCCCTGCTTCCATCTGCGGCTGTCTTTTGCAGGCGGAGGCAGGGCTTTCGTCATTTTTCCGCTTTCGCGAGCAGAGGCTGGACGAGTTCCTCTTTTGGCGTCGTATAATAGGTGTTCTGGTGGGTGAAGACCACGAACCCCGGCTTGGCACCGGCCGGTTTCTTTACGAAACGGCGGGGCACGCAGTCGACCGGCACGCTGCTTCCGTTACGCGCCTTGCTGAAGTAGGCGGCCAGCAGTACGGCTGCTTCCACGGCCTCCGGTTCCGGCTCCGTCCTGGATGTCTTCAGCAGCACATGGCTGCCGGGGATTTTCTGTACATGGAACCACAGGTCGTTTCCGCTGCCGATTTTAAAGGTAAGCTGGTCGTTCTGGCGGTTGTTTTTGCCGATGTAGATCTGCGTATCTTCGGAAAAACGGATGACCAGGGGGTGCGATTTCGGCACGGGAATGCTCTTGCGGGATGCCTTGAGGACACCGGCTTTTTCCAGTTCCTCCCGGATTTCCGCCGTTTCCCGGCGCGAAGACGCCAGCTCCAGGCTTTCCACGATGGTCTCCATGTAGTCCCGGGCTGCCTCCGTTTCGGCCAGCTGCTCCGCCAGGGCCTGCTGGGCCCGTTTCAGCTTGGTGTACTTCTTATAGAGCTTCTGCGCGTTTTCCGCGGGCGTGAGGACGGGGGAGAGGCTGACTTGCAGTTCCGACCCGTCGTAGATGTTCGGGATGCGGCACGACGTCTGTCCTTTTTGAATCCTGTACAGGGCGGCCATCAGGCTGTCTGCCAGAACACGCTGCCGGTCTGCGTCCTGCGCTTCGGCCAGGTCATTCTGCAGGACCTTCACCTTTTTGGCCAGCTTGTTGGTCTCACTGCGGGCAGCCTTCTGCAGCAGTTCCCGCTCAGGCAGCACGATGGGCTCCAGTTTTGCCGCATAGTTCAGGGCTTCGTTGAGGTCCGTAAAGGCCACGGGCCTGCTGCTGTCCGGTACAAGGGCAGGCACATAGGGCACGATGGTCTGGCAGCGGTTCTGCCGGGAAAGGAAAGCTGTGCAGACGTCCCCCCCCTGGATTTCCTGCTGTATCGTGCCGATGGCGGCAGTCAGACGGGCCCGGTCCGCCGGTGTCAGGTAGGTGGCGGCCAGGGGAATTTCGGCGCGGGTCAGGAGCTCCTGGGCCGTCACTTTGCCGATGCCTGTCGTAGCGGCGATCAGGTCCCGCACCAGGCTGTCGGTGACGGCGTCCGGCAGGGCAGCCGTCACCGCTTCGGGAGCGGTGCCCAGGAGGGGCAGGCCGTCCTGCGGGGGCGGCGGCAGGTAGGCAGTGCCGGGCTGGATGGCGCGCAGAGAGTTGACGGACGGGCTGATGTGCTTCAGACTGTCCCGGATAATCCCGTTCTGTGTAAAGATGATGTTGGCGTTTTTGCCGGTGAGTTCCAGAATCAGATGTTTCGTCTCAATGCGGCTGTTCTGGCCCAGCAGACTGATTTCCAGGTCGAGGACCCGGTCCAGGCCCAGCTGGGAGATCTCTGTCACACGCCCTTCTTCCAGGTGTTTGCGCAGGAGCATACAGAAAGCCGGCGGTTCCACGGGGGAATCAGGCACGCGGTCCGCGAGCCAGGCCGCCGGGGCGGCTCCGTCGGCGTCTATGAGGAGCTGCACGTTGTCCCGGCTGCGGCGCAGGCCCAGGAGCAGGGACCGTGCGGAAGGCATGGTGATCCGGTAGATCTGGCTGCCCGTGATTTCCTGCTGCAGCATGCGGGTCAGCGTAAAAAGTGTGATTCCTTCCAAATTCATGGTTTTTCTTCCTTTTGCTTTTGTTTTGACGACCGTTCGGTTGATTTCAGGGGCCGATTGATGTATAATAGGAAAACAGTTTACCAGTAGTATACCATACGCAAGGAGGCATTTCCATGCTAAAGAGCATGACCGGTTTCGGCCGGGGCACATACGGGGAAGAGGACTTTTCCGTCGTCGTCGAAATCAAGACCGTGAACCACCGGTACACGGAAACAGCCGTCCGGCTGCCGCACTTCCTGAACCCGCTGGAAGACAAGATCCGCAAGACCATCCTGGCTTCTGTGGCGCGCGGCCGCATTGATGTCTTCGTGACCGCTTCCTATACGAGCGGGGATGCCCTTCAGGTCATGGTGGACAAACCGCTGGCCAAGGCCTATCACGAAGCCTTGCTGGAAGTGGGCAAGGCCATCGGTGTGGAAGACCCCGTCTTCAACGACCAGGCGGAGATTCTCAGCCTGGCCCGCTATCCCGAAGTCATCCGGACCCAGGAAGGCCTGTTCGACTGCGATGCCTACTGGCCCAAAGTGAAGACCGCCGTGGACCAGGCCGTGGCAAACCTGGTCAATATGCGGGAGACCGAAGGGATGAACATCGAAGGCGATTTCTATAAACGGCTCGACATCATCGAAAAGGATGTGGAGGCTGTTGAAGCCCGGGCCCCGCAGGTCGTCCGCGAATACGAAGAAAAGCTGCTGGTCCGCCTTAAGGACCGGCTTCGGGAACTGCAGCCGGAAACGGGGGTCGCCATTGATCCGGAACGGGTGCTGCAGGAAGCAGCCATTTTTGCCGACCGCATCAGCATCACGGAGGAAATCGTCCGCCTGAAGAGCCATATCCGCCAGTTCCGCACAATACTCCGGTCCGGCGGACCCGTGGGCCGCAAGCTGGACTTCCTGATTCAGGAGTTCAACCGCGAAGCCAACACCATCGCATCCAAGGCCAACGATTTCGAACTGGCGAAGACCGTCGTCGAAATCAAGGCGGAGATTGAGAAGATCCGCGAACAAATCCAGAATATCGAATAGCAGGGAGGCATCCTTTAATGGATATCAAGTTGATCAACATCGGTTTCGGCAACATCGTCGCTGCCAACCGCATTGTTTCCATCATCAGTCCCGAATCGGCACCTATCAAGCGCATCATCCAGGAAGCCCGGGAGAAGGGTATGCTGATTGACGCCACGTACGGCCGCCGCACCCGCGCCGTCATCGTGACGGACAGCGGCCACATCATCCTGTCGGCAGTGCAGCCGGAAACGGTGGCAAACCGGGTAAATTCTGATACGGAAGAGGAAGACGACTGATATGATTATGCGTAAAACGAACTCGAAACCGCAGGGCATCCTGCTGGTCGTATCCGGGCCGAGCGGCGCCGGAAAAGGTACCATCTGCAACCTGCTGCGCAAACAGCTGCCCGGCTTGGGCTATTCCATTTCGGTCACGACCCGGAAGCCCCGTCCCGGTGAAGTGGACGGCAAGGATTACTTCTTCAAGACCGTGGACCAGGTCAAGGACATGATCTTCCGCGGCGAACTGCTGGAGTACGCGAAGGTTTACGACAACTATTACGGCACGCCCCGTCCGTACGTGGAAAAACTGCTGGACGAAGGCAAGGACGTGCTGCTCGAAATCGACATCCAGGGCGCCCTGCAGATCAAGAAGGTGTTCCCGTCGGGCGTCTTCGTCTTCATCGTTCCCCCTTCGATGGAAGAGCTCAGCGCCCGCATCTACAAACGCGGCACCGATGCGGTCGACGTCATTGAGAAACGCCTGGCCTCTGCCACGAGGGAATTATCTTACGCCAACGAGTATGACTACATCATCGTGAATGATGTAGCGGAGAAGGCCACCCGCAAAGTCATGACGCTTTTGGAAGCGGAACGGTACCGTGCGGCGCGTACCTATTTCATCGTCGATAAAATCATTCATCACAATACGGAGGCTTGACACATTATGAGCATGGTAGACCCTAACATCGATTATCTGGCAACGCTGGTCGACAGCAAGTACACCCTGGCCATCCTGGCCGCCAAACGGGCCCGTGAACTGACGAAGCCCGGCCATGTCCTGCCGGAAAAGGAAGTCAGCATTGCCCTGCGGGAAATTGCGGACGGCAAGATTACCTATACGCGCAAAAAATAAACGCGGCATGAACGCCGGTACAGGAGCGACATCTATGTTAAACGGGAAAAAGATAGTGCTGGGGGTTTCCGGCGGTATCGCCATCTACAAAGCGGTGGACCTGGTCAGCAAGCTGCGCAAGCGCGGCGCCGAAATCCGTGTCGTTATGACGGAACATGCCACGAAGTTTGTTTCGCCGCTGCTCTTTTCCGAAATCAGCGGCAACCCGGCGGCAGTCTCCATGTGGGACAACCGGGGTGAGCACAGCGTGGAACATATCGCCCTGGCCAACTGGGCGGACCTGCTGGTGGTGGCGCCGGCTACGGCGAACATCCTGGCCAAAGCGGCCTGCGGACTGGCGGACGACCTGCTGAGTACGGTCCTGCTGGCCACGGCCTGCCCGAAAATCGTCTGTCCGGCCATGAATTCCGGTATGTATGCCAATCCGGCCACGCAGGAAAACCTGGACACGCTGCGGCACCGCGGCTATACGGTCATGGAACCGGACGCGGGACACCTGGCCTGCGGCGTGAACGGCCCCGGCCGACTGCCCGAGGTGCCGGAGATCATCGCCTTCCTGGAACGCTTTACAGCCCTGCGGGAAGGGCGCCTGCGCGGCCTGCACTTCCTCGTCACGGCCGCCGGTACGCGGGAACCAATCGATCCCGTCCGCTACGTGGGGAACCGCAGCAGCGGCAAGATGGGCTATGCCGTGGCCCGGGAAGCACTTCTCCAGGGAGCCGGTGTGACCCTCGTCACGGGTCCCAGCGCACTGACGCCCCCGCCGTATGCGGACGTCGTACGTGTGGAGACGACGCAGCAGATGCTGGAAGCCTGCCTGGCCGTCTATCCCGGCGTGGACGTCGTCATCAAGGCGGCCGCTGTGGCGGACTTCAAACCGCGCGATGTGGCAGACCAGAAAATCAAGAAGATTGACCCGGAGAACGGCATGACCGTGGTCATGGACCAGAATCCGGACATCCTGAAGATCCTGGGCTCGCACAAACAGCAGCAGTTCCTCGTGGGATTCGCCGCGGAAACGCAGCACCTGCTGGAAAACGCGGCGGCCAAGATCCGCAGGAAGAACCTGGACATGATCGTCGCCAACGATGTGTCCCAGGCCGGAGCCGGTTTCAATGCGGATACGAACATCGTCAAGTTCCTCTATCCGGACGGCACGGTGGAAAGCCTGGAAAAGATGTCCAAGGACGACGTGGCGCTGCGCCTTATCGACCGCGTCCTGGAACGGCGTGCGGCGAAGCAGGAGGAATCCTGTAATTGAGAGGGAATCTCAATTTGTAAATAATTTTTAAACTCACAGGTCAACCTATTGCATTCTGCAGATAACCTGCTATAATGAATCCGAAAAGTGAATATCTCATCACGAGCGGCGGAGGGAACTGGCCCTGTGAAACCGCAGCAACCATGGAAGGCCGGAGGGCCTTGCAACGGTGCTAATTCCTTACGAGAAATCGCAAGATGAGGACAAGGATATTCGATGCTCTCACAACTTGCGAGGGCATCTTTTTTATATCTCCCGTACAGATGAGTCCAGTTCATAGATTGTTCCTGATATTTACTTTCACCCTGTTTATCAACGAAAGGAGCTTTGTTATGCGTAAACTGTTTACTTCTGAATCCGTAACGGAAGGCCATCCTGATAAAATGGCCGACCAGATTTCCGACGCCATCCTCGATGCCATCCTGGAAAAAGACCCCAACGGCCGTGTAGCCTGTGAAACCCTCGTCACAACCGGCCAGATCCATATCGTCGGCGAAATTTCCACGGAATGCTTCGTGGACATCCCGAAAATTGCCCGTCAGACTGTGCTCGATATCGGTTATGACCGTGCCAAATACGGTTTCGACGGTTCCACCTGCGGGGTCCTGATCTCTATCGACGAACAGTCTTCCGATATCGCCATGGGTGTCGACAAGGCGCTGGAAGCCAAGGAAGGCGTTGCCCGGGACGACGAGACCGGTGCCGGCGACCAGGGCATGATGTTCGGTTATGCCTGTGATGAAACGCCGGAACTGATGCCGCTGCCCATATCCCTGGCCCATAAGCTGGCCCGCCGTCTGGCGGAAGTCCGCAAGAACAAGACGCTGGCTTATCTGCGGCCGGACGGCAAAACCCAGGTGACCGTGGAATACGAGGACGGCAAGCCGGTCCGCGTGGACACCATCGTCGTTTCCGCCCAGCATGATCCCGATGTGACGCAGGAACAGATCCGCAAAGACATCATCGAAAAGGTCATCAAACCGGTGGTACCGGCGGCATTACTGGACGGCAACACCAAATACTTCATCAATCCGACGGGCCGGTTCGTCATTGGCGGTCCTGCCGGCGACAGCGGCCTGACCGGCCGTAAGATCATCGTCGACACCTACGGCGGCATGGCCCGCCACGGCGGCGGTGCCTTCAGCGGCAAGGATCCCTCCAAGGTGGACCGTTCCGCTGCCTACGCGGCCCGTTACGTAGCTAAGAACATCGTGGCCGCCGGCCTGGCGAAACGCTGCGAAATCCAGCTGGCTTACGCCATCGGCGTCGCCAAACCGGTCTCCGTACTGGTTGACACCTTCGGCACGGGCAAGTTGCCGGACGACAAGATTGCCGGACTGGTCATTAAAAACTTCGCCCTCAGCCCGACGGGGATCATCCGCAGCCTGGACCTGCGCCGTCCGATATACAGACAGACCGCTGCCTACGGCCATTTCGGCCGCACGGACATCGACCTGCCCTGGGAGCATACGGACAAAGCCGCTGCCCTGAAGGAACAGGCCGGATTATAAGGCATGCACGGCGCCGGACAAGGGCTTCCGAAACTGAAAAAAACAGAGGACCCGCCGATTTGGAAAAACCGGCGGGTCTTTTTCTCCGTCCCTGTTTTTGCAATCTGTTCACAAATGGGGCTGCCAGGTCTATTGACAGGCCGATGGGCGTCTTGTACGATAAAGTTGCAGGGGGAAACGATATCCTGTAATTCCTATCAATAAAGTGGTAATTAAAAATTTGGAGGGTAGACGATATGAAGAAGTTCCTTATTGTCCTGGTTGCCGTCGTCTTGATCGTGGGCGGGTTCTGTTTCAGTACCTACAACGGCCTGGTCGCTGCCAATGAAAATGTGACGGCCCAGTGGAGCCAGGTGGAAAACCAGCTGCAGCGCCGGAATGACCTGATTCCGAATCTCGTGAATACGGTAAAGGGTTACGCTTCGCACGAAGAAAAGGTCTTTGCCGATGTATCCAATGCACGCAGCAAACTGGCCGGTGCTGCGACGGTAAGTGAAACGGCGGCGGCGAACGGCGAACTGAGCAATGCCTTGTCCCGTCTGCTGGCGATTTCCGAAGCCTATCCGGAATTGAAGGCGAACACGAATTTCATGCAGCTGCAGGACGAACTGGCCGGCACGGAGAACCGCCTGGCCGTGGCACGCCGTGATTACAATACGGCGGCCCAGCAGTTCAACACGAAGATCAAGACCTTCCCGACGAACGTCGTGGCAGGTATGCTTGGCTTTTCCGCCCGTGATTATTTCCAGGCGGATGAAGCTGCGAAGAAGGTGCCGCAGGTCAAATTCTAAGCGGCTCTATCGGAAGGGGCATTCCATTGAAGAAGATATTTGTGCTCTGCCTGTTGTTGCTGCAGATCTTGTTCCTTTCTTCCGCCCAGGCCCTGGCTGCACCGACCGTACCGGCGAAACCGGCGGACGGGACGTTCGTCGTGGATGAGGCCGGCGTCCTTTCCGCCCAGACGGAAACGGTGATCAATACCTATACAAGGGCCCTGTCCAAACGGACGAAGGCCCAGATTGCCGTACTCACCATCAAGAGCCTGCAAGGGGAGGCGCCGGAGGAATATGCCCTTACGGTCTTGCGCCAGTGGGGTATCGGGGACCGCAAACTGAACAACGGCGTACTCATCCTTGTCGCGGTGGATGACCGCCGCTCCCGCATCGAAGTGGGATATGGCCTTGAAGGCGCCCTGACGGACGGATTGGCCGGCCGTATCCAGGACGACTACATGCTGCCGTACTTCCGGCAGGGAAACTACGACAAGGGGGTCGCCCGGGGTTACACGGCGGTGCTGCAGACCGTCCTGAAGGAATATGGACTGGAAATCAAGAATCTGGATGTCTCAGCCAATACGCGTTTTGCCGACGACCGCGCCAGGGAAATCAACATGTCCGACGTGGCGGCCTTCATCGTCGTCGCCCTCATCCTTTTCGGGTTCTTTTTCGGGGGACCTGGCGGCGGTGGCGGCGGGTTCCGCCGGACACAGCATGGCGGCATCTTCTATGGCGGCGGTTTCTTCGGAGGTGGTTTCGGTGGCGGCGGCTTCAGCGGTGGCGGCGGCTTCGGAGGTGGTTCCGGAGGCGGCGGCGGTGCCGGACGCGGCTGGTAAACCGGCCTTCCGCCGCTGGCAGGTTCATCCTTGCGGCCGGGTCCGGCTGCAGGACGTGCAGTATGACCACTTGGGAAATTTTTATTGGGACTAATGAAGGAATTGAGAAAATAAGTTGCACAATTTCTAAAAATTTCCTATAATTAGCATATACTATATGGCGTCATAATGCAGAATACGTCCTATATCGTCCTGTTTTCCCAATGGGAAACGGGTCAGGCCCGACAACAGAAAGGGTGAATCATCCAATGGCACTGAGCAACAGACAGAAACGCATCGCCGAAATCGTGCGGCAAAGCGGTCCCATCACAGGCGACCATATCGCCCGGCAGCTGAATGTGACCCGTGCGGCCCTGCGCAGTGACCTCGCCATCCTCGTGATGGGGGGCATCATTGACGCGCGCCCGAAAGTGGGGTATTTTTATACAGGGAAGAATACACTGGGCATGCTGATGGAAGAAATTTCCGCTATCCGCGTAGGAGACATCCAGTCCATGCCCATCGCGGTCACCAATGACAAGAACGCTTATGAGGCCGTCGTCACCATGTTTTTGGAAGATGTCGGTTCTGTGTACATCGTCGACGAAAAGAATCTGCTCGTCGGCGTCGTGTCCCGCAAAGACTTATTGAAGGCCGCGACGAACAACAGCGGGGACCTGAAGGATGTCCCGGTCGTCATGGTCATGACCCCTTTATCGAAAATGGTCATGGTCACGCCGGAGGAATCCGTGGCCGCAGCCGCGCGCAAGGTCATCGACAACGAGGTGGACGGGCTGCCGGTCGTTCGCTGTGCGGATGAAGAGACCCGCAGTTACGAAATCGTCGGCCGCATTACCAAGACGAATTTCACCAGGCTGCTGGTGGATATCGCAGAAGGCAAGGGAGGGAACAATCATCGGTAACTCGAAGAACCCCGTCATCTATGCATTGTCCGATTCCATCGGCGGCACGGCGGAATCAGTCATCAAGGCGACGGTGAGCCAGTTTACGGAAACCCAGTTCGACGTCATCCGCATTCCTTATGTAAATAATAAGCAGCAGATTGACCGCACGTTGGAAGAAGCGTTGGAAAACCATGCCGTCGTCTGCTATACGATCGTCAGCGCGGAACTGCGCAAGCACCTGGCAGACCGGGCGCTGGCCCTGAACCTGCAGGTCGTCGATGTGCTGGGCCCGATGCTGCGTGCCATTGAAAAGAACTCCGGTCTGGTGCCGAAGAACCAGGCCGGCCTGATCCATGCCCTGGACCATGAATATTTCAAACGGGTCGAAGCCATTGAATTCGCCGTCAAGTACGACGATGGCAAGAATCCGCTGGGCCTTTTGAAGGCGGACATCGTCATCATCGGCGTCTCCCGTACTTCGAAGACGCCGTTGTCCATGTACCTGGCCAACAAACAGCTCAAAGTGGCCAACGTGCCCCTGGTGCCGGAAATCGCGCCGCCGCCGGAACTGTTCAAAGTGCCGCCGCACCGCATCATCGGCCTTTTGATCGATCCGTACAAACTGATCGACATCCGCACGACGCGCCTGAAGACCATGGGCTTGTCAGACAAGGCCGTGTATGCCGACATCAACCGCATCAACGAGGAACTGGAATATGCCAAGGCCATCATGCGCCGCGTCCACTGCATGGTCATCAACGTGTCGAACCGTGCCATTGAGGAAACGGCCGGTATCGTCCTTGACTATTACCATAAAAACCAGGAACGTTACCACGGGGAAGTCTGACCTTGTAAGAAACAGCGACTGCTCCCTCCGTCGGGGCTGGTATCTGCCAGCTGACGGAGAGAGCAGTTTTAGTCTTATATTCATTCCTCTGTTTGGGAAAGGATTCATCATGAATACACGCGAACGAACGGAACAACTGGAAATGGAACTTCTGGCCCCCTGGGCCGCAAAAAGCCGGGAAGCCGTGCGGCTTACGGAAGAGGAGGACGATGACCTGCGCACGCGGTTCCAGCGGGACCGGGACCGCATCATCCACAGCACGGCCTTCCGAAAACTGAAACATAAGACCCAGGTCTACCTGCAGCCTGGCGACCATTACCGCACGCGGCTGACCCACAGTATGGAGGTATCCCAGATTGCCCGTACTATCGGCCGTGCCCTGCAGCTGAACGAGGATATGATTGAGGCAGCCGCCCTGGGACATGATTTAGGGCATACGCCCTTCGGACATGCGGGGGAAAAGGCTATCCGCCAGTACATGGGGCATTTCAACCATAATGAGCAGAGTCTGCGGGTGGTCCGTCATTACGGCCGCAACGGGCGGGGCCTCAATCTGACGACGGCCGTCCAGGATGCCATCCTCTGCCATACAGGGCCCCGCCTGCCGGTTACACCGGAAGGTGCCGTCGTGCGCCGTTGTGACCGGATCGCCTATCTGTGCCATGATTTTGATGACGGTGTCAAGGCAGGCATCATCGGCAAGGAGTCCCTGCCCGGGCTTGTGGCCATGCGGCTCGGGGCGGAACCGACGCAAATCCTGGACATCCTGGTGCACAATATCGTGGAGTGTTCCGCCGGCCGCCGCGAAATCCTCATGGACCCTTACTACGAAGAAGCCGTCGAGCAGTTCCGCGACTTCATGTTCGCTTATGTCTATGAGGGACCCGTCCTGGAAAAGGAACACAAAAAGGCGGTCCACGTGGTTCTGTCCATCCTCGACATGTACATGAAGGATCCGTCCCGCCTGCCGGAAAAGGTCCAGCTTTCCTTTAACCGGTTCGGCAAGGAACAGGCCGTCGTCGACTATGTTGCCGGGCTGACGGATTCCTCTGCCGTCGCCCTTTTCAATGACAATTTTGTTCCCAAGGTAAACTGACCGTCCAGTCACGCTTGCGGGAAAAAAGTGTACACTGAAACTCTTCATTCATATATTTTTTTAATTGTCAAGTAAAAAACAAAAAAAAGCAGGATTTTTTTTATCCATCTAGAACTATAAGCATATGGGAAACAAAGGAGCTGCTATGGACCAGAATTTTGAAGATTTCAAACAAAAAGTGAAGGACAGCTCCGATATTGTTGATGTCATCTCCGGCTACGTTTCCCTCCAGAAACGGGGCCGTTCCTATTGGGCCTGTTGTCCGTTCCATGGAGAAAAGACGCCGTCCTTTTCCGTCAACAGGGAGAACCAGTTCTTCTACTGTTTCGGATGCCATACCGGCGGGGATGTCTTTACCTTCGTGGAAAAGATGGAGAATGTGACCTTTCCGGAAGCCTTGCGCATTCTGGCCGAACGGGCCCGCATCCCCGTGCCGGAAACCCACCGGACGGCGGCGGATGTGCGGCGCGCCAAGGCAAAAGAGGAACTGTACGGCGTCAACGAACTGGCAGGACGCTATTTTGCGGCCTGCCTGACCAAGACCCAGTACGGCGGAAAAGTGCAGGCTTACCTGCAGAACCGGGGGATCACGGAGGACATCATCCGCCGCTTTTCCCTGGGAGCGTCGTTGCCGGGCTTCAGTTCCCTGCGGCACAACCTTTCTAAAAAAGGCGCCACCGATCAGCAGATGCTGCGGGCCGGGCTGATCCGCGAAAAGGACGGACGCCTGCTGGACGCCTTCATCGGCCGCTTCATGATTCCCATCAAGGACTCCAGGGGGCGTATCATCGCCTTCGGTGGACGCATGTTGGGAGACGGGGTGCCGAAATACATCAATACGGGTGAAACGGAAATCTTCCAGAAACGGGAAACGCTGTTCGCCCTCGATGTCGCCCTCCGGGCCATCCGGTCCGCAAAGGAAGCCATCGTGGTCGAAGGGTACATGGACGCCATCAGCCTCCATGCCGCCGGTGTCGACCGGGTTGTGGCTTCCCTGGGAACCGCTTTCAGCCAGGAACATGCCAAACTGCTGAGCCGTATCGCGGAGGCCGTCGTCTTCGCCTACGACAGTGACGACGCAGGCCGGCGCAATGCCGTCCGCGCCGTCAGCATCGCCAAACAGGCCGGCCTGGCCGTCAAGGTCCTGAATGTGCCGGAGGGGAAAGACCCCGATGAGTACGTGCGCAAGGCAGGCCGTGACGCATTTGAACAGCTCGTTAAAAACGCTTGGGACGGAACGGAATTCCAAATCCGTTATGTCATTTCCCAAAATAATGTAACGGAATTAGCAGGAAAAGTCCGGGCCGTGTCGAATATTGTACCTTACCTGCACGAGTGCAGGAACGAAATAGAAGCTGCCGGATATATCAAGACGGTGGCGCAGCTCCTCGTCATCGACGAAGGCTTGATCCGGAATGAGTATCGCCGGAACCGGCGCCTTCCGGACGGGAAGACGGCGGCGCCTGCACCGGCCCCGCAGTCTGCGGAACTGCATTCCGTTCCTGATGCCCTGGCGCAGGCGGAGGCTACCGTATTGCTGCTCTTCATCCGTAATCCCGGGCTGATTGCCCCCCAGGAGGAGAAACTCTGGGCCATCGGATTCAAGTCCTCCGTGCGGCAGCGCCTTTTTGAAAAGGTGCTGAATCTGCGGCAGGACAAGGCGGGCATAGCGGACAAACTGCTGGGGGACGAAGACGGGGAAGTACAGGCCGAAACGGCACGTATCCTGGCCCTCGACAATACGGGAAACATGTCTCTGGATCTGCAGCGGCAGACCGTGGCAGACTGTGTGCTCCTCATGGAGCGCCAGTACTTGGAGGCGGAGTATGAAAAGCACAGCGCCCTGGCAGGGCGTTATGCCGAAACCAATGATCCGAGGCTCAGTGCAGAGCTTCAAATATGTAATGAGTTAAGAGGGAAGATTACAAAGCTCTATGGCAACGACTAAGAAGGAAACAAACAAAAAAAAGAATATGGCAGCCGCTGACGCAGAAAAAGTGAAGAAGACCGCAAAAAAAGCCAGTGAATCCGCTTCCCGGACCGCAAAAAAGCCCAACGCCGCAGGCGTGGAAAAGACGTCCGCAAAAGAGACGAAGAAAGTGAAGAAGAACGTCGCGGAAGAGGGAAAACAGTCCCGGACTGCGAAAGTGGCGGAAAAACCGGCCAAAGCCAGTACCGGGAAGGCCGTGCAGGCGGAAAAGCCTGCCAAAACGGCACCCCCCGCCAAAAAGGCATCCGCCAGACCGGAACCGGCGAAGAAAAGTCCTGTGAAAGGGACAACGGCCAAGGTAAAACCGGAAAAGACCGGCGGCGTTGCGGAAAAGAAGACGGCTTCCGCAACGAAGAAGGCGACAGACAGGAAAGCGGCAGAGCCTCGTAAAACGGAGGCCCGGCCTGCTGCGCCCAAAAAGCGGACTGCTGCCTCAAAGACACCGGCCGCCCGAACGGCCGGTCCCGCTGCCGAAAAAGAGCCCAAAGAAGTCAAAGACGCCCCAAAGGCGAGACCGGTGAACCCCGGAAAAACGGAAAAACCGGCCAGGCAGCCGGCTGCTGCGAAGGCGGAACCGGCGGCCACCGCGAAAGCCACTAAAAAGACGGTCAAAAAGAAACCCGTGAAGAAGGCGGCGTCCAAAAAGACGGCGGAACCGAAGGAGGCAACCTCGCAGGTGACCCTCAGCGAGGAGTTGCTCGCCAACGCGCCGGAAGGGTTCCCGATCCAGAAGCTGGCCGATCTGGAACTGTGTGCTTCCAAGAACGGCGGACAAATTTCCTATGGGGAAATCAATGACATCCTGCCGGCCAATGTGACGTCCGACGACGCCCTTGACTTTGTGTATGATTATCTGGCTTCACGCAACTACACCGTCGTTCCTGACGAAAGCGAGGAGGATGACGATGTCCTGCCTGCCAATGACGACGGCGACGAGGATGCGGAACTGTCGGCAACAGCGACGCTGACCGACGGTGCCGGCACGGAGGCCGTGGCCATTGACGACCCGGTCCGTATGTATCTGAAGGAAATCGGCCGTGTGAGCCTGCTGCAGGGCGAGGACGAAGTCGAACTCGCCAAGCGCATGGATAAGGGCAAACAGGCCCTGCGCATCGAAGCCAACAAGAAGGTCAGCGCCGATGTGACGGAACTGACGTCCAAATCGTCCCGGGAGAAGATCATCAAACGGATTGAGACCCTGCTGGCGGAAGAAAAACGGCTGGCGGACGAACGCTCCATTCCGTTGGCCATCGCAGCACTGGAACAGATGCATAATGACGGCAAGGAGGTCACGCCGGAGATTTTCGCGGAAAAGACGCGGTACTTCACCCAGAATGAACGGGAACGCCTCCACAACCTGATGGAGTCGGAAAAAATCCCCTGTGAAAACTGGCTCAGCGCTGTGCGCTACCGCGAAGACACCAATGAACCGACCTCGAAGAGCCTCTATGAAATCCATATCCTGATGAACCTGCTGCAGGAAAAGGTGCGGAAGTCGCCGTCCAAGGCCGGGGAAAAGAAATTGGCCGACCTGACGGAGGACTTCAGGAAAACGCTGGGCCGTTACAAACTGCTCGGGGAGGACGCCAAACAGCGTCTGTCCGAAGCCAACCTGCGCCTGGTCGTCAGTATTGCGAAACGGTATGTGGGCCGTGGCATGCTCTTCCTGGACCTGATTCAGGAAGGCAACCTGGGCCTTATCAAGGCCGTTGAAAAATTCGATTACAACAAAGGTTTCAAGTTCAGTACCTATGCAACCTGGTGGATTCGGCAGGCCATCACCCGTGCCATCGCGGATCAGGCCCGCACAATCCGCATTCCGGTCCACATGGTGGAAACCATCAACAAACTGATCCGCATTTCCCGGCAGCTGCTGCAGGAGCTGGGACGCGAACCGACTCCGAAGGAGATTGCGGAGCAAATGGAGACAACGGAGGAACGGGTACGGGAAATCCTGAAGATCGCCCAGGAACCGGTTTCCATGGAAACGCCTATCGGTGAGGAAGAAGATTCCCATCTGGGCGACTTCATTGAAGACCATGAAGCGCCGGCCCCGGCTGATGCGGCCTCCTTCGCCCTGCTGAAGGAGAAGCTGAACGAGGTCCTGAACACGCTGAGCACGCGGGAGCGGGAAGTCTTGGAACTGCGGTTTGGACTGAAGGACGGACGGCAGCGTACCCTGGAAGAGGTAGGCCAGCATTTCGGCGTCACCCGTGAGCGTATCCGCCAGATTGAGGCCAAGGCATTGCGCCGCCTGCGCAGCAAACGGCCGGCCCAGTTACGGGATTTCGTCATGGACTGATGTTGCACAAGACTGCATCCCTGATGTATAATATACCTTGTCATGGGCCTATAGCTCAGCGGTAGAGCCGTCGGCTCATAACCGATTGGTCCAAGGTTCGAATCCTTGTAGGCCCACCATTTTCTGCAAGGACATTGCCCGGTCTGCATTCCATTTTCCGGAAGGCGCAGGCCGGGCATTTTTAAAAAGAAAGGAGTGTCCCTCATGGCAAAAATCGCTGTATTGGAAAAAGTTAAGGAATTGGTGCAGGCTCCGAGCATCTGCCCCGAACTGAAGGATGCCGCGGAAAAGTACGTGGCTGCCGTCGGCACGGACCGGGAAAAGGAAGCAGGCCGCACGCTGGTGGCTGAATTGAAGGAAGACGTCCAGACCATTGACGAGGTCTCCGTGTTCTTTGCTTCCGAAGACGCCCGTAAATTGTTTGGCGCGGAACAGGCGGCCGCCCTTTTGGCACAGGCCGCGAAAGTAAAGGCCGCCGGCGGTAAATACTGCTTCTGTCCGGCCTGCACAGCCGGCGCCGCCCTGCTGGCTATGGAAAAGGACATCTGAAACGGGTCCTGGCAGCTTCGGCCGTCCTGATAAATTCAAGGAAAGTTTATCTTTGCGGGGTATACTGAAGGAGGGTGGGGACCATGGATTTTACGAAGGTTAAAAAGGCGCTGGAGCAAAAAAGGTATACGGTACACTGTTTTGCTTCGGCGGCAGAAGCGGCGGACTGGCTGGACGGACAGATTGACGGCAGGACCGTCGGCTTCGGCGATTCGGAATCCATGATCGCCATGGGGCTCTTCGACCGCCTGTCAAAGCACAACGAAGTCTGCGATCCGAAGCATCCGCGCGCGGGGGATGATTTCTATGCGACGGCGCGCAAATGCCTGGTGACGGACATCTTCCTGACATCCGTGAATGGCCTGGCGGAAACCGGCGAGATGGTGAACATCGACGGTACGGGCAACCGCGTGGCCGGGTCGCTGTTCGGCCACGAGAAGGTCTATTTCGTCGTCGGCCGGAACAAGGTCGTTCCCACGCTGGATGACGCCTGCTGGCGCGCCCGCAATGTGGCGGCACCGAAAAATGCCGGGCGGCATCATTACCGCACGCCCTGCGCCATCCGCATGGACCACTGCTACAACTGCATGAGTCCCGACCGCATCTGCAGTGCCCAGACCATTTACTGGAAAAAGATGAACCATATGGAGATGGAAGTCCTCCTGATTGACGAAGACCTGGGCTTTTAACGAACCGAACGTACATTTCAACCGCTGCCTGACCGGCACGCAGAAAGGACATCAAGTTGGACTATACATCGCGTAAAGCCTTCTGGCTCCTGGCCGCCATCGTCGCCTTCAACATCCTCTGCGGTATCGGCGGCGTGGCCATGCTCGATCCCGATGAACCGGTCTATGCTGAAACAGCGAAAGAGATGATCCGGTTCCACGACTATCTGTCGCCCCGTATCTACAATGAGTTCTGGTATGACAAACCGCCAATCTTCTACTGGCTTGTCGTGGCTTCCCTGAAAATCTGCGGCGGCTTTTCCGAATTCGCGGCGCGGATTCCGGCTTCCCTTATGGCCGTGTTCAGCGTCCTTCTGACCTACGGTTCGTTCAAGCGGCTCCTGAATGCGCGGGCCGCCTTCTGGTCCGCCATGGTCATGGGTACGTCGGTCATGCTCATGTACATGGGGAAGGCATCCGTCACCGATTCGACGCTGTTGTTCTTCCTGACTGCCTCGCTGCTCTGCTTTTTACACCGGAAATACTGGCTCATGTATGTGTGCTGCGGATTGGCCGTCATGACGAAGGGACCCATCGGGGTCGTCTTTCCCGGCGGCATCATCTTCTGCTATCTGCTGCTGACACGCAACCTGAAGGAAATGCTCCGCATGCACGTCATTCCCGGCCTGATTCTGACGGCCCTCATCGGTTCCCCCTGGTACATCTACATGTACCAGAACCATGGCTGGCAGTTCATCCAGGATTTCCTCGGGTTCCATAACATGCAGCGGTTCGCAAAGCCGCTCCATCCGTCGCGTATGCACTGGTGGTTCTATCTGCCGGTCATCCTCCTCGGCATGTTCCCCTGGACAGGACTTTTGATCCAATCCATCAAGAACGGCATCGTGAAAGCCGGGGACAAGCGGAATGTGCTCCTCTTCCTCGAAGTGTGGGCCGCCTTCGTCTTCCTCTTCTTCAGCGTGGCGAAGACGAAGCAGGTTTCCTACATGCTCGTCTTGTCGCCGGCCCTGGCCGGCCTTATCGGCTGGAACATCGACCGCATGCTCGGACTTGCGCACGGAACCTTTAAATCGTGGGCCATCGGCAGCCTGATCCTGTTCCTGCTCCTGGGGGCCGGGTGGATAGCCGGGGGCAAGTCCATGCCGGAACTGGCTTCCGGAGGGATGGTCCTCGGCATCGCTACCATCGTCCTGGGCCTCGCCGTCTTCTTCGTCCTCCTCTTCCGGAAGAAGGGGGAGGCGGGAGCCTGGCTGCATGTGGCGACGGGCCTCTTCACCATGGTCATGGCCTTCGTGGTACTCATGCCCCTGGCGCAGGACCGGTTCAGCGTCAAGTCCATGGCCCTGCAGTATCAGACGCTGGCTGCGGAACCGCAGCGCGTCCTCTACATCGATAAGCAGCTGCGGCCCGGCTTCATGCTCTACACGGATATTCCCGGACTGGAAGCCGATACGAACAACGAGGAGACCCTCGCGAAACTGAAAGCCGACGGCCGGCCCAAATACATCCTGATGCGGCAGTACATGTACCGCAAGCAGAAGGACCTCATGGGCGGCGAAAACTGGCGGCTCGTCAAGGAGCAGGACGGCATCTGCCTGTTTGCCAGCGAACCCTGACAACCTTGATTCGGATACAGACACTTTTAAAGGATATTTTTATGAATGAACAACCGATTCTGTATATGGTGATTCCCTGCTATAACGAGCAGGAAGTCCTGATGGATTCTGCGGAAAAGCTGAAGGACAAGCTCCAGGACCTGATGGGGCGCCGCAAAATCAGCCGCCGCAGCAAAATCTGTTTCGTCAATGACGGCAGCAAGGATAAGACCTGGGCCCTGATTCAGGAGCTGTGCCATAAGGACGGCATCTTTTCCGGTATCTGCCTGGCCCACAACAAAGGGCATCAGAATGCCGTGACCGCCGGCCTTTTGACCATCCGGAATCTTTGCGATATCGCCATCAGCATAGACGCGGACCTGCAGGATGATATCGATGCCATCGACACCATGGTCGACAAATACCTGGGCGGCTGCGACATCGTTTACGGTGTCCGCAGGAGCCGGGAAAGCGACACCTTCTTCAAACGCTTTACGGCCCAGTGTTTCTATAAGTTCATGCGGTTCATGGGGGCAGACCTCATTTACAACCACGCCGATTTCCGCCTCATGGACCGGCGGGCGCTGGAGGCATTTTCGGACTTCAAGGAAGTCAACCTCTTCCTGCGCGGCATGATCCCCATGATCGGCCTGAACCATGACTGCGTGTACTACGAACGGAAGGAGCGTCTGGCCGGCGAAAGCAAATATCCCCTGAAAAAGATGATTGCCCTCGCCTGGCAGGGTATCACATCGCTGACGAACAATCCCATCGGCTATATCCTCAAGCTGGGCCTCGGCATTTCCGTCGTGACAGGCTGCGTCCTCATCTGGTCCCTGGTGGAGCACTTCACGGGGGCCACCATTGCCGGCTGGACGAGCCTCATCGTCTCCCTCTGGTTCCTGGGCGGCCTGATCCTGTTTTCCATCGGCATCGTCGGGGAATACATCGGGAAAATCTATCTTGAGGTGAAACACCGTCCGCGCTTCCTCATCCAGGAATTCATTGACAGCAATGTGGAAGGCGGCCGTGGCCGCCGGGAGCGCCGGGAACAGACCGGGCAGAAATCCCGTAAACCGAACGAAAGTCCCGTTGTCGTGCTGGACAAGGCCCAGCGGGAAAAGATGAAGCAGACCCCTTCTTCCAAGCCAATCAAACCGGCCAAACCAACTAAACCGGCCAAACCGGTACGGCCGGTCCGGAAGAGGGTCCCTGCCGCGGCCGATGGAAAGGAAACGGAAGACATTCCTGTTCCCGAAATCCTCAAAACGGAAAAGATGCCGCTCAAATCGGATTTTGTAACCTCCGCCTCCGCGCCGGTGGAGCCGGCCGGGGCAGGCAACGCGGCCGCCTGTCCGGAAATGGGGACGCCGGCGGAAGAGGCGGTTCCGTACGGACCGCGTATTGCCTATCTGCGTCTGCGGAAGGAAAAACTGAAGAACGGGCGCGGACGGAACCCGGGGCACGAGCGCCGGCCATTTCCTTCGGCCTTGAAGCCCCAGGCAGCGGACTCGCCGGAAGCAAAGGACGGGACGGAGCGTGCCGTTCCGCCCGACACTCCGGAAGCTGCAGAAAGAAAGCAGGATAATTAAAGAATGTTACGCATAGCACAAGACTTGTACAGGGGCACCTTCGTCAGCCGCCCGAACCGCTTCATCGCTATTGTCCGGTTGGATGCGGGTTCCATCGTCACGTGCCATATGCCGAACCCGGGCCGCATGTGGGAACTCCTGTTTCCCCATGCGGTCTTGTACGTCCGGAAAGCGGCACGGCCGGGGCGCAAGACGCCGTACGAGGTGGCCGGTATCGAACGGGACGGTGTCCCCATCCTGCTCGACACGCAGTATAACAACGATGTGGCGGCCTGGCTGGCCGACACGCAGCAGATTCCGGGCTGGGAAGGCTGGCATCTGGCGCGGCGCGAAGTGACAGTAGGGGACAGCCGCTTCGACCTGCTGCTGCAAAAAGGGGAGGACCATTTCTATGTGGAAGTGAAGTCCTGCACCTTGTTCAGCAGAAGTGGCGCCATGTTTCCCGATGCTGTGACGGAACGGGGCCGGAAACATATTCTGGAACTGGCCGCCATGGCGGATCAGGGCATCCGTACAGGCGTCCTGTTCCTCGTCCACTGGGACCGCGCCCGCTGGTTTTTACCGGATTATCATACAGACCCTGCCTTCGCAGAGGCTTTTTACAAGGTCGCCCCCAAACTGGACTGGAAGGCCCTGGCCCTGCGCTGGGACAACACCTTTACGGTTCCGGAGCCGGTGCGTCTGCTGCAATACCCGGCCGGAATCCTGGCCAGGGAGAATCAGAACCGCGGCGACTACATGGCCGTCCTTCAGCTGGCACAGGATAGGGAAATCGATACAGGGGCCCTGGGGCTGCGGCAGTATCCGGCAGGTTTCTATGTCTATGTCGGTTCCGCGCGGCGCGGCCTGGCAGCGCGCCTGGCCCGGCACAGCCGGCTCCGCAAGCAGATGCACTGGCATATCGACTACCTGCGGGACAAAGCATCCGTCACGGCCCTGATCCCCATCCGTACGGCGGACGACCTGGAACACGACCTGGCAGCGGCCGTGGACCGCATTGCGGATTGGCGCGTGGATGAGTTCGGCGCTACGGACTGCCATTGCCCGTCCCATTTATTCGGCTTCCACGAAAATCCGGTCCATACCCCGCGGTTTATGGCGGTTGTCGAGGATTTCCGCATGAACCGCCTCGATGGCATTCTGCCTGTTTAAACATTATTTAA